>LWDU01039225.1_pt1 | contig 390779 bp, 320 predicted proteins | sample 727161 | NCBI WGS metagenome assembly LWDU01 (sample SAMN04566230, study PRJNA314399) | hydrothermal vent metagenome | isolation source: deep sea hydrothermal plume seawater | place: Mexico: Gulf of California, Guaymas Basin | collected 2004-07-11 | reverse complement strand
TCAAGGCCAGGTAAGGTTCTTCGCGTTGCTTCGAATTAAACCACATGCTCCACCGCTTGTGTGATCCCCCGTCAATTCCTTTGAGTTTTACTCTTGCGAGCGTACTCCCCAGGCGGCGTACTTAACACATTTGCTCCGGTAGAGAAGACCATAGGAGCCCCCCCTACCTAGTACGCATCGTTTACGGCTAGGACTACCGGGGTATCTAATCCCGTTCGCTACCCTAGCTTTCGCACCTCAGCGTCAGTTACGGTCCAGTGAGCCGCTTTCGCCACTGGTGTTCCTCCTGATATCTACGCATTTCACCGCTCCACCAGGAGTTCCACTCACCCCAACCGTACTCTAGCCATCCAGTTTCAAATGCCGTTCCACGGTTGAGCCGTGGGATTTCACACCTGACTTAGATGGCCGCCTGCATGCGCTTTATGCCCAGTGATTCCGAACAACGTTTGCACCCTCCGTCTTACCGCGGCTGCTGGCACGGAGTTAGCCGGTGCTTCCTTTCGCTTTAGTCAAACGCGCAACTATTAATAACGCGCCATTCCTATGGCGTGACAGCAGTTTACAACCCTAAGGCCTTCATCCTGCACGCGGTGTCGCTCCGTCAGGCTTTCGCCCATTGCGGAAGATTCTCGACTGCAGCCTCCCGTAGGAGTCTGGGCAGTGTCTCAGTCCCAGTGTGACCGACCATCCTCTCAGACCGGCTACCCGTCATTGCCTTGGTAGGCCATTACCCCACCAACAAGCTGATAGGCCGCAACCCCCTCCCCCAGCAGCAGCCGAAGCCGCCGTTTAATCAGCAGTTGATGCCAACTGCTGAAACCATCTGGCATTACCCGCAGTTTCCCGCGATTATTCCAGTCTGGGGGGTAGGTTGATTACGTGTTACTCACCCTTGCGCCGCGGTACTCACCCGAAGGCTTTCTCGCTCGACTTGCATGCCTAATCCACACCGCTAACGTTCGTTCTGAGCCAGGATCAAACCCTTCAAAAAGTTTCTCTTGGCTTTGGATTCTTCAATTGAAGGTCCGCAACGCATCGCGACCGAAGTCACGACCCGCTCACGGGCCCTCACGCTCGCACTCAATTTTCTTGAGGCCACTCTTATTTTCAAAGATCGACGCGCGACCACTGCCCTCGCGGTCCCACGGAGCCTGTCCTTGGGAGACCCCCACGGAGGGGGCCAGCGAGGCCGTTGTGCGGCCGTCTGTGCTGTGTTGTTCACCAAGCTGCGGAGCACGCTGGCTCGCGCTTGGGAGGCGGAATGATAGGGGAATGCGCTCGGAGGTCAACGGTGGCCTGAACTTTTCCTTCGCAGGTCCCCTGGAATCATTCCAAGTTACTCCCAGATCAAGAGTTACGGATTCCCGATATTCGCCAAAAAGGCATCGCATCGGAGCCCTCGGGGGGCTTGGGACGGCCCCGTGGAGGGCATCAGGGCCGTGCCGGCGAATGGGGAGAGAGTGAGCCTGGCGGGAATCGGCATGGCCCCCATCCAAGACTCTCCTCGTCAGGGCCGGACCAGGACCACGCTGCCCCGGGGGATGATCTCGAAGAGCTCCTCCACGGCCTGATTGGCCAGGCGGATGCAACCATCGCTGGCCATGGTGCCGATGGTTTCGGGCTCCCAGGTACCATGGATGCCCAGGCCCTGGCTGTTCTCCAGACCGATCCAGCGGGTCCCCAGGGGGTTCTCTGGATCGCCATAGGGCACCATACCGCCCGGGGGGTACCAGGGCGGCTCAGGGGCCTTCTCGCCCACCTGGTAGCTGCCAGGGGTGGTCTCCTCACCGGCTCGACCGATGGCCACGGGCCAGGCGGCGACGACCTCACCAGCGTGCATATAGAACAGCCAGCGGGCCGAAAGGTCCACAATGGTGTGGGGGGTGTCCGTGGGCACGCGCAGCTCCTGGCCGGCTCGGAGGTATTTGCCGAGCTGGTTGCTGCGGTTCATCAAACCGGTGCAAAGAGCCATCCGGGGCCGGTCCTTGATCACTCGCTTGCGAATCGCCACCAGGCTGTCACCAGCCTCGACTTGCACCACAAAGTGCGGCCAAGCTCCCTGACGATTCCAGCGATGGTTCGCCTGGCCCGCTGCGAGGGACTTCGACCAGGCCGCCAGGGCCGTGCGATTCGCGGACCAGGGAGCATCGACTTCGGCCAACAGCAGCTCGCTGAAGACCTCCGCCGCCCCGCGCCAATCCTGCTCGCGCAGGAGCCTCTCGCCCTCCTCCGCCATCAGCCCCATTGACACACCCAGGACCAGGGGACTGCGCCGGAGCTTGTGGGCAGCATTGCGCACCCGCACGCTTCCTCCTCGGCGGGCGGACTGCAAGAGCTCCCACTCCTCAGCGGTGACTTCGGTGGCCTCCTCGAGGCCACTGGCGTACTTGTCGGCCTGGCCGGGCATGCCCCGGATCAGGAGACCGTAGGCGATAAGCAGATTGCGCCGGGCGAGGGAGAGCCGGGCTCCGTCGCCGGTGAGGTAGCCCTGGAGGTCGCCCACGCGGTGCGCCATGAGCTCGCCTTCGCGCAAGAGATCGCCCAGGGAGCCGATGTCGAAAAGGTCGCCAGAAGCCTTGAATGGCCCATTTTGCCTGGTTTCAGGCACTTCCAGGTTTCCGCCCAAAACTCCGCTTGCAGGGCCTTCCATGGGCGCATCCAGGGCCTCGGCACGCTCCACGGAGGTCATGAAATAACCGCCCGTTTGGGGTGCGGCGCTGGCGACCTCTGTAGCGTCGCTATCCGCGCGGAATTGATACCAACCAAAACACAGCAGGGCCGAGCCCAAGACCATGAGAACCAGCTTGCGCATACGGATCGCTCCAGGGTTGCGATTCGACCGAGAGAACGCGATCGCTCGCTGCGATCGACTCGCCGCGATCCTAGCCCCTGGTGACGCGAATCAGGCGAGTTTTCGGTCGATTCGCGGGAGAGCTGGGGTGCGCGCGCTGCGCCCCGGGCGGCTCATACTGCGGGCGAGGGGCCACGAGCCTGTTGCTCTCCGGCAGGCAACCTTGAGCAAGCAGTAGAAGCCTCCAGCGATGCCGCTCTCGCCGCCCCCAGAACCAACCGGTTCCAGGTGGGCCCGCCTCCACGCTCGGTACTGCCGAGGCGGCAGGGTGAGGGCCCTTATGTGATCATTCGGCTCGGGGTACGCAGCGTGTGGCCTGCACCACCAGAGGTTTCAAGAATCAGCATACCACCCCGAGCCAGGGCGGAAACCCTTTCAGTCGGGGAATGATCTAGCCCGGCCCGTCTGCACGAAATCGGGATCGATCAATCGCCTGGACCGGCTCTACTCGGCGGCAGCGAGCGCGATGCGCAGAGAAAGCCCCTCGCCCAGGTCGTATTCCTCCCAGGGCGCATCGGGGAGCGGCTCCTCTGAACACTCGAAGTCTGAGGTCAGGGTTTCCCCTGCGATCAGCCCGGCGTGCTCGGCCAGGGACTGCTCCAGGAGCTCGCCGTCCGCATCCAGACGCAAGGCGATGCGCTGCTCCACGGCCAGGCCGCGATCCTTGCGCAGGGCGTTCACGCGGCTGATGACCTCACGCGCCAGGCCCTCGGCCAGCAGTTCGCGGTCGAGCTCGGCATCCAGGAAGACGACCACCCGGCCGTCGCTCTCCACATCCAACCCGCCAGAGCTCTCCACGGTGATCGTGACCTCATCGGGGCTGATCGCGAGTTCCTCGCCATCTAGTTCCAGGGTGACCGACTCGCCATCGCGCAAGCGCGCCACTTGCCCAGAGTCGAGGTCGAGGATTAGGGCCGCAGCGGCCTTCATGCGGCTTCCCAAACGGCGCCCCAAGACCTTGAAATTGGCCTTGGCGCGCAAACGGCACAACTTGCCGTCGTCGGTGTCGAGGCTGCCCCAAGCCTTGATGTTGAGTTCTTCAAGCACCTGCTCGGTGGCGAACTCGCCAGCGAGGAGTTCTAGGGCGGCGGCGTCCGAAGCGCGCACCGAGATCGAGCGCAGGGGCTGGCGCACCTTGCGTCCCGCGCGCTCACGCAGGGCCCGGCCCATGAGGATCACGCGCTCCACGAGCTGCATGGCCTTTTCGAGGTCCTCGTCCACGAGCTCCTCGTCGGCCTCGGGGAAGAACTCGAGGTGTACCGAAGCCCCGCTGTCACCGAGGCGCTGCCACAGAATCTCTGAAACGAAGGGCACCACCGGCGCAATCAACAAGGTCACCGCCGAGAGGGCCGTATGCAGGGAAGCGTAGGCGGCCAACTTGTCTGCGCCGGTCTCGCCCTTCCAGAAGCGCCGCCGGTTGCGGCGGATGTACCAGTTCGATAGCTCGTCCACCACGAAGCGCTCGATGAGCTGACAGGCACCCGAGAGGTCATACTCGGCAAAGGATCGGCGCACCGCGACGATCAGGGTCTGGGTACGCGAAAGCAACCAGCGGTCGATCTCAGGCCGAACCGGCGCCGCCGGCAGATCGGGGTCCACGGGGTCGAAACCGTCGATGCGGGCGTATTCGGCGAAGAACTTGTAGCTGTTGAGCAGGGTCCCCAGGAAACGGCGGCGCACATCGAGCACGCCATCCTTGTAGCCCTGGGCCTCGGCGCGTTGCTCCTTGGCCAACCACTCGACGCGCAGGGGCTCACCGGGTGTCGAGCTCGAGAGCAGGTACCAACGCCAGGCATCCACGCCATGCTCGCGTATAGCCTCGAAGGGCAGCAGGGCATTGCCGCGACTCTTGGACATCTTCTGTCCCACGCGATCGAGCAACATGCCGTTCACGACGCAACTCTTGTAGACCGCACCCGTGGGCAGGGCGGGCTCCTCCTCGGCCAGGAAGGCGCCGATGGCGATCAAGGAGTAGAACCAGCCGCGAGTCTGGTCGAGACCCTCGGCGATGAAGTCCGCAGGGAACGCGCGGGCCGTCTTTTCAGAAGAGTCTCCGAAGGGGAAATGGTGTTGGGCGTAGGGCATCGAGCCCGAATCAAACCAGCAGTCGAGCACGGCTCGAGTGCGACGCATGACGCCGCCGCAAGCCGTGCAAGCAAAGCTAACCTCGTCGATCACGGGCTTGTGGTTGTCGAAGCCCTCGGGCAGGCCTCCAGCGAGTTTTTCGATCTCAGCGCGGCTGCCTGCGGCGCACTCGGCGTCGCAATCCTCGCAAACCCAGAACGGCAGGGGTGTCCCCCAGTAGCGGTCGCGAGAGATGTTCCAATCGATATTGTTCTCGAGCCAGTTCTCGAAGCGCTTCTCCCCCACTTCCCTGGGCACCCAATTGCAGCGCGAGTTGTAGTCCATCATGCGCTGCTTGTAGCTCGAGGTGCGGATGTACCAGGCCGGCGTGGCGAACTGCATCAGAGCCGTGTCGCAGCGCCAGCAATGGGGATAGCTGTGGCTGGCTTGGGTCGCTTTGAACATCCGGCCACGGTCATTGAGGTCTCTAATCAGGGGCTTGTCGGTATCCTTGAAGAAGGTGCCTGCCCGGACCCCGGCAACATCGACCACCAGGCGGCCTTCGGTGCCCACGGCCTGGCGCACGGGCAGGCGATACTCCCCGGCGGTACCCCAGTCCTCGACACCGTAGCTGGGCGCCTGGTGCACGATGCCCGTGCCGTCCGAGGTGCTGACATAGTCGGCGGAGATGACCGTCCAGAGCCGGGCCGGATCGGGTTGCCAGGCGCCGGGGTCCACTTCGGGCACCTCGTCCTCGAAGGGCGGCGAGTAGCGCCGGCCCTCGAGTTCGGCGCCGAGAACCGTCTCGAGCACTTCAAAGTCCTCCCCCAGGACTGCATTTGCCCGCGCTGCGGCCAACCAAACCTGTTCGTGGCCCGCCGAGCCCGGCTCTGCGCCCTTGGCCACGGGCAAGGCCACCCGGGCGCGGATGTACTCCACCGCGGGGTGCACGGCGAGGGCCACATTCGAGGGCAGGGTCCAGGGCGTGGTGGTCCAGGCGAGCAGAGCCAGGGGTTCCGAAGAGTCCTCCCCCAAAACGGGGAAGCGCACGGTAACGCTGGGGTCAACCACATCCTGATAGACACCTGGCTGGCCCACTTCATGGGCCGAGAGGCCCGTGCCGCAGCGGCCGCAAAAATGCACCACGCGCTTGCCGCGGTAGACCAGACCCCCGTCGTGAAATTTCTTGAGGATGTACCAGACCGATTCGACGAAGTCCTCGTCGTAGGTCGCATAGGGATGCTCGTAGTCGAGCCAGAAGCCGATGCGATTGCTGAGCTCTTCCCACTCCTGTCGGTAGGTCCAAACGCTCTCGCGGCACTTGGCGTTGAACTCGGCGATGCCGTACTTCTCGATCTCGGGTTTGCCGCTGATGCCCAGGGTCTTCTCGACCTCGAGTTCCACGGGCAGGCCGTGGGTATCCCAGCCGGCTTTGCGGTCGACGCGCTTGCCGAGCATGGATTGCTGGCGGCAAACCGTGTCCTTGATGGTGCGCGACAGCATGTGGTGGATGCCGGGCCGGCCGTTGGCCGTGGGCGGGCCCTCCCAGAACACAAACGCAGGAGCCTCGGCCCGGGCAACCTGCAAGGCGGCGAAAACGCCTTGCTCTTCCCACCCCGCAAGGATCTCCAGCTCGGCGGCGTCCGGTGCTCTGGAAATCGTCTCGGGCAGGGCCGCGAAGCGCGTGCCGGGGCTTTTTTTGGGGCTCATGCTGGCCGGGCTCTGGGACTCATGCTGGCCGCGAACTACCAAGCCTGCTCGCGGATCGCCGTCGAAATCTGTTCCGCGAGCGCCAATGCGCGGCGGCCGTCGTGGCCCGTGACCTCGGGAGCCTGGCCGGTTTCGATGCAGTCGAGAAAGGCGTCCAATTCGGCCTGCAAGGGGCGCTGCTCGCCGGCCAGTTCAAGCTCGGTGACCTTCAAGACCTTCTCCTGGATCCAGTCCTTGCGCAGGGCCAGCACGATGGGGTCCAGGGTGCGCAAGGCCACACGACCCGTGTCCCACTCAGGTCCGCGGGTGATGTAGATGCCGTAGTTCTTCTGAAAGTCGAGACTCACATAGCCCTCGGAGGAAAACATGCGGAAGCGCCGCATGGGCTCGAGGGAAGCGCGACTGGCGGATATGTTGGCCCGCGCACCGTTCTTGAAGACGATGCGCACAGAGGCCATGTCCTCGACCTCGGTCAGGATCGCGCCGCCAGCCGAGTCGACGCTCTCGATCTCTGAATCAACCATGTGCAGGATCAGATCCAGGTCGTGGATCATCAAGTCGTGCACCACGCCCACATCCATGGAACGGAAAGAAAAGGGCGCTAGGCGGTGACATTCGATGAATCGCGGCTGCATGCCCATCTCGCGCACCTTGCGCACGCCAGGTTGAAAGCGCTCCACATGGCCAACGCTCAAGATTGCACCGCCCTGCTCGGCGGCGGCCAGGATGGCATCGGCGTCCGCGAGGGATGCCGCCATGGGTTTCTCCACGAGGCAGGGAATGCCGCGCTCGAGGAGCGGCACGGCCGTGGCCGCGTGGGCCTGGGTAGGCACCACGATGCTCACGCCGTCGAGGTCCAGAGGCAGGTCCCCCGCGCTGGTAAGGGCTTGGCATCCGAACTCCTCGGCCACGGCGCCGGCACATTCGGGGTTGGCGTCCACCACGGCCACGAGACTGGCGCGGGGGTTCTCCGAGTAGATCTTGGCGTGGATCCGGCCCAGGTGGCCCACGCCCACGACAGCCATCTTCAAGGGACCGCGGCTGGCCACTAGAGGCTCGCCTCCTGGGCGATGCGCGCGGCGCCCAGGAGGGCGAATTCTTCGCGCAGGCACTCGCGGTAGCGCCCACGCTTGCCCGATTCGGTGCGCTCGAGGCTCTGCATCAGCCTGCGCACGATGTCCGGTGTGCTCTCGTCGCTCTTCAGTTCGGCGATGACCTGGGCACGCGGCGCACTCGAGCGAAAAAGTCGGCGGTAGGCGGTGCGCAGGCTCTCGATATCCTCGCGGGAAAAGCCCGCCCGCTCCAGCCCCACAAGGTTCACATTGCGCACCCGCGAGCGGTGCCCCTCGACGATCATGAAAGGCGGTACATCGTGCTCGATGCGGGTCAGGCCGCCAACATAAGCGTATTCGCCCACGGTGCAGAAGTGGTGAGCGCCCACGCCACCAGAAATGTTTGCGCCACGCCCGATCAAGACATGGCCGGCCAGCATCACATTGTTGGCCAGGATCACGCGGTCCTCGAGGATGCAGTCGTGGGCCACATGGCTACAGGCCATCAAGAGGCAACCATCGCCGATGCGGGTGGCGGCGCCACCCTTGACCGTGCCGCGATTGATCGTGACGAACTCGCGGATGAGGTTGTCGTCACCGACTTCGAGCATGGTGGGCTCGCCGTTGTAGGAAAAATCCTGGGGCGGTCCGCCCAGACTGGCCTGGCCGACGATGCGATTGCGGGCGCCGATGGTGGTGGCGCCCTCGATCACGACCTGGGGGCCGATGACGGTCTCATCGCCGATGCGCACATGGCTGCCGACCACGGTGTAAGGACCGATTTCGACATCCTGGCCGATCTCGGCACCTTGGTCGATGACGGCGGTAGGGTGGATTTTGGTGGGCATAATCTGTGAATAGCTTAGGCGTCTACCATGGTGAACATCAATGTCGCCTCGCAAACGAGGCGTCCGGAGACCGAGCCGGTGCCCCGCACCTGGGCGGTCTTACCCTTCATCTTGAGCGTCTCGACCTCGATCCGCAATTGATCGCCGGGAACTACGGCGCCCCGTAGTTTGACCTTGTCGATGGCCCACAGCACGGCCAGCTTGCCTGTGTTCTCAAGTTTCCGAAGCAACAAAACCCCCGCCAACTGCGCCATGGACTCGAGCTGCAAGACGCCGGGCATCAGGGGCGCATCGGGGAAGTGCCCCTGAAAATATGGCTCGTTGATGGTCACATTTTTGATCGCCACGGCTTTCTGATAGCCATCGATCTCAATCACGCGATCGATCAGGATGAACGGATAGCGGTGCGGGAGCATGCGCAGGATTTCGCGCACATCTAGACCCGACTCGCGGGTAATCACGCCGCCGGCCTCCTCTTCCTGCATCAAGTCAAAGAGCTTGCGCACGAGTGCCGCGTTGCTGCGGTGTCCCGAGCGCGTGGCGATCACATGCGCTTGCAGGCTGGCGCCCAAGAGAGTCAAGTCGCCAACGATGTCGAGCAGCTTGTGGCGCACCGGCTCGTCATCCATACGCATGATGCTATCGGGGTCGCCCAGGACCACGGTGTTCTCGGCCGTGGCGCCCTTGCCGAGGCCCGCCGCTCGCAACGATTCGACTTCGGAAGCGAGGCAAAAAGTCCGCGCCGGGGCAATCTCTCGGGCGAAGATTTCGGGGGTCAAGCAGAACTGGGCACTGCCGCCTTTCACGCCGGGCTCCTCGAAGGTCGCCATGTACTGCAAGGTCAAGCCCGGCGCATCCGAAGGCAAGGCCACCAGAGTTGCGTCGTCATGACGCACAAAAATCGGCTTGGAGAGCTTGAATTCGCGGGCCAAAGTACGCTGTTCCACCAGGCCAGATTGACTGAAGAGCTCCACGAAGGGCTGGGCACTGCCGTCCATGCCAGGCATCTCTTCGCCGGAGATCTCCACCCGCAGGTTGTCCACGCCAAGGCCCGTGCAAGCGGCCAGAAGGTGCTCTACTGTGTCGACAAAGACCGCTCCGCGCTGCAACCGCGAACGCCTCTCCTTTTCGGAAAAATAGGTGACGAGGGCCGGAATCGGATCGGACTCGGGCAGGTCGCTGCGGATGAAGACGATGCCGTGATCGGCCGCCGCGGGTAGCACGCGCACCTTGACGGTCTTGCCGCTATGCAGACCCACGCCCTCGAACTCGATGGCCGTGCGCAGGGTTTGTTGCTCGCGGGTCATTGCTCGTCACTCCGAGATTCGAGCTCGGCCAGGCGCCCTTCGAGGGCCGCCAGGCGCTCCTTCAATTCCGGCAGTTTACGCACGAGGGCGGCATCCTTGCGGGTTTGCCGCAGTGGGCGGGCAGGTGTGCCGGTAACCTCCTGTCCGGGCTCGGGGCTGCTGGCGACAGCGGCCTGACCGCCGATCTGCACGCCGTCAGGCACGGCGAGGTGGCCAGCCACGGCGCTCTGACCACCCATGATGACGCGCTGGCCCAGGGTGACCGAGCCCGACAGGCCCACCTGCGCACAGAGCAAGCTGGCCTCGCCGATGACCACATTGTGGGCGATGTGCACCAGGTTGTCGAGCTTGGCCCCGCGGCGCACGAGGGTCGCACCGAAGCGGCCGCGGTCGATGGCGCAGTTGGCTCCAATTTCGACTTCGTCCTCGATAATCACGGTGCCGCACTGGGGAATCTTGTCCCAGCCCTCGGGCGAGGGCTCGAAACCCAAACCGTCGGAGCCGATAACACTGCCCGCATGCAGGATACAGTCAGCGCCGATCTGGACCCGCGGGTAGAGCGAGACATGAGTGTGCAAAACCGTGCGCGGGCCGATTTTGGCCCCGGCTCCCACGCAGACTCCGGCGTGCAAAACGGCTCCGTCGCCCAACTGGGCATCGGCCCCCACGCTGCACAGGGGGCCGATGGCCACAGCCGCGCCGAGCTGCACGCTCTCGTGAACCACGGCTGAAGGATGAATACCAGCGGGAGGCGGTGCTTCGCTCTCGGCAAAGGCGCTCACGATGGCGGTGAAGGCCGTATTGGGATCGTCCACCCGCAACAAGGCCAAGTCATCGCGAGCAACCTGAACGCCGCGGGCCAGGACCACCGCCGCCGCCCGGGTGGACTCCACCAGAGCCGCGTAGCGCTCGTTGGCCAGGAACGAGACCTCGTCCCTACCCGCGCCGGCGAGGTCGGCGGGGCCGCTCACGAGCCGCGTACCATCGCCCTCAAGGGCGGCGCCACACAGTTGGGCCAGGTCGGCGAGGGTCCGTTGGGGCATGGGGTGCAAGATCCGGGTCAGCGGATAGCCAAGTTGAAGGAGAATACCTGTTTGCGATCAAACTCGCCCTCGCGGATCGGAAAGCCGAAGTTGAAGACGATGGGCAGGGGGTACATCAGGCCAAAACCAAAGCCCACCGAGGCACGGGTATCGCCAAAGTCGAGCTGATCGTACTTGGTGCCGAGCAGCCCCGCGTCCATGAACAGGTGCGCGCGCAGCATCTCGGTCTTGTGAAAGGTGCCCGGCCGAGTGATCGAGTGGAGCGGATAGCGATATTCGATACCCACACGCAGCATGCTTTCGCCGCCGATGGGCGTGCCCGAAGATGTGCTCGGGCCGGCGCCGCGGTAACGGAAGCCGCGCAGGGAACTGAAGCCCCCGAGGAAGAACCTCTCCGAGAATGGCACCAAATCTGAATCGCCAAAAGGCAGCGCCACTGCGGCGCCCATGGAGATGCGCACGACCGAGTGGACATCGCGCTCGCCCTTGGCGAGGGGCAGGTACTCGTCCCAGGTGATCTTGCTCTTGTACAGTTCCCAGTCGCTGCCCAGGGACTTCGAATAGAACTCATTCTTCCAGCTCAGGATGCGGCCGTCGCGGGGGTTGAAGCCCACATCGGTGTCACGGTGCCGCCAATCCAGGGTCAAGCCGGTCAGGCTGGACGAGCCCACCTGGTCCGCCAGGGGCTGAAGCAAGGGATCCGTGAGATCCACATCTTCATCGACATCACTGATAGTGAGGTCCTGGTTGGCAAAACCCAGCCAGATGCTGGAGTTGAAGCCCAGGGTGTAGCCGAACTTGACGCGCCTGGCGATGCGCTTCTCGTCGTAGTCCTGGAGGATGCGATCGACCTTGGAAATTTCCAAGTCCAGGGCGACACGGTCCTGTTGGCGGCGGAAGATATCGGGCTCGACGAACCGAATCCGCGAGCGATCCAGGGTGGAACCGGGAGATATCTCGATCTCCATGGTTTGGCCAGCGCCGTGCAGGGCTTCCTTGCGGAAAATCTCACCGAAGGCCCCCAGAAAAGAACTGGGCATGCTGGTGATATCGAAGTTGCGCATGGTCAAGGCCACGATGCCGAACAAGCCGTCATTCGAATCCACCCCGGCCGCGATCTGCATGTCCACAACGCGGCCTTCCTCGACGATGAACTCGATATCCACCAGCCCTTCCTCGCCGGTGGGAATGAACCGGAAAGCGGGATCGCGGTGTTCGAGACGATTGCGATCGTCAGTGAAATAGTTCGAGCTCGTCAGGCGCCGCAGGGAGGAGCGGATTTCCTTCATGTCCGCCAACTCGCCGGGCATGACCGATAGCTCGCGGCGAATAATTCGGTCCTGGGTGTGGGTGGCGCCGGCCACTATGACCTCGCGGATGCGTACGGGCTGGCCCTCGGCGATGCGGTAAATCACATCGACCTCGGCACTCTGCATGTCGAAGATCAACTCGGGCTCGAGCCAGCGCCAGGTGTGGGCCAGTCCCAGGGAGGGATGCTCGATGTGGCCATCCTTGCCGTACAAATCCCGCAGAGCCTGGTGGTCGGATCGCACCCAGCGCTGGGTGTAGACCTTGCCAGGAGCGAGGCTCAGGTTCTGCAGGATCTCCTCCTCGGGCAAAACCAGCTCGGTCGGCTCCTCGAGGGGCAAATAGGCCGATCCTCGGGGGTTGGGCTTGAGGCTAAACGCCTGCACGAAGAGTTCGCGCACGACGAAGGCTTCGCCTTCGTCGATGATGATGTGGACTTCGACTCCGGAGCGATCCTCGCTGAACTCGAGCCGGTCGAGTTCCACCACAGCGTTCAGGTAGCCGGAATCGCGATAGACCTTGCGCATGGCCAGGAGATCGCCGCGCAGGGTTTCGAGGACGAACTCGGTTCCGCTCCAGTCGAACAGGCCCGGTCCTGCGAGTAGGATCGAAGCCTGGGCGCTCAGGCCGTCCTTCCAGAACCAGAAACCCCCTTCGGGAAGGCTCTCGTTGCCCTCGATGAGGACCTTCTTCACATGCACCTGCGGGCCCTCAATGATCTCGAAGATCACATCCCCCGGGGCGTTTGGATCGTCGCCCTCCTGGAGTTCGCGAATGACGGGGTTCACCTCGGCGAAGTAGTAGCCCTCGCGCTTGTAGCCTTCGAGAACGCGCGTGGTGACCCGCGGCACCTGGTGCAGGAAGAGCTCGCGGCGGTCTTCCAATTGTGCCCACTCGAGCAGCTTCTCGAGGTTTACGCCCACATTTCCGATAAAGCGCGGTTCGAGGTCTGCCGGTAATTCCGTCACGACCAGCCGCAACTCGACACCCTCCGCCATCAGGCGATAGTCAAGGGAGGCGCGCACCTGGAAGAGGGACCACAGGTACTCGATGCCCTCCTCGACCGTGGCCGCGGAACACAAGTCTCCCACGGACAAGCCGAGAGCCGCCCGCAGGCGCTCCTCGGTGTAGCGCTGTTCCCCGATCACATCGATCCGCAGGATGAGCCGGCCTTCGTAGGGAAGCTCGCTGGGGGCCTGAGCTTCTTGGCCGCTGGCTCCCACTGTCGCCGCAAGACCAACGACGAGGGCCAGAGACGCCAGGAGGCGAATGATGACGATACGGGGCAATGGGCTGCGCTCTCTCTTGGGGAATTCTTGGAAGCTCGCTGCGCAGGAGCTCAAGGGACGAGCGGCTCGGCAACGGATGGGGAGCTGTTTTCAAAGCGCATGGTGTTGCCGGTGAACTGCAACCTGACCGTTCCGGTCGGCCCGTTGCGCTGCTTGCCGATGCTGAGTTCGGCCACGCCGAAGTTCTCCTCGGTCTCGTTGTAGTACCAGGGGCGAAACAACATCATCACAATGTCAGCGTCCTGTTCGATGGAGCCCGATTCACGCAAGTCCGAGAGCAGGGGCCGCTTGTCCTCGCGCGACTCAACCGCTCGCGAGAGCTGGGAAAGGGCGATGACGGGCACATTCAGCTCCCGCGAGAGCTCCTTCAGGGCCCGTGATATCTGGCTGATCTCCATCTGGCGGCTCTCGGCCTTCGGTTGCGACATTAGCTGGAGGTAGTCGACCACGATCATGTGCAAGCCCTTCTCGCGCTGCTTGATCCGCCGCGCGCGACTGCGCATGGTTGTCACCGCGAGGCCCGGGGTATCGTCGATGAAGAGCCGCAGGCGGCTCAATTCGTCGGCGGAGCGGGCTAGCTCCGCGAAATCCTCAGGCGGGATTCGGCCGGTCTTGAGCTTGTGGGCATCCACCTGGGCGCGGGTACAGAGCATGCGCTCAACCACGGATTCGTGGCCCATTTCGAGGCTAAACATGAGGATCACCGGCGGGCCATCCTCCATCCACTCGGGATTGCTGGCCGCGGCACGGTCCATCATGTTGAGCACCAGGGCGGTCTTGCCCATGGAAGGGCGCGCCGCCAGGATGATCAACTGACCACCATCGAAGCCGGCGGTTTTATCGTCGAGGTCATAGAAGCCGCTGGTCAGCCCCACCAGCCCGCGGTGCCGCGAGGGCGAGTCGATGCGCTTCATGGTCTCTTGCAGCGCCGAGGCAAGGGTTTTCACCCCCGAAGAATGGCCTTCGTCAGAGATCTGAAAAATCGCGTTCTCACTCTCGTCCACGAGCAGGCTCACGCTATCGCCATCGGGTCGCGTGTTGTAGGCCTGCTCGATAATCTCGCTGGCTGCGGAGATCAAGCGCCGCAGGACCGCCGTATCTCGCACCAGCTTGGCGTGGTACTGCAAGTGCGCAGAACCACTGACCGCCCTGGTGAGTTCCACGAGATACTCACGGCCACCGGCACGCTCGAGGTTGCCACGCGCCATGAGTGCCTCCCCCACTGTGATGAAGTCGATCGCTTCGGCTTGCTCGCCCAGGTGCACGAGAGCTTCGAAGATCATCGTGTGGCGCGGACTGAAAAAGTCCTCGGCACGCAGGTAGTCGACGGCGTCGATCATGCGCGAGGGGTTGATCAGGAGTGAGCCCAAGACAGCCTGTTCGGCATCGATGTTGTGGGGCGGCGTGCGCCCGAGTTCTGCGCCCGGAACGGGGGGCTCTTCGTATTCGTTATCCATGGTGCGTGGCGTGGCAGGGGCCGCACAGGATAACGCACCGGGGCCTCGCTTTGAATGGAGCACGGGCCCCCGCCACGCTTATCGCGGCGGGGGCCCGTGCTGCTTGAAACTGCCGGACCAAGCTCAGTCGCCCTCAGGCGCCTCGGAGGCTATTTCTTCGGGGGCCTGCTCGGCCTCCTCGGTGGCTTCCGAGACACCTTCAGCGACGGCCTCGGCCTTGCCTGCGGCCTTGGCCTCGGCCTCCTTGGCCTCCAGGGCGGCCTTCTCGGCGGCACCCTCGGCCTCGATCTCGATCTTGATCGTGGCCGAGCGCTCGGCGTGCAGGTGCAGGGTCACCTCGTGATGGCCGACATCCTTGAGGCCCTTGTCGAGGCGCACATCCTTCTCGGTCACTTGCTGCCTCTCTTTGGCCAGAAGCTCGACGATGCGCTGGGCATTCACCGAACCGTACAAGTGGCCGTGGTCGTCGGCACGCTCGATGGTCTTCAGCTTGAGACCCTCGAGAATCTTGATGCGGGCATCGATTTCCACCAGCAGGGCTGCCAGTTCGGTATCGAGCTTTTCGCGCTTGCGCGCCATGGCTGCCTTCCTGTCCTCCGTGGCAATCGTCGCGATGCCCCGGGGCAGGAGGTAGTTACGGGCATAGCCGGGGGCCACACGGACGACATCGCCGCATTTGCCCAGGTGCTTCACATGCTCAGAGAGCAGTACTTCTGTATCTTGCATTGGTCTCTCTCCTCTAGCCCACGAAGGGCAAGAGCCCGAGGTGCCGGGCGCGCTTGATGGCGACCTTGAGGCGGCGCTGACTCTGGGCGCAATAGCCCGAGCGGCGACGGCCCATGATCTGGCCCTGGGGGGTTAAAAATTTCTTGAGCAGATCGATGTTCTTGTAATCGAAGGGCTCCTTTTCGTCGGTTTTGCGGCCCAGTTTTACCAGGCCGCGGCCAGCGCGCCGGCCTCTTCTTCCGAATGCCATGATCAGATCTCCTCGGAAGCCGATGTGGCTTCGCTGGCTTTCGTTTCGGCGGGCGCGTCCTCGCTTGCCGACTCGTCGGCAGTCGCGGTCGCGGTATCAGTATTCTGCGTCACCGTCAGGCTTGGCGTCACCGTCAGGCTTGGCGTCACCGTCAGGCTTGGCGTCACCGTCAGACCGGCCCTGGGAGCCGTCATCGCGGCGTCCGCGGCGGAGATCGCGGTCGTCGCCCTCGTCCTCGAAGACCTCTTCTTCGACGAAGTCGATGTGGTCGTCGTCCGGGGGCGTCGGAACGCTGAATTCGGCGCCCTGTTCCTCGGTGTGGAATTCAGTCTCGCCCTCGGGCAGCGCGTCAACCACGACCTCCAGGGAGCGCAGAACGGATTCGTTCAGCTCGAAATCTCGGCGCATGTCCGGGATGTTCTCGGCCGGGATCTCGTAATAGGTCAAAAGAAAGGTCGCCCGGTTCTTCTGCTTGATCGGGTAGGCCAGGCGGCGCTCGCCCCAACGGCGAGCCGTGAGCACCTTGCCTCCGTGCTTCTCCAGGGTTCCCACAACGATGCTCTTCGCCGCGTTCCAGTCCTCACGGACCGCAGCGTTGTCGAGCAAGTACATGCCTTCAAAAATGTGTGCCAAAGTTCAGGTTCTCCTTGGAGATGTATCGGGGCTGAGGGGCTCATAGAGCCGGTCAGGCGCCCTGGTTCCAGCGGCTATGGAACCGCGTCATGCACTGCTCGATGTCTCCTGTTCGGATCCAGTAGAGCACGGCCTCGCTCGCTTCCGCGATTGAGATCTCGATCTCGGGCAGCTCCTTGGCAGAGAAGGGCTCGAGTACATGACGCGCCGCGTCGGTTCTCGGCCGGCCAATCCCCACGCGTAGCCTGGGGAAGCGGTCGGTGCCGAGTGAATCAATGATGGAGCGCATGCCCTTCTGCCCCCCCGCCCCACCGTGGGGGCGCAGGCGCAAGACTCCCAGGTCCAGGTCAAGATCGTCGTAGACGACGAGGATATCGTTGGGACTCGTTCCGGCCCAGCGGGCCAGGGGTCCCACGACGGTGCCTGAGAGGTTCATGAAGGTCTCCGGTTTGACCCAGAGGGCATCGGGGTCGAAGCTGCGCGCGAAGCGAAACTTCTTCGGCCCACCATAGAGCCGTTGCCCGCCGAGGGTGGGGTCACCCTTGCCAGCGTCCTTCAGTTTGCGTGCGGTCTCAAAGAGCAGGCCCTCGTGGCGCGCCAGGGTGTCCAGCACCAGGAACCCGACATTGTGTCGGGTGCCTTCGTACTCGGTGCCGGGGTTACCCAGCCCAACGACGATGCGGGTCACAGTGGATGGCCGTGAGGTCTTGAATCGGATCGGCTGCCACCTTGAGCCAGGCCTCGAGAGGGCCCTGGCCAGGCGGCGAGTCGGGCGAATAGTGTAGGGCTCCGGGCGGCGGGCGCAAGGGCCCACCCCCCGGGGCGCCCCGATCAGGCTCCGTCGCCGCCACTCGGCCCGTCGGCGCCATCGCCAGTTCCACCGTCGGTGCCGCCATCGCCGTCGCTGGCCGCAGTGCCCGCTTCCATGTCGTCGCCCTCGTCCTCTTCGGGCTCTTCGATCACATCCGGGCTGGCGCCGGTGACCGTGGCGATCTCGGTATCGAGATCAATGCCGAGGCTCAGGCCCTCGGGCAGGATGATGTCCGCAGCCGAGAGGTGCTGGCCCTCCTCGAGCTCGCCCACCTTGACCTCGACCGAGTCGGGAATCAGGGAGGGGATGCAGCGGATCGTGACATGGTCCACGAGGGCGTTGAGGATACCGCCCTTGGGCTGGCCGACCCACTCGATGGCGACCTCCGTGGCAGTCTCGACGCCGCGGATCACGCGCTTGAACTCGACATGGGCGATGTTGCCGCCCATGGCGTCCCATTGCAGCTCACGCACCACGGCCAATTCAACCGAACCATCGATGTCGATGTCGTAGAGGTGCGTGTGGTGACGGCGGGTGGTCAGGAAGGCCTCTTGGGAGATCGAAAAATCGAGGTGCTCCCCGTCGCCCTGGATGTTGGCGGGAATCTGGCCCGCGGCGCGCAGGCTGCGGGCGGTCTTGGAGCCGAGTTTGGTTCGTTTTTGGGCCGATAGAGTTTCGCTCTGGGCCATGGCAGGATCCTCTGGAGTCTCTGGAAGTTTGGAAAGCCCTCGCGGGCGGGTCAGTCTTCGAAAAGTACGCTGACCGACCGCGAGTGGTGAATGTTGTTGATAGCCTGGGCGAGCAGCGGTGCAACCGAGACGGTCTCGATCACATCCGGCCAATCATCGCCCCGGGGTATGGTGTCGGTGACGAGCACCTTGTCCACCGGGGCGTTCGCCAAGCGCTCGATGGCCGGTCCGCAGAAGACCGGATGGGTGACCGCGATCACGATGGTTCGAGCGCCGTTCTGGCGCAAGATCTTGGCCGCCTCGGTGATCGATCCACCGGTGGAGATCATGTCGTCGACGATGATGACATTGCGCCCTTCTACATCGCCGATAACATGCTCAATCGCTATGCGCGAGCCGGAAATGCGGCGTTTGTCCACGATGGCGAGGTCTGAGCCCATGGGCTTGGCATAACCCCGGGCCATCTTGATGCCGCCCACATCGGGCGTGACTACCACCGGGTCCTCGATCTCGAGTTCGCGCAGGCGACCGAGCAGGACGGGCTTGGCGTAGAGGTGGTCAACGGGGATGTCGTAGAAGCCCTGGATCTGGGCTGCGTGCATGTCGATTGTCACCACGCGGTGCGCACCGCTGATGCTGAGAGTGTTGGCCAGCACCTTGGCGCTGATGGGCACGCGCCCTTCGTCCTTGCGATCCTTGCGCGCATAACCGTAGTAGGGCATGACGGCCGTGATGCGGCCGGCGCTTGAGCGACGCAGGGTGTCGATCAGGAGCAGGAGCTCGATCCAGTTGTCGTTCACCGGCGGGCAAGTCGGCTGCAAGACAAAGCAGTCCGATCCGCGCAGGTCTTCCTCGACCTTTATGTCCACCTCGCCATCGGGAAAACGACCTACATGGGCATTCGCCAGGGGCAGGTCCAGAGAAGCGGAGATCGCTTCGCACAACGCACGGTGCGCCGTACCGGCGATGAGGGTGATCTTGTCGCTAAAGGCTGCCACGGTTTTCTGAAAGGTAGTTGCTTCGCGCGGGGGGCTCAGTCGGCCGCGCCCCGCTCGATGCCTTGGGTTTCGCTCTCGGTTTCGTTCACGGATGTGCGGGTCAGTCGGCGTGCAGGCACGCCCACCCAGACCTCGTTCGGGCCGACCTCGGCGCCGCGGGTGATGACAGCCCCGGCACCGGTGGTTGCTCCGGCACCGATCTTACCCGGCGCCACGATGGTGGTGCCACTACCGATGAAGGCACCATCCTCCACCACTGTCCTGTGCTTGTGAGTGCCATCGTAGTTGGCGAAGATCGTACCGGCGCCTATGTTGGCTCCAGCGCCGATTTGGGCGTCCCCGAGGTACGAAAGGTGCTTGGCCTTGGTGCCGGCTCCGATCTCGGAATTCTTGGCCTCGCAGAAGTTTCCCAGCTCGGCGCCATCGTGGAGCACGCTGCCCCGGCGCAGGTGGGTGAAGGGCCCGACCTCGCAGCCGGCGCCGATGCGCACGCCGCCGCGGATCACCGTACAGGGCAAAATGCGCGTGCCAGGGCCTATTTCCACATCGGCGTCGATGAAAGTCGTGGCGGGATCTTCGATGGCCACGCCACGGGCCATGTGTTCTTCGAGCAGGCGCACCTGCAAGGCCCAACGAGCTTCGGCCAGGTGGGCGATGGTGTTGACGCCCAGGGCCTCATCGGGGTCGGCGAGTTCCACCGTGGCCACCTCGCGCCCGTCGCTGGCGAACATGCGGGCCACATCGGTGAGGTAGTACTCGCCCTGGGAGTTGTCGTTCTTGAGCCGGGGCAAGTACTCGCGCAGTTGGGTCGCGGGAAAGGCGTAGACGCCGAGATTGACCTCTTCTATGCACAACTCTTCGGGAGTGCAATCGCGATCTTCCACGATGCTGGCAAAGGCGCCGTCGGGGGCGCGGGCGATGCGGCCCAAGCCCGAGGTGAGAGGAGGGCAGGCGGTCAACATCGCCATGCCCTCGGGGGCGACATCCCCGGCCACCTCACTCAGGGTCTGCAAGCTCTTTGGAGTCAAGACCGGCATGTCTCCGTAGAGCACGAAGACCGGGCCCTCGGCGCTCGCCAGGGCCGGGAGGCAAACCTGCAAGGCGTGGCCGGTGCCGGCTTGGGGTTCCTGCACGACGCACTCGCAGAGTTCGCTCGCGGGTCCGCGGGCGATCTCGGCTTCAACCTCCTCGGCAGCATGCCCCACCACCACCAGGATGCGTTCGGGATCGAGGCTCAGGGCCTGGTCCAGCACCCAGGCGATGAGCGTCTTGCCACACAACTCGTGCAAGACCTTGGGCCGCGCGCTTTGCATGCGCGTGCCCTGGCCTGCGGCGAGGATGACGACGGTTCCGGCCCGGGACATGGGAGCAAGAAGGGGTGAGTGGCTGAAATCGGTTGGCTTGCCTTTGGAGTGGCTACCGGGATGGTTCCGGCAGCCAAAACATCAACCCAAGGGGCAATATTCGGCCCAAAGTTGTACTCGCAAGGCCCTATTCCCGTCAACGCCGTTCCAGAATCGCGATTCCGCATCCATTCCGCATCCACATCAAGAGCTGCCGCTCCCCCTCAGCTTCAGCCCTTGCGCGACTGAATCGAGAGGGCCAGGCCGCCGGGGGCCAGGAGGGTGTAGAGGCACAGGTCGCTCGTCTCGAAAGGGCCCTTGGGCTCCAGGCCCTGGCGACGGGCGTACTCAGCCACGAGGCTGGCGTCGGCCACCTCGATTTGCAGCATGAGGCCCTGGGGCATGCCTTGGCCCTCGGGCCAAACCTCGATGCCGCTGCCGTTGGTGGCCTCGAAGGAGGCGCCGGTGATGGCGGCCCCGCCTGAGGCTTGCAGCTCCTGGGCCTGGCAGTCTAGCCCCAAGCCGAGGCCCAGGAACTCCACCAGGGCATCGGACTTGGGTGTGATGGCGGAAACTCGTAGAGAGAGGGGTTGCATGGCGGCATGGTAGGGCATCGCCATGGCCCTTTGCCTCTTCCTCTGCCTTTCCCTCCTCGGATCGCACCCCACTTCCCTCAGCAGCTCGCGGGTGCTGGTGGTGGGCAACGAAGCCCAGGTGACCCTGCATTGCCAGGGGCTTTCCATGCTCGAGGTCTTCCCCGAGCTTGACAGCGAGGGCCGGGGCGAAGTCGATGCCAAACTCGCCCGAGAGCGTCAAAACCAGCTATTTGAGTACATTCTCGGGCATTATCGGCTGTACGAGATCCGGCCCGGGAACGCCGAGCCGCGACTGCTCGCCACCGACCAGCTTTCTCTGCGCTTCACTCCCCCGGCCTCCGAGTCTCTCTTCAAAGCCGACGGCGGGACTTTCGAATTCGAGTTCAGGGCCCGCGCCGAAGAGCCCCTCGCCAGCCTGGAATTGCGCCTCGACCTCTTTCGCGAGAGCGCGCCGGCGCATGTGGACCTGACCCAGATCGAGTGGCCGGGCAATCCGCCCCAGTCTTTCGTCTTGGGTGCCGAGCGGCCGTGGGTGCGCTCGCTGCCCTCGGAGGGCGGCGGCCTTGGGGCCTTCGTGGCCTTGGGGCTGGAGCACATCCTGTTTGGATTCGACCATTTGGCTTTCCTCTTGGCCCTGCTCTTCGCCTCGCGGCGGCTGGGCGGGGTCTTGCTTTGGGTCACGGCCTTCACCCTGGCCCACTCGGTGACCCTGGCCCTCGCTGGCCTGGGGGTCGTGGACACCTCGGCCTGGAAAGGCCTGATCGAGTCCACCATCGCCCTCTCCATCGCCTATGTGGCCGCCGACAACCTCTGGCGCCCCGACCAGCAGCGCAGCCGCTGGCCCGAAGCCTTCCTCTTCGGCCTGCTCCACGGCCTGGGTTTCGCCTCCTTCCTCTCCGCCTCCCTGGTGCAAAGCAGTTCGCGGCCCCTGGCGCTGCTCGGGTTTAACCTGGGCATTGAATTGGGCCAGCTCCTGATGGTGGCCCTTGTGCTCGTGCCCTTCTTGGTCTGGAACAGGTGGCGCGCAGAGCCCCCCGAATTCCTCCTGCCAAGCTGGCTGCGCCGCAGCGGCTCCGCAGCCGTAGCCCTCCTCGGACTGTGGTGGTTCTTCCAGCGGATTTAGCTCGGCTGTCTCATTCACATTGACACAGAGGGTCCTCGCAAAACGCGAAGAGCCAGGCTGGGAAGGCCTTGGTTCGCGAATCACGGGTTCTTGGCTGTGCCTTGAGGAGCGGGGGGCGTCCCCCCCTTGCAGCACAGCCGGGCAGGAAACTTCCCCGGGCATCGTCGCTGGAGAATACGCCTCATTGAGCGCTTCCTTCTCGGCATCGAGGTCTTTCCACGGAGTCGCCGATGGAGACTCCTGGGTCGTCCCGGCAAGGGCTGCCTCGCCCTCCTGGCGTGTTTCCAATGCAGGGGAATGGTGCATCGGACTCAAAGAAGGGGGAACCCGCTCATCGACGCAAAGCTCTGGACTGAGCGACTCGCAAGCCTCATGCCTGGCGCTCTGGTAATCGATGAGAACTCCAGCGAGTGCTGCCAGAGCGACAGCAACAACACCAACCAATACTCGACTTGCACTCATGAGACTCGTGTGCAATTGGCGTACACGCGGTGCACTCCAACTTGAAGGAGTACGGCTTGCCATTGAATGTGCCCGCATACTCATTGGCCTCGTCACAGGCAGCTCTCAGAGTGAAGGCCGCCAAACGCATTTGCCGAGGAGGACTTACACCGTAGTCCACGATAGAGCCTGCGAGTGATCTGGCCGAACAGAATGCCGTGGGGAGAGGGCGACGATGATTCCCACCACAATCAAGCCAGAAGTACGCATTGGAGCGCTCCTTGTGTTCGTGGGACTTCTGGGTTTCGTGTGGGAATCCACCCTGCCTGTCATGCATGGCAACCCATAGGTATGGAGCGCCATCCCCGGGATCCGCTGTGCTGCGATTCCAGAATCTCTGTTTACTCCAGTCCCGGTCAGCCCTTCAACACATCGCGGGCGATGATCAGGCGTTGGATTTCGTTGGTGCCCTCGTAGATGCGCGTGACCCGGGCGTCGCGGTACATGCGTTCGATCTTGTACTCGGCCGAGTAGCCCATGCCGCCGTGGATCTGCACGGCGCGGTCCACCACGCGGTCGAGGGCTTCAGAGGCTTGCAGTTTGCACATGGCGGACTCGCGACTGAAGTCGAGGCCGGCGTCACACATCCAGGCGCTGCGGTAGACCAGGCTCTCCATGGTGAAGATGTCCACGGCGGAATCGGCCAGCATCCACTGGATGGCCTGGAAGGAACTGATCGGCTTGCCGAAACTCATGCGCCCGTTGGCGTACTCCACCGACATGTCCTGGGCCTCGCGGGCACAGCCCAGGCAGTTGGCACCGAGGGCCAGGCGCCCGCGGTCGAGGGTCGCCATGGCCACGCGGAAGCCCGCGCCCACCTCGCCCAGGCGCAATTCGTCGGGAATGCGCACATCGTCAAAGGCCAGGGTCACGGTGGAGGAGCCGCGCTGGCCCATCTTGTCCTCGGCCCGGCCAATCGTGTAGCCGGGGCTGTCGGCGGGGACGAGAAAGGCCGTCACCCCACCGCGCGCGCCCTTTGCACCATCGGTCACGGCAAAGATCACGGCCAGGTCGGCGATGTCGCCGCCGGTGATCCAGACCTTCTCGCCGCTGATGCGCCAGTCGTCTCCGTCGCGGGACGCGCGAGTCTTCATGGCCCCCGCGTCCGAGCCCGCTTCAGCTTCGGTCAAGCCAAAGCAGGACAACTTGGCACCCGAAGCGAAGTCCGGCAGGAAGCGCTTTTTCTGTTCTTCCGTGCCCCCCACCAAGACGCTCATGGCGCCGATCGAAGCGTGCCCGCCGAGGGTCACGGCCACGGAGAAGTCCCCGCGGGTGAGTTCTTCCATCACAACGCAAAGGCCCGTCTCGCCCATGCCCACGCCGCCGTACTCCTCGGGGATGGCGACGCCCAAGAACCCCAACTCGGCCATTTCGCTAATCAGCTCCCGGGGCACGCGGTGCTCCGCCTCGATCTTGTCGGCGATGGGCCGCACGGCTCCATCTGTGAATTCGCGCACGCATTGGCGCAGCATTTCGTGCTCTTCGGTAAAGGTGAAGTCCATGGGGCTCAGGCGTCGTGGCCGGGGAACAGGTCCTGCAAGACTCGCAGCACCTTGGAGAGGAATTTCTGGTGGAAGAAGATGGAGTCGCGGCTGAAGCCACAGACCGCCCCCAAGGGAACACCGGCGGCGGCCATGGATCCAGCCACGCGGGCCAGGAATCCCACGAGATCCCAACTCATGGGAGCCGTGAAGCGGACCCAGACCAGATCCTCTTCGCTCCGCGCCCCGGGATGCGCCGCTAGCACCTGGCAGGCCGCGGCGCTAGCCAGGAGCCAGGTCGTCTCGCCGCCCTCGCACACGAGTTGCCCCGGCCCGGCCCCCAGAATACGTAGTTCCGCCTCCCGCGGCGCACCCAGAAAGCCGAGCAGCACGAAGCGCCCGGGAAGGACCTCATAACTCATGGCCGCCCAGGCAGCGTCCAGGTCTTGGTGGGGTGTTTCCATGGAACTGATTCTAGGGAGTTGGGTGCCTGGCCTGGGCTCGAGACCCCGCTACTGCAAACTCAAGAGATAGCGCAGAAGGTCGGCGGCCTGCGAGGGAGTCAAGGCTTCGAGCAGGCCGCTGGGCATGAGCGAGAGTGGGTCGAAGCGCACGCCTTCGATTTGACTCTGGGGAAGCTGCAAGTCGGCACGGTCCTGGCGACGCAAGACAATACCCGCGGAGTCCTCGGCCGCCAGGATACCGGTCAGCAACTCACCTGAGGTGGTGCGCACGACCAGGGTGCGATAGCCCGCCTCGATGCCGGCGCTGGGGCTCAGGATCGAACGCAATAGGCCCGCGATGCCCTTGGCCGCCACGCCGTCGAGGGCTGGGCCGATGGAGGTTCCCTGGCCCGCCACGCGATGGCAGGCGGCGCAGTGATCAGCGAAGAGCTGCGCGCCGCGCCGGAGATCGCCGGGCCCGGCGGCCAGGCGTGCGAAAAGCTCGAAGCGCTCAGCCTCGGCGCGTAACTCGGCCGCGTCCAGGATCGTGGGCAGGTCAAAGGCCGCCTCGAAACGGGCAGCCCCACTCAATTTTACAGAATCGCCAGGCACGACCCACTCAAGGCCCGGCGCCGCGGGGCCGCGGCTCAGGCACAGACGAAAGGCTGCTCCGATTTCCTCGGGACTGCGCTCCCGACTCCAGAGCCGCCACTCAAAAAAACGCGCCGCGCAACCCGCGCCGGGTTGGCTGCGCCCCACGGCCAGGCCCGCGATGCCCACGGGCATTCCATCAATGGGACCGCTGCTGTTGTCGAGTTCGCCGTCGATGTAGATCGCCAACTCCCCTGCCGTGCTACGGGTCAAGGCCACATGCACCCAGGTTTCCGCCGCCACCGCACGGCGCGCCACGATCACATCGCCATGTTCGGGGCCCAACCAGAGCCGCGCACGGCCAGCGTGAAAGTTGAAATCGAAAATGTCGGGCGCGGCCAACAGGCCGTCGGCGCTGTCGATGCCCGGCGCCAGCCAAACCCAGGCCTCCAGGGTGAAGGCCCCGTCGATGACAAGGTCCCCGGCTGCAAAGTCCCCGCCGCCGCCGGAGAGCAGGAGCACCTGGCGGCCCTCGCTGGCGAGGAGTTGGCGCAACTCGTCGAGGTCCTCGCTCTCGCCGAGTTGCTCGGCCAGCGAGCGCAGGCCGGCGGCATCGAGCGCGGCAGGGTCCAGGCGGCCCGAAGCCAGGGCGCCCAGGGCCCACCGGGCACTCTCACGGCGGCTGAGCAGGACGGCCACAGCGGCGCGGCGCGCTCCGGGAGCGAGGAGCGGCCAAAGCTCCTCCAAGAGCTCGAAGGCCCGCAGGCTGTGCACTTCCGCGAGGGCCAAGACCGCCGTGCGCCGCAGAGCCGTGCCCGGCAGGCTGCTGCTTGCGCAGCGAAAGAACAGCTCTGCATCGCGGCAACCGATCTCCAAAAGGGCGCCGAGGCAAGTTGCCGGGTCAGCCTGGCCGGCCTCGAGCAGGAGCACTACATCGGCCTCGAGTTCGCCGCAGGGCAACTCGGCCGCCACGCGCAGGAGCAGACGGCGATTTTCCGCCGTGGGTTCCTGCTCCACGAGCGCGCGCACGCTCTGGCCCATGGCCTCGACCAACTCAGGGTTCCGGCTCGGGCCCCAGGCGGCCAGGAGATGCTCGAGGCAGGCTCCTCGCAACGAGGGTCGCTCTAGCCAACGGGTCAGGGCCGCTTGCACCTCTGCCACGGCGGCGTATTGGCCCAACTCGGCAAACTCCTCGGCCGTGGGTGCGCGATCCGCCTGCACCAAGGCCGTCGCAAGGCGTTCCGCGGCCTGCGGTCCCTCGCCTGCGAGCAGCAAGAAGATGCGCTGCTCGAGTTCAAGGTCCTGGCCCGCGTCGGAGTCGCACAAGGCCAGCACAACTCGGGGCCAGGCTTCCAGAGCCTGGCGCACCAAACTGCGTTCGAAAGCGATGGTGGCCGCGATCCCCGCGAGCACCTCTGCGCCGGATTGCTCCGGAGTGACCCGTGGCCCGGCGGGCAGGGGCCGGGCCATGGCCGCGAGCAGGGCCGCACCGCTCTGATCCATGTCGGAAGCGGATGCAAGAGCCGCGATCAACTCCCGCCTTACGCGGCTGTCGCTCTCCCCGGGTGCCTCTCCAAAGAGCGCCCGCAACTCGCGCGCGGTGAGGTCCATGGCGCTCGCGATTCGCGCCGCCTCGCGGCGCAGGGCGTACTCGGAATCGGCGGCGAGGGCCGCCACGGTCTCAAGGGAAACGCGCTGCAAGTCGTCGAGGGACCAGACCGCGAGGATGCGTTTCTCCAGCGGAGCGCCCGCGTCGCGGGCCAACTGCTCCAGGGGTGCGACGAGTTCTCGCGCACCCCGGGCTCCGATCTGGTGCCAGGCGGCCCGGGCCGTGACGGTGGTCTCTGCGCCCAAGAGGTCCACCAACTCGGAAGTCTTCGCCGCAGCCACATCGCGGGGCACGCGATGTGGCTGCTGCTCATGGCGAATGCGCCAGATGCGACTGGATGTCTTGTCCCGCGCTGGATGGTTGCGCTCCACCTCGTTGTGGGAGATGATCGGGTTGTACCAATCCACCACATACAGGCAGCCATCAGGGCCGAAGTGGATCGCAACCGGGCGGAAGTTCGGGTCCTCGGAAGTCAAGAGATCGGGCCCACGCTCGAGCTTGATGCCCTCGGGCTGAGTCGGGTCCCCCAACACCTGAATCGATTGCAAGGCACTCAGGATGGGATTGGCCACGAAGAAGATCGTGTCGAAGGGCGGCGGAAAACCGCCGCGATCTTCGCAGCGCGCCAAGCCCGAGAGCCCCGTGCCGCCCAGGCGAAAGGTCGCCAGGGGAGGCTGCCAGGGTGAATAGGGACGCAAGCGGTCCAGGCCAATACCCGGATAGCTACCCCCGTGTTCGAAAGGCACGAGCGAATAGCCCAAGTCATTGGCTTCCTGAATCCACTTGTCGCCATGGCGGTCGAGGACGAATCCCCAGATGTTGTTGAGCCCCACGCCGACGACTTCGAAGCGTTCACCATCGGGTGAAAAGCGAGCCAGCTTGCACTGCTTGAAGTCCACCGTCTCGCCACGGCGCGTCTCCACCCGGCTCGAGTTGTAGGCGCCCTGGGCGAGGTAGATCCAGTCCCCCGGCGCACGCACGAAGCGATGGGGCAAGAGGTGCGAATCCTGGATCCCAAAACCCTTCAGGATGACTTCGCGGCGGTCGCAGCGGCCATCTCCGTCGTCGTCATGCAAACGCAGAATCTCCGGTCCCTGGCCCACCAGAACCCCCGAACCCAGGGGCAAGAGCGCCAGGGGCAGAAACAGGCCTTCGGCAAAGACCCGCGGCACTTGGGGACCCGCGTGCCAGGGCTCGTCGAAAATCAGCACGCGGTCGCGGCCGCCGAGTCGGTAGCGCTCGGCCACGGACTCGGACTCGTTGGCATCGAGGGGGTATTCGCGGGCGGTGATGGCCCACATGCGACCGCTGTCGTCGAAGGCGATGTCCACCACCTTGCCCATGGCGGGCTCGCAGGCCACCAGCTCGATCTCGAATCCTTCGAGCAGCGCAAACCCAGCCCGCTCCTCGGCAGGCGTACGCTTGGGAGTCTCTTGAGTTGCGGCGGACGCAGCGCCAAGGCAGACCAGGGCCAGGGCTCCCCAGCCCCGCCGGGCGAACCGAGTTCGGCCGGCCATCTTCAGGTCGCCTCGCTGGCCGCGGCCCGGCGCAGGTTTTGGAGCAGGGCTTCGGCGGCGGCGCGGGCGAACTCTGGTGCGTTGATCGAGCAGTCGAGGTCGATGACTTCGATCCCAGCGCGCAAATCGGCGCGCAGCGCTTCGAAGAGCGCTGCGTCGGCGGCAGGATCGTGGAAGGGGCCTCCCAGCGCTCCGATCACGCTCAATCCGCCCCTCGGCAGGAGCACGGTCAAGGGCCCGCGGTAGGCATTGAGTTTTTCGGCCAGGATCCGCCCGAGTTGTGCGCACTCGTCGCTATCGGTGCGCATCAAGGTGACCTCGGGATTGTGCTGATAGAACCGGCGACCCTCGAAGCGCGCCGGCACCGAGTCCCGCGGGCCGAAGTTGACCATGTCGAGGCAACCGGGGGCCACGATGCTGGGCAAACCTGCGCGACCTGCGGCTTCGAGGCGACCCGCTCCCGCCGAGAGCACGCCCCCCACCAATTCGTCGGCCCATTCGGTCGTGGTGATGTCGAGCACAGCAGACACCAGGGAACTCTCGATCAAGTTCTCCATGGCCCGACCGCCGGAGCCCGTGGAGTGAAACACAAGCACCTCAAGCCCCGCCGCTTCCAGGATCTCCGTGGCTGCCTTGACGCACTCGGTGGTGTTGCCGAACATGCTAGCCGCCACGACCTGGCGCTCGCCGGCCACGGGCACCTCGACTTCCACCATGCCCGTGATGGCACCCGCCGCGAGGCTGAAGATGGTCCTTGAGATGTGATTGAGCCCGGCCACATCGACGATGCTGGGCAACATGACGATGTCGCTCGTGCCCACGTAGGGAGCCGTATCACCGCTGGCAAGAGTCGAAACCATTAGTTTGGGAAAGCCCACGGCCAGGGCGCGCATGGCCGCGCTGGCGATGGAGGTTCCGCCGCCGCCGCCCAGGGAAACCAGGCCCTGGATGCGGCCTTTCTGAGCGAGTCCGGCCACCAATTTGGGCGCCGCCTGGGCCATGGCGGCGACGCACTCACCGCGATCGCCGCGCTCCATGAGCGCCGCCAGATCGAGCCCCCCGGCCCGCGCCACCTCTTCCCGGGAAATATCCACGGCCACCTGGGGCGCACCCCCGGTGCCCACATCGATCAAGAGCGTTTCGTGGCCGCGCTCCAGAATCCGCTGCGCCAGGAACTCGTGTTCGTGACCCTTCGTGTCGAGCGTGCCCAAGACTGCAATGATCGCCATACCCACCACCCTACCAAGCCAGCGGCTGTGGGGCTCGCTCGGTGGCTGGAGACCCAAGGGGCGGGCGGGGCAGCGTCAACGGTTACAGCACCGGAAGCAAAGATGAACGCGAGCATGAGGTCTCCGGTCTGCGCCTTTTTCTTCCGCAGGCAAAGGTCTGGATGGACTCAGCCGGCTGTCTCTCTGGGTCTTGGTCTCTGGGTCTTGGTTTCTGGGGTCCTGCCCTGCGAACTGGCCCTCCTAGCTCATGCGGAATCCAATTCAGCAGCCGAGCAGGTCCGCCATGAACGGCAGGGAGCTCTGCATGAGCTGGTCGCGGGATTCGAAGCAGTTGCGGTGGACACAAGCGGCGCTGCTCAAGTGTTCAACAGCGGTGCCGAAGCACTCGGCCACGATCCAGCCGTCATACTCCACGGCCTGCAGGGCCTGGGCCAGGGCGGGCCAGTCGACCTGGCCGCTGGAGAGAGTGCCGCGGTGACTCTCGGAGAGTTGCACATGGCCGAGGTGTGGACCGCAGGCGGCCAGGGCGCTGGCATGGCTCTGTTCTTCGATGTGACCGTGGTGGCTGTCGTAGTGCACGGCGAGGTGCGAGCAATCGGCGAGGTCCACGATGCGCCGCGCGTCCTCGCAGGTGTTCACGAGCTGGATTTCAAAACGGTTCAGGGGTTCGAGGCAGAGGGTCAGGCCGGCCGCCTCGGCGTTCTCGGCAACCTGGACCAGGACCTCCGCAGCGCGGGCTCTGGCGTCGGCGCTGGGCGGTGGTTCGCTGAAGTTCTTGTGAGCTGCGTAAAGCGGCCCAACGAGCACCGAACTCCCGAGCACCGCCGCACACTCGACCCGTGAATTCAGGTAGTCGAGAGCCGCGCGCCGCACGGAGGCGTCGGCACTCGAAGGATCGGTGTCCGGTGTCACCAGGGCGCAAGCCGTGCAAGAGAGGCCTGCATCGTCGGCGTAGCGTTTGACTTCGTCGAAATCCGCGGGCGCGCCCATCCCCACCGGCACCTCGGCTCCGTCGTAACCGATTTCACCCAGACGGGCGAAGATGGGCGCATGTCGTGGCTGGATCGAAACCGTCCAGAGCAACAGGCTGAAACCGAATTTCATCAGTGCGCCCCGTCCTCCTCCTCAGAACCGGAGCCGGTGAGGGCCACGGGCCGGTAGCCGCCGTTCATGCGGAACCAGAGCGCGATGAGGCCGAAGATGAAGAACAAGAAGGCCGGGAAGCGCGCAGCGAAGCGCAATACATCGCGACCGGCGTCGAGTTGGGCCCGACCCTCGGGGGCCTCCTTCGAGTAGACGGCGATGGCCTCAGCCTGGGCCGCGCCATCGAGGCCTCTGATGTAATCCTTGGCCTTCTCGGGCAGGATTCTCTCGTGACTCATGCCCATGAAACCCCCGCTGCCGCTGGCAGCCGCGGCGAGAGCAGGCGCTTCGCGGGCGACGGTGTCGTGGATCGAACGGTCAAAGGCCACGCCCAGGATCGGCGTGCCAATGATGCCCGCGGACAAGAGGCCGATGGCCGAAACCGTGTTGAGAGTCAGAGCGCCGCCCTTGGGATAGCGCTCGGAGGTGAAGCCGAGGACGCAAGGCCAGTAGTAAGTCTGACCGAGGGCGTAGAGCACAAAGGCCACGAAGATGTAGGTCCCCGCAGCGCTCGAGAGCCAGTAGAGGCCAACGGCGGAGAAGATCCCGCTGACGCACAAGAGTCCCGGCGGACTGAATAACTTGAGGATGCCGCCAGCGAAGACGCGCAGGACGAGCATGATCGAAGCTGAGAAGACCAGAGCCATGGCGGGGTTGATGGCCAGATCCTCGAGCACCGGCGCCATCAAGCCCTTGATCCAGCCGTCGGTACCCAGCTCGGCCGTGGCCACCGGAATCATCAAGAGACACATCAAGAAGAACAACGGCCGGCCCAAGCTGCCGACGGCCAGGCCGAAGAGCAAACCCACGGCCGCTCCCGCGCCCAGGCTGATGTTGAACCAACCCTCGGGCGCCTGCCAGGAACTCAACTGACTCACCTGGTTGCCTATCTCGTAGATCAAGAGGAAGGACGCCAGAGCGGCGGTCAAGAACCCCACCTGGCGCAACATCTCGCGGTAGGAAACGCCTGCCTGCACGCGCTCATCCACTGGGAACTTGCACGAGCGGTACATGAAGCCGTAGGCGAGGGCGGGGAGGACGATCCAGAGGGCGTGATACTGCCAGGGAAAGCCGCCCGCTTGCAGGCTGTCGGCGGCCAGAATCAAGAGCGTGCCGCCAGCCAGGCCCGCCGGCCAGGCAGCGTGCAGGATCGTGAGCCACTTGGTCTTCTGGGTGGGATACACCGCGGCGCAGATAGGATTGATGACGGCCTCAACGATGCCGTGTCCGAGTCCCGCGATGAGGGCGAAGAGGTAGAGTTCGCTGTAGCTGTCAGCGAAAAATGTCCCCACGCCGGAGATGACCTGCATGGCGCAGGCGCCGTACATGGGCAGGGAGTAACCCGTGCGGTCCACCACCAAACTGAAGCCGATCATGGTGATCGCAATGGGCCACAGGGAAGCGCCGAAGACCTCTCCCACCTGTTGCTCGGTCAGGCCTAGATCGGAGCCGTACTGGCTCATCATGGCCACGCGGAAGGCGAAGCCGAAGCCGGCGGCGGTGAGGGCCAGGAAACTCGCCCAGAACAAGACGCGCTTCTCGCGCTGGGAGAGCTCTCGGGCCTGGTTACTTGCGGTCATGGACTCTTGGGAGGGGCTTGGGGATCAAAGGGAGGTTTTAGCGAACACCAGGGCTCTTCGCGGGAGACATCGACCAGGACCGGGCCTTCGAATTCGGCCGGTGACATGACGGCGATGAAGACCGCGGTCTCATCAAACAAATTGTAGGAGCCGTGCACTTCGTCCATGGGCACATGAGCCACATCACCAGCGCTGAGCACCCGCGATTCTTCGCCAACCCACTGCTCGAGACGACCCGAGATGCAGTAAATAAACTCCTCGAAGTGGGGGTGACGGTGGAACTGGTGGGCCTGTCCGGGAGGCATACTGACCCGCACGCACATGAGCTGGCGGCTCTCTGTGATGTCGCCCCGCACCAGCCATTCGTGGGGGCCAAAGGGGAGCTCCTCGACGACGACATCGGGAGTGCTGACGAAGCGCAAGCAGGCGGAGTGGCCACACATGATGCAGATTCAGCTCCCTTCGGTCCTCGGAAGGCGCAGGGCCTTGAAGGTCTCGACTTGCTCTTGAATGGCGACTTCCGTGGGGAAGCGCTCGGTGGAGCTGGCGCCGTAGAAGCCAGAGAGGCCGGGCACGCGCTGAATGATGTAATCGGCGTCCTCTGGCATGGCGATCGGTCCGCCGTGGCAAAGGCAGATCACATCCTCGCGGATGGACTTGGCCGCGGCCACGATTGCACCAGTCAGGGCCACGCTCTCGTCCAAGGGGCTGACGGTCTCGGCGCCGATCATGCCGCCCGAAGTGCAGCCCATGTGGGCCACGATGATGTCGGCGCCGGCGTGGACCATGGCCTTGGCTTCATCGGCATTGAATACATAGGGCGTGGTGAGGAGATCCATCTCACGCGCCAGGCGCACGAGGTCCACCTCGAGGCCAAAGCCCATGCCGGTCTCTTCGAGGGTGGCTCGGATGCGCCCTTCGAGAAGGCCCACGGTAGGAAAATTCTGGATCCCGCTGAAGCCCAGCTCGCGTAGCTCGCGCAGGAAAAGCTTGGGCATCATGAAGGGGTCGGTTCCGCAGACGCCAGCCAGAACCGGGGTGTGCTTCACGACGGGCAAGACCTCGAAGGCCATCTCTTTGACTATGGCGTTGGCGTTGCCGTAGGGCATCAACCCGGCGGTGGAGCCGCGGCCAGCCATGCGGTAGCGCCCCGAGTTGTAGATGATGATCAGGTCGATCCCGCCGGCCTCCTCGCACTTGGCGGAGAGCCCCACACCCGCTCCGCCGCCGATGATGGCCTCGCCCCGGGCTATCTGGGCTCGAAAGCGTTTCAAGATGCCGCTGCGGGAGTTGTCGTTGGTGGGAGTCAAGCGAATCGATTGGAGAGGGACGCTGCGAAGGAGAGGGCCCATGCTAGGCTCCCGGCTGGGGCGATACAAATAGCCCGCGCAGGGCTGCTCATCCGCTGAACCTCACGACTGGCCCCCCAAAAGGAATGGGCCAGCTTGGACATGGGCGGCGCCCGCTGAATCCTCCGATACCCCCAAAAACCACCCAGGAGCCCCCAGTGATCGTCCCCCGCACCTCGCGCAGCGAGATCCTCGCCAAACTAAACAAGAAGGTCGCCGAGCATGTGCCGATCATGATCTCGAGCGCGGGCAGCGGCCTGGTAGCCAAGCTCCTCGAACAGGCCGGCGTGGATTGCGTGAACACTTTTTCCGGCGCGCGCTTGCGCTCCAACGGCATGGGCACCATGTCAATGATGTGGCCGATCTTGGACTCGAACAAACAGACCCTCGACTACACGCGCGAAGACATCCTGCCGGCCATGAATGGCGACGCCTTTGTCTGCGCCTGCATAAACCCCAACGATCCCCTGCGCGACATGCGCCTGGTGTTGAAGGAGTTGAAGGACATGGGCGTCGAATCGGTCTCGAACATCGGCCCTTCGGTGAGCTATGTGGACAAGGACTCGAACCTCTATCAGGTGTTGCGCAAAAGCGGCGTCACCTTCGAGGTCGAGGTGGAGATGCTGCAACTGGCGCGGGAGATGGACATGCTCACCGTGGGTCTCGCGTTCGACCTCGAGGACAGTCTCTTGATGAACAGTCAGGCGAAGCCAGATGTGTTCTGCTTCCATGCCGGCACGACCAAGGGCGGCCAGCGCGGTTTTGATTCGGGCGAGACAATCGAGGAAACAGCCAAGCGCACCGAGGAGGCCTACCGGGCCATCCGCGAAGTGCACCCCGGCGTGATCCTGATCGCCCATGGCGCAGCCCTCGAAAACCCAGAGGACGGTCAATACATGCTCGACCACACCAGCGGCCAGGGTTTTTGGACCGGTTCCTCCACCGAGCGGCTGCCCATCGAACGGGCCATCCTGGCCACGGCAGCCGAGTTTCGGGCCCTCGCTTTCCGCTCTTGAGCGGGTCAGAGCATCCGGGCGGGTAGAATCCCCGTCACTCGCGGGCGCAAAACGGGTTCCTGGCCTAAACTGGACATGGAGGGGGCAGTTCGAGCCGGAAGCGGCAACAGCCCAGGGTGAATGCCTCCGGCCTCCAAGCCCTCCTCCTCACTTTCCATCTTTCCATCATGCCCAAGAACCTACCCCTCCTGATCGGCCTCCTGGCCACGGGCCTCGTGGCCGGCCTCGTCCTGTCGGAACTCCAACAGCCCAGCGCCCCGGCGGCGTCCACCGAGGCCCTCTCGCCGGGATCGCTCCCTGACTCGGCCGTCTCCGATGAGGAGCGCGCGCGAGCCAACGCCGAGCGAGATGACATGGCCCTGGAACTCGCTGGCCTGCGCGCCCGAGTCGAGCAACTCGAGAATCCGAGAACTCGCAGCGCGGCGACGGAAACCGACGAGACGCAAGAGAGCGTCGTCTTCGAGACCATTCCCAACGCCGGAGAGCGAGCCAAGATCCTGGCCGTGATGGAAGCCGTCGAAGAGGAGCGCCGCCACGAGCGCGACCTGCGCCGAACGGAAAAACAGGCTGCCGAATTTCTGCGCCAGGCGACGCGCATCGCCGAGCGCCTCTCCCTACCCACGGGCAGCGAAGATCGCATCGCCTCGATCCTGATCACCGAGCGCGAAAAGGTCGCCCTGGTGCGCGAGCAGTACCGCGATGTGTCCAGGGACAAGCAAGGTCGCACGGCCTACCGGGATGCCTTGCGCGCCACCAGTGCCTGGCGCCAGGAAGAACTGGCGCGTTATTTCGGCCCCGAAATCGCCGAGTCAATCAGCGCGTCCGAGGACAAGCGCGCGCGCAAGAAGAACGACAAGGACCGTTCGGGCAAGAAGAAAAACGGCAAGACTGGAGCCTAGCACCTACGCCATCGCGAGGATCCCTCACTCGACGGTGAACGAGACCAGGTTGGAATAGGCCTTGGGGCCTGTGCCGGGATCCAATAGCACCTGCATGTGCACTGTGAGGTTCTTGAGAGCCGACAAGCTGGGGATGCGAGTGGGGATGTCGGCGTGACCGAAGCCATCGGAACTGCCCGCGAGCAAGATGCGCACCGTGCCCAAGAGGTACAACTCCCCCAGTACACCGACATTCGTCTGACCCGGCCCGGCGCTGAGGGACCAGAGCAGGGTGAAGCTCGCACCGGGAGCAGGTGGATGGTGCAGAATCAGGCCCAGGGGCTGCCCCAGGCTGGTTTGGCCCCAAAGGCCTAAACTCGGCAAATCCGTCCGGCTCTGCAATTGGAAGTCATCCAAGAGGCCCTCGACAGTGTCGTCGGCGCCGGTGTCGATAACGCTGAAGCGCAGGCGCATGTTGTCGCTGAGGGGGCTGTATTGTTCGAGGAAGAAACGCGGCTGGGACCAGTCAGCGGTTCGCTCAAGGCTCTCAAGCTCGACCCAAGTTGCTCCGTCATCAGCCGAGACCTCGGCCAGGAAGCGATCACCCGGTCCGTTGCTGGTGGAGAACCAACGGGCGTAGCTGAGCTCCAGGTGATCGAGGTGACCGGCGCGCACCCGCGGCGAAGTCAAGCGCGTGATCCCATCCACATCATTGGCATCGGGACCGCCACCCTTGAAGCCGGTGACCCAGGCCTTGCCGCCGGAGAGGCCGCTGTGATCTGTCCCGGGTTGGATCAGGGTGCGTACGGGTTGGCGGCGCTCGAAGGACCAGGGCTCATCATCGCCCACGGTCCAACCGAAGTCCGCGGTCTGCATGTCATCGAAAACCAAGACCTGCGGTTCGCCCAGAACCACCGGCACCGACTTGCGCTCGCTGCGGCCCTCCGTAGTCAGAACGATATCCAGGACGAGGGGCGTGCCCACGGTTGCGTCGGAGCGAAACTTCACACCCAGTGGGCCCATCTGTTGGCCGCTGTGGGGCGCGAGTTGAAAGTCAGTCGAGCCGTGCATCAAGACGAAAGCATCCGAGCTGCTCTCGAGGATCACATTGCCACTAGCTGCTTCGCGGCCACGGTTCTTGACACCGACGAACACATTCCAGCTCTCCCCCGGTTCCCGTTCGAGATCGCCGTCGCCCTCTTGTTGCACCCAGGCTACGGGACCCAAATCAGCCCAGGGCCCGGCGACTCTGGCAGCCTCGATAAAGCCCACCAAGACCTCCTCAAAAAGAGCATCAAAGCGCGTGGGCGCGGGCCAGAAACCATCGCTGGGGGTGCCTATTTCCACCGCCAGAGCCAAGCAGCCATGCTGGCCGTACATCCAGTCCAGGCTAGATCCATTGGCCGTGGAGAGCAGTTCCCAGATGGTTCCGTAGCTCCAACCCACCGGCCCGGCAGCCCTGCCAGCTAGGGAGCGGAAGACCCCATCATGGGGGGACATGATCGCATCGTAGCCCCAGGGGAAGATCCACAGGTTTCCTGCGGCATGGACTGAAACGGCCACGGCGGGCGGTTGGGCTGCGATCAGGTCGCGCATGGCGCGTGTCTCGGGTTCCGAAAAAGCCGCCGGCCCATGGTAGTCCGCTTGTCCAGGGTTGGAACTCGAGCCCGGCCAGGCGGGACCCCATTCCCAACCGTAGTTGCGGTTCAAGTCGACGCCCCAAGTGCCGTCTGAGTTCACGCTCTTGTTCTTGCGCCAGAGCCCCCCACCCATGGGAGCCAGGAGGTGGTTGTACTCGTAACCATCGGGATTGACGCAGGGCACGATGAGGAACTCGCGCCTCTCCAACAGGTAAGTGACCTCGGGGTCGTTGCCGTAATTGAAGAGCAGGTAATCGATGAAGCGCATGAGCGCCTCGCCACTCATGGGTTCGCGGCCGTGGTGCAGAGCGTCGTACATGACCGTGGGTCTTTGAGGATCCGCGCTCGCGGGTGAAGTCGAGATCCTGATGGCGTTCACGCTGCGTCCTTCGTGAGAGACTCCGAGGGGAAGAACCGGCGATGCGAGCTGCGGGAACAGGGTGGCGAGTTGCGCCAGGTGGTAGTCGATCTCTGCCAAGGTGCGAAAGCCGCCCATGCTGCCGCTCACGAGGCCCATGCTGCCCGGGGCTGCCGCCGCTGCCCGGTCCGCGTAGAAACTCGTCAGGTCTTCCTGCAACACCCGCACGCCCAGGCCCGCTGCTCGCAAGCGCGCCTGCTCAGAGTCGTCACCCAAGGCGCGCACCCAGCCATCCCGCGGCCCATGCTCATCGAGATCGCTGGCCAACGCGCGCACGCGGCGCCAGTCCCTTGGACTCGAGACACGCACCTCGAAGGCATCGATGACCGGCGCCGCGAGGAACACGGGTCCGCCGCTTTGGGCTTGAGCGCCTTGGCTAGGCACAAGGGTGAGGATGATCGGGATCAGGACAAGCATGAAGAGGATCAGGAGCGCGGCTTGGTTCGTGGGCTCCAACCCGGTCAACCTAGCACCATGTAGGATGTTGCATTCTGCGCCATTGAGCCCGCCTTTTTGCTAGGAATCCCTATTTTTGTGCCCAGGAGCCCTCCCTGGGTGCCCTTTGGAACTCGATCCAGACTAGACTCCCCTCGCCCATGGCCACTCCTCTGCGCAATGCCCTCTCCCACTTCACCGGCTGGGCCAGCGATCGGCGCGTACCCGGACCCCTGCGCGGGCCGCTCTACTCGCTCTACGGAGCCTTCACGGGAGCCAATCTGAGTGAGTCCCGCGGCCCCCTGAACATCTATCCAAGCCTGGGGGCCTTCTTCTGTCGGCGCCTTGTCGAGGGTGCGCGCCCCATTGAGGCTGACCCCCTCTTCGTGGCGTCGCCAGTAGACGGCACCTTCCAGAGCATCTGCGCCATCGAAGACGACACGGTGCTGCAAGCCAAGGGCCGCGCCTACTCGGTGCGCGAACTGCTCGCGGGAGTCGGCGCCGACACCGAACTCACAGGCGGCCAAGCCTGGACCGTATACCTCTCGCCGCGGGACTACCACCGCATCCACGCCCCCGAAACCTCTACCGTCAGCGCCGCGCGCTGGGTTTCCGGTTGCCGCTATTCCGTGGCGCCCGCGGTGCTCGACCGGCGACAGGTGCTCTCCATCAACGAGCGCGTGGTGCTGCGCCTGGAGACCGCCCGCGGCCCGCTCTTCCTGGTTCTGGTGGGCGCCCTGAATGTAGGCCGCATCCGAGTCCTCGGCATCGAGCCCGCCGCCGAGGCCCGCATCTCAAAGCCCCTCGCCTTCGAGCGCGGTGCTGAGTTGGCGCGCTTCGAAATGGGTTCGACCATCGTGCTACTGTCGCCCCCCGGGGGCCTCGTGCCCATCGAGGAGACGCGCCTGGCCGAAGCAGTTGCCATGGGCAATCGGCTGGCGCGCTGGGGCCCGGCTTGACCCTCACCATCAAGGACCTGCGGCTCGCACGGCTCTTCAGCGCCGCCGTCCTCGGCAACTGGGAAGAGCTGCGCCGCCTGCGCCGCGCAGCGCCCGCGGGCGAGCCTGATCGCGCTTGGCGCGAAGCCATCCTGCAAGTGCACATCTTCGCCGGCTTTCCGCGCCTGGTGGAGACCTTCGGCGTCCTCGCCGAGGAGGGCGGCTTGGGGCAGGCACAGCCCGACGAACTCGAGGACCTCGCTCCGCCTGCCTTCGCAGCCCGGGGCCAGAAGCTGTTCGACTTGATCTACGGCGACCAGAGCGAGCGCGTGGGCGCACTCCTCGAGAGCTATCACACCGACTTCGCCACCTGGATCACGAGCCACGCTTATGGCGGCGTTCTTTCTCGCGACGGCCTGGAAGGCGCCCAGCGCGAACTCCTCGCCTGTTGCGCCCTCGCCGCCCTGGGCCAGGAACGCCAGTTTCAAAGCCACGCCCGCGGCAGCCTGCGCCTCGGTGCCAGCCTCGACGACCTGGCCACCACCCTCACCACCGTGGCCGACCTCCTGCCCCCCGAAAACCTCATCCGAGCCCAGGCGATCATCGCCGGACTGAACTGACAAATAAATCCGCAAAGCCTGCCATGACCACCACCAATCCCCTCGCAGACCTCACGGACTATCTTTCTGAGTCCGCCACCTTGGGCGAAGTCGGCGCCCTCGTGGCCTGGGACCAGGAGACGCACATGCCGGCAGCCGGCGCGGGAGCGCGGGCGGAGCAGTTGGCCCTGCTCGCCGGGCTCAACCATGAGCGCGCCACGAGCGCACGCCTGGGCGATTTGATTCAAGCCTGCGAGGAGCACAGCACCCTCAACTCCGACGCGGACACAATGGCCGACCTGCGCGAGGCACGACGCGACTTCGAGCGCGCCACCAAGCTGCCCGCGGACCTCGTAACTCAACTGGCTCGCATGGGCAGCCAGGGCCAACAGGCCTGGAAGGCCGCCCGCGCAAACAACGACTTCGCCACCTTCCAGCCCTTCCTGGAAGAACTGCTCGTGCTCGTGCGCCGCAAGGCCGAGTGCTATGGGGCCGCCGACAATGGCGAACTCTACGACCCCTTGCTCGATGAGTTCGAGCCGGGAGCCACGGCCGCCTCCATCGAAGCCGTCTTCACTCCCCTGCGAGGGCGCCTGGCCAGTTTGATCGACGAAGTCGCCGAGAACGGAACAGCGCCGGACGAGACGCCCCTGCAGCAACACATCCCCACCGATCGGCAACACGAATTCGGCCTGTTCGTCCTCGACGCCATGGGCTTCGACCTGGGCGCCGGGCGGCTCGACACCACAACGCACCCCTTCTGCGAAGGCGTGGCCGCGGGCGATACTCGCCTGACCACGCGTTACAACGCGGACCGTTTCGCAGAAGCCCTCTACGGCACGATGCACGAGGGCGGCCACGGCATCTACGAACAGGGGCTTCCCAAGGCTGCTTGCCACGGCTTGCCGGTGAGCCAGGCCAGCAGCCTGGGTATGCACGAGAGCCAATCGCGCCTGTGGGAAAATCTTGTGGGCCGCAGCCGCGCCTTCTGGGTCTGGGCCCTGCCCCACGCCCAGCGGATCTTTGGCGGCGCCTTCCACGGCTATTGTGTCGACGACCTCTACCGCGCGATAAACACCGCGCGACCCAGCTTCATTCGCGTCGAGGCCGACGAGTCGACCTACAACCTGCATGTGATGTTGCGCTTTGAGATCGAACGGGCCCTGATTCGCGGCGACCTCGAGGTCGCCGACCTGCCCTGTGCCTGGAATCAAAAGGTCCAGGAGTACCTCGGCCTCAGCGTGCCCGACGATGCCCAGGGTTGTTTGCAAGATGTGCACTGGTCCTTCGGCATCTTCGGCTACTTCCCCACCTACTGCCTCGGTAACCTCTACGCCAGTCAACTCATGGACGCCGCCGAAAGCCAACTCGGCGACCTCGCCCCCGCCATCGAAGCCGGCGAATTCGGAGGCCTCAAAACCTGGCTCAACGAGCATGTCCACCGCCACGGCCGCCGCCTACGGGCCGCCGAGATCAACGAGCGCGCCACCGGCAAGAGCCTTTCCGCCGACCCCATGATACGCCACCTCGAAGGCAAGATCCGGCCCATCTACGGGATCTGAGGAGTGCTGCCTGGCCCCGTCTGCCCAGCGTTTCCGAGGCTTCGATGTCCCCGGCAGATAAAGCTCGAAAAGCATGCCGGCAGCATGACCCAAGCCCCACCGTTACACCAATCTGCGCGTCCTAAGCCGATAGGCTCTCGCAGCCTTCATCGCGGTGTATCCACCCATTTCAGAAGAGGGCATTGAGCACGCGGGAAGGAGCTCGACTGCAGGGCTTTTCTGACAACCATGCCTTCTGTGGGTCCAGGACTTCGACGAACCTTCAATTCGGAAATGCCGTGTCCCCCCTCTTTGGTGCGTTGCTCGAGACAGCGATTCTCGATTCCAACCAGTCCCTTTGCGACTGTTAGCGCCGCGTGCCCTCGATCTCAACGCTGATGAGTTCGATCGGCTCGAGGGCGCGTAGGGAGAGACTGGCGCTTTGGGGTTGGTCGCGGGGGGACAGGTGGGTAGCTGTTTGAAGGTCGACGGCGTTGATTCGGATGCGGGCCTTGCCGCTGGCGCGGGCGAGTTGCAGGACCAGGGTGTGTTCGGCACCGGCAGCGAGGCCGGCGAAGGGGCGGCCTTCGCCAGAGCGGGCGCGCAGGGCAACATCGGCGAGGGAAGTCGTGTCCACGAGCAGGAGCGGTGGCCGACCGGCCAAGGGACCGACGCAGGCGATGTGAAAGCCCACAGCCGAGATCATGAGCAGACTGGGCGGTGAGTCCGCGGGCTGGCGCAAGCGCAGGATGATCTGCATCGTACCGCGATCGAGGAGCAAGGGATCGCGCAGGAGCAGGGTGGGCACCCGGGCCCCTTCGAGGTCCTTCAGACTCGCCACCTGGGGGCTGCGCCAACTATCTTGGCCATTGAACTTCCAATCGCCCCGGTGCCAGGTACCCACCTCGCGGTCATCAAAGGAGAATCCGAGGCCGACCTTATCACGGGACCAGAACCGAATCTTGGCGGCACCAAAGTGCTCTTCAAAGTCCTCCAGCGTCGAAGGCGCGTTATCGCCCTCGAGAACCTCACGGCGCGCGACCAAGCGGGCGCGGGTGGGAGCGTCGATCACATCGCCGAACTTTCGCAGGAAACTGGCGATCTTCAAGCTCGCGCGCTGCATGTCCCCCACCGGCAAAGCGCTGGCTGTCAGGCGCGCGGCGACAATGCGAGCCTGTTCGCGACGCCCAGCGAGGACCGCTTTGGCATCGCCGCGGGCCTGGTTCACCCGCAGGCCGAGGTCGTAGACCAAGAGATTTTCGGCTTCCGCCGCGGGCTCTGAAGCGAGGAGGTCTGCGGCGCCGGCGAAGTCGCCTTCGTAGTAACAGAGTAGAGCGAGCTGCATGGAGAGACCGAGATCACGGGGCAGACCGGCGTACTCCCAGGCCAGAGTCTTGAGAGCGCCGGTTTCGAGCACCTCTCCCGACACTCCCGGAGCGGCGCGCAGAGCGTAGTCCCGGGTGAAGTTGGCTGCGACCCGTAGACGAAAGCCGCGCTCAAGGGGATCACCGAGGGACTCAACCTCACCGCTGACCTCGATGCCGCCGTGCCGAATGGCGATCTCGCGGCCCACCTGGCCCAACACCGAGAGGACGATGCGCTGCTGCAAGGCAGCGAGTGCCCGGGCCTCTTCGATGCGCAGGGCGAGGGTGTCGTGGCGCGGCTGCAGCACGGGTTCGTCACGACGGCCGCGCCAGAATTCGAGCAGGTCGTCGTAGCGCCGGGCGGCGAAGTAGGGCTGGGCTAGCTCCTCGCATTCAGCGAGCCGCGCGTCTGCATCGGCATCCAGGAGTTCGTCCCCGAGTTCCAGAAGCTCGCGCTGGCGGCGCTCATAGGCCTCCAGGGAACGCTGCTCCGGGGCTTGGATCAGCTCATCGAGGGTCAACCCAGCCCTCTGCAAGAGCCCCTCGAAACCCTCTTCGAAGGCCTCGCCCACGCGCAACTCCGCGCGGGCTTCGAGGGCGGCTGCGAGACTCGCCGCCAACTCCTCCACGGCCCGCCGCAAGTGGCGCGAGTCGAGTTGAAACCAGTCGAGCTCCAAACGCTGGGCGCGAATCTCGAGTTCGAGAGCCAGGTCGGCAAGCAGGTGCTCAAGGTCTGCGAAGTCGAGGCCCCGGGTATCGGCACCCGAGTCCACGCTGAGGCCGCGCACGCCACGGTTCAGGAGGGCCCGCGCCGCGTTCCATTCGCCAGCGGCCAGGAGACTTTCGATGCGTGGTAGGTGCACGCTCCGAGCCCACTGCTCCGTATGCCGAGCAGCGAGGTCTTGAGCCTCTTGGCGCCGGGCGGCGAGTCTATCCGTGCGGATTCGCTTGAAGTTCTGGAAGCGCGCGATGTCACGCTCGTTGGGCAGGGTAGCCCCGGCGTAACCGGTGATCAGGGCCAGCTCGAACCCCAGCCCACTTGTGATGTACTCCTCGGCGAAGCTGAACTCGTGAGCCTCGATGAGGCGTGCGAATTCTGTTTCGCTGACCGCGTAGAAGTCGTGCAGGCTGCGCTCGAGTTGTTGGTGCAAGCTGACTCGCAGGGCCTCCCACTCCGGGCGAGCACCGGCGGGCATCTCGACCTTGAGGCTCTCCAGTTTCGTCCGGACTTCGGCCGAGGAGAGGGCTCGCGCCTCGAAATCAGCCTTTAGTTTGGAAAGGGCCGGCCAATGCCGGTCCGCAGCCACAAACTCGGCCTCCGGCAGGGTCTCCTCCGCCCGCCAGGGATGCCAGACAAAGAGCGCCGCGAGGGCGAGAGCGGCCAGGGCCGCGCGCCGGAACCAACGCCCGCGTCCCGCCTGGTGCGCCTCGGGATCGAGGGGCTCCAACGAGCTGGCGCGAATCGCCGGCGCCTTGCCCGCCTGAACCTTCAAGAGGTCTTCCAGCAGCTCGGCGGGCGTGTGGTAGCGCCGATCGAGGCCGCGCGAAAGGCACTTGCGCAGGATCAACACGAGACCGCTGGAGAGTTCAGGGCGCAGCTCGGCGGGGTTCGCGATGGCGCCGTAGAGCACGCCCGAGAGGATCTCAGCTGTGGCCCCATCGCCGAAGGGCGGCCGCCCGCAGACCGTGTGAAAGAAGGTCGCTCCCAGGGACCACAGATCGCTGCGAATGTCAGCCAGGCTCGGGTTGCGCGCCTGCTCGGGGCTGATGTAGTGGGGTGTGCCCAGGGTCGCACCACTGCGCGTCAGGAGCGGATCGTCGGCCACGCGCGCCAAACCGAGATCCACCAGGAGCGGATTGCCATCCTCCTCGAGCAGAATGTTGGCGGGCTTGATGTCGCGGTGCACCACGCCCTTCTCGCGGGCGTGCTCGAGGGCCTGGCTGAGTTTGATAAAGATCTCCAGGGCCTGCTCCTCGGTCAACCGGCCGCGTTCCAGGCGTTCTGCGAGGGACTCGCCGTGGACAAGTTCCATGGCGAACCACCAAGTGCCGGCGGTCTCGCCCATGTCGATGGCCGAAATCAAGTTGGGATGGGTCAGCCGCGCCGCGGTGCGAGCTTCCCTTTGCAGGCGCAGGATCGAACGGGTGTTGCGCAAGAGTTGCGGGTGCATGACCTTGAGCGCCACCTCGCGTTCCACCGAGAGTTGCACGGCGCGGTAGACCACGCCGGTGCCACCGCTACCGAGAACTCCCTCGATGCGGTAGCCGGCGATGTGGGGCCAAGAGCCCGTCGAACTCAGCGGGCGAGGAACCATTGCCTCCAACTCTTGTCGGCTTCCCGCCAACTCTTGCCCGTGGCGGCGCGGAAGGCCTGGTCATAGACCTCGCCCCTCTTTCCCGCACTGAGAATGATGCGCAGGGGCACCTTGGGTGCCAGCTTGCGCAGGACGCCGTGGAAGAGCGGCAAGGCCTTCTCGCCGTGAGACGCCAACCACTCGCAGATCCCCATGCTGGTGGCGATGTCGAGCACGGTCAGGTCGCTGAAGTCGAGTTGGCTCAGTTTCAGGATCGAGGCCACGCGGTTCTCTTCGAGGGCCTGGCGCAATGCCTCGCGCCACTTGCCTTCGCGAACGAGTTTGGGATCGAAGCCGAGGGTAGCGCGAGCGGCGTTGGTGCCCGTGGATAGGGTCGTCTGTGCCCGGCAGAAAACGGCATTGCGGCCATGGGTGTGAAACTCCACCAGGGAGGCGAGACCCTCGTCGTACCAGGGCGGCAGGAGCCTGCCGTCGTAGCCCCTGCGGTTGAGCAGCATGTGGCCCCAATGGTGGTAACAATGGCCCTGGAGGCCATCAAACGAGCGGTGGGATTGTCGGGCGGAGGAGAGCGTAAAGGGGTCCGACCACCAAAAGCCCAGGGACTCCCGCGCCACCGGAAGCCAACCCTCGGGCAAGGTCTCGGTCAACTTGGAGAGCGCTTCGATCGAAGCGGCGTAGGCACCGCTGCCCCGGGGGAAGACATAGAACTCGGCCAGGCGGCCGCCCAATAGTTCGAGGCCTGGCGCGGGGCCGAAAATCTCGGCGTACCAGGCGCGACCGAGGACCAGGCCAGCGCCGATCGACTTGAGCTCGCTGTTCTTCAGGGGACCCGCCACCAGGGCCTGGTGATCAATGAAGACCCGGAACTCCTCGCCAGCGTGCTGGGCCACAACCCGGGCGCTCTGACGGGCCACGGCTTCGGCTCGCGGGATCCAGCCGCCGTCAAACTCCTCCAAACCCTGGGCCTGTTGCGCAACTTCGAAGGTCATCCACTCACCTTCGTGGAGCACGAGGCCTTTTTCCAGTTGTTGCGCCTCGGCGAGGGTCACCCAACGCTGCTTGTAGAGCACCAACCCGCGCTCGCGCATCTGCTTCTCATGATCGCGAGCCATGCGCTCATCACGGACTTCGGGGCGCATCCATTCACCACGGTACTCCACCAACCCCAGGGCAATATTGGCGCCCTTGTGCTGGGGGTCGAGGGCCACGGCCCGGCGCATGGCGCGCTTGGCCTGCTTGCGCATCCGCTTCGCCTGCGCCCACTCGCCCAGAGCAAAAAAATTGTCGGCGTTCGTCGCCGCCTCCCAACGCTCCTCGAATTCCTGCAGTTTGGACTTTTTGCGCTCGATCGATTCGATCTCGGCGGGTTTGAACTCGAGCACACCAAAACCCGTCTTGATGCGCACCTTGAGGGCGGTCTCCTCCACGATCTGCCCCTCTATTCTGCGCCCGTCGCGCATGTGCAGGATGTCGGCCGAGAGGCTGCCACTGAGCAGCAGCAGCGCCCAGAAGAAAGCGGCGCGGCAGCGGGAAGAGCAAGACATGGGTGCTTCGTAGAATAGCGACCCCAGCGCTCAAAACTCGCCAGTAGCAGCGACATCTTCGCCCTCATGGGTGTCACGCAGGCTGTACTTGTCGAGCTTGCGCTGCAAGGCAAAGCGACTGATGCCCAGGAGGCCCGCGGCCTTGCTCTTGTTGCCCCCAGCCTGGGCCAGTGCGGCTTGAATCGAGCGCGTTTCCAGATCAGCCACCGCGGCACGGATGTCGCCAGGGTTCCGGGCCAGAGCCTCCGCCGCCAGACCCGCCGAGCGCCGTTCGCGCACCGCCGGTGATAAGTGTTCGAGGGTCACCTCGCCCCGTGACATGACCACCAGGCGGCGCATCTCGTTCTCGAGTTCGCGCACATTGCCGGGCCAGTCGTGGGCCACCAAGGCCGTCATGACTGCGTGGGAAATCAGGGGCGCGGGCTTGCCGGCTTCGCGAGCGGCGCTGGCCAGCAGGTGCTCGGCGAGCAAGGGCACATCGTCGCGGCGATCGCGCAGGGCCGGCAGTTGAACATTGAGCACATTGACGCGATAGAAAAGATCCTCGCGGAACTCCCCGGATTGAACCATCTCCCCGAGATTGCGGTGACTGGCGGTCAAGAGACGCACATTGACCTTGACCATGCGTTCCATCCCCAGGGGCCGGAACTGGCCGTCCTGCAGGGCGCGCAGCATCTTCTTCTGCATGTTGGGGCTCATGTCGCCCACTTCATCGAGGAACAGGGTGCCGCCGTCGGCTTGCTCGAAGAGGCCCTTCTTGGCGCGATGCGCTCCGGTAAAAGCGCCCCGGGCGTGGCCGAACAATTCCGACTCGAGCAGGGACTCGGGCAGAGCCGCGCAGTTTTCCGTGACGAAGGGCTTGTTGCGGCGGGGTCCATTGAAGTGGATGGCGCGGGCGATCAGTTCCTTGCCGGTGCCGCTCTCGCCCTGGATCATGACCGGCAATTCGGCCTCGGTGATCTTGTCCAACTGGGTGAAGACCGCGCGCATGCCGTCGCTGGCGCCCACGATGGAGGTGTAGTCGTGGCGACCGCGTTCGCGTCCCAATTCGGCCCGTACCACCGCCAGAGCGCTGCCCTGGTCGCGCAGCTTGCGGCCGAGTTGTTCGTTGAGATCCTGAATCTGGAGCCGCGAGGCCGCCAGGCGCTGGTTGTGCTGGCGCAGCTCTACCACACGGCGCGCATTCAGGATCGCCACCGCGGCCTGGCCCGCGAGGAGTTCGACGAGTTCGAGATCGTTCTCGCTGAAGGCGTTGTGCTGCAAACGGTTGTCCACATACACCACGCCCAGGATGCGCTCCTCGATGCGGATCGGCAGACACAGGACCGAACGCAAACGCAGGTCCTCGACGCTCGCCATGGTACTGAAGCGGTCATCATGAGCGGCGTCCACGGCCAACACCGGCTTGCCCTTTTCGAGCACGCGGCTGGCGATGCCCATGGAGAGGCGGGAGCGAGGAATGGCAATGTCCGAACGGTCAAAGCTGCGGGCCACGCGCACGGCGAGGTCGGATACCTGGAGCTGCTTGGCGGCGCTGGCCAGGGGCGGTTCCTCTGTTACCACGGGTTCCAGAGCAAGGCTCTCGCCCATAAGCAGAAAGCCGCGCTCGCCGCCAACCAAAGTCACGGCGGAGTCGACGATCTGGCGCAGGAGCGGCAACAGATCGGTGACCCGCGCCAGCTCGGCGGTGATCGAGGCGAAGACGCGCAGGTTGTCGCGCTCGCGGCGCGCGTCCTCGGTGATCGTGGCGTGGCCTTCGCCGGAGAAGTCCGTGGCGGCACCGTCCCCGGCTGAGATGGCCTGGGTTTCGTCGGGCGATGGCTCAGCGCCCGCGACTGCAAGAAGCCCCACCACCAGCCGTGCCTGGCCCACCTGGATCTGATCGCCGTCCTCGAGCAGCCGCCGCAGCACCCGCTCACCGCCAACTCGAGTGCCGTTGGAGGAACCGAGATCGACCAACCAGTGTTGGGAGCCCTCCCGCTCGATGCGACAGTGGTGGCGCGACACGAGGGTCTCCGAAAGCCTGATCTCGTTGTCCACCGCCCGGCCGATGCTGATCACATCGCCCTCGAACTCGAGTTCGGATCGGGTACCCTCTTCAATGATGGTCAACTTCATGGCATGCCTCGTTTCAGCGAATCGCGCCCTCGAGTGAGGCTCTCGTAGCCCTGGCTCTGATAACCCACGGGAGAGCCCCGGGAAGCTGGATTGTGCAGAATCGCACCATCCGAGGCGAACTAGCCAACCACCACCGTTCGGTTACCGCACAGCACCTCTTTCAGGCCGATAAATGCCCCATAAACCTTGGTACCACAAAGGCTTACAGTTTTCATGCCAACGCTCGGGCAACTGCTGCAAGACCCACGGTGAGTACGCTTTCGTGTACCTCGCCGAGACGGACATCGTGGCTATCGCTGGCTTCTTGAAGCTCGACCCCGAGGAGTTTCGGGAGCAGTACACGGGCCTCGAGGAGGATCTCGCAATCCTGCGCATCGACTCGCCGCGTTGCACCTTCCTGCAAGCGGACAACTCTTGCAGCATCTGGCCCGTGCGCCCCAAGCAGTGCGCGAGTTGGCCCTTCTGGCAGGAAAACCTCGATGACCGGACGCGCTGGGAGGGGCCGGTCAAGGCCTGCTGCGCGGGCATAGGCCAGGGCCCCTTGCACTCAGCCGAAGACATCGAACGCGAAGCCCGCGAGACCGAGGAGTGGTACGACTGACGCGCCGCGCCGTGCTCAACGGCCTTCGAAGCGCGGCTTGCGTTTTTCCGTGAAGGCGGCCAGGGCTTCGAGACGGTCCTCGGTGTCGAGGATCGTCCGATAGCAGGCGGCCTCGACTTCGAGTCCCGCGGCGAGATCCAATTCGCCACCTTCGTCGAGGGCGCACTTGGCCGCGCGCACGGCCAGGGGACCGTTGGCGGCGATGGCCTCGGCCAGAAGGGTGGCCGCGGCCTGCACCTCGCCGGGCTCGGAGATGCGGTTGACGAGACCCATCTCCGCTGCCTCGACGGCGCCCACGCGGCGGGCGGTGAGCACGAGATCCTTGGCCCGCGACTTGCCGATCAGGCGTGGCAGGCGTTGGGTTCCGCCGGCGCCAGGAATGATGGCCAGGGATGTCTCGGTCAGGCCGAACTGGGCGGCGGGATCCGCCACCCGCAGGTCGCAAGAGAGCAACAGCTCGGTTCCCCCGCCAAAGGCAAAGCCCCCCACCACCGCCACCGTGGGCATGGGCATGCAGGCCACATCATCCATCAGGGCCCGAATGTTGCGCACAAAGTGGGGCACGAGATCCCTGGGCATGCTGCGGCGTTCCTTCAAGTCCGCCCCGGCGCAGAAGGCGCGTTTTCCGGCGCCGGTGATCAAGAGGCAGCGAATCGAGGTGTCATCGCGCAGCTCTTCGAGCAACAGCCGCAAGCGCTTGAGCGTCGGGAACGACAGGCAATTGAGCACCTCAGGCCTCTCGATGGTCAACCAGACCAGGTGCCCGTCGCGGCGCAAACTGACGAGTTCCTCAAGGGTCGGGACGCTCGTCGGAAAGTCGTCGCAAACGGGGGGGCGATGGGAATTGCTCATGGAGAGAGGGTACGCCCTCTGCGGGCAGGATTCAGATTTCCTGGCCGGCAAACCTCACCGCTTTTTGAGCTGAGGCCGGGCTTGGAGCGGGTTCAGGGCGCCTGCGCCCCTTGGCAAGCGCGCCAGAGTTCGAGGGCGCTGGCCGCCACCGCTACGGGCGAGATCTTCCAAAAACACGCCTGGCGGTTCGACCCGGACTGGTTGCAAAGCTCGTGGTGGCAAGGCCCGCAGGGAACCGGCGCACTCAAGCCGCGGGTGGCAGCGGAATGGTCCGCTGTGTGACGGCGGTCGCTGGGGCCGAAGAGCACCAGGGCCGGAGTGCCCGTCGCAGCAGCGAGGTGCCGGGGCCCGCTATCGGCTCCCAAGAAAACCGCGGCGAGACTCACCAGGGCCAGCAGCTCGGCGAGGTCTGGGGGCGGTTCGGTAACATGCACACCAGCCCCGGTCGCGAGTTCCTTGAGCTGCGCGCCGCAGCCCTCCTCGCCAGGAGCCGTGAGACTCACCAGCTGTGGCGCGCCGGAGGCTTGCAGGCTCTCCACAACTAGCGCCCAAAACTCAGCCGCTGGCGCCTTGGCCGAGTTGGCGCGGGCACTCACATCGAGGACAAAAAAAGGTGCGCCCGGGGCTAGGCCCAGGGCTGCCAGGCGCTTGCGAGCCTGTTCGAGCCCGCGGGCCGTGGGCCTGAATTTGGGAGCGCGAGAGGCCGGCGTGATGCCGGCCGCGCCAAGGAGTTCGCCGCACTTTGCGCCAAAAGGCCGCGGCAGATGCCGCGATCGCGGGCCGAGGAGCGGGCTCCGAGAGCCAAGGTGCAGGGCCTCGGCGCCACCTGCACAGGCTGGCCAGTGGCCGTGACTGGCGAGGGCCCAGCGACCGCCGCTGTACCAACTCCAGCGCACGGGGATGCGAGCCTGCCGGGCGCGCCAAAGCGAGCGCAGGGACCCGTCGAGGAAGAGGGCTGCGTCGTGGCCGCGCCAGGCGCTTTGAGGCCCGTCTTCCCCCAAGCGCCTGACAGGGCCCTCGCGGCCATCTGCGGCACCGTTCAGCTTGCCATGGCACGTGCCATCCAGGAGCTCAAGAAAGCGCGCCGGCCCCACGATCGAGAGGCTCGCCAGACGGCCTTCCTCCAGGGCCCGCACGCAAGCGGCAAGGTGCGGTTCGGCCATGACGAAATCGCCCAACCACGAGGGCATGCGCAGGAGCAACCTGGTGTCGCTGTCAAAGCGTCCCGGCGCCTCCATCAGACTGGCGCGGGCTCGGGCGCGCGCGCCAGGACTTCCTCGGCTGCCTCGACCACGCTCTCGACGCCGAGGTCCTCCATGCAACGATGATGGCCCAGGGGGCAGGTGCGTTGCAAGCAAGGTGAACAGGCGAGCCCCGCTTGCCTCACCACCAAAGCGTGTTCGAGGGAAGTGGCCGTCAGCTCGGGGAAATTTGGCCCCATGACGCTGACACAGGGCACATCAAAAGCGGCCGCCACCCAGCGCGGTCCCGAGTCGCCCACGAGCAACAAACGCGCGCTGCGCACCAGGGCTTTCAGCCCCTCGAGGCCCCGGGGGCCATCGGCCAGGTGCAGGCAGCGGTGGGTCGCGGCGCTCGCTACGGCGCGCATCAAGTCCTCCTCACCAGGTCCGCCGGTCACAACGCCCCGCCAACCGTGACGCTCATGTAGCCTGTCGAGCACCTCGGCAAAACGCTCTGGCCGCCACAACTTGGCCGCGCCGAAGGCCGCGCCGGGACAGCAGAGGACGAAGGGCTCCTCGGTACCGAGGCCTGCCGCCACGAGCTCGGCCTTGGCCGTGGCCTCGAGAGCGGGCCGCACATGGAGCCGCGGGTGCAGGGACGGCACCTCGATCCCGAAGAGCCCGGCCACATCGCGCAAGAGGTGCGCCGTGGGCACAGGCACACGGCGGCCGGCGCGGGTGGGCGGAGTGCAATGATGGGTCAAGAAAAGCCGCCGGCCAGAGAGGGCCGTGCCCGCCCGCCAACGCGCTCCCGCGCGCCAGGCGCGCCAGGCTGCGCCGAAGGAATTGGATAGCAGCAAGATGGCCTCGGGCGCCAGCTCCCTGTAGCGCGCCAACTCCTCGGCGGAAGACCCCACGGCCTCGACGCGATCCCACCAGGGCGCATCGGCGAGCAGCGGCGCGAGGTGTTCACGCACCACCACGCGCACATCGCTCCAACCTCCCTGTGCCATGGCTGCCTCGATCACTGGTGTGGCCATGACCAGGTCGCCGACCCAGTTGGGCGCTCGCAACACCAAACGCCCGCGGGGGGAGTTCAATTCACGACCTCCAGGCCGTTCACCCAAGTCACGCCGCCGCGGGGCGTGTGGGCTGCCATGCGTTGCGCCTTGGCGGCCACGGCTCGAGCCCACCAACGGCGCTCGCGCCGCGCCGTGATGCCACGGCCATCGAGGTAGGCAGCCAAAAAACGCAGGCGCAGCCTCGGGCCCACGCCCCGGGGCGTCGAGTACAGAAGGGCCGCGAGGTCCTTCACCAGCCAGCGCCGCCTGAGCCAACGGGTCTGCCGCGCGCGGCCGAAATCGATGAGCACCAGGCATCCCGCCTCGCTCACGATGAAATGATCGAGGTACAGGTCGCGGTGGTGCCAGCCCCGCCCGTGGAGCCCCAGGGTCAGGGCCAGGACCTCATCCAGGCGGCCCCGAGCCTCGCTTGGGAATTCCTGGAGGCGCTGGCGCAGATCGCTCTGGTGCAGCACCTCCTCCATGATCACGAGTCCCCCGCGGCGGGACTTGACGAGTTCCAGGGCCCGGGGCACGGCCAAGCCCGCCTCGCCCAGACGCCGCAGGCAGTCGAACTCAGCCTGCGCCAACCGCGGGGAGCGGGTGTAGCGCTTGATGATCAGACGCTGGCCACCGGGGGCCTCGTAGGCGAAGGTTTCCCGGCCCGGCCCGCGGCGTAGGAAATGGCTCGGGTCGTGGGCAAAGAGCTCCGCAGGGGCTATCTGGTCGGGCATGGCTGGTGAGGATTGTGGGCGCTGCCACCCCGCGATGAGCGAAAAAAATGGAACGCTGGCCCGGCGGGGGTCCAGGCGAGGTCGCCGGCATGGCTGAGCCAGGGGAACGCCCACCGCCCCCTCGAATCCGAGGCGCCGGGGCCTTGAGCCAGCCAGGGAGGGCACTCAAGCGGGCCGAGAAGGGCAAAGAAACAACAAAAAAAACCGAGGTGAGTGCAGCCTGCTTGCCGGTTGGAGGCAAACTCGGGCCCAACGAGTGACCTTACCCATGCCGGTGCGCTGGCGCCCGGCCCCATGCTCCCCTCCCCACGCTTTAGAAAGAGATGTCGAACGGACCTGCTGCTCTGAGCCCCACGCCAGAGCAAGATGAGTTCAACCCCTTTTTGTCCATGGCGCAGTTGTTCAACCGCGCCGCCGACATACTAGACCTCGACGAGGGCCTCAGGGAAGTTCTGCGCCGACCCGACCGTGAGCTTACCGTGGCCCTGCCGGTGATCATGGACGACGGCTCGACCAAGGTCTTCACGGGCTACCGAGTGCAGCACAACTTCCTGCGCGGCCCCTGCAAGGGCGGAATTCGCTTCGCGCCGGATGTCAACCTCGACGAAGTGCGCGCTCTGTCGGCCTGGATGACCTGGAAATGTTCGGTGGTCGATGTGCCCTTCGGCGGTGGCAAGGGCGGCGTCATCTGCGATCCGCGCGACCTTTCCACGCGCGAGCTCGAATCCATCACGCGTCGCTACACCGCCGCTATCATGGACATCCTGGGTCCCAACCGCGATGTGCCCGCGCCCGATGTCAACACCAACGAGCAGACCATGGCGTGGATCATGGACACCTACTCGATGCACGTGCGTAGCACCACCACAGCCGTGGTCACCGGCAAGCCGATTTCCATCGGCGGCAGCCGCGGCCGACGGGAGGCCACCGGCCGCGGCGTGATGCTGTGTTGCCGCGAAGCCATGAAGAAACTCGGCCGACGCCCGGAGAACACCCGTGTGGTGGTACAGGGTTCGGGCAATGTGGGCGGAATCGGCGCCCTGCTCCTGTACCGAGAGGGTTACAAGATCACTTCGCTCTCGGACATGTACGGCGCCATTCACAACGAGCAAGGCCTCGATGTGCCTGAAGTGCTCGAGTACCTGCGCGTGAACCGGCGCCTGGAGGGCTACGATGGCGCTGACCACATCAAGAATGCCGAGCAATTGTTCCTCGACTGCGAGGTGCTCATCCCGGCGGCGACGGAAAACCAGATCACCTCCAAGAACGCCCTACGGATCAAGGCGCGCCTGATCGTAGAGGGTGCCAACGGCCCCACCACCGCCGCTGCCCAGGACATCCTCGACACCATGGGCGTCGTGGTCGTGCCCGACATCCTGGCCAACGCCGGCGGCGTGACAGTCAGCTACTTCGAGTGGGTCCAGGATCGCATGGGCTACTTCTGGACCGAGGATGTGGTCAACACGCGCCTTGAGCAGATCATGGTCAAGGCCTTCGACGATGTCAACGAGACCGCGAAGAAGTACGGCGAGACCATGCGCACGGCCTCGTACATCCTGGCCATCGAACGAGTCGCAACGGTCTACCGCATGCGCGGCATCTTCAGCTGAGAGGCTTGACTGAACCGTGGAACCTCCGATCCTGAGTGACGACCTCGAAGAGCTCCTGCCCAGCACCCCTTTACTGGACGACGAGACGCCTTTCGCCACCATGATGAGCAGCTTCGATGATGCTGCCCACCAACTCGGCATCGACCAAGCCGCCTATGCCATCCTGCGCAAGCCCGACCGCGAGATTTCGGTCTCCGTGCCGGTGCGACTCGACGACGGCAGCCTGGCGGTCTTTGACGGCTATCGCATCCAACACAATTCCGGCTTGGGGCCCTTCCTCGGACCTCTGCGTTTGCAGAAGGGACTCAAGGTGGACGAGCTGCGGGCCCTGGCTGCCTGGATGACCTGGAAGTGCGCGGTGCTGCACATTCCCTTTGGCGGTGCCGCTGGCGGCATCCGCATCAACACCCAGCGTCACACCGAGGGCGAAATTGAACGCGCCGTACGCCGCTACGCCGCCAGCCTATTGGCCGACATCGGCCCAGACCGCGATGTGTTCGCCCCCGATGTCGCCGCCGGCGAACAGGTCATGGCCTGGATCATGGACACCGTCTCGACCCATGCGCGGGTGACCGAGAACGCGTCTGTGACCGGCAAGCCCACCTCGATGGGCGGCACCCTCGGACACGAGGACGCCGTGGCCAAAGGCCTGCGGGTTGTGCTGCGCCTGGCTTGCGAGCATTTCGGACTCTCGTTGAGCGGCCTGCGCATCTCGATCCAGGGCGCTGGTACGGTGGGCGGGAACTTGGCGCGCATCCTCACTGCCGATGGCCACAAGGTCATCGGCCTCTCGGATATCTCCGCGGGCCTGCACAATCCAAACGGCCTGAACGTGGCTGAAGTGATCCAATGGCGCGAGGAGCACGGCTCCCTTGAGGGCTACAAGGAGCCGGGGTGCGAAACCCTGGACAACAACGAGTTCCTGGCCACCGAGTGCGATGTCCTGATCCCCTGCGCCACGGCCAACGCGATCCACTCGCGCAACGCTGAGAGCATCAAGGCCCCCCTGATCATCGAAGGCGCCCACGGGCCGGTTAGCGCCCGGGCCGACAAGATCCTCCACGGCCGCGACATTCGCATCGTGCCCGACATACTGGCCAACGGCGGCGGCGTGGTCTTGAGCTACTTCGAGTGGGTTCAGAACCGCATGGGCTACTCGTGGATCCTGCCGGTGATCAACAAACGCCTGCGGCGCTTCATGACCGAGGCCTGGACCTCGGCCTTGGTGCTGCACGAGGAACGCGAAGTGCGCTTACGCGCCGCCGCCAGCATGCTGGCCGTGAGCCGCGTGGCCGCGGCAGACGAGCTGCGCGGCGTCTACGCCTAATCCTGGGCCTAACCCCGGGCCTGGACCTTGGCCCACGAATCGCGCAAAGCCACGGCGCGGTTGAAGACCGGCGCCTGAGGCGCTGAGAGTCTGGTGTCCACGCAGTAGTAGCCCAGGCGCTCGAACTGATAGCGCTCGCCGGGTTGGGCCTCGGCCAAGCCAGGCTCAAGTTTGCAGCCTGTTTTGAGGCCCAGGGAGTCCGGGTTCAGAAGCTCCTTGAACTTCGTCTTGTCATCGCCGGCCATGGGGTTGGGTGTCTGGAATAGGTGATCGAAGTTGCGCACATCGGCTTCGAATGAGTGTTCCGCGCTGACCCAGTGCAAGGTGGCTTTGATCTTGCGTCCGTCGGGCGAGTCACCGCCGCGAGTCTCTGGATCGTAGGTGGCGTGCACCAAGGTAACATCGCCTGTCTCGGGATCGGTCTCGAAGCTGGTGCACTTGATGTAGAAGGCGTAACGCAAGCGCACCTCGTTGCCCGGCGCCAGGCGCCAGAATTTCTTGGGCGGGTCGGCTTTAAAATCGCCCTGTTCAATGTAGAGCTCGCCGCTGAAGGGCACCGTGCGTGTGCCCGCGCTCTCGTCTTCGGGGTTGTTGATGGCCGTGAGGAAATCGACTTCGCCCGCGGGCCAGTTGTCAATCACCACCTTCAAGGGATCCAGGACGGCCATGCGGCGTGGGGCCGTCTTGTTGAGCTCCACGCGCAGAGCGTTTTCGAGCAGGACCAGTTCCACTGTGCTGTTGAACTTGGCCACACCAATTCCAGCCAGAAAACTACGCACGGCCTCGGGGGTGTAGCCGCGCCGCCGCAAGCCGGCCAGGGTGGGCATGCGCGGGTCGTCCCAACCGTCCACGAGACCCTCGTCCACGAGTTGAGTCAAATAGCGCTTGGAAAGCACGGTAAAGGAGAGATTCAGCCGCGCAAACTCGATCTGCTGGGGGTGAAACACACCCAGCTTGTCGAGGAACCAGTCGTAGAGCGGGCGGTGGTTTTCAAACTCGAGGCTACACAGGGAATGGGTGATGCCCTCGATGGAATCGGAGAGACCGTGGGCAAAATCGTACATGGGGTAGATCGGCCACTCATCACCGCTGCGCTGGTGGGTCACCTTACGGATGCGATAGATCGCGGGATCGCGCAGGTTCATGTTGGGCGAAGCCATGTCAATCTTGGCCCGCAGGGTGCGCGCTCCGTCTGAAAACTCCCCGGCGCGCATGCGTCGAAAGAGGTCCAGGTTTTCTTCCACCGAGCGCTCGCGGAAGGGACTCTTGCGGCCCGCTGCGTTGACCGTGCCGCGGTACTCGCGGGTCTCTTCGGCCGATAGGTCATCCACATAGGCGAGGCCTTTTTCGACGAGCTGAAGAGCATACTGGTACAGCTGTTCAAAGTAGTCCGAGGCGTGGAACAGGTTGTCGCCCCACGAAAACCCGAGCCATGCGAGGTCTTCCTCGATGGCCGCCGCGTACTTGGGGTCCTCACGGGCCGGGTTGGTGTCATCGAAGCGCAGATTGCAGACGCCGCCGAATTCAGCGGCGATGCTGAAATTGATGGTGATGGCCTTGGCGTGGCCTATATGCAAGAAACCATTGGGTTCGGGGGGAAAGCGCGTGTGCACCTCGCCCCCATGCTTGCCTGCGGCCACATCCTCAGCCACGCGGCTGCGAATGAAATCGCGAGGCTGTTCGCCGGGGTGATCGCCTTCGGATGTCTTGTCTTCGGCCACGGTTCGGTAGCTGGGGTGCAATGGGCTGCGTGGGCTCTTTGGGCCCGCACTGGATTCAGCCTTCGAGCCTATCAGGGTGCCGTCCGGTCTGCGAGAATCCTCCCCTCAGCCAGCTTCCCTATCCCACTGAACTCATGCGTAAGTGCCCCCAACTTCTGGCCCTCGCCCTGCTCAGCGCGTCCGCAGCGCAAGCTCAACAAGCGGTCGCCCCGCTTTCGGTGGCCGAGGTGATCGAGACCTACTGGATCGACTCCGACGCCCTCAAGTCCTTCTACAGCCTGCCCGGCTCAGAGCTGCGGCGCGAGCGCCTGGCACGCCTTGACGAGCAGACCCTCGAGCGCCTGGAGAAGATGGACTTTGAGGCCTTCGGCGTGGCCGAAGCGGTGGACTGGCATCTGCTCGGGCTGCACCTTGCCCACGCCCGAGCCCTCCGAGCACGGAAAGCCAGCCAGCGCGGCCAGGCAGCCCGGCTCCTGGGTTTCCAACCCGCCATCGACTCCCTGGAGCGCGAACGCTGGAGCCTCACCGCGACGCCCCCGCGCGCAGCGGCTCGACGCGTGGCCGAAATCGCCGCGGCGGTGGAGGACATCCTCGAACGGGTGGCAAAGCCCGCACCGCTCAGCCCTGAACCTGCCGCAGCGGACGAGTTGCCCGAAGCTGAAGCCGAAGCCGAGGCCCTGGAAGTCTCCGCCCCCGAAGCTCTGCGGGTGGCGGGCTGGATCGACTCCTCCAGAAAGACCCTCACCACCTGGTACGACCACCACGCGGACTTCGACCCCGAGTTCCGCTGGTGGCTGGAAAAACCCTACAAGCGCACCAAGCTTGCCCTCGAGGAACTCGCCCTCAAACTGCGCAAGGACCTGGCGGGGCAAGCTGGCGAAGATGACGATCCCCTGGTGGGCCAGCCCATCGGCCGCGCGGCCCTGTGCGAAGACCTCGCCTCCCAGTTCCTGAGCTTCACGCCAGAGGAGCTGCTCGCCATCGGCACCGCCGAGTACGCCTGGTGCGACGAGCAGTTGGCCCTGTGCGCTGCCGAGTTGGGCCACGGTTCAGATTGGCGCGCCGCGCTCGAAGAGGTCAAGGAAGCCTTCTCGCCCCCCGGCGAGCAGGATCGACTCGTGGCCCACCAGGCCCGCGAGATGATTCTCTGGCTCGACGAGCGCGACCTGGTGACGATCCCCGACCTCGCCCGCGAAACCTGGCGCGTGGCCATGATCGGCAAGCAGGGCCAACGGCACCTGCCTTTCGCGGCCTATGGTGGTCAGAAGATGTTGGTGGCTTACGCCACCGCGGACATGACCCACGACGAAAAACTAAGCAGTCTGCGCGGCAACAACGAACACTTCACCCGCTGCGTAACGCCCCACGAACTGATCCCCGGCCATCACCTACAGGGCTTCATGGCCAGTCGCCACGCCCGCCACCGCCGGCGTTTCTCCACGCCCTTCTTGGTGGAGGGTTGGGCCCTCTACTGGGAGATGCTCGAGTGGGACCTGGGTTGGGCGCGGGGGCCCGCCGATCGCCTGGGCATGCTCTTCTGGCGCAAGCACCGCGCGGCCCGCATTGGGGTTTCGCTCGGATTTCACCTGGGCCAGATGACTCCCGAGGAGATGATCGAGCTCCTGGTGGAGGGCGTGGGCCACGAGCGGCAGAACGCCGTGGCCGAAGTGCGCCGTTACATTGGCGAGGGCTACTCGCCCCTTTACCAATGCGGCTATATGATCGGAGGCCTGCAGCTGCGCGCCCTGGCCCAGGAGCTCATCCAAAGCGGCCAGATGAGCCCGCGCGAATTTCACGACGCGGTCCTGCGCCAGAACTCGATCCCCATCGAACTCCTGCGCGCCGCCCTCACAGGTCGCAAGCCTGCCCGCGATGCCCAGCCCCGCTGGCGCGCCGACTTGGTGCCCGACTGAGCCTTCAGCCGTGCTTGCGCCGGAGGTCGAAGACGAAGCGCAGGGCCACGACCAGGAGCGTCACGCCGAGCATCTTCTGGGCGATCTCGGCCACCGCTTCCAGGTGCACGAGGTTCACGCCCAGGGTCGCACCCAGGGCCGCGCCCACGGCAAAGCTCCCCGCCTGACGCAGATCGAGCTGACCCGCCCGCCAGTACAGGACCAGGGAGCGCGTGCTGGTCACCGTCGCCATGGCAAGGGAACAGGCCCGCGCGCCCAGGTGCCCGAGAGCGGGCACGCCGAGCATCAAGGCCGGCACCGCCACCAGTCCCCCGCCGATGCCGAGCAGCGGCGCGACCAGCCCGCCTGTGAACCCGATGATGACCGCCAGCCCATAATCGAGGGGTCCCAACAGAGCCGTTGGCTCGCCGTTCGCACCGGCGGCAAAGACCGCCGGTGCAATGCCCAGGATGCGAATGCCCACCAGCACCAGGAGCACGGCAAAAACAACCTTCAGCTTGCGTGCATTGATCCGTTTCGCGATCCGAAAGCCCAGGGGCGCTCCCACCAAGCAGCCCGCCACGAGCACCAGGATGATGCCGCCATCGAGGGCGTTCTCGGTATGGGCCACCTCGGCCAGGGTGCCGGCGATGGTGGACGCCGCCACCAAGGCCAGGGAGATGGGAATCGACTCCTTCAGCCGCAGGCCGTACCCGTAGTGCAGAATCGGCACGGCGAAAAGTCCCCCGCCAATGCCGCACATTCCCGACCAGGCCGCCACCAAGAAACTGATCGCCACCGGCCCCAAACCGTGCAGCCCAGGCCGCGCATGGTTCTCCGTGGGAGATTCAGTTGTCGTGCAAGCGTCGCCGGAAAGAGCCATGTGCCGAACAGCCTAATCCCCCACCCCCCACGAAAGAACCGGCGGGCCAGTCTTTTTTGGGGAGTGTTGCGGGGGAGCAGCACCGAGAGGCAGGTCCAGAATCCCCGGATGCCAGGGAACTGCCGTGTAGGAAATGTGCTCCCGCGAGGATTTTCCAGGACCGTCAGACCATCGAAGCGCTGTCACTCTTCATTGAGCGCTTCAAACCGATCGCCCGGGAATCCGCAGCAGCGCACACCCTGCTCGGCCCCTTCTTGCCTCAGCGCCCGCGCACTCGTTCGATCAACGCGCTGGTCGAGTGGTCCTTGGGGTCGCCGCAAATGGCGATCTGGATGCCGAGTTCGAGGTCTACGGCTCGTTCGGGAACGGTTTCGGGGGTGTAGTCGGGACCCTTGGCATGGATCTGAACGGGCAAGGCGCGCAGGGTGGCTTCGAGGGTGCGTTCGTCGAAAGACAGCACGCGGTCGACGCAGGTGAGGGCCAGCAGAATCTCGGCCCGTTCGACGAGCGGCATCCAGGGGCGGGCGGGCCCCTTCAGGGCGCGCACGGAGGCATCGCTGTTGAGGGCCACCACGAGCCTGTCGCCACGGGAGCGAGCGTCTTCGAGGTAACGGATGTGACCCACATGCAAGAGATCAAAACAACCATTGGCAAGGACCACCCGACAGGCTGTGTCGCGCCAGGCGCGCAGCTCTCGGGCCAGGTCCTCGCGGCTGGAAAGAGAGACCGCGGGGCTCATCAGAGCCGGAAACCCGCAAGGCGGGTCGGGGCCGGGCTCCCTGGCAGGGCCGCGGCAAGCTGGCCCGGCGTGCAAACCGCGGCGCCGTTTTCCATCACCACCACACCCGAGGCGGTGTTGGCGAGTCGCATGGCCTGGGGCGCGGGAAGATGCGCTGCGAGACCGAGACCAAAGACCGCCGCGGCCGTATCGCCGGCGCCACTAACACAGGTGACCTCGCCTTGGCCCGAAGCCTCTACCGCGACACCCTCGTCTCCGAGATCCTCGCCAAAGAGGGCCATGCCCTGGTTGCCGCGGGTGACGAGCAGATAGCGCGCCGCCGTGCGGCCGAGGAGATCCTGCGCCGCCTGGCGGAGATGCTCGGGATCGTCGAGCCTCTCGGGGGCCAGACCGGAGAATTGGGCCAGCTCGCCCAGGTTGGGCGTGAGGGCGGTGAGGTTCAAGAAGCGCTCGGGACCCTGACGGGGATCGAGGACCACGACGCAGCCCGCCGCGCAGGCTGCTCGGGCGACCCGGGCCACCTCGTCCTGCACCAGCCCGTAGCCGTAGTCCGAAAGCAGAAGGCAGTCGAACTCGCCCTGACGCTCGCCCAGGAGCGCCGCGATTTTTGCGCGACTCGCGGGCGCCAGAGGCTCCTTGGGTTCATGATCGATGCGCAGGATCTGCTGGGGCGAACGCCGCGGTTCTGCGGCCAGGATGCGCATCTTGGTGGGCGTGGTCCACGAGGGGTCAAGGTCGACGCCCGCCGTATCGAGACCGTCATCTTCCAAGAGCCGCATGAGACTGCGGCCGGCGCGGTCCGCACCCACTTGACCAAAGACCGACACCTGGCAATCCAAGGCGCGCAGGTTGCAGGCCAGGTTGGCCGCCCCACCGGCGCCGGTGTGTTCGGAGATGTGCCGCAAGACCATCACTGGCGCCTCGCGGGAGAGGCGCCGCGGTTCGGCATTGAGATAGCGGTCGGCCACGAGATCGCCAATGACCGCCACCTTGAGTCGTGAAAAGTCGGGCACAGCGGCACTCATGGTTTCTCACCTGCCGCCGCGGCCTGCACCTCTACCTGCGTGGGCCGCGCGGCAGCGGTGCTCCACTCCTGGGAGGCCTCTTCAGCCAGGAAGTAATCCGATCGTACGCCCATGCTGTCATGGTAACGGATCGCGTAGTGCAACTCGCCCGCAGCCGTTGCGGCGGCGCTGATCGTCCCGTCGCGCTCCCTCACTTGGGGTCGGAAGGCACGCCATTCATCCTCGTCCATGGCCAATACCAGGGAACACAGGGGAGCGTAACGCAGGGAGGCGCCGGTCTCGGGGTGATAACGCTGCCAGCGCGCATTGACGAACCAGGACATGCAGCAACCGAGCTTGTCCACGAGCAGATTCTGACGCGCGCCGAAGTCAAGCGCGCTGCCGTCGGTGAAGGTCGAGAGGGACTCTATGCCCGCGGGGTCTAGATGGCCGGCGTCGAGGGTCTGCTGCCAACCTTCTGTGCCGGGGAACGGAAAGAAGAACGAGGTCCGAAAGCGGCCGATGCCTGTACGCGCCAGACAATCCACGGTCTCCCACAATTCCGCCTCGGTCTCGGTGGGCAGGCCCACCATGACAAAGCCCGAAGTGTGCAGGCCGTACTTCTCAGCGCTTTTCACCGTTTCGTCGATGTCGGCGTCGGTCATGTGGCGCTTGAGCACCCGCGCGCGCACCCGCGGCGATCCCGACTCGATGCCCAGCTTGAGGATCTTCGCGCCTGCCTCGGCCAGAGCCTCGGCCACCCGCGGGTCGAGGCGCTTGACATGGGCGTTGACCACGAAAGGCACGCCTATCTTGGCATCGCGGTAGGCGGCGCAGATGGCCAGAGCGTGGTCGACATTTTGAGTGAACAGGTCGTCGTCGAAGATAAAGGTCTCGATGCCGTCGTAGCGACTGAGCACTTCCTTGATCTCGGCAATCATCTTGTCCGCGGCGCGGAAGCGGAAAAAACCCAGACTCGAAACCCGGCGCCCAAGGTCGGCACGGTAGCGGTCGATGATGCGGTGATTGAGGCAGTAGGTGCAGCGGTAAGGGCAGCCCCGTGAGGACAACAAGCCGAACCAACCATTCTTGTTGTCGGTGATGCGCTGGGTGTCAAAAAGGCCGTAGTCCGGCACGGGCAAATCCTCCAGAGATGGGAACTCGCCCACGGGATTTCTTGTCCAGCCTGTTTGCACGGGTAACAGCGCCTCGGCCGGTCGCTGGCCAGCGGGCCAGGAGAGGAAATTTTGCACATCCTCCGCCGCCTCGCCGGTATCGATGCGACCCACGAGTTCCAAGAGGGCCTGCTCGCACTCGCCCACGCCAACGAAGTCCCAGACTCCGCAGCCCATGACTTCCTCGGGCACCATGGTGGGATGGATGCCCCCCACCACGAGCGGCGCTGCATCCTCGCCCAGGGCTGCGCGCAAAAAGCGCGCGAGTTCCAGGGCCGCGTCGTACTGCTGAGTCAAGCAAGAGAAAGCGATCACCCCCGGCGACCAGTGGCGCACCGTCTCCAGGATGTCCTCGGCGCTCGGCACCGGCGGGAGCTGTTCGTTCAGATTCAAGAGCCGGGTCTCGTGGCCGGCTTCCTTGAGTACGGCCGAGAGCGAGGCCAGGCCGTGGTTGAAACCCATCTGCGTGTACAGATTGGGATAGATGAAGAGAACCCGCATGGAGAGCCGGCCGGGCTAGCCCTTGCCGCGGGCGCGGTCAAGAATCGAGGTCGTTGAGCGGCCCTCGACCAGGGGCGCGAGCACGACTTGGCCACCATGTTTCTCCACCCACTCCCGTCCCACCACGCCCTTGTCCTTCCAGTCCTCGCCCTTGACCAAAACATCCGGGCTGATGCGCTCGATGATCTGAGCGGGTGTGTCTTCGCCGAAAGCGACCACCGCATCAACCATCTCCAGGGCGGCCAGCACTTCACAGCGATCGCCCAGGGTGTTGATCGGCCTTTCGGGGCCTTTCAAGCGCGCGACGCTGGCGTCGTCGTTCAGGCCCACGATGAGCACATCCCCCCGCGAGCGGGCAAAGCGCAGATAATTCACATGGCCGCTGTGGATGATATCAAAGCAACCGTTGGTGAAGACCACGCGCCGGCCCTGGGAGCGCCAGGTGTTCAAGAGTCCGTGCAGCTCCTCGTCGCTGGCAATGCACTTGCCCTCGGGTAAGGCACTGCCGCGCAGACGCGCACGCAACTCCTCGCGGTCCACGGCATTGGTGCCCAAACGCGCCACCACCACCCCGGCGGCCTGGTTGGCGAGGGCCACGGCCACAGCGAGGTCGAGATCCGCGGCGAGGTAGAGGGCCAGGTGGGCCACGACGGTATCGCCCGCGCCGGTCACATCGAACACGGCCCGCGCCACGGTGGGCTCGTGGCCGTCGGTGCCGTCCTTGCTGCGGAAGTAGATACCCCCCGAGCCCAGGGTGATCAGGGTGGCATCGAGTTCGAGTTGTTCGAGGAGTTCGCGGGCTCCCTCGGCCACGGCTTCCATGGACTTGAGCTGTCGGCCAAGGGCTCTTTCCGCTTCCTTGCGGTTGGGCGTGATCAGGGTCGCGCCGCGATAGGGCGTGTAGTCGCTGCCCTTGGGGTCCACCAGGACCGGCACTCTCGCGGCGCGCCCGGCGGCGATCACCGCGGCGAGCAATTCGGATGAGATGACACCCTTGCCGTAGTCGGAGATCACCACTGCCCCCGCTCGCTCCACTTCGGCGGCAAGCCCATCGAGGAGAGCCGCGTGAGCGCCTCCTGAGAGTTCTCTGGAATCTTCCCAGTCAACGCGCAGCATCTGCTGCACACCGCTCACCATGCGTGTCTTCAAACTCGTGGGGCGCTCGGCTTCCACAACCAAGCCAGAGCTGGTGATGCCTTCCTCCTCGAGCAGCGAGCGCAGAGCGCGGCCCCAACCATCGTCGCCGATGACGCCCACGAGATGCACTTCGGCGCCCATGACGGCCAGGTTTCGGGCCACATTGCCGGCGCCGCCGAGTTTCTCCTCGGCGCTTTGCGCGGTCAGCACGGGAATCGGCGCCTCGGGGGAGATGCGCGAGACCTCGCCGCTCACATAGCGGTCAAGCATCAAGTCCCCCACCACGAGGACCCGCGGCGTGCCGAGGTCTCGAAGCACTTGTTGGAGTTGGCCGGTATCGATCATGGCCGCGAACTCTCCCAGCCAGCGGATTGCAGTTTGGCGAGCAGGGCCATGCGCAAAAGCGGCAGCATGATTTCGTGTTGGCCCAGAATCGACAGGCCCTTGCCAGGAGGCCTCTGGACCACATTGGTCTCGGCGCGGTACTGGCGCAGCATGTCGAGGTTGGCGGTGGTCATTTGGTCGAGGCTGGCTCCGAGGTTGAGGGCCACGCTAACCGCCTTGAGGTAGGTCTCGGGCAAAACCACGGCGCAACCGATGTTGATCCACACACCACCATCGAGGCCGTGGACCAGTTTGCAAACATGGCGAAAGTCGATGGCGCTGGCCTGGCCCACGGTCGCTCCGTCGCAAGCGGGGTGCATGTGCACGATGTCGGCACCGAGCGAAACATGCACGGTGCAGCCGATCCCCAGTCGCGCGGCCTCGGCGCAGACGCTCAAGTCCTTGTGAGGTGTGTCATCCTCCAGGAGCATGTGGCCCAGGGCGCGACCGAACCCGGCCAGGCGTCCTTCGCTGGCGGTGGTTCCAAGCGCTGCGGCGCGGGCCATGGCGGCGCCGGTTTCGTCGGCAAAGCCGAACTCGCCCCGGGGGAGTTGGATGCCCACATCTTCCGAAGTGCGGCCACAACTCGCGATCTCGAAGTCATGGATCGCACCGGCGCCATTCAAGGCCACATGGTCGATCACGCCGCGACGCATGAGGTCGATCAAGAGCGGCGCCAGCCCAACCTTGAGAACATGGGCGCCGAGGGCCACGGCCACCTGCTTGCCGTTCAACTTGGCCGCCACGATGCGGGCGATGAGTTCTTTCAGCTGGGCGCCGGCGTAGATCTCGGGCAGGGAATCGATGAAGGACTCAAAGCCCGGCAGGGGCTCGGGCGTCGCGCAAAAATCCTCCACGCTGACAAGACTCGCACGACTCGCCAGTGGGTAGGTGCGTACCCCCGCCATCTCGGGGAAGGGATCGTCTTGGGGATTGAGGGGGCACATGGGGTAGAGGGCGTCAGGATCACCTAAGCACGCCGTTGAGGGAAGGTTTCTCCCCCGGCTTCGGAAGATTCGGGCCCGTGCTCGGGAACTTCAAGGGGCGGCGCGTGGCGAAAACGGTCGTGGAGCCAGAAATACTGCTCGGGCCGGCGCAGGATCAAGGCCTCCATCTCGGCATTGATGAGGGTCACGATGGATGTCACCGATAGCCCTTCCAGTTCGTCTGGTTGCAGGATGCGGCGCACCACGAACTCGAAATGAAATGGACGCTCGGTGCGGTAGCAAGCGGCGAGGACCACAGGCACGCCGGTGCGCTTGATCAGTACGCCTGCGCTGCGCTCGCAGGGCACGGGCCGACCGAAGAAGGGCGCGATGACATGCTTGCCACTCGGTCGTTGATCGAGGAGCAGCCCGATCCAGCCGCCGCCCGCCAGGGCTTGGCCCGACTGGCTGAGGCCGCCGCGGCGCGGCATGACCGTGATGCCCTTGCTTTCGCGGTTGCGCAGGAGGTGCCGAGCGAGGTAGCGGTTCTTGGGCGGGCGCGCCACGCCGTAGGCCGGTGACATGCCGATGGCCTCCATGGCCGCCGCCCCCGCTTCCCAGTCACCCACATGGGGTGTGATCAAGAGCCCGCCGGAGCCCGACTCCAAGAGCTCGCGAAAACCTGGCGGCGTGTGCAGCTCGTAATGGTCGAGCAAGTTTTCCTTGGGCACGCGGCGCAAGAAGGCCTCGGTGTCGAGGGAGATTTGAAACAGGTGTCGATAAGCCTGGCGCACCCGCGCCTCGCCGTCCTGCGCCATCACCTCCCGGCCGAGAGCCTGGCTCATGAAGGCCCGTGCTGCATTTCCGTGGCGCCGATCCACCAAGGCGGCCAGGGCCGCCGCGCCCCGCACAAAACCGCGCTGAAAGCTATCGGGCAGGCGCGTGACGCTGCTGAGCAAGACGCGGATGAACAGGCACTCTAACCAAGCCATCAGGCCGCCACGCGACCCGAGGTTTTGTTCCTCGTCGAACTCGATGGCCTCAGCCATGCAGCCCCGCGTGCTGGGCAGCGAGGCGCTGCTCTTGCGAACTCTCCGGCAGGGCGTCAAGAAGCGCCGCGAGCACCCGTTCGCCGCGTGTGATCTCAAACTCGACTTCGAGCACCAAGTGCGGCAGGCCCAGGGTTTCGAGCTTGACGGCATCCTTGGCGGTCACCAGGAGTTCGCTGTCCTCGGCCAAGAGCGGCTGCACGTCGGACTCTGTGTATTCGTGGTGATCGGCGAAGGTGTGTACGCCGCGCACTTCGGCGCCCAAATCGCGGGCGCTCTTTTCAAAGGCCGCGGGGTTTCCGAGCCCCGAAACCAAGACTACCGCCTTGCCGCGCAGCTGCGCGAGTTCCAGGCGCTCCGATCCGCGGCGCAGGCCACTCGCTCGGTGCCGCGCGAGGGACCGCGGCAAGCCCGGAGCCTCCCGTTCGAGTTGTTCTTCGAGTTCGCTCAAGCGCTCCGCGCTGACGCCATCGGAGCGGGTCAAAATCACGGCCTGAGCGCGCTTGAGGGAGCCGGTATCTTCGCGCAACAGCCCCCGGGGCAACACATCGCAGACGGGCCGGCCCTGATCGTCGGGATCGGGCAAACCAAAGGGGCGCATGGCGTCGATCAGGACGAGATCGAGATCGCGCTTGAGTCGCCGGTGTTGAAAGCCATCGTCGAGCAAAATCAAGTCCACGCCCAGCAGAAGCAACTCGCGCCCGCCCGCCACGCGGTCGGGCCGTTGAATGTGGGGCACGCCGGGCAGGAGTTCGGCCAGTAGGCGCCCTTCATCATTGAGTCCGGCTCCCGTTTCCCACGCGCCGTAGCCGCGCGAGAGCAAGCCCACGCGGCGGCCACGGCGGGCGAATTCCTGGGCCAGCCAAACCACCATGGGCGTCTTGCCCGTGCCGCCCACGGTCAGGTTGCCCACGCTGACAACCGGTGCGTCCAGGGTCACGCTCGGCAGCAGGCGGTGGTCGTACATCCAGTTGCGCGTCCCGGTGACGGCGCGCATACCCAGGGCCGGCAAGCGCAAGAGTTCCACCAACCCGCCACGCCGGGCGAGCCAAACATCGGGCCGCTCACGCTGTGTCTTCATCAGCTCACGCGGGACCTTGTTCTGCTCACGCGGGGCCATAAATTAGCTCACGCTGGGCAGGAATTTGCTTCTCAAGGAAGCTCGTTTTTTTTCGCCGACACTCACGGCGCCCGGCGCCGCTACAAGCTCGGCGTCATGTCCTCATCAGGAATTAGCTCGATCAGGCCCCGTTCCATTTCGAGGAAGGCGATCTTGATCGGGTTCTTTTCACGGGTCTCAATCAGAGGCGCAGCGCCCCGGATCAACTCGCGCACGCGCTTCTGGAGCAGAGCGGTCTTGTGAAACGATCCACAGACGGACTTCTGAAGCCGTTGGGGCAGGGTTTGTTCTTCCATGATGACGCGAAGGGGGCGGGGATGACGCGAAGGGCGCGGGTGCGAGGGCCTTGGGAAAGCTGCTCTCGAACAGCACAGGGTATCAGCAAGGGTGGTCACGGGGCAAGACCGGCCCCACTCCCTTCTCACAGCCCGAGACCCTTCTCTTGGGCCCGCCCCCCTTCTCCCGGCCCAGGCGGGCGCAGCAGGGCCCCAGCCAGCGATCCGATCTACCCCCAGCCCCGGCGCTGGCTCTGGGGGGGGGTAGCGGCCGTGGCGGAGCGCAATTCGTCCTCTACTCCGAGAACTCTTCGGTGGAGCCGAGGCCAGCGGGGCCCTGCGCTCCGCAAATGCGGGCCAGGGCTGCGGCCCGCTCGGGCTCCTTGCCCTTGTCCAGACCCCCAATCACATACAGCAGGTGCCACAAGAAGATGGATCGAAACTGGCCAACTTGCTGGGCAAATTTCTCTTCGACACGACCCCGTATCAAGGCGAACACAGCTCTTTGTGCAAAACCGAGATCGGACTCCGCGACGGCGAGGGTGATCATTCGATCCACGACTTCGTCCAAGCAATCGTCCGTGGGCAACATGAACACCCATGCGGCGGAATCAGTCAAGGCCGGCGGGAGATTGATCTCCTCTGCGTCCGCGGGTAGCGCACCGGCCATGGACCGAGTGAATAGCGTCCTAATTCGCTGGACAGTTTCCTCCGAAATCTGGCTGTCTTGCGAGTCGCCGCCTTCGGCGAGGAGCGCAGCCTCCGTGTTGAGGGCCACACCCAGGGCGCGCGTATGCAGCAGCGCCACAGCGCACATGTATTCCTCTGGGTCCTCCAGTTCCTCAAGTTCTTCCAAGACGACTGGGTCATCGAAAGCGACCGCAATGATCAGGCCCCGGCCTGGTTGAAGATCCACTTCACTGGCGAGCCTCGCCCGCAACTCGCCCATGAAGCGCAGCGCATCTGCCGCGGAAGCCTCGCTGGTCGCCAGGATGGTGTCGAATTCCCCAACATACGCGGAGTGACCGCGCCAGCGGAGGCCGTGGGTGGAATGTTCCCCATGCCAGCTAACGGGGGCTCTACAGGCGGACAGATGGAGCAGAACAATCAAGAGCAGGGAACGCATGGGGATCTTGGATGTCACAGGAAGTGCCTTGGGATTGGCAGGACCTTCCCCCGGTTCGCGGGTCACGGTATTTTTGGTTGGAACTCGGCGAGAGGATCGCTGGCCCGGGAGCTTTCATCCCGGCCCCAGGGGATTCTCAGCCGAGAGCAGCAAATCGGCCCCGCTGGCGGGGTCAAAAAGCTCATCGAAGGCCTCCTGGGCGGGTAGGAAGTACCGCCGGGTCCGCTCGATCTCCTCCTGGCCCCCGAGGGGCAGCTCGCGGGCGGCCACCCGATGCAGGCAGGCCTCGCTATCGAGGTCAAGGTAGAGGACCGCGCCGAGTTGCGAGCGCAGTCTGGGATGCAGAAGAAACAGGCCCTCGAGCACCAGGATCGAACCCGGGGCCAGGGTGATCTCTATCTTCTGCCCCTCTGCCCCAAAACGGCAGTGGGCCACTCTTCTGCCCCGGCCAAGGGGCTCGAGAACCTCCTCGCACAGGACTTCCACATCGAAGGCCCGGCTGAGGTGTTCGCTCGCCGCGAGTTCCGCGTAGCCCCGCCGTTCTTCCTCAGGCCGCAGAAAGTCATCCAGGCGGACAAGCACCGCGTCATGTCCCCGGCTCACCAAACTCGCCACGGCATCTCGCGCCAACAACGACTTGCCACATCCCGACCGTCCGGTGATGCCGAGCGAGCGCCGCGGCCCGGCGCCCACCCCCAGTTCTTCAAGGGCGCCCTCGATCATGCGCGCCCGTCCTCGCAGACGCGGCAGGAGTTCCAAAAAGTCCTCGATCTCCGCTTCCGCCGGCACCGCCTCGCCGCCGGGGGCAAAACCGTTTGCCAGGTGCACATGGGGCAGGGCATTGGCGTGGGCCGCCTGGCAGTCCCCCCTGCGGTCCCCCACCATCACGGCACTGCGCGTGCCGAAGGTCAGGAGCAGATCCGAGATCATGTCGGCCTTGCCTCGAATCCCCCGCGAGTCGAGGCAGCGCCCTTCGGCGATGAACTCGTTCAAGCCCATGTCAACGAGGGCCGCATCGAGATAGCTCTGTGAGCAATTGCTGGCCACGCCCATGGGAACCCCGAGTTCGCGCAGTTCCTCGAGCACATCCCGCACGCCCGGCAGCAACGCGGCTTGTCCCGCCTTCAGCGCAAAGTGTTCTTCTTCCACGCAACGCCGCTGCACGAGCTCCCGCGCCGCGGGTTCCAGGTCGGCAAACAGCTCGGCAAAACCCTCATCGAGGGGCAACCCCACCAGAGCCATCCACTCCGCCGCCGTGGGCAAATCGCGCGTTAGCCCCAACTCCAAAAAGGCCCGCCGCGCCCCCACCCGTGCAGCAGGCACCCAATACCGATCCGTGGCCAGAAGCGTGCCGTCGAGATCGAAGAGCACAGCGTCGAAAGGAATCGGAACCACCATGACCGCTGACCCTACAGCATGGACGGGCGGCGGGGGTATGGATAGCGGCCTTCCGTTGCGAGCTCGGGAGTCCCATCGCCGGCTGACCCTCCGGGGGTTTTCTGTCACCCGCTTGAGTGACCTGCCCCAAAGATCCCTTTGGGCTAGCGGGAGCGGCCACCCATCAAGGCGTAAAGGTCACATTCAACGCGTTGCTCAGGTTGAAGTTAAAGCTGCCGAAGCCCGGGTCGCGATACCAGAACTGGAAATTGAAGACGGCGCCCGGGACGACGAGGCCGGCGCCGGAGTTCATGGGAGATTGGGTGTAATCGAGGAAGCGGGCGGTGTTGCCGAAGACATCGACGGAGTTGGGCGGGCCGAGGCGCTTGATCTGTCCGCCGACGCAACGAAAACCGTCGCCGAAGGGCAACTGGATTTGGTTGGGACCGTAGAAAAAGAGGCCCAACTGGCCCACCGGCAGGGCAGTGCAGGTGAGAACCAAATCGTTGGCGGCCACGCCGGAGGAACCCACGAAGAAAATCTGCGCGCCGGCACCGGCGGAGTTGGCCGAAGTCAAACAGTAGGTTTGGTTCGAGGAGCAATTCTGGGCGCGGTAGAGCACCGAGATGGCCCAGTCACCGGGCACACCCAGGCTGCAAGCATCGGTCCAACCGCCGGGGATGGCGAAGATGACATTGGCGCCGGGAGTGCAGCCGTCGAGGTCGTAGACCGCCGTGGGCACGAAAAAGTCGTTCACATTGTCGGTGGCGAACTCGAAGGTGACCGTGAACGGGTTGGAACTGATGGGCACGGCGCCGCCCAGGATTTCGAGGTTGAACTCGTTCTGCACGCCGTCGGAGATGACCGGGCCGAGGAGGCTGGAGATGGGCGAGCCGGGGTTGGGCAGGCCGCTCCCGTAGATATGAATCGCATTGCCCAGGACATTGGGCTGGCCGCCCACGGCACTGGCGGCGAAGACGCGCACGCGCAGGATCTCGGCGGGCAGGTGCTGGCTGGGAATGTTCAGGACCACGCCAAATTCCTCGCCTGCCACAAAACAGGGGCAGGGCGTGAAATTCGGGTCGGTGTGGTTCTGCAAGGGCCCCTGGTCCGGGCACTGGAAGGCCGAAGCCAGACCTGCGAGAGATACAGCAGTGAGACCGCGGAACAGACGAGAGAAAACAACGGGAAATAGGGTGTGCAACATCTTGATTTGAATCTCCATCGGCCAGGGACCTCGACGAATGAGCTTCCAAGAGTAACGGCGAATCCGCGAAGCCGCTAGCCCCGCCGCGGACTGGACGGAATACCCCAAGAAGTATCCAGCCATTCCCGCCTGGTAGGCCGTGTTTTTCCCGAAGACGCCGAACAATCGCCGCATGGAAACAGGCGAAGGTTGGTTGGCTGCTGGGGACTCGAATAGACTGGCGGCATGAAGCGGCAAACGTTCGGTGTGCTCAGAATTGCGGAGTTGCTCTTCGCTACGATGGCTTTCGTGGCGCTGGCTCCATTGGCGAATGGATCGGCGCGGCAAACGGAAGGCGCCAGCTACCCTCCCTCTCGGTCCTTGTCCCGGGAACTCACTGCCGAAGCGCGCCTCGCGGGCACGAGCGGATCGCGGCGCGGGGCGGAGTTCGTGGCGCGGGTCCTCAAGGAAGCGGGCTGGGAAGTCGAAGTCGATCCGCGACAGGTCATGCTCTCCCTGCCAAGGCGACTTGCCATCGCCGGTTTTGCCTCGGCCGAAGCGCGTAGGCCCCTCTTCGAACGGCGCCGCAGCTTCGATCCCGACGCCCTGCCGCCGGGAGATGTGCCGCCCTTCAACGCCTGGTCGCGAAGCGGCAAGCTGCGCGCTCCGGTGATCGATGTGGGCCGGGGCTTGCGGGCGGACTTCGAACGACTCCTGGAAATGGGCCTCGATCCCGAGGGCTGCATCGCCCTGGCGCGCTACGGCGGCAGCTATCGTGGCGTCAAGGCGCGCCTTGCGGAAGAATTTGGATGCGTTGGGTTGCTGCTCTTCAGCGATCCCGAGGGCGACGGCGACGGCGCGGGTACGGTTTGGCCCGCGGGGCCCTGGAAACCAGATTGGGCCGTGCAACGCGGCTCGATAGCGCCCATGGCGAGGGCCCCGGGTGATCCCTCGACCCCCGGCTGGGCCTCTCCCGGCGAGGAGGGCGAAGTGCCGCGCCTCTCGGCCGAAGAACTCGCCGAAGCGCTGCCCAAGATTCTCTGCCTGCCGATCCCCGTGCGCGAAGCGCGCGAGTTGCTCTCAGGTCTCGGGCGAATGAGTCTTGGACGCGAGGCCAGCGCCGACAAGGACCAGGCTCACGCCGCCCTGGGCCCGGGACCGGTGGAGGTCGAACTCGAGATAGATCAGCCGCGACAGCTGCGCCGGATTCTCAACATCCACGCGCGCCTGGCGGGCGAAGGCGATCTGCTCGTGATCGCTGGCAACCACCGCGACGCGTGGGTGCGCGGCGCCCACGACGCCGGCAGCGGAACAGTGGCCCTCCTGCGCGCCGCCCAAAGACTCGGCGCCCGGGCGCGGACGGGATGGCGTCCGAAAGAAACTCTGCAGCTCTCGTTTTGGGACGCGGAAGAACAGGGCCTCATCGGCAGCACCGAATGGGCTGAAGATCACGAACAAGAACTACGCGAGCGCTGCATCGCCTACATCAACGGCGACAGCGTGGTCTCCGGAGCGGAGTTTCGCGGTGCCAGCGGATCGCCGGGACTTCTGGGGATCTTGCGCCGCGCCCTCGAGGACACGCCTGTTCTTGGAGACGCCGGGGCCAAATACAAGAACCTGTGGCAATCCTGGCGCGCCCATCTCGGCGACACGCCACCCAGCTTGGGCTTGGCGGGATCGGGTTCGGACTACACGGTCTTCCTGCACCACCTGGGCCTGCCGGTCCTCGACATCACCTTCGCGGGCTCGTCGGGCGGCCAATACCACACCAGTTTTGATGATTTTGCCCTGGTGGACCGGTTCATCGATCCCGATTGGATCGGCCACGAAACCGCCGGGGCCTTCTTCGCCGCGCTCCTCGTGCGCTGCGCCGAAGCGGGCTTTGCGAGTTTTGACGAAGGCGAGGCAGCCGGCAGCATGGCGCGCCTGGTGGAAGCGAACGCCGACTGGCTGGGTCCCCTTCACGCGCAAGCCTTGGCGCGGGCCTTTGACAAGCTGGCCGCGGACGGGCGGGTGCGAGCTGGAGAGAATCGCTTCTACATGCAGCTCGAAGCCCGGGACGGCCTCAGCGGTCGGAGCTGGTTCAAAAATCGCCTCTGGGCGCCAGGACTCGAGACGGGATATTCCAGCGAAGCCTTGCCCTCCCTGCGCCGTGCCGCGCAAGTGAGCAGCGCAGCCCTGGCGGCCGAGACTGAGTCCCTGCTGAGGGCCCTGCACCGCCTCGCTGGTGAGTAGGGCCGTGTGTCGCGTCCCGGCAATGGTGCTGGAATTTTGCGCCATACTGGCTCTTGGGCGCTATGAAGGGTGCATGAGATTCCTTGCCACGCTCCTCGCCCTGGCCCTGGCGGCGCCTGTCGCCCCGGCGCAAGACGCCCCGGCGGCAAGCACGCCGCACCAAACCCCGAGCCCCCCCGCGCCCCTCGCCATCGACGGCGAGCAGATCGCCTGGGAAGAATATGCCGCCTGGCTAGTACGCTTTCGAGGCGCTGAAAACATCACGGCCTTCGCCCTGCGTCGAGCCCTCGAGCGCAAGGCCGCGGCCGAGCGCATCCACTTGCGCGAAGAGAATCTCGTGGCCCTCATTGACAGTCAGGTCGCCGAGCGGGTGGCCGTGGCCTTCGATGGCCAGCGCGAACGCTGGATCGCCGAACTCGCTCTGCAACAACTCGACCCGGCTTCGTACTACGCCACGCGCCTGGAAGAATTGCGTCTCGAACAATGGACCGAGGCCCTGGTGCAAAAGCAACGCACCCTTGACCGCGCCTCCCTGCTGCGCGTCTGGGAGCGCGAGTACGGACCCGGCGGGGAGCAGATCATGGTCTCGCGGCTATTCCTGGAGGTGGTCCTTTCCAGCCAGCCCCCGGGCGCGACCCGTGACGAAGTTCTCGAACTGGGCCGCGTGGCCCGCGCCCGAGTGCTCGAAAAAGCGAATGCCCTCCTCGCGCAACTCAGCGCCGGAGCCGACTTTGCCGAGCTGGTGAAGACTGAGAGTGACGATCCAGAAAGCGCCGCCCGCGGCGGACTGCTCGACGAGCCCTTCCTCCCCGAGAACTGGCCGGGCATCGTGGGCGGCGACCTCACCAGCGTGCCCATGGGTCAGGTTTCCAAGCCCCTCTACGCCCGCGGCGGCTACAACATCTTCCGTATCGAGTCACGCACAGCGCACCCTCTGGAGGAAGTGCGTGCCGAAGTCGAAGCCCTCTTGCGTGCCGAATCGGCCAGCGCCGCCGAGAGCGAGGCGCTGAACACGCGCCTGCTCGCCGAGGTCTCAATCGAAGTGCACGCCGAACTCGAACGGCCCCTGTCCGCCTCTGACCGACGCCTGGGGCGAGCTGTTTTTAGCCTCGACGGCGTGCCTGTGAGCCGTGAGAAGTTCGCCCGCTATCTGGTGGCCGCTCGGGGCCGGTCCCTGGCGCCAGCCTTCGTGGACCGCCGGGTCATCGATGCCCTCGCCAACGCCGCGGGCCTGAGTCTGAGCAGTGTGGAGATCGACACGCGCATCAGCGCCGACACCGACCGCCTGGTTGAGATCTTTCACCAGGGCGACCGTGCCGAGTGGTTGAGTGGTCTCGCTGCCCGAGGCGAAACCGAAGCCGACTTTCGGCGCAAGTCCCACCTACGCGTTGCCCACACCCTCCTGGCGGAGAGGCTGCTGATCCTGGAGCGCGAGGTCACACCCGCACAGGTGCAAGCCGCCTGGCGGCTGCGTTACGGCGAGGACGGCCAGAGCCTCGATGTGCGTTTCATCCTGCGCATGATCCCCACGCCGCCTGAAGGGCAGTTGACCACCGAAGAACAACTCGCCGCCTACATCAAGGACGAGAGCGCCAAGGCCCTGAACTTCCTCGCCAAGTTGCGCCGACGAGCACTCGACGGCGAGGACTTCTCCGCCCTGGCGCGCGCCTTCTCAATGGACCCCACCACCCGCGACCTGGGCGGCCGCGGCCCGGGGCGGTTCCGGCTGCACACCTGGTCCCAGGAAATCCAGGACATCCTAACGGGCCTCTCCCCCGGCGCCGTGGCCGAGCCCTTCGCCCAAAACAGCCAATTCTTCCTCTTCGAGTGCGCGGGCATCCAACTGGTGCCCTTCGAGGAAGTGCGCGACGAATTGCGCCTCACCCTGGAGACCGCGCGACCCAGCCAAGTCGAAGTCGCTGGCTTCGTCCACGAAAAGACCCGCCATCTCAACATCACCCTACTGCCGGGTATGTTTGGCGGTTAGGGGACTGAGCCAGCAACTCCGGAGACGATCTTGCAATTGGCTCCGGCTGCCAGAGCGTTGCAGGAGCGGAATGGCGGCCTACGGTTGGCCTCAACGCGGTCGCTTTCGACGACCATGAGCTTGAGGCCTTTGGTCCGGGCTTCAACACTCCGAGGGAAGTGGACTACTCCATGACCCAGATCGAACTCGGCGCCACCCGCGTCACTCCCTTTGGCGGGACCGCCCAGTCCGCGGTCCAGTCGCTCTACTCACCCTCGGAGAGTCACTCCGTCTATGATGATCGGCCCATCAGGCACCTTGCGATCACCCTCGCGATAGGAAGTGGCGGAATTGAAAGCGATTCTACCTGATTCGATGTGGACGAAATCGCGGCCAGCTACCAGCACTACTTCGATAAGGGGAATCGGGTGATCCCCTTGCTTTCGATTGGGCTGGCCTGCTCCGATCCCGATAGCCCTTCTGTCCGACCGACCGAGTCGGGACTCAGACTCGGGAGTGGATTCGAATATCCCTTCAGCAACGGTCTCAGCCTGGTCGCGTCGGGGGACTACACGGTCCCGGCGGATGTGGACGAGACTGACTTCATCGACGCGTTCCACGCCGAGGGCTGGGCCATCAGGCTCGGTCTGCGTTGAATGCACTGAGTTCTTCGCGCAGGGCCTTTCCAAGGGCCTGACCCACGGTCGAGGCCGGGTGTTCGGCGAGAAAGCGTTCCAATTCGGCGCGCAGGGCGCGGCCCGCGGCGGCGCGGTCGGAGCGGGGCTGGGTGCGCCAGAGTTCGAAGCGCACACCGAGATGTTCAAGCCAGAGGTCGGGGTCGAGAGGCCAGATCTGGCGGGCGCGGGCCATGAAACGGGCCGCGGACCCATAGTTCTCGAGGCTCGACTGGATGCGCCCGGCGAGCTGCCAGGCGCGGGCGCGCTCGCGGGGGATGATCCCCTCGCGGGCGCTTTGGCCCTCGAGCTGGGCCAGGGCGGCGCTGATCTGGGCACGACCCGCGGTTTCGTGGCCGGCGGCGCGCAGGTCGAGGCCCTCGCACCAGTCGAGTTCAGCCAGGAGCACCGCGAGGCGTGCGCTGGCCGGGTACTCGCGGGCGAGCTCGACGGCCAGGGAACGGGCTTCCGAGAAGCGCCCCTCCTGCACCCGCTGCACGGCCAAGTTGTACTCGCGCTCGTCCACATCCTTGGCGAGAGTCGCCTCGCTTAGAACCGGCCAGGAAACCACCAGGACTCCCAGGGCCAGGGAGCCCGCGAGACGTGCGATGCCCCCTTGAGCGGGCCGCATGGCGAGGGTGCGGGCGCGGGCCAACCACAGCCCGGCGAAGGGCAGGAGCAGGATCACCAGAGGCAGGCGCGCCCGTGAACTCATAACGGTCAGGACAATGGTGGCGAGGTAGGCCGCGAACAAGAGGGCCAAGGCCGACGCGCCGCCCGGGGAAACTGTCTCGCGCCGAGACAGGAGCCACCACAAGAGCCCCGCGAGCCCCAAGCTGCCCCACAAACCAAAGCCTGGCCAGGGCAGGGCAAGGAGCGCCACAAAGCGCCGATCCCAACTGTAGAGATGGTTGTCGGGCACCTCGTAGAAGCCCAGGGCCAGGCGCAACTTGTTCCAGAAGATGCGTCCGTGGAGCGCGGGGTCCCGGGCCATGGACGACAAAGTTTGCGCGAGCCAGTAGCGCGAGACCTCGGAGGCGTCGAGTTCACCGCCGAGTCGGCGCTGGGCTTCCTGGCGCCAGTCATCGGCCTCGTAGCGGGGAATGCCGCGCACAAAGTCGAGTTCGGTGGCGACGCCGTAAGGGTTCTCTGCATTGTTGCCGCCATAGACATTGGTGCCCGCGCCACTGGTGGTCAGGACGGCCTCGCCAGCCACGACGAGATTGCGCAAGAACACCGGAGCCAGAACCAAGGCGCTGCCGAGCACGAAACTCGCCAGGCGCACATGACGCCTGGGCGGCGCAGGGTTGCGATCTCCATCACGCTCGAAGAAAGCCCACAGACAGAAGCCCGGCAGCAGCAGGAGCATGTTGCCGCGCAAGAGCGCGCCGAGTCCCGCCAGGACGCCGATCCAGAGCCAACGCCGCCTGCCATGGCAGCCGCCCAGCAAGAGTGCCAGCCAAGCGAAGAGCGGCAGGAATAGGTTGGGTTTCAAAAGCAGGCTCGGCAGCAGGATCGCCGGGCCGTACCCCGCGAGCGCCAGCCCCGCAACCCACCCGGCAAAGCGGCCGCCCATCCTGCGCGCCAGGAAGAACACGAAGAGAACGGCGGCGGCACCGAGAGCGCACTGCAAGAGGCGCACGATGGAAAGGTCGTGGCCAGCAATGGAGTAGACCGCGCCCAGGAAATACGGGTAGAGCGGTTCCTGAAAGAAGACCTCCGAGCCCAACCAATCGCCAGCGGCGATGCGCGCTCCCCAGGAATCGTAGGAGGCCCCGTCGATGAGCGGAAAGTCGGCGCCGGGATGGTTAGCTTCGTACTGCGCGACGCACAAAAAACGCAAACCAAACGCCAAGAGCAGCAACAAGGCCAGGGCCGGGCGTTCCCGGCGCGTGAGAGCAAGTTCGCCCTGGGACGGCGACGGGTCGATCGCTTGAGGCGTGGCGGTTTGCGAAGTGCCGGGCATCGGACTCATGAGGAGCAGCGTCCAGTCCAAGCGGACCGGATGCAAGGCGGAAGCTGCGCAACGAGCGATCGCCCCGAAGAATCGGCGCCGCGCGCCCCGTCAGGACTCCGAGAGCCGTTTGGTTTCCCAGGTTTCATCCATGGCGTTCAAGCGTTCCAAGCGGCGCGCCATGGCGATCGTGGTCAAGCATCCCAGGCAGCCGCGGCCCAGGGGCGTCAGGGCGAGCACAAGGGCAAGGCCCGCGGCGGAAAAGACGCCAAGGTACCCCCCGAACCAGAAACCAAGCCCCAAGAGCATGGCGAAGGCGAGGATGGCGATCCGGGGCAGCAGCCCGGGCAAATAACGATAGGCCCAATACTGCATGGCATCAAAACCGCCAAAGCCCGCCGGCCTGGGGCGACCGGCAAAGACCTGGAACCAGGCGCGCGCCCGGCGCAAAGCCTGCTCGCGGCCACCGCTGCGGGCGGTTTTCTTCTCCTCAAAAAAGCGCGCAGCACGCACCATACGCACCTGCGGCGCAGCGCTGCCGCGGGCTTGCAGCATCAGGTCCACATCGTCGGCAGCCACGCCGGGCCGTGGCACGAGGCGCAGGTCGGCGCGCCAGGCGAGGAGCTGGCCGTGAACGCTGAAGAGCTTGCCGAAGCGCGACTCCAGGCGCCGCACCCAGGCGGTTCCAAGGTCCCAGGCCCCCGCCGCTGAGCACCTGGCGGCAGCGTCTGCCAGGGATTCGAGAAAGACTTGCTCGCCGCAAGCGAGGCCCAGGCGGGGGTTCTTTTCAAAGGCCGCCGCCATGCGCTTCAGGGCGTCGGTGTCGAGGGTCACATCGGCGTCGGTCAAGAACACCAGGTCGACGGAATCGGCGAGCAGCGCCAGGCCGTGTTCGAGGGCGCCATTCTTGCCGGCGCGGGCTTCGCTGCGGGTCACGAGGAAATCGAGGCCTGCCTCCTCGAAGCGCGCACTCCAACTCGCCGCGGCCTCGAAGGTGCCATCCCGCGAGTGGTCGTCCACCACGACTACGCTCGGCGGCGAGGCGCAGGCCGGCCAGGCGAGCGTCAGGAGGTTTTCGAGCTTGCGATGGACCACCGGCGCTTCGTTGCGGCAAGCGACGAGGAGCCCCAGGCGCGGAGACTTCATGGCCGCTTCGCCAAGAGCGCGCGACCGAGCCGCGGCCAGGATGCCGGACGGAAGAGCACATTGTCTCCCTGGGCGCATTCATAGGTGCAAGTGCAACGGGTGTCGCGGATCTTGCGGCGCAATTCACTGGCGCGCTCGCTGTTCCAGAGTCGCTCTAGGTCCCAATCCGTCTCCGCCAAGTTGCCGATGGTAGCGCCCAAGACCTCGCAGGGCTGCACGACGCCATCCTCGAAAATGACCGCGCTCAAGGAGCCCGCCGTGCAGGGCAACCAGGCTCCCCCACCGCGTGCCACCCCTTCCACGTGGCGGTACATCATCTCATCGCGAGCGGCCGCCACCTTGGCGAGAGGAAAGTCAAAGTACGCTAGCTGCCCAGACCGCATCAGGCGCGCCTTGGCCGCAACCAATTCCTGGTAGCGGTCGAGGTCCACCTTGAGCAGGGACTCGTCGAGGGCCTTGTGCCGCGCGAGGCCCAGGGTGATGTTGTCGGGCCGCACCTTGCGAGCCAACTCTTCGATGTACTCGGGCAGGCAGTCTTGGTTCTCGCTGGTCAAGGTGACCGTGATACCCAAGCCCAGGCGCTCCTCGCGGTCCGCCTGGCGGCGGTACTCCAGGAGACTCTCTATGGCTCGCGCGTGGGAGCCCTCTTCAGCGCGGATCGCGTCGTGGATCTCTGGCGGGCCGTCGATGGAGACCGAGATGGAGAGGAAGGTCTCAGGTGCCGCGCGCAGAATATTCTGCACCTGTTGGTGTTGAGTGCGCTCCACCATGCCGTTGGTCGGAATCGCCAGGTGCCGCAGGCCATGACGACCGAAAGCCCCGGCCAACTCGGCGAGGTCCGGGCGCAAGAAGGGTTCGCCGCCGCCGAAGCTGACCCACAGGAGCGGCCCCATGCGCGCCGCCGAATCAGCCAGGCGGCGCACCTCATCAAGACTGGGCCCACTCAGGCCCTCGGCGACCTCCTTGAAGTGAAAGCAGTGCCGACAACGCAGATTGCAGGCCCCGGTGACGAACAGGGTCAGGTGCAACGGCGGGCCCTTGCGGCGCAGGCCGCGGACCGCGAAGGGCAGGTAGCGAAGAGCGTTCAAGGTGATAGTGTAACTTGTGAGTTCCCCGCAGGACGGACCACCCGAAATCAACCCACAAAAGAGCCCCGGCATGGCTGGCATGTCGGGGCTCTTGTGTGATTGATGCTGGAGCTCAGGGAATCCAGACGACTTCGTAGCCGTTGGAAAGGTTGAAGCCGGTGACGCAGGGACTCAGGGACGGATCGCGGTACCAGATCTGATAGCGCCGGGTCTGACCCGCGGAAACGCCGCCCTTGCTGGCGATGTTAATCGAGGTGCTGGAGGTACCGGCTCCGCTGGAGAAGGCCACCTGCAAACGCACGACGCTCTGGCCGGCGCAGCGCAGGCCATCCCCGAAGGAGTTGCCGTTGCCGCTGTTGATGGCGTTGTTGCCCTGGAAGTAGAGGCCCGGCTGGCCGGGGACGAGGCCAGTGGCCGAGAGCACCAGGGTGCCGGCACCAATCGAGTTCGAGCCGCTGCCGGAAATGGTCGCGCCGCCACCGGTGCTGTTCTGGCAACCTGCTCCAGATCCGCCGAAGTTATTGCAGGGACAGACCGAACCCGTGCCGTCGCCAAAGCAGAATGCCGTTCCCGGAGCACCACCGCCACCGGCAACATACTGCCTGTTGGCCGAGGTGCCCGTGTTGCCGTACTCGTCGCTAGAGGTCACGAAGTAGCTGATGGTGCCGGTCAAGGCACCGGGGATCTCAGCGCGGAAGATCTGACCGCCCGAGGACATCATGGGGACCACCGTGGCCGCGCCGCCGTCGACGGTGTAGCTCAATGTGGTGGGGTTGTACCAGGTGATGTAGTAGGGAGCGTTGTCGTAAACCTGAGCCCGCACGACGGTAGGTGCCGCACCGGCAGCCCGGTCCGGTGCCTGCTCGAGGTTCGGGATGTACGGCGCATGGACATCGTTGGCCGTGGTCTGGTTCTCGAAGAAGTAGTTGCGCGCACCGAAGTCGTTGCCGACGAAGACATCGTAGTCGCCGTCGCCGTCGACATCACAGCAGTCCGCGTCGAGGGCCGTGGAGCCAGACGCGGGCAAGCCGCCAACCAGGGTGAAGCTGAAGTTCGCGCCACCGTTGTTGTTGTTGCGGTAGAGGCGGTCGGTTCCGGAGAAGTTGGCCACATACAGGTCCAGGTCGCCGTCGTTGTCGTAATCGAAGAAATCGCCTTCGTTGTCGTCAGAACTCGAACCGGCGAGGGTCGTCAGGTTGGTGTAAGTGCCGGAGCCGTCGTTGCGCAGGGTGAGATCGGTGAAGCCGAAACCAGCCGACCAGTTGAGGCCGTAAATGTCGAGGTCGCCGTCGCCGTCGAGGTCGCCCATCTCCTGCTCGTAGTGGCCGTTGCCCGAAGCATGGCCCGGCGGGAAGGCCGATCCGGTGATGTCGCGGAAGCTCAGGGTCCCGCCGTTTTCCTCGAGGCGGTTCTGGAACAGGCGCGGCTCCTCCTGGCGGGCTCCGTGAAGCACATCGAGATCAAAGTCTCCGTCGATGTCGCCGATGTCGATGTCGAGGGCACTTGAGGCGATGTCGCAGTTCGTGCCGGTCGAGTTGTTGGTATCAGATTGCTGATTGCCCTCGCACCACAGGCCCGGGTTGCCATTGTTAATCAACTGACCGGCGAGTTTGAAGCCGCTGGGGTTGAACTCGCTGAAGAAACCGGCGCCGTCGTTGAGGTAGATGCGCGAGGGCACCTGGCCGCCGAAAATGCCACCGTAGCTTGAGTGGAACAGGTCCATGTCGCCATCGTTATCGAGGTCTCCGAAATCGCAGTCGCACGAGAAGTCGATGAAGCCTCCACTGACCAGGAGTTGGCTGGGCGCAAGGGACGAGTTGGCGCTGCCGAGTCCCACCCAGCGACTCGTTGTTTCGTCGACATACGAACCGTTGCCGACGCCGGTGTTGCGCCACCAACGGTTGGTCTGGGCCAGAATCGCCGAAGTGTTGGAGATATAGAGGTCGAGGTCGCTGTCGTTATCGAAGTCAACGAATTCGATGTCACGACTCTGGTCGTTGACCGAGGGGAAGCGCGCGGCGGTCTCGTCGTTGAAGCGACCGAGGTTCGCGCCGGGGCCCTGGTTGATCCAGATGCGGTTCTGGTCCTGATCGGCATCGCCGCCATCAGCGAAGACCGCGTCCCAATCGCCGTCAAGATCAACATCGCCAAAGTCGATGTTTTCCGTCCGTGAGTTGTTGCCAGGGTTGCCCTGGGGGATGTCGGTGGTGTTGTCGCTAAAACTCTGGGCGTTCGCTGCGCTGGAGAAGGCACCTGCGGCGAGGAAAGTGCAAACCCAGGCGCTGAAAGTGGTGGAAGAGGCCATGATTGCTTTCGGTTGGTCGAGAAATTGGTTGGGAAATTGGGGTCCAGACGCCGTTCCCTTTGGAGGGGCATCTGGGCTGGGAGGGTCACGCAGCCTGGAGGCCGTGTCTGTGTGACCCACTTCCGTGTGACCCACTCAGGACGGCTGGAAGGTGCCGTAGGTGCCGTTAGTCTATCCCAAGTTGGGAATCTAGGGGGGCTCAGGTGGGATTCAAGAGGCCCAGCTGGGATTCAAAAGGGCCAACAATAGAGACCCAGAGGGCCCCTGCCGCGGCCCTGGGAGGCTACCTGCCCCCTCCTCGCATCCCCGCCCTGCTCCTCGCTTCAGCGGGTCCGGGCCCAGCGCTCGAGCAGGTAGCCCACAAGAAAAAGGCTGCCCCCCACCATCAGGCCTTGAAATTCCTGGGCCATGGAGGCCAGGCCCTCGTCCTCGAAGCCCAGATTGATGCTGATCAAGACTCCGGCAAGGACCACCACCAAACCCAGGCCCTCCAGCAGCTTGGCGAATCTCCAGACGAGGCTCTTGTCCATGATCTTCAGTCCCCCAGGACGCGCAGGCTGGCCGCCACCAGACGCTCAGCGGTGAGGCTCGAGGTATCGGCATCAGCTCGATAGCTACAGTAGTCGGGTGCGGTGCTGGCGACCTTCTCGCCCAGGCCAAAGAGTTCGATCTCCGCCGCCGAGGTAGGCGCGAAGAAGGCCACCAGGGGCGTCTCGCGGGCCACTGCCAGGTGCAGGGCCAAGCTATCGCTGGTGAGCAGAAGATCGAGGCCGTCCACCAAGGCCCCGAACTCGGTGAGGCTCCAGTCCACGCCGCCATCGGAGAAAGCCACGGGAGCGTCTTCCTGGGCCCTCTCTTCCAGGGCAGCGCACAGGCGCTGGTTGCGTTCGGCCTCCTCCGGGCCTCCGAGGACGATGAAATGCACGGCGCGGCCAGCGGCGCGGGTCATTTCCACGGCGTACTCGACCACCCGTTCGAGGGGCAACTGCTTGGAAGTCCAGCGCCCCCCAGCCCCGGTGTTGAGCCCGATCAGCGCGGATTCAACGGAACGCTCCAACCCCGCCCGCCAACGCGCCGCGCGCTCCAGGGTCTGCGCATCAAGAGCCAACTCTGGCCGTCCCAACTCAAGGCCCAGCATGTCGGCGTAGATCGCCGCGTGGGAGCGCGTGTTCTGAATCTTCAAGCGGTCCGCTGCGCTCTTGCCGTGGACCGAGAGGAGTCCCATGTCAAACCAGGGCGCCACATCCTCCGTGTAGCGCCGCTCGCCGCCTTCGTCGAGGTAGGCCCCCGAGAGTTGTTCGGTCTCGAGCCCCGCCGCCAGGCGGCACAGGGACACTTCGTCATCGAGGGAGATCACCCAGTTCCAGCGCGTCCTGGCGAGTCTGATCCCCAACTCCCGTAGCTCTTCGCCGTCTCCCGGATCGACAAGGTGCACGCCAGCGAGCTGCGGGTGGCCGCGCACGAGGTCCTCCGCGCTGCGAGCCGTGACCCACTCGATGCGCGCTTCGGGACTCCGCTTGCGCAGACCGAAGAGAATCGAAGTCGTGCGTAGAACATCCCCGAGGGCGCCAGTTTTAAGGATCAGGATGGAAGGCGAGTGCATGGGCTGGCGCGGAGGCGCGGATCGCGTGGAGTGCGGTCCATTCTACTCCTCCGTGAGGAAGCGCCCCGTGGATCCGTACTGCTTTCCGTACTGCTTGAGGGGACGGACTTGCTGGCACCAAACAGCGAAGCGCCCTGCGCGACCACCGAGCGTGCGGAGAATGGACCCCCTATTCACCGCACATGATGCGGAGATTAGGCGTGCGCTCTCCTCCCTGGGATGTCAGAATGAGCCCAGGAAGCTCCCCCCATGCACTTCATTCACCAGCTTCCCGATTGGCCGCAGATGATTTGGAAGAGCGAGTCCCTCGCAGCGCCCCTCGCCGCCGTGCGCCACGAGCAAGGCCGGCACCTGGGCAAGATGGAGGTCCTGGGGTTCGACTTGAGGGCCGAGGCCAACCTTGAAGTCTTGACCACCGAGGTGGTCAAGTCCTGGGCCATCGAGGGCGAGACCTTGAGCACCGATGAAGTGCGCTCCTCCATTGCGAGCGAGCTGGGCCTTCCAACCGCCGGCCTCCCCACACCCAGTCGCGAGGTCCAGGGCATCGTCGAGTTGATGCTCGATGCCACCACGAACTTCGGCTCGTCACTCACCGCAGATCGCTTGTTCGGCTGGCATGCAGCTCTCTTCCCCACAGGCAGGAGCGAACTGACGAAGATCACCGTGGGCGCATGGCGTCCCAAAGAGGCAGGTCCGATCCAGGCGGTCTCTGGATCCCTGGAGCGCCAGACCGTCCGCTTCGAGGCCCCCGACGCCACGCGACTTGAGTCCGAGATGGCCTACTTCCTGGAGTGGTTCAACTCAGGGCCCTCGATTGATCCTGTGCTCAAAGCAGGCATCGCGCACCTCTGGTTCCTCACCATTCACCCCTTCGAAGCTGGCAATGGCCGCATCGCCCGAGCAATCGGTGCATTGGCCCTGGCTCGCGCTGACAAGACCAAGGACCGCTTCTACAGTCTGTCCACCCAGATTGAGTCGGTGCGCGAGCCGTACTACTTTGAGCTCGGGGCTGCGCAGCGCGGCAAGCTCGACATCACGGACTGGTTACAGTGGTTCCTCGAGTGCCTGGACGGAGCGATCGCCGGTGCCGACCAAACCTTGGGAACAGTGCTTCGCAAGGCAAAGATCTGGCAACTCATAAATCGCGCCCCGGTCAACGAGCGCCAACGCCTGGTCATCAACAGGCTGCTCGAAGGGTTCAAGGGCTTCATCACGACCACCAAGTACGCCAAGCTGGCGCGTTGCTCACCTGACACCGCGTTGCGTGACATGCGCGAGTTGGTGGAACGCGAAGTGCTCACCAAGAACCCCGGTGGAGGGCGCAGCACGAGCTACCGTTTGGTTGACTAGGGGAAGTGCGCCGGGTTGATTCGTGGGGGGTGGCTCCTCCCTCACGGAAGGCGGGCGGCGAGCCCTCGACCAGCCCTTCGCGCTGGCCCTGGGCCCTTCGCCTTCGGTGCGCAAAGCCAGGCTGCAACTACCCTGAGACCGGGGGGCATGCTTGGCAATCTGCGCCCCTGCTTGTGCGGTAAGTGTCAGAGCCGCAAAAACTAACTACGGGGGGGCAAGCAGCCATGGTGTGACCCTCCCCCGTTTCAGTGGACACCGGGGTTGTGTCGCTGGACAAGTGACGAGCCTGGAGATCAATATCGCGGGCGGCCTGGAAGATTTGGTTCTCGCCGGGAATTTGGCTCTTGCCATTCAGGCCAGCGCGGGCTCAAGCCATTCCTCTCAAGGTTGGGATCGAGACCCTGGCGGCCTGTGCGGCAACGACTTCAACACGACCGGGGCCGTCGAAATCACCTGTCAGCCGTGACCCCTACCCACCGCTGATCAGCACGACGAGGTCCAACTCAGCGCCTTCGTGCAACAGATCCTTGGCGCCCAGGCGGCGGCCCTGGCTGTGCACCAGGGCTCGTTCGATGAGCGCGCGGGCCGAGGGGCCTTGGTGAGCCAGAGCGGCGAGAAAGTCGCTGACGGTGATCGGCAAGTCGGCTTCCAGTTGACCCGCGGCGCCCAGATCCTCTGCGAGGGCGCCACTCGCACGCCAACGCAAACGGCCGAGACTCCTGGGGCCAGGCGCAAGTGGAAGCTCCGGGGGTGCGCAGGGCGCGAGGCTCTCTAGGCCCACATCGAGCAGGGCCGCCTGGCCCATGCGGGCTAGCGCCTCCTCGGACACGGCACTGTTTTGGTCCAGCCCGCGCAGGAGAGCGTACTCGTCGTACATCCCAGGAAGTTCCAGGAAAGGCGCCAGCCAGGGGGCTTCCTCGACGGGCCCGGGAACTCCGAGGAGCGCCAGGAGTTCGCGTTGCAGGAGCACCAGGAGTGCTCCCGCGGCGAGCCATTCGCGGCCGCCGGAGGGCAAGCAGCGCGGCGCGAGGAGCGCGGCGAGGTCGTCCAGACCAAAGACGCCGTCGCTCACGAGACCCGCGGCGGAGAAGGCGCAAAAGCCACTCACATCAATCATCGTGGCCAGGTTTTCGTGCCACCAAACCAGGCGTCCCTTGCCCGCCGGATCGCGGGGGTCAAAACTTCCGGGCGGCAAGTCGACGGGCGCGAAGAGTTCGGCGAGCCGCGCGCTGTCGCCGCCGCTCTCGGCCAGGAAGGGAAAGCTGCGCATGGGGTCGGCGCCCCGGGCGCTGACCCATTGGCCCAGGAGACCCGCCAGGGACGAAACCTCGCGCACGGCGAGTCCGCGGGCTTCGCGCAGGTGATCCGTGAGTCCAGTCTCGTGGGCCAGGTCTCGGGCGCTACGCGAGAGGAGCGTGTCGCGCCCGGCATCGCCCAGGGCGCGCAGTTCCGCCGCGCAAGCCGAGGCGCTGCCAAAAAGTGGCGGCCCGGGCGCGCGGCCCGCCTGGCGAGCCGTGGCCAGGAGCGCCAACAGAGCGCCGGCTTCGCGGGCGTCCACGCCCACTTCGCCGCAGGTCGCCAATAGTTCCAGGGCATCGTCGAAGCTCTCCAGCTGCAAGCTCGCTCCCAGGGCGGCGACCGAGCTGAAGCGCGCACCCTGACGGCCCTTGCCGTCCGTCTGGCTGGCGCGCATGACGATGTGCCGACAGGCCGTGGGGCAGCCGGCGCAAGCCAGGCGCTCGAGGGTCTGGCGCGCGGCCGCAGCCTCGAGTTCGCGCGCCGCGGCGGGCGACAATTTGCCTGCGGCCGGGGAGCCGAGATCGCCCACGGCGGCAAAGGCGCCGAGCATCTCCAGGGTGCCGCCCAAGCCGCGGGCCGCGAGGCGCGGCGAGCGGGCCAGGCTGGCGCGCAAGGCTTCGGCTTTGGAACTGGCAGCGACGGGCTGGCAGGTGACCACCAGGGCCACGAGACCCAGCTCGCGAAAACGAAGCCCCAGTCCACCTCGGCCGCTGAAACTCGGTGGCGACGACAAGTTGGCGAGGCAGGCGTAGCCCACGCCCTGATCGGCCGCGGGTCCCACGACCAGACCGCCCAACGAGCCCTCTGAATCGCCGTAAACCGAGCGCAAGAAGTCGCCGCGCGCGGGGAGCTGGGCCTCCAGAAGAGCCGGGTGGCTTGCAAGGCGGAGTTCGCCTTCCGCGCCGATCACCAAGACCGCGCCGAGAAGTTCCGTGTGCCCCTCAAGGCACAGGGCGTCGCACACCCGGGCCAGGCGACGGGCGAGCCGACCCCCGATCTGGCCGTCGACGAAGAGGCCCGTTAGGGGCGAGATGCCCGCCACGGTGGCGCGGTCGGCGGTGGGCAGTCCCCCGCGCACGGCCTCGCCCACAGCCACCGTCAAGGGGCCAGGATGACAGCTCGCGCGGGCTGCGGCGAGGCTCTGGGCCAGGGCCAGACCCGCTCCTCCGAGGCAGCCGGCGCGGTCGAGGTTGGGCTCGTCGTGGCGCCAACGCTCCCGCACAGTCTGCACTGTGCGGGGCTTCAGGCGGGCGCGGATCACCCGCGGCCGAAACTCCTCGCCGTATTTGCCCAATAGTCGCTTTTGAGGGATCCAGTATGATCGTGCCCTCACGGGCCGACCCCAGAACCCCCAGCATGACACATTCTATCCCCCTCGGCCGAGCCTTCGGCATTCCCATCGTCCTCAGCCGCTATCTGGTCATGCTGGTGGCTCTGGGAATGTTCCTGTCGATGCTGGGTGGCATCAACCCCCTCATCGTCCTGGTCTTGGCGGCGCTGGTTATGGGCCTCGTGCTGCTCCATGAACTGGGTCACAGCCTGACCGCCAGGCACTTTGGCGTGCATGTCTCGCACATCACCCTCTGGCCCCTGGGGGGCGTGGCCTGGATGAACGAGCTGCCGCGGGATTCGCGCATCGAGGCTCTGGTGGCGGTGGCCGGTCCGGCGGTCAACCTGGTCCTGGCCCTGGTGAGCCTGCCCATCGCGTTCTTCGCGGGCCCGCTTGCACCCTTCGCCTGGTTCTTCCTGAAGATCAACCTTGCTCTGGGCTTGTTCAACCTGCTGCCCGCCTTTCCCATGGACGGCGGACGGGTGCTGCGCGCCTTCTTGGCGCGCCGAGGCGACTGGCTCGGCGCCACCGAACGGGCGGTGTCCATCGGTCGCTCCATCGCCCTTGTGATCGGGGTGGGCGGACTCCTGACCGGCCACCTGATGCTGGCCATGGTGGCGGTCTTCCTGTGGATCATGGGCCAGCGCGAACTCCTCGCCATGCGCCTGCGCGAGATGGGTGCTTCCTGGCCCTTCAACCCCGGTGCCGCCGACGCTGGCGGCCAGGAGCCCCCGAGAGACTGGAACGAGCCCGCTGCACCGCGGCGCCCCGCTGACGGCCAGCCGAACTCGGACGGAGGTTTTTCGGCAGCCGACATCGAGCGCCTCGAACGCCACCACGGCCGTCTCCCCGGGAACTGGCAGGACGAGTAAGGGACCTCACTCCCCGCCGCGGCGGAACTCACGAGCGAAGAGGTAGAGTTCCTTGAGGCTCGTGCGGGTCATCTCGGAGGGGCTGAAGCCCAGTCGAGCGGCGTAGTGCTCGACGATGTCGCGGTACAGTTTTTCGCGCAGCTTCTTTGGCATGCGTCGGCGCAGAACCGCGTCGCGCAAGAGGCTCTGGTCCTCTTCTTCCAGGCGGGCCGCCATGCCGGCGGTCAGGGCCAAGTGTTTCTTCTCGCGAGCCGTCCAGGTTTCCCGAGGCCAGGGCTCCTCGGTCTTCAAAAGGGCCGTGTCGTGGACCACCAGGGTGTCCGCCGCCAGATCGCCCAGGCGCCGCGAACGGGGAGCCGCGCCGATCAGGATGAAACCCAAGGGCACGGGCACCATCACCAGGGCGTCGACGAGCCAGAGCAGTCCGCGCAGGGTGTGCTGGCCCGTCGAGGCCGAGTAGCCGCTGGAGGCCACCACCCGCAAGCCCAACATGCGCTTGCCCGGGGAGCGGCCGTCCATGAGCACATGTACCGCGCTGAAATAGACGGGAAACAGGATCAGCACGCCACCCAGGAGCAAACCGCCGAGGAATTCCGAGAACTCGGTCACCGCATCCAGGCCCACCTCGTCGGCGGCGAGGTTGGCGAGGTAGAGGATCAATCCCAGGGCGATCAGGCCCGAGATGAGCAGCACCAGGTCCAGAACCGCGGCGGCCACGCGCGAGCCGAGGCCGGCGATCTCGGTCCGAAGAGTGATCCCTTCGGGGGTTTCGAGGGTCAAGGTGGGCACGGGTGCATGATGCCCCTTGGAGCGGGCTGATTGCTGCTCTAAAGTTTGGAGAATCATCACGGGCCAGCCAGCCCTCTAGCCTCTTTGAGTGGGCCTGCTCTTGAGAGGGCGCTGGATGGGACGGAACCTATACCCATGCAAAAGACCGACAACGAACTCCTCGGCCGACTGGATCGGCTGATCCTGCGAGCGCGGCGGCGCGGCGTGGGCGCACTCTCGGGCGAGGAGCTGCGCGACCTGCCTCGGCTGTACCGCTTTGCCTCGTCGCTGCATGCGCGCCTGACCACCCACGGCACCGAAGCGGCCACGCTTAGCAGGGTCAGCGCCGCCGTGGGCGCGGCCCATGCCCTGGTCTACCGCGGCCACGGCGAGGCCCCGCGCACGCTGCGCGCGCGACTCTGGCAGTTGTACTTTGTCGATGCACCCCGAGCGCTCAGGGCCGAGTGGCGGCTGGCGGGCAGCTTGCTCGTCATCTTCTACGGCCTGGCCCTGGTCTCGTTCCTGGCAGTGCAGTCCGACCTTGGCCTGGCCTTCACCCTCTTCGATCCGAGCGCCACGGCAAATGAGATCGCACAACTGCGCGAGCTCGAACCCGGCGAGGAGTTTCGCGGCAACTTCACCTTCGGCCTGGGCAAGTCCCCCGAGACGGCGGGCTGGATCATGGCCCACAACATCGGCGTCTCACTCCTGTTCTTCGCCGCGGCCCTGGTACCGCCGCTGTTCCTCTACATCCTGGCCCAGAACGGCCTGATGCTCGGCACTTACACCGGCGTAGCCGCGCACTGGGACCAGGGCCTCTCGATCTCGTCCATCCTGTGGTGCCACGGCACCCTGGAACTGCAAGCCATCGTGATCGCCGGCCTGGCGGGACTGATCCTCTTTCGAGCCTGGATTGCACCGGGAGTCTGGAGCCGCTCCCATGCCATGCTGCTCGAGTCACGGCGCGCACTCCTGGTGCTCGCGCCCATGGTGCCCATGCTGATCATCGCCGGGTTGATCGAGGGCTTCATCTCTCCCCACGCGAGTCTCCCCGTGCGCCTGGCGGTGGCGGTCATCACCGGCGCGGGCTTTGTGTACTGGCTCGTGGCCGCCGGACGGGAGCGTCCGGCAACCGGCTAACCCGGATTATTCATGCAAACGGGCTAACCCTGGCCTACAGCCCGAAGCTCACCGCCAAGCCGTTTGATAGGTTGAAGAAGCCGCCACAGGGACCGGCGGGGTCGCGGTACCAGAACTGGAAGTTCCAGGTCGAGCCGCTCGCGATGCAGCCGGCGGAGGAAAAACTTGAGCAAGAAAGGGCCACGATGCCCGGCCCGCGGCTGACAACGCCTGAGCTGTTGGATTGAGCCGGGTAACGGAAGATGCCCGCGCCGCCGCCGCCCACGCAACGTAGACCATCGCCAAAGGGCAGGGCGATCTGGTTGCCACCCATGTAGAAGATGCCCGGCTGGCCCGTGGGCAAGCCGTCCACATTCAAGACCAGGTCATCGGCCAGGACGCTGGCCGTGCCGCTGGAGAAAAGGTGCGCGCCGCCGCCGGTGGAATTGGTGCAGCCCGCGCCAGGGTCGCTGTTGGCGCAGCTTCCCGGGGCCGAGGGGCACGCACAGTACTCGTCGATGTCCTCGCACTCGTCGGGGATGCCGTTGTTGTCGACATCGCTAGAAGCGCCGGTGGAGATGTCCACGCTGTCCTCGACGCCATTGTTGTTGCAGTCGAAACAGGCCGCCACGGAGATGTCCATGGCGTTCAGGTCGTCGCCGAAGCTGCCGCCGTGGGTGCGCACCGTGCGTAGGCCGAGGCTCTCGGCCGCGAAGAGAATGCCGGGAAAGAGCGAGAGGCCGCCGGAAAGGGGGGTTGTGAGCACATCGCCCGCCTCAATCGGTACGCCAAAAATCGAGTCGGGAGATCCGATCACCGCCGAGCCGCGGCGCACCGAGAAAAGCAGCATGTCGGTGCCTCCCGAAGTCCAGTCGTAGGGCGTCGCCGAGGGCTGGAAGACGCCATCGCCGTTTTCGGAGAGCACCAGGGCGTCGAGGTCGTCGCTGTCAACACCGAAGAAGTCGAGACCGAGCGCTGCTGCGGAGGCAAAGACCGAAGGTGCAGCCCCTGGACTTGCGACCAGCAGCACATCGGCGCCGGAGACGCCTTGCAGGGCAGCCGTGCCGGTGTTCGGCACACCCTCGAGGGGATCGAAAAAGGCGGAATCCAGGGAGACGAAGTAGCCGCCCGGGGGAAACCCCAGCACGGTGGCGATGTCGAGGGCGTCGACATCATCGCCAAGGTCAGGCAGACCGGGCATGGGCGTGTTGGGCTCGATCAAACCCATGCCCGGGTAGAGGTTGCCGGCGGGCGCGGCGCTGCGAACTCCATCGCCATCGAAGACGCCCACATGGGTGCCCATCCCCGCCGAGGGCCCCACCGGGCCCAGACCCAAGCCGAACTCGACGAAGATGTCCGCCGAGCTGTCACCGGCAGGAGCCTCGCTGGCGACATCGGGCGAAGTTGTGGAGATGGGATCGCCGGCGGCCCACTCGTCCACGGAGAACCACAGCCGTCGGCCGCCGGTGAGTTGGGAAAAGTCCACGAGCTGGGGATCGAGGCCCTGAGAAATGGAATCGACCTCGATGCCGCAGGGATTGCCCGGCGGATGCCCCTGGCACTGGTTGTAATTGATGAGCCCGAACACATCCCCGTGGAGCACCACGGTGGGCGGCGGCAGCGGTCCCGTGGTGCCGGGAAATCCAGGTGCCCCCGGCCCGAAGCTGAGCAAGTCGGCTTCGGTGATGCGCGTGGGCTGCTGCCCTGAATTCAAGAGGGAGATGGTCGGCCCTTCGTAAGTCACGGAGAAGGTCAACTGGAACGCCACCGCCTCGCCGCCGAGGGTCAAGGCGGCGAAAAGGGTCGCGGTGGGCATCCAGAAACCAGCAGTGGAGTGCAAGGCAGTCATGATGAATTGGGTCGCATTGGGTGGGTTGAGAGGCCGTCGCAGGGGCTGATAGCGCGCCTTTTCCCCTTCTTTATTCAGGTTCCATGCAACCCTAGCCCACGCTGGCAGATGCCGCCAGCCGCGCCGCGACCAACTCTCAGGGCTGGCCCGCAGGGGACCCCGAGAGAGCCTATTGCGCTTCACATTCATCGGGAATCCCATTGTTGTTGGCGTCGGCGGAGCTTCCCAAGGCGATGTCCACAGCGTCCTGGATGCCATTTTTGTTGCAGTCGAAGACGAGGGACAGGGATCCCCCAAGCTGACCTCTTGGGGGATGGCCGGTGGCCTCCAGGGGCGCAACAGGCTCGAGAAAGGACGCGCAGAGAGCGAAGAGGAGGGTGGTGAGAGTCGTTTGCATGGCTGGAGGGATGGCAGAGGGCTCACTACCAAGTGATTCCGAGCCGCCGGACCGGACAGGTTTTCTGGAGCCGATTTCCTGGCTGGCGGGCGCGAAGAACGCATTCGAGGTTGGCTATATCCTGACTAACGCCTCCTGTTATGGTCATGGCCGCCTTGAAAAGCCCGAAACGCCGATACGGGCCCCGCCGTGTGGCCGGATTGCCATCCCATTCCTGGCCGTGCCGCCCCCTGCAAACTCGCCGGGCATCGCCTCAGAGGGACAGCAGCAAGGCGCTCCCCAGAGCCGCATCCTCAGCGGTACTCGAGGGGCTTCGCCAGGCGTATCTCCCGGGCGACTTCCCACTCGTAGAGTTCGCGAGGCTTGCGAGCGCGGGCGCCGGCGAGGGGAAAGACATGCCAGATTCTGGCGCTGCCGTCCTCGCAGGCGGCAATCACGCGCAGGGTGCCGGGGCCGCTGCTGAAGGAAGCGCGGCGGATCGGTTGGCCGTCACCTTCCAGTTGTACGACCGGACCGCCGTCGATGACATCGCGCACGAAAATGGTGCCGTCCTTTGAGAAGGTCATGACCAGGGCTCCATCGGGTGAGAAGGAACCCCCGGTGATGTCGTCGCGGTGGAACACATTTACGCGCATGCGCTGGTCGCTGGCGAGTTCCTTGACCATGAATGCGCCGCGGCCTCGAATGCCGGTGACGAGTAGGCGCGATCCGTCCGCCGACCAGTCCAGGGAACGCGGGAGGAAGACGCCCAGGGTATCGCGACTGACGCTGCCGTCCGTGAGGTTCAAGAAACGCACCGTGCGGTCGCGGGAAGCCAGGGCGACCTCGCTGCCATCTGGAGATGTGCACAAGGCAATACAATCGGCATCGGCTGTGGTGCGCGGACGCGTGCGCCAAAGCTCCCTGCCGTCGCTGTCGTCGTGGCAAGTGATCCAACCACCAGCTCTGGCCACGACCACGCGGCCTGCGGCGCTCGATAAACGGGCCAGATAGGCTTCGCCCTGGCCAAGTACCAGGGTTCCTGGCTTGGGCTCGCTACAGGACACGATTTCCACCCGCGAGCCCCGGAGCAAGAGCCGCTCGCCACCCGCGAGGAAAGTCGCGCTCTGCACGCCGCTTGCCGCGGGCAGAAGCGTCTCGGTACCGGTTTCAAGGTCCACGAGCAGGGGACCGCCCTCGCCGATCATTACGAGATAGCGACCGCGGGCCGAAAGGCTGGCCGAGGTCGCGGAGCCCCCGGGGTAGCGGCTTTCGCTCAACAAGACGCCCACCGGCGCTGCCCGCGAGGCCTCTCCCGGGGTGGCCCAAACCCGCGCACGGCCGTCAGCGGTGAGGGTCACCGCACGCTCGCCGTCTCGCGCGAAAGCGGCCTCGAGAAGAGCTCCGCCGCCACCGAATAAGCGGTAGACATCGGGCCGCGGCGTGGCGAGCCAGACTTGAGCCAGCGATCCACGGGTCTGGGCGATGAGAAAATCGCCGCCGGGCGTCCAGAGCAACTTGACGGTCTGCATCAAGCCCTCAAAGAGCGCTAACTTGCGGCCGGTCTCGGCATCAAAAAGTCCCACGCCGCCACGGGAGGAAGCCACAGCCAGCCGAGTGCCGTCGGGTGAGAAGGCAGCCGCGAGCACTTCCCCCGCTGCGGGCTCGGCCAGGACGACGGGGGCGAAGGCCACGCCCCTGACTTGCCAGCGGAATTGGGCTTCGCGCTCAGCAGCCTCGAAGACAAGGGCCCCGTCGTCGCTGGTGCGCGTGAAGGCCATGGGGCCCGTGTCCTCCGGCGCGCTCTCACTGGCGAGCGAGCGCCGTACCGACGCGCCGAATTCGTAGCGTTCGAGAACTGCTAATTCGGCGGCGGATAGCTCCTGAACCAAGCTCGAATCCTCCTGCACGAGGGCATGGCCACCTGCCGCGAAGCTCACCAGGAGGACCTCGCTCTCAGTACCTGAAGATTCCTCATCCCCGCACGCCGTACCAAAGGCCAGTTGCGCAATCGCCCCCGCCCCCACATCGCGGCGATACAGTTCTGCACCGTCGCTCACGGAATAGACCAAGACTGCGCCCGCCTCGCCAGCCGTAGCCACGCGCTGCCCGTCGCGGGAGATGGCCACCGCCGTGGCCTCGCCGTCGTGGGCAGGCCAGCTCGCGAGGAGGCTCTGGTCGGCAACCTCGTACAAGCGTCCGCTGCCATCGGAGAGTGCGGCGGCCAACCGCAGACCGTCCCTCGAGAGGGCCAGATCCCGAAACCTGCGGGCAGGATCGCCGTCGAATTCGCCAGCTAGAAAACAACGCTCGAGAGCCGCGAAGAGTGCGCTGCGAGTCTGGTAGCCCGGCGCCAACTCCACGGCTTCGATCCCCAGGGCCAGGGCCGCGGCGGGATCCTCCTCCACCACCTGTGTCGCGCGCTCGGCCAGGTGCCGGCCGAGAGCGTGTTCAAGGGCCTGGCCTTCAAGGCGCAAAAGGTACAGGGTCCAAACCAGGGCCAGGGCCAACACCAGACCCACGCTGCTCATCGAGACGAAAAGCAGCGGATGGCGCTGACGCCAGCGTTTGAATTTCAGCCTGGCGCCGGCCTCGCGAGCCTCGATGGGCTCGTAACGGCAGATGCGGCCGAGTTCATCGGCCAGCTCGCCGGCACTCGCATAGCGCCGGGCCAGGTCCTTTTCGAGCCCGGTCCGCAAGACAACCTCCAACTCGTCGGTCACAGCGGGGTTGATCGCCGCCGCCGATATGGGCTCGCTGGTCTGCACGGCAAATATCACAGCCTGCACGCTGGCTCCCTGGAAGGGGCGCACGAGGCACAGGGCTTCGAAGAGCGATACAGACAAGGCCCACACATCGAGGCGCGGATCGAGGGCAATGCCGCGGCCCGAAAGCTGCTCAGGCGACATGTAGGCTGGAGTTCCAAAGACCTCGCCCGTGAGAGTCAATTGCTCTCCCTGGACGCTCGTGTCCCGCGCCTGACCAAAGTCGAGCCAGACCGGTTCGCCCAAGGGGGTAACCATCAAATTGGCTGGCTTGACATCGCGGTGCACCACGCTGACTTCATGGGCCGCGTGCAGGGCGCGCGCCGCGCGCTCGAAAAACTCGAGGAGCGCAAACAACTCGACCTCGCTCGTGGGAAACATCGGCGGCCCCGCATCGCGGACGGGCTCCCCCACTGCGCGCCGCCGGCTCTCATCGGCGATACCCTGGGCCAGGGTCTGGCCTTCGATGTAGTGCATGGCGATGTACGCCAGCGTGCCCGATATCTCGGCGTCGAAGATGCCGCAGATACCCGGGTGGTCGAGGCGCGAAATGACCTCGGCTTCGCGGCGCATGCGCGCCTTGCGGTCGGCGCTCAAGAGCAGCGCCTCCGGTGGCAACAACTTGAGCGCCACACGCCTCTCGATGCGCGTGTCCCGCGCGAGATAGACCACGCCTTGACCGCCTCGGCCGATTTCCTTGTCCAACCGATAGGGCCCGATGCACCCACCCGAATCGAGATTCAGGGAGTCACCGACGTGGAGATTGCCTTGCAGCTTGCGCCGGTGCCACTCAAAGCTGATGGCCTCTTCGTGACCGGGGAAGTGCTTGAGATAGTGCGCGAGCGGAAAGACCCTGCCCGACTCAGTGTCTCTGAGCAGTTGCTCGACGAAGTCGAACACTTCAGGGCTACTGTCATCGAACTCGGGTTCCACGCCCAGAGGTTCGCACACGGACCACGGGGCACGGGGCACTTTGTGGGGCTTCTTCAACAATTCCGATCGATGCGGGCCGGGACGCGTTAGGGTCGCTGCCATGGATGCCAACCCCCCGCCGCCGGAGGAAATTGACACGCAACGCCTGGCACGGGCGGCGGCAAGGGGCGAAGGCGATCCACTGACGGTGCTCTACGAACGGTTGGCGCCAGCGCTGTACACCTGGGCCGACTTCCGCATCCGGCCCAGCTTGCGGACCTGGATCGAACCGGCAGACCTGGTACAGGAAGTCTGGTGTCGCGCTCTATTGATCTTCGAGCGCTACGACGCGGAGCGCGTTTCGTTTCGCTATTGGATCTTTCGCGTGGCCAAGATCGTGCTCCTCGAAGCCACGCGCAAAGTGGGCGCGGCCGAGGGAGGTGCCCTGCCCGCGGGAAGCACGGCCCGCCAGCGTGTCCTTGACGATGTGCCCGACGCGGTGGCGGGAGTGTCCCGGAGACTGGCGCGCAGTGAAGCCATGGCGAACTTCAGCGGATGGATCGAGGCCCTTGAAGGCGAAGATCGCGAGTTGCTCTTGCACCACGGACTCGAGGGCATGCCCCACGCCCAGGTCGGCGTGCGCCTGGGGCTCAGCGAAGAAGCTGTAGGCAAGCGCTGGCAGCGTCTGCGCACGCGACTGGAAGACCAAGCCCTACCCCGAGAACTCCTGGCGGCGCTCTCGACCTGATCGGAGCCCGCTAACTCGAAATGCGCGCGTGCCCGCCGCGGCGGGCGTCGAGCCAGGCGCTCAAGAGTCCACCAGCGGCTTCGGCGGGCAGGGAGTCGAGTACTCTGGCGCCGCTCTGCCGCAGGAGGCCCAGAGCCACTCGGCGTTCCTCTTCGAGCAGGAAGGCCGCAGCGCGTTCCGCAGGCCGCGCATCGGACTCTCCCGCGAGCACCGCGCGCAGGGCGGGATCGTCGAGGGTGGCGAGAATGCATCTGTGCCGCCGCGAACCGGCCGAAAGGGCCGCGGCCTGGCGAGGCACGCTGAAGGGATCGGCTACATCCGAAATCACCACCAGGGTGGCCCGCCGGCGGTGCAGGACCGAGACCTCGCGCAGGGCTCGGGCCAAATCGGTGTCGAGGGACGAGGGCAGTTCCGCAAAAACAGCCTCGCGCAACTTGCGGAATTGACGCTTGCCGCGGGTGGGCGGCACGAACAGGCGCAAATTTCGGTCGAAGAGTGCCAAGCCCACGCGGTCGCCGGCTTGCAAGGCCACGGCAGCGAGTTCGAGGGCACCGTCTAGGGCGTGGTCCAGCTTGGTCCAACCGCGCCGGGCGTCGGTGGCGGTGGTGGCCGCCATGCGGCGACCGGCGTCCACCAGGATAATCAACTCCTGGCCGCGCTCTTCGCGGTACTCGCGAACGATGGGGCGACCGCGGCGCGCGAAGGCCTTCCAGTCAATCAAGCGTGGATCATCGCCGCGCACATAATCGCGCAGGGACTCAAACTCGGATTGACCTCCCGAGCGCCGCAGGCGACGCACTCCCAGGTCGTGCCAGCGTTCACTGGCGGCCAGTCTCAAGGTCGCGTCGAGGTTGGCGAGAGCCGGTTCGATGGAGATTTCCTGGGTGCCGAAGAGTTGGGCCTGGCGCTGGACTAGGCCCAAGGGACCGGTGAGTCGCACGCGCATGCCGCCAACTCGTTGCACGCCCCGTCGCAGACCGCGGTAGCTGCGCACGAACCTGGCGCGGCCATCTTCGAGCCGTCCGCTGTCGGGACCGCCTGTGGGATCGTCCGCGGCGGGCGGGCTCTTGGGATGTCCCGCCAAGGTCCGTTCGACGACTTCGAAGTGCTCCGAAAACTCCTCGCGCAGCTCGACGCCAAGTCCCAGGGGTGTGGCGATCGAGAGTTCCACCACGCGCTTGAAGGGAACCGTCAGCCCCGCTCGCTCGGGCAAGCTACGACCCATGGTCAGACGAGTCGGATTGGGGGTGCGCAAGCGGTCCACAAGGAAAGCCAAGGCAAATGCGCCATCGAGGGCCCACAGAAGCGGACGAACGGAATCGAAGGGCACGCCCAGGAGGGCGAGTCCCACGAGACTCCCGGCGAGCGCCAGGCACCGGCGCGTGGGAATCAGCGCGGGACCTCCACCGTGTCGAGGATATGTTGCAGGACTTCGTCGGTGCTGCTGCCTTCGATCTCCTCGGCGGGATCGAGCAACACGCGGTGACGCATGGCGGGCAGGAAGACGGTCTTGATGTCATCGGGGGTGACAAAGTCGCGACCGGAGAGAGCCGCGCCTGCTTTAGCCGCGCGCAACAACATGACCCCCGCCCGTGGGCTGGCACCCAGAACCAAGGCTGGAGCCGAGCGAGTGGCATTCGAGAGTCGAACCACGAATTCGGGTAGATCCTCGCGCACTTCCACCGTGCCGACGAGATCGATCAGCTCGATCAATTCCTCCGGAGAGCAGATGGCTTGGACACCCAACTCACTGGGCGCGGCCGCCGGAGAGCGACCATGAACCTGCGCCAGGAGCTTGGCCTCCAGGTCCGGTTCCGGATAGCCCACGAGAACCTTGAACAAGAAGCGGTCGAGTTGCGCTTCGGGCAAGGGATAGGTGCCCTCGTGTTCCAGGGGGTTCTGGGTGGCGAAAACTGCGAAGGGCCGGGGTAACTTGTGGCGCACGCCGTCCACCGTGATGGCTCCTTCCTGCATGGCTTCGAGCAAGGCGGCCTGGGTCTTGGCCGGGGCGCGGTTGATCTCATCAGAGAGCAACATATTGGCGAAGATCGGGCCGGGTTGGAACTCGAACTCCCCCGACTTGGGCCGAAAGACGCTGATGCCGGTGATATCCGAGGGCATCAGGTCGGGCGTGAATTGCAAGCGCCCATACTCGCCGCCCAGCGCCGCCGCGAGGGCGCGCACGAGCAGCGTCTTGGCCACTCCGGGAGGTCCTTCGAGCAGCGCGTGGCCTCCGGCGAGGAGGGCTGCCAGGCAAGCGCGCACCTCGGCTTGCATGCCGATCACGCAACGGCCAACCTGTTCTTCGACATCCGCGCCGAGCTGTTGCACGCGACTCATGCGGCCGGGGGCGGGACTCGTGTCTTCGGGTTCGGGAGGGGATTCGTCCATGATGGTCTACTTGGCAGGTGCGCGTGCTTCAGCGCGTGGTTTGCAGGTTCGTTTCCAGGTCGCCGAGTTGCTCGACGAGTGTCTCGAAGTCGGTCTGGCGGCCCTCGTTCGTAGCGCTGAAGAGTCGCGCCCAGCGGGCGGCAGTCTCTTCGGTCTCACCCGAGCGCAGGGCCAGGGCATGGGCTACGCTGCCTATATCCTCGGCGCTGGCGTCTTCGTTCAGTTGTCGCAGCGATCGCGTCATGCGCCAACGCCCGGCCATCCGTCGCAGCACACCCAGGCGCAACTCGCGGGCGAGCAGATCGTAGCGTCCCGCGCGTTCGTAAAGCCGCGCACCCGCCTTGGCGCGCAGGCGCGGGTTCATGGAAAGGGCCTCGGGGTCACGGGAAAACTCCCGGGACCAGGAACTAAAAAGGAGCAGGCAAAGGACGAACAGGAGCACCTGCAAGGTCACCTCGCGCAAACCCGGCGCCGCCAGGAGCCCCACGCTCGAAGGTGGTTGCCAAAGCCCCAGGGCGTACTCGTCGAACAACAACTCGCCGCCGCGGTGGATGGACTCCAAGAGGCGCACGGCGAATAGCGCGTTCTGATCATCGCCCAGATGGGCATTGCTCAGGAAGCCGTCGCCCGCGAGCAACACCACGCGGCCCTCGCCAATCTCGCACCAGGCGGCGAAGCCAGCGCCTTGGCCGTCCCAGGCCAAATCATGCCAGTCCGCCGCGGTGCCCTGTTCCTCGACCGCCACCAGGGAACCGGTCACCCTGAGGGTCTCGTCGGTGTCCAGGGTCAACTCGTTCAGCTGGCCGGCGCGACTCAAGCCATGCCAGAGGGGCACATCGAGGTCGGCGCTCCCGCGCAACCAGTTCAGCATCTTCTGGCGAGCCGGCACCACCAAGGTCCCGCCGCCGCGCACGAAGAGGCCGTAGTTCCAGGGATGGCGCGGATCGGCGAGATCGCGCTCGGCGCTTTCGCTTGAATCCCCGGTGGCTGGCTGGTCCTCTTCGCTTTCCTCTTCGCCTTCATCGGGGCCGCCCATGAGGGGTGGCGTGCTGAGCCACAAGGTGTGCTCGCCCACCGGCAAGGCGACCGGTGCCTGATTCCAGATGCTCGGCTCAAAACCCAACTCCTGGAGCACCAGAAAGAGGGCTCGCCGACCGGAGTCCTTGGTCGAAGCGACGCTCAGCCCGGTGGTCGCCTCCTCCCCCGATAAGAGCATCAGGGCTCCCGCGCCGGCCACGAAGGCGAGACCCAGGAGTCCCGCGAGGGCGCTCGACATGCCCTGGCGCAGGTTCACGCGGCGTCCTCCCCGAGCAGTTGATCGCAGAGCGAGGAAAAGCGCCGCACATCCTCGGCCACGGTAACTCGCAGGCCAAAGCTGTGCTCGTCGAGTTCCCCCATGAGGGGTGCCAGGGCCTGCTCCACGCGAGCGGTCGGCTGTCCCCGGGCGAGCAATTCGCGGTGAGTCCAGGCATCGCGGTAGGCGAGGTCGCCCCGTTCGCCAAGACCCACCAGAGCCGCGAAAAAGTGCAGCCGCAAGGCCCGCGTCCAATCCTGGTCAGCTTCGGCGCTGCGCGCAGCCTGGCGCAGCGTCGACACGCGCTCGATGACCAGGCTAGCGTCAGTGAGGGCTCGTTTGCGCGCCCACCAACTCCCGATGCCCGGCACGCCCACCGTGAACAGAAACCACAAGAGTCCCAGCGCGCCAAGGCCCACAACGATCCAAAGCAAGAGCTCCGCACCCTCAGCGATGCCAGCCCTGGAAATATTCGGGCCACCGCCGAAGAAGCCGTCGATCCAATCGATTACATCGGCGAAGAAGTCACTCACAGGGGTGGCTTCTTCCTGAAACTCCTCCCGTCCGAGAACCTCGCGTAGCACAGCGTCGACCTCTTCTTGCGGCCGCTGCCCCACTCGGGCCTGGGTCACGCGAGAGGCTCCACGGCGATTCTGCGCGCCCGGCGCTCGAGGCGCATGCGCAGATCGAGCCCTTCGGTGCGGATGCGATTGTCGAGGTAGAAGGCGGTGGTCGCCACGGCTACGATGGCCGTGGCGAGTCCGGCAAAGACCGATGAGATTGGGATGAATATCACATCAAACCAGAGCGGCGGGATCTCCATCATCTCAAGGAAGCTAGCACGTATAATCAGGTTGTCGCTCAGCTGGGAGCCGCTTGTGAGTCCGATGGTCAAGAGCGAGGCCAGGCAGTAGATACCCAGCCAGCGCAAGAAGCTGCCCTCGGTCAGTTTGAAACTGCGCTTGATCGTCTCGAAGACACCGAGATCCTCGAGCATCAAGGCGCAGGGTGCCACCGACAGTTTCCACGAGAAGTAGATCCAATAAGCGACGGCCGCCAAGAAAAGCGGCGGGCACATAATGCCCAGGACGGCAAGGAGCATGGCGCCGCTGAAAAGCAGGAGGAACTTCACCAGGAACAAACCGAGCAAGGCGAAGCTGCGTTTCACGGTACGCAAGAGGGCAGCCTTGGGTGCCAGGCGCCCCCCCACCAGGGCCTCGTAACTGATCAGAGTCAGGGTCATGGTGGCCAGCACTTCGACCAGCGCCGCCACCACCGAGTAGCCCGACATCGCAATCCAGAACTCAATCAATCCCTCGCCCATGCCCGTCTTGGGCGCCAGGGACATCAAGAGCGGTGTCAGCGCGCGAATAGGCAACCAGAACAGGATGCTGAGTGCCACGCAGGCCAGGAAGTTGCGACGCAGAACCTCAACGGCCAGATCCACGATGCGGGGAGCCGTGCGCGGCTCCAGGTGGTACTCGTCGCCCAGAACCGGGGCTGCTGCAGAGCTCGGCGCTTCGCTGAAGAGTTGCACCAGCGGCGGCTCGAGCTCGTCGTGGGCCATGGATTAGAGATTGCCCAGGCTGATGGCATTCGTGGGGCAATTGCGCGCGCAGGCGTGGTCGCGGGTGCACTCGTAGTTCATCAGCTTGCGCACCGAGGCCTTTTCACCACCAGCCCAGAAAGCGTCGGTCTCGCAGACCATCTCGCATATCCCACACCCGACGCAGAGCGAGGGGTCGATGCGCACGCCAACAAAGTCGCGCGGCGTGGAGGGACAGCTAAGCCCCGGAATAATGCGATCGGTGGGCACCAAATTGCGCGTGGCGGCATGGGAAGTTAGCACCCGCAGGGCTTCGTCCTCGCCCATTTTGACCACGGCCGGCACATCGTCGAAATCAAAGCGCGCCAGATGGCCAACCTTGGGCTGAATCAGGACCGTGCGCCAGTCCACATGCATATGCAGCGAGTGCTCAACGAGCACTTCCTCGACGATTTCGAAAGAACGATAGAGCGTGGAGAGCACGCGGCTCTTGTAGTTTGGCGTCTTGTAGGTGGATTTGATCGTCAAGTCCACGGCGATGATCAACTCTGGCTCGAGGGTCTTGGCGAAGCGCAGGGGCACGGCATCGACAATGCCACCGTCCATGTAATGGCAGCGCTCGAGTTCGAAGGGCTCAAACACGCCGGGCAGGGCGCATGAGGCGTAGACCGAATCCACCAGGGAGACATGGTTGAACCCCGGAGTGCCGAAAAACACGCTGCCGCCGCTCTCAAGGCGCACGGCGTTGCAATAGAAGGGCACATCGAGCTCGGCAAAAGTCTTATCCGGCAGGATCTCAGCCAGCCGCGCACGGAAAGTGTCACCACGGTACATCGACGGCGCCCGGGTGCCCTTCATCAGGAGCTTGACAAAGTTGAGCCGGAAGTAGTCTTCCTTTTGAACGCGAGCAACGATCTCCTCCATCTCCTCGATGCCGTAGCCCGCAGCCGCCATGGCTCCCACCAGGGAGCCGATGCTAGTGCCGACGATGGCGTCGTAGCCGATGCCGAGGGTGGCCAGGGCTTTCAGGATGCCCACATGAGCCATGCCGCGCATGCCGCCGCCGCCGAGTACCAGGACCGTGCGTGGCCGGCGCTGGCCTTTTTGGCCGGGAAGGCGCAGGGGCACTTCGCTTCTGGGGATGAGATCCAAGGTTTGAGGCTGTGGGGCTAGAGCGGTTCGGTTCGGAATCGGCCCTCGCTGAATGGGCCATCAGAATAGGAGCATCTAAAGCCTTTGGAGCATCCATGTCCACGATCTCAGGCAGTAGCCGGGTATTCGCGGGGGTTCCGGCTTGAGCGAGGGAGGCCCAGCCTCCAATATGGTGAACAACTCTGCCCTCAAGGCGGCGTCCGCGCACATCAGAGCGCAACCTTGATCGATTCCTTGCCCTCCCACGCTCGCATCCTCATCATCAGGCCAGAGCGGCGCCTTCGTCCATGACCACCTACACCCGAACGAGCGGAGGACCGGAGATTGTTCTGGCCGCTGGCCTGCGCACCCCTCAAGTCAAAGCGGGCGGCCTCTTCGCCAAAGAAGATGCCGGACACCTCGGCTCCGGGCTCTGCCGCGAACTTCTGGCCCGTAGCGGCCTCGACGGCAGCGAAATCGACGAGGTCCTGGTGGGCTGCGTCGGCCCTCCCGCGGGTCAGGCCAATGTGGCCCGGGTCATCGGCCTGCGAGCCGGCGTGCCTAGGTCCGTTCCAGCCCGCACCCTGGCGCGCAACTGCGCCAGCGGCATGGAAACGGTGAGCTCCGCCATCCAGGCCATCCTGGCCGGGCAGGGCGACACCTTTCTATGCGCGGGCGTGGAAGTGATGAGCGCCTACCCGCTCATAATGGGACCTGGGTTGACCAAACTCTTCGGGCGGCTGGCACGCACGCGCTCCCTGGGTGCGGCCCTCGGAGTTTGGAGCAGTTTTCGCCCCAAGGACTTGGCTCCCACCATCGCCCTGGTCGAGGGCCTCTCCGATCCGGTCAGCGGCATGATCATGGGCAAGACCGCGGAACTCCTGGCCCGCGAAGGCGGCATCTCCCGGGAAGCCGCCGACGAGTATGCCTTTGCCAGCCACCGGCGCGCCGCGCGCGCCCGCGACGGGGGGCGCTTTGAAGCCGAGGTGCTCCCCTGGCTGCCCCTCGGCTCGCGGGAAGGCGCCCGCGCGGTGACCGCTGATGACGGCATCCGCGACGGACAGACCACCGCAGCCTTGGGCCGCATGAGGCCCTACTTCGTCAAACCCGACGGCACGGTCACCGTGGGCAATTCGTGCGGCATCAGCGACGGTGCCTGCGCCCTTTTGGTCACCACCCGCGAGCGGGCGAGAGAGCTCGGGATCGAGCCCCTGGCCACCATTCGTGCCCTCAGCTGGGCTGGCCTCGATCCCGCGCGTATGGGCCTCGGGCCGGTCTACGCCAGCGCCAAGGTGCTGGACGCGGCCGGAGTGGCCTTGAGCGATGTGGGCTCGGTGGAATTGAACGAGGCCTTCGCCGCCCAGGTGCTGGCCTGCCAAAAAGCCTTCGCCAGCGACGAGTTCGCCCGCAAGGAGCTCGGCCGCGGCTCAGCCCTCGGAGAACTCAGCGACGAAATACTCAACCAGAACGGTGGCGCCATCGCCCTGGGGCATCCGGTGGGTGCCACCGGGGCGCGGCTCCTGCTCACCAGTGCCCACGAACTCTTGCAATGCGACTCGGAGCTGGCCCTGGCGACGCTTTGTATCGGCGGGGGCCAAGGCGGCGCTGCCCTGCTCGAAAGGTGCAGCTCATGATCGATCTCAACGGACTCCCGATCCCTCCCGACGCGCCCATGGAAGGCGCTTGCATCCGCATCGAGCACCCCGAGCCCGGCTTGGCCGTGATCGTCCTCGATCCCCCCCATCGCAGTCTGGCGGTGCTGGACTTGTGCTTGATGCGCGATCTCGACTTGGCTTTGGACAAAATCGAGCGCGAGTCGGGCCTCAAGGGCCTCGTGATCCGCGGCAAGGAGCCCCTGTCCTTCGCGGCCGGCGCCGACATCGACGCCATCGAAGAAATCCGCGAGATCGAGATCGCGCGCCGTGTCCTGGCCCTGGGGCAGGCAGTCTTCCAACGCATCGACCGCCTGCGGGCGCGGGGCATTCGCACCGTGGCCGCCGTGGGTGGACCGGTGCCCGGCGGTGCCTTCGAACTCTCCATGGCCTGCGCTCGAATCGTGCTGGCGGATGACCCCAAGAGTCGCATCGGGCTGCCCGAGACCAAACTCGGCATCCTGCCCGCCTGGGGCGGCTGTCAACGACTGCCACGGCGCATCGGCGTGCCGGCGGCCATGGCAGCTATTCTGAGTGGCACCCTCCTGCCGGCACGCGCTGCCTATAAAAAGGGCTTTGTCGACCGCCTGACACCGCCGGAATATCTCGTGCGGGTGGCCAGCGACATCGCCATGGGGCGCACACGCTGCAAACGCCGCGAGCGGGGCATCTGGGCCTTTCTCATCGATCGCAACCCCCTGGCCCTCTGGATCATCGAGCGCCAGACCAAGCAGCAGATCCAGCGCCAGACTCGTGGCCAGTATCCCGCCGCGAACGCCGTGGCGCGGCTGGTGGCCTGGGCACCCTTAAAGAGCATCGACAAGGGGCTCGCCGACGAGGTTCGCGAGGCCTCCAAGCTCGCTATCGGCGAGGTCTCCAAGAACTTGGTGGGCATCTTCAAGTTGATGGAGGGCGCCAAGCGCCTGGGTAAGCGCGAGGACGGCTCGAAGCCCGAGCCCATCGAGCGCGCGGCAGTCACCGGCGCTGGCGTCATGGGCGGCGCCATTGCCAGCTCGATGGCCACCAAAGGTATCGCCTGTCGCCTGTTCGACATCTCGCCCGCGGGCCTCGATGCGGCTCAATTCGAACACCGCCGGGATCTCGCCAAGCTGCGCAAGCGCCGTCGCATCCAGCCCCACGAAGAACGCGACGCCATCGACCGCTTGGACACGGCCACCCTCTTGGTGGGTTTCTCGCGCACGCAACTGGTGGTGGAAGCGGTGGCAGAGCGAATGGAGGTCAAACGCGCGGTCTTCGCGGATCTCGCGGCGGCCCTGCCCGACGATGCAATTCTGGCCACCAACACCTCCTCGCTCTCGGTCAGTGCCATCGCCGAGGGCCTCTCCCACCCCGAACGGGTCGTGGGACTGCACTTCTTCAACCCGGTCAAGAAGATGCCCTTGGTGGAGATCGTGCGCGGAAAAGCCACCTCTTCGGAGACAGTCACCCGCGCTGCCGCCCTGGCCCTGGCCTTGGGCAAGACGCCGGTGGTGGTGGCGGATGTGGCCGGCTTTCTGGTCAACCGCCTGCTCGGTCCCTACCTCGACGAAGCCCTGCGGCTCTACGCCGGTGGCGTCGAGCCGGCGCGACTCGATCGCCTCGCCCGGGAATTCGGCATGCCCATGGGGCCCTTGCGACTGCTGGACGAAGTGGGCTTGGACATCGCCGCCCACGCCGCCGAATCGCTGCACACGGCCTACGGCGGGCGCATGGCGCCCTGCACCGCGATTCGCGGTCTCTTGGACGCTGGACACCTGGGCAAGAAGACCGGCGATGGTTTCTATGTGCACCTGGCTTTCGATCCCAAGGCACGGCCAGTGCTCGCGTCGGACCTTGCGCACCTCGCGCCGCCGCTCTCCAGCCATGAGGAGTTCCTCACGGACGATCAGATCGTCGATCGACTGATCCTGGCCATGTTGGGCGAGGCCACCCGTTGCCTCGAAGAGGATGTGGTCAGCGGTCCGCGGGAACTCGACCTTGCCACGGTCTTCGGCATGGGCTTTCCGCCCTTCCGCGGCGGGCTCCTACGCTGGGCAGACACCCTTGGCGCGGAAGAAGTTGTGAGACGCATGGAGCACTGCGCCTCTTCGGTGGCGAACGCCCCGGAGCCTGAACGCCAGGAACGCTTTGCGGTTCCCGAGCGCTTGCGCACCATGGCTGCTGACAAAACGCTCTTCCACGGCTAGCCGCAACCGGGATTCCCAGCATTGGTCTCTGGAATTTTGGGGGCTGTTTTGGCCCCATCCCGGGTAGGGAAAGATGCCGCCCCCCGGGGGTAACCACGCAAGGGAGTGCCGCCAGAGCCGGTAGCCAATCGGAGCCATCGGGTAAATAACCTACTGGAACGAACGGTGCTTGGCAGTGTGCGCAACGCCCCCGCAGCGACTTGGGGTTCATACCCGATTACTTGATCTTCAGAGGGTCGTAACTATAAGGGTCCAAACCCATCCCATGCAGTCCGACATGCAAGCTACCGTCGCGCTGCACCTTTTTAGAAGGACTCACCCTACGAGGAACACTGCCATGACCTGCAAACTGCTTGTTGTCGACGATGACGAAATGATCCGTCAATTCCTGCGCACCGCCGCCCAAGGCCTCGGCTTCGAGGTCTCGACCGCATCGAGCGCAGAGACTTTTCGCACGATCTTCAACGAACAGCAGCCCGACATCGTGCTGCTGGACTTGATTATGCCAGGCACCGACGGCGTCGAGCTGCTCAACTACCTCGCGGCCATGCACTGCACGGTCCCGGTGGTCTTGATGAGCGGCCTCGAGGGAGGAGCGATCCGAGCCGCGATTCGCCTGGGCGAGGCCCACGGCCTGCGCATCGTGGGTGGGCTCGAAAAGCCCTTCGACATGAGCACCCTCAAGGAGACCCTGGGGGAGTTCAGGCAGGAGCGCATGGAGCTTTCCCAGTCCAACCTGACCGAGGCCCTAGAGAACGACGAGTTCCGCCTGCACTACCAGCCCCAGGTCCACGCTGAGAGCGGCCAGCCCAGGGGTTTCGAGGCGCTATTGCGCTGGGAGCACCCCGATTACGGCCTCTTGCTGCCGGCCTACTTTCTCAGCCTGGCCGAAGAATCAGGCTTCATTACCAGTCTCACGCGCTGGGTGGTGCGCCAATCAGCAGCCCAATTGGTCCAGTGGTGCCCCGCTGAGCTCGGCCTGACCATGTCCATCAACCTCTCCATCCACGACCTCCACAGCCCCAACTTCCCCGAATGGATGGACCAGGCTGTACGGGCCGAAGGTGCCTCCCCGCACGACTTCGTCCTCGAGGTCACCGAACGAGAGGCCAGTGATGACCCCGAGCGGGTCCTGGAAGTTCTAACGCGCCTGCGCCTCAAGGGCTTTCAGCTCTCGATCGACGACTTCGGCACGGGCTACTCCTCCCTCTCCATGGTCCAACGCGCACCCTTCAACGAGCTCAAGGTGGACAAGAGCTTCGTCCTGGAGTCAGAGCACGATAGCGACGCTGATGTGATTGTGCGCATGGTGGTCAACATGGGCCACACCATGGGCCTGCGCGTCGTGGCGGAGGGGGTCGAGAATGAAAGGGCTCTGAGGCGTATGAGAGAAGTCGGCGTGGACATCATCCAGGGCTACCACACCGGCCGCCCCATGCCCGCATCTTCCTGCGCCCAGTGGCTCAACATGGCCTTCGCCGGCAAGCAGACAGCCCGACCAGCAGAGCAGACAGCCCGACCAGCAGAGCAGATAGCCCGACCGGCAGAGCAGACAGCCTGACCGGCAGAGCAGCCGCCAGGTAGCCAAACGGTACCGTCTGGCTAAAGTGCGTAATACACCAGAGCCGCCGCAGCTCCCAGCAAGAGGAGCGCTCCCACCATGCGCGGCAGGATGGCCAGGAAGTCGCTGCCGTGGGGTTGATCGATTTCGACCCAGTTGAACATCATGCGCACATTGGCTTCGAGTTCGGTGCCGCAGTGCGGGCAGTGGGCCGGTTGGTTGGGGTCGGCGGGCTGGCGGCGGTCGTAGGTGAGTGGGATCAGACCGTGGCAGTCCAGGCAGTAGTGGTTGCGCTCCTCACCGCCTTCAGCAACTCCAGGCGCACGGGAGCGTTCGCGCAGGAACTCGATCTCCTCGGCATTCATGTCGCGGCGAGTGCGGGACCAGTGCTGGTCAGACATGGCACCGGTGCTCTTTTGCGTGCGTGCTCGCTCGGGGTCATAGGCGGGCTCGGGCTTCTCTTCGGCGCCCTTCATCGCAAAGCATCTTCGAGTGCCGTGGCCGCGTCGGTGTGGGCATCGCGGTACTTGCGAATCACGGCGCAACGGCCAGACAGGCCGCGTTCTTTTGCCCAAGCACCTTCCAGGGGGCGCGTGGCCGAAGTCACCACGGCTCCAGGCGGGACTCGCAGGGGCTCGCCGGGAGATCCCGAGAGCTCTCGCTGCTCCACCAGATCGTAGAGCCGGGTGCCAGCGGTGAGCACGACGCCGGCTGCGATCACGGCCCTGGCCCCCACCAAGACGCCCTCAAAGAGACCGGCTTGGCCACCCACGAAGACACCGTCCTCGCAGATCACCGGCCGGGCACCGGAGGGTTCGAGCACGCCACCGATCTGGACCCCGGCCGAGAGGTGCACGCCGGAGCCGATCTGAGCGCAGGAACCCACCAGGGCGTGGCTGTCGATCATGGATCCAGGACCTACCCAGGCGCCAATGTTGGCGTACATGGGCGGCATGCAAACCACGCCCTCCCCAAGAAAGACGCCGCGCCTCACTGCCGATCCGCCGGGCACCAGGCGCACGCCTTCGCGCTTCGTGAAGCGCCGCACACTCAAGAGTTCCTTGTCGCGGAAGGGCATCCTGCGCAAGTCGAGGCGCAGGTAATCGGAACGCTCCAACTCGTTGCCCATGGAGACCGTGGGAGACGAACGGAAGATATCGAGGATGGCTTCCTTGACCCAGGCGTTCACGACCCACTCGCCATCCACCGTGGGATTGGCCACGCGCAAGTCACCGCTCTCCAGGGCTTCGAGCAGCGCTAGCCCGCTCAGATCGGAATCGCCGCTCACTCCGCGGCCTCTTCTTCGAGGAAGGCTGTGGCGCTCTCCACATGCCGAGCGACGGCCATGGCGAGTTCGCGCTTGCAGATCTTTTCGCCGTCGGTGTGGGCGTCGATGATCGCACCGGGGCCAAATAGCAGGGGCGTGCCCCAACGGGCGAGGTGCGGCGCGTCGGTTCCGAAGGCCACCACCCTTTGCGGCGCGCCGGGGGGAACCTCGAACTCCACCGGCGCGTAGGCCTTGACCTCACCGAGGATCTCCACATGTTCGCCGAGCAGAGCGCCGAGGCGCGCCAGAACCAACTCGGGCTCCTCGACAGTACGCACCAAAATCTCAGCGCGCGCTCGGTCGGCCACTACATTGACAGCCACGCCGCCCTCAATCTGACCGATGTTGATCGTGCCCGCGCCGAACAACTCGTGTTGGCCCCAGGACTCGTCGAGCAAGCGGCAGGCGCAACGGGCTAGCTCGTGCACCGCTGAAGGTCCGATGTCCTGGGACGAATGGCCCGCCACGCCCTTGGCCTCGAGGCGCGCGTACAAGAGCCCCTTGTGTCCACGGATGAACTCGTTCTCGGTGGGCTCCCCCACGATCACATGGTGCGGACGCCAGGGGCCCGCCAGGAGTTGATTGGCCAGGATCGCGCCGGCGCTGTCCACCTCCTCGCCGGCGGTGAACAGAAAGCCAAAGTTGCCGAGGCCCGCAGCGAGCAGTTGCCGGCCCGCTTCGATCATGGCCACGGCTTGGCCCTTGGCATCGCAAGAACCGCGACCGTAGATAAAGTCGGAGTCCTGGCGCGCGCCAAAGTAGGGCGGCACCGTGTCGAGGTGGGTGCAGAACACGACCCCCGGCTCGCCGGCACGGGCGAGAAGGTTGAAGCGACCTGGAGCCAGGTCCTGACGCTCGCAATCGAAGCCCAGAGCTTCGAGGCGTCGCGCCAGGGCATCCCCATAGTCACCCTCCGCGCCGGTGACTGACGGAATCTCGATCCAGTCCATGAGGTCCTTGAAGAGGGCTTCCACGGCCTTCAAGTGTACCCGCCGATGATGAGAGGCTGCTATGCTGTTCGCCATGCTACTCACCCTCCTGGTCGCCAGTGTGCCCCTCGCCCTCCCCCAAGAAGACCGCCGCGCCCAGGTGACGGCCAAGTACCACGAGCTCTTTCTGACCGACGACGCCGCGGGCCTCCAGAAGCTCTGGAGCGAGCATGAAGGTCTGGTGCTGCAAATCCTGGACGCGGATCTCGAGGGCAGCCTGGCCCTTTGGGAAGCCCAACCCGAGGATCCGCCCAAAGCCGAGATTGAAGCCCTGCAGAAGCGCGCCCTGTTCGCGGCGAGCTGCGCCAGCGAGGCCTTCCGGCGACCGATTTTCCTCGACTACGCCTCGTCCTTCGTGGGCTGGAGCGACGAGCAGAAGCACGACTTCCGCGCCGGCCAGGAAGTCTATGGCCGGGCCGCCCAGGAACTCAGCGACAACAACGCCGAGATGGCCCTCGCAGCCGCCAAGGAAACCGTGCTGCGCGCCGTGCCCCTGGGCGACTGGTGGGGCACCGCCATGGGTTACGCCGCCCAGGGCCGGGCTCTGCAAGAACTGGGCGAGTTGCAGGATGCCCTCAGCGCCTACTCCCAGGCGCGACTCTTGAACGCCGACCTGGGCCTACAGTTCGCCGAGTACCAATCCATACAGGGCATGCTGACCTGCGCCCGCGCCCTGGAGTGTTGGCAGCGCGCCAGAGTCCTGGCCGCGGCCGTGGTGGAGTACGCCAAAGGCTTCGGCGACGAGCAAGGCCTGAAAGCGGGACAGGCGGCGCAGAAACAGATCGAGAAGGAACTAGCCCGCCAGGGCTGATGCTGAAACCCCGCGCCGAGTCCTGCGGGCAGCCTTTCTTTTGTTAAAGGACATCGCCCCCCTGACTTTCATCAAGGGGGCGCTGTCGGATCCCCAGCGCAGCTCATCGCTGCAACAAGGGAAGCCACCTTCGACGGACTTCCGAACGGGGAGCTTCAAAAAACATTTTGGGCCTCGCTCTGGAGAGGGCTAGAGGTCCCGCTCTAGCACAGCAACCAGTTAGGATTCCTCAATTTGCACGAGCTTCTCTCCGGAGGCTAGCGCCTGCCCGGACTCGACAAATACAGACCTGACCACCCCCGAGACGGTTGCCGCGATCTCGTTCTGCATCTTCATGGCCTCGAGAATCAGCAGCGGCTGCCCCTGCTGCACCTTTTGGCCCTCCTCCACCAGGAGTTGGACCACGATGCCAGGCATGACGCTCTTGATCAGCCCACCGAGTTTTTCAGCGGAGCGCTCGGCAGCGCCGGCCGCCCGCTCGCGCTCGTCTTCGACATGCACCCCAAAGAGCGATCCGGTGATGGAGATGGAGAGCTCCCGTGTGTTGCCGTCGATGGACACGCCGTAGCTACGGCCTTCGGAGAGCACCAGGAACTGGCCCAGGCCATCGACCTCCGAGTACTCGAGGTCCAGGGTCTCACCATCCACTCGCACACTCACCTGGCCCAAGTGGTCTTCGAGCTCGACCTCGTGGGGCCGACCATCGATGTCGACAAAGTACTTCATCGCCCGCCTTCCCAACTGTCCTGGCGAGCTTGGTGCGCGCGCCCGCGGGCCAGCCAACCCTGACGGCCACCGCTATCCATCGAGAGCGCCCGCCTGCGAGCTCCGGCGCGGCGATGCACAACCGCGAGGGCCGCCACCAAGCGTTCCTCGGGACCCTCACGACTGGTGAGATCGAGACCTTCGAGAAACTGCGTGGAAAAGTTGCCCGCGCGGAACTCCGGCTCGCGCAGGACGGCCAAGAGAGCCGGCGCGCTAGTGCGCACTCCGCCCACATTCAGTTCTTCCAGAGCCCGCCTGCAGCGCTCGATGGCTTTTCCACGGTCCGCTCCCCAGACAATGATCTTGGCCAGCAGCGGATCGTAGCTGAGCCCCACTTCAAGGCCGTTGTACATGCAGGAATCCACACGCACCCAGGGACCGGCGGGAAGCCGCAGGTTGCGGATGGTGCCCGTGGCGGGCAAAAACCCAGCGCTGACATCCTCGGCATTGATGCGCACCTCGATGGCGTGACCTCGTAACTCGATGTCAGCCTGGGCGCGAGCGAGTTTCTCGCCCGCCGCGATCTCAAGTTGGTCGCGCACGAGGTCGATGCCCGTGACCATCTCCGTGACCGGGTGTTCGACTTGTAGGCGTGTGTTCATTTCGAGGAAAAAGAACTCGTCACCCACCATCAAGAACTCCACCGTTCCGGCGCCCACATACCCCGCCGCGGCGCCCACCCGCAGGGCCACTTCACCCAAGCGGGCGCGCAGGTCCGCATCAACCGTGGGACCGGGTGATTCCTCGAGAAGTTTCTGATGGCGGCGTTGGATCGAGCATTCGCGCTCGCCGTAGTGCACGGCACCGCCGTGTTCGTCGAACATGACCTGCACTTCGATGTGGCGCGGGTTCTCGAGGAAGCGTTCGAGGTACAAGCGGCCATCGCCAAAGGCGCTCGTGGCCTCGCCGCTCGCGGTGCGGAAGGCCGAAGCCATCTCGGCGCCGTCGCGCACGATGCGAATGCCCTTGCCGCCACCACCGGCGGCGGCCTTGATCATGATCGGAAATCCGATCTCCTTTGCAGCTTCGAGGGCCGCGTCGACATCGGTGACGGGATCGGTCAAGCCCGGCACAAGCGGTACGCCAGCCGCGAGCATGGCGCGCCGGCTGGCAATCTTGTCCCCCATGAGTTCGATGGCGCCAGGTGGCGGCCCAATCCAGGTCAGCCCACGCTTCACCACAGCCCGGGCAAACTCGGCGTTCTCGGAAAGAAAACCGTAGCCGGGATGGATCGCTTCGGCTCCTGTCTTGGCCGCGGCGGCGAGGATCTTCTCCGCCACCAGGTAACTCGTGGCAGGCAGATCACCGCCAAGAGGCACGGCCAGGTGTCCCATGCGCGTGTGCAGAGAGTGCACATCAAGGTCCGAGTACACGCTGACACACTCAACGCCCATCTCGCGGGCGGTTCGAATGACGCGCAGGGCGATCTCGCCGCGGTTGGCGATCAGGATTCGCTTGAACATGTGGGGCTCTTTTTAGAGGGGGATGTTGCCGTGCTTGCGCGCGGGTTTCTCCTCGTTCTTGCTGGCAAAGAGCCCCAGGGCTCGGATCAGTTGCGGGCGCGTCTCCCTGGCTTCGATCACATCGTCGATGAACCCGCGAGCGGCGGCCTTGTAGGGATTGTTGAAGGTCTCGTCGTACTCGGCGGAGCGCTGGGCTTCGAGGGCAGCGGGGTCATTGGTGGCCTTGATCTCGCGGCGGTGAATGATCTTGGCGGCACCCGCGGCGCCCATGACGGCGATCATGGCTCCCGGCCAGGCCAGATTCAAATCGGCGCGGATGTGCTTGCTGCCCATGACATCGTAGGCGCCTCCGTAGGCCTTGCGGGTGATCACGGTCAGCTTGGGCACGGTCGCTTCGCAGTAGGCGTAGAGCAGCTTGGCTCCGTGACGAATGATGCCGTTGTGTTCCTGGGCGGTTCCGGGCAGGAAGCCGGGCACATCCTCGAAGGTCACGATGGGAATGTTGAATGCGTCACAGAAGCGGATGAAGCGCGCACCCTTGACCGAAGCATCGATGTCGAGGCAGCCGGCGAGCACCGCGGGCTGGTTGGCCACGATTCCCACGGTGTGGCCGCCCAAACGAGCAAAGCCCACCAGGAGGTTCATGGCGTAGGCAGAGTGGACCTCGAACCAGGTTTCCCGATCCACGACCCTCTCAATCACGCCGCGCATGTCGTAGGGCAACGAGGGATCCGACGGAACCAATTCGTCGAGTTCCTCATCACAGCGGTCCGCGGGATCGTCGCAAGCCACGAAGGGCGGACTCTCGGCGTTATTGAGAGGCAGATAGCTCATCAAGCGCCGCAAAAGCGCCATCTGTGCCCGGCCATCAGGCGAGGTGAAGTGGGCCACACCCGACTTTGCCGCGTGCACCGAAGCCCCGCCGAGTTCCTCGCTGGTGACTTCCTCGTGGGTCACCGTCTTGACCACATCAGGCCCGGTGATGTGCATGTAGGAAGTGCCTTCCACCATGCAAATGAAGTCGGTGATCGCCGGGCTATAGACGGCGCCGCCAGCGCAGGGGCCGACGATGGCGGAAAGTTGGGGCACGACGCCCGAGGCGCGGGTGTTGCGCCAGAATATCTCTGCATATCCGCCGAGACTGTCCACGCCCTCCTGAATGCGCGCGCCGCCCGAATCGTTGAGCCCGATCACGGGCGCGCCGACCTTGGTGGCATGGTCCATGATCTTGCAGATCTTCTGTGCGTTGGACTCGGATAGGGAACCGCCAAAGACCGTGAAATCCTGGCTGAACAGGAACACCGGCCGGCCGTCGATGCGCCCGTGACCGCAGATCACGCCATCGCCGAGGATGGCCTGGCTCTGCATGTCGAAGTCGGTGCAGCGGTGGGTCACGAAGCGGTCGATTTCGACGAAGGATTCCTCGTCGAGGAGCAGGTCGATACGCTCGCGGGCAGTCAACTTGCCCTTGGCGTGCTGAGCCGCGATGCGCGCTTCGCCGCCGCCCTCGCGGGAGGCCTCGCGCATGCGCTCGAGCCGCTGGGTGGGTGTCTCTCTGGTCATGGGGTGTTTCGGGGGGGGGGCTCCGGCCCTCATATCCGGGGTCCTGGGGGTGCTGGGGGCATGATTCTCTCGCGGGGAAGTCTAACCGACAGGCTCCTGGGCCTAATTATTCATGAGCGGGTGTTGCCCTCGATCGTGAATAATTCCTACTGGTCAGCCAGGCTCCGAAAACGCGCAATATCCCCACCCCCCCGCCGTAGAGCCCTCCCGGCCCGCCCTACCTCATGAAGATCAAACTGCTCCTCGCCCTGGCCTTTGTCGCTGCCCTGGTGACCCTCTCTGCAGGTGCATTCCTCGTCTGGGGCTGGGTGGCTGCTCCGCCCGAGTCCGTGGGGCCCGATGCGAGCGCCACGGAGCGCGTCCTGGGCAATCTGGCCGAGGCGGTGGGCATGGAAATGGAGATCGAGGAGGAGAGCCGCGACCCTCTGATCGGGACCCTCATCGAATCGCTGCCCCCGGCAGCCGTGGCAAGGGCTAGGCTCAGGATCCACGGCGCGGTGAACCTGTTCGGCCTCTGCGACGAGGATAGTGGCCTCGTCGTCTTCGCCACAGCCGAGGCGACCACCCTCGAAGCTGTCATGGAGCAGCGCGCCATCAATCAGGGCCTCACCGAAGGCACGGCTGAGCTCGTCATCGCTGAGGCTGAAGTCACAGTCACGGGCGAGTTCGAGCTCGAGCTGACCGGCGCACCGCAACGGGTGCATCTCTTGGTGGCGGGCGACCACGGCTACCAACACCATTCCCAAGCCGTTTCCCTGGCGAGTGATTCGACCCGCACCAGCATCTCGCCCTCCTGTGGCGCCTCGATCACGGGCCGCGTTTTTCTGCCCGGCCTGGCCCAAGAACCCGCCGCCGACCTGACAGTGCGCCTGAATTCGATTCATACCGATGGCGGCATCGATGCTCGGCGCACCGAGCGCTTGAGCAAGACCGATGCCGAGGGCCGCTTTAGCCTCACCGCCCTGCCACTGCCCGGGAACTACACGGTCGAGATCGAGGCAGAAGAGTTTTCCTCTGCACCAGTAGATGCCATGGATCTCGCCTCGGGCGAGACCCGCAAACTGGTCTTCCTTCTGACGGAGGGCGCGCAGCTCAAGGGGCGCGTGATAGATAGCGAGGGACGACCCGTGGCCGCTGCAAAAGTATCTGCGGGAATCCAGGCCACGGTGAAGCGCGGGGCCTACGGCTCGCGCAGCGCCGACACGGACGAGAATGGAGTATTCCACCTGCGCGGCCTGCTGCCGGAGCGCGTCACCGTGAGAGCCAGCCAAGAGGCTTTTGTCGAGAGCGATCCCCTGCGCATCGACCTAGCCCCTGGCGAATTCAAGAGCGATCTCATTCTGGTGCTCGATTCCGGTGCGAGCATCGCTGGCCAGGTGACCTGGGCTGACGGTTCGGTCCTGGAAGGCGGAACGGTCGAGGTCGGATTCGATCAGGCCCGTCAGTTTGCACGCTTTGGGTCGCTGAACTCTTCCCGTGGGGCTTCGGGGTCCGCTACAACCAGCGCCACGGGGAACTATCTGGTCATGGGCCTGGGCAAGGGGCCCTTCAGCGTGACGATCAGCGCGCCGCCGCCAGGATCCCCCGATGCGAACGAGGAAGAGCACTGGAGCGCCCGCGCCGACTCGATCAAACCGGGCACCCCCGACCTGGACCTCGTGCTCGTCGCACCACTCAGCCTCAAGGGCCATGTGCGCGATTCTAGCGACCAACCTCTCCCTGAATTCAGCTTGCGCCTGGTGCTTCTGATGGACACCGACATCGGTGCCATGGCCCGCAGCAAGCGGGACGAGGACTTTGGAGGAGAGCACACCAGCGGCGCCCCCGGTGAGTTTGCCTTGCACGGGCTCAGTCCAGGCCAGTGGGCCATCTACGCCTCCGCCGCGGGCCACGCCAACTCGCCGCCCATCACCCGCAACCTGCCCGACGAAGCCCAACTTCCCCTAGAGTTCCGGCTGGAACGCGCGCTCAGGGTCTCGGGCATCGTGCTCTCGCCGCGCGGAGTGCCCGTGGCCGGCGCCGAAGTCAAGCAGACGCGCGAAGAAGCTAGCTGGCGCGAACAGGCGACCGGGGCTCCGCGATCACCCCAAGCCATCTCAGGCGACGATGGCAGCTTTCTGATCGAGGGGCTGGTGCCCGCTGATCTGCACCTCACGGCCAAGGCCGAGGGCCACGGCAGCAGCGTGCCTCTGGCCATCGAGACACAGGGACGGGAGGACTGCAGCGGAATCGAACTCTTCCTCAGCCAGGGCGGCCAAGTCACCGGCGAATTCCATGGCAACAAGGGCCGGCCAGCCGCAGGCGCCTTGATCCAATTGATCTCGATGCCGGGTTTCGAGATTCTCTTGGGCCACGCCGACAATGAAGGTCGCTTTGACTTCAAGCATGTGACGCCGGGACGCTGGCGAGTGATCGCCATGCCCAATCTCGAACGCCTGGAGGGCATCGCCCGCGAAGAGGGCAACAGCCAGAGCGCAATAATCGGTGAGATGAAGATGCTCATGATCACAGTGGTCGAAGGTGAAACACAGCACATCGTCCTGGGTGACGCCCCCGCGGACCCTCTCTTGTTGAGCGGCCTGGTCCTGGGCCGAGGCCAACCCGTGGCCGCGGCCATGATCGGCTTCACCAAGCAAGGCAGCGACCTCCATCAACAAGCACAGCTCACCTCCAGCGACGAAAACGGTGCCTTCCAGATCACCCTCGACGGTGGCGGTGATTACATTGTCACGGTTTCGCGCACCCTGTCGGGCCCCATGGACGAGGCCCGCGACGAGTTCCTGGCGGAGATCGAGGCAGGCGGCGAGGCGGGCCTGACCCTGCACCTGCCCGAGAGCCAACTCTCCGGCTCGGTCATGGACCAGGACGGTGCCCCCGCCGTGGGCGTGCGGATTACCCTGAGCCCGCGCGGTGCGGTCTCCACGAAAAGCCCCGTCTCCCAGCACTACACCCAGACTCACACCGATGGCGCGGGCCACTTCCGCATCGAGTACCTGCCCGGCGGCACCTACACCCTGGCCCTGGGCGGCATGCACGCTGGCGGCTTGTTCGAGCGCACGGCGGAGTACGGCCGCGTCCTGCAAGCGGTCCACCTGACCGAAGGTGAGAAAACCGAACTGGCCCCCATCGTCCTGCGCCGACCCACAACGGCCCACATCGTGGTCAGCGATGCCAGCGGCCGCCGGATCGAGGGAGCGACGATCTTCGCACGAAACGAGGCCGGCGACTTGCTCGAAGCCATTTCCATGTTGACCACTTCAAGCGCGGGAGTCTGCGAGTTCGCGGGCTTAGCCCCGGGCAACTACAGCTTTTCGGCCCGCAAGCGCGACCGGGCCTCGCTGGAGAGCGCGCTCTTGCCCGTGGGCCTCGGCGCACCCCAGGAAGTCGAGCTTGAGCTTCTGGAAGGCACTCTGGTCTTCGTGCGCTTGCGCGATCCTAAGCACGAACCGGTCACCGGAAAGGTCTTCCTCCACGACAGCGAGGGCCGCGAACTGCAATCCATGATGTCCCTGGAAAGCCTTCTGGGAGGCGGCGAGGAGCGCCTCTTCGACCTGCACGAACTCGTGCTGGGCCCCCTGGCTCCGGGCAAGTACCGCGTGACCGCAGAGAGCGGCAGCCTCAAGGCCTCGCGGCCCCTGGTGCTCACTGGACGCACCGAGCGCAAGATCACCTTGCGCTTGCGCTAGCCAGCTGAGGGAGCCTTCTCACAGAGGGTTCTTCATGAACACACGCACCAAACTTCGCAATGCTGGTGTCCACGAAAGTGGGGCAAGATCAGTTTCCAATTCCCCGTGCGCGTGTTGTGGCCCCTGCGCGTGTTGTGAGTAGTACCCTAACCAAGGTATAGTTGTCCGGATGTCGGCGGCTGTCAAGATTTCAGAATTGTTGCCGCCGCACCCTTCAACAGGGGAAGCCATGCGCAGCAATCTGGCCTCTAGTCCAGCCTGTTCATGCCCTTGAATCATCCCAAATGGCCGGCTTTGCGGCCCTCTTGGTCCCGAGTCTCAGGCAGCATGCGCCAGCGAACTGGAACGCGAGCCGGGCGGGCGGGACTCGGCGCTTGGGGCGTCTTGGTCCTGGCCACCGGCTGCGCGCGCCAGACGCCCCAACCCAATCTGCTCTTCGTGGTGGTGGATACCCTGCGGGCGGACTGCGTGGGGTTTCTCTCGGGCGTTGACCTGACGCCCCAACTCGACGCCTTCGCTGCCGGGGCCGTCGTCTTCGACCACGCCACAACGCCGCGAGCCAAGACAACGCCGGCGGTGGCCAGCTTGATGACCGGACTCTACCCCCACGACCACCGCGTGCGCGACTTGACCACGCCCCTCGGGAGCGATGTGCCGGTCTTCGCCGAACTCCTGCGCAAAGCCGGCTACAAGACCGGCGCCATTTTGGGCAACTTCGTCCTGCGCGACGAGCTCTCGGGTCTCGCCCGTGGATTCGACCTGTGGGTCGAGGATCTACCCGATGTCTCCGGCACGGGCCCCAATGCCGTTGCCTTTCGCGGGGCGCTATCGATTACCGACGGCGCCCTCCAGGCCCTCGGTATCGGACCCGCTGCCAAGGACGGCGCCGGCCCCACGCGGCCCTTCATCGGGGACGCGCGGCCCTGGTTTCTGTGGTTGCACTATGTCGATCCCCACGGAAGCTACGACCCGCCGGCAGCCCAGCGCCGAGCCCCGCGCGGCCCACAGGAGATCATCCCGCCCGCGCCGCGGCCCGGCGAAGGGGTTTTTCACCGCCAATGGATCGCGGAATACAATGTGCCCGACGAAGCGCGGATCGAGGGCGGCATCGACGCCCGTGTCGTGCGCGAGTTGTACCGTGGCGAAGTGCGCCACAGCGACCTACAGATCGGACGCCTCTTGAGGGAACTCGATTCGGCAGGCCTGCTCGAGAACACCTTGGTGGTATTTGTCTCAGACCATGGGGAAAGCCTGGGCGAACACGACTACTGGTTCGAACATGGCCGCTACGCCTACGAAGCCACCTGCCGCGTACCGCTCATGATCAAGTTCCCCCCCGCCATGGCAGGCTCACCGCCGCCGGGACTCTCCAGCGGCGACATTTCCCTGGCGGACATCGTGCCCACCCTGACCGAAATCTTGAGACTGCCTTCCCTGCCGCCGCCCTTCCGCGGACGCTCGCGGATCACGGGAAAATCGCGAGCGGCGCTGCTCCTGGGACGGGCGCCCAGAGCCCATCCAGTCTTCTGCGAGAAGATAGAGCGCACCGAAAAGGCCCGCGCCGTGCAATCCAAGGCCGTGCGCCTGGGTGACTGGAAACTAATTCGGCGCTACACCCACCGCGTCGATCCCACCAGCAGCGAGCGCCAGTTGTTGGTGCTCTCGGAGGAGTTGTACGACTTGGCCGCCGATCCTCGGGAAGAGGTCAACCTCGTGGCTGCGATTCCGCCCGAAGCCCCGGTGCGCGCCTTGCAAGAAGCCCTGGCCGAGTTCTCGGCGGCCGACGAGCACCTGGCCGAATTGGCCCAAATCCTGCAACGAAAGCGTGACGACTTGGGCCGCGAAGACCCCGAAACCCTGCGCGCCCTGCGTGCCCTGGGCTACTGATCGCGGAGCTTCGCAAGTCGCACCTCGATGCCCCAATCCCCGTTGGGGGAGCGCAGGTCCATGGAACAACCGGTGATCAGCGCGCCATCGGTGCACCTGGTGGGGCTCCAGCGGTCGGCGCTGGGTCGATCGCTCACGAGGCCCCGGGCCAGGCTATCCTTGAAGAGCTTCTCGCAGATCGCGCTGGGATCGGCGTCGGCCTCGAGGGCGAGGCCGAGTTGCAGGCGACCGGGAAGCTTGGTGTGGGGATGAAAAGTCGTCAGGCAAACCGAGAGGTTGGCCGGGTCCTTGGTTTGGATCGGCACCAGAATGCGCAAGCTCGTGGGCGCAGCATCGGTGGTGGTGATGCTCGCGCTGAGGCCAGAGCCCAAGCGCAGGCGCACCAGGCTGGCGTGCTCGAGAAAAATATGGGCCAGGCTGTCGTTGCTGCTGGTGGCGCCGGTGTACTCGAGTTTGGCTCCGGCGCTGCGCAGGCGCGCCACGAGTAGCGTCGCCAGATCGCGAGCGGAGGTGCCGCCCGCGAGGTGCAAGCTGAGATCCACGCGGATCTCGGTGCCATCGCGCCAGAAGCCCGAGGAGATCTCCATCAAGCCGCCGCCAGGGGTGAGCAAGATGCCGCGCAAGGTGAGCTGCACCATGTTCCTGGGGGCCTCCTGGAGGGTGCTTTGAGACGCGCTCGCGACTTGAGAAGCAACAGCTGGGGTGGCGCTGAAGAGCGCCGGAAACACGCAGAAGCACAGGACAAAACGAAGGTATCGAGGCATTTGGAACTCCCGCTTGGTTGGACCGGATGGGTTGGATGAAGGGGGGCCAGACCCGACCATCGACGCGCCGCCCCTGGTGATCTTCCCCGCGCCGCGGGGAAGCTGTCGGCTCCGCTGGCGGCTGCCCGCCCGAGGATTGGGCGCAGTGCTGGCTGGCGTGCATCCAATGCCAGCGGAAAAATGGTTACCCCACCAGGACTTGAACCTGGAATGTCTGGACCAAAACCAGATGTGTTGCCAATTACACCATGGGGTAGCGGGGCCGCGAGCATAGCAACGAGAGCCCACCTGTCGAGCCTTGCCTGACCGATTCCTGGCCCCCTGCGCGCGGGGCGCGGGGCTGGGTTAGCGGTCGCCGGTGTGGCGCACGCCGCCGCTCTGGCCGCCGCCCTGGTTGCCTCGAATCGAGCCCTGGCCGCCGGAGCCGCCCGTTCCCTGGGAACGGCCGCCATCGAGAATCTCGATCTCGTCCGCTTCGATCAGCTTGCGCAGGGGCGGATGGTCCGCGGCCTTGGCCATGATCTGGCCGGTGCCGCCGGGGCCAAGGTGCAGACGCTTGCCCCCGGGCAGCGGCACCCGTAGCGGCCTCTTGGTGGTGTTCCTGATCTCCATGGGCCTACCCTAGCAGGCTGCGCCGTCGAGGGCCATTCCCCTCACCCTTGGAGAGCTACCGCATTGAGTGAGCTACCGCAAAAGCGCCCGGCGAGCCAGTTCGCAGCTGGCATTGACAGCCCAGTCTCGTACGAAGGAGCGGCCTCGGGGGCGGAAACGGCGGGTGTAGGTGCGGGTTGCTCCGGCGTGGGTGACGCCGAAGCAGACCAGGCCCACGGGCGTTTTGGGGTTCCCGCCAGAGGGCCCAGCTATGCCCGTGGTGGAGATCGCGAGGCTGGCCCCGGCGCGCTCGGCGGCGCCCCGGGACATGGCCCCGGCGACTTCCTCGGAGACCGCGCCGTGGGTCGCTAGATCGGCCGGAGAGACGCCCAGGCGGACCTGCTTGGCCTCGTTCGAGTAGGTCACGAAGCCCTCGCGGAAGACCGCACTGATTCCCGGCACCTGAGTCAGAGCCGCTGCCAGGGCGCCGCCGGTGCAGGATTCGGCGGTGGCGCAGGTCATGCCGCGCTCGATCAAGAGGCGCCCCAGGGCCAGGGCGGGCTCGGCGTCCTCTTCGGAGAAGATTTCCTTCGAAAAACGAGTCCGAAAGAGCTCCACGCGGGCCGCCAGGATCTCCTGGGCCTCGGCTTGGTTGGCGCCCGTGGCTTCGAGCTTGACCTTCAACACGCCGCGGCCAGCGCAAACGCCCATGCGCGGATTGGCCTCGCGCGCCATCCAAGCACCCACGGCCCCGGCAAAGTCGGACTCGGCCAGCCCCATCAGAAAAAAGCGCGCCACCGAGCGTCCCAGGGCGGGGCGCGGCAGACCGAGCAGGAAGGGTTGCGCCTGTTCCTCGAAGACCACCTGCAATTCGCGCGGCGGTCCAGGCAGCACAACGAGGTGGCTGCCCTCGATACCCAGCACAAAACCGGGCGCGGTGCCCACGGAGTTGGGTAGCAGCCGGGCTCCGGCAGGCAGCAAGGCTTGGCGCTGTGAGGCCGGCGAGGCCTCGGTGCCGCGGGCGGCGCAATGGGCGCGCACTTGGGCCAGGGACTCGTCGTCGAGCACCAATTCGACCCCTGCGGCAGCGGCAGCGGCGTGGCGCGTCAGATCATCCAGCGTCGGTCCCAAACCGCCGCTCGAGAAGACCAATTCGGCGCGGTTCGCCAATTGACGAAAAAGCGCGGCAATTCCCTGCTCGTCATCGCCCACCAAGGTCGCGATCTCCACGGTGTAACCCAACTCGCCCAGGCGCTGCGCCAGCCAGGCGATGTTCTTGTCCGGCTGTTCGCCGGAAACCAACTCATCCCCCACCGCCACGATCGCGGCGCGGCCCGCGATCGTGCTCATGCGCCAGCCCGGGCCACGCTTTCAGGGTGCGAGCGGCGCACCATGATTCGGGCGAGCAGGATGCCGAGCTCGTAGAGCACCACCATGGGGCCGGCCATCATGAGCTGCGTGTAAGGATCGGGAGGCGTCAGGATGGCGGCAAAGATCAGGGCCCCAAGCAGGAAGTGCCCGCGGAACTTGCCGAAGGAACGCGGGTCCACCAGGCCGGTGCGGGCCAGGACGATCATCAGGATCGGCAGTTGGAAAACGATCCCGAGCCCCAGGCTGAGTTTGGTGAAGAAGTCGAGGTAGAGTTCGAGGCGCAGGTCAAAATAGAATTGCTCCAAGCCCATCTCGGCCAGGAAGTACTGGGCGTAGGGCACCATGTAGTAGTAGCCGAAGACCACGCCAGCGATGAAAAGCAACATGCTGAAGGGCGCGTAGACATAGACCACGCGCTTTTCCTTGTGGTAGAGCCCGGCGGCCACGAAGGCCCAGACCTGCCAGAGGCAGAACGGTCCGCCGAGGAAGATGGCAAAATAGAAACAGACCTTTAGATAGAAAACCATCCCCGCGGCGCTGGCGTCGGCGCGCAGCTTGTTGGGGATCGGGTGCACGAGGTTTCGGATCGCGGGCAAAGGCTCGCCCACGAGGTTCACCAGGGCTTCGTTCTCCAGCTCCTCCCCGCGCGCCAAAGTCGAAGTCAAGAGGCGCGACTCGAAGGCATCCAGCCAGGGACCATCACGGAACTGCAACTCGAGCTCTTCGCGGCCGGGCACTCCCCCGTCCACGAGTTCGCGTGTGGTGCGCTCGAGGAGCAATTGGTTGAGCCACGGAATGGCCTTCACCTCGGCGGGAGCAAGCACCGCGTCGGCGATGCGCTCGTGCATCATCCAGCCGGCGGCGAACACCAGGGCCAGGCAGACGGCGCTCCTGATCAAGCGCACACGCAACTCGTCGAGGTGCTCCCCGAGGGTCATGCGTGTCCGCAGGACATCGTCATTATCGCTCAGGTCCGCTTGGCCGCTCATGTGGATTTCATCAGCACCACCCTGCTGACGCCCCGGAGGGGCTGGCACGGAATCAGCCCTCGGTCTTGCGGAAGTAGTCCGTGATCAACTTGATCGGGACGATGCGCACGCCCATGGCTTCGGCTTCCTTGTAGGCCGCCAGCTCCGAAGGTTGCATGGGGTCTTCGAGGGGCTCGCCATCTTCGTCTACATAGATCTCGGCGCCCACCACGAGGTAGTCGGTGGTCTTGTCGAGCTTGTCCTGAACATTGATGCGGATGCCGTCTAGCAGGGCCCGCAGGTCCTTGTGGTTGTAGGTCCCGGTGAAGCGGCCCACGAGCACCGCGTTGCGGATGCCCACGGGGTCGTAGATCGGGTTGTAGATGATGTCACCGGCGGTGGGCGGATCGAACTCGTCGCGGATGTCGCTGATCACAACCTCGGACATGGAGTCCTCGACCTTGAGCACCTCGCAGTAGGCCTTGATGCGCTCGACTCCAGGGGTGCCGTCCTTGATGGCGAAGCGCATGCCTGCGTAGAGGCGGTTCGTCTTGCCGATATTGATCCAGGCCAGGCCCAGTTGCTCGGAGGTTTGCAGAATCTGGCCGTCGGCGCGCTCGGGTTCCTTCTGCCACTCGAGCACCTTGGTGCGGTTAATCAGGCGCGTGACGAATTCTGCTTCGCGCTCGCGGGCGACGCGCAGGGCATCATCGGTTTCAGCGCGCGAACGGGTGAGCTGGCTCTCGGTGTCCGAAAGGGTCGAGCGCACCCGCGCCACTTCGGACTCGAGCTCACTCTGGCGCGCCTGGGCGGCCTGGTTGGCGTCGTTCAACTGGCTCTGCAGGCTGCTGAGGCGCGAGTCCTTTTCAGAGACCAGGCTGCTTTGGGCCTCGCGGTTGACTTCGATCTCGCCGGTGAGCTTGGCCACCTGCTGCTTGAGGTCGTTGATCTCACGGGCGCGGGCGTTGTAGAGCCCCACGGCGGGACCTGCGGCGGCCTGGAAGTCAGCCACGCTGGCCTCGGTGACGCCAAAGGCGTCCTTGAACGAGGCCAAGCCTTCTTGAGCCGTGGCGGCCACGGTGCGGGCCGAGGCCTGTTGCTTATCGTAGTAGCCAAAGACCTCGGAGATGTCGCGGATGACCGAGAGCTCAACATCGAGTTGGGCTGTGGCTTCGGCTTCCTTGGCCTCGGCGGCAGCGGCTCGCGTCTCGGCATCGGTCACTTCGCCGTCGAAGACGAAGACCATGGACAGGGCGGCGAAGAAGGCGATCACCACCACGATGATCCAGGTGATGCTGACACGGGCGGCGCCACGGCGGGAACGATTCATCATTCGCTTGGGGGGGGGCGAGGGGCTCGCGAGGCGCGAGCGTCAGGGCGGATTCGAGAAGAAGAAGGCGGATTCTAGATCAGGGCGGGACGGGGCGCCCAGCGATGCAAAGGGGGCCCGGAGGCCCTCTTCTGGGGCCACTTGATACCCGAAGCAGGCGGGTCGCGGCAAGGGAATTCGCCCTCGCTTGACCCTCGAGAGAGGCTGCGTACCCTGTGCGGCAGGACCAGAAGCCACGAGCCGGGCGGGGCACCGAAAGAACGAAGCAGGCAGAGGCCTCCCGCCATGCTTGCCCTACCCGTGCCCTGGAGCCTGGTTTCGCGATCCTCTCGGCGGCCCCCCACCCCTCCAGCCCCCTTTCTTGGCCCGAAGCTCTCCTCCCGAAGCTCTCTTCCCAAAGCTAATGTCCACGAACTCCTCCAGCCCCCGCCCCAAGAACCCTTCCCGGGTGATCGGGATCCTGGGTGGTATCGCCTCGGGCAAGTCCGAGGTGGCCCGCCGCCTCGCGGGCGAGGGTGGGCTTGTGATCGACGCCGACCGCCATGCTCGGGCCGTGCTGGACTCCCGGGAGGTCCTGGGGCACCTGAAAGAGCGCTTCGGCGCGGAACTTCTCGGCGCGGACGGCCTCGCGGACCGTGAGGCCCTGGCCCAGAGGGTCTTCAGCGACCCCGAAGCCCGCCGCGAGCTCGAAAGCTGGATACATCCGGCTGTTCGTGCGAAGATACTCCAAGAACTCTCCGGGGCCCGCGCCGCTCTGCGCTCGCCCATTGTTCTCGATGTGCCCCTGCTACTCGAGCACGATGACCATCACCAGCTGGTCGGCGAGTGTGACTTTCTCGTCTTCGTCCAAGCTAGTGCCCCCTCCAGGGAAAGCCGAGCCCAAGCCAGCCGCGGCTGGCCCCGAGGCGAAGTCGCAAAGCGAGAGCGAGCGCAGCTCACCCTGACCGAAAAGCAGGCCCGCGCAAAACACACCATCACCAACGACTCCGGGCTCGATTCCTTGCAAGCCCAAGTGCGAGCTCTGCTCGACTCCGAGTGTCTCTAGTCCAATTTCCACACATCATGGCGACGGCGCAAAAAAAACGACCCTTCCAAAAGCGGCAGTTCAAGAAGAAGCAGCACCAGTACAGCCGAAGTAACAAGCCTGACCGCGGTAGTTACGACGACGGACTGGTGCACCTCGACTACACGGCCCTGCCCGAGGACCTCAACGCCGAGGCCCTGAAGGAGTTGATCGAATCGCTGCCGAAGAGCACGCGCAAGACCAAGCCCAAGAAGGTCGAGTTGAAGGACCTGCAAGCCCTGACCATCGAGGAGTTGATCGAACTCGCTCAGAAGGAAAAAATCGCATCGCCGGGCCGGCTGCACAAGGATGTCGTCTGGTCGATCACGATCCAGCGTTTCCAGAAGCACATCCCCGTGGTAGCCGAGGGCACGGTGCAGATCGTCAGCGAGGGCCACGCGTTTCTGCGCTTCGGTCAATTCGACTACATGCCGAGTTTCGAGGATGTCTTCATCCCCCCCTCGGTCGTCGAGGAATTCGCCCTTCTGCAAGGCATGACCGTGCGTGGGCTCTTGCGGCCCAACAAGGAAGGTGAAAAACTCTTCACCCTGCAAAGCGTCGAGACCATCGACGGTGGCCCCCCCGGGGATGTGCGCACGCGCACGCCCTTCAAGGAACTCACGCCGCTCTACCCCGAAGAGCGCATCATCCTCGAAGGTGCCGGCGAGAACCCCCTCGAGATGCGCATCGTGGACATCGTAACGCCCGTCGGACTGGGCCAGCGAGGCCTGATCGTGGCGCCGCCGCGCACGGGCAAGACGGTGCTCTTGCAGATGCTGGCCCGCTCGATTGTGATCAACATGCCCCGGGCGCACTTGATCGTGCTGCTCGTGGACGAGCGCCCCGAGGAAGTCACCGATTTTCAACGCACGGTGCCGGGTGTTAGTCACGAAGTCATCAGCTCGACCTTCGACGAACCCGCCTCGCGCCACATTCAAGTGGCCGAGATGGCGCTCGCCAAGGCGCGCTCCATGGTCGAAGCCGGCGAGGATGTAGTCATTCTTCTGGACTCGATCACGCGCCTCGCGCGGGCCTGTAACATCGAAGCGCCCTCCAACGGCAAGTTGCTCTCCGGTGGCCTCGAGGCCACGGCCTTGCAGATGCCCAAGCGTTTCTTTGGTGCCGCGCGCAACATGGAGCACGGCGGCTCGCTGACGATTCTCGGCACGGCTCTAATCGAAACAGGCTCCAAGATGGACGAAGTCATCTTCGAGGAATTCAAGGGCACCGGCAACATGGAGATCGTGCTCGAACGACGCATCTCGGACCGCCGCATCTTCCCCGCCATCGACATCAACCGTTCCGGCACCCGCAAGGAAGAACTGCTCTTCGAGGAAGAGGAAATGCGTCGCGTCTGGATGCTACGCAAGGTGCTCAACGAGCTAGACCCCGTCGAGGCCATGGAGATGCTGATCCAGAAAATGCGCAAGACCCGTGTCAACGGCGAGTTCTTGCTCTCCATCGGTTCCTGATTCACCCTTGCGAATCCTGGTCGTCACCACGCGCTGGGATCTGGTCGGCGGCTCCGAGCGCTACGCCGGAGCCGTGGTGCGCGGCCTGTGCGACCGCGGTTTCCTGGTGCGCGTGCTCACAGGCGGCGGGCACCAGGAGAGCTCCGCCGAGGTCCTGATATCGGCCGAGTTGGCTGCGCCCGGCCTGAACCGCGAGGGTGCGGGGGCTCTCCGTGAAACGGTGCGGGCCGCGGCGCCCGATGTGATTTACCTGCTCAGCCGCGTCTCCGCCGATCACCTGCGCATTCTGCTCGGGATCGCGCCCCTGGTGCGTTTCGTCCAGGATCACACCCTGTTCTGCCCCGGCCTCAATAAGCTCCATGAGGACGCAAGTGCCTGCTCCTCGCCCCTGGGCCAAGTCTGCCTGGAGCGCTATTTTTCCACGGGCTGCTCGGGCTTCAAACCCGAGGGTTCGCCGAGCCTGCGCTGGCCGCTCAAGACCCTGGCAGCCAACCTACGCGAGCTCGAGCTTAGCGGCCAGGCCAAGCTCATCCTGGTCGCTTCGGACTACATGCGCCGCGAGCTCCTGCGCGCGGGCCTTTCGCCGGCGCGTCTGCGAGTCCTGCCCTACTTCACAAATTCGATTGCGATGCCTGCCCATGACAGTCCCACCCTCGCTGCCCTGCCCGCCGAGACGGCTGAGTTTCTGGCGGCGGACGATGCTCCGCTCTTGCTGACTCCCGCGCGCCTGACCTTGCCCGACAAGGGTCTCGATTACCTACTCACGGCCCTGGGCCAACTCGAGCGGCGCGCCAAACTGGTCATCGCCGGCGACGGCCCGGCGCGAGATCACCTGCAGAACAAGGCCCGCGCCGAGGGACTTTCAAGCCGAGTTCACTTCAGCGGCTGGCTCGCGCCCGCCGAGTTGGAGAGCCTGCTCTGTGCCGCCAGCCTGGTCTTGTTCCCTTCGATCTGGAACGAGCCCTTTGGCCTCGTGGGCCTAGAGGCCATGGCCCACGCCAAGCCGGTGGTGGCCTTTGATGTGGGCGGCGTGCGCGAGTGGCTGATCCCTGGCGAGACTGGCCTGTTGTGCCCAGCCCGGGACGCTGCGGCCTTCAGTCGTGCCATGGCCGAACTCCTCGACGACCCGCACCAGGCGCAAACCATGGGAGCCCGCGGCCAAGCCCACCTGAAGGCCAACTTCAGCCGCGAACGGCACCTTGCGCTGCTCGGCGAATGGCTTTCCGGTTGAGGGGCCGCGGCGCACGGTGTGCCAGAGCGGCCCCCTCCACGCTCCCGCTGAGGGCCGCGGCCGATGACGAGGACGGCGTGGAAAACCACACCGAGCCCAGCACCCCGCCGATAACGAGCCCGAGCAACAGGCCAGGGCTCAGTTGCTTCATTGTGACTACCTACCTTGGCGTGCCCGGCCCGACTATGCGATCGATGGGAATTGCCTGGCCCGCCTGGTCGAAGGCCTGGAGCTGTTCGAGGGCCAAGAGCAGCCAGATCAATTCCTCGCGCTCTTCCGCAAGGGCCTGCTCCACAACGCGGGTGGAGAGGGCTTCGAAGTGCTGGCGGCGTTTGTCCGAGTCCGCTAAGTGCTTCCAGGCGAAGAGCAGGCGGTTTTTCTCGATGGCAGCGCGCACCACGCGTTCGGGCACTCGGCTGGCGATGGTGCCGCGCAAGTGATGCTCGACCACGGCGCGCGGATCGCAAAGAACCTGCCGGCCGGCGGCCAGGGCCACCTGGGAAGCGTCCACATCCTCCCAATAGAAGGGCTCGAAAAGCGGGTCGAATGGGCGCTCTAAAAAATCGCTGCGACGCATCAACATGGCGCCGCCCAGGGCGAAGGCCACGGGAATACCCGCGGGATGGTCGGGGTGGGTCTCGCCTGGAGTCAGCTCAAGCTGGCGATGGCGGATCACGGGAAAGCCGCCCTCCTGAACCAACTCGGGCAAGGACTCGGCCGCGGCCTCTTTGCCTGGGAGCAGAACATAGGGCGATACCGCGTACACGCCTCCTGGCAGGGTTTCTGCGAGCAGAGTCTCCGTGAGGCAATCAAAGATCCCCGGGCCCACGCGAATGTCGGGGTTCATGGCGAAGAAGAGCTCGCAGCGCGCTGCCTGCACGCCAGCGAGAAGGGCCGGGCCAAAGCCCAGGTTCTGCGAATTTTTTACGCAGCGCACGGAGGCGAACTTGTGGGCTAGAAATTCCTCCAGGGCACCGCTGCCGCTGTCATCCACCACGATCACTTCGTCGCCCAAGGCGCGGCCCTGCACCTCGTCCAGGACAGGAGTGAGGGCCATGGCGAGCAACTCGCGGTCCGCGAGGCTGGGGATCACGATGCTGATCGGGGTTTTCACGAGGGCGCCTCTCCGGAGGGCCGTGAGGGCTTGCGCCAAGAGTCCGCCCGGCGCTGCAAGGCGCTTGGCAGAAGGCGCGCACCGAGGCCCTGGGATTCCTCTGTCGCGGCGGCCATTTCGCCCGCGCGCCAGTCGAGTTCCGTACTCCAGCGCTGCAGGCCTTCGAAGGCCTGGGCAACCAAGGACTCGATTTCGTCAGAAGCCTCGCAGTCACCTGAATCCTCGTTTTGAACCACTTCGAAGACCCGCAGCAACTCCCCGCGCAACCACGACTCGTGGAGTTGCAAGGCCTCATGGGCCCCGCGCAAGGAATTGTAGGCCGCGCCGAGGGCTTCATGGGCGGCGCAGAGGGGCTCGTAGGCCCGGCGCAGCTCGTCGTGGGCGGAGGACGACTCGTCGCGTTTCGCGTGGTCGAGCCTGAGAGCGCGCAGTTCGGACTCGCGTTGAGCCAACGCGCTGCAGAGATCGTCGCGTTCGGCGAGGGCTGCCTGCAGCCCATCATCGGCACTCCGCAAGCGCGCCTGGGCTTCGGTGAGGTGGGCGCGGCGATCGTCGAGAGACTCCCCAGTCCAGGCCAACTCGGCCTGCAAATCCACGCTGGAACGCCGCAACCAATCGCGTTCGCCAGCTACCGATTCCAGTTCGCGGGAGAGCTGACCCTGGCGTGCTTCAAGGGCCGAGAGCGCCTGCTCGCGGTCAGCCAACCCAGCTCTCAGGTCAGCGCGCGCCGCTCTACCGTGGCGTTCGGTTTCAGCGCGCCAGTCCGCGGTCCGCTCCCGCGCAGCCAGGCGCTCGCGCAGGCCCTCGGCGGACACTAAAGCCTGGGTCAACCCCATGGGCTGCTGACCGAGTCGTGACGCGAGCTGCGCCAGGCCCGCGAGGGCGCGCTCCACGAGTTCCCCGGTGGGCAGAGCTTCGAGGGCCTCCAGGGCTTGGGAAAAGGCCGCGAGGTGAGCGGGCTGGCGAGCACGCGCCCGGGTTCGCCGGGCGCTGTGGTGTTCGGCGAGGTCGGTGTAGATCTGCTCCAACTCGCGGGCGTCTTCAGCTGTCGTCTTGGGAGGGCGCACACCTCTGCAGAGTTCGGCAAGCTCGTCACGGTCCCTGGCCAATTCGCAAAGGCAAGCGGCCCAGGCCGCGGCATCACCGAGATCGACGAGGCGCCCATCCACGCCGTCACGCACGCTCTCGCGCAGGGCGGGGGTGTCGCTGGCGATTACTGGCCGACCCGCGGCAAAGGCCTCGCGGATGACGAAAGGAGCATTCTCCGGCCAGATGGAGGGCAGCGCCACAAGATCGGCAGCAGCCAAGAGCGCGGGCAATTCGTGGCGCTCATAGGGGCCGCCGAGGGTCGCGCCGAGGTCGGCCGCGCGGCTCGCGAGGTGCGCGCCGTAGTCGCTGGAGCCGCGCGAACCGCGGAGGGTGAGGGCCACGCCGGCCGCACCTTGACCCGCACAAAGAGGCAAGGCGTCGAGCAGGATGTGTGCGCCCTTGTGCTCGAAAAGACCGCCTAGAAACAGAACCCGCAGGGGACCTTGGTGCTGGCCATCGACCGCTACAACTTCGCTCAGGTGCTCGACATCGTGACCACATGGGCGACAAGCCACGGGCGCACGCAAGCCCTGGGCGCCGAGCAGATCGGCGAGGAAGGCGGTGGGCGCTTCGACGCGATCGCAACGCGAAACAGCGGCCCGGCGTTCATCGAGTTCGAGGGCCAGGCGCGCCATGGCTTGGGTCAGATCGTCCCGGTCTTTTTCCCCCGGCACCTCACCGTGGAGCACGCGCTCCACTTCCCTGCGCAAGGCTTGGTCGCCGCAGCCTGGGGGCAGGAATCCGTCGTGGGCCTCGAAAGCGCGGTCCAAAAGACCGAGGGCTCGTTCGTTGCGCGCCGCGGCAACGAGGTCGCCGGGATCGAGGGGCGAGAGGTCGGCGGACAGCAGGGTGTAGTCGTTGGTGACCGGGAAAGGATCGTGAGCGCTGTAGACCGTGACGAGTCCGCGCTCGCGGGCCTCGTCGATGAGCTCCCAGCCGAGCTTTAGGATGTGCTGAAAGTGCACCACCTGGGGCTGTTCGCGGTCGAGAAAGCGCCCGAAGGCCGCGGCGGCCCCGTGGCGCGCGCGGCGTTCGGCGCCGGTGTCGGGGTCGCGGCCCAGGGCCAGCCAAGTGATCTTGTAGTGCTTTTGCTCCTCGCTGGTCTGGCTCAGGTGCTCGCGGCTGTCGTCGCGACGGGGCGCGAAGATGTGCAGGTCATGGCCGCGGCCCGCAAGTGCCCGGGCCAGGGCTTCGGTGTAGGTCTCGACTCCCGTCCGTGACTGGGGTGGGAAGGCGTGCAGGCAGAGGGCGATGCGCATGAACGAGCGATGCTATCAAAGCATGAACGAGCCGCCGTTCATGTCGATGGCCTGGCCGCAGATACCCCGGGCTGAATCCGAGAGCAGGTAGGCCACGCAACCGGCCACATCCTCAGGGTTTCCCATGTGCCCCTCGGGCACCACGCTCATGGCATTTTCGAGGGCCTCTTCCACGGAGATGCCCATGCCCTGGGCCATATCCTTGAGACCGTCGTGAGCCATCTCGGTGTCGATCCAACCCGGGCAGATAGCGTTGACGCGAATGCCCTCGGGCGCGAGTTCCGCGGCAAAGGAACGCACCAAGCCCAAGAGCCCTGCCTTCGACGCACAGTAGCCGGTGTAGCCGGGCACGCCGATGCGACCGAGGATCGAGGAGATCACCACGAGCGAGCGCGCACCCGGCCCCTCGGCCAAGCCATCGATGGCGGCGCGCATGCAGTTGTAGGTGCCGATCAGATTGGTGCCCACGAGTTCCACGAAGCGGTCATCGGGACCGGGATGATTGGCACCGCCGATGCCGCTGTTGGCCACGAGTCCGTGCAGCGGACCGCGGGCCTCCACCGCGGCGGCGAAGGCGGCTTGGACTCCGGCGCCATCGCGGATGTCGCAGGAAGCGAAGTAGGGAGCGGTGCCCCCCGCACTGGTGATGCGGGCGGCGGTCTCTTCCAAGCGGCCAGTGTCGCGGGCCAGGAGGCTCAACTGGGCTCCGTCTGCCGCCAGTCTCTGGGCGATGGCTCGGCCGATGCCCGTGCCAGCGCCGGTGACCAGGATGTGCTGGCCAGAGGTTGTCTCCTTCTTATCAGTCTTATCAGTCATGGCGCCATTCTCCCCCGCCAGCGGGGCTACACGCAAGGCAGGGCGGGCCAGGCAGCCCTCCTGGCAAGCTCCCGGGCGATCCTGGCTTGCCCAATCACCTAAATGCAATTTCCTTTCAGGAGGACTTCGCCCACATCCGAGAGAGTATCCAAGGGAGGGCAAATACCCTCACCGATGAGCATTCTGGGCCAAAAAGGGGCCCTTCGAGGAAACACACCATGTTGAGAGCAAAAGTCATTCGAGGAGTCCGCGGCGCGGCCTGTGCCCCGCGCAGGGGGGGCTTCACGCTGGTGGAGATCAGCTTGGCCATGACGGTCCTGCTGGTGGCCATGATGGCCATGAGCGCGTCCACCATCCGTACCCACGCCCTGCGCCGTCAAAATCACGAGCGCGCCATGGCCCAGAACGCCATCCGCCAGATGTCCGAGGAGATCCACGCCCTGGCCGACGAGTTGCAGGCGCCGGGCGCCGGTTCGTGGTCGAGCGACTTCATCGCAGGCCTCTCCCCCGGCGGCAGCCTGGGCAACACCTTCGCCATCGGTGAACTCAACGCGCAGGTCGGCGCGGCCTCGGTGGGAACGATCACCGTGGTGCTGAACGAAGCCATCAGCGACGACGAACTGGGCGTTGAGCTCGGCATGCCCCGGGACCTCGACAGCGACGGCCAGGCGGATAACGCCGATGTCACAGGTACGGCCCTGATCCTGCCCATCATCATCACCGCCCGCTGGCACGGGGTTTCCGGTGATGTAGAGATCAAGCACCCCTTCTATGTCATCGGCTACTAAGCCAAGCCAAGCATGCAGCACGCCAAAAGTACACACGACCGCAAAGGCACCTCGATCCTCGAGTTGCTCTTCTCGCTCTCGATCATGAGCACGATCCTCATGTCGGTCTTCGCCATCATCCAGCGCGATACCAGCCTGGCCCAGTCCACCCTGGGCATCTCCCTGGCGGAGACCAAGGCACAGCAGATGCTGCGAAAAATCGAAACAGAGCTGGCCGACGCCCGCGGTGCCAACCCCATCGCCAGACTGACCGCACCACTAGAGGAGGGCAATTCCATGGAACTCTCGGTGGACTCAACCCTCGGCTTTCCCGACCAGGGCATCTTGCTCCTCGAGCGTGGCAGCCAAAACGAGGAGCGGCTTCTCTACGAATCCAATAGTCTGAGCGACAACAGCTTTACGAGCCTCTTCCGCGGAAAGCAATGCACCGTCGATGTGTCCCATGCAGCTCACACCGAACTGATCTGGGCTGGGCTGGCCGAAGTGGTAAGCCTCGGTCCCGATAGCGGCGCCTCGGACTATGATGGCCTCGCCACGGGCTATCGCGGGGACATGTTCTTCCGCGGCGATGGCTATGGATTCTCCTACCGCGTGCCCATCGATCCCACGCAGTCCGTGCCGCCCAACTACCTCGGCAGCGATGACCAGTTGCAGTGGGGCCATGTTCTGCGCCAGCCCGACGGCTCCGAAGCGCCCGACCTCGGCGCCTGGGCATGCCTGTACTTCGTGCCCAAGTTCACCTTCTCCGAGAGCACCTCGGGTGATGATGTGAACCGCGATGGGGACACCACGGACATCTTTGATGTGGGCCAGATTCGGCGCCGCATCTGGAGCACCAATGACCCCAACAAGGCCGCCAGCGAACTGGGCATGGGCCCCTCCAACATCCTTCAGGAGCGTTGCGAATGGGGCAGCGATCTGAACGGGGATGGCTTCGAAGATCCGATTTTCCTGTGGGACCGCGGCAGCCGACGACTGCAGATAAGCCTGTTCATCCTTGGACGCACCAACGCCGACCAGCCCATCGTGCGCCAGGTGCAATCGGTTCTTTTCCTGCGCAATATTCCGGAGAGTTGAGAGTTACAGAAACAGTGAGAGACAAACGAATGCGAACCAAGATGATATTGAACCAAGAAGGCAACCGCGGGTCGGCGCTAATCACCGCGCTGATGATTTCGTCGCTGATGGCGATGCTCGGCCTGTCCATGTTGAAAGCCACCCTCGACGGCGCACGGGTGGTCAACTACCAGGGCGACGAATACCGCCTGACCAGTGCCGTGGAGAGTGTGGGCATCATCGCCACCGATGGCATCTGGTCGGCCTACCTCGACAGCCAGGGCGGAGCTGCGGGGACCATCAAAACCTTCCAGGCCTTCCTGGACGGCATTGCACTGCCTGATGCAGGTCCCGGCGGGCCGCCCTCTGCAGAGGAGGGTGAGGACTACCTGGCACTCGCCAGTATCCCCGGCGCCGGCTTCGGGAACCCCGAATTTGATGATGTCAACATCGACGCCCTGCGCATCCTGCGCCGGGATACGGGCAATTCCACCCACCTCTATGTCACGGTCTCCGCCAGCACCAACCGCGGCAAGGGCATCATCAACCCTGTGCTCAACCGGGCCATCCAACTGGTCTACACCATCGAACCCTCGCAGTTTGAAGGGTTCGACTACGGCGTTCTTGCGAACAATGTCAACTGCGTCTTCTGTCACAGCGTGATCGACTCCACGGACCGCTTCTACAACACGGATCCCGACCAGTACAGCACCTTCGACCGCATCAAGGTTGGCACCCTGGAGAGTTTGATGATCCGTGACAACTGGGACAACCGCCCGGAAATCACCGACTGGGACTCGGACTCGTACATTTGCGGCACGCTCTACCTGCGTGGCAAGTTGACCGATCACGATGGCAACTTGATCACCTCCGGGTTCGATGACAAGTCCTTCCAGTCCTATGACTTCAATTCCCAAGGGCAGCTCGTTCAGGACGGCTCCGGTGCCATGAGCAGCAACCCCTTCGCGCCCAATCCCGATCCCGGTGCCGCGGGCGGAAATATCTACCTCGACTATCCCACGGCATACAGCGACATGCCCGATGGAGCGCTGCCGCAGTCCTTCCCGCCTCCCTTTCCCGACAACGGCGGCATCGATCCGGCCACGGGCCTGACCGATGCAGCTGGCTCGGGCAACAAGCAAGTGGATGCGTTCGAGTTCTTTGAAGCTTCCCAGGCGGCCGAGGGAGCTTTGATCTCCGGCATCATCAATGTCAGCGATCCGTCCTTCAAGATCGACACCGTGGACGAGTACTCGGCGGCGCTCTTTACGGGCAACGCCGCGAGCCTGGGCTCGAGCACTTCGGGCAATGTGATCCTGTCGGGCACCGAGGACGACCCCATCGTGATCGACGGCACGATCGCTATCGAAGGCGATCTGGTGATCAATGGCTACATCCAGGGCGAGGGTTCGATTCTGGTCAGTGGCAATGTCTACATCCCCACCGACCTGCAGTACCTCGACGGCCAGTCGTACATGCCCGGAGACCCCGCGGGCTCACCGTCGGGGCCGCGTACCTACGGAGTCGCCCAGGATGGCACGAAGAATGTCCTGGGCCTCGCCGCTGGGGGCAACATGCTCTTGGGGGACTACCTCAAGCCTTCGGTATTCACTTCGCCTGGCAAGTACGAGTACATCGACGGCAGCGCCGCGGGCGGCTTCAACTTCGCCCTGGCCGAGCTGTCGCTCTTCAATCGTGCCGAGTGGGCCAAGACGCAACCTGTTCTGCCCGGCGAGGGAGAGGACAAGAACGATCCCGGGAGCTGGACGGTGGCCAACCCTGGCTATGTGGCCCCCGATAGCGATGGCAAGGCGTACATCCCGCGCTACTACAACTTCGGCGACGGCGACGAGATCCCGGTTTACAACATGGGGAACATCTACTTCGACCCGAGCTCCGGCACCTGGAAGGGCGACGAGGAGGTTCCCCTGAGTTGGGACCCGGACAAGCTCTCGATCTGGGACCCCGCGGACCTCGGCAATGCCGAGCTCTACGATCCCGAGAGCGGTGCCGCGCTAGCCGCCGTGCTGCAGCTCACACCAAAGGACGGTTGGCTCGATGACTACATGCAAAAGCTCGCCATCGAGTACTTCGAAGCTGGCCACGCCTACGACACGCCCATGGAGATCGACTCGCTGCTGTACACCAACAACGCGATCTTCGGCATCGTGCATCGAGGTGACCGCATGCGCGGCCAGTTGCAGATCAACGGTGCCCTCGTGGCTCCGGACCTGGGCGTTCTGGCGCCGGGTCGCAAGAATACTTCTGGCCAGGGCACGGAGGCCAACCCGCCCAACTCGCCCTACAAGGTGGGTCTGCGGCTGAACTACGACAAGCGCGTCAAGAACATGCTCAATGTGTCGAACCCCGGCCAGGTCATCATCAAGCGCACGCTCTGGAATCCAACGGCGAACATGCTGTAACTGTCACCAGAGCGAGGCTGGTTTAGAGAGAATAGCCAGCGGCCGTGCGAGGGCATGGCCGCTGGTTTTTTTTGTCGGCCGCGCTCTTCGTCGCCCGCAGCCGACCCTCAGTGGCCTTGGCTCTCGAGCCAGCGCTCGGCGTCCATGGCTGCCATGCAGCCGGTACCGGCGGCTGTGATGGCTTGGCGGTAGGTCTTGTCCATCACATCGCCGGCGGCGAAAACGCCTTCGACGGAGGTGTGGGTTCCATCGTGGACGGCGATGTAGCCGCTGTCGTCGAGGTCTATCTGGCCCTCGAAGATCTTGCTGTTTGGCGTGTGGCCAATGGCCATGAAGACACCATCGCAAGCGACCTCGCTGCGCTCGGCGTTCTGGGTGTCCTCGAGGATCACGGCGCGCACCTTGCCATCGTCACCGGCCAAGATGTCCACCACGGCTTTGTTCAGCATCCAGTCGATCTTCTCGTTCGCGTGGGCGCGGTCGATCATGATCTTCGAGGCGCGAAAAACCTCGCGGCGGTGCACGATGGTCACCCGCGTGGCGAAGCGCGTCAGGAACTGGGCTTCCTCCATGGCGCTGTCACCAGCGCCCACCACCAGAACCTCCTTCTCTTTGAAGAAAGCGCCGTCGCAGGTGGCACAGGCCGAAACGCCATGGCCCATGAGGCGCTTCTCGCTCTCGAGGCCGAGCAGGCGCGCCGTGGCTCCGGTGCAGAGGATCAAGGCGTTGGCTTTGAACTCCTCGAAGTCGCTCTTGATCACGAAGGGCCGCTGGCTAAAGTCCACCTCGGCGATGTTGTCAAAGCGGACTTCGGTGCCCATGCGTTCGGCCTGGGCCTGGAACTCCTCCATCATCTGAGGTCCCTGAACACCCTCGGGGTAGCCGGGATAGTTCTCGACCTCGGTGGTGATAGTAAGTTGTCCGCCGGGCTGCAGGCCCTGAAAGAGCAACGGCTTCAGGTTGGCACGGGCGGTGTAGATGGCTGCGGTGTAACCGGCGGGGCCGGAACCGATGATGACGAGATCGTGAACGCTGGACATGAAGAGCTGGTGAACTGCCGAAGGTTATGGGGAACGGGAAGAGTCTACGTCATGGGCAACTTGCGGCCAACGGGAACCGCTCGCAGAGCCCTTCCGGCGCAGCTGCTTAGACTCGGTCGCGGGCCACATCGAGGCGCCGCAACATGCGACCGCCTATCCAGGCGAGGAAAGCCACCATGGCGCACATGACAGCGGCGCCGATGGCGCTGGCCATGGCGGCGCAGGCCGCCCAGGATAGCCCCAGGGTCTCGGGCCCCAGGCTGAAAATCACGAAGGCCGGTACGAAAATCAGACCCAAAGTGACTGCGGCCAGACTGAAACGCAACAGAACCAAAACGATCGCGCGCCCAGCGTGGTGCAACGAACCATCCTGCCCAGGCAGGTAGCGCACCGGCACGCACAAAAAAACCGCGTTGTCCACGGCGAGCCAGGCAAACTCGATCCAGGGCAAGGCCAGGACGAGCAGAAATAATGCAGGATGAAAGCTGCCAAGCACCAGGGCTCGGATCAGAATCGCCGCTGCCAGGGCTCCGGAGATCAAGAGCGCCTGGGGCAAGAGGGTGGCCACGAAAGTCGCCGTGGGCCCCACCGGCCAGGCCTTGATCTGGACCATGGAGTCGAGATCCGAACGGAAATCAAAGCGCAAGACGCCCGAGAGATACAGCACGCCAAGCAAGGCGATCACGCTCGAATGGCCCAAGACGATCCAGACATCCCCCTCGTCGCCCTTGAAGGCCAATCCCGCGGTGTTCTTGAAGAGCAGCGAGACGCCGATGGTGATGGCCGAGACGATCAGGAGGCCCAACAGCAAGGTGCCGCGGGACTTGCGTAGGATGGCAGCCGTCTTGATCCAGGCGATGGCCCCCCCCGGTCCCCGGCCAAAGAGCCAGGGCACGCGCCGGGCTGCGGCGAACTGGGGCACGGCACCCTGTCCAAAGCCCCCACGTCCCATGCGCTTCAAGCGCACGGCGATATCGGACGAAGTTTGGATCGAGGCCTCGCGGAAGTCGACGCGCAGGCGCGCTGTGATCTCGAAAAACACTGCCCACAAAAGAAGCGAGAGCCCACCCCAACCCAGGAACTCCTCGCCATCGCCAGCGGTCATCATGCGCACCCAGGGCGTGAAGGGCGCCAGGAGCACATCCAAGACCGGGTGCTCGAGAATTTCGCTGACATCGAGATTCAATCCCACTGCTGCGAGCAGACGATCCTTCACACGCCCCGACACGAACAGCCCCATGATGATGAACCAGAGCACGATGGCCATGACGATCCGGAGGGGGGTGAATTTGCGCCCCTCGAAGAAGCTCCCGAGGCGGCTGTGTACATCAGCCAGCAGGATCGAGCCCATCTGGCGCACGACTCCCAGGGTCAGCACAGCGAGAATGGTGCCGAGAAAACCATAAACCGGCACCGGCATGCGCCTGAAGCACAAGAGCGCCAGCACCAGGGCGCCAAAGAAGCTGCGACCGGAGTCCAAGAGCAGTCGGTAGCGCACGATGTTCGCACGGGTGGTGGGCGCGGCAAAGAGTCGCTCGATCTCGTTCTTGGGCAAATACACGCCGCGAATCGAGAGCGCGCCGAATCCCACAACCGCACTGAAGGCCAAGATCCCAAGGGCTGTCCATCGCCGCAGGGTCTCGACATCGGCTGGGGCTTCGCGGCTGCCAGCATGACCGAATACCAGGGAACCCAACCATGCGCACGCCAGCAGGGTGCCTACCACGATGAAGAAGAGCCCAGCGGGAGTCTTCAAGCGCCGCCACAGGCGCCGCAGGCTGCCGCGCAACTTGAGCGCCGCCAAGTGCACAAGCGCCGGATCCCCGGCGATCAGCCCCACTCCTCTCCATCCTCCGCTGCGCCTTCTCCCGTGGCCGCCATGAAGATCTCCTCCAAACTCGACGCGCTCTGCTGGGAAAGACTCTCTCGGGCTTCGCTCAAGGTGCCCAGGAACACGCACCGTCCGTGGTCGATGATCAGCAAGCGATCCGCCAGAGCCTCAATCAATTCCAACAGGTGCGAAGAGAGGATCACCGCAGCCCCTTCGGTGGCGAGGTCTGAAATCGCATCGCGGGCCGAACGGATACCCCGGGGATCGAGACCCGAGAGCGGCTCGTCCATCAAAACCACCTGGGGTCTGGAAATCCAAGCGCAGCAGAAGGCCAACTTCTGGCGCATGCCACGGGACAGTTCGCCGCCCAGGGCCTTGCGTTTTTCTTGCAGCGAAAAGCGCGTGAGCAGGTGCTCGGCGTCCTCCCGCCAGTCCGTGCAACGGAATAAGTGCGCAGTGAACTCGAGGTGCTCTTCCACGGTCAAGGTGTCGAAGGGCTGGGGGTCCTCGGGAACCCAGGCGAGAGCCCGCTTGGCCGAAACTTCGTCCCCCGCAAGATCGTGGCCGCAAATCTCGACCGTGCCCTCCTGTAGGGGCAGGACGCCCACGATGGAACGCAAGCAAGTGGTCTTGCCCGCTCCGTTGGGGCCCACCAAACCCAGGATTTCGCCCGGCTGTACGGAGAAAGAAAGCTCGTCCACGGCCCGCTCGGCGCCAAAGCTCTTGCAGAGCCCCGAAACTAGCAGGGCGGGCCGCTCGGGGCGGCCGCTGGGATCGTTGAGGGTGGACATGGGGGGGGAATGGCTGGTCGATTCGCTGGCAGGCCATCGGAGCGCGGAAGAGTCTACTGACCGTCGGAAGAAGGCGCCACAACCGGAGGGGTGCCAGCTTCCGGGGCCCGCTCAGTCCTCGCAATCCTGCTTGGGACTGCCTTCGGCGGGCGGCGTTTGACAGACTGCCGGGGCGCCCATGACTGCTTTCTCCCTCGTCGCACACCGTGGCTACCCGCGTCAGTTCCCGGACAATTCCTTGGCCGGCATTCGCGCCGCCCTCGACGCCGGCGCACGCTACCTAGAGGTCGATGTGCAGACATCCACCGACGGCACGCCCTATCTCTTTCACGACGACGACCTCTGGCGGGTGGCGGGTTGCGCGGGCGAGCTAACCGAGCTCGACGATGTCGCCATCGGCAAACTGCGCGCCGCGGAGGCCGCCCGCCTGGGCACGACCTTCGCGGACGAGCCCATCGCCAGGCTGAGCGACCTCGCCGAAGAATTGGCCCGCTGGCCCGAGGTCTTCTGCTTTGTCGAGATCAAACCCATCGCCGCCCAACGCTCGGGTGCCGGAGCCGTGGTGCGCCAGGTCCTCAAGGCCATCGAAGGCCTTGAAAAGCGCACGGCGATCATCTCCTTCTCACTGGCCTGCCTGCGCGAGACGCGCGCCCTGAGTTCCCTGGCCCTCGCGCCCATCATCGAGTCTTGGTCCGATCTCGATTCCCCGGCGCTGCGCGGCTTGCAGCCCGAGTTTCTTTTCAGCAACACTCGCCACTTGCCCGAGTACGGCGAAATCAATCTGCCCCAGATCGACGGCACCCGTCTAGTGGTCTACGAAGTCACCGACCCCGACGAGGCTGTGGCCCTGGCTGAACGGGGTGCGGAGTTTGTCGAGACCTTTCACTATCCCGAGATGCGCGCGGCTCTGGCGGGCCGCACAAGTTGAACGGGACCATGCAGGCAAGCGCGTATGACCTGGTGGTGATCGGCGGCGGCATCCACGGGGTGGGTGTGGCCCAGGCCGCTGCGGCAGCGGGGCACAGCACTCTGCTGCTCGAAAAGACTTCCCTGGCCGCGGGCACATCAAGCAAGTCGAGCAAACTGATCCACGGCGGCCTGCGCTACCTCGAGAGCTTTGAGCTGGGTCTGGTGCGCGAGTCCTTGACCGAACGCGCTATCCTCCTGCGCATCGCCGCGGAGCTCGTGCACTTGGTGCCCTTCTTCGTGCCCATCTACGCCACGACGAGCCGCCGTCCCTGGGAATTGCGCGCGGGTCTCAGCCTCTATTCCCTGCTCGGTGGCCTGCGCGCCACGACGCGCTTTGAAACCGTGCCGCGTTCTCGCTGGGACGCTCTCGACGGCCTCTCAACCGACTCGCTCCAGCGCGTCTTCAAGTACTTCGACGCCCAAACCGACGACGCGCTCCTGACCCGCGCCGTGATGGACTCGGCCCTAGAGTTGGGCGCCGAGATCGAGTGCCCGGCGCGCTTCCTCGGAGCCAAGCGCACCCCCCAGGGCTACCGCGGACGCTTCGAGGGCGCGGGCGGTGTCCATGACTTCGAAGCGTGCGCCCTGGTGAACGCCGCGGGACCCTGGGTCAATCTGGTGCGCGAAAAAATCGAGCCCCAGCCTCCGGGCTACGACATCGAACTCGTGCAGGGGGCCCACATCGAACTCGAAGGCACTCTCGAGCGCGGCGTGTACTACACCGAAGCGCCCTCGGACCGCAGGGCTGTCTTCTCCATGCCCTGGCGCGGCCACATCATGGTGGGCACCACCGAGAGCCCCCACGCCGGAGCCCCCGAGGACTGCGAGCCCAAAGCGGCGGAGATCGAGTACCTCTGTGAGACCTTTGCGGCTCATTTCCCGGGGCAATCCACAACCGTCCTCAATGCCTGGGCTGGGCTGCGCGTGCTGCCTGCGGCCAGCGGCGCAGCCTTTGGCCGCACGCGCGAGACGGTCCACCGTCTCGACGACAGGGCCAACCCCCATTACCTCGCGATCTATGGCGGCAAGTTGACCGGCTACCGCGCCAACGCCGAGAAGGTCCTCTCCCGCCTGCGCGCCTGCTTGCCGAAACGCGCGGCGCAGGCGCGCACCGCAGACCTTCCTCTGATTCCGCCGCCGATGGCTACTGCACGGGAGCCGCGAGCCGCGAGAGATTGACGAGGAAACGGAAGAGCACTCCTCGGGACTCGAGATCGGTGGCCGGGACCTCCTTGCTGTGTGCCAGATCCTCGCGCAACATGGCCTCCACTTCGCCGGCGAAGCCGCGGTCCACGGCCACCATGGTGATCTCGAAGTTCAGGCGAAAGCTGCGGTTGTCGAGGTTGGCGGTGCCCACGACCCCCACCTGGTCGTCGACGAGGAGCACCTTCTGGTGAAGAAAACCAGGCTGGTAGCGATAGATCTTCACGCCAACATCCACCAGGGGCCGGATGTAGGCGAAGGACGAGAGGTAGATCGGGTAGTGATCTGCCTTTTGCGGCAAGAGGATGCGCACATCGATACCGCGCAGTGCGGCGAGTTGCAGGGCTCCCAGCACGCGGTCGTCGGGCACGAAGTAAGGGCTTGAAATCCAAACCCGCTGCTGGGCACTGTTGATGGCGTGGACATAAAACAGGCCTGCGGTGTCGAGGGCATCGGCCGGACCGCTGGGCAGGGCCAGGATATCCGTGCCCACGCCGCTGCAAGGCTCTGGATCCCAGTTCAACTCGGGAATGGCGCGGCTGGCCCAGTACCAGTCCTCCACAAAAGAGAGCTGCACGCAGGTGGCCACCGGCCCCTCGTAGCGCGCGTGGGTGTCGCGCCAGGGTCCCAGGTCGGGATCGAGGCCGAGGTATTCGTCGCCAACATTCAAGCCGCCCACGAAGGCGACTCGCCCGTCGATGACGACGACCTTGCGGTGGTTGCGGAAGTTGATCTGAAAGCGGTTCCGCAGTCCGCGCCGGGTGTGGAAGGGTCGCACCAACACTCCCGCGGCGCGCAGTTTGGCAATGTAGCCCCTGGAGAGACCGATGCAGCCCACCTCGTCAAAGAGCAAGTAGACGCGCACGCCGGCCTCGGCGCGTTCGATCAGGCGGCGCTGAAATTCCAGGCCGAGCCCGTCCTCCTCGATGATGAAGAACTGCGCCAGGATGTACTCCTGCGCCTGGTCGAAGCCGGCGAAGATGCTCTCAAAAGTCGCCTGACCATCCTTCAAGAGCTTGACGCGGTTGCCGCGGGAGAAACGCAGTCGAGCCAGTTCCTCGATGGCGGCGTGGGGCGGCCAGGTTTCGCTGAGCTCCGAGCGGTGCTCTTCGAGGGCCAATTTCAGGTTGCTCCCGATGTGATGTAGCGCGAGGTCGCCGGCGCGCCGGGATTCGATGTAGCCCACGAACTTTCGCCGGCCGAAGACGAGATACAGGGGCAGAGCGAAGTACGGCAGAGTCACCAAGGAAACGGCCCAGGCCACGGCCCCCTGGGCGGTGCGGGTGTGGGTGATGGCCTGGTAGGCACAGTACAACCCCGAGATGTGCACAAGAGGCACAAAGAATGCGAGGACGGCGGTCAAGGGATCCATGTGTTCCGACTGGATTGGCTTGTGGAGGCGCCCTTCAGCAAAGAACCGCGGGCGCGTTGCAGACCGCGGCCAGGTCGCTGATCTCGCCGCGGGCGATACGCGCTGACTCCACGAGCACATTGCGTACCCCGTCCGTGGCCTCACCGGTCAGGTGATTGACAACATGCATCTGGTCCATGTAGGGAGCCATGCAGAGCACCCCGGCACCGGCACGGTCGGGGGCCAAGAGGGCCAGCACGGACTCGTGAATCTCGGCGCCATCGAAGACGCCACAGCCGGACAGGACAACACCGACTCTGGTCATGGGTTGCGGAGGGGCAAGAAAAAGGAGGCTTGTGAGCCCCCTACTGTACGCCTCGTTGACCCTGATTGGCTCAGGCTAGGCAGGCGCAATGGTGACATCGCCCTGGATTTCGAGCTGGCAGCCCAGGCGCGCGCCCTCCCCCGATTCGAGCTGCTCCAGGGTCTCGAGTTCCCCCTCGCTGGGGGGATTCAGGTTCTCCCCGCCGTTGGTCACGCGACAAATGCAGGCCCCACAATGGCCCACAGTGCAACCAAAGGTCTGGGGAGTCTGGGTTTCCTGGCAGAAGACCAGCAGCGAAGTACCCGGGGCGAGGTCAAAGGTCTCGCCAGTCTGAGTAAAGGTGAGCTTGGGCATGGAGATGGCCGTGGGGTGTGTAACAGATGCCCGGGCGAGTCGAGGGATTGCCTTCTCACACGCTACCTTGCGTAAGGAAGTAGGATAATAGCCTGCGAACACCTTGCTCTACCCCATGCTCGGATTTTCTTTCGGCACCTCGGCCCATCCTTCTGGGGCCGTCCCCGTTTCTTGACCGTCTTCCCTGTTTCGTGACCACCTGCAGAGAAAACAAGCCGGTGTATGGGGTGAGATGGCTGGCCTTTTCACGCCAGTCTGACTGGCACGGGTGATTCATGAGGTCTTCATACTAGACTGCCCCCGTGCAACTGATCGGCCCCCCCCCGCAGCCCGCTGATTCTCCACAGCCTGCCCCTCCTCCGCCCGCCGCCAGGGGTCTGAGGAGCGGGGCGCGGCTGTGGCTGGTGCGTCATGCGGAAGTCGAGGCACGCTGGCACGAGGTCGCCTACGGGGCCATGGATGTGGCCCTCTCCGAGGCCGGACGGGAAGCGACCATGATCCTGGCCGGGGCTTTTGGAGAGCGCACAGTCACCCGCGTCATCGCCTCGGATCTCGAGCGCGCGGCTCTTTTGGGGCAAGCCATCGCCGAGGGGGCTGGAGTGCCCCTGGCCCTGGATGGTCGCCTGCGCGAGATGGACCGAGGCTCATGGCAGGGCCGCCCGAAATCCGAGTTCCGCACCCTTTGGGACCGGGCGGCCGCCGACTACTGGCGCGATCCCTACCGTTGGCATGTACCCGACGGCGAGGGCGACGAGTTGATCTTTGAACGAGCCTGGCCGGCGCTTCTCGAGGGCCTCGACGCCGTGGACGGTGGCACGCTCGTGGTGGCCGCCCATGGACAGTTGATCCGGGTGGTGATCGGCCGGCTCCTGGGAGTCAGCTCTCCGACAAGCTACGGGTACGCCCTCGAACCCGCCCACGCCCATCTCCTCGTGGACGCTGAAGACGGTTGGTCCCTCGCAATTCGTCAGGCGGGTCCCAAGGACATTCGCTGAGGAGGACACACCATGCGCGTCCTGTTCCTCACACCCAGCCTGCCCTGGCCCCTCGACGCCGGCGGCCGCATCCGCACCTGGCAACTCCTCCGCGAAATTCAGTCGCGCCACGAGGTGCACATCTACTGCGTCCGTCAGGATGGCGCGGGCGCCGAAGCTGAGTCACGGGTCGCGGATGTTTGTGCCGACCTGCACGTTTTCGAGCGCAGCCCCATGCCCGTACCGCGCTACTGGCTGGCCCCAGCGCCCGAGTCCTGGTTCCACTCAGCGGCCTTCGAAGAGGCCCTGGCTCCGGCCTACAAAAGCGGCGACTATGATCTGGTACACATCGACGAGTTGCTCCTCATTCGCCCCCTGTGTGAGCTCTCTGGCCCGCCAGAAATCCTGCACCACCACAAACTCGATGTGGAACTCTGCCGCGGGCTGCACCTCGCTGGGCGTGCCAGTCTGGTCGAGACCATGCGTTGGCGCGGTCTGGAGGAACTGGCCGCGGCGCGTTTCTGCGAGCACATCTTCTGCAGCGATCACGATGCCACGGAGTTCCGCGAGAGGCACCCGGGAGCTGCAACCCACATCGTTCCTAACGGCGTGGATCTCGAATATTTCAAGCCCCGCGACGAGCCGCGGGACAGGAACGAATTGCTCGTGCTCGGCTCCCTCGACTACGAACCCAACTTGCAAGGACTGGAGGTGTTCCTCGATTCCGTCTGGCCCAAAATCCAAGGGCGCCGCCCCGAACTCTCCCTGGTCGTGGTCGGCGCCAGAGCGGCTTCTGGATTCCTCAGCCGGCCCCCGGCGGGGGTGCACCTCGTGGGCGAGGTCCCCGATGTGCGCCCCTATCTCGCCCGCGCCGGCGCCTTGTTGGTGCCCCTCGACATCGGCGGCGGTTCGCGACTCAAGATCGCCGAGGCCCTGGCCATGGGCTGCCCGGTGATCTCCACCGAGATCGGCGCCCAGGGCCTCAAGGGTGACTTTGGCCCACTCTTGGCCCGGGCTTCGTCGATCACCGACCTCGCTGAGCTTCTGCTTGACTGGACGAGGCCGCCCTCTCAAGGCGCACGCGCAGCATCCGTCACGAATCTCGCCTGGTCGCACGCCGCCGACGAGCTACACGCGGCCTGGACCGCTGTCGCCACGCCTCCCCAGGCGTAACGCCGCTGTCCTTTTTCAGCACGAGCCCCCAAAACTCCACGAAGACGCCCTGCTTCTGATCCTCAAGTACGAACAAGGCACTGTGGGGGTGAGTCTGTATACCTTCGGCCTCGCCGGAGCCATTCTCGCCGAATCTCTTGCCCGCCAAGCGCCTGATCGCAGGGGGGAGGACTTCATCCTTGAGGTTTCCGACTCCACGCCCCTCAGAGCTGACCGTTCGCCGGGTCTTGTTGGTCCTTTTTCGTGCCTGAGCATTTCGTGCCAGGCACGAAAAAGACCAACAAGACCTAGCGCACCAGGGCGCAGTAGTCCGCTTCGAGCTGGTCTGCCACGGCGCTCATCGAGCGCGGGGCGGCGCACTCTTCGGTCAGGCTGGCGCGCCAGGCGGAGTCGCTTCGGAAGCGTTCGAAAGCCGCCATCCAAGCACCCTTGTCACCGGGCGCGATGAGCTCGAAGTCGCCCTCGGTGAGCCCTCCCACCCGCGCAGCAAAAACCGGAAGACCCGCCAAACGGGCTTCACGTGCGGTCAGGCCGAAGACCTCGTTCCAGAGCGAGGGCACGGCGATGAGGTGCTTCGTACTCAGAATCTGGGGCAGCTCGTGGGCTGCGTAGGCGGGGTGCAAGTGGACCTGCGGCGAACTTCTTGCCAGGGCCTCGAGGGCGGAGGTGTAGGCCGAGTCGCCGTGGTAGGAAGGCCGGGGGCCGTGCACATGCAGCTCGATGCCCTGGCTCCCGGCGATCCAGCCCGCGAGTTCCAGAACACCCTTGGAAGGCTGCACCGCTCCGAGCACGCCCACCCGCAAGGTCTCGCCGAGGCTACAACGCGGCAGCACCAGGGCGGGCGTCAGGCCGTTCTCGCACAGCTCGCTTGCGATTCCATGGCGACTCAAGAGCGCCAGGGAAGCGCGGGATGGTGAGTAGACCCGGGCACAAGCCTCGAAGGCTGCTCGAGCCGCTTCGAAGCGCAGGGCCAGAGCGGCCTCAGTGCCAGCGGGGGCGACTAGCTGCGGCCATGTGCGACCTGCACACTCGCCGCAGGTGGCGACGTCGGCCAACTCGCAGAGTGTGCCCTCGATATGCAGCATCTGGCCGCGAGGACAGAGTGCCCAGTAGTCATGCAAGGTCCAGACCACCGGCAGGCCCAACTCGGCGAGCCGCGGGGGAACCCCAAGCCCAAAGCCACTCAAGTCGTGCAGGTGCACCAGATCGAGTTCGAGGTCGGCGGCCCATGCCAGCACCCGCGTCTCCTGGGCAGGAGTTCGCGCTAGATCGCTGAGTGCCTTGTCGGCCTGAAAACTCCAGGCGATGCGGCGCAGATGCACACCCGCCCGCCGAAAATCGCGCCGCTCGCCATCTTCCTCGCGGCCGCTGCGGTCCAAGCACAAGGCCGCGACCTCGTGGCCGCGCACTTGCAACTCTTCGGCAAGATCACGAGTGACGGTCTCGACGCCGCCCGGGGCCGGGCTCCAGCCCGCGCCAACGAATCCGATGCGCAGGCCTCTCACACCGAACCAGTGGCAACCGACTCGTCCCGCTCTCTGAGGCTCGCGCTGCGCATCACGGACGGCTCGCGCCCGCGGTGGATTGCTTCGATGGTGTCGAGGTGCTGGGCGAAGGGCATGACCGCCGTGGGGCCCACACCCTTGAAACGGCCCAGAATGATCTCGCCCATGGCATCGGCCATGGCGTGCGCATCGCCCGCGGGAAACAAGAGGCCGTGGGCGCCCGGTTCAAGAACCTCGCGCACGCCGGGCACATCGCTGGCGATCACCGGCACGCCAGCGGCCCGGGCTTGGAGCACGGTCAGCGGTGCGTTCTCGTGCCACTCGGACGGAACCAGGACACAATCGGTGCGCGCGAGCACCTCGGGTGCCCGCAGGGGCTCAAAGGCGCCGCGATCCTTCACTCGCCGGGGCAAGCCCTGGTCGATCAGATTGTGTGCGTACAAGCGCGCGCGATCGCTGCCGCCGTTGCCGTGCAATTCGACCTGCCAGGGCTCTACCGACTCGGGCAGGCGCGACTGGAGCAAATGAACGGCTTCGAGCAGACACCTAAGGCCCTTGTGGGGCATGTACTGGCTCATGTAGACAAAGCGCACGCCGCGCCGTCCGGGATCGGTGCGCGGCAGGCAATAGCGTGCTTCGTCGAGGCCGTAGGGCAGACAGGTCACCTGCTCGGGAGCGAGGTTTCTCTCCCGAAAGATTCGAGCCAGGGAACGAGTGGGAAAAATCCAATGGTCGACGGATTCCAGAGCCGCGGAAATGCAGGCAGCGCGCGCCTCGATGTCGCGAGCCACCACGACCTTGCCCAATCCGCCCAACAAGGCGGCGGCGCTGACCACCAGGCGACGCGCTTCGCGCTCCACCGGCGGCGCATCCCAGGGCGCGGGTTCTCGCACGCAACGAGCACAGGCAGCGGCCGAGACAGCGCCGCTGCACTCGCGCAGGCGCCAGTCGATTAACTGTCCGCGGTGGCACAAGAGACCGAAGTCGGTGACGGTTAGTACCGTGCGCACACCGGCCTCGCCGGCCATGCGCGGCAGGCCCACGGAAAGGCCCCATAGCATGTGGGTGAAGTGCACCACGTGCGGTTGGAACTCCTCAAGCTCCGCCGCAAATATCTCCTCGATGCGCGAGTTCGAGTAGCTATCGGCGAAGCTCTTTTCGGGATCGCCCATGTTGGCGATCTCGATCACCTCGACGCCGTAGCGGCGTTCGCGCCAGAGGTCGTAGCGCGGACGCTCGGAGTCTCGCGAGGGCACCAGCACGTGAACTTCCGCGCCTCGGCCAGCGAGTCCCACCGCCAACTGGTGGGTGTAGTACTCGGTGCCCCACTGCCCGCTCGGAGGGAATCCGTTGGCTACCAGGAGAACTTTCATCGGGGTGGGTCTTCGGGGCGGGGAAGAGAGCCGCAGCCCCCCAATGCAATAAAATGGGGAAACTCGGGTCCTCAGACCCCTGATTCTACATGAACCAGGCGCCCAACTGGAATGCCCTCGAGCAGATGGCTCTTGACGATCTCCTCGGCGTCCTCTGGGGTGACCCGGGCGTAGTTCGTCCCATCGGGGTAGACCACCATGTTAATGCCCTGCTCGCATGGCCCAAGGCAGGTACAGCCGTTGAGTCGTGTGGACTCGGTCAAGCCGTGCTTCATCAGGGCCAACTGCAAGGACTCCATCAAGAGCGCCGAGCCGGCAGCGCCGCAGGATTCGCCGGCCATCGGCGGGCGGTTGGCGATGCAAACGAAAATGTGCTTCATCGAAAGTGGGTGCAAGTGACCGGAGTCAATTGCTGCTGGAGGGATTCAATGCTGCTTGCCGAAGAATTGAAACTGGCGCCGCTAGAAAAGGAGTATACACCCAATCCGGTCAACGGTCCAGAGTGAAGGCATCGTTTCCCCTAAGCCAACCTCGGCGTCCGCTTGTCAGTCGTACTTGCAACCAATCAGGATAGACCGCCAAGCGTTCCAGGATTTCGCCCGCCGGGGAAGTTGCCATGCGCTCAGCGTCACTGCGCGGCTCTGTGTGCACTGCGGCTCCTCGTTCCGCTATCACGAGCACGGATTCTTCATTGGCGCTGAGGCACGAACTGACCCACGGAATACTGCCAAGGCTCGCAAGAAAAAGTGCAACAAGACACGCCCACCGTGCGGCTCGACCGCCGCGCAAGGCTTCGAAGCCGAGAGCCAGCGCCAGGGGCATCAACGCCAACCACGCGATGATGCGACTCTCGCCACGAGTCCAGGCACCGAACAGTCGGGCCAAGGTGTCCTTCAAATCGCCGCGGTCCGCCGGTTCGAGCCCGGTGCCGAGGCGCGCGAACTCGAGGTTCGCCCAAGTGTCCGCATCCCGTGGACGCAAGCGCAAGGAAGCTGTGTACCAGCCCACCGCTTCGAGATCAGCCTGGGCCCGCAGAGCCAGGTTGCCCAGGTTGAAGAGCACGCGCCCCCGCTCGGCGCCACGCACGACTCGCGGTTCGGCCTCTAGCAGTTCCAACCACAGGCTGCGCGCCGTATCGAGATCGCCCGCGCGGTAGGCCGCCACGGCCTCGGCGTCGATCCCCAGAGGCGCGGCGACCTGGAAGGCACTGGCGCTGACAGAGAAGCCCAGCCAGAGGACCAGGCAACCGAAGAGTCGTGTGCTCCAGAGCATTTAGAGGCCCTCCTTTTGCCAGCGATCAGCGAAAGCCTTGAGAGGTCCGGGGTCGACCGGAGCGTCGTCACCAGCCCAACGCGATTCGTCCAGGCCATTCTCGATAGCCATGAGTTCGCGGCCCAACTCCGGTGCCGGCGGCTCCTCGCGGGCCGCGCACCAGGCCAAGCCATCGCGGCCCTCCCAGGCCTCGGGATCCTCTCCGCTTCGCGCCGCCAGGAATTTGTGCCAGGCGCCGGCCTGCGCTGTCGCCGAGTCCGTTTCGCGCAGGGCGCGGATGAGTGCTCGCCGGGCGCCCCGCCTGCGGCGGGCCGCCGGTGCGTTGGGGTCTCCACGCTTGCGAACAACACGCCGCGCCACAAGCCAAAGAGCCGGCAGTGAAACCCAACTCGCCAGGAGCAACACACGGCTCACGCCGCCGGCTTCTCCGTTGGGTTCCGCCCTGGTCTGGATGTCGTGGGAGAAGAAGAGCGCCTCGCCGCTGCCCTCGAGTTCCGCCAAGCCTTGCTCCCCCACCAAGGCACGCACACGCAAGGGGATGCGCTCCGTCTCCACGCGCACATACTCCGCTCGCACAGGATCGAAGACCGACAAGGAGAGCGGCGGGACTTCGTAGACCTCGGCCGAGAGCGGCGCGAGGTCGTAGATGACTCGGCGCCTGTCGCCGTAGAAGTGGTCGCCCGACTTGCCGTAGACGCGAAAACCCTTGAAGGCCTCCATGCGCGATGGGTCGGGCAGGACGAAAAACTCCAGGTTGGCGTCGCCGGTCCAGTCCACGGTGAGCTTGATCGAATCGGCCACATCAACATCGCGGCGACTGACCTCGGCCTTGACCTCGAATTGGCCCACGCCACCAGAAAAGTCGAAGGGCCGGCCCTCTTCGGGCAGGGGCTCGACAAGAATCGAAAAGGCCGCTGCACCAGAATGGTAAGTCTCGCGGGACTCGCTGAAAGCTCTTCGCGTCACGCGACCAAACTCCAGCCAGCTCTGGGAGATGCCCAGGACCCCTGAGCGGGTAGCCACGAAGGTTCGCGAGAGACTGAGCATACGAAAGGGTTTGCCGTCCATTGTGCGCAGCCCCAATTCCAGGGCTCGCACGCGCACACGGGAGTTGACATTGATCTCAACGAAGCGCCCGCCGAGGCTGTGCGCGGGGCTTTCTACTTCGAGAGTCCCGGGCAATTCATTCCACCAGGGCAAAATCAGGTTGGCCGTGTTGACCATAGAATCCAACTGCGTGTCCCAACCGAAGTTCATGCGGATGGTGAAAGGCTGGCCTTCAAAGATGCGCTCAGGGACATCCAGGAACGACAAGCGGCCGAGTTCCTGGCCATTGAGGTCTTCCACCACCCGCAGGGACAGTTCGCGGGTAAAAACCTGCCGGCCATCGACCTCGAGGGCGATGGGCGGGATGACAAACTCTCCGGCGTGGAGGGGCCGCAAGGTCACCGCGAAAGTAATCGTCCGGCTGTAACTCTGGCGACCGTTGATGAATTGCAGGGACTCGTTGATGCTCGGGCCGCTGGCGCGCTCGAGACGTATCTTGTCGATTGGTGGCACGCTGCCGAGGCTCGCGTTGCGTGCGCCCTCGACCTGCACGGTGCAAGTCACCGTGGCGCCGAGCTTGACCACGCCGGAACTCAGCTGGGCCGTTACGCGCGGCGCTGATGAACCCTGCAAGCAAAAGGCCGGTGTGGCGCAAAACAGCGCGAGCAAGCCGCAGAACGCGGCGGTCAGGGATGTTCGGATAATCATTACCAATCTCGGGTGCTCTTGCGTCGTTGGGCCTGGCGCGCTTGAGCGCGCATCTTCTCGCCCTCTTCTTCGTGTTCCTTCAGCATATCGAGCAGGCGTTGGACCTCTTCGCGGGTCAGGAACTCCTCGCTGGGCTGGGGCTCGCCGTCCCCTCCTTCTTGTTCCTGAGAATCGTCCTGTTCCGCGGGCTCCGGCTGTTCTTGCGGCTCATCAGGTTCCGGTTGCTCTTCCCCGGGCGACTCCTCGTCCTCTGGATTGGCGTCCTCGGATTCTGACTCCTCCTTCGATTGAGAGTCGTCTGAATTCTCGGAGTCCTCGGAATTCTGTTGTTCCTGGTCCTCCTCGGACTGCTCGGACTGCTCGCGCTGCTCCTCGATCTCTTCGAGTTCCTTCAAGCGGCGCAGGCAGAGTTCGAGGTTTGCGCGGGTGTCTGCGTCGCGCCAGTCGAGGCGCAATCGCACGCTGAGGAGCTCGCGGGCTTCCAGGTAGGCCCGGCGGGCTTCCTCGAGGGGACTGGGAGATTCAGGTGTCGCCGCAGCAGCACCGAGGGGTACGCCCATGGAGGGTCCGCCGGGTGCCGCCGAGGGGCCGGCGATCTCAGGGATCTGGGACCGCCACCCCTCGCCCGCGAGGAGCGCCAGGGTGCCGATGTTGTAACTCGCGTCGGCGCGTAGGTCCTCGGCCACGGCCAGGGCCAGGGCGCGCTCGAAGCCGCCGCGGGCGGTGGCGGCGGCGGCCTCCTCCGAGGCCTGCGCAGGAGCGGCGCCAGGAGCCTGATCGCGCCGGTGGAGCACCACGCCCCGGGCGTAGTGCAAGGCGGCGCGGCGGTTGACGGAGCTCGTGCCCAACTCGAAGCGTTCGAGCCAGGGATCGAGGGCATCGAAGATAGGCGCCAGGAACCAGGAGCCATCGAGTTCGAGCTCGCGGCGCCAATTGTCGAGCCAACCCAGGCGCAAGAGCTGCTCGCCAGCCGCGAGGGCCTCGTCGAACTTCTCCTCGGCGCACAGGCTCTCAATTCTCTCGAAGACCAGGGCGACCTCTTTGCGCGGCGGACCGGCAAAACCGGTGCAGAGGGCAATCGCCCCGGCGACGAAGAGGGCGCGCTTATCGAGTCCCGGGAACCTCACGAGCCCTGCTCCACCGTGCGTTTGCGTTCGCGCAGGCTGGCCTCGAGGACCATACACGCGAGCGCCAACACCAAGGGCCACTGGTACCTGTCGTGGGGAATGCGCTCGCGGCCGGCCCATAACTCTCGGGCTTCGAGGTGCGTCATGCGCTTGGCGTACATCTCCTCCAGGGGCAGGGCCGAGCGTGCTGCGCTGAGGTATTCGCCCCCCGAAACCTGGGCGATGCCTCGCAGAGTGCTGCCGTCGAGGGCCGATATGACCTCCACACCGGCCTCGTCCTTGATGAATCCTCCGCGCCCATCAATGATCTTGCCGCCCTCCTCGGTGCCCATGCCCACGACATAGATGCGAATACCCGCCTCGCTCGCCTTTTCGGCTGCCACCAACCCCTTGCCCTCCAGGTCCTCGCCGTCGGTGAGCAGCACGATCGCCTCGTGGGCTCCGGTGCGACCATCGAAGAGCTCCAAGGCGCTCTCGAGGGCCGCGCCGATGTTGGTGCCGCCCAGGTGATTGTCCTCTGGCGAGAGCGTCGAGACAAAACCCGCCAGGGTGTGGCGGTCGTGGGTCAATGGCGCCACGGCGCGCACATCGCCAGCGAAGGCCAGGAGCGCCACGCGATCGCCGCCGAGTTTATCGAGGAGCCCAACGATCTCGCGCTTGGCGCGCTCGAGGCGATTGGGGCGCAGGTCCTCCACGAGCATCGAACGCGAAGTGTCGAGGCAGACCACGAGGTCGAGGCCGCGGCGCTCCACATCGCGCAGGCTGAAACCGCGCACGGGACCTGCCAGGGCCAGGGCACACAGGCTGGCGCCCGCGCAGGCCAGGGCCACCCGTAGCCCCGCCAGCCGCCGCGACGCCGTGGGCGTAAAACGCTGGCGGTGGCGCGGCGCCACCAGGGCTGCAAGGTCGCGGCTTCTCTGCGCCGAGGCCCACAGCCAAGAGCCCAGGATCGCGAGCCCGCCGAAGAGCCAGAGCAGCTCGTCGGGACGCAGCAGACTGAAGCCGATGCCACTGCCGGTATTCACGGCAGCCTCCGGGCCAGGGTGCAGGCGCACAGCCACGCGGCGAGGTATAACCCCAAGCCCCAGGCCAAGAGTGCGGGATAGAGGTCGTAGTGTTCGATGAACTTGCGATCTTCCCGGGGCGTGCGCTCGAGGGCTTCGATTTCCGCATAGGCTCTTTCCAGGGCGCCGCGGTCGCGGGCGCGGAAGAAGCGCCCGCCGGTCGTCTTGGCGATGTGCTCCAGCTCACTGGTGTCGATGGCCTGGTCGGCCTCGCGCATGCGGCCAAAGGCGTCCATCACGAAGCGCCCAGCAAAAACGGTGTAGACCCGTACGCCCTCCTCGGCCGCCAGCTCAGCCGCCTGAGCAGGAGTGATCAGATCCAGGTTGTTCTCGCCATCGGTGAGCAGCACCACGACCCGCGACTTGGCCTCGCTGGTGCGCAGCACCGCCACGGCCTTCGCCAGAGCGATGCCGATGCCCGTGCCGTCCTCGTCGCGGTTTTGGGCCAACTCAACGCCGTCGAGAAAACCCCTCACCGCATCCACATCGAGGGTGAAGGGGCACAACTCCTGAGGGTAGCGCGCGAAGGAAAACAGGGCGATGTAGTCGCTGGCACCCTCGCGGTCGGTCATGCGGCGCTGGGCGAAGTCGCGCACGACATCCTTGACCACCGACAGCCGCGAGCGGCCGCGCTCGAGGTCTTCGTGACCCATGGAACTCGAGCGGTCGATCAAGAGCGCGAGATCCACGCCCTCGGAAATCGAAGTCGTCTCCACATCGCCGCGCAGGGGGCGGGCCAGGGCCACCACCACCAACAGCAGGGCGAAGAGTTGCAGGGGCACAGGCAGCCAGGCGCAGCGCTGGAGCAGGGATTTCTTTTCGGGGCCCGCGGGCAAGACCGGCACGAGAGCCGCAGCGCGACCGCGACGCGAGCGGCCGTGCCAGACGGCGACGAACACCAAGGGCAAGATGAGCAGAAAGACGGGATCGGCCAGGAATAGATCGCCCCACAGGTGCAGGCGCCCCTCGGCGGCGCTCTTGGCGGGCAAGGGCGCGCCAGCCTCAGCGCTGCCCTGGATGAAGAGCGCGAGTTGTAGGCAGGTCAGCATGGAAGCCTCCCGCTTTGCACAAACAACCTAGTCACCTGGCAACCTCGGGACTCTTTGTGGACTCGTCTTGAACCAGAGCTCGGGCGCTGGTCAAACAATCGCCCAGAGCCCAGCGGGTGGGATCGCCCTGGGCGTACTTGACGGCCTCGGCGGAGCGCAGCAACTCGCTGGCGCGGGTCAGTTGTTCCGCGTCGAGGCCGCTGCCCGGCGAGCGCCGGGCGATCCACTCCTCGTCACTGCAGCCCGTGAGGTCCTGGCCCACACGGCGGTCGATGGACTCGCGCACGGCCAAAACCGCCAGGGCGAAGAGTTCCCGGGCGCGCCCGCTTTCGCCAGGCCCCAGGACGAGGTCGGGATCGAGGGCCAGCAGGGCCGCGCTGGCGCTCTGTGGTTGGGCAGAAACTTGGGACCCGCGATTTCGCGCGCGACGCACAAGGAAGGAAAAGCCCATCAAGCTCACGAAAGCCAGAGCGACAAGCGCGCCCGCGGGGCCCAAGGGCGCGGGCCCCTCCCCGGGCGGCGGCCTGAAGCCCACCAGATCCCGGGGCGTGTCTTCGCCTTCGGCGAGTTCCCCCAGGATGGTCACGAAGACCGGCGGCAACTCCACGCTCAGCGGCGCCAGGGAGGATTCGATCAGCCCCGGAGCGAACTGCAACTCGTGGCTGCCGACCTCGATGCTCACCAGGGACCAACGCACCTGGGTCAAGGCTCTGCCCGGCGCACCGTCGAGGTCGCGGGTCACACGCCTGGAAGGCCCCGCGTTCCACCAGCCCTCGCCCAGGTCCAGGTCACTAATGCGCGGCACAAGGCCCGCGTCGTGTTCGCAGTCGAGAGTCAGGACAAAAGGCTGGCCCATGAGGACCTCGGCGGGCAGGGCGGTCAGGCTGACCTCGACCTCGCCGGCAAAGGCAGGTGCCCATGCCACGCAGAAGACCGCGCAGATGCGACCAGGGCTTCGCCGTCTCATGCCGAGCGACCTCCGTGGCGCCGTATGCGCCCGCGAAAGAAGGCCTCCAGCGGCTCGGCTAAATTTCCGGCGCTGGAGATCTCGAGGGAATCCACACGCGAACGAAAGAAGGTCGCCCGCAGGCGCTCGTTGCGCTCGCGGGCGTCGCGGGCCCAGGCGGCGCGCACAGCGGCCGAGCGCGTGTCCAACTCAAGGGGCTGTCCGCCTTCGATGTCCTCAAACTGCACCAAACCAGCCCGCGGCAGTTCTTCCTCCAGGGGATCGAAGACCCGCACGCAGATCATGTCGTGGCGCAGGGCCAGGCCCTTGAGGGGCTCGCCCCAAAAACCGTCCCTGGCGCCCGGATCATCCTCGTCCGCTGGCGCTCCGAGGAAGTCGCTCAAGAGAAAAACCATGCCCCTGCCCTTGATGCCTCGCAGGGATTCGTCGAGGACGCTGAAGAGGTCGGAGCCGCCGGGTGTGGGCCGGGCCGCGATGACCTCGCGCACCACGCGCAAGACATGGCGGTTGCCCTTCTTGGCGTCGAGGTGCAAACCCGGCCGGTCGCCGAACAAGGTCAGCCCCACGCGGTCCTGGTTGCGCATGGCCACGAACGACAGCAGGGCGGAAAACTGCGCCGCGGCTTCGCGCTTGGTCCAGCGCGCGCTGCCGAAGTCCATCGAACGGCTGATGTCCACGATCAGATGCACGCTGAGCTCGCGCTCCTCCGCGTACTTTTTGATGTGCGGCACGCCCGTGCGCGCGGTCACATTCCAATCGATGGAGCGCACATCATCACCGGGTTGGTAGTGGCGCACTTCCTGGAATTCGAGCCCCGTACCGTGAAAAGTCGAGCGATAGCCACCGGCCAGGGCCGTGTTGACGAGCTTGTGGGTGCGCAGTTGAATCTGCTTCACGCGCGCCATCAACTCGGGCACGAGCAAGCCGCCCGCAGCCCCTTCGTGACTCTCCTTGAGCTTGGTCAAAACGCGGCTTGCAGGTCAGGGCACCGGGACGGTCTCGAGCACGCGCGCCACCAGGGCGTCGGAATCGAGGCCTTCGGCTTCGGCTTCGTAGGTCGGTACCACGCGGTGCCGCAGGACTTCGGGGGCCACGCCCTTGATGTCGGCCGGCGTCACATAGCCACGGCCAGAGATGAAGGCGTGGGCTCGGGCGCAGAGGGCCAACCAGATCGTGGCCCGCGGCGAGCCGCCGTACTGGATGTGGTGTTCGATCTCGCTCAAGCCGGCCCGCGCGGGTTCGCGGGTGGCGAAGACCAAGCTGACGATGTACTCGCGCAGACGGTCGTCGATGGCGATGCGGTCCACGAACTGGCGCGCCTTCAAGATCGTCTCGATGTCCACCACCTGCTTGACCTCGGGCACCGGTGAAGTCTTGGCCATGCGGTTCAGGATTTCGAGTTCATCTGCCCGGTCGGGATAGTGCACGAGGACCTTGAGGGCGAAGCGATCGAGCTGGGCCTCGGGCAAAGGATAAGTGCCTTCCTGTTCGAGGGGGTTCTGGGTGGCCAGCACGAGGAACGGATCGGGCAATCCAAAGGTCTCACCGCCAATGGAGACCTGGCGTTCCTGCATGGCCTCGAGCAGGGCCGACTGCACCTTGGCGGGAGCGCGGTTGACTTCGTCAGCCAGGACGAAGTTGGCGAAGATGGGCCCGTTGCGCACGACGAAGGAGCCCTCCTTGATGTTGTAGATCTCGGTGCCGATGAGATCCGATGGCAAGAGGTCAGGGGTGAATTGCAAGCGCGTGAACTTGCCGCTCACGGCCTGGGCCAGGGCCGAAACCGCCAGGGACTTCGCCAGGCCGGGCAGGCCCTCGAGCAGAACATGCCCGCCAGTAACGAGCCCCAGGAGCAAGCCACGCACCAGGCCGCTCTGGCCGACGATGACCTCGCCCAGGGAGGCCTCGAGTTCGCGCATCCAGGCGCTCTGGGCTTCGATTTCGGGGGCGGAGGGGATGGAGGGGCTGGCGGACATGGGCGCGAGAGTTGAGGGAGACGAAGAGAATAAGTAAGGAGCAAGCAGCGCTACGGGGCCGCGCAGGGGCTGTTGGCACGAGATCTGTAGGCTTGCTGTAGAGGGCAGAATTCGAAAGGTGCCGTCAGGAAACGAGAGGCTGACGAAGGCGGCCGTTGGCGAAGTTTGGTTGGCGTTTGCATGAATATTCTGGGCAAAGGAAGCGCTTTCGCCGACTCAGTCGATGACCACCGCGGCGGGTTTTTCACCGCCGAAGCGCGCCAGACCGTCCTTGACCACCAGATCGGCCAGTTCGCGGCCCATGCGCTCGGCGTCCTCGACGCCCTCGGCGAGGGGCGCAGAGGGCGCGCTCTCGGTGGCCACATGGATGGTCTGGGTGGGATAGGCGATCTCCACTTCAAGTCCCTCGGCGACCTTCAGAATGTCGAGGAACAAGCGGTGCTTCTCGCGCAACTCGGTGCTCCAGTCGGGAGTCTCCACGAAGCAATACACGAGCACATCGAGGGATGAAGCTGAGAGGCTGTTCATGTAAACATGGTAGTAGTCCTTGCGGGTGTAGGGGTGCTTGCGAATCAACTCGCGCACTCCCTCGCAGAAGGCCTCGATGCGCAGGGCTGGCGTGCCGTAGGCCAGGCCAACCGAGGTCTTGATGCGCCGATAACGGCGCTCGCCCATGTTGTCCACATGGGCTGAGATGAAGCGGCTGTTGGGCACCGTGATCAAGCTCTGGTAGAAGGTGCGCACACGGGTCGAGCGAAAACCCACCGCTTCCACGGAACCGTCGATGTCTCCCACCGTGATCCAGTCGCCCAATTGAAAGGGCTTGTCGAGCAGCACGGTCACCGTGCCGAACAGGTTTTCGATCGAGTCCTTGGCGGCGAAACCCACGGCCAAGGAGCCGATGGATAGACCGGCAACGATGCCGTAAAGGTCGTCGGACACATAGGAAGCGACAAACACAATGCCCACGAAGGTCACGAACATCTTGAGCGAGCGCCGCACCAGGGGCACGAGTACATCGTCGAAACGCGTCGCCGTGCGACTGGCCTTGGCACTCAGCATGCTCGCGATCACATCCACCATACGATAGGCGGACCAAACGCCGGTGACCGCCATGAAGAACGCGCAGGCGAGGTCGATGACCTGGGCGTAGACCACCGGCAACAACATGGCGGGCCGAGCCAGGAGAATCATCCAGACCATCACGAAGAGGCTGAAAGGGCGCTCAAAACCCACGAGTACCGCTTCGTCGATCTCCAGCCTCTTGCTCTTGCCGAGGCGCACGCTCAACCGCCGCAGGAAAAAACCCACGGCGCGACCCAGGATCACACCCAGGAGCGAAACCGCCGCCAGGGCCAGCCACTTCCAGTTCTCAATCAGGAAGGCCTGGCCGTGGAGGGCCTCTGGCGCCCAGGCCGAGATCTCTTCGCCGAGCGCCTGCATGGCGGACACCGGCGCAGCCGAGTCGTCCTGCCAGAAAGCGGTTCCGGCCACCTCGATCTCATGTTCCCGAACTTCGCGGGACTGGGCGGCCGAGTCGTCCTGCCAGAAAGCGGTTCCGGCCACCCGCGCCGCCAGGGCATGACTCGCGCTGAGACTCCAAGCGGCCAGACAGAAACCGAACGGGCGCAAAACGCTGGTATGGATTCGAGACATCGGGCTAATCATCGGGAGTCGTCTGGTTGGCGGGGTTCGGAGGTGCGAGGGGGTTCGCGGAGGAGGGCTCGCAGGCCAGGGACCCACGGTCGCAAAAAGTCACCGTGTAGTCGAGGATGCGCCGCGCGTAGTTGAGCACGGGCGAATTCCCAGCGCGCTGCCTGCCTGAGCGCCAGGCGGAGTAGCTGCCGGCTTCGCGGATCCAGCGCCGCAGCCTGGCGCGCCCGGCGTTGTAGGCCACCAGACCGCGCTCCAGATCGCCTCCTTCGTTGGCGAGGGTCCAGGCAAAGTGCGCGGCCCCCAGGCGTAGGTTCAGCCCGGCATCCTCCAGGAGTTCCTCACGGCTGGGCTCCTCCAGCCCCAGGCGCCGGGCGGCATCCCCGGCGGCATCGGGCAGGAGTTGCATCAAGCCCAGGGCGTCGGCTTTCGACACGGCGTCCGGCCGCCCGCTCGATTCGCAGTAGACCATGGCCGCCAGCAGACAGGGATCTAGCCCCGACTCGCGGGCGGCGAATTCGATTTCGTTGGCGAATGCCTCCACCCGCAGGAGGACGACCATGTCGGTCACCCGGCGCTTGACCCCACGCAGCGAGCCATTCGACCCGTAGCCCGCCCAGCCCGCGGCCATCAGCGCCAGGGCGGCACAGAGCGCAAAGATCAGCGTGGCCCGCGAGGATCCTCGGGCCACGAGTCGTGCTTGCCCTGTGCCGTGGAGCGAGGCCAGCCGATCCCTCGTCACTTGAGCTGCTCGGCAGCGCGCGAGCTGGCGAACTGTTCGAGCACAGCTTCGCGTAGGGCCGATAGCCAAAGCTCCCGGGCGTTTTGGCCCAAGGGCAGCCGGCCGAGGTCGCGGTCCAGAATGCGGCCAAGTTCGCGGCGCGCGCGTTCCACCAGGAAATCCTCTTCGCGGCCGAGCACATCCAACAGCAAGAGCGCCGCCTCGGGACTGCCTCCCACGCCGTATTCGGCACCTGGGGGTGCGCTCATGCCACGCCGTTCGAGGGCCGCCAGGAACCAGGGCAGGCTGCGGTCGTGGACCACTTCATCGTACCACTCCGCCCAGAGCGCCGCCGGGTCCAGCGCTGCGCGCGCATCGACGCAGGTCAAGGTCGCGAGTTCAAAACCCACGAGGGCGTCCGTTGCATCGTCCTCGATCATGTCGATCAAGGCCGGTACGATTTCCGGCGCGCACATTTGACCCAAGAGCAAGGCCACTTCCCGCCGCGCCCGGTGAGCGGGCGAGCGCGCCACACGCAGGAGGTCTTCGCGAGCCAACGGCCCGAGCCGGATCAAACCGCGGCGCGCAGCGGCGTAGATCTCTGAATCGCGGTCCTGGCGCAAAAGAGCGATGAATAGCGACGCCGAGCGCGGGTCCTGGAGATCCGCCAGGCCCTCGGCGGCACCGAGTTTGATGTTGGGGTCTGGATCGGAGACGCCCAGTACCAGGGCATCGAGCACATACTCGCCACCGAGATTGCCCACGGCCCTGAGCGCCGAGCGGCGCACGAAGGGTTCGGCTAGACGCGCGCGCAGGAGCAACTCGGTGCGGGCTTCCTCCACACCGGCCTGACCCAGGGCCAGGGCCGCAGCGGCTTCCACCGGCGCAGCGGGGTCATTGAGCATGGCCAAGAGCAATGCGCCGTCGCCCTCTTCGAGAGCACGACCCAACTCGGTCGCTGCCACGGCCCGCAGGGCCGGTCTGTCGTCCGTCGCCAGGCGCCGCACAAAGTCGCGGCCAGCCTTGCGTGCCACCTTGCCCATGGCGGGCAGGGCGTCGAGTTGAAAGCGCGCCAGGAGCAAGCGCAAGAGGTCGTCGCAGGCACTCTCCAGGGTCTGGCCGCGCTGCCCACCGTCTGCGCCACTGCTGGCGGCCTGAAGGGCCAGGTTCACGAGCTGTCGCGCGCGGCCGGTGAAGAAACCCTCGTCACGCAGGAGGTCAAGAAAGAGGCCAAAATCGCCCTGATTCGCCACGCCCTCCACGGCGTAGATCTGCACAAGCTCCTTGAGCGCCGCCGAACGCATGGACGGCGCATGGTTCGTGACCGAAGCTGCGACCAGGCCCTTCATGCGCTGGGCGCGCTCGAGTTCGCTGTGTTCCAGTGCCCACCAACCGGCCTCGGTCTCCCAGGCTTCACGCGGGCTGGCGTAGTTGGCCTCGTCCGGGTAACGCTGCCACAGGTTGCGCTGGCCCAAGTCACGCACGGCCGCTACCAGACGATCAAACCAAGGCGCCGCTTCGCCGGGGCCAAAGCTGAAGATCTTGCCGCGCCCGTCCACGAGGATCTCGAGGGTGCGCATGCCCGTGATCATGCGGCCGCGCCGGCCGGGAACGCGTTCGGGACTGAGCACGCCCTCGCGTTCCATGAGCGCCAGAAGATCGCGACACTCGCGCTCGGTCAGGTAGTAAATCTGAGCCACGCCTGCGCGCTGCAAGGCTTCGTTCGTGGGCGCTCCGGCTCCGATCAAGCTGATCGTGGCCCCATCGCTGCCGGTACTGCGGAAGTGCACCTCGAGCCGGTCGGCGCCGCCTGCGGCCACGCTCAGCCAGGCCCGGCGGGCGTAGAATCCAGCGCGCTCTGCGACCCACCAGATGGTCCAGGCCGGACCGTTGCTGCCGAAATCCTCGCCAGTGAGCAGCACCAGTCGTTTCAGGATGCGCGGTTGCAGTGAGGAGAAGTCGGCGTGAAAGTGCTGGCCCGAAATGGCCGCGATCATGAAGCCCACTACATCGCGATCTAGCCAGGCCGTATCGAGGGTGCGCGAGCTGCGGTAGCCGATACCCGCGAGAGCCGCGGCGCAAGCACCCACGGTCAAGGCGTCGCCCGATTCAAGTCCCATGAGTAGGGGCTCGATGTGGCGTTCGTCGAGGATAGCCTTGAGGAACAGATCCTCGCGTGCCACCAGGGCCAGGAGGGCATAGGCGTTCTCGCGCAGGATCCAACGGCTGCGAAAAGCGCGCGCCAAGAGTTCCAGGTCGATGCGCGCATCTTCGCGCTCGGCCAGGGCAGTCAGCACCCGCGAAGACACGCGCGCTGACTTGTCGGGCAGGTGTTCGAGCAGGATGTCAGTCACTGCCGGATCATCGACCTCGATCACGAGGTTCATGGCGAGCAAGCGAGTGTCGGTGCGCTGGGCCACCAAGGCAGCTTCGAGCAGGGGCAGGATCGCGGGCGAAAGGCGCGCGGCGAGGGAGCGCTGGGCTGCCTGACGCACCGGTTGTTGGGGGTGGTCGAGGAGCTCGACCAAGAACTCCGGCGAGGCGTGGACAGGGTCGCGACGCACGAGTTCCGCGACCAGGATGGCGCCCGCCTTGCCGGGCAGAGGATCGCGCAGGCGCGCCAGCAAGCGTTCGGCATCCGCGGCGCCCGCGCTGCGAATCAGCACGCGCCCAGCGGTGACCACCACCACTGCCGAGCTGTCGTGCAGTGCGCTGCGAGCCGCATCGAGTCCCTGGGCCCCCATGCCGAGGAGCGCTTCGACGGCCTTGCGCACCAGAGGATCGCTGGCCTTCTTCAGGCTGGCCACTTCGCTGAAGATAGAGGCCGCGGGGCCGTTGGCGTAGCCGCTTGTTGCATGTTGCGGGACGGGACGACCGGGTTTGGGCAACCTGGCCGGTGTCGAGTCCTGGGGCAGGTGCAGGCGCTCGGACTGTTCCACATCCTTGGCCCGCGAGTGCTTCATGTCGCGGCCGCAGGGCGTGCAGTAGGCGAGATAGAAACCGTCCGGCGTGGGGCGCCCCATCGTCGAGCCATAGTTGTGCTTGGCGCATCTCGTGCAAACCAGGTGCGGTGCCAGGTTGCGGCCAGCACTCTTGCGCTGCGCGCGAGCCTCCCCGTCGGTCTCGTCCGAAGACGACGCGCTCGACTTGCCGGGCAGGTCGAGCTGGGCCGTGGCGTCTGTTGCCAGGGTGGCGAGGATCAGGAGCCCGGCCAGGAGGCTCTCGAAGCGAACGCGGGTATGAAAGAAAAGGACCATGAGCTGAAGAGAGGGAGGGGGCGCGCGGGGGCTCTCGGGGCGATCGCCGGGAGGGGGCCTACCGGGCAAGGCCCCCGAGGATACGACAAACTGCCGGAGCAGGCCGTCGCAGGCCAGCACCGAGCCCTCTGCGCGGGCTCGGGAGCCTGCCACGGGGGCTACAAGCCGCGACCGATGTTGGCCAGGCTGCGCTTCGAGCCGAGGCCCTGAAGCGAATAGCTGCGGCGCTCGGGGTCCATGTCCGCTCCGGCGGCATCCCAATGCCACCAGAAGAGCCCCAAGGGCTCGAGGCCCTGCTGGGCGAGATCGGCGATGGCCAGGGACAGGGCGTTCAGCGCCTGCTCCTGCGTGTTCTCGTCGGCTGGCCCTGCCCCCATGCGCGTGTCCTGGGTGCCGCCGCGGGTCGAGCGCACGCCGAACTCCATCACCAAGAGGCGCTTCTCCGCCTTGGCGGCGATGCGGCCCAACTGGGTCAACTGAGCGTTCCAGGCGCGCCGCAGGGCTGCCTGGCCGCGGGCGCCTGCGTCGCGTTTGTAATTCGAGGGAAACCACGAGACGCCCATGAAGTCAACCTGATCCCAGTGGCGGAAATGGCGCGCCTCGCCGGGCCAGTCGGCGGCGTAGGTCAAGGCTCCGCCGAAGCCCGCCCGCACCCCCTCCAGGACCGCGCTCAAGTTGGCCCGGCGCAAGCTCAAGATGCTTTCCCTTTGCCCGGTGGAAATCTCCGGCGCCGCCAAGCCGCTGCCCAGGCACAAAATGTCGAAGTCGCACAGCTCTGCCACGAGAGCGTAGTGGGTGGCCATGGGCCGATACTCTGCGTAGAAATCCTCCCAGTCGATGGACCTGGTACGCGGCAGCCAGGTCGCATAACCGGCGCTCTCGCTCAACAGAAGTTGCGGTCTCAGGGCCAGCAAGGAGAGGCCGCGGGCACGGGCCGCGCCAGAGACTTGGGCGATGGCAAGGTCGCCTTCGAGACTCTCGCGGCCGTGGCGCAAGCCGGCGCCGGGCACGGCCAGGGGCGCGGCGCGAGCGGCGTAGAAACTCGTCACGCAGGCGGCGTTGGCGGTCTGTCGGCGCGCGCTCTCAAGACTCTGGCCAAGTTGTCGCAAGTCGTAGCCGCCGCCGGGTTGAGCGTTTGAAGCGTAGGCCACGCCGCGCCAAAAACCCGACTCGTTGATGCGCCCCAGGTGCGCGGCGCGGGCGGCGGGAGCCAGGCTTTCGAGACCCCCTGGATGGCCGCCCAGCCAGGCGTGAAAGGCCTCCTCGTCGATCTCCAGCGAAGCTTCGCCGCGCCACAGGGAGCGCAGCACCGGCGCACCGCGGCTCTCCCGCAAAAAACTCCACAATAGGCCTCTGAGGGGTGCCAGGATGTGTTGTGAGTGCTCGGCGGCGGCGCCGGCGTGGACGATGTCTGCTTTTGGAAGCAGGAGGCCGAGCTCGGCCAGGCGCCGGCCCCAGTCGCGCAGGTCGCTGCCCCACCAGGAGCCCGCGGCGTCGATGCCGGCGGCCTCGAGCATCCAGGCGGCGGCCGGTTCGCCAAGATGGGTGCGCAGGGCGCAAGCCGCCGCGCCCGCACCGCCGTCGTCGGGAACTCCCGCGGCCACAAGGGCGAACGCGCAGTCGCTGCCGCTGCCCGCAACCCACTGCCCGGCGCGGCCGGCCAAGGCTCGTTGGCGTTCGCCGCTTTGCACGAGAAAGATCTCCTGAAAACCCCGCGGGCCCGCGCCGGCCCAGCCCTCGAGGGAACCGATGGCGTCTTCAACTCGTCTCCCATAGGCCCGGGCGAGTTGCGGGTTAACTGCGGGGCCGCGCCTTGCATGGAAGTACTCTGATCGGTGCGCGCTTTGCCAGGCAGGCGCGGGGAGAGTTCCGGGTCCAGCCACGAGAGAGCGCCCGCCGCTCGAGAGGTGCAGGTCGAGGGAAGGCCGGTCGCGGTGCAAGAAGCGCAGGCCAGCCCGAGCGCACGGCGTCAGGTCAAGGGCGAGGGCCGCGAGTCCCGCGGCGTCGGAGGCCAGAAACAGATTGAGCGGCAAGCCGCGACGCTCTGGATCTTCGAAGCAGGCCAGGAAGGCATCGCCAGCGTCGAGTAGGACGCAACCGTTCCAGGAAAGGGTGCCGTCTTCTTGCAGGCTGGCGCCGCCGTCAGTGAGCAGTTCTTGAACGAGGGCATCCGCAGGTGAGCCCAGGACGATGCGCGCTGCACGGGAGTCGCCCGGCTCGTCGCCTTCGAGCACCACAACCTCCACCGACCAGGCCTCGGCCAGGGTGGCGGCCGAGAGGGCGACGCGCTCGCGCAGGCCCTCGGCCGCGGGTCCCGAGGCGGACGCCAGCAGGCGTACCTCAATGCGCTCCGCCGCCGCGAGGGCCCGTCGCAACTCACCGGGAGAAGCCGTTTCCGCCCGCTCGGCGCCACAGGCAACGAGGAGCAGGGCAATCCAGGGGAAGAGGCGGAGAAGCAAGGGGCTCGAGGGGTTGCGGGCGGGGGAAGGGGCTCCTGAGCACTTTCCCTGACGGGGAGGCCCGGGGCAAGGCCCCTTCAAGAAGACACCGGGGCAAGGCCCCTTCAAGAAGACAACCGGGCAAGGCCCCTTCGAAAACACCGGGGGAAACACCGGGGCCGGGTCCCGCCAGACCCGCCCGAGGGCAAATTCGGTCCAGGGAGGGCTTTTTCTTCGACAAACCGGCGCCTTGTGTGCGACAGGAGTGGCATGTCACTGCTCCTTTTCCTCACCCTGGCCCTGAGTTTTGTTTGGGCCTGGGGCCCCGGTCATCACCTCGAGTTCTCCGAGCGCGTCTTTCGTCGGCGCAGAGAACTCCTGCCGCGCTCCATGGCCATCCTGCTCGGCGAGGAGAAGGACGCCTTCTTCTACGGCTCGATCGCCGCCGACATCATCAACTTCAAGGCCTACGGCGGTGACTACAACCACTGCCACCGCTGGGGAATCGTGGAGGAGATGGGCGCCCTGGCCGACACAACGCGCAAGGAGGCCTTCGTCGCCGGCTACCTCTCACACCTCGCCGCCGATGGGATCGCCCACAACCATTTCGTGCCCTATCATCTCAGTCGCTACGCGCGCACCCGCGGGTTGGGGCATCTGTACTGGGAACTCAGCGCCGACCAATTCATTCCAAAGGCCCGTTGGCAGATCATCAACCGTCTGAAGAGCCTGCCCGAGTTGGCCGAACTCGATCAACTGGTCAATGACACGGTGCCCCGTAAGGCGCTCTCCATGACCACCAACAAGTTGATCTTCAGCCATGTGCTCTTGATTGCCGAGCGCGACTCCTGGCGGCGGGCCATGGCGCGGGTCAATCCGCATCGGAAAATGCTCCTCAAGAAGGGGTTTCTGGCGACATTCCAGCGGGCGGCGGTGAGTCGCATCCGTCTTGCCCTGCGGCCCCGCGGCTTGCGCGCCCTACAAGCCGTGGATCCCAACGGCAAACAGGCCCAGAAGCTGGCCCTGAGCCAACGCTTGAGAATCCTGCACCGCCTGGCTCCGGGGCGGGTGCGCGATGAGGAGTCAGAACGCCTCGCCGCTCCGTTCCTGGAAGGTATGCAGTCCCCACCACGGGGCTGAGCAGGCCTGCCCAGCGAAGTCACGACTCGGAGAAGATATTATCGGATTTCCAGGTCTTTTTATCGTATAGTGATTCGGCGTTGGCGCAGAATCCCGGGCTGAGCATGGCGGCAGAACTTTCGCGGCACTCGCCTTTTCCGTGCAGAACCCGGGCGCTAAGCTCACCGCCTGACAGCGCTTGGAGTAACCTCTCACGCCCAAAAACTCCCCACACACTTCTTCTCAACGGACAAGCTCCTCCACAGACAATGAAACTTCACTTCGTCGGGATTCTATCCCTCATCCTCAGCGCAACCTGCAGCAGCGAAACAGCCACCGCCCCCGCGCAAGAGTCCAAGGTCGCCCCCACCGCTGCCGAAGCCGACGCGTCAAACGAGACCCCAGGCCTTGCGAAGACCGCCATGGAGCTCGCTCCCGCGAGCTCCCTTGGCAGCAGCTCTGCCGGAGCCAGTCCCCTCGAAGACAAAGAGAAGTGGGACGCATCCAAAGGCGACGCCACGGTGTCCGGGCGCATCACCTTCAAGGGTAAGGCCCCCGAGCGCAAGACCATCGACATGGGTTCGGACGCCAAGTGCAGCGCCCACGAGAAGGCCCTCGAAGAGACAATCATCGTCACCGATGGTGGTTTGCAAAATGTGGTCATATCGATCTCGAAGGGCCTCAAGGGCTGGAAGTTCCCCAAGGGCGAGGGCGCGGTCAAGCTAACCCAGAAGGGTTGCGTCTACCGGCCCCATGTGCTCGCCGTCCAGGCTGGGCAGAAGCTCGAAGTCTCCAACAACGACAACACCGTGCACAATGTGCACACCTTCTCGCGCCGCAACCAAGCCTTCAACATGGCGCAGCCCGCTGGCGCCGCGCCGATCAAGAAGGCGATGAAGAGAAAGGACAAGTTATTCCTGGTCAAGTGCGACATGCACGACTGGATGAAGGCCTATGTAGTCGTCTTCGACCACCCGTTCTTCACCGTCAGCGACGCCACGGGCGCCTTTTCCCTGACTGGCCTGCCCCCGGGGACCTACACCATTAGTGCCCAGCACGAGACCCTCGGCACCCAATCCGCCGAAGTCACCCTCGCAAAAGGGGCCAGCGAGACCCTGAATGTCGTCTTCGAACCGAAGAAGGCTGACTCGAAGTAGCAAGACAGTCGAGCGGGCAGGACGCGCAGCTTCTCGGGCAACCGGGACTCTGTTCGCCCGGCCTGCTTCATGACCAAGCACATGGAACCAGGCCAGGCGAGCTCTGCCCAAGGCAGTTTTTCGCAACGACCATCCACCGGCTTTCCCTTTCGGCCCACTCAAGAGCATCCATGAAACCTGCAAGCCTTTCCCTCCTTTCTATCGTTGGCGGCCTGGTCATCGCGCTCAGTTCCTTCCAGGGAGACGCGAGCGAAGACGCCACCGAACACGAGGCCAGCGCACATGTTCCCGACGCACCCCATGTGCGTGCGCCGCTTAACATCAACCTCGTCATCGATGAAGGCACCTGGTTGCGGGCACCTGGTGAGGAGTGGTTCGCAGCCCAGGCCGAGTTGGACCTCGAACGCTACAGCTATGACGAGGACCTCGGTGACGAAGGTGGCTGGAAAGACGCCCGCGGCGCGTTCGAGCTACGCTACGACGAAGAGGAAGAGGAGTACGCCTACTGGCAATGGATTTCTGCCGCGCAACTGACCCGCGGGCGCCAGGATTTCGTGCAGTACTGCTCCAGTTGCCACGGCTTCGAAGGCGACGGCTACGGCCGCTCGGGCCAACACCTGCGCCCTGCCCCGCGCAGCTTCCTGCAGAAGAACTTCAAGTTCGCCAAGGTTATCAGCACCCTGCCCAGCGACGCGGCCCTGATGCGCCTGGTCAAGCGCGGTCTCGCGGGCACGCCGATGCTGCCCTGGGACCTCTCAGATGAACAGCTGTACGACATCTTGCAGTACATCAAGAGCCTCTCCCCCCCAGGCGAGGGCTGGCGCGACATCTTCACGGAGATCGGCGAGGTGGTCGAGTCCGGCGAGGATCCCTGGCAGTCCGACGCCAAGGGTGCGCTCAAGCGCGGAGAACTGGTTTACCACGAAGTGGCCAGTTGCTACCTGTGCCACCCCGGCTATGTGACCCCGACCAATCTAGCCGCCTTGCGCGGCGAGGACGCGGGCACCAAGTACCGTGACAACCTGACCCTGCCGGTGCTCAAGGAATCGAGCTACGAAGTGCTCGGCAGACCCACCAAGATCCTGCCGCCGGACTTCACCTGGCATCAGATGCGCGCCGGCACCAGCACCCTGGATCTCTTTGAAACCATCGCCGCAGGCATCAAGGGCACGGCCATGCCACAGTGGAAGGATGCCCTCTCGGACCGCGACATTTGGGCCCTGGCCCACTATGTGAAAGGCCTGATCAAGAAGTACAAGGACCAACCCACAAAACGCGCCGCCTTCATGGGCGGTCTGCGCCAGGGCCAATAGCTTCAGAACCAAAAATATCATGCAAATCATGAACAAGACTGCCGCGCTGCTCGCCCTCGCGTTCTTCGCGGGCCTGGCCCAGGCACAGGAGGTCACCCCGCGTTGGACGCCCGGCTCCCCGGCTTCGGATTACGGCTATCGCTTTGGCGAGCTGTTCTGGCTGATCACCATGCTCTGCGGCGTGTCCTTCCTGTTGGTGCTGGTCATGATCGGCATCTCGGTTCTGCGCGACCGCGAGCGCCCCGGACACAAGGCTTCCTTTGACCACGGCACGAGCCTGCACGACAAGCGCCTGACCGCCTTCATCTCGGTGGTAACTTTTCTCGTTCTCGACGCCTGGGTGTTGACCATCGCCATGAAGGACTTGCGCGAGGCCTACTGGAAGATTCCCGAGGCGGCAGCCGCCGACACCTACCGAGTCGAGGTCCTGGCCCAGCAGTGGGCCTGGAGTTTCCGCGCAGCGGGCCTCGACGGCGAGTTCGGCACCGCCGACGACATCCTCAGCATCAACGAGTTGACCGTACCCAAGGGCCGTGCGGTGAGCTTGCAGATGACTAGCAAGGATGTGATCCACTCGCTCTTCCTGCCCGAGATGCGCATGAAAAAAGATGTCAACCCCGGCGCGATCAATACCACCTGGTTTCGGCCCACCGAGGCCGGCCAGTTCACCATCCTCTGCGCCGAACTGTGTGGCTTCGCCCACTACAAAATGTTCGGCACAGTCCAGGTCCTCGAGACCGAAGAATTCGACCTCTGGGAACAAGAAGCGAGTCCCCTCTCTGCCGCCGCCCACGATCAAGACGACACCGAAGCCCAGTGGGCTTGGGAGTGGCAACAGTAATTCATCATGAGCACTGATCACATCCATCCGGAACCGACGACTTTCCTCTCGAAGCACGTCTTCTCCACCGACCACAAGGTCATCGCCAAGCAGTTCATGTGGTTCGGGCTGATCTGGCTCGGCATCGGCGGCATCATGGCCATGATGATTCGCTGGCAACTCGCCAACCCAGGCGAACCCGTGCCGCTCATCGGAGCGCTGCTCTTCCCCCGCACCGAGGGAGTGCTCGACCCGGCGACCTACAACACGCTCTTCACCATGCACGGGACGATCATGATCTTCCTGGGGCTGACGCCCCTGATGATCGGCGCCCTTGGCAACTGGTGCATCCCCCTTATGATTGGCGCCCGGGACATGATCTTCCCGACCCTAAACATGCTGTCCTTCTGGGCCATGTTCGCAGGCGGCGCCGTGGGCTTCTACTCCCTGTTCGTGCCCATGGGAGCCACCGAAGCGGGTTGGACGGGTTACCCGACCCTCTCCACCACCGTGGGCACCCAGGGCCAAGGCGAAACCCTCTGGGCCCTGGCGGTTTTCCTGATCGGCGCCAGTTCGATCATGGGTGGCATCAACTATATGACCACCGTGATCCGCTTGCGCGCACCGGGCATGACCTGGGATCGCCTGCCGCTCACGGTCTGGGGGATCTTCCTGACATCGGTCCTGAACGTGCTCTTCATCCCGGTCATCGGCTCGGCCATGATCCTGCTCTTCCTTGACCGCGTCTTTGGCACGACCTTCTTCGTGCCCGCCTCGATCATGCAGGGTGGCGGCGGAGGCGACCCGATCCTCTACCAACACCTCTTCTGGATCTTCGGCCACCCAGAGGTTTACATCCTGATCCTGCCCGCCTGGGGAATCATCGGCGACCTCTTGTCGTTCTTCGCACGCAAGCCGGCTTTTGGCTATCGCATTTCCGTGGGAGCCATGGCGGCGGTAACGATCTTGTCGGCGGTAGTCTACGGCCACCACATGTTCACCACCGGCCTCTCGCCCATGCTCGGTGAGAGCTTCATGCTCTTGACCATGATCATCTCGGTCCCAGCCGAGATCCTGTTCTTCAACTGGTTGCACACGCTCTGGAAAGGCAACCTGCGGCTGACGACACCGATGTTGTTCTCCATCGGAGTGATCTTTGTCTTCGGCCTCGGCGGTCTTACGGGCATTTACTGCGCAACCATCGGCACGGACATCTTCCTGCACGACACCATGTTCATCGTGGGCCACTTTCACCTGACCATGGCCGCCTCTGCGCTCTTCGCCACCTTCGGCGGGATCTACTTCTGGTTCCCCAAGATGTTCGCGCGGCAGATGAACGAGACTTTGGGCAAGATCCACTTCTGGGGCTCCTTCGTGCCCCTGGTGACACTGTTCTGCCTGATGTTTGTCATGGGCTACGCGGGTATGCCGCGGCGTTACTACGACCACACCTCGGTCGAATACCTAGAGGCCTTGCAGCACATGAACCGCTACGCCACCCACGCCGCGTTCCTCCTGGGAGCCGCGCAGTTGGTCTTCGTCTACAACTTCATCAAAAGTCGTTGGTGGGGCCCCAAAGCCGACTCCAACCCCTGGCAAGTCGGCACCCTGGACTGGCTCACCGAGACCCCGGTGCCCCACTGCAACTTCGTGCAAATCCCCACGGTGCTTTCGGGCCCGCACGAATTCAGCAACCCCAAGTTGGGCCCGGATCGCGATTGGATCCCCATGACCGAGAAGATGCCGAGCTGAGACTCGCGCTCCCATGACTTCCGCATCCGTAATCCTCACCAGAGAAGAGCAGCGCACCCGGGTCGATGTAACCCTGGGCATGATCTTCTTTATCGGTTCTTGGGCCATGACCTTTGGGACGATCTTCCTGTCGTTCCTGGTCTTGCGGCAACGCATCGGCGTCTGGCCGCCAGAGGGCATAGCCCTGCCTTCGTTCCCCCTGGCGAGCGCGGCCACCGCGATTCTCATCGCGAGCAGCGTCTTGATCCACCGCGCAGCGAGGTGCGGCCAGCGCGGCGAGGCCGGCTTCGCGCGTCTTTGGAGCGCCGGGCTCATCCTGGGCCTGGGCTTCGCTGCCCTCCAGGCCTGGCTCTGGTTGGACTTGATCGGCGCCGGGCGCCTGCCCACCTCGGGGCTCTATGAATCCCTCTTCTTTGGACTGACCTGGATTCACGCGACCCATGTGGTCCTGGGCCTGGCGGCCCTCGCGTGGGCCCTGATCGGTTTTTCCTTGCAGCGTTACGACGCGCACAAATTCACCACGATCAGCAACATCGCCATCTTCTGGCACTTCGTAGATGTTGTCTGGATCGTGCTCTTCCTTGGAATCTTTGTCTTCTAGCTTGAACAGACAGATGAGCGACACAAACGCCGCAACAATAGATCACGCAGACCTCCCCAGCGACGACCCGCACTTTGGCAAGGCCACGGGCGGCAAGATCGCCATGTGGATGTTCATCGCCCAGGACGGTATGTCCTTCGGCGGTCTCCTGTTCGCCTACGGTGTCCTACGGGGGACCGCCAACGACTGGCCGGTGCCAGCGGAGATCCTCGGGATTCCCCTGACGGCCTTCGCCACCTTCCTCCTGATCTGCTCCTCCTTGACCATGGTCTTTGCCGTGCTGGCGGCCAAGGAGAAACGCCAGGCTGACCTTTGCAAATGGCTTGGTGCCACCATAGTCGGAGGCCTCGCCTTCCTGGGTATCCAAGCCTACGAGTACACGCACCTGGCCCACGCCGGCATCGGTTTCACCCACAGTGCCGTGGACGGCGTGCCGATCAATAGCTTGTTCGGCACGACCTTCTACGCGGTGACGGGCTTCCACGGCTTGCATGTCCTCTCCGGGGTGATCTACCTCACCTGCATCCTGAAGGGCGCCATGGCTGGCAAGTACACCCAGGGCGGGCTGAGTTTCAGCCCGGTCGAGTTGGTGGGCCTGTTCTGGCACTTCGTCGACCTGGTCTGGATCCTGGTCTTCACCTTCATTTACCTCCTGTAGCCCGATGGACGACTCCATGACCCAGAGCCCCACGAAATCCGCCCACGGCGGCCACGTCAGCACGGGCCCCGACCAAGCCTCCGGCGAAAAGCAGACCCAAAAGGCGCTCTACATCACGATCTTCCTCGTCTTGGGCTTTCTGACCCTGCTCGAAGTTTTCGTTCCCAGCGTCTACTCCGCCGAGTACAGCGGCAACACCAAGATGCTGATCCTGTGTTTCCTGGCGATCCTGAAAGCCAGCTTGGTGGCCATGTTCTTCATGCACCTCGACCATGAGAAGAAGTGGGTGCGCTGGATCGCTTGCATGCCGATCTACATGGGGGTCGCGGTGATCCTGATCATGCTGGAATCGATCTACAGATGAGATGAAGAGTCTTCTGTTCACCGCTCCCGCACTCTGCGCCCTGGCCCCCGCGGCCCTCGCTTGTCCTTCCTGTTCGGTGGGACAGGGCATGGAAACCCTGCTCTTCGTGATGGGTTTCTTGGGAGTGCCCTACCTGGTGGTGACCGGCGTGTTGTTTTGGATGCGCCAACTCACCGCCGGCGAACGCATCGATCCCTGAAGGCCCGGGCCGAAGAGCTGCCCCCGCGGCCACTGCAAATCTTGACCCGGCCGTGGTTCTGGATCGTGGTCCTCTGCATCGCCTGGTCTGTACCCTTGATCAAGAGCCTCGGCGCCGAGTACCCCGATCCGCCAGCCGGCGTTGAAAGGGCCGCCGAGATTGTCGCCCTCAATGACGCCGACGGCCTTCCCGTGACCCTGGCGAATCTCAAGGGCCACCTGGTTGTGGTGCACAGCCTTGACCTCGCCCAGCCGCAGGCCACCGAGGCCGATTTCGTGGCCTTCCGCGAGATGCGCGATCGCCTGCGCGGCCTGGGGTCCTCGGTGGTGCACATCATCCTCTGCGCTGGCGGCGATGCCGAACAGGTCGTGGCCTTGATCGACTCCAAGACCGCCCGCCGTCCGGGCAACCTATTCCTCCTCGACCCCGGTTGGAAGACCCGCACGCGCCTGCGCACGGGCTGCGCCAACGAGGAACCGGCCTTGATCCTGCTCGACCGCCACGGACGCCGCCGGGGCGACTTCGTGCGCAGCCCCGAAGACCTCGACCGTTTCGCCCAGACGATCAGCCTGCTCGCGAACTGGCTCGGCTCGGACCCCGAGCCAGGCACGGCAATCCACCGCTGAACTTGTGGGGGGGGGCTCTCAGCCCCAGCGCAGCGCGCCGAGAAGGCCGCGGCGGCGGATGTCCTGGGCTTCAGCCGCCAAACGACGAACCGTTGTGGATCAGGTTCCTGGCCGCACCTATTCCTACGGTCCCCAGGTTACCTCAATCGCGTTACTGAGATTGAATCCGGACCCGCAAGGTGCCCCCGGCCCATCGCTGTACCAGAGTTGGTAGCGCTTCAGATTGCCGGGCTGGATGCTGCCGCCCACAGGGATATTGACCGTCGTGGCGGACAGGCCGCCCGCGTTGGCCATCACAGCGGAAAGCCGCACGACTCCCGATCCCACGCAGCGCAGACCATCTCCGAAGGGCAGCCCGGCGCCGCCACCGAGGGCCAAATCGCCCTGGAAGAAGACGCCCATGCGGCCGGGGACGAGTCCGCTGGCGTAAAGCATCAAATCGGCGTTGCTCACCGAACTCGAGCCCCCCGCCGAAAGCGACACGCCGCCTGAGTGGGCGCTGTTGGCGCAACCCGCCGGCCCGTTCGAGCCGTCGTTGCCATTGCCGCAGGGGCAAGCCACGATCGTTCCCTGGCACGAATTGGGGTAGGGCGTGATGACCGACACGACGCAGCCCGTACCGCCGTCGGAGAGCACCTGCACATTCACCCCCACCTGCGCCGGGGCGCTGTCGACGGATGTCTTGAAGAGATGCTCGGCGATGTAGTCCGCCACGGTTTCGTTTTTGAAAGCCAAGACCGCGCTGGGCGTGAGCTTCATCTTTGACAGGTTGATCGGGTTCGCCCCGCCGCCGAAGTCCGCGGAGCACAAGGGCCCGAAGAGCAGGCGTACGCCATTAGTGATGAACTGAGGATCAAATTCTGCACCGCCGGCGAGAATCACCCAAGGCCCCGCGCTGGTTCCAGAAATGCCACCCACTCCGTCGTCGCCCAAGGCCGTGAGGGTCGACTGATCCAGGGTCAGGGTGAACCCATCGCCCACCTGAAAGCGCACCTGCCCGGGCAGGTCGGGGATCTCCACCGAACCCCCGGTGATGACAATATTGTCGTTGATGGTCTGGTTCGGATTGACCGCCGTCACCGTGGAAGCGCTCAGGTCCCAGTTGGCCTCACGGAAGATGTCCTTGTCGACCGCCCCGGTCCACCGGATGTCGGCCTGTGCCGCACCACTCAAGACGATCAAGCAACCCCACGCTGCTTGCGAAATTCTTCTTTTCATTGTTCCCCTTAGCTCCTCTCAGTGGTGGGTGCTGCTGGCCAAAAAAGAGCTTGCGCCGGAGCGCGAGCCAGGGCTTCAAGTGTGCCACAACTCCACAAGAACAGATCCCAAAAAAAATCCCGCCAAGAGAGCGTTGCCGAGGCCGTTCAGGCCCTCCAATCAGCCCTGGGTGCCCTCTGGCCCGACCGAGCGGCTGCGTGTGTAGGAGTCTTGCAGCAACAACTCGAAGCGCTGGGCTACTTGATGCGCAGTTTGATTTTTCGCTCCGGGCGGCTGCCCAAGCGAACATTCTTGTGAGTTTCTCGGCCATCGGCCAGGGTCGCCGTGACCCTGTACTTGCCCGCCGGCAGAGGGCCCACGCGCTGCACACCGGCCGAAAAGCCTGCGCCGAGCTGGGCCATGATCTCGGTCATGGACAGCAGGCCGCTCATCTCATGCCCCGCGCCGTCGATGACGCTGATGCGCGCCCGCAGCTCGGCCTCAGCCTTGTCCACCACGGTCACGAGCAGCATGAACCCCGGCTCGAGATGCACCGTGGCCTCGGCCGTTCCCGCTTCGGCCAAACGCGCCGGTGCGGAACTCATGCTCACCGAATCGCCCTTCTTGGCGAAGATCGAATAGGTGCCTGGAGCGAGCCCCGCGTAGGTGAATTCTCCTGCGCCGTCGGTCTCCACCATGGCAAAACGCTCTAGTACATGGCCGTCGGCGTTGCGCACCCATACAGCTGCGCCCGCCACGGGCAGGCCCGCGGAATCTTGCACGTTTCCGATGAGTACGCCGGGACGGGGCAGGGCGAAGTCAATGGACTGCAACCACTCGCCCTCGCCGATTGTCAGACCGTTCTTGACGACGCGCCCCGACGAGGCGCCATCTCCGCCGAGAAGTCCGCCGAGCAAAATGCCGCCCGCGGCGATGGTGTAGGTCCCCGGCCGCAAGTAGGGAATGTCATAACGGCCGTCCTGGTCCGTCGCGACCTCGGCGTACTGTCCACCGAGGAACGAACCGTAGGCCACGCCGCCCTCGACATTCAAGGTCACCCGGCAGTTGGCCGCCGGGCTGCCGCCGGGGCCCTCGATGGTGCCGGAGATGCGCCCCAGGGGCAGGTCGAGTTCGAGCTTGTGCTCCTCTCCCTCCTGGGGAATGGTCTCACCGAACTCAATCGAGTTTTGGCGGCCAGTGGCCACATTGTTCTGCACCGTGACGAGGTACTCGCCGCGCTTGTCAAGGTCGACTTGGAATTCACCGCGCTCGTCGGTGTAGGCCATTTTCAAGTCGCCCAAGCCCTCGGAACCCTCGGGAACGAAGGACACCACAGCGTCCGGTACCGCTTCGCCAGCGTGGACCACCGATCCTTTGAGCGTGATCGGATTCTCCGGGGGCTGGCCCAGGATCAGGTGCAGGGACTCGCCGTCGATGATCTCGGCCGTGGCCATTTTCATCTTGCCCAGCAGGTCGCCAAGGCCCTTGCCGCTCTCGCCATTGGCTTCGCCGGTCAGGACATTGGGCATGGCGATCACCTGCCAGTTGCCCGGCTCTAGGTGTTCAAAGCGAAACTCGCCGCGGGCGTCCGAGGTGCTCATGAACTGGCGGTTGTAGCCCGGCATGAGTTGTACGATCACCGAACGGCCAGGCGCGGGTTCGCCCTCGTCGTTGCGCACCTCGCCGGTGAGCAGGCCGCCCACCCTCAGCTCCAAGACCAGGCCGTCCACGACCTCGCCCGAGACCAGCACGATGGGCTTGGGCTCACTCGAAGCAAAGCCCGGCATGCTGGCGGTCACCGAACGGCTGCCTGGCTCGACGCCCGCCAGCTTGAACTTACCCTCGAAGTCGGAGATAGCCTCGGGCGAGTCGGGGTTCTGAGAAGCTGCCACGCGATCGGCCAGACTCAATTCGAGGCCCACCTGGGCGCCGGCGAGCGATTGACCGAAGGTGTCGAGCACCACGCCCTCGATACGTGCCGCGGGGGCGAAAATGAACACCAAGTCTGGAGCGCTCTCGGGCTCGGGTAGAACCACTTCGATTCCATCGGGGGTGCCGTAGCCGACACTCGTGGCGCGGACATCCCAAACGCCCGAGCGCAGGTTGGGCAGGCTGAAATTGCCCTCGTCGTCGGCATCAAACTTGCCACTCTGGCGTTCGGCGCCGATCCCGAGCATGCCGCCGGTGCCTTGCAAGCTGGCCACCACGCGGAAACTCTCAAGGGGCGCGCCTTCGAGATCCACCGCGCGGCCACTCAAGGAGATGACCTTTTCGAGTTCGATGACGAGATCCTCAACGCCCGGCTTCACGCCGTTTTGCGCGGTGCGCCAGACCCCCGCGTGAGGACCTTCCTCGACCTCGAGTTGGGCCGAGACCTTGAAGGGCCCAACTCCCAGACCGCTCACCGCAAAGGCGCCCTCGGCATCTGTTTCGTCCACCCCGTTTTCGAGCATGGCCCTGGCGGCGTTCTGACCGTTCAAATCCACCTGCGAAAAGTCGGCGCTCACGCGCAGAAACACGCCCGCCGCCGGCGTGCCATCTGGAAAAGCGACGCGGCCCGCCAGACTCTGGCCCCGGGAGAGGGTCAAGACCAAACCCTCCACGGCGCCGCCATCGATCAGGTCCTGATCCACTAGCAACTTGGCGCCGACATAGCCTTCGGGGGAAGTGCTGAGCTCGATCGCCCCCAAGTGCACAGCCTCCATGCGAAAAACGCCCGCATCATCGGTAGTGGCCTCGCGCAGGACACCGATGCCTTCGCCTATGGGTCCCGCCAGGCGCGCCAGGATCTCTGCCTCGGCCACCGGTTGGCCTTTCTCGTCGACGACCTTGCCCGCGAGCCTCGCACCTTGGGAATGGGTGAACTCGCGCAGCAGATGAGCGCCGGGCAAGGGCTCGATGCCGCTCGACAATTGCGCGGCGAAATCGTCGTGCTTGAGGGCGATACCCAGGTGCATGCTGACCGGCAACGAGCGGAACTCGAAGAGCCCGCTCTCATCGCACTCGACTTCGATGCTGAAAGCCTGGCGGCCGATTTCGAGGGCATCGAAAGATCCAGTGATATCGGGGCCGAGATCCACGCTGGTGCCTGCAACCGATTCAGGCGCGGCGCCCGGGGCCGGTTTGACCCTGCCCGTGAGCCAAGCGCCGAGTTCTGCGGCCAGGACGACTTCCCCCACCCCAGGTGCTTTTCCATCGACGAGCTCGAAGGCTCGCGAGGCCTTGCAGTAGGAATAGCGACCGCTGAGCGCCAGATGCACGCGGCCCGCTGCGCCCGAAGCCCGCACGCGGAAGTTGCCCTCCTCGTCCACCGTGGCTTGGTCGAGGAGCACCGCGGAACTGCGCGAACTGTCCCAAGCCGCCGCGGCAGCGCCGTCGTCGGAGTAGATCCGTTGCGAACGCCGGGGCTTGGTCAAGGAGAGAACGAGGAGCTCCTCATCGCCCGGCGTCATCGGGCTGAGCACCACGCTACCTGCGATCCAGACGGTGTCCTCGGGGGAGAGGACGGACTCGCTCGGTGCCTCTTCGGCTGTAACCTCGAGGTCCTCACGCACGGGCTCTGGGGAAGAGGCCTCGCGCTGGAGTTCCTCCGCGGGGACCTGGGCCAGCTCGACCGGGGATGTCGCTTGTATGGTGCCCTCTTCGGCCCTCTCGGTGCCGCTCTCTGGAGCATCGACGGGAGAATCAGTCAGGGAATAGAAAAGAGCGCCAAGGGCGGCGAGGGTGAGGGCACCCACGATAATCAGGGTCTTGGAAGTCGAACGGTAGGTCATGGCTTGGGGAGGGCCGGGGGCAAGGGGGTGACCACAGCCTACGCCAGAAGACAACAATTATTCTGTCCCGAGGAGCTTCCTCGGCACCCAAGCCGGGAGCTATCCTGAGCCCTGTGCGCTGTCTCCTGGTTCAGTCCCCCCACCGCGACTCCTTCGGCTACTCCATGCCCCCGCCGGGGCTCCTGCGCCTGGGTGGCGAACTCGAGCGGCAGGGCATCGAGGTCGAACTCGAGGACCTGGCCTGGTGCCTGGCCGCCGGCAAACTCGAAGGCGACCTCATCGAGGCCTGCGCACAGCACCTAGCCGGACGCGGCACCTTCAGTGTGGTGGGCTTTTCGGTCATGGGCGCGACGCTGCCTGCGGCACTCGCCATCGCCGCGGACCTCCGGGCCCTGTCTCCGGCCACGCGCATCATCCTGGGTGGTCCTGGCACCACGGGCATCGACCGCGAACTCCTGACGCGCTTTCCCGTGCTCGACGCCGTGGTGCGCGGCGAGGGCGAAGTCAGTTTGGTGGCCCTTTTGCGGCGCTGGGAAGAGGGCGCCGACGCAGCCGGTGTGGCTGGAGTCACTTGGCGTTCGGCCAAGGAAGTTGTGGTGCGCGAAGAAGAAACCGCGCCGCCCATCGACCTCTCCCAGGTGGCCCCCTATGCGCGGCACCTCCTGCCGGCTTTGGTGGAATACAAACACCTGAGCGGCGAGAGCGAAGGATTGACGCCCATCGATTCCGGTCGCGGCTGCGTCTATGACTGTAGTTTCTGCACCATCGGCCGATTTTGGCAGCGCCGTTCGCGGCCCTTGCCCGCCGCCAAACTCGCCGATGAAGTCCAGGAGCTACGCAAACTCGAGGGCGCACGCCAGGCCTATCTCTGCCACGACATCTTTGGTGCTGGGCGTGCCGAGGCCCTGGCCTTTTGCGCGGAAATGTCGCGCCGCGGTCCCTGGCCCTGGGAATGCCGCGCGCGGGTCGATCACCTCGACCCAGAGCTCCTCGACGCCATGGCCCAAGCGGGCTGCTACCGCGTGCTGCTCGGGGTGGAGTCGGGAGCGCCCGCGGTGCGCGAGTTGTGCAACAAACAATTGCGCGCGAACACCGATGTGCTGGCCATGGTACGCGCTTGCATAGAACGCTCGATCACGCCCATCCTGTCCCTGATCCTGGGCTTGCCGGGCGAAGGCGACGCGGAACTCGAAGCCTCCCTCGAACTCTGCTTGCGGGCCAGCCTGATAGGCGGCGCTAACATCTCCCTGCACCTCGTCAACCCGCAGCCCGGTTGCTCCTTGGCGGAGGAGTTCGGAACCGGGTCGCGGCCCATCGCGGGGATCGCTCCCGACATGGCCCTGGGCGCAGGCGAGTCGCCTCGCGAACGCGAACTCATCGCCCGCCATCCCGATCTCTTCAGCACCTGGTCCCTGCTCCCGGGCGACGAGGGGAAAATGCGCTACCTGGCGGAGCTAGCGGCCCTGCTGCCGCCGATCATGATGCACTTCCCGCGCACTTGGGCGCTCATGCTGCGGGACAGGGGAGGCGGGCAGGCCGATATGTTCCGCGCCTGGCGCAGCACGGGTGGTAGCTTCGAGGAGTTCGTCCGAGCCCGAGGCACGGCGGTCTGCCTCGAGGCCCTGGCCTGGGAAGAAGCCATCCAGCGCGCGGCGGCGGCCAGCGCCCCGCGCTCCGAGGAAACCGCAAGCCACGCCATCCCCCGCGTCCTGGCGGAACACCTCTCCCTCGAACATGACCTGCCCACGATCGCCGACTGCCTCGCCCGCGGCGAGGAGTTCGAGTTGCTCCCGGAGCCCACACGCCTCTGTGTTCAGCCCTCCGCAAAGGGTGCACGCACTTCGCGGGTGGGTGCCCATGTCGAGGATTTGCTGTGCTCGCTGGACGGCGCGAGTACCCTGGCCCAACTTGAGGCCCGCAACCCCGGCATCAGCACAGCTCTCGAGCCCCTGGTGCAGGCTGGCCTCGTGAGTTTCTCCAGCAACTGATCTCCGACACGCAGTATCTTGTAAAGAGCAATGCCTTCAAGCGCGATGACCATACCCCGAGACTTCCCCGTTTCCCTCGCCTTCCCGCCCCAGGGGCACTTCACCCAGCCTTATCTTGCGCTGCCCTGCTTGAAGGCCTGGTTGGAAACTGGCGGGTTCCGCGATGTGGAACAGCTTGACCTCTCGATCGAAGCCTACGACCACTTCCTCTCGCCGAGCTACCTCGAACGCGCCGCCACGCGGGTCCGCGAGCGGTTGCCTCTCGCGGAATTCGAGGAGCGCGACGAACTCCCCTACCGCGACATGGCCGCCTTTCGCGCCGCGGCCGAGACGGCGGTCAGCGCCGCCGAAGTGGCGCGCCGGGTGGAGCAAGCCAAACGCATCGTGCGCGGCCCAGAGAGCTTTGACCCGGACCTCTACATCCCTGCCATGCGCACCCTCTACCAGGGACTGCGCATCGTCTCGGCGGCCCACTTTCCCGCATCCCTGACTCCTCACAACTTTACCACGGGTTATTCCATCGACCGCTCGAGTGAGGTCCTCCGCGCCACCCTCGACGGCGACCAGAATCCCTTCCTGGCCTTCTTCCAAAACCAGGTCATGCCGCGGCTTCTGGCCCGCCGCCCGCGGGTGCTGGGTTTGAGTGTGATCTACGGCAGCCAGTTGATCCCGGCACTCACCTTGGGCCGCATGGTGAAGGCCGCCCTGCCCGAGTGCCACATCACAGCCGGTGGCGGATTCTTGGCCTACATCGGCGAGAAGCTGATGAATGCCGCGGGCGTCGAGGAGTGCCTCGACTCGATCATCTTCCACGAGGGCGAGGCACCCTTGCTGGCCCTGTGCGAAGCGCTCCGCGCGGGGCACGACTTGGCCGATGTGGGATCGCTGACCTGGTTCGAAGGCCGCGGTGCCGAGCGACGCACGCGGGTCAACCCGCCGGCTCACCCCGTGTGCCTGGAGGACGCCCCGGCCCCCAACTTTGACGGATTGCCCCTCGACAAGTACTTCTCCAGCGAATTGGCCCTGCCCTACGACCTCAACCGCGGCTGCTACTTTGGCGAGTGCACCTTCTGCACGCTGCCCACGGTGATCGGCCCGGGCTACCGCACCCGCAGCGCGACGCGCATCGTGGATCATGTGGTTGAACTGAAGCAGCGCTATCAGTGTTCGCACTTCTCATTCGTTACCGACTGCATGCCGCCGGGCATGATCGCCGATCTGCCTCAGGAATTGATCGCGCGCGAAGCCGACATCAAGTGGTGGTGTGACGCCCGCATCGAGCGCAAGGCCTACGACGAAGGGGGTGCGCGCCTGTTGTACGAATCCGGCTGTCGCAAACTGCTCTTCGGCTTCGAGACGGCCACGCCGCGGCTCTTGAAGATGATGAAGAAGGGCCAAAGCCTGGATGCCGTGTCCGCTGTGGCGCGGTCCTGCAATGACGCTGGCATCAGCGTCACGTTCTATTGCATGGTGGGTTTCCCCAGCGAAACCCGCGAAGAGGCTCGGGCCACCTTGCAGTTCCTGCGCGACATGGCTGGAATCGTGCGCGAGGTCTCGTTGCAGACCTTTCACATCGACGAAGTGGCGCAGACCTACCGCGAGCCGGAGAAGTTCGGCATCCAGATTCTCGATGACGAGGGTGCGGATTTGCAGCTGTATCACGACTACACATCGGAGAGCGGCATGACCCAGGAGGAGGCGGCCGAGATGTTCGAGGAACTCATGGCTGGCATGCGCGAGTTTCTGCCACTGTTCGCCGGAGACAACATCCTCTACTTCATGCAGAAGAGTCACTACTTTCTGCATCTGGCGCGTGGTACGACGCCCGATGAGTTCGCTCGCCAGTGCTTCGAGCGCGCCGAGCGCAGCGTGCCCGCAGGCGCCCACGGATCGCTGGCGGTGCGCGCCGGAGTACGCACCCAAGCCCTGCCCTTCGACTACCAGGCGGTGCTGGAAACCCTGGCCTCGCCCCTGGCGCAAGCGGCCCGGCCGGATTTTCTCACGGGCCGTTTCGTGACCAGCGCCGAGGACCAGGCGGCGGCCCGCCTGGCCCCCCTCGGCCGTGAAGCCCGAGTACTCGTCTACCACGGCGCCCAGGCGGAATTCATGACCCTTCGGCCCGACGGCCTGATGGTGCTCGAGGCCTTGCGGGCCGCCGGCAATCTGGCAGGTCTCCAGGCGGGCATCGATTCCGAGGGCCCCGGCGGCCGAGGGGCCCGCCTCGCTCTGGACAATTTCGCCGGTGACCTGCATCGCCTGGGACTCGTCGAAATGGGCTCCCCGAACTGAGCCATCCCGCCTCCAGGGGCTCAGAGGCGCGCTCGGCTTGACGCCTGGGCTATTTGCTGCGATCCTGGAACTGGAGGACCCCTGGCACTACCCTGCGCCTCATGAAGCAAGAAAAGACCACAGCGCCCGCCGAGGCTCCCGCGAGCCCCGCGCCCTCGAAAGCGCAACAAGGAAAGGTCGAGACCCCTGGCAAGGCGCAGCCGGTCGACCTGATCGACTACGCGAAGCTCGATCTTGGCGTGGAGAAGGTGGACGAGCGCATCAGCCCGAGCGAGACGAACGTCTTCGACAAGTAGTGTCGAGGTCCTCATGGGTGCGAAGCGCCCGGCGCTGGCTGGGTGTTTTGGCGTGTCTCACGGGTCTCTTCCTGGCCTCCCAAGGCACCGCCCAAGATGAGCCGGCCGAGGTGCCGGTCGAGGACTACGTCTGGAACCTCAAACCGCCCGCACCCCTCGCCGAGGAGCGCCTGGCACAGAATCCCGTCTGGCGCGAGGTTTCCTGTGCCCAGTGCCATGAGGAGATCGCCCGCGAGTGGAGTCTCAGCCTGCACGCCCTGGCCTGGCTCGACGAGATATTCTTGGACGAGTTGTCGTCGGTGCGGCGCAAGAAGAATTGCTACGGATGCCACGCGCCCTTGCCCATGCTCGGCAAGGATTGGAAGCTGCGGCCCGAGGTGCGGCCTATGTGGCGGGATCACGGTGTGGACTGCCGCGCCTGCCACCTCGGTCCCGACGGCGCGATCCACGGTCCCTTTGGTGCGCCCTCCAACGGTCACGCTTCGGTGCGCGATGAGATCTTCAGCCCTGCGGGTTCGAACGAGTTGTGCATCTCTTGCCACCGGGTCAGCATCGGCCCCGTGATCGGCATCGCCCGCGACTTCGAGGACCAGGCTCTGGCCAGCCGTGGGCTCTCGTGTGTGGGCTGTCACATGGCGCCGGTGGAGCGTTCCATGGCCATCGACGACATCACCGGCGAGCCCCTGCCTCCGCGCAAGGGCCGCAGTCACCTACTACAAACCCCCCGCGACCCCCATTTTCTGGCCCAAGCTTTTCGCCTCGCAGTCGAACGCACCTCTGGCGGTGCCCTCTTCAGCATCCACAACCGCGCCGGCCACCGCATCCCAGGCATCGAAAACCGCCGCCTGGTCTTCGAGGTGGAACTACTTGACGAACGCGGCAAAGTGCTCGTCGAGGGCCAGCTCCTGGTGACCCGCCGCGAGTTCCTGCCCTTCGATAGTCACCGCAGCCTGGCCCTCGAAGCCCCCAGCAAAACCAAGGCTACCCACCTCCGCCTACACGCCACCCACGACGCCCCGGCCTACAAACGCCCAGTCCTTTTCCTCGAGGCGGTCTTGGAGATTGACTGAATCGTACCAGGTACTCTGCCGCTGTTTTGCAAGCAAAACAGCGGCAGAGTACCTGGTACGATTCAGTCAATCAGGGCAAGAATGTCAGCTTGATCCAGTCCTGGGTCAAGCGGCGAGGGGACAGGAACAGCACTTGGTAGTACCCGGTTGTGCCGATCAGCGCCGGGTCATTGGCAATGCCAAAGGGGACGGCAAGGGTGCCGCTGGCGGGCATGCTGCCGATGTGGGTGATCAGGATCGTGGCGCGGTGGACATGGAGCGTTCCGAGGGCCGGGAACAGGATGGGCGGGTCCTGGGGTTGGCCCGCGGAAAGCAGGAACGAGGGGTTGCCGGGGGGGCCGTGGATCTCAAGAGCGGGGATCCTGCCGATCTTCGGCGCGCCGCGCAGGATGAGATCCTCGCCTCCGGTGTCCACGAGGTCCACCTGACCGCCGTGGCCAAAGGTGTTGGCGTGGACAGCCTTGCTGCCGGCCACGACCCGCTGACCATCGGCGGAGATGTCGATGTCGAAGACCGAACCCGGCAGGTTGGCGGTCTGCACGGGCGCATCGAGAGTCTTCGAGTAAACCCGCACCTCATCGGCCAAGCCAGCCTCGTCGCCCCACAGGCCCACGGCAAAGCGCGAGCCGTCTGCACTACAGGAGATGTCGGCCACCAGGTTCTGGAAGGTGCCAGCGCCGACCACGATGTCGGTCATGGTCACAGCGCCACTGGCTACATCAAGGGCGTTGATCTGGATCGTGAGCCCCGGAGCATAGTAGTACCAGCCATAGGCCACCGTGGAACCATCGTCGGAGATATCCACCTGAGCGCAATAGACCTGGCCGCCCAGAGTCTTGGTGATCGTGTTCGCGTAGGTGCCGCCGCTGCGCTCCCAGATGCTGATGGAGTTAAAGCGGCCAAAGGCAAACACGGATCCATCCCCAGAGATGGCGTGGCTGTCAAAGCCCGAACCAATGTTGGTCGTGAAGATCACGCTGGCCGTGCCCACATCGAAGAGGTGCACGGTGTTGCTCTGGGTGAAATATAGTGTCGACCCATCGGCGGAAAGATCCCAGCCACGGAAGTTCGTCGAACTGCCCGGAGGCAGGACCGTGTACGAGGTCGGCGTCCCCGAAAGGGCGTCGAAAACCGCGATCTCCATGCTGGCCGTGTTGTTGTTCATGATCGCCGCCACGATGATGGAACCGTCGCGGGAGATGGCGACCTTGGCGGTGGAATCGATTACGGGAGCAAAGGTATAGGTCCAATCGGGGCTGGCGGAACTCGAGGTGTACTTGCGCACTACGGCCTGACGCGTCTGAAAGTTGCCGCCGAGCACAACCTGATCCAGGGTCACATGGTTGGCCGTGCTACGCGCGGAATCGACGCGCTGGAATTCCGAGTCGAGGGGCGTGTTGTCGGTCCAGACCACCGCAGGAGGATTCGCATCGTAGCTGGAGAGCAGGGCCACGGCCTCGTTGTTGAGGCCGTACTCCACCAGCACCTGGCCGCCCTCATCGCCGATAGCCACGGCCTCGGCCACCCAGGCCGCGCCGCCGTCGGTGTGGGTCCAGAGCGAGCCCGCGCTGGTCAATTCCTGGGTTCCACCGATCCGATTCGCGGTCCCGCCGAAGCGCGCGTGTTCGCGAACGCCCGCTTCACTAACCTGGATGCGTGTGGCCCGGGTGCGCAGAGTGTCGGCCTGAGCGGGGCTCTGCGCGGAGAGGGGGCTGACACTAGCGAGCAAGAGTGGCAACAGTAGAATTTTCATGGGAAGGCCTTTATTCATGGGATTGGGCTCGTTTTAGATGCTGTATCCATCGGCGCTCGCAACGAGCGACTCTTCGAAACCAGGGTGCCCGCCAGCCAGTCGGCCAGGGGGTAGACAATGTTGAAGTTCTCGGTGTGCATGCGGTCGTGGGCATGGTGCAGCCGGTGGTGATCGCGCATGTAACGGAAGGGCGGGAACCAGAGCAGGGGGTGATCGTCGCGCAGGTGCGAGATGCTATGGACGATCTCGTAGCTCGAGAAGTAACCCGCGCTGCCCGCCAAAAGGAGCCAGGCTGCGTTGCTACTGACGAAGCGGTCGAGGAGGAACCAGCCCGGCAGGTTGACCAAGCCGAGCACCAAGGCCACAACCCAGAGCGGAAACAGGACGGCGTGCAGATCGCGCATGGAGGTGCAGACGATGTGCACATCGGTGAAGAACATGTGATGCACTTCCGAGTGCCGGTAGTAGGCAAACTGCGCGAAGCGCCGCCGCCGGTGGAGCAGGTCGCGGTGGATAAAAAACACCGCCGCATTGCCGAGCAAGGCGACCAGCGCCAACAGCCCCCACTCCAGAATCTGCACCGCGTGCAATTGACTCAACCCCCAGACCACGAGGGCACCCATGAGCCCCGCGCTACTGGCCACATGCAGCCAGCCGTTGTAAAGCCTGGGTATCCCCTGCCGCCGTTCCCGCTCGCGAAAGCCCTCGACATCAAAGTCCGCCATGCTATCCAGACTAACCCCTATCCTCACTTTTTGGGCAGACCTCCCCCCTACTCCCGCCTAATGCAGGTCCAGATGAATCTCGCGCGGGGAGCACGCTCCGAGAATGTTGCTGCCGGGGTAGACCTTGATGCGCGCCGGCGCCTTGGCCGCCGAAGGCTTGAGCAGCAACACATCACCAGCGCCCTCAATGGGCGAAAGAGGTTCTCCAGCACCCGATCCGCTCGCAGGGCTGCTCGCATCTTCAGGCTGTCGAGCGGTTCCTGGCTCGTGCAAGGCGTCTCCAGCGGTGTGGTGTTGCGGGCCGAGGGGCCCCGGGGGACCAGGAGGGCCCAGGGCAGAGTGCGACAGAACTATCCTGGCCGAGGGACGGCTAGTCGGGGGCTCCTTCCCCCAAAGAGACGCCAAACCCTCACCCGGGGTAAACCCCTCCCACGCCCAACCTGGAACGAGATAGGAATCCCCGGCCTAGGAGCCCCCAGGAGAGGCTGGCCGGGCTGGTTTCTTGTCAGGCGGGATGATGAGTGGAGTACCAGGTACTTCGCCAGGTACTTCACTCATGCTCGAAGCCCCGGCGAGGTTGGGGGCGCTAAATTCTTGGAGGTCCACGGGTAAGCCGGGGGTGGTGCTTCCCGAGACGAGGTGGCCTCGTTAATATGTTGCGCATCCTGGGGACCCCAGCCGCTGGCAGAGACCGCATCTGCGCGCCGCGCGACCCCCCCCAGACCCCATGCCCACACCCTACACCGCCCTCTTCATTCTGCTCGGAATCGTTGTCGGTTTCGTGGTGCTGGTGACCGTGGCCAGCAACCTGCTGGGGCGCAAGAGACAGAATGCGGAGAAGGACAGTCCCTACGAATGCGGCATGGATAGCGAGAGCCCGGCACGGGTGCGCATCTCGATCCATTTCTATCTGGTGGCGGTGCTCTTCATCCTCTTCGATGTCGAAGCGCTCTTCCTCATCCTGTGGGCCGGCAGCGCCGAAGCCTTCAACGCAGCCGGCCATGGCGCCCTGGTCTTCGCCGAAGTCAGCGCCTTCGTGGCCGTCTTGGCCCTGGCTCTAGCCTATGTTTGGCGCAAGGGAGGACTCGAATGGGATCGCTGAAAGCCGTGGACGGTACCCTGGCGGAGGAAGGTTACTTCGCCACGCGCCTCGACGCCCTGGTCAACTGGGGTCGCAAGAACAGTCTCTGGCCCATGCCCCTGGGGCTCTCGTGTTGTGGCATCGAAATGATGGCCATGGTGGGGCCGCGCTTCGACATCGCGCGCTTCGGCGCCGAAGCCCTGCGCTTCTCGCCACGCCAGAGCGATGTAATGATCGTGGCCGGCACCCTGACCTGGAAGATGGCCGAAGCAGCGCGCACGATCTACGACCAGATGCCGGATCCCAAATGGGTCATCTCCATGGGAGTCTGCGCTTCCACCGGCGGCATGTACGACACCTACTCGGTGGTGCAGGGAGTGGACATGATCCTGCCCGTGGATGTCTATGTCCCCGGTTGTCCGCCGCGGCCCGATGCAGTCATCGACGCCCTGATCAAACTGCAACGACGCATCGAACGGGAACGGCCCGTCAAGGCGCTCTTCAGCGACCGCGCAGCAAAGGACGAATGGCTCGAAGGCCACGGCAAATTCAATCTCCAACCCAATAGCTCCATCGCAGCCGAGGATCGCGAGCTGTGACCAACACCCGCGCACGCATTGAGGCCCGGGTGGGCCAAGAGGGGCTCGTCTGGCGCGAGAGCGCCGATGGCATGGCCTGCCTCGAATTGGCCGCCGGGGACCTTGCGGGGCTCGCGGCCCAGCTCAAGAGCGCCTGCGACTTTGAGATTTGCACCCTGGTGACGGCCATCGACCACTATCCGAGGGCCAGCCCGGGCCGCTTTGAAATCGTCTGGCAACTCCAGTCGCTGACCCTCGGTGACCGCCTGCGACTCTTCGCCACAGCCGCAGGCGAGCCGCCCACGGCTCCCAGCGTCACCCACCTCTGGCCCGGAGCCGCCTATCTAGAGCGCGAGTGCTACGACCTCTTCGGCGTGGTCTTTGAAGGCCACCAAGACTTTCGCGGGCGCAGCAACTTGCGCCGCATTCTGATGCCCGAGGCCTTCGAACACCATCCCCTGCGCAAGGACTTCCCCCACCAGGGCATCGAACCGGACAAGCTCTACAAACGCTGGGACGCCGCACGGCGCCGGGGCGCGCAAGAGGGAACGCAGGCGGGGCCCTCATGACCAAACAGTTGTTCGAATACGCCGCCCTTCCCACCGATGCCGACGATCCCCTGGCAGGCGATTTGATGGAGCTCAACATGGGCCCCTCGCACCCCGCCACCCACGGTGTCCTGCGCCTCAAGGTCAAGGTCGACGGCGAGATCGCCCGCGACATCGAACCCATCATCGGCTACCTGCACCGCGGCAAGGAAAAGGCCTGCGAAGGGCTCGGCTGGCGCAAGTTCTTCGTGCATACCGACCGCCTCGACTACTTGCAGCCCCTGGCCAACAATGTCGGCTACGCCCTGGCGCTGGAAAAGCTGGCGCAGTTGGAAGTGCCCGAACGAGGCCAGACGATCCGCGTGCTCTTGATGGAAATCAGCCGCATCATGTCGCACCTGATCGCCGTGGGCGTGTCGGCCATCGACCTGGGCGCGGTGTCGATCTTTTTCTTCACCTTCCATGAACGCGAGCGGCTCTACGATGTGCTCGACGCCTACACCGGGCACCGCATGAACAACACCTATGTGCGCATGGGTGGGGTCTACGCCGACCTCGATGAAAGCATCGAAAAACTACTGCACGAATTCCTGGCCGAATTCGACGCCAAAGTCGACGAGTGGGAGAGCCTGCTTAGCGGCAATCGCATCTGGCACAACCGCAACCGCGGGGTGGGCACGATCAGCGCCGAGGATGCCCTGCGCTTCTGCCTCAGCGGCCCAAACCTGCGTGCTTGTGGCATCGACTTCGACCTGCGCAAGCAGGAACCCTACTCGGGCTATGAGCACTACGACTTCGAAGTGCCCGTGGGCACCGTGGGCGACGCCTTCGATCGCTATCTGGTGCGCATCGAGGAACTGCGCCAATCGGCACGCATCTGCCGCCAAGCTCTCCAGCGCCTGGCAGAGAGCCGCGGCGAAGATTTTCTCTCCCGCGACCGGCGCTTCGTCTTGCCGCCCAGGGGTACCGTTCACACCCAGATGGAGGAGTTGATCCACCAATTCAAGATCGTCACCGACATGGCCCTGCCCCGCGGGGAGGCCTACGCGGGAATTGAATCGAGCAAGGGCGAGTTGGGTTTCTTCGTCGCCTCCGACGGCACAAGCGCCCCCCTGCGCTGCCATGTCCGCGCGCCGAGCTTGATGAATGTGCAGGCCATTCCGCTCTTGGCGGAAAACGGTTTGATCTCCGACCTCGTGGCCATCATTGGCAGCCTGGATTTCGTCATGGGCGAGGTGGATCGCTGATGGCTTTCCCCGCCGCCCTGCAAGCTGAGTTCGAGGAACTCATCAAGAACTACCCCGATCGCAAAGCCGGGCTGATTCCCGCCCTGCACCGTTGCCAGGAAGATCTCGGTGGCTGGATCACGCCCGAGATCATGGAAGACTGCGCGGAATTTTTCGGCCTCGAACCAGTGGAGGTCTACGGCGTGGCGAGTTTCTACCCCATGTTCAAGCTCAAGCCCCAGGGAGAGCATGTGATCGGCGTCTGCCACAATCTCTCCTGCGACCTGCGCGGGGCGCAAGCCGTCCTGGCGCGGGTGATCGAAAAGACTGGAGCCAAGGTCGGCTCACGCTCGGCCGACGGCAAGTTCACTGTGGAAGTACTCGAGTGCCAGGGCGCCTGCACCAACGCCCCCATGTTCGACCTCGACGGCGTCTACCACGAAGACCTCGACGAAGCGCGCGTCGATGAGATCCTGGACGGTCTGAGATGAGCGCGCCCGAGCTGTACCTGCTGGAACGCGCCGGGCGCGAAGGGTCCGAGACCCTCTCGGTTTACCACGGAAGCGGCGGCTACAAGGCCCTGGAGAAGGTGCTCAAGACTCCCCTGACCCAGGCGGAAGTCATCTCCGAGGTCAGGGAAGCCGGTCTGCGCGGCCGAGGCGGCGCGGGTTTTCCCACGGGGCTCAAGTGGAGCTTCATGCCCGACCACGAAAAGGACTCGCGCAAGCGCTACATGGTGGTCAACGCCGACGAGTCCGAACCCGGAACCTGCAAGGACCGCGTGCTCATGCGCGAGGATCCCCACGGCCTGATCGAGGGCTGTTTGATCGCGGCTTTTGCCATGCGCATCGACGCGGTCTACATCTATGTGCGCGGCGAATACCGAAAGCCCTACAACAGATTGCAAGCGGCCATCGACGAAGCCCGCGCGGCGGGACTCGTAGGGGACGCGATCATGGGTTCGGAGTTTTCCTGCGAGATCCACATGCACAAGGGCGCGGGGGCCTACATCTGCGGCGAGGAAACCGGCTTGATGGAGAGCCTCGAAGGCAAGCGCGGCCACCCGCGGCCCAAGCCGCCCTTCCCCGCCGGTGTTGGTCTCTGGGGTCAGCCCACCACGGTCAACAATGTGGAGTCGATCTTCAACGTGCCCTTCATCATCGACCGCGGAGCCACCTGGTTTGCCAGGTTGGGCTCGGAAGAGAGCCGGGGCAATTTCCTCTGTGGCATCTCCGGCCATGTCGAGCGCCCCGGCGTCTATGAAGTGCCCCTGGGTACACCTGCCCGCGAAATCCTCGAGGACTACGCCGGAGGCATTTGGAAGGGACGCAGCCTCAAGGCCTGGTTCCCTGGCGGCTCGTCCACGGGACTCCTGCCCCCGGACTTGATCGACACGCCCATGGAACACGACTCGATCAAGGCCATTGGATCCATGTTCGGCACGGGCGCCATGATCATCCTCGATGAAACGGCCTGCACGGTGCGCGCCTCAGAAGTCCTGGCGCGCTTCTACGACCACGAGAGCTGCGGCCAGTGCAGCCAGTGTCGCGAAGGCACCGAGTGGTTGCACCAGATATTCCGCCGCATCGAAGAGGGCGGCGGCAGCATGGAAGACATCGCCAACCTCGAACGCCTGGCCATGGGCATGGCCCCGGGCAAGACCATCTGCGCCCTGGCTGATGCCGCTGCGATCCCCACCCTGGCCGTGATCAAGCATTTCAAGAACGAGTTGGTGGCCCATGTGGAGCAGGGTTGCTGCCCGCTCAAGGCAAACACCGCCCGAGCTCAAGAGGTACGCGTATGACTCGCATTCGCCTCAATGGCAAGGAAATCGATGCGGACAAGGACCGGCCCCTGATCGCCGCAGCCCTCGCGAACGGCGTGGATGTGCCGCACTACTGCTATCACTCCGGCCTGACGCCTGTGGGTTCCTGCCGCATGTGCCAGGTAGAGGTCACCGAAGGCGAGCGCCCCGCGCGAGTGGTGGCCGCTTGTCGCACGCCCGTCAGCGAGGGCATGCAGGTCGAGACCCAAACGCCCGCCGCCCAGGCTGCGCGCCGAGAGTGTCTCGAGTTCCTGCTCAAGAACCATCCCCTCGACTGTGCCATCTGCGACAAGGCTGGCGAGTGCCAGTTGCAGGACTACACCTACGCGGAGGGACAGTCCGAAGGACTCAGCGCCGAGCCGCGTCGCAAACTGGACAAGCGGCGCTCCCTCGGTGAAGTGATTCTGCTCGATCAGGAACGCTGCATCCTGTGTTCACGCTGCGTGCGCTTCTTCGAGGAAGTCGAAGGCCAGGCGCAACTGACCATCGCTGGTCGCGGCGCGAACTCCACAATTCAGACCTTCGCCGGCCGCGACCTCTCCGGCAACTACCAGGGCAATGTGGCTGACCTCTGCCCGGTGGGAGCGCTGACCCTCAAGTCCTTCCGCTTTCAGGCGCGGGTTTGGAACCTCACCAAGCGCGCCTCGACCTGCGGCGAGTGCAGCCGGGGTTGCGCCATCTCGGTGGAGGTCCTGCGCCAAGGCCAAGTCAAGCGCATCCGACCGCGCTACGAGGCTCTGGTCAACCGCTGGTGGATGTGCGACACGGGGCGCTTCGCCTTCGAAGGCGCGACCCTCTCCGGTCGCCTCGAAGGCGCACAGTTGCGGGGCTACAGCGGCCTGGAAGACTGTAGCACCAGCGAAGCCTTGGCCGCGGTGGCCACGGGCTTTGCCGTGCACACGAATCATGTCTTCATTGCTTCGCCCTGGCTCACCGTGGAGGAAGGCCGGGACCTCGTGGAACTGGCCCAGGCCGTGGGCGCCGTCTTGCGCATGGTTTCGCCCGAGGAAAGCGGCCTGGCCGACAAGATCCTGAACACAGGAGACCCCTGCCCCAACCGCCGCGGCCTAGCTGATGTCGGCATCGAGAGCGCCAGCGCGCCAGAGTGCCTTCAATTGTGCACCGGCGCCGAGACCGCCACCCTCGTGGGCGAGAGGGTCGTGAACCTCGTGGGCCGCGAAGCCCTTTCCGAGCACGATGGCAAATCAAGGCTTTTCGTCTTCGATACCCAAGCCCTGGACGCTGCCAGAGTGGCCGTCCAGGTCGGCGTGGCCTCCTGGGTCGAACGCAGCGGCACCTGGGTCAACGCCGACGGCCACGAGAGCCCCATCGCCGCGGCGCGTTCGGCGCCGGCCGGCGTCTGTGGAACTCAGGGACTCTTGGACGACCTGCGCGCCCTTGTGGCGACCTGCGCGCCGGGGAGTGTTTCCAGGTGACCGTGCTCCTCGCCACTCTGCTCAAGGTCCTGGTAATCTTCGGCTGCCTGATCAGCGCCGCAGGCATCTCGACCCTGGCCGAACGCAAAATCTCGGCCTGGATCCAACTGCGCCGGGGACCCAACCGCGTGGGACCCTTCGGTCTCTTGCAGCCCCTGGCCGACGGCATAAAGTTCATGTTCAAGGAGGAATTCGTGCCGCCGGGCAAGAGCCGCTTCCTGTTCATCCTGGCTCCGGCACTGGCCGCAGTTCCGGCCATGATGAGCGTTGCGGTGATTCCCTTCACCGGCCGGATCGCCGAGATCGATGGCACGCCCATCTTGGGTTCGGTCGCCGACCTCGACATGGGTGCGATCTTCATCATGGCCGTTTCGGGTCTTGGTGTGTACGGCATCATCCTGGGCGGTTGGGCCAGCAACTCGAAGTACCCGCTGCTCGGCGGCCTGCGCGCTGCAGCCCAGATGATTTCCTACGAGCTCTCGATGATCCTGATCATCCTTGCCATCGTGGCCATGAGCGGCACGCTGAACCTGCGCGAGATCGCCGACGCTCAGAATGATCACACGCTCCTCGGCTTCCTGCCCGCCTGGAATGTGTTCTTGCAGCCCTTGGCATTCGTGCTGTTTGTGATCTGCACCTTCGCCGAGACCAACCGGCACCCCTTCGACTTCGCCGAGTGCGAGTCGGAACTCGTGGGCGGCTTTCACACCGAGTACAGCTCGATGAAGTTCGCGCTGTTTTTCATCGGCGAGTACTGTGCCATGATCGTCATGGCCTGCCTGACCACCACGCTGTTCCTGGGCGGGGCCTCGGTGCCCTTCTGGGCCGAAGCGCCCTGGTTCATCGGCCTTGGCAGCTTCGTTTTCAAAGCCGCTGCATTCATGTTCCTGTTCATCTGGGTGCGATGGTCCCTGCCGCGCTTTCGCTACGACCAGTTGATGGCCCTGGGTTGGAAGGTCTTCCTGCCCCTTGCCATCACCAACATCTTCATCACTGGCCTGGTGCTAGCTCTCTGATGGTCATCGTCAAGCGCAAGCAACTGACCCTTGGGGAACGGCTCTATCTGCCGGAGATCGTGCGCGGGCTGTCGATTACCGTGCGCAAGATGTTCGCGAAGCGTGCCACCCGGCAGTACCCCGAGGAGCCCCTCGTCACCACGGCCGTCACCCGCGGCCAGCCGCGGCTGGCCATGAATCCCGACCAGACCCTGCGCTGCGTCTCGTGCGGCATGTGCGAGGCAGCCTGTCCGGCCTACGCCATCACCATCGACGCCCATGAAGTCGAGCGCGAGATCGAACGCGAGCCGGAGCACTTCGAGATCGACATGCTGCGCTGCATCCTGTGCGGCTTCTGCGAGGAGGCCTGCCCCAAGGAAGCGATCTGGATGAGCGACGAACTCGAACTCGCCGACTACACCCGCGCCTCGCTCGTTTACAAACTCGACCGACTCGTGCGCCCCGTTTCCCAACTGCAAGGGCGCATCGACTACATCGAAGAAATCAATCGCCGGTGGAACAACTAGTCTTCTACAGCCTCGGCCTGGGGGCCGTGATCGGTGCCCTGGGTGTCGTCACGGCCAAGAATCCGATTTTGAGCGTGCTCTCACTGCTTTGGACCTTCTTCTGCCTGGCGTGCGTCTACCTCTTGATCGGTTTTGAGTTCCTTGCCGTGGCCCAGATCCTGGTCTACGCCGGCGCCATCATGGTGCTCTTCCTGTTCGTGATCATGCTGCTGAACCTCGGCACATCCGAGGCCGCCGACTTCGACACAGCCCGTGCCATGGGGCGGCGCCTGCCGCTGGTGCTGCTGGTTGGCTGCACCCTCGCGGCCCTGTCGATCCTGGCCGCCCAGCAAGTTGGCGGGACAAGCGACGAGGCTAGAGCGGACTTGAGATCCGTGGGTTCCCTTACAGATCTAGCGCAGGTCATGTTCGGCACCTACCTGCTGGCCTTCGAGGCAGCTTCGATCCTGCTCCTGGCGGGCACGGTGGCGGTGGTCATGCTGGCCAAACGGGAACGGAGGAAAAACGCGGCATGAACATCCCCCCGCAGCAGCTCCTGATCCTGGCCGGCATCCTGTTTGCCATCGGCGTGGGCGGTTTTGTCATCCGTCGCAACCTGATCGTAGTGCTGATGAGCATCGAGCTGATGCTCAACGCCGCCAACCTGACCTTCATCGCCGCCAGCCGCATGCATTCGACCTCCGAGGTCCAGAACCTCGATGGCGCTGTCTTTGCGATCTTCGTGATCTGCGTCGCCGCGGTGGAAGCCGCAGTGGGCCTGGCCCTGGTGATTGCCTTCTTCAGGCGCCATCAGTCCATATCCCTCGACAGCCTGGGGGCGGGAGAATGATGGAGTGGCTGTAGTCAACTGGTTGTGGTGGATCCCGGCCCTGCCGCTCCTGGGCAGCGTCATCGCGGCGTGCCTGCATGCCTGGACCCTGGCGGCGCGCAAGCGCGCGCCAGAGGCCAGCGCAAACGACACCGATCGCGCCGCGCGTCTGGCCTGGCCCGTGGCCTCGCTCGCCGTGGGCCTGGCCTTCGTCTTGAGCGTCGTGGCCTGGTCCGCACTCTCCGACCTGCCGCCCGAGGCGCGCGTCCTGGAAAGCAGCACCTGGAACTGGATCGACGGCGGTTCGATCTCCTTTGGCATTTCGATGCTGGTGGATCCGCTCTCGTCCATCATGCTGCTTGTGATCTGCGGCGTGGGCGCTTTGATCCACATCTACGCCGGCGGCTACATGGCGGACGATCCGGGCAAGGCCAGGTTCTTTGCCTACCTGAACCTGTTCGTGGCCATGATGCTTCAGCTGGTCTTGTCCTCGAACCTGCTCGGCCTGTTCATCGGCTGGGAAGGCGTGGGTCTCTGCTCGTACCTGCTGATCGGCTTCTGGTACGAAAAACACGGCACCTCCCAGGCCGGTCAAAAGGCCTTCGTGGTCAATCGCATCGGCGATGCGTGTTTCCTCATCGGCAGCTTCTGCCTGATCGACCTCTTCGGCACATTGGACATGTCGGACATCGGCGCCGGGGTGGCCGACCTCTTGCAATCAGGCGAGCACAATTTCCAAATTTCCCTCGCGGCTCTGCTGCTGTTCGGCGGGGCCTGCGGCAAGTCGGCCCAGTTGCCACTTTTCGTCTGGTTGCCCGACGCCATGGCCGGTCCCACTCCGGTCTCGGCGCTGATCCACGCAGCCACCATGGTCACTTCGGGGGTCTACCTCGTGGTGCGCCTGAACCCGCTCTTCGCGGCCGCGCCGGGCGTGCTGTTCTTCATGGGCTTGGTGGCGGCGGCCACGGCCTTCATCGCGGGGTCGGCGGCGGTGGCTCAACGCGACTTGAAAGGCGTCCTGGCCTACTCCACCGTGAGCCAATTGGGCTACATGTTCCTGGGGCTCTCGGCCGGAGCCTGGTCGGCGGCCATCTTCCACCTCGTGACCCACGCCTTCTTCAAGGCGCTCTTGTTCCTGGCCGCGGGCTCGGTGATCCACGGTGTGCACGGCAATCAGGACATGCACAAGATGGGCGGGCTCAGGAAGCATATGCCGCGCACGGCGGCGACCTTCATCGCTGGCGCCGCGGCCCTCTCAGGGCTGCCGCTGCTGGCGGGTTTCTTCTCCAAGGACGAGATTTTGACCCTCACCTTCGCTCGAGGCGGCGGACACATGGGGCTCTGGCTGGTGGGCTTGGGCGTGGCGGCTCTCACCGCGTTCTATTCCTGGCGCATGGTTGGCCTCGTGTTCTTCGGCCCGGCGCGCTTTGACGAGCAAAAACAAAAGCCGCACGAGTCGCCGACCTCCATGGTTTTGCCGCTCATGATCTTGGCCTTCCTGGCGGTTGTGGGCGGAGCGCTTAACCTGCCAGCGGTCTGGCCCTTCGAAGGCAGCGCGGGAGTCTTGCACCACTGGCTCGCGCCGGTGACGCGCCTGGGCGACGAGATCCTCTTCCACGGGCTCGCACCGCACCTCACAAGTCGCACCGAATACATCTTGCTGGCCATCGGCGCTGGCTTGGCCTTGATCTACAGCCACAAGGGCTTCCACGCCTACAAGCACGGCCTCGAGCGCGACGAACAATTCCAAAACCAGCGACCTCTGTTGCAAGGCACCCTTAGAGACGCCTGGGGCATCGATGGGGCTTACACCCGCTGGATCGTGCAACCGATCAAGCTGCTCGCCTTCTGCGTGTCGGTCATGGTGGACAAACTTTTGATCGACGCAGCGGTCAACGGTGCGGCCCGCGGAGCCCGTGCTTTGGGCGAACGAGCCAAGCGCATGGGTGACGGCAGTGTGGCCCAGACGGGGCTCTGGATGGGCGCGGCCGCGGTCTTGTTGGCCCTGGTCTGGATGGCCGGAGGTGGCCTGTGAATCTGATCCTCCTGACCTTCCTGCCCCTGGCGGGAGCTGTATTGTTGCTTCTGACCCCGGCGGGCAGTGTCAAAGTACAACGTACCATCGCCCTCGTCACCACCAGCGCCGTGGCGGTCCTGGGGGTCATGCTCTTCGGAAACTTCGACGGCATCAGCGCCACCGCCCAATACTTGAGCGAGGCTCCTTGGTTCCAACTTGCCGGCAAGGAACAACCAATCGATGTCTGGTTCCGCCTGGGAGTGGACGGGATCTCGATCCTGCTCGTCAGCCTGACCGCGATTCTAATGCCCCTGGTGGTGCTCTCGGCGCAAGTCCACATCGACAAGCGCGTCAAGGAATTCTTCTTCTGGCTGCTCCTGATGGAGACGGGCATGTTGGGCGTCTTCCTGGCCCTGGACTTGATCCTGTTCTATTTCTTCTGGGAGCTGTCGCTGATCCCGCTCTACTTCATCCTCGGTATCTGGGGAGGCGAGCGCCGGCTCTACGCCACGATGAAGTTCTTCCTCTACACCGTGGCCGGCAGCCTCTTGATGATGCTCGGCGTGATCTGGTTGACCTACCAGACCGGCGAGTCGGATGTGCGCGCCCTGATGACCCTGGCCAGCGGCATCGAACCGACCGTGCAGCTTTGGATCTTTGCCTCCTTCGCCATCGGCTTTGCGATCAAGGTGCCTGTGCTGCCGTTCCACACCTGGTTGGCTGACGCACACACCGAAGCACCCACATCCGGTTCGGTGGTGCTGGCCGGCGTGCTGCTGAAGATGGGCACTTATGGGCTGTTGCGTTTCGGCGTGGGCATGTTCCCCGCTGCCGCCCTCGAAGCCGCGCCACTGTTCATGGGCCTGGGCGCCGTGGGCATCTGTTATGGCGCCTTCCTGGCCATGGCGCAAACCGACATCAAACGCCTGGTCGCCTGTTCCTCGGTGAGCCACTTGGGTTTTGTGGTCATGGGCATCTTCGCCTTGACCGAAGCCGGGCTCGTGGGCAGCGTCTTGCAGATGGTGAACCACGGTCTCTCCACTGGACTTCTGTTTCTGCTGGTGGGCATGATTTACGAGCGCCGACACACCCGCGAGCTCAGCCAGTACGGCGGCATCGCTCGGGTCATGCCGCTCTTCGCATTCTTCTTCGTGGTCTCGGTCCTCGCCAGCATGGGCTTGCCGGGTCTGAACGGTTTTGTGGGCGAGTACCTGATCCTCCTGGGCAGTTTCCAGGCCTCGCCGCTGTGGGCCACTGTGGGCGTCAGCGGCATCGTTTTTGGCGCCGTCTACCTGTTGATGGCCACCCGCAAGCTGCTCTTTGGAGCGCTGACGGTGGAGGCCAACGAAAACCTCAAGGACCTCGATTTCCGCGAGACCTTCATTCTGGTGCCCCTCGTGGGCCTCTGCCTCTGGATCGGCGTGGCGCCCAATTCTTTCATCCACAAGACCTCGGGCTCGATCGACGCCGTCATGTTGCGTATCGAAACGGCGCGCGACATGCGCACGACATCGTCCGCATTCAACGCGCCTCCTGATGCCCCGGCGACCGTAGCCGCAAGCCATCACGAGCAGCCATGATCGCACTCCTCGACATCACAGCCCTGGACGCCGCCGACCTGCGCGGCGCGGCCCCGATGCTCGCGGTGACCTGTGGTATCTTGCTGGCCCTCGCGGCCGAGATCGTGCCCGCCCTGCGCCCGGCTCGTGGGTTGGCTTTCCTGGGCAGCCTCGTGGCGGCCATCTTCCTCGAGGTCCAGCTCATCGCCGCCCCCGCGGGCGAGATCTTCAGCGGTGCCTTCGGCGCCACGGCCAGCGCATCGCTCTTTGGGCTCTTGTGCGCCACCTCCGCGATCATCGCCTGGGCCTACAGCCTGCGTTACTACAAACTCGAAGCGCCCTACAAGGGTGAGCACGATGCGTTGATCCTTTGTGCGACCCTGGGCATGCTGATCATGTGCGGCGCATTGGACCTCTTGACCTTCTTCGTGGGGCTCGAGCTCTTGAGCGTGCCGCTCTACGCCTTGGCTGCCTTCCGCCGCGCGCGGCGTGACTCGGTGGAAGCGGGGCTGCGTTATTTTCTCCTGGGCGCCTTTGCCGCGGGCCTATTCCTCTTTGGCGCGGCCCTGCTCTACGCGTCGAGTGGCACCCTCAGTTTGGCGGGCTTGCGGGCAGCGTCACTCGACGCGCCCCTGGCGCTCATGGGCGGTGCGCTTGTGATCTCCTCCTTGTTCTTCAAGGTCAGCGTCTTTCCCTTTCACTTGTGGGTGCCGGATGTCTACCAGGGCAGCCCCACGCCGGTGACGACCTTCATGGCAACGGGCACCAAGGCCGCTGGCTTTGCCTTCCTGTTCCAGGTGGCCTTCTTGATGCCCGCGGGGGCGGCGGCTCTGACGGGAGCCCTGGCCGTGGCCACCATGGCCGTGGGCAATCTGGCCGCTCTGGTGCAGACCGACCTCAAGCGCCTCTTCGCCTTCTCGGCGGTGGCCCACGCCGGCACCCTGCTCCTGGGGGTGGCGGCCCTGGCCGCTGGTGATCCCGTGGCTTCTGGGCCGCTGGATGCGGCTCTCTATTACATGGGGGCTTACATCTTCACCGCTGGCGGCGCCTTCGGTTTGGTGGCGCTGATGGAGTCCGAGGACGAGCGCTTCCTCAAGCTCGATGCCCTGCGAGGCCTGGGTCGCCGGCGCCCGGGACTGGCCGCGGCCTTGTCCCTCTTCATGCTCTCCCTGGGCGGTTTCCCCCTGACAGGCGGCTTCCTGGGCAAGTACTTCATCTTCGCCAGCGCCCTGCGAGCCGACCTGCTGCTTTTCTCGGTCCTCGGCATCCTGCTTTCTGTGGTGGCCCTGGGCTACTACCTGCGGGTGGTCATGACCCTTTGGATGCTGCCCGCCGAAGAAGGCGCACCGCTGCTCGAGTCGAAACTCCTGAGCGGGCGCCTGGTGACCTGGCTCTGTACCGTCATGGTGCTGGCCCTGGGCCTGGCCCCGGGCTGGTTCCTCGAGCGCTTCTTTTAGGCGCTGACGCCGGTCGCCGGCGCTAGTCGCGGTCGAATTCCACGGCCCAGCCGCGGCGCTCACCCTTGACTCGTTCGCAGCGTACGAGGCTGCCGGTGAAGGTTTGGGGGCCTTCGGGGCCGTCGATTTCGACGGAGACCTTCAACTCGCCCTCGGTGAAGAACAGGATGCCCGACTGAGAGAGGTTGGCGGACTCGCCTTCGAGGCAGGGAGTGTCGATCTGGATGCGCACATGTTCCTCACAGGACCGGCGCTCGGCGCGGCGACGGTTGGAGGTCGATGCTGATCGTGAATTGGGCTGGTCCATGGCGGGTCGGAGTCGGGTGAAAAGGGGCTTGGGAGCCTCTAATTCATCGACACGGACCACGGCCGCCCTTGAGGAACCATGGAAGAAGGGCCCCGGGGACTCTGGGAGCCCTATTCGTGGCAGCAAGAGCCGCTGTTTTTAGTGTCCGCCCCCACAAGAGGAGATCTCGGGCGGCGGGGTGATCTTCGGCTGGGAAGGGGGCTCCAAGAGTTGCGCCACCTCGGGGATGATCTCCGGTGCCCCCGGACCCGGGATCTGATCGGCCAGGGCGCATAGCTCTTGGTGATACTCGTCCAAGCTCAGCACGTGGAGAGTCGCCTCAAACAACTCGGCCCCCTCGCGGCCAGCAATATCGAGGTAGTTGATCGAGGGGGTGTGGTAGGCCACAAGGAGCGAGAGTACCTCGGGCCGCTAGCGGAAGTGTTCGTGGACGAAGAGGGTAAAACCACCCTTCGGCCCCTGGGGCGAGACCTTCGCAAAGGCAAACTCGCCAGGCATCAGCTCGGTCTCGGTGAGCTCGATGCTGGTGGCAAAGCGCACGAAGTCCCCGTCGCCAAGGAGCGCCGCGCATTCGGATGCCGAGAACTCGGGCCCATAACGGGCCCGAGCCTGTCGCGCCTTCCCCTCCACATGCCCGCGCAAGGCAGCACAGCCGTCTTCTTCACCGAACTTGAGGGGCTTCGTCGCAGGTGCCAACCGGGGAAACTACTTGTTGTAGCGTTTCTTGAACTCCGCGGATGCCCTGGCACGCGCCTCGGCTGCAGCGGGATCCATATTGCCCAGGTACCACTTGTGGCCCTTCGACTTGCGCACATCGTGGATCACCTTGCGCAGCGCTTCGGCGGCAGCCACGCGGATCTCATCACCGGAGTGCAAGCCCTTTTCGGCGAGTTCCTCGAGTTCGGGGATGTACTCGGCGTAGAAGTTCTTGGCGAGGTCATAGGTGCCATGCCAGTGGGTGTAGTCGGGACCCATCATCGGTGCACCGTGGCGCGCCCGTCGGCCCTCGTGGTGCCAAATCTCGAACCAGATATAGTCCAGCTTGTTGCCGAACTTGACAGGTCGCAGCAAGGGCTTGGCCGCGGCGTAGAGCGCAGCACCCGCTCGATGTCGCCCGGATCCACCTTGTGGCGCGGGCCGGTCTCGATCGATCCTGGACCGGAAAACTTCGCGAACCAGATGGCCAGCGAGAAGAAGATGTTCGTGATCAGATGTGCATGGAAATTCGTTGTACCCGCTGCTGCACGCTGTGCCTGACGGGTCAACGGAAGTGTATGTCTTCGACTGCTCAGCCCTCGTTCTAACCACTGCTTGTCTGCATCCGTTTCCGAGGTTCATTCGCGCAACAACAGACGCGTACGCGCATCGACCAGGTGCCAGGCACGCGGCCTACAAACCACTTGGGCAGACGGCTACGAACTACTGCCCAGTCTTGTGCCGCAAGTCCTGAGCGAGGTCCGCGAGCTGCACTTCGTCCGACTCACCGGTAGCGAGGTTCTTGACGCTACAGATTCCGCTCTCCCACTCGCGTACACCCACGATCACGGCCAAGGAAAACCCGCGTCGGTCAGCGTACTTGAGTTGCGCGCCGAGCTTCTTCGCTTCGGGATAGAACTCCACCGCGAGCCCGGCCCTCCGCAGCTCGGCGCACAGGCCCAGATAGGAATCACGCCGATCGGCGTCGAAGTAGGGCACGAAGATCGGTGCACAGCTGGCGCGCTGGTCCAAACGGCCCAGTTCCTCCAGAGCCGCCAGCAAGCGGTCGACGCCCAAAGAGGCCCCTACCCCCGGCAGGCGCTGTTTGGTGTACAACTCGGCCAGGTTGTCATAACGGCCACCCGAGCAGATGCTGCCGATACCCGGCAGCTCGCCCAGGATCGTCTCGAAGACCGTGCCGGTGTAATAGTCGAGGCCGCGGGCGATGGACACATCCAGTCGCACGCGCTTCTCGGGCAGGCCCGCCGCCGCGGCGCCTTGCAAGAGGCTCTGCAATTCCGCCAGGCCCGCGGCGCCGGTTTCGCTCTGGTTCACCAGGGGACCAAGCGCTTCGAGAACGGTGCCGTTCGTGCCTTCCAGGAGGGCCAAGGACAGAACTTCGCGGGCTTGAGTCTCGCTGGCGCCCGCCGCCGAAACCATCTCGGCCGCGACCTTGTCCGGGCCAACCTTGTCGAGCTTGTCGAGGGCCCGCAGGACGGCACTGGCCGAGTCAACGAGTTCGAGTCGTTCGAAGAGACCTGTGAGCACCTTGCGATTGTTCACGCGCACACAAAAGTCGTCGAGGCCACAAGCGAGGATGAGATCGTGAATCACCTGGAGGGTCTCGATGTCGGCCACCAAGCTGGTAGTGCCGATGGTGTCGAAGTCGCACTGCATGAATTCGCGGTAGCGACCGCGTTGGGTGTTCTCGCCGCGCCAGACGGTTCCGCTGTGGTAGCGTTTGAAGGGCGTACCGAGCTCGCCGATGTGCTGGGAAGCAAAACGCGCAAAGGGAATCGTCAAGTCAAAGCGCATGCCGACCTCGCGCCCACCGGGATCGGTGAAGCGGTACATCTGCTTGTCGCTTTCCGCGCCGCCCTTGCCCACCAGAATGTCGAGGTGCTCGAGGGCCGGCGTGTCGATGGGCACGAAACCGAACGAACGGTAGACCTCGCGCGCCGTGGAAATCAGCCACTCACGGGAGCTGGCGGCGGGGGGCAAAAAGTCGCGAAAGCCCTTGAGCGTGCGGGGCTGGATCTTGTTCATGGCCTGGTCGTGGGCCTGGAGGGGCGGGGTGGGCGAGGAGTTCGAGAGGCGCACGATAGCAAGACGCACCGGGCGCGTCTCTTCGCGCCGCGCGTGTTGATGGAGAGTGAGCCGTGGGCTACCGTGCCCAGCATGCAACGCTGCCCCTCCGCCCTCGCCACGGCCCTGGCCCTTTTTCTCGTCGCCTGCGAAAAAGCGGCGCAAACTCCAGCATCCGAGGAAGCCCTGGCCACTGGCGCCAACCTGCTGCTCGTGACCCTCGACACGACCCGCGTGGACCGTATCGGCGCCTACGGCTATGCCCCCGCCGAGACTCCCCAACTCGACTCTCTGGCCCGCAACGGCGCCCGCTTCACCCGCGCCTACGCCCAGGTGCCCCTGACCTTGCCCTCCCACGCCAGCCTGCTCACGGGCACCTTTCCCCCCGAGCACGGCATCCACGACAACGGCCGCACGGCCCTCGGCTCCGAACTCACGACCCTGGCCGAGATTTTTTTGCGGCGCGGCTACCACACCGGCGCCTTCATCGCGGCCATAGCCCTCGACGGTTCCTTCGGCCTGGACCGCGGCTTCGAGGTCTATGACGACCACCTCGGCACCCAGGCCCCCCTCGCCCCACGACTGATCCAACGCCGGGGCGACGAGGTGGTCTCGAGCGCCCTCGCCTGGCTCAACAAGACGCCCGAACCCTTCTTCGCCTGGGTGCATCTCTACGATCCCCATGCGGGCTACGAGCCGCCGTCCGACTTCGCCATGGACGATCCCTACGATGGCGAAGTGGCCTTCATGGACGCACAGATCGGCCGGCTCCTGGGCTGGCTCGACTCGCGCCGTCTGGAGGAACGCACCCTGGTGATCGCCATCGCCGATCACGGCGAGAGTCTCGGCGACCACGGTGAACACACCCACGCAGCCTTCATCTACCAGGGCACCCAGCACATTCCGCTCTTGGTGCGCGGCCCGGGGGTGGCGCGCGGGGGCATCGTCTCGTCGGACTTGGTGCAGCAAGCGGATATACTGCCGACCCTGATGGAGCTCTACGGCTGGCCCACGCCGAGCGAAGTATCGGGGCGCAGCTTTGCCGCCAGCCTCTCGGGCGAGTCCGCGCCGGAGACCACCATCTACCTCGAGAGCGACTACTGCGCCTTGAACTTCGGTTGGAGCACCTTGCGCGGCATCGTGCAGGGCAAGTGGAAGTACATCCAAGCTCCCAAGCCCGAACTCTACGACCTCGAAAGCGATCCAGAGGAGGTCAGCAACCTGGCCGCCACCGAACCCGAGGTCGTGGCCGCCCTCGAACGCCGCCTCGTGGCACTGCGAGCCGCCATGCAGAGCCATGCCACACAGGTCCTGGCGCCAAACGCCGAGCGCTCAAAGGCCCTGGCGCAACTCGGTTATGCCCAGGGCCTGGGCGGCGCCGATCTAGATACCGCAGAGGGTCTGAACCCCATCGAGTACATCGAAGTCCTCGAGCTCTATCACGAAGCTGTGGGCTTTGGCCACAAGGGCCAGGCCCAACGCATGATCGCGCCCCTCGAGGAAGTCGTGGCGAGCTGCCCAAACTCGGCGGGCTTTCGGGCCATGCTGGGCGAGAGCTATGTGCGCAACGGTCGCTTCGCCGACGCCCAGCGCGAACTCGAGCGCGCCCTCGAACTCAACCCGCGTTACGAGCCGGCCTACTTCTATCTAGCCCACGCTCTCAAGGGCCTGGGTCAGGTCTCCCGGGCCATCACATGTTTTGAAGCCACCCTGGAACTGAGCCCCACGAGCTTGCTCGCCCTACAGGGACTCGCTGACCTGTTGTGGCAGGAGGGCAACCTCGCGGGCGCCCTCGGTTACCTCGAAAAGGCCGCCGGCGAGGACCCCAACTCCGTCGAGACTTGGATGAAGATCGCCAAGCTGCGCAGCGAACTCGGTCGCTGGCCGGCGGTGGTGGCAGCCATCGAAAAGGGCCGCGCATTGAGTCCAAAAGACGGCGGGCTGCGCGCCTATCTCGCCTGGGTGCTGGCCACGGCGCCCGACGACGCGGCCCGCGATGGCGAGCGCGCCGTTTCCCTGGTGGAGACTCTGGCCCTGGGCACCGAGCCACCCGACGCCAACCTGCTCGACACCCTGGCCGCCGCCTACGCTGCGGTCTCGCGCTTTGAAGTTGCCAGGGCAACCGCCCGCCGCGCTGAACAAATCGCCCGCGAGGCTGGCGCCGAAGCTCTGGCCGAGGAATACGCCGCCCGCGCGGCACTGTACGCCGCGAAAAAGGCCTTTCGAGGGGGTTAGCCAGCCTCAGCCGGGCACTGAAAATCTATTGCACGCTGCAAGAGAACCTCGATCTCATCCCCGTCGAGCTCGAGACGCTTGAGCGCCTGATGCGGCAGCTCCTGCTTGAGCACAGGCGTCTTTTTGCCCTGGAGTTCGTGGGCGATGTGGTTGGCAAGACTCACGATGGCCACCAGGGAATCGCGTTGCACCGAGCCGTCGAGGTCGTGGTGTTCGCCGATGGCGTGTACAGCCTTCAAGGGCAAACCCCAGCGTTCAGCGACCAGCGCGCCGACATCGGCGTGGGTGAAACCAAAAGCATGGCGCTCCTCATCACACAGGGAGCCCGAGGTCTTCGCCGCCTTCAGGCAGGCAATGAACTCGTCGCGCAGGTGATCGAGGAGCACGAACTTGCCGATGTCATGCAAGAGCCCGCAGACATAGAGTTCCTGGCTCGGGGTGAATCGTTGCAGGCGGGACGGCATCGAGCTGGCCACCTGAGCGGTGAGCACCGAATGCTGCCACAGGTCGAGGGGATCGAAATCAGAATCAGCATCGATGCTCTCGACAAACTCCAGCACGCCCACTTGTAGGAGCAGTGTGTTCAGGGTATCGAGCCCCAGAATCGCCGCCGCGTGGCCAATGTCGAGGACGGGCACGCTCAAACTGTAGAAGGCGCTGTTGGCGATGCGCAGAACGCGGGCGGTGAGGGGTGGATCGCTGGCGACAACCTGGCCGAGGTCTTTCATGCCCACGCCGGGATCACGCAGCAGTCGTTGCAGCTCGACAATCGTGGCAGGCAAGGAAGGCAAGCTCAGCTTGCCTTCGAGCTTGCTCTTGAGGGCCGCGGTGTTCATGGCCGCCAAGACATTAAATGTAGAAGCTGGTGCATATGGGTCGCGTCGAGTGCAGCGCTTGCGCCCGGGTGGGTTGCCCGTTCGGGATTTTCCCCGAGCAGAACTTTCTTCCAGAGCTGGCTCTATCGACCGCGGAGACCCTGGATCTTGCCCGTCAAACGCGATCCAGGAGCACTTTCTTGGGGGTTGCCCTCGCCCTGCTCAGAGCGGCACCAATTCCAGCACACACACAGCGGTTTCAACAGGACCCCTAGAGCGCCACAGTACTTTGGCGTCGGCTTGGCTCGCGCGGCTGCCGCGCCGCAGGTCTTCGAGGGCGGCGGCGAGTTCCTCGGACCAGCCGAGTCGCCGGGCGCTCCTGGGCGTCAGGATCCAATAGCGCAAACCCACCGCGCGCGAGGTAGCGATGAAATCCTCAAGGTTCGCCGCGCGTCGCACGCTGTCGAGGTCTGCGCTTGCGGAGCCCTTCGCCCAACGCTCGCCAAAACCAGCCGCCGCTCGGCGGCCGTGCCAGAGAAGCTGTGGTGCGCGCTCGGGCTCGATGCCCACGGCCCACTCAAGCACCGCCGTGGCCGAACCCCAGGCGCCTGGCGCTTGCGTGTGCGCTTCCAACCAGGCGCTGGCTCGGGCCACCTCGCGGTTGCCGGCGGCGACGCTACCGGGTTCCGTGCCCGGTAACAGACTCGCTGTGCAAAGTGCCGCGGCGACGGCGAGAATCGCCAGCCGCGGGCGGGCTCGCTGGGCCAGACGCGCCGCCGCAAGCGCCAGGGGCGCGATGCCCAGCACGATGTAGCTCGGCGCAAAGAGGGCTCCCACGAGACCCAGCCCACCCATGATCGCCAGAAAACGCTCCTCGCTCGTGAGATTACCCCGCGCGCCAAAGGTCCAACGGCAAAGGATTGCGAGGCCGACTGCTGCACCAAGCTGCGCCGCAAGGCGCGGTCCTTCATCGCTCGCCACCACATCCTTGGGCGCCGTCAAGACAGCCCGCGCCGCCTCGCTGAAGGCAAGCACGGCGACCCAGGCCAGAGCGCAGAGCCCCACAAGCCATAGCGCCCTTCCGCGCGGCACCTCGCGCCGGGTCCCGAGGATGACCAGCGGCAAGACCCAAAGTAGAAAGACGCCTCCCAAGAGTGCTGACCACTCGGCGATGATGCCCTCCTCGGCGGGCAGCCACGGTCCGCCCAGGGCTGGCAGTTGCGACACGAGGGCAGCGCTGATCCAGAACAAAAGCCCCGTGCGCGCCGTGGTCTGGCGCTCTTCGCCGTGGCTGTCCACGAGTTGCAGGGCAAACACCGCGCAGGCCGCAGCCAGGGGCGCGAGGAACAAGGGCGAGGTAGCAAGCCCCAGGCCTACTACTCCCCCAGCGACCATGGCCCAGGTCATGGAATCGAGAACATCGCTCGAGCGCCATAATCCGCTGAAGAACATGCACGCGAGCAGCAAGCCCAGGCCCGCGAAGGCTTCGATGCTGACGCGCCCCGGCAAACCCAACTCCACAAAGCCGGGCAAAAAAGCCACGAGTGCCAAGCCGGCAAGGGCTGGCGCTGGCGCGCAGCGATCGCCACTGCGCAGCCATCCGTAACACAAGGCCAGGGTCGCCGCGGCGAGGAGTGGTGCCAGGGCGCGCAGGAGTTCCTGCAGCTCTCCGCGGTCGGGCAGGCGGCCAAACTCCTCGCTCCAGAGTCCCAGGCAAAGCCGCACGCCAAGGGCCATGACTTCATCGTGCACCGGCAGTTGGGTCAGGGATCGGTCGCCGGGAAAGGACAGGGCACGGTCCCGTTGCACCAGGCGCGGCGAGCTGATGGCGAGGGAGATGCGGTGCAAGCGCCAGGCGCTCTCCACATGACCGGTGAAGGGGCGTGGCCCATCGGCGGACAACGGCAGGAGGCGCGACTCCCGGGCGAGCAGCGCCATCAAGACGATTAGCGCGGCGATCACGCGACCGCCGCCGCGGCGCATCACTCCCGACTCCACCAATCGAGGAGCAGGGCCGGCACTTCCGGCGGGAGCAAGAGGTCCGCCTCGCTGCGCGAGATGCGGGTGCGTGGGGTGCCGTCTTTTGTGTAGCCAGACCCGGCGCTCGCGCCGCTAACAAATAGCATCGGACAGGGCGCCGGCGCCGCGAGGGAGCTGAAGGTGGCCGGGGAAGAGTAAAGCACCAAAGCGGCGATCGAGGCCGCCGGCGCACGCTCGATGGCTTGGGGCAGGAGCAGGGCCAATTCGCCCCGGAGAGCGAGGATCATCTCGTCGCCCTTGCCGGCCTCGGCGAGTTCGGCGATCACGCTCAGCCAGGGGGCCACGGCGTGCTCGCCAGCAGGCAGGCTGGCCACGAAGACGCGCAAATTCGAGTTCCGGGCGAGGTCGCGCCAGGCGCGGCCTTCGGGCCCGAAGCAAGATTCGATGGCACCGCGCCCCGGCGCGCTGGCCACGAGCACCGTGGCGGAGCGCCGCATCGGCGACTGTGGATTCAACTCGCACAAAATAACGCCAGCCACTGCGCTCGGCATCAGGAGCACGCCTGCTTCTGGTGCTCCTCGCAGGATGGCGTGTTGTTCGGCCAGGGTGGCCAAACTGCCGCGGCGCAGGCCCAATTCCAGGAGCAAATCCAGGCGTTCGGCAAAGGCCCGGCCAGCGGCGCTGTCCTCGGGTTCACGCCAACTGGCGAGGTCAGCAACGCAATCCACGGGAATCGGGATGCCCGGCGCCGTTTCTCCGGCGGCTTCGAGTTCCACGGTCAGGTGCCAGCGGCCTGGCGCTGACATGGGCGGCCGGATGTACATCTCAAAGCCGCGCTCGAAGGCAGCGGCGGTCACGGGTTCGGACCGCGCGCGGCTGCGCTTTCCATCAGGAGCGACCCAAAAGAGGCTCACCCGCGCGGCTCGCCCCGGGCCACGCCAGAGTCGCTCAAGACTCACGGTCATGGCTTCCCCGCGGCCTTCCCGGCGCACTTCAAAGCAACCGGGCACGAGACGCAGGTCGAGGCTCAGACTGAGCGCCGCCAACTCTCCACCAGTTGCTCCCAGGAGCGCCTGCCGCGCAGCGGCCAGGACCTCGAAGTCCACGGGCCGCATGGCTGGCCGATGGTCTCCGGGCGTCGCCGCCAAGAGAGTCGAAGCCAGGGCCCGCTGCTCCGCCGAAGCCGCGGCCGCCAGAGCTTGCAGTTCGGCCTCGCGCTCGGCGCGCACGGCATCGATGTGCTCGGCGCGGTAGAACACAATCCGGCGTCCACCGTCATCGGTGCCCTGGACCGCGTGGGGCTCGGGGGAACCCGAGTTGAACCAAGAAACACAAGCGATAAGCAGAGAGCACAGCATCAGCGGGTGGGGTAGGTCTCCAGCACCCAGGCCTTCCAGTCCTCTTCGAACTTGAGGGGACTTGTGCCATAGATGCGCTTGAGGGCGTCGCGGGTGACTTCTTTGGAACGCAGGCGCTTCATGAGGGCGTTGAACTTCTTGCCATCGAGGTGCAGCAGGTAGTCCACATAGCTAAAGGACACGGCGTGTTCGGCCAGGGTCAACTCGTCAGTGGTGCGCGAGAAGACCTCACCCACCCCCGGTTGCTTGCCCCGGGCCACCATCTTGCGCACGGCCACGCGATAGCGTCCGCCACGAAAGTCAACGCGCGAATTCTGTTCCGTATAGCAGTAGTTGGTGCACTTCTCGAAGTAACGGTACTCGAACCAGTGCGCCAGCCCTTCGTCAGCCCAGCCGTACTTCTTGTCGCCAATCCAGAGGCTCGGCGTTTGGTGAGAGAGCAACAGGTGAGTGACATTGTGCATCAAACTGCGGTGCAGGTCCTCGTCGCCGCGAAAGTTCTGCTTACTGGCGCAGACTGAAAAGCGCGGCGTGGCGCCCAACAGCTTGACGCCCGTACGCGAAGCGTTGCTGCAAAACCGGAGCGAGCCGTCCATTTGATCGCTGGGCAGGTACCAGACCAGAACCAGGCTTTTCTTGCGCCACTCGCCCGCCCGGGCGCCGAAGGTCTCGACGAAGTCTCCGAACAACTGTTCGAGGCGCTCGGCGTAGATGTGCATGGTCTCGTGTTCGTTCTTGCGCTTGCGACCGATCTTGATCCCTTCCATCTCCCAGACCAGGATGAAGTGCTCGGTTTCGACCTTGCGCAGGACATCGGGACTCGAGCGCCCCTTGTTCCAGATCTCATCGACCCAGCCGATATGTTTGGCAGAGCGTGCCGATGCCTCGCGGCGCAGGCGCAGGGCCTCTTGCACGGGTTCGTTCTGGCAACGCGGGCAATCCACAAAGCCCGCACCCTGGCAGTCCGCGCAAGACGCCACCAGGCTGCAATAGAGCACCTGGTCTTCGAGCTGCGCTTCGTCAGAATCGTGTTGCTTGCAGACCAGGCGCCCCTGGTGCTTGCACTTGGTGCAGCGCACCTCTGGCGTTTGCGGCCCTTCCTGCTCGTCCTGTCCAGAAGCCACCGCCCCAGCCAGGCAAGCCAGCACCATGACCCCCATTTTATTTGCCCAGCCCTGCATGGTTAGAACTCCACTTCGGCGCGTTCGTAGACCAGCTCGCCGGCCTTGATCACGGTGCGCACGGGGTTGCGGCCAAACTCGTAGGTCAAAAACTTGTGGTTGGGCACATCGAGCAAGACCAGGTCGGCCTGCTTGCCCACTTCGATCGAGCCAAGGCGATCGGCGCGGCCCAGGGATGCGGCGGCATTGAGGGTGGCCGCGGTGAGGGCTTCGGCGGCGCTCAACCCGTAGCGCAGGGCAGCCCAGGTGAGCACTTCGGGCATCGACTGCACGAAGCACGAACCGGGGTTGAAATCGGTGGCGAGGGCTGGCGCGAGTCCGGCGCGGATCATCGCGCGGGCCGGTGCTTCCTGGGTTTGTCCCAGGTAGAGGGGCACCAGGGGGCACAGAACTGGCGCGACGCCCGCCGCCGCCAGGGCTTCGAGGCCCGCGGGGCTGACGCATTCCAGGTGATCGGCACTGGCCGCGCCCAGTTCCGCAGCGAGTTCCGCGCCGCCCAGGGCGGTCAGTTGGTCCACATGCATGCGCAGGCCCAAGCCCAGGTCGCGGCCCGCGCTCATGATGCGACGGGAATCCTCCAGGCCGAAGACATGGCTCTCGGTGAACACATCGCAGTACTCAGCCAAACCGCTCTCGGCCACCTGCGGCAACATCTCGTTCACCAACAGTTCGATGTAGGCTTCGCGTCGGTCCTTGTATTCGGGGGGCACATCGTGGGCGCCCAGGAATGTCGGCACGATTTCCACCGGATGGGCGAGCCCTGCATCGCGCAGGACCTCAAGGCATTTCAGCTCGTCCTCGCAAGTCAAGCCATAACCGGTCTTGGCCTCGACGCAGGTGGTGCCCAACTCGAGAAAGCGATCGAGGCGCAGGAGCAGTTGTTCGAGGAGTTCTTCCCGCGAGGCATCGCGCACGCCGCGCAGGGAGGAGCGGATGCCGCCGCCTGCCTGGGCGATCTCGACATAGCTCTTACCTGCCACGCGCTGTTCGAATTCATCTTCGCGGGTGCCGAAGAAGATCGGATGGGTGTGGGCATCCACGAAGCCCGGCACGAGCACGCCGCCCTGGCCGTCGATCACATCATCCGCCTGCCACCCAGCTCGCACCTCGTCCTCTGGGCCCACGGCCACCACGAGCCCGCGTTCCACCACCACGGCCAGGCCTGCGCGGACCGTGGCGGCTAGGCTCTCGGCGCGGCAGCCCTCCTGGCCGAGGGGCGTGGCAACCTCGGCGAGGTTCACAACGATCAAGTCGGCTGTTTCTGTGGCTCTCCGCATGGGCAGGAGACTGTACGGCAGAGACCCCACCAATACCCTCCCCGGCCGCCGCATTGTGGCCTGGCGCCCTCTGGCGAGGATTCTGGTCTCGCTGAAGAGGCCGAGCCTCTAGCCCGCTCGCCGCTGCGTTGCTCTCTCTCGGGGCTCCTCGCCCATGGCCTTGGCGATGTGGGCTGCGATGCGTTTGCGCGATCGGAACATGATCATCTTCATGTTGGACATGCCCAGTCCCAGGATCTCGCAGACCTCGGCGTAGCTCTTGCGTTCGACCTCCACGAGATGCAGGGCGGCCTGGGCGCGGGGCGAGAGTGCTTGAAAGGCCGCTGCATAGTGCAGGAGGTAGACGGAAAGAAGTTGCAGCAGGGCCGTGCGATCTTCGGCCAGGGAGGCGCACAGGGCAGGACCGGCGCGATGGTCCACGGGCTCGAAGGGTCCCTCGGGCAGGGCTTGTAGCGAAGGTTGCGATCGGCGCGAGATGTGGCGGCGGATGATGTTGCGGCAGATGACCTGGGACCAGGCGTGGAATGAATAGGGCTTTTGGTCGCGGAAACTGGAGGCGTAGCGGTACATGTTGACGAAGGCGTCCTGGCAGAGTTCCCGAGGGTCAAGCCGCCTGCCCTGACCGCGGCAGCCCAGAGAGATCTGACGCAGGAGCCGCGGCGACGCGTACTCGTGGAGTGCTTGAAAGTCCGTCCCGCGCCGGCTGTCGCGGAAGAGCGCCATGAGCGCCGTCTCGATCCGCGCCCCCAGGTCCTGCCTCGTCTCCCCCAATTCGCGCACAAGCGTCACTCCGCGGCGCGCCAGCCGGGCCAGGATTTGGGGGTCACGGGGCAGGTGCAGGGCACCGCTGAGGGGGGGCGCGAGGGTGCTTCGGCCTTTGGCGGCCTCTTCCGGGGCGATCTCTTCAGCGCCCTCTTCAGCGATGCAATCAGTTTGATTCTCCATGGCGCCCGCTCCCATGCACACACCGTGCCCGGGCTCCCAGGATTTTCATTTCAACTTCCCTAACCCCTCGTTCCATGGCCACTTACGCTCTCCGCATGCTTCCCTCCAGCCTTCCAGCTCCACCCCACTTGTTACGCCAGCGTAACGATCTCCCCCGCAGGGCAAGCCACTCTGCATCGATCCTCCCTGGCGGGGGCCAGGGGTGTATAGGGGCTCTTGCTCCTGACATGCCGGTCCATCCCTCGGCCCGATTTTGGTGGCCGATCCCCATAGGTCGATAAGATGGGATCACTGACTTGGTTCCTGTCCAAGCGCCCCCACCTCGCTCCCATCCCCTCCCGCCTTGCTATTCAGCCACCTCGGACCCGCTCTTGCGGGTCCGCCTCCACCTCTCTACCTGCCCGCCACATTGTGGACCGTGGCCTGGGCCCTGGGTCTCTTGTTTGGCGCCACGGGTTTTGCCCTCTTGCGTGCCGCTATGGAGTACTCGCGCAGCACCCGGGTGATCTCCCTGGCCCGCAGCGAACGTTCCCGAGAGCGCCTCACCTCGGCGCTTGCGCGCATCGACGAGCTCTCCACCAGCGCGGGAGTTCTCAAGGTCACCTGCGAGCTAATTTTCATGGCGCTGCTCCTCGGTCTGGTTCAGGCTGAGGGCGATCCGCTCCTGCTCACGATTTTTAAGTTGGTGATGATCGCGGTACCCGCGCTCCTGCTCTTCACCGAATCCCTGCCCCACGCCCTGGCTCGCAAGCACGGTGATGCGCTTTTGGTGCGCGCGCTCCCCGGCTTTCGCCTCATGCAGTTGCCCTTGCAAGCGCTTGTGGTGACCCTCGAAGCCCTGCGCCGCGCGATTTGGCGCATGACCGATACGCCGGTTGAGACCCCCGAGACCCGCGAGCTCGTGGAGGGATTGCGGGAAGTATTGCACGAGACCACGCGCCACGGCGACTTCGATGACAGCGAGCGCGAGCTGATTGAGAATGTGATCGAGTTCGCCGATGTTGATGTGGCCGAGATCATGACGCCGCGTACAGAGATCCACGGCGTGGACCTCGAGGACGGTCTCACCGCGGTCATCCGTCTGGCTGCCGAGGAGGGCCACAGTCGCATTCCGGTTTTCGAGGAGAACCTCGACAACATCGTGGGCTACCTCTCCGCCCGCGGCATCGTGCAGATTCTTTCCGACCAGCAGCTCGAAGGAGCCAATCTGCGCGAGCACCTGCGCCCGGTCTACTTCGTCCCCGAGACCAAGCAGGTTTCCGAACTGCTTGCCGAGTTCCGCAGCGAGCGCCGCAAGCTGGCCATCGTCCTCGACGAATACGGCGGAACCGCCGGCCTCGTGACCCTGGGCGATATCCTGGGTGAAATAGTCGGTGATATCGGCGACGAATACGACCGCGAGGACCCCCCCGACCTGCGCATTGTCTGCCCCGGTATTGCTGAAATCTCCGCCGGCGTGCGCATCGCCGAAGTCAACGAAGCCCTGGCCCTCAAGCTCCCCGAAGAAGCCGACTTTGAAACCCTGGGCGGTTTCGTCCTGGCTGAACTGGGCCACTTCCCGCGCCGCGGCGAGGTGTTTTCCAAAGCCCTCGTCAAGTACGAGATCCTCGATGCCAGCGACCGCCGAGTGCTCCTGGTGCGCGTGGTCCTGCCGAATGCGGAGGCGGGGTAGGGAGAATCAGGGGGGGATGCGAGATGGACTCGTCACGGCCCAGGGGACGACCCGGGCTCGGCGCTACAACCTCCAGACTCTCCTGGAAGAAACAGGGAGCTTCGCCTGCGGGGGGTTGAAGGAGGATTCCGTCGTGAGGCAGGTGGTGCTGCCCGCTGTCGACGAACTGCCCGAAAGCGTCCGCTGGATCTGACGGTACGCCGCCTCGGAAGTGATCAATCACGCCATCGACCACTCCGGCTCGGAGTCGCTGCGCGTCGACCTGCGGCGCAATGCACTGCACACGGAGGCGACCCTCCGGGACCCGGGCGAGGGAATTCACTTGAAGATCCAGGCTGCCCCGGGGCTCGATCTGCGCGAAACGATTCTGAAGTGGGCCAAGGGCAAGCTCACCACCAACCCCGAGAACCACTTTCGGCGACGCTTCAGGAGCGCTCTGCGAGTCTTGGCTCGCTGGAGATGTTCGAGACCCCCCAGGCGGATTGTCGCTATCGGATCTTCGCGGCGAAGCCGCTTTCACGTGCCGCCGCAGGCGCGGTAGGATCCCTCCGTGAAGAACCAGCCCGAAAGAGCCTTGGTCCTACGGCGGTTTCCGTGGTCGGAGTCGTCGCTGGTCGTGCATGTCCTGACTCGGGAGCACGGGCGGGTGAACCTGCTGGCCAAGGGAGCCTATCGGCCGAAGTCGAGGTTCTTCGCGGTGCTCGACCTGTTCGATGAACTCGAGCTGGTCTGGACTGGGGCACAGGAACGGGAGCTTAAGACCCTGGTGGAGGGCGAACTTTTGGTACGGCGGGCGGGGATTAGTCGGGATCTGGGGTGCTATGAAGTCGGCGTGGCGATCTTGGAGCTGGCGCACCTCGGGTCGCGGCCAGAAAAGAATGAGCGCGAGCTGTTCGACCTGGTGACCAAAACCATGGACGGGCTGGAAAGTAGGGCCCGGAAGGGCGGCGGGAAAAGCGCGGAGAGATTGCGGGTGGAGTTCGAGCTGGGCTTTTTGAAACTCCACGGCCTGGCGCCGGCCCTTTTGGGCTGCGCAAGCTGCGGCGGCAGCGCTCCGCCGGTGGCAGCGGAAGGAGCGGGGAAGGCCCGAGCCTGGTTCTCGGCGGGCGCCGGCGGGCGGCTGTGCGGGACCTGTGCCGGCGAGGCGCGGGCCAGCGGACGAAGGGTAGGCACCTTGCCCTTGGATGTTCTGGCCGAGGCGGACAGAATGTACCTCGCCAAAGATCAAGCTAATGATCACGCCCTGCCCGAGGAACGGCTCGAGCGAGTGCGCGATTTCGTGGAGCGCTTTCTCGACTACCAACTCGAGCTGCGGCCACGCAGCCACCAGAAGTTCCTCGAACACGCCAACCGCAATTCCCCCTGAGCCACAAATGTCCAAGGCCCTAGTCCCAATCCTCTGTCTCTTCGCCACGAGCCTTGTGGGCGGCTGCAACTCTAGCGGCTTCAATCGCTCGGACGAAGTGCCCTCGTCCCTCGACGCCGATGAGGTGGCGGACGCCATCACCAGCGCGGAGGCAGCCCTGGTGGAGGGACGGCCGCAACTCGCCCTGGACTGGATGCGCACCGCCGCAGAGTTGCGCCAGATGCCCCGGGAACAACGCAATCGGGTACAGCACCTGCTAGAGATCTCCGCCGACCAGTTCATCAAACGACTCGGCGAAGATGCCGACCCTGAATCCCTGGCCGACTTCCTGGACCTCGGGCTGCCGCGCCAAATCGCCGTCACGGGCGCCATGCAGGCAGCCGCCTTGTACCTCGCAAGAGGCAAATACACAGCGGCCAAGAGCCTGATCCAGAAAATCGACCAGCAGTTCCCCACCCACCACCTGCGGCCCGAGGCGGGAGGTATCCTGGTGGAGGCTGGCTTGCGGCTCTCGGAACACAAAGCCGCCTGGCTGATCTTCTCCAAACGCGACGATGCCCTGGCGGCACTCGAGTACTCGTCGATTCACTATCCGCAAGCCCAGGGCGGCGACCTCGTCTTGCGGCGACTGGCCGAGATGTACGAAGAAGACAGCCTGTGGGCCCTTGCTATCGACCGCCACGAAGAACTCGTGCAGAGCTTTCCAAGGTCGCCACTGGTCCCCTTCAGCCTGGCGCGCATCCCACACCTGCGCCTCGCCAGCATCGCCAGCCCCGAGTACGACCGCGAAGCGCTGCAAAGCGCGCGCGATGAATTGGAACGCTGGCTGGAAGACAACGCCGGCCACGAAGTCACCGATACCGTGATCGCAGACCTCGAAGACGCGCTGCACCGCTTGGGCGAGAGCGATCTCGTGATCGCCAAGTTCTACCGCGCCATCGACCTGGACTACGGCCAGCGCTTCCACGCCCGGCGCGGACTGGCCGAGGGCCTGGCCGCAGGCGACACGCATCAGACGAGCACAGCCCAGGCACTCCTCGACGAACTGCCCGCCGAAGCGGCCCTTGCCGGGGAAGCTACGCCATGAGCCGCTGGGCCTGGCCCCTGGCCTTGGCGACGGGCCTCTGCGCCTGCGGCTATTCGTCCAGCCTGCGCCTGCCCGAGGGCCACGAGTCGGTAGCTGTCGAAGTCTTCGCCAACGACAGCCCCGTGCCGGCACTCGAACGCGCCCTGTACCAAGCCCTCGACGGAGAAGTCGCACGCCTGGTCTCCGCGCCGCAACGGGCACCTTCGGGAGCCGATCTCCTGGTGCGCGGGCGCATCGTGGACTACTCCCGCATCCGAGGCCTCTTCGGCCAGGAGAGCGAACTGCTCGAAAGCGGAGTCAACCTGCGGGTCCAGGCCTGGCTCGTGGATGCCAAGAGCGGCGAACGGCTAGGCGCCAGGATCGAGTTGCAGCGCGAAGTGCGCTACGCCCTGGGCGTGGGACAGGGCGAAGAAGGTGCCCTCGCCCGGGCCCTCGAAACCCTCAGCCAGGGCTTGGTCCTCGATCTATTCTCAGAGAGCAACTACGGGCTGGAGTGAAGGCAAAGGCCGCCTGGTGCAGTTCCAAGCGAGGCTCTTCGGCCAGCACCACGCTCAGTAGTCCCACACGCACGAACTGCTGGTGCCCGGGTGGCCGGTCCGAAAAACCCGACCGGCTTGTTGCGCACGCGTGACCGTGGTCGAGTCCTTTCGGGTCCACAAATTGGCAAATGCCGTCAGGTCATGGCGAGTCGCGCGACCGAAGGCAGTGCCGTCTGTAAGCAGCAGTGCCGTCTGTAAGCAGCAGTGCCGTCTGTAAGCAGTAAGAACTGCGCGGGGCGGTCGGGGTCACAGAATTCTGAGCGTTTTTTTTCGGGGAGGAACTGGCTCCTCACGCCTTTTCTCGCAAGCTCGAAAGAGAGCATGCGGGTCGACCAAGCCAGCCCGGAGGGTACTTCCGCCGTGGGTCCCTGGGAGCGCGGGCCAGCCTGCTGGCCCCTCGTCGAGGATTCAGGTTGACGGCGGCACGACCGCCGACGAGCACCGGACTCTCGCGGAGCCCTGGCCGTGAAAGAAACTTCCTTCCTCTTAGGCGTCTTGGGCGTGCTGCTGAAGGGGCGGGCGAGGCTGGTTAGAGCCACGCCACCGCAGGCACTCGCAGCAGCACGGAGATGTTGGTGCGGCCTGCGATGCGGTCGCCTCGGCCCAGCGCTGGGCTCCTCATCTTCACAGACCCCTTACGCCCTGGCGTGGGTTGGCTGGGTGTGAATGTCACTCAGGGGCTGTTTCGAGGACCGAAAGTGCTCTAATAGGGAGCTCAGAGCCTCAGCGCGGTGTAGCTGCGGGCCTGCAACGCCGATAGCCAAGCCATGACCGACGAGAAAATGCCCCAGCAGGGGGGTCCCCAACGCAGCCGTTCCTACGGCTCCTTCCTGCTATTCCTCACGATCCTGGTCGTGATTCTGTTTCTGGTGGGAAAAAACTCCTGGGCCCCGGAAAAGTCCTTCACCCAGGATGAGTACCTGTGGCGCCTCTACACCGGCGAAGTGGAGAGCCAGGAGATCAAGGGCCAGAACCAGATCCAGGGCAAGCTGCGCAACGGCGAAGTGTTCCGAGCCAAGTTCACAAGCCTCGTAGGCCTCGAACAGCGCATCCAGGAACTGAAATCGATCCCGGAGTACAAACGCATCGACGAAGCGAACTTCCGCCAAGCCGTGGGCATGGGTTACTACCGGCCCCAACTCGTGCGCCTGGTCACCGAGTACAAGGAGCGCGAACTGGTAGCCACGAGTGGCGAGGATGAAGACGCCATCGAGAGCCGCCCGGCACCGCGCATCACCGGCCACCTCTACGCCGAGGTCCTCGCACGCGGAAAGAAGAGTTCCGCCTCGAACGCGCCCTGGGAATCGAGCGACAACGACGGCGCGGAAATGCCCTTCCCCCTACCCAAAGGCAGCGGGCCGCTGTGGCTCGAGATTCGTGACTGCGATGATGTCGCCCAACTCGTCGACGACATGAAGGTGGCAGGGGCGACCTACGAGAGCCACTTCTTCGACACCACATCCAGCAAGGGCACGACCTGGACCGAGAGCGGTTCGGTGATGCAAACCGTGCTGCTGGTCTACGGTCCCTGGATCTTGATTTTCGCAGTCTTCATGATCGTCATGCGCCAAATGCGCAACCAGGGCGGCGCTGGCGGTGTGATGAGCTTCGGGCGCTCGCGGGGGCAACTGTACACGAAGGAAGACCAAACGAATGTCACCTTCGACGATGTGGCCGGCGCCGAAGAAGCCAAGGCCGAAGTCTCTGAGCTGGTGGAATTCCTCAAGAACCCCGGACGCTTCACGCGCATCGGCGGACGCATCCCGAGCGGCGTCTTGCTCGTTGGCCAACCGGGCTGCGGCAAGACCCTGCTCGCCAAGGCCATCGCCGGCGAAGCCGAGGCACCCTTCTATTCCATCTCGGGCTCGGACTTTGTCGAGATGTTCGTGGGCGTCGGCGCCAGCCGCGTGCGCGACCTGTTCAAACAAGCCCGGGAAAATAGCCCCTGCATTATCTTCCTCGATGAAATCGACGCCGTGGGCCGCCGGCGCGGCAGCGGAATGGGCGGAGGCCACGACGAACGCGAGCAGACGCTCAACGCAATCTTGGTGGAGATGGACGGCTTTGGCACGGACGGGGGCATCATCGTCATCGCCGCCACCAACCGTCCCGATGTGCTCGACCCGGCGCTCCTGCGACCCGGCCGCTTCGACCGCGAAGTGCAGATCGACCTGCCCGACATAGAAGGCCGCCGGATGATCCTCGAAGTGCACCTGAAAAAAGTCAAGACCGGGGGAGACATCGATGTCGGCGTGCTGGCCCGTTCGACGCCGGGTTACTCCGGAGCGGATCTCGCGGCTACGGTCAACGAGGCGGCCATCATGGCCGTGCTCAATAAGGAAAACGAAGTCCGCATGGAGCACATGGAGGAGGCCCGCGACAAGGTGCGCTACGGCCGCCAGAAGAGGTCGCGCAAGTTCGAGGAGGCCGATCGCAAGATCACCGCCTATCACGAAGCCGGGCACGCCCTGGTGGCGGAGGAACTCGAGGACACCGAGTCGCCTCACAAGGTCACCATCGTACCGCGCGGCCGGGCCCTGGGCTCGACCATGATGCTGCCTGAAAGGGAGAGCTATCATGTCCAGAAGAAACGCATGTTGGCCCAACTGGCCGTGCTGTTCGGCGGCCGCATCGCGGAAGAGGTCTTCTGTGGAGATATCTCTGCCGGCGCCTCCGACGACATCAAGCGCGCCACCGAACTGGCCCGGGCCATGATCACCGAACTCGGCATGAGCGATACCATCGGTCCCATCAACTATGCCGAACGCCAGGGCTCGGATTTCCTGGGCACCGAATTGGGCGCCAAGAAATGGCACTCCGAGGAGACCTCGCGCAGCATCGACGCCGAGGTCAAGGTCACCATCATGGCGGCCTACGAAACGGCCGAGAAGATCGTGCGCCAAGGCCGCGAGAAGGTCGAGGCCCTGGCCGAAGCCCTCTTGCACTACGAAACCCTCAACGCCGAAGAGATCAGCCGCGCCTTCGAAGGCATCGCCCTCGAAGACCTGCGGCCCTCCCCCTCGGAGCCCGAGGAGGCCCCCGTCGAACCGCCCAAGGAAGCTCCCGCGCAGGCGGAGCCCGACCTTGCGGGCGAGTTGCACGGAGAACTCCCCGGAGACGCTTCGCCCTCGCCGGCTTGAACGCTGGCGCGGGAACGGTGAGTCAGGGCGCGGACCTCGTCTTCGGCAGAGATGCGCTGGCCCTGGGCGCGCGCGCTTGTGGCACAGAAGGCGCACGGGTTCGCATTGCCTTCCAATCCGGCCAGCGCGCCGCCGTGGCCGAGTGCAGCGCCGCTTGGGAATCGGCGCAGATCGAGGAGCACGCCTGGGAGAGCCTGCTTTCCATCGACCTCGAGGACCTCGAGGGCCTGGCGCGGACGACTACCGTGGGGGCTCAGCTTCTGGCCGCCCACTCGGCTTGGGCCGCACCAGTCCCTGAACCGGAAATCATGGGCGTGGTCAATGTGACGCCCGATTCCTTCTCCGACGGCGGACTCTTTCTCGAACCAGAGCAAGCCATCGAACACGGCCTGCAACTGGCCGCCGAGGGCGCCGCCTGGCTGGATGTGGGCGGCGAGTCCACGCGGCCCGGAGCGCCCGAAGTCAGCGTCGACGAAGAGTTGCGCCGGGTCCTGGGCGTGGTCGAAGCCCTCGCCAACGCCCAGCCGGCGCAGGTTTCCATCGACACGCGCAAGGCCGAAGTGGCCCGCGCTGCCCTCGACAGAGGAGCACGCATGGTCAACGATGTGGGCGCGGGCCTGGACGACCCGGAGATGCTCGCGTTGCTGGCCGAGCGCGGCGCCGACTACTGCTTGATGCACCGCCAGGGCTCGATCGGCGAGATGCAAGAGGACCCGCGCTACGGGGACCCCGTGGCCGAGGTGACCGAATTCCTGCGCCAGCGAGTGGCCGCCTGCCTGGCGGCGGGGATAAAGCTCGAACGCCTCTACCTCGACCCGGGAATCGGCTTTGGCAAGACCCTGGACCACAACCTGGAGCTTCTGCGGCGCCTGGGCGAGCTGCGTTCACTCGGCTTGCCGCTGCTTCTCGGCGTCTCCCGCAAGAGTTTCATTGGAGACCTGAGAGCGGCCCCCCAGAGGCCAGCAGGCCACAATCGCCCTCCCTCCTCGCGCCTCGGCGGGACAGCCGCAGCAATCTCCTTTTGCGTCAGCGGCGGCGCCAGGGTACTAAGGGTGCACGATGTGGCGGTCATGGCTGAGGCAGCCAGCGTGGCACGAGCTCTCAAGCTCCCGCCGGCGCCCCGCCCAAAGCGCCCCGCCTGACGCCGCCCGTGGACCATACCAATACCATCAAGTGGATCCTGCAGATCGCGATTCTCGCCACGGGGATCTATATGTTCCTGCGCTTTTTGCGCACGACCCGTGGCGGCGGTTTGATCCGCGGCCTCCTGTACGCCTTGATCTTCGGCGTCATCGGCCTCTTCGGTCTGGCGGCCTGGCTCGACCTGCAAGAACTCCTGCACATCATCGAGGCCTTCACGCCTTACCTGGCCGTGATCCTCGTGATCCTGTTCCACCCGGAACTGCGCCGCGGCATCACGCGTCTGGGCCAGCAACGCCGTTTCGCCCGGCTGATCTCGCAACGCAAGAAGGGCACCGTGACCGAAGTTGCCCAGGCCGCGCGAGCCATGGCCTCGCGCCGTCACGGCGCCTTGATCGCCTTCCAGCGCGAGATGCCACTCGACGCGTGGAGTGCCAATGCCGCGCACCTCGACGCCGAAGTCTCCAAGCTCCTCTTGCAGAGCATCTTCCACCCCGGTAGCGCCTTGCATGACGGCGCGGTGGTGGTCGATGGCGATCGCATCGTGGCCGCCGCCTGCCTCCTGCCCTTGACCGAGAGCATCGAGATCAGCAAGTCCACCGGCACGCGCCACCGCGCGGCCCTGGGATTGACGGAGGAAACCGATGCTGTTGTGCTGCTCGTTTCCGAAGAGACAGGAGCTGTGTCGCTCTGCCACCAGGGCGTTCTGGATCGCGATGTCCACTCGGACAAGATCGAGTCGCGTCTGCGCGCGCGTCTGGGACTGCCGGAGTTGGATGAAGAAAGCCAAGGCTCCCCCTCGCTCGAGGATCGCGGCTTGAGTTTGAAGTCCTGGATCGTGGCCCTTTTCAGCCAGGACCTGTTGCGCAAGGCCGCGGCCATTGTCCTGGCCTCGGGGCTGATTTACCGCTCCCACGGTGCCATCGTGCTCAACCATACCTGGCCGGTGCAGGTGCGTTCGCGGGTCGCTGGTTCGGGCGGCGTGGCGAGCGTGGGCTTCCTCGACATCCTGATGCCCGACGATTCCTTCCATTTGGTTGCGCCCAAGACTGGTCAGACGATCCGCGTCTGGCTCTCGGGAACTCGCACCGAGATCGAAGATCTAGGTGGCGGCATTGGTGGCGTGGTGCGCCTGGGGGATGACCTGCCCGCGGGTCCCTTTGACCTCTCCTGCGCCGATGTGTCCTGGATGAGCGGCACATCCAACCTGGCCATTCGTTGGGACTCGGGGCGCGCGCCGCGGATCGAGTTGCAGTCCTACGGCAGCCTCTCCCAGGACCTCCGCGGGTCCCATGTGGCCGTGAACCTCGGCGCCCTCGACGGACACTACACAGCGCGCGCCGGTGCGCTGATCTTCGAGCCAACCTCCATCGAACTCGAAGGACCGCGGGCCGCTCTGGCGGAGATCGAAGCGGGCACCCTGGCCTTCCAGCTTGAACCCTTGAGTGTTTCGAACAGCGACAAGGCCGACAAGCGCGTGCAACTGCGCCTGCACGAGTCCCTTGTGGCACGCGACATCTCGCTCGCCAAGATCGACACGGTGGGCGTGACCCTGCCCATCGAGCCGGCCTCCTATCCCCTGCCGTCCATCGAGCGCGATGTGGTCATCCGCAACATGAGCCCCTCGTCAGAGGTGGACCCCAAGGCATTCTCCCTGGCCCAGAGCGACCAACTTCGCCAGTTCAGTATCGAGGTCGCGGGGATCTTCGACTCAGCCCCTGACACGGAAGCCTACAAGGAAGCCAGTCGCATCTTGCGCAGCTACATCGACGAAAACCTGCGGGTCTTCGTGGATGTCTCCGAATTGCAGGACGGCGGAACCTCGGTGCCCTTGCGCTGGATGTACCCCGACAACTGGTGCGAACAACTGTTCCCCGGCCTCGAGGGCGCGGCGGTGCTGCGCATCGAGCCGGTGGAAAGTGCCCTCGTGAAGCTGACCCCCAAGACCTGAAGCAGACCGACCATCTCATTCCATGGCAGGGATACGCATTTTCGGCACCGATGGCATCCGCGGTCGGGCCTTTGAGGGCTGGCTCTCGGAGGACCGGGTCTCGGCCCTCGGCCGGGCCGTGGGACTGGCCCACGCGCCGCACCTCGCGGCGGGCGAACAGCCCCTGGCATTATTGGGCCACGACGGGCGCGCCTCGGGACCAGTGCTGCAAACCGCCCTCGCCCATGGACTCCACGCTGCGGGCTTTGAGGTCAAGACCTGTGGCCTGATCTCAAGTCCCGGCCTAGCCCTCCTGACCCGCATCGAGCCCTTTTCGCTGGGACTCATGTTGAGCGCCTCGCACAACCCGGCCGAGGACAACGGCATCAAGATCTTCACCGCACGCGGCGAAAAACTCTCCGAGGCGGAAGAGCTCGCGATCGAAGAACTCCTGCGCGCACGGCCCGAAGCGGTGGCGCAAGGGCCAGAGCCCGTCTTCGACGGTGGGCTGGAGTCGCTCTACGTGGAACAGCTCATCGCCCGCGCCGCCCAGGCCCTGGACCTCACGGGCCTCCAGGTGGTCGTGGACTGCGCCAACGGATCGGCCAGCCACTACGGGCCCCTGGTCCTCGAACGACTCGGCGCCACGGTCACGGCCCTCTCTCACAACCCGGACGGAAAGAACATCAACTCAGGCTGCGGCTCGACTCACCCCGAACTCCTCTGCCGCGCCGTGGTGGCAGGTGCCGCCGACCTGGGCATCGCCCTCGACGGCGACGCCGACCGCTGCATCCTGGCCGATAGCCGGGGAGAGATCGTCCACGGCGACGGCATCCTGACCGTCCTCGCCCGCCACGCCGCCGACAAGGGCACCTGGAACGATCCGCGCATCGTGGCCACGGTGATGAGCAACCGCGGCCTGCACCGCGCCCTGCGCGAAAAAGATGTGAGCGTCCTCGAAGTAGGCGTGGGCGATCGCTTGGTGGTGGAAGCCATGCGGCGCGAGGGACTGCAACTCGGTGGCGAACAGTCCGGGCACATTGTCTTCGGAGCCGACAACCACTACATCGGGGACGGGCTCTACACCGCTCTGCGCGTGATTCAGGTACTCATCGAGACCGGCCGCTCCTTGGCCGACCTGGCGGCGCCCTACCAGGCCTTCCCGCAGGTGCTTCTGAATGTGCCCGTTTGCAGCAAACCGGAACTCGCCCAGGTGGCCGGCGTCCCCCAGTTGCTGCGCCTCGCCGAGGACGAATTGGGCGCTGACGGCCGGATTCTCCTGCGCTACTCGGGCACCGAACCCCTGGCCCGGGTGATGGTGGAAGGGCCCAACGAAAAGCGCATCCAGGAGTTGGCCCGGGCCATCGCCGACCGCATCGCGGCCACCATCGGCGGCTGAGAAATCCATGCACATCGCCATCGAGACCTCCACACGGCACTCCTCGGTGGCCCTGGCCGGACCGCACGGCATCATCGAGCAAATCATCGGCCCCGAACTGGACCACGCCCGCAACCTGGCCCCGGCCCTCTCCGAGTTGCTGAGCCTAGCCGAGTGCGAGGCGCAAGACATCGAAGCAGTCTTCGTGGGCCTCGGGCCGGGGTCGTACACCGGGTTGCGCGTGGGCATCGCCACGGGCCTGGGCCTGGCCCGGGGAACATCGGCCACGATCCGCGGCGTGCCCTCGGGCGAGTTCCTGCTTTGGCGTGAACTTGAAATGGGCCAAAGCGGCGTGCACCTCTGCGACGCGCGGGCAGGTCGTTTCTATTTCGCCCGCTTTCGCCGCGAAGAGCAAGGTATGCACGCTCTGCGCGCGCCCTGTTTATTGACCGCCGAGGAAGTGCGTGCGGAGCTCGCGGACGACAACGGTCCGATTCTCACGGAGGCCACGGTGCTGGAAGGGGCAGCACTCAACGCGGAATGCGCCCAACGCGCACGCAGCGGTGCCTACCCCCAGGCCGCTGCGTTGCTTGAACTCGCGGCCGCCGCTCCCGGCGGTGATTGCGCAACCTGGGACGCACCCCTCGAGCCCCTGTACCTGCGCGAGTTCGAAGCCAAGCCGCGCCGGCGCTGAGCCCAGCCGCAGTCCCACGAGAAGAGCCGCTCCCCCCGAATGGAGGGAGCGGCTCTTGTTTTGACTTCGCAGAAAAGAGGTCAAGCCCCTCCTGCGAAGCTCGTCGGCTGGCTTACAGGTCGTGCGGGCGCAGGGTACGACGGTTGTTCTGGTCAGCGCGCGCTTCGGCCTTGGCGATCATGTCGCGCACGGCACCGTCGAGGGCAACATAGAAATCGCCAGAGACATTGATGCCAGAAGCCGCCTTGGTGCGGCTCTTGCTGATGATCAGATCACCGGTCTTCTTGCGGGCGCCGCGCTTGGCCTTGGTCTTGCCTCTTGTTTTGCCGCGTGCGGCCTTCTTGCGAGTCGCCTTCTTTTTGGTCTTCTTAGCCATGTTTGGTTCTTGGTGGTTGACCCGGCAGAGCAGGTGTCCCGCTGCAGGGTGTGTTTTCGATGGAATCTGTTTTCTCGCAGGGTCTTCGAAGGGTTCTCGAAGCAACCTGTGTTCTCGAGAGAGTCAATGAAACCTCTCGGGATCCGTTACGCACTGAAGAGAATGGCGCACACCGGGGCGGCTGTCAACAACGCTACAGCCGAAGAATCCCGGGTTTCTTTCACGGATTCGGGCCTTGCTGGGGAATTTGACTGCGGAGGGAGAAGCGCCAAACTGGCAGCTTAGGGCGTTGGAACCGGACCCCGCGGGCGCTACTCTGCGGTGGTGAATCACCACCGAGCCTGGGCCGAGATCGATCTCGACGCCGTCACCCACAACCTGACCGTGATCCGCCGCAAAGCGGGGCCAGGGGTCGCTGTAATGCTGGTGGTCAAGGCCGACGCCTACGGTCACGGTGCCGTGGCCATCGCCCACCATGCCGTGCGCTGTGGCATCGGATCCCTTGGAGTGGGCACCTCCGCCGAGGCCCTCGAACTGCGCGAGGCCGGAGTTCGCGTGCCGATTCTGGTGCTTGGCACGCTGGTTGATGAAGAAGCCGCAGCCGCCCTGCACCACGGAATCGAAATTGGTATCCACTCTCGCGACCGGGTGGGCATGCTGGAGAAACTCGCGAAGGCCCAGGGATTGCGGGCACGAGTGCACCTCAACATCGACACAGGCATGGGGCGCCTGGGTGTCCTGCCCGGGAACGCTCTTGCGCTATTTGAGGAAATCCATGCCGCAAAGCACCTCGAATTGGCGGGCGTGATGACACACATCAGTTCCATGCGGGGCGCCCTTGATGAGACGGCCCACGAGCAATCCCAGGTCTTCGAGAGAGTCCTCGACCAGGCCCGCGAGCGCGGGCTGTTGAAGGGCGCGATTCATGTGGCCAACTCGGCGGCGCTGTTCACCGCGCTCAAGCCCTTGCACAGCACGGTCCGGCCCGGAATCAGCGCCTACGGGATCCTGCCCGGAGGTCTGCCGGGCGCGGAGGAGCTGCGACCGGTCATGTCTCTCACGAGCCAGGTGGTGTTCCTAAAGGACTTGCCACCGGCGACGCGGGTGGGCTACGACTCAACCTGGACCTCGGTGCGCGCGACGCGCATCGCGACCTTGCCCGTGGGTTACAACGACGGCGTCTCGTGGCGCCTGGGCAACCGCGGTCAGGTCCTGGTGCGAGGCCAACGGGCGCGCATCGTGGGGCGCGTCTCGATGGACTACACCACGATCGATGTGGGCCACATCAAGGATGTGCATGTGGGCGAATCCGTGACTTTCTTCGGTGGAGTTGGCGATAAACGCATCTCTCTCGAAGATGTTGCCCGCGAAGCGAACACGATCGCCTACGAGCTCTCATGCGCCGTGGGCAAGCGCGTCAAACGCATCTACATCGGCGGCGAGGAATCTCAGTTGCCCACCCAACCCGCGGGGGATGGTAGGCTCCTGCAAGGCGTTCAGAACCATGAACCAAAGCCCCACTCGACGCACGCGCCTCGGTGAGCGCAGCCGCCGGGCTCGGCCCTTGGTGCTCGCCATCCTGGCGGCCAAGGCCCTGGGCTGGTTGAGTCTTGGTCTGGGGACGCTTGTGCTGCTATTGGAAGTCACGGGGGTGGTCGATCTCCTGGTGCGGCGTGAGTTGACCCGGCGCCTGGAACCGTTGGGCAGCGTGGCGACTTATGACGGCATCAAGGTGGACTGGCTGGGCCCAGGTGTCACCCTGACGGGTTTTCGCGTGACAAAGGGGCAGATCACTCACCTAGCCGGCGAGCGCCTGTATGTAGCCCTGGCCTTCTCGCCCGAGCGCGGACTGACCCTCGGCCGGCTGGGCCTCTCGGGCGGTGTGTTGCGGGTACGACCGCCGCTGATCGAGGACCTACGCGGCCTGCTGGAGTTGCGCAAGCAGCAGGACCAGCCGCGCTTGGCGGATGTCCGCCTGCCCTCGGTGGAAGTGCGCGGCTTTCGTGTTGAGTTCGAGGGCCCCGAAGGGAACACCCACAACCTGGGCAGCATCGACTTCTCCCTGGTGGCCAAGCCGCACCGACCGGCGAGGATTCACGGGCGACTCGTCCTGCCGCGGCGCGCCATGGCCGAGCGCACCCCAGAGCTCTATCTGCACGGTGTAGCCAACCTGAGCGGCAAGCTCGAACTCTTCGCCAGCGCCAAGGACCTCGCCATCGAATCCTGGCACATGCCCGAGATGGCGCCCTTCACCGAAGCTGCCTCCATGCAACCCGCCGGAAATGTTCAAGTCCAGGCCCGGGCACGCTTTGACCTGGTCAGCGGCGTGCTGCCCGAGGTGGAATGGCACCTGGATCTGAAGCGCGCGCGGCTATGGCCGCCCTGGGTGGATGCGCCCCTGAACGAGGTCGACTTACGCCTCACGGCGACCTTCGATCCCACCCTGGCGGAGGGCTTCACCGATACAGCGGCCTGGTCGGGAGCCGGCGACTTCAGCGGCGACTGGGCCGAGCAACGCATCCAGGGCGGCCTGCGACTGGGCAGCTCGGCACGCCAGGGAAACTACATCGAGAGCTGGTTCCATGTGCCGGGCCTCGACGTAGAGACCCCTCAACTCGTGGCCCTGGGCGAGCGCTCGGTGCTAATCCAATCGCTCTTCGAAGCCCTGCGCCCGGCAGGCGAAATCGAGGCGCGTTTCGCCCTGGCCTGCCGCGAACCCTGGCATTGGGGTCAACCCATGCTGCCCACTCTCGAGTACAGCCTGTGCGTCGAACCGCACTCGACCCTGAGCGGCGCCTGGCATGGCTGGCCCCTGCCCGAATTTCCCGAACTCATCCCAATGGCCTTTCCCCTGCCAGTGACCGCCGACGAGGGCACGGTGCTCTACGCCCGCAACGCGCGCTTTGCGCGGCGAGAACTCCTCGATGTGGATTTTATCGTGGATCAGCATTCGGGGCCGTCCCATGTCACTTACCAGGAATGGTCGAATCGCATCGACATGCCGCCCTTCGCCTCGGGCTACGGGAAGACGGAAGCCGACCTGGTGATCAGCGTGCCGCACCTCGCCCTCGACGAAAAAATGAAAGCGTGCATGGTCGGGCTGCGCCAGATCCCCGAGCTGGAGACGCTCTTCGATGACTACGGCTTGACCGGCGGCCGGGCCTTCGTGAACCTGCATGTGTCGGCGCGGGCTGGAATTCCCGAGCCCATGGTAGAGGTCCAGGTGGATGTGACCGAGGCCCGGGCTGCCTGGCAGGAGCTGCCGGTTCCCGCCCAAGACATCTCTGGCCGCTTGCTGGTGCTCGACAACGGACGGGGCGAAAACTCAGTCAACTTCGCTCTCCAAGCCCAAACCGAGTCTTCCCAGGGAGTCGCCATCAAGGGCCGCGTTCGCCACCGCAGGCCACCGGGAGCCCAGCCCGGAGACGGCCAGCAGAGCCTGCTTGAATTGGACCTGATCGAAGTCGAAGTCGAGGGCCTCGACTTCGCTGGCGGAGACCTCGATATCCTCAGCCAAGCCCTGCCCGAGGTGGGCGAGGCCCTGGAGATCTTCAGCCCCACGGGCCGCGGCGATGCACGCTTGACCCGCGTGAGAAGCGCCGCCGGACACAGCCTCGAAACGCACATCGAAGTCACCCCGGGAGAGGATGTCGTGCTCGTGCCCGAGATCTTCCCCATGGTCTCCTCCAACATACGCGGCAGGGTCATCGTGGCCATCAGCGAAGCCGGGCAGTCCAGCGCGACCCGGGCGGCACCCGCCGAACCCCAGGTCACCACCACCATCGCGCCCCTCATCGGTCGTTGGGTGGGTGGCGTGCCCATCACCCTGAACGCCGAGTTTCCAAGCCAGGGGGTCTCCCGGGGCCAGGTCCTCAGCGCCGGCTTGCGACCCACGGACTCGAACCTCGTCGACGGCCTGGCGCGGGCCCTCGGTAGCGCTGGCGAGCGCGTGCTGAGCGAGATGGGAAGCGCACAACTCAGCGGTGCCGTTGATATGGCCTACGCTTTTGAACTGCCCGAGGAGGGCGGCGATGTCACCGGCGACTATATCTTTCACCTGCGCGACAACGCCCTCGGTTCGGGCGCGGCCGAAGCGCTCGAATTGCAGCACCTCGCGGGAGAGCTCTACATCGCGGAGAGCGAGTTGCGCTCGGGGAAAGTCAGCGGAGTGTTGAACGGCACGCCAGTCACGCTCTTGGACCTTCAATTGGCGCGTGGCGAGGGCGGGCCGGTCATGCAGGCGGACCTGCAAGCCATGGCGATCAGCCTAGACCGGCAGCTCCTGGCCCAACTCCTCGACGAGCAGACCCTCACGACCCTGGTGGACGAATTCGGCTTGCGCGGCAAGGTCGACATCGAATCGGCGCGCTTGAGCTTGAAGAGCGCGCCTCGCGGCGGGATCGAACTGGCTCTCTCGGGCGAGGCATCCCTGAGCGATGTGTTCGCCAAAATCGGCCTGCCGCTCTCGATTCTCTCGGCGCGACTCGATCTCGAGGAACTGATCCTCTCTGGCGGCGAAGTGCGCGGTTGGGGCCGGGTGTACGACCTCTACGGGTTGGCCCTCGACCGTGACATCAGTCAGACGAGCCTGCTCCTCTCCTACTACAACTCGCGTCTCAGCCTGGACACCCTGGAGGGCAGCTTTTGCAAGGGACGCATCCACGGCCTCGGTAATCCCGGCGATGGTTCCGGCGCGGGTCCTCCGGTCTTCTCCGTGGACTTGCAGGAACCCTTTGAGTTCCAAACCAATCTGGCCCTCGACGATCTCGATTTGGGGGTCTTGCTCGACGGTGTTTTCTCCTCCGACATCGCCAACGAAGGGTTGGCTTCGGGGGAAGTACGCCTGCGCGGCAGATTGGCGAACCTGCTCTCGGTGACTGGACTCGGTTGGGGCGAGGTGCGTGACTCGGTGCTCTGGTCGGTGCCGGTCTTGCGTAGCTTGTTTTCGCAGCTGGGCTACGACGCGACGGCCATCTTCGATTCCATGCGTACCGATTTCCATGTGGCGGATGGCCTGATATTCATGGAGCACATGCAGGTGCACAGTCCGATCTTGAACCTCTACGGCCACGGTACCCTGGGCCTCGACGGCGCCTTGCACCACGAATTGCAGGTCAAGTACAGCCTGGCCGACAAGGCTGGCCCCCTCGGCTCGCTGATCCACTTTCTTCAGAACACCCTGCTCTCGGTGGCCATTCGTGGCGACATGGCGCGGCCCATGGTATTCCTGCGCGGCGCCCTCACCGGTCCCTTTAGAGGCGTGGACGATGACTGGCATGCCCTGCCCCTGCCCGGCCTGAGTCCCCTGCCGGCGCGCTTTTGATAAGTGGCCCGGACTATGCATGAATATTCCGAGATAGACTCTTGACCATGCGAGATGACCACCTCTTCGCCGTAATCATGGCGGGCGGCAGCGGCACGCGCTTCTGGCCCGCCAGTCGGCGTTCGCGGCCCAAGCAATTCCTGCCCATCGTCGGCCGTACCTCCATGATCGCCCAGACTGCTGAGCGCCTCGCGGGACTCGTACCCATGGAGCGTGTGTTGGTGGTCACGGCCGCGCACCTTGCAGGCGAGGTACGCGGTTGCCTGCCCGCATTGCCCGAAGAAAATCTGCTGCTCGAACCCGTGGGCCGCAACACCGCGGCCTGCATAGCCCTGGCGGTGCTTGAGATCGAGCGCCGCGACCCGTCGGCTGTGCAGTTCGTGTTGCCCGCCGACCACATCATCTCGCCGGCTCTGGAGTTCCGCGCCAGCCTTGAAGCGGCAGCCGCCGAAGCCCGTCGCGCAAGCCACCTGGTCACCCTGGGAGTGCGCCCCACAAGACCCGCCACCGGCTATGGCTACATCGAAGTGGGCGAGGTCCTCGCCAGTCACGGTGAGCATGCCGCCCACGAAGTGCTGCGCTTTGTGGAAAAGCCCGACGAAGCTCGGGCGCGGGAGTTCCAGGAGTCGGGCCGCTTCCTGTGGAACGCCGGTATCTTTGCCTGGACAACCTGCTCTGTGATCGAAGCTCTGCGCACCCACGCCCCCGAGATCATCACGCCCCTCGAAGAGGCCGCGGGCACCGGAGACCTCGACAGCTGCTATGCAAACTTGCCGGCTCTGCCCTTCGATACGGCGGTCATGGAACGCACGGCACTGCGCAGCGTGCTGCCCATCGAGTACGCCTGGAACGATGTGGGATCGTGGACCAGCCTGCCCGAGTTGCTCGACCTCGACGACGAAGGCAACTGCGTCAGCGGCGGCGCAAAACTCGTGGCTCAAGAGGCCCGCAACAACATCGTGGTGGGCGAGGAGGGCCTGATCACCGCGCTGATCGGCGTCGAGGGCCTGATCGTGGTGCGCGCCGGCGATGCGCTCCTGGTCTGCCCGCGAGAACGGGCTCAAGAGGTCAAGTTGATCGCCGAACGACTGCAGAATGAAGCGCCCGACAAACTCTGATGTCCGGCGCAGCCCTCGCCATCGATCACGGCACCAAGCGCACGGGGTTCGCGAGCACAGACCCCCTACGAATCGCTACTCGGCCCCTGGAAGTCTTCGAAGGTGACGGCGACGGGCAAGCCCTCCTGGAACGCGCGGCCCACCTGGCCCGCGAACACGGCGCAGACACTTTGGTCGTGGGCCTGGCCTACAACATGGACGGCAGCCTGGGGCCGCGGGCCGAGGAGACCCTGGCCTTCATGCGCGCCCTGATGGCGCACCTGCCCGCCTGCCGGGTGATCCCTTGCGACGAACGGCTCTCCACCAAGGAAGCCGAGGAACTCCTGCGCGAAGCCGGCCACCACGGTGCCGAACGCCGGGCGCGGCGCGATTCGTGGAGCGCTTTGGTGCTCCTGCGAGACTGGATCGAAGCCGGCGAACCACAGACGCCCCTGCCCGGGGAGTAGGGTGCGGCTCTTGTCAGTCTAAAGCGCGCTGTACTTACCGCCGTTCTGCTCCGCCAGAGAACGCAAGAGGTACGCATCCTGGGCGCCGGATAGCCCGATGGTGTGGATCACAATGCCAGCTGAGGCGTTGAGGTCGCGCACAAAGCCAAGGATCTCGTCGGGGTCGGTGGTGATTCCCAGGGAGGGCCGGCCGTCGGTTAGGAAGAAGATCGTGTCGATCTCCGGGCGACTCCACTCGTCGCCGCCTTCCGCGCCCGCCATGTCGAGGGCAAAGGCCAGGGCGCCGTAAATATTCGTGCCCCCCACCGCGTCAAGTTTCTCGATCATGCGTTGGGCTTCCGAGCGCGTCTCGGAATCCATTTCCACGAGATCGTCCTCCCAGGCCCAAACATCCGACGCGTAGAAGACGATGTTGAACACGGCGCCGTCCTCGGTGCCGCCAATGGCCTTGTTGAGAGCGGTGCGCGCTTCCTGCAAGCGCGAGCGTTCCTTGCCCTTGGGCTCGTCGTAGGGCCGCGAGGGATCGTCGTCCGGGTTGTTGCGCGGGATCATCGAAAAATCCATCGAGCCCGACAGGTCCAGGACAAAAAGCACGCGGCGACTCTCGGTGGAGATGCCGAAGAAGGTCGTGCCCACCCGCTCGCGGGCCTCCAAGCTGGCCTTGATGAAGACCTCTGCGAGGGGCGGAACCTCAAACTCGGCCTCGTTCTCGTCCCACCAACGCCGCCAGAGGATCGCGCTGGTGCGAAAGTTCATGGCAGTCAGCGAAGAGAGCGCTTCCTGGGCGTCGGTCCGCAAACGGCCTTCCTCAACGTCCAAGCGTTCGATCAGGAGCGGAATGGCGGCCTTGAGGCGCATTTCGGCCGCGGCCTGATAGGCGCTCGAACGCACGAACCAACTCTCATCGGCCAGGGATGCACCAAGCAGCCATTCGACGAAGTTCAGGTCCCCCGCTCCTGCCAGGGCCTGCACCAGGAAGGCCCGACCAGCGGCTTCCTTTTCGACCTTGAGCAGCTCGCGTAGGGCGGCCAGCACGGGTTCAAGGCCCGAAGAGCCAAGCAGGGCCAAGATGCGCCGGCGAGCGCCGCCGCGGCTCTTTTTCTGGGTGGACAGGAGCTTGCGGAGGGATTTTTCCAGGGTCGCCGGCTCCTCGTGGCACAGGGCCAGGCCGCCGGCCACACTTGCGGCGTCGCATAGGTAGCCGAAGCGAACGATCGCCCTCTGCATTTGCGCGGCTTCGGCCTTGGCACGTGCGTACTGGGCGCCCATGGATGTGCGTCCGCCGGTCTTGACATTCTCTTCCTGCATGCGCTTCTCGAGCTTGCGCACTTCCTTCATCAACTTGGGCAGCTTGCGTTCGAGGGACGCGCGCTCCTTTGTCAGGCTGCCGATTAACTTGCCCAAGGCAATCGCTGAGCCGTCACCGCCGATGTAGCCCAGGATCTCGATCGCTGCCAGGCGATCGCCGAAGGTTTGACCGTCATCGATGTCGTTCCAGACATCCTTCTCCACGCGCTTGCGCTTGGACGAGCTGAGTTCTGTTGCAAACTTCGCTGTTGCCTCGCCCAGGGTGGCGTGCCAGGGACCGTAGTCGGCCACATGCTGTTGTTGCTTGTCGAGTTTGCGCTCGAGTTCGGAGAGCTTCTCCTCCTGGCCCTTGAGCGAATGCCCCAGACTGCTGTCCTTCTCCACGCGCAACTTCAACTCATCGATGAACTGGCGCTTGCGCTCGGCGGCGTAACGCAAACGGTGGACCTCGTCGCCGGATTCGCGCAGGCGCGTCGAGACGCGACCGAGCTCGCCCGAGAGCAACCCCAGGGCAGCGGGCTCGCCCAGCGAGACCAGGGCGTCAAGGGCAACGCGGCGATCCTCCAAGCTGCCTGTGGCGGTGGCCTTGTGGAAGGCCGAGACGGCCACCTGGTAGTCCGTATCGGGGCCCGGGATAGCGGCCTTGGCCAAAGAAACCAGGAGGGCCAGGGTCGAGAGCAGGGCGAGGAAGCGGAGGGGCATGGAGAGCATCGGGGGAGGGGCCTTGTGGGGAGCCGACCCCTGGATCGTAACGGGCCCAGGCCCTATTATGTGGCTGCGGCGCGAGAAGACTGGACGGCCGTTCCGGGGGCCCTTGGGCTCCTCGGGGAGGAAAGTCCGGGCTCCTCGGGTCAGGGTGGTTGCTAACGGCAACCGGCCGTGAGGCCAGGGAAAGTGCCACAGAAAAGATACCGCCCCCCGCCTCGTGCGTGGGGTAAGGGTGAAATGGTGCGGTAAGAGCGCACCGCAGCCCTGGTGACAGGGCTGGCAGGGCAAACCCCACCCGGAGAAAGATCAAGTAGGGAAGGATTGGCGATGACCCGCGCTTTGCCTTCCGGGTAGGTCGTTTGAGGCCGGCGGCGACGCCGGTCCCAGAGAAATGGTCGTCAGCCGCTTCGCAAGGAGCGGACACAGGATCCGGCTTACAGGTCTTCTCGCGTCGCACCTCATGCCTCTCGGTTCGGGAGAGGGCCTCTCGGTTCGGGAGAGGGCCTGAATCCCAACCGGCAGAGTCCCGACTCGGAAGGGGGCGAGCCCACGCCCGCCAGGAGGGACCCGCTTGTGGAAGGGCCCCGCTCTGGAAAGGGCCCAAAGAAACCCTGCAGTCTTCTGATTTTTTGGAAACAACACCGACTGGGGTACGAAACCGGAAAGGCGCCTGATACTAGCCTGGTACCAGATGGTCCTTGAGATGCAGATCCCTACTCGGAGCGTCCAACCATCACACTCTTGTACGAGTTTCCGGCAGCCTAGTTAACTACTCAGTTCTCGCGACTGCACACCTTGACGGTTTCTGGGATCACGCTTAGACTGGTTTTTGGCCCAGCAAACGGCACCAGGAAAATCGGCACCAAGTAAGGCGCTTGACTTCGAGCGATAGACTTCCTGGCCTTGACTTCGCGCCGATGCGACCTGTTCACCTTTTTGGAACAGACAACCGCTGCTCGCTGACCTCTCTCCACCCGTCCCCCTCGCGCAGCGCCACCGCATGCCGCGCGAATCACCGCCTGATTCACCGCCTAGGCTCTTCATGGAGTTCGTATTCGTCGTGCCGCGGGAAGACATCTTCCCGAAGAGTTACCCCCACGGGCTCCTACCCTTCGGTCCGGAGTTCCGTCGCGAGGATTTCGAAGCGAGGGCGCTCGAGGGGGGCTTTTTTGTCGAACGCGAGTACGCCGAGCGCTCGCCCCACCTCAAGCAGATCATCCCCTACGCCCTAGTTTGCGCGGGAAACGAGGTGCTGGTGGTGAAACGCCTCAAGAAAGGCGGCGAAAAGCGCCTGCATCACAAGCTGTCCATCGGAATCGGTGGGCACATCAACCCGATCGACGCCAAGGCCGAGACCGACCTCTTCAGCGCCGCCACGGCCCGTGAACTAAACGAAGAACTCACGATTTCCACGAACTTCACGGCCCGCGCCGTGGGGCTCATCAACGATGACTCCAACCCGGTAGGTGCAGTACACCTCGGACTGGTCCAAGTGGTCCAGATCCAAGGCTCGGTGGCTATACGGGAAACTGACCAGCTTGAGGGGCGGCTCGCTGCCGCCACGGAGCTCCAGGCGCTACACGCCGAAGGAGCTAACTTTGAAACCTGGTCCGCACTGCTCGTCGAGGCCCTCGACGAGTTCCTGATTCCAGCGACCGCCGCCCTCGCCTGAGGGTCTCTCTCTCCACCACCCCCCCCCACGCGCTTTCCCGGCGCACCGCAACTCCAAACGATCGATGAGCACCGCACGAAAAAACCGCGAGATGTCGCCAGAGCGCATCTACGATGCCCTCCTCAATGCCCGCACCGCCGACAAGGTCACCATGCACTTCAAGGATGGTCGCGTCATCGTTGGCGCCCTGATCTTCAACCCCTTCAAGGGCACTGGGCGGTTGATCAATGTCGACCGGGAACAGAGCATCGACTTCAAGGTAGACGACATCCGCGATCTCAAGCTACAACCTCTGTCCGTCTGAGCCTTTCCGCACATACAATCCAGAACGCCCCGCGCGAAAAATCTTCGCGCGGGGCGTTCTGGTTTTTTCTTTCGAGGGTTTCCTCAGGCTTGCGCAGCCGCCGGATAGGGCGCCATGCCTGGATCGAGGTCTACATGCACCGCGTCCGCCACGCGGTTGATGTAGTTGAAGTAGGCGCTGACCTGAATCGCATCATGGATTGCATGGTCGCTGAAACCGTGTTCGCGCAAGGCAGTCACATCGTCCTGGCTCATGGCCGCGGGGGTGCGGGTCAGCTTGTCAGCATAAGCGCACAGGCCAGCATCCGCTGCGGACAGGTCGGCTGTGCGCCAGTCCGTTTGAACCGCTGCAAGCAGCGTCTCGCGCCTCTCGGCGTCGAGATTGGGGAGCTCAGCACGGAGATCCCCTGCGTGGGACTGGGTTCAGTAGTGGCAATCGTTGACGCGGCTGACCACCACGGCGATCAGTTCGCGTTGATGGCGGGCGAGCCCCGTCTTGGCGAACATCACCCGCTGGTAGAGGCCCATGGAGGCGTCCAGCACGGCGGGCATCTGGCTCATGGCGCGCACGATGCCCGCAACGCGACCGGCTCGGCCGAGGGCCGCGCCATAGCTCTTCTTCAGCCGTCCGGTGGCGGCGGCCACCTCTATCGTCTCAATCCAGGTCATGGCTCCTCTTTGGTGTGGGCTAACTCAGATTAGCGGTCCAGTTGTTTCAGTGCTTTTTCGATGTTGCGGCGCTCGGGGGAATGAGCGCTCTGGGCAAGCTCGCGACGCAGGCGCGGAATGGCCGAAGTGTCGCGCAAGCGGCCGAGATTCTTGATGGCGGACTGACGCAACCGGTGGCTGTTCTCGTCAAGCAGCGCGAACAAGAGGTCGCGCACTTCGCGGTCGTAGCGGGCGCGGCGGCCGAGGGCGTCGGCGGCGGCTTCGCGGGCACTGTCGGGCGCCCCGGAATCAGCCAGCACGGTCTTCACATCGGCGATGACGATCTCGCTCTCCAGGCCGGAAAGAACCCGCACCAAACCTGCCATCAATCGGCCGTGGGGCGAGGGCTCATCGAAGCGCTCCAGGAGCCATTTCCGTGCTGTCTTCGGGCTGGCGGCGGCGAGTAGACCCGCAGCGGCGATCTTCACATCCCACGAATAGCCCTCTGCGTAGACTTCGTGGGCCAGCGCGGCGCGCTCGGGGCTGGCACCAAAGCCAGCCATGCCGCGCAGGGCAGCGGCGCGCACGCCGGCGTTTTCGTCCTTGCGGGCGGCTTGTTCCAGGTGCGGCGCGGCGACGGCGGCGGGCATCTTCGCCAGCGCCTCCACGGCGGCCCGGCGCACGGCGGGCTGGCTGTCATCGCGCAAGCGGCTGACGAGTGATGAGAGGTACAGCCTGCGCGACTCGCTGTCCTCCACGGCCAGCAGCATCCGGCCCAGAGCATGGGCAGCGTCCCGACGGCCGTTGACATCGTCGTCCTCGGCGGCGATTGCCACCCATTCGGTGCCGGACTTCCGAGAAGCTGTGCGCGCCGGTAGCCAACCGTGCTTGTCGAAACGAACCCAGGTGGGCGCACTAGCCGCGGCGATTTCGAACTCTTCCGACCTCTCGTCGAGCACCAGCCGCAGGACCTGACGAGTCTTGCCCAAGCGCAGTTCGACATCGACCTCGAGATCGAAAACTCGTGGCGTGCCGCGCTTCGGTTCCTGCACCTGCTCGACCTCCAGGAGGACCAACTTGCGCGCCGCATCCCAGGACCAGTCCACATTGAGCTCGGGATAGCCAGCCTGATAGAACCACTGCTCAAAGAAGGTCGTCAAGTCCCGGCCGCTGGCCGTCTCCATAGCCCGGCGCAGGTCAGCGGTGACCACGGCGCGGCCCTCGTTGTCCGCCACATAGCGGCGAATGCCTGCGAAGAAGCCCTCGTCGCCCAAGATGAAGCGCAGGTAGTGCAAGCGACAGGCGCCGCCGGCATAGGTCTGGCCACCGAAGAAGAGGTCGAAGGGATCGCGGTAGATGGCGTGCACCGTGGGTCGCCGGTTCTGACCCCGGTCGGCCTCGGTGTAGGAGCTCTGGGTGTCACGCATGCGTGCGCGAAACTCGTCCAGGCCGCGGCTTTCCTCGAAGTAGAGCTGGGTGAAATAGGTGGCAAAGCCCTCATTGAGCCAGATATGCGACCAATCGGCACAGGTCAAAAGATCGCCAAACCACTGGTGCGCCGCCTCGTGGGCCACCAATCCATGGGAGTCACGATCGCGCTGGCCCAGGCTGTCGCTCAAGGTCGTCTCGGTCAGCGTGGTGGCCGAGATGTTCTCCATGCCCCCAAAGGGGAAGTTCGCCACGCAGGCCTGGGCATACTTGGGGTAGGGATAGCGGCGACCGGTGGCATGGCTGAGAAAAGCCAGGATCTCATCGGTCTCTTCGAATGAAAAGGGCATCCACTCCGCATAGCTCTCGTCGGCGTAGAACGAGAGTGGAATACCATCCCATTCCCCTTCGATGGCGTGCAACTCGCCGGCGCACAGGGTGGTCAGATATGCGGGGTGGGGCGTGTTCATGCGCCAATGCTCGAAGCGCCCGTCGGGCGTTTCGCCAGAGTCGATGCGGCTGCCCGCCGCCACGGAAATCCAGTGGCGCGGCAGCTCCACACGCAATTCGCTCGTGGCGCGCTCGGCCGGGAAGTCAAAGCACGGGAACCAACCCCGTGAGTCCAGGCATTCGCCCTGGGTAAAAACTTGATACACCTCGCCCTCCGAATTCTCGACGAACCAGAGGCCCTTGACGGGCTTGCCGCCGTAGTCCAACTCGACGGTGAAGGCTTCACCCTCATCAAGCTCGCGACCCAGGCTGCAGATCACTTGACCCGCGCGCTGCACAAAGACAAGCTGCTCCCCATCAGAGCCGCGCACGGCACTGACGGTGAGGCCCTCGAGGTCCAGGGTGACCGAGGTCACGCCCGCCTCGCGGGCAACAAAACGCACCCGGGCACGCCCTTCGATCGCACGCCGCTCGGGCAGCAGCTTGAGGTCGAGGAAATAGTGCTCTGCATCGACTGGGAGGGAACGTGCGAGGTGTTCGCGCGCGATGGTGCTCTTGGGCACAAAGTCAGACGATTGGCAGGCGACGGCAAGGAGCAGACCGCACAGAGACGGCAGAGTGATGTGGGAGAAGCGCATGGCGGTAGAGTAACTTACGCTGGTGGATTTCCTGCTAGAGTGCATCGGCTTCCCGCCCGACATGGACCGCGAGGCCTTGATGACCCTGGTCCGCGAGCGCGGCGAGCCTGTGGCCTACCGCGGCCCCCATGGCGAACACCTGCGGCTAGCCCTGACCGAAGGGCTCGAGCTGCGTCTCGACCGGGAAGAGGAGCAAGGCCCCACGAATTTGCTGCCGTACTACAGGGAACCCAGCCGCCTGCGGGTTGCCGTTGACAAAATCTCGCGCACTGCCGACTCCCCCGCCGACGCCCTGCTCCTGGGCTGGGCCGCGCCGCCGATTCCCGGCGATCTGGATGGCGGCGCCCCGGGCGCCTATCGGCTGACCATGTGGATCACCGACGCGCGGCGTTTGCCGCGGCATTTGACCCTAGGCCAGGTACTGGCTGTGTCGTTGGCGGGTTTTTGCTTGGACACAACCTTTGTGGGCCCCAACGACGGGGGCTGCGATGCTTCTATCCTCGAGCGCCCCCACGGTTTTTCTTTCCAGGTCCTCAATGGCGAGGGTGTGCCTGGTGGTTGTGCGGAACTCTCGGCGCGAGTGAAGGCCGTGCGTCACATCCAAAACACCCTCACGGGGAGGGCGGTGGATGTGCTCGAAGTGGACGCCCCGGGCCGCGACTTGCACTTGTTTGTGTCGCCCTGGCAGCTCTCGGAGGAATCCTTGCCCGCGCCGCGCCCCGGTTTTCGGATCGAGGGCAGTTTCCTGTTCACGGGCCGGCTCAGCGGCGGCTTGGGCCGGCAGAGGCCTGCGGCGCAAGTGGCCTTCGGTTGAGCTGCGGGGCTACTTGACGCTGACCGCCTTGGCCAAGCTCTCGAGCTGTGCATCGCTAACGCCATGCCAGGCGCTGAAACTCACCGCCAGGGGCGCAGCCGCGGCGGCGGGCTCCAAATTGACTGTCCCACCCTCGCCCAAGAGCGCCACATCCCTCGACCAGGAGGCGAGTCGCTCTTCGAGGGCGGCGCGGAACTCGTCGGCGTCCTTGGCGCTGTCCCAAATCGTCATCACGCGCAGGTAGCGGCCCTCTTCGGACCCCAGCAGCACCATGGAGTCGCCGCCCCAGCCGCGAGCGGCCGCGTTGGTGTACTTCAGAAAGACCAAGGCCATGGGGTTGGAGAAGTCGATCTCCTTGGGCTCCTCGGTCATGAGCGTCAGGGCCAATTCGCCCAAGGAGGACTCTTCCAGGACCTTCCAGTCGGCGGGCGGTGCGATCTCCAACTCGATCTGCACGGGATCGTCTCGCTCGCTTTCCTTCCAGTACTTCTCTGGATGCAGGACCTGTTCAGTGGAACGTGGTGGCGACTGAAAAGCGATGCGGGTCACATCGGCAAAGGTCAGACCGTCTTTCTTGCGCATGCGATAGCCGCGATCGAGAAAGGTATTGCCGATCGTGTAGGAAGCGAGCAGCGGTTTCCAAACATACGGCGGCGCCTCGCTCAGGGATTCGGTGCCCATGCTGGCTGCCTGGGCGGCTTCAGCAGGGCTCAAGGGTTCACCGTAGGCGCCCATCCACTGGCTCATCATCGCGGTTCCGCTGCCCTCGACCACCGCCTGGAAAGCAGCCGCGCGGTCGCGGTGTTTGAGCAAGGGCTTGAGGGTGCCGTCGATGTCGTAGAGCTGGTCGTCGAGGGCATGGGTCAACTCGTGGGCCAATATGATCTTGGCCAGGGTGCCGGTGAAGCTCTCCATCAAATAGAAGGTGTCGTTGCCGGGATCGTAGAAGCCCCCCACTTGACCTTCGAGCACGGCAAAGGTCGTGGCCCACAGATCCATCTCCGGCGGCACGAGGCCGAGCAGCTTGGCCACATCCTCCTCGGCACTGAGCTGGGCCTCGGTGGTGAGTTTCGCCATGCGCTGGGTGGCGTGCTCGATGAAGCCTCGCGTATCGGTGATTTCGACATCCACTGGCCGGGCGTACTTCTCGCCGCGCAGGGCCTCCACCTGGGTCTGGATGGTGGCAGTCACCTGTTCGAGGTGAGCCTGGCTCCAGCGCTCGGCGGCGGGCCCTTGCGGGCTGGCGGCGCGGGAGTTCTCGCAGGCAGAGAGGGCGCAAGAAACCAGCAGGAAGAGCGTGATGCAGAAAGGGCGCTTGCTTCTGAACATGCGGAGAATGGGTTCGGGAGGATGCCGAGGAGATTAAAGGGCGGAGTGCGAGGGGGTAGTTTGCATGTTCCCCGGCCGCTTGGCACGATTCGGCCCTTGCCTGCCTCTCGACGCCCTCTTCTGGGCCCTCTTCCGGCCCCTGCTCAGGATCTCCATGCGGCCCTCCCAGCGCCTCTCGCTCGCCCTACTTGCCTTCCTCGGACTGTTCGCCGCCCTGCCGCAAGTTGCCCTGGCAGCGCCTGCGGACGGTGGTTTTTTGTTCCCCAAGGAACTCGGCTCGGGGGTCGCCCTTGAGGCGGAAAACGAGGCCCGCCTGAGCGCTCCCGCGGATGTCCTGCCTCTTGAGGATCAGGCTGTTGAATCCGGCTGGATGGACCGTGTGGACGAAGCCATGGGCACGGTCAACCACTACATCGGCGCGGTGATGTTCTTCGATGTCTGGTTCTGGGACAACGACTCGGAAGACCAGCGCGAAGTTCCCCTGGCCGTCCTGTGGCTGATCATCGGCGCGGTCTATTTCACCTTCCGCATGGGCTTCATCAACCTGCGCGGTTTCGGTCACGCCATCCGGGTCACCAGGGGCGACTATGACAATCCCGATGACGAAGGCGAGGTGAGCCACTTCCAGGCCCTGGCATCAGCTCTCTCGGCCACCGTTGGACTCGGCAACATCGCTGGCGTGGCCATCGCCGTCAGCTTGGGCGGCCCCGGCGCGACATTCTGGATGATCGCCGCGGGTTTCCTGGGGATGTCCTCCAAGTTCGTGGAGTGCACCCTGGGGCAGAAGTTCCGCAAGGTGCGGCCCGATGGTCGCGTCATGGGCGGCGCCATGTACTACCTGTCCGATGGCCTGGCTCAAATGGGCCTGGGTGGACTCGGCAAGGTTCTGGCCATGTTCTTCGCGATCCTGTGCATCGGCGGTTCACTGGGCGGCGGCAACACCTTCCAGGTCAACCAATCGCTCAACGCCATCGGTGAGGTAGTGCCCTTCCTGGCGGAACACCGCTGGGTCTACGGCGCAGTCATGACCGTTCTGGTGGGCGTGGTAATCCTGGGTGGCATCAAGCGTATCGCCTCCACGGCGGAGAAGATCGTGCCCTTGATGTGCGGCATCTATGTGCTCGCCTGTGTCTGGGTCATCGTGACCAGTCTCGATGAAATCGGCGGCGCCTTCAGCGCCATCATCGAAGGAGCGTTCAGTCCCGCGGCGGCCTACGGCGGCTTCATCGGCGTCCTGGTCCAGGGTTTCAAGCGTGCGGCCTTCTCCAACGAAGCGGGCGTGGGCTCGGCGGCCATCGCACACTCCGCGGCCAAGACCGAGTACCCAGTGCGCGAGGGCATCGTGGCCCTGCTCGAACCGTTCATCGACACCATCGTGGTCTGCACCATGACGGCGCTCGTGATCGTCATCACCGGCGCCTACGACGGCGTGGCACACCCCGAGTACATGCCCTATATCGAGGACAAGAACGGCGCGGGACTGACTTCCCTGGCCTTCAAGAGTGCCATCGACTGGTTCCCCATGGTGCTCGGCGTGGCGGTCGCGTTGTTCGCCTTTTCGACCATGATCTCCTGGAGCTACTACGGTGAACGCTGCTGGGCCTATCTCTTCGGCGATGGATCATCGACCATCTACCGGCTCCTGTTTCTCACCTTTACCTTCCTGGGCTCGATCATCACCGCCCAACAGGTGCTCGATTTCGGGGACTTGATGATCCTGGGCATGGCCTTCCCCAACATCTTGGGTGTGATCTTGCTCTCGGGTGGCGTCAAGCGCGACCTCGACGACTACTGGGGCAAGCTCAAGAGGGGCGAACTCAAGACCTTCAAGTAACAGCGCTCAATTCATGAGCCCCTCCACCGAGCCCAAACCCATCCCGCCCATCAACCTCGCCGCGGAACGCGCCGAGTTGGGTCCCGAACTGCTCGAGGCCATCCAGGGCGTGCTGATGAGCGGCTGGTATGTGCTCGGCCCCGAGGTGCAGAAGTTCGAAGAGGACTTCGCCGCCTTCTGCCACGCCAAGCATGCCGTGGGCGTGGCCTCGGGAACCGACGCCTTGATCCTGGCCCTCAAGGCCCTGGGCGTGGAGCCCGGTGACGGTGTGGTCACCAGCCCATTCACCTTCTTCGCCAGCGCTGGCGCCGTGGCCTGGATCGGCGCGCGGCCGCAGCTCGCCGACATCGACCTCGACACGGGACTGCTGGACCTCGAAGCCGCTCGCGCGGCCTGTGACGGAACCACGAAGTGCCTCTTGCCAGTACACCTTTACGGGCAGTTGGTGGACATGCGCGGCTTTCGCGCCCTGGCCGACGAGAAGGGCCTGGCACTCCTGGAGGACGCCGCCCAGGCGAGCGGCGCCAGACGCGATGGAGTTCACGCCGGCGAGTTGGGCGACGCGGCGGCTTTTTCGTTCTATCCCACCAAGAACCTCGGCGCGGCCGGCGAGGGCGGAGGTGTCTTGACCAACTCGGACGAGACCCACGAGGCCCTCCTGCGTCTGCGCGACCACGGCAGTTCGGCAAAGTATGTGCACGACAGCGTGGGCACCAACTCCAGGCTGCAAGCGATCCAGGGCGCCGTCTTGAATCTCAAACTGCCGCACCTCGCCGAGTGGAATGCGCGCCGCTCGAAAACGGCAGCCAGCTACGACGCCGCCTTCGCGGCAAGCGACTGCTTGTGCCCGCTCGCTGTGGCAGAGGGCTCGCAACCCGTCTACCACCAGTACGCCCTGCGGGTCTTGGGCCAGGGCCTACGCGATGAGGTTCTAAAGAGCCTGCTAGACCAGGGCATCGCCGCCGCCCTGCATTACCCGCGAGCCGTCCATCTCCAACGCGCCGCCGCCGATTGGGGCTATGGCGAGGGGGCCTTTCCAGAGGCCGAGCGCCTGGCCCAGGAGGTCTTGTGCCTGCCTATTCACCCTTTCCTGACCCCGGGAGAGGTGCAAAGGGTGACCGACTGCGTCCTGGAATCGGCACGTTGATGGGCTATTGCTCAACAACCTGAGCTGGAAGCAAACAATCTCGGTCTGGACTGTAGGTTTGGAGGCCTCTTGGCCGATCTGAGCCATGGTTACCGGAATCCTCACGCCGCTCCACCATGCTAGTTCGCCACCTAATCTCCCCCGCCTTGGCCCTTGGCCTTGGGCTGCATGCCATAGCCTTCTGCATGCAAGCTGGCGCCGATCAGGACGCACCGGCCCCCTCGCTCTCCGAAGCCCGCACGACCCTGCGCCGCGAGAAGGCCTCGGTGGCCTTTGGCGTGGCTGATCACAACGGCGACGCGTGGATCTCATTCCGCGAGGCGCGCCAGAGCCTGGACCACGATCGCACGCGTTTTCACGCCTACGACTCTGACGGCGACGGGCGCATCACCCTGCCCGAGTTCACCGAACGCTACCTGCGCACCCTCCAACAAGTCGGCGCCTTCCCGCCGCCCACGCCCAGCCCCGATCCCAAGCCCGAGCCGGCTCCACAGCTAGAGCCCGAGCCCGTGCTCGCACCCAAGCCCGAACCGGAACGAGCCCCGCAGCCCCCGGCCCCGGCCCCGGGAATTAGAGCCCTCACCATGGTGGATGTCTTTGGCGAAGTAGAAGCCCGGCCGGGCACGAAGCACTCGACTCCCGAACCCAATCGCATCCCGGGCCCAGTACCTGCCTTCCGCCGACTCGACTACGACAATGACGGTGGCATCACGCGCTCGGACTTGATGGAGCTGGGCCGCGGCACCGGCCTTGATGTGCGCGTGAACACGATCCTATCGGTGATCGATACCGATCGAGACGGCGCCATCAGCGAGGCGGAATTCTACGCCTCCATGGGCAGCGGTAGCTGAGCGCCCGCAGCTGCCGGCAGGGCGCTAAGCTACTTCTCGCCGATGGGCGGGTGTAAGGCCACGAGTGGCTCGTGCCGCGGTCCGTTTTCCGGCTCAGCCACGGCGTAGTCGCCGCCGCCCCGTAAGCTGACTCCGGCTACCTGGCCGTCGAGGCCGAGGACATAGAAATTCAAGCCGAAGGTCGGTAGCCCCTCCCCGTCGACCAGACCCGGTTGCCAGGCAGCCGCCCGGCGGGCTTGGCGTGTGACGCGCCGCAGGACTTCCAGGCCCGCTTCCTCGGGCGAGGCGCCGCCACGCAGGAGCTCAACGATGGCCGAACTGCCATGCGACAAGATGGCGGCTTCGCCGCGGCCCGTGGCTCCGGCGCTGCCCACCTCGCCGTCGCAATACAGTCCCGCGCCGATGATCGGCGAGTCACCCACACGGCCGGGAATTTTCCAAGAGAGGCCGGAAGTTGTGGTGGTGCAGGCCACCTCGCCGCTTATCGCAAGCGCTGAACAGTGGATCGTGCCGGTCACGCGCTCTTCGAGGTAGTGATCGATGAGGGCCAGCTCAGCGCGCTCGGCGCTACTCTTCGCGCGTCCCTGGCGTTGGTCCTCGGGCGGCGCGAGGCGGTCGTCCTTTGAACTCATGGTCTCCTTCCAACGCAGCCAGATCTTGCGCGACGCTTCGGTCAGAAGTTCGGTGTGCTCGTGTCCGTGAGCCCGGGCAAACTCGTAGGCGCCGCGGCCCACAAGCATGATGTGGTCGCTGCGCTCCATGACCAGGCGTGCCACAAGGCTGGGGTGCAGGATGTTCTCCAGACAACCCACCGAGCCCGCGTTGTGGGTGCGGCCATCCATCACCGCTGAGTCGAGTTGCACCACGCCGTCTTCGTTGGGCAGGCCGCCCTTGCCCACGCTGTGGTCGGTTTCGTCGGCTTCGACAACCTTGACGACATCGATGGCCACATCGAGGGGCGCAGAGCCCAGGACGAGGTCTTGGTAGTAGAGTTTCATGCCCCGCAGAGCATTGGCGCTGCCCACGAGCACCGGGAAGTCCCGGCGCGCTGTGTTGCGAAGTGCGCGCTTTGCTGGCTTGCCGCGCGCCTCGGCGCCGGTGGCGCAGGCAGCCGCCGCCAAGCCCACGGCGGCTCCCAGGACGGATCGACGGGTGCTGAGGGGTTTCTTCGGGGCGTTAGTCATGTTTTGTTGACGGTAGAAAGAGTCAGTCGCAGTCCACGCACATCTTGCGCAGCCACTCAGCGGCGCCGAGCGACCAGGTTCGCCAACGCTCGGCCACATCAGGGCGTTCGGCTGCCAAGGCAACGCCGCTGCGCATCTCTTCTTCGAGTTTGCAGCTCGCGAAGTAGCGCTCGAGGTCGCCTTGGCGGAGATCGGCCACGGCCAGGGCTGTGGCGAACACCACTGTTGTGGTACGCCTCAACTCCTCGCCGTCCAGGCGCGCCATGCGGTCGAGGCCGGTGTGGTAGGTGAAGTCAGTGAAGTGCCAGATCAGAATCGCCGGCACTCCCCGGCCCAGGAACACATCGTGGTCGCTGCCGCCTTCCCAGGGATTCTCGAAAGTCTGCCAGCCCCCCACGACTAGGCCCACATCGGCCATGGCCGTGCGCGCGATCAAGGCCAGGCCGTTGGGGATGATGTGTTCCTCACGCACTTGGCCTGCTCCCCAGGGGGTGTGCTGGTCGGGGGCCAGGGTGTCGAGAGAGCCGGGATCGGGGCTGCGTTCCAGGAGACAGATCGAGCCGGTTTCGGCGAAAGACTGACCCAACATGTCGGCCGAGATGCCGGCCACGGGTTGGAGCTTGGTGTCCTCGAGCCAGATGGCGCTCTGGCGCATTTCATCGCCCCAGATAAAAACGATGCTACGCGCCGGTCGGTGGAGTTCTCCGGCTTGGATCAACTCGGCCAGGGTGCACGCGCCTTGGGCCAAGCCCGCCACGCCGCTGGCGTTGTCACCAGCACCGGGTTCCTGGACATGGGCGGCTGTGGCCACGGCCTCCTCGGGCTTCGAGGCGCCAACAATGGTGGCCACCAGGGTACGCAGGGGTCCCTCGCTCCAGGAGACCTTGGCACGGAAACGCACACGCGGCGGCGCACCAGCTGAAGCCCGGGCCACAATGCGTTTGTGGGTGCGGGGAGAGATCTTGCCCACGGGGATACCGACCTGGGCTGATACGGCGCAAAACAGGATCGCATCGAGGTGCTCGTCCTGGCCACGGGGATCGACGCCGAAGTCATTCAAACTCGAAGAGAGCACCAGGGCTGCACCGCGCTTGCGGGCGGCGCGCAAGACGCGCCCGTTCAAGTCTCCCTCGGTGACGAGCACCGCGCCGGCGCTCAAGCCATCGAGGTCAAATGCCACGGGCCCTTCGAGGTCGGCGGAGGGCGCGTTGATAGGAAGCATCACGCGGTCGCGGCCTTCGGGGGACGAGAAGCCGTGCAGTTTTTCAACCGTGCCGTCGGTTGCGAGCAACTCGAGGCTGGCCGAGCGCGGAGTCCAGGCCTTGCCGCGCAGGTCGGATTCGATCTCGCGCAAGCCAAAACCCTCTTGCTCGCCAAAACCCGCCGCGCCCAGCTTGCGGCGCAGTTTATCGAGGGTCGCGTTGTAGCCCTCGTTGCCCGGCGCGCGGTAGTAGCGGTCTACAAAGCGCGCGCCCTCCATGGCTGCCTCGGCATCGAAGGCGCGGTAAAAGACGCCGGCAAAGCGCGCCGGTCCGCTCTCGCCGGCCGCCACGGCGGGAGCCTTGAGCACGGGGCGTTCTGGCTCTTCCCCCGCAGCCACCTCGGCCTGCCTTGAGAACGCGAGCCCACAGGTCAGGGCGAAGCCGAAGAGCGCGCCAAAGAAAGCCCCCTGCAACCTCACTCCTCGTCCGCCTCGGCCTCGCGGGGAACGCTGGGCAGAATCGCGTCCTCGCCGGTGAGCCCCAGGCACTGCACTCGAAACCAGTGACGCACGCCGCGGAACCAATCCTCCCAAGCCAGGGCCACCTCGGGTTCCTCGGCAGCCAGGGCCGCTCCAACTCGCAGGTGTTTGGCCTCCAACATGCTCTTTAGGTAGCGCTCGAGGTCAGTCGGCTTTGGATCGGCGATGGCGAGAGCCGTCGCCAGGGCGCTGACCGCCGTGCGCTGCAACTCCTCGGGGTCGATCATCTCGATGCGGTCGAGGGATGTGTGAAAAGTGAAATCGGTGAAGTGCCAGAACAACACCGCCGGCACCAGGCGCTTGACGAAAACATCGTGGTCGGTGCCGCCTTCGTAGGGGTTTTCGAAGGTTTCCCAGCCGCCCACATGGCGCGCCACATCGACCATGGCGCAGCGCGCAATGATCGAGAGGCCGTTGGGCACGAGCCACTCTTCTTCCACATCGCGTGCGCCCCACAGGGTGTGCTGATCGGGTTCGATGACTTCCACGGCACCGGGGTCGGGAGTGCGCTCGAGGAGCGGTACGGCTCCGGTCTCGGCTCGAGACTCGCCGATCATCACGGCGTGCACCGAGGCCACGGGGGTACGCTTGGTGTGTTCGAGCCAGAGTTCCGATTCGGAGATTTCGGCGCCCCAGATAAAGGTCAAGCTGCGGTCGGGCCGCTCGAAGGTGCCAGCGGCGATGATCTTCGAGAGGACAAGGGCGCCCTCCAAAATGCCCGCCGCGCCACTGGCGTTGTCGGCGGCGCCGGGGGCCAGGATGTGGCTGGGCAGGACCACGGTCTCGTCGGGCCGGGTAGCCCCCACGATCGTTGCCACCAGGGTGCGCAGGGTCGTGTCGCCGAATTTGACCTCGGCTTCAAGGCGCAATCTGGCGCCACCGCCTGCTTCATGGGCGGCGACGATGCGCCCGTACGAACGCTGGGAAATCATGGCCACGGGCAAGCTCGATCCGGATTCGAGCTTTCGGAACTGGATCGCGTCGAGGTGACGCTCGGCGCCGGTGGGATCGGTGTTGTAGCTGCCGAGGGACGCCGAGACCAGGGCCACGGCACCCTTGCGTCGAGCGCGCAGGATCAGATCGGGTCGCGGCGCGGCTTCGGTGACCAGGATCTGCCCCTCATTCAGGTCGCCCAAGCTGAGCGCAACCGCGGCCTCGACTACGCAACTCGGCGCGTTCTCCGGCAACATGCAGCGATCGCGGCCACTTGGGTCATCGAAGCTGTGCAGCAAAACATCGCCACCTGTGTCCGTCCGCAAGCGCAGGCTGGCCCGCTGCGGCACCCACGCAGGGGACTCGCTGGCGTTGGAAAGGATCTCGAGCTCTAGCCCCGGCTGGCTTCCGAATCCGGCAGCCACCAGGCGCCGCTCGATTTCGTCCAGGGATTCGTTGTAGCCCGGCGATGCCGCCGTGCGGTGGCGGTCGTCAAGGAACCGGATCACCTCCATGGCCCGCTCTTCGCCGTAACTGTTGTAGAGCAGCCGCACAAAACGCGCCGGCCCCGCTTCGGCGATGGCCACCTTCGGACCCACATGCTCGAGGGGCTCGGGGGTGGGCTCGAGATTGGCGAGGAGCTCCTGCGCCGTGGGCACCTGCGACTGCTGGCAGGCTGCGGCCCAGACCAATGCAAATAGGACACCCACGAGGCCCCAAGACCGACGGGCAACGGCGTTCAGTTCGGAGCGGAATTGGTCTCTCAGCTTCATGAATGACTCAGGGCAGCTATTCCAGGTACTTATCGATCAGGAGACCGAGACGGCTGCGCGCTTCGGCGGGGACCTGGTCCTTGGCCGACATGATCGCAAACTCGAGGGCAGAATCGCAACTACAGAGACCCATAGCGGCCACGCGTGGCGCTGCGGCGCGGATTACGGCTCGCGCCTTCTCAACATTCTGCTGCATGATGGCGATCACGGCCTCGACGGTGACATCGTCGTGGGTTTCGTGCCAGCAGTCGTAGTCGGTTGCCATGGCCACGGTCGAGTAGCCGATCTCCGCCTCGCGAGCGAGGCGCGCTTCCTGGAGGTTCGTCATGCCGATCACATCGACGCCCCACTTGCGGTAGATCTGCGACTCGGCGCGGGTGGAGAACTGCGGGCCTTCCATGTTGATGTAAGTGCCCCTGTCGTGGGTCTTGACTCCGACATCATTGCAGGCGGCCAGGAGGTGCTGGCGCACTTCTTCGCAGATCGGATCGGCGAACATCACATGGGCCACGACGCCCTCATTGAAAAATGTGTCGGGTCGGTGACGCGTACGATCAAAAAACTGATCGATGAGCACGAAGTCCCCGGGTTCGATGTCTTCGCGCATGGAACCCACCGCGGAGATGGACAGAATGCGGCTGACGCCGAGTTGTTTCATCCCGTAGATGTTCGCGCGGTAGTTGATCTCCGATGGATTGAGTCGGTGACCGCGGCCGTGGCGCGGCAGAAAGACGAGTTGCGTCTCGCCCAACTGGCCAATCAGGTAACTGTCGCTGGGCGCACCGAAGGGCGTGTAGATAGAAACCTCACGCAGGTCGGTGAGGCCGTCCATGTCGTACAGGCCGGAACCGCCGATGACGCCGACCACATGTCCTTGAGTCATTGAAAAAAAATGGGGGGGCTTGGTCTCTGGGTCGAGGAAGACCACAGTCTACGCTCTCGGGCGCCCCGAACAGGACCCCGATCGCCGAAGCACCCGCCCGGCGATCGGGGTCCTGGGACTACTGTTCGCCGGGCTCCGCCCCCGGCGACGGGCCCGCGCCTTCATTGGACGCAGAGCTCTCGCCCTTTGAGCCTCGCTGCCCCCACTTCGAGCCCTGGCCGCCACCGCTTGAGGGGGTTTTCCAGGGCGAATCGCGGCGCGCCCCGCGCTTGCGCTCACGGTCGTCGCTGTGGCTACCCTCCTGGCGGCTCTTCCAGGCGGGCTTGGTACCGCTCTCCGGTCGGCGGTCGTGGTTGCCGCCTGCTTGCCGTTGGCCCCAGGCGGGCTTGGTACCGCGCTCCGGTCGGCGGTCGTGGTTGCCACCTGCTTGTTGTTGGCCCCAGGCGGACTTGGCGCCGCGTTCCGGATTGCGGCCGTAGCTCTCGCCCTGACCACCTTCCGGGCGAGCCTTCCAGGCGGGCTTGTTGCCGCGCTCGGGTCTGTGGCCATAGCTCTTGCGCTGGTCGCCACCCTGGTATCCGTAGGCGGGTTTGTCCTGGCGTTCCGGACGGCGGTCGTGGCTCTCGCGGCGACCTCCTTCTTGTCGGTTTCCAAAAGAGGGTTTGTTGCCGCGCTCGGGGCGACGGTCGTCGCGGTCGCGGCTTCCGCCTTCATGCCGGCTCTTCCATGGGAATTTTTGGCCGCTCTCGGGTCTGCGGCCATAGCTCTCGCGCTGGCCACCCTCCTTCTGATCCTTCCAGGCAGGTCTTTCGCCACGGTCGGGCTTGCGGCCATAGCTCTCGCGCTGGCCACCCTCCTTCTGATCCTTCCAGGCAGGTCTTTCGCCACGGTCGGGCCTGCGGCCGTAGCTCTCGCGCTGGCCACCGCCATCTTGACGATCCTTCCGCGCGGGCCGGCCGCCGCGGCTGCCGTGGTCTGCACTCCCCTGGCGGTCATTCCAGGTCGGTCGCCCGCCGCCGCCACGCTGGTAGCCGCGTGCTCCGCCGGGCAGCGGACGGCTCTCGCCGGACACCGTGGGCGGCGGCACATTGGCACCCTGCCAACGCTTGGAGCGGGACTCTTCCTGACCTTCGACCCGGTGCTCTCGGGGCTGCCGCGTGCGGTAATACTCCAGGCGCTTGAGGTCGATGGGACCCTTGCGTGGCTCGGCCAGGAGACCGCGGGTGACCAGGGTCGCATAAGCACCGCGGGGCAACTCAAAGGTGAGCATAAAAGCAGCCCGATCCTCGCTGCGGCCATCGGCCTTGACCGTCAACTTCTCGGGCTTGATGAACATGCGCCGATCCTCGCCCTTCAACTGAAAACCACTGACGCCGTCGATGCGGAACTGTTCAGCGGTCAACCCTTCATCGGCCAGAATCTCCTCGAAGAGCGCGCGCTGGGCAGGGTTATCAACATCTTCGAGGCCCACACCGGGCAGGCGCAGGGAACTCTTCCACTCGGCCACCTCTGCGAGGAAGCGGTCGGGAAAGACCAAGAGGCCCTCGATGGACGAGGCAATGCGGGCGCCCTGATCCCCGGAAATGCGCGCCAGGAACAGCGCCAGGGCGCGGTTCCAAATGTGCGATTGGTAGGCGTATAGGTGGATCAGCCGCAGTCGGCTGCGGATGTGATAGAAGGCGCCGCGGAAGTCCTCGGGGTTGCTGCGCAGGTGCTCAAAGACCGAGTGGTGTTCGCCAAAGCGACCGGATATCTCACGGCACTCGGACCAGTCACCCCAGGCCCCGCGCAAGGCTGCCTTGAAGTCCCCCAACTTGCCTGCATCGTGGGGCGAGGCGGCGCACAGAAGATTCTGCAAGGCGCGCTGGGGGTGGCCGAGCATCAGGTCTTTGGCAATCCAACCCTGGCAGTGGCGCAGGTTGCCAAAGCGCTGCTCGTCGAAGTAGTTCGGTACGCCCAGCTTGGCCACGATGGGCCGGTTGCGCTTGAGCGCCACCTGTTCCTTGGGACTCAAGTCACGCACGCGGATCTCGAACTCGTTGCCGCGGGAGTGTTGCGCCGAGATGGGCACGCTGGCGCAGCCCACCGGCCGGATTTTGAGTTCCGGCTGCTCGAGCTCAACGCGCCGGCCACCGGGGACCGACATGTATTGCGTCGTCACCCCTTGACGGTCCTTGAGCCCCGCCATGGACACATCCGAGGTCTGCACTTGGGCCAGGGCACTGAGGATTTCGGCCGCCTCGAAGGAAGTCATCTTGCGCTTCTGGACGAGGTACACGCGGTGGGCTCCACGGGGTTCGAGATAGCTCTCATCGAGCAATTCTTGCACGCGGAAGTCGCCGGGTTTGGTTTTCAGTTTCATCGTTGCTTGGGAGGTCGTGCCTTCGCGAGTTGCTTGAGAGTGCGGACAAAGTCCTTGGGCAGCGGGGCTCTGACATGTTGCCTGCCGCCGCTGGCCGTGGGAAAATCGATGCTCCAGGCGTGGAGCGTCAAACGGTCGATCAGGGGCACTTCAGCGCGCCCGGGCTTGGAGTGGTACTTGCGCTTTATCTCCGAGAGCAGCAGGGCATCGCGGCGGCCGTAGGACTTGTCCACGGCCAGGGGAAAGCCCTCGGAGGCAAGGTGTACGCGAATCTGGTGGGTGCGGCCGCTGATCGGCCCGCAGCGCACGAGCGTAAAGCCCGCAAAGCGCTCTTCGACGGCCATGCGGGTGAGCGCAGGTTTGCCACCCTTTTCGTCGATGCACATGCGCCCCGACTTCTTCAGGTCGGCGCCGATGGGCCGGTCGATGATGCACTCTTCGCCATCGGCGAGGGGCACCTCGCCCTCCACCAAGGCGAGGTACACCTTGTGCACCTCGCGCTCCTCGAAGGCCGACCGCAGGCGCCGTTCAGACTCGATGTTCTTGGCCACAAGCACCGCGCCCGAGGTCTCCTTGTCGATGCGATGCACCAGACGCGGGCGAAAACCCATCCCTGGCGAAGCCTGATGTTGAGCCGCGGGGATCACATTCGAGCGCTTGAGGGCCAGCTCCAGGAGGGCGCCCGAAAGACAGGCCCTGCCGCGCTCCCAGCGCTCGGGCTCCACGGGCAGGCCGGCGGGCTTTTCCACCACGAGGGCCTCGTCATCCTCGAAGAGGACCGTAAGTTCCAGGGTGGGCGCCAGGGGCTCCTTGGGGAAATCGGCCGCATCTTCATCGATGTCCGCCGAGACGACCTGATCGCTCTTGACTCGCTTGGAAGGCAGAGCGGCCTCGCCATCGAGAAGCACGCGCCCAGCGCGCACCTGACGGCGGATGAAGCCCTTGTTGAGCAGGGGGTACGCCAGGCACAGGAACTCATCGAGCTCGAGGCCCTGCTGATCGCGCGGCACGGAGAGATGGTCGGTCACCGGAATCGATGCGGGTCTATGGCGCCGAAGCCTGGCCGCGAAGGTGGCGGCGCGCGGCACAAGCGCGTGTTTATGCGAAGGGAAGTGGGCCGGGGCCCCTGAAGAAGTGGGGCTGGGGCCCCGAAAGATGCGCAGCCGGTGGGTCCGGCTCACCTGGGGCAGGCCCAGGTATAGGATGTTGCTAAACTGGGAAAGAGGCGCTAATCGCCGAGGGTCTTGGCGGGAGACACGGTCTCGGGGCCGGAGGACCCTTGTTGGTAGATCTCGGGGCGCAGGGCCCCCACGAAGGGCAAGTTGCGGTATTCGCCCGCGTAGTCGAGGCCATAGCCCACCACGAACTGGTCATCGACCTCAAAACAGCGGTGGTCGGCGGTGTATTCGAGGGCCCGGCGGCCGGGCTTGTCGAGGAAGACACACGACCGCACCTCGGCGGCACCGCGCTCGCGGAAGGCACCGACGAGGGAAGACATGGTGCGGCCCGTATCGAGAATGTCATCCACGAGCAGCAAGCGCCGCCCGCTGACCTCTTGGTCACTCGGGAAGAAGTTCAGTTCCAGCCTGCCCGAGACCGTGCCGTCGCCGTAACTCGAAGCGGAGACGAAGGCCAGCTCGAGGGGAATCGGTATGCGCCGGATCAGGTCGGAGGCGAAGACGCAAGACCCCTTCAACACCGAGACTACCGTGAACTTTGAGCCACGGTAGTGTTCGGTCACCTCTGCCGCGACCTGGTCGATGCCGGCCACGATCTGCTCTTCGGTGAAGAGGATTTCCTGGATGTCGTCGTTCACTTGTTTTTGCGCTCGGGGGTGGCGGAGAGCGGCGCTCTCGAGGGCTGTTGGGCGGCTGAGGAGGGGTTCGCTGACCGCTCCTTGGCGGTTCAGGACCGAGGAGTGTACACGATCTGGACCCTCGGGGAGCCGCGGTACGCCCAAAGAAGCCCTGGGAGCCTCCCGGGAAGCCAATTCACTCGGTTCGAAGGTGGCTGACCCATCCTTGGGTTGGATCAATCTCAAGAGTACTGAGTGGGTAATTCACTGACTCCAACCAGATCAATCGCATCTATTCTTGACGGTCAACCAAAGATTGACGACAAACAGAATGGACTCAACAGAATTTGTGGTCTACTGGCTCCCGGAGCAAGCATGTGACCTGGCTGCTGGACATATGCACTGCTAACAGGTTGATGACCTGCTTCTGGCGCTGCGAAGCCATCGAAAGCTCGCGCGCCGCACAGCTTGGAACGCGAGGGGCTGCGCAGCGTCGAACGCCAACCTCAGCCCAACCAGACCACACACCAGACCACAGATATGGCCAAGAGAACCTACCACCGTCGCTCCGACGAAGAACTCATCGCTGACCTTCAGGAGAAGCTCAAGTCCGTGGAGAACCGTATGCAGGCCAAGACCCGCACGGACGCCGCGGTACTCAAGCAGCTCCCCAAGGTGTCCCGGCAGCTGCGCAATTTCGCGCAGATCGCCACCGACAACAGGCGCGATGACCTGTCCAACATGACCATCGCCTTCCTCGCTGGACTCCAACGCGCAGCGGAAGAAGTCCGTGAAGACGCCAGCGCAAAGTCACGGGCGCGCCGCGAAGGAACGCAACTCTAGCGGCTGCTAGCCCGGATTATTCATGCAAACGGGCTAGGGGTCAAAAACGGCGAGAGCCGTGGCGTAGCGCAAGCTTCCCTGGCCCGGAAGTGGGTTTCCGTGAAAGTCCAGCCGCATCAGAGCGCCGGGGGTGACTGCGCTCAAACAGCCGTCAGCGCTGGCGACGATGGCCTCGATGCCCAGAGACGCGAAGGCCGTGCGCAAGCGAGGCCGAGAGCTGGCGTCGAGGCGCAGGACCTCGCCGCCCTCGCTGCAAATCCAAAGACCTCCTCCCACGGCGGCGGCGAGGAGGAAGGAACCGGAACTCGACTTGGGCAGGGCCAGCGAGGAGAGCGTGCGCTCGCGGCCGTTGGCCTCAAGGCGCACCAGCACCTGCGTGCCATCGGCAAGACCTTCGAGGGCCCAGCCACCCCGAGGGCCCCAGGCAAAGGCCGCGAAGGCCCGCGCACCTGCGAACTCGCGCACCCGACCAAGGGGACTTGAACGCTCCAAACTGCACCACAACCCCCGACTGTCGATAGCCCACAGGTTGCCGCCCGGGGCTCCCGCGAGAAGCACATCTCTGCCCAACTGCCCGAGGTCAAAGCTCGCCCCCAGTGCCCCCCAGCCGACGACCCGCGCAGTCGGCGAGTCGTCCACTAGCCCCGCCACGCCGCCCTGGCCCCAGGCCACCAGAGAGCGCAGGCCGTCGGCGCAAAGATCCAAGCGCCGCTCGCCGCCCGGCACCAGGGACACCAGCCGCCGGGGCGCCTGCGGTCCCCGCTGGGTGCCGTGCAGTAGCCACAGGCGCCCCGCGCCCCCGGGCTGAACTTCGAGGGGATAGAGCAGGGCAACTCGCGCACAAGGCCAGGCGTCCCGGGTGAAACCCACCAAGGCCCCCCCATCACGGTCGCAAACCCACGAGCGGGCCTCATGCCAGCCGGCGCCAACCTGTGCGGCCCGCGGATCGGCGGCGCGCCACAGGTTGGCGCGGGCCCCCCAGAAAAGGGCCAGCAGGGCCCCCAGGCCCAGCCACCGCTGCAGCCGGGCTCCACCGGAGGTGCAGTTTGCTCGGGAAACGAAGCCCATACCTACTTGGATGGCGTTCGGCCCCGCGCCGTCACCTCTTGCTCAAAGAATCCTGCTCAAAGAAACTGCCGGCAAGTCATGGCCCGCTGCGCTCGGAAGCGCCTCGACGGCCAGGCTCTCTTTGGCCCGAGCCGAGTATCATGTCTCGCCCGGCCCCCGCCATGCAAAGCAACCATCTCCACGATCTCCACGCCGCCGCAGGCGCCAACCTACGCCCCGCCGCGGAAGCCGCGCCGCTGCTCTCCTACGGCGATGTCCCCGGCGAATACGCTGCCGCCTGCCGGGACTGGGTAGTCTTCGATGAGACCGACCGCGGGCTCCTGCGCCTCAGCGGCGAAGATGCCGCTGAGTTCCTGCACCGCCTCCTGGCCAACTTGGTGCTGCCCCTCGAAGCGGGCCATGGCAACCGCAATTTGCTGCTGACCGCCAAGGGCAAGGTGCGCTTTGACTTTCGTCTCAAGCACGAGACCGAGGGCGACTACCTCATCGACTGCTCTCCCCACGAAGCCAGCGCCATCTTGGCCGCCCTCGACCAGTACCTGTTCAACGACGATGTGGTCATCGAGGATCAGAGTTCTCGCTGCGCGCCGCTCTGCCTTCTCGGCCCGGCTGCTTTCGAAAGCGCGGCGAAGGCCCTCGCCCTCGAAGTGCCCTCGGCTCAGTGGGAAAGTTGGCGCGGCGTTTTTTCCGGGGCAGCTCTCACCGTCACCCGCGTGGAGCGCTGTGGTCAGGAAGCTCTGGCCCTCGATGCTGGCCCGCAGGCTGCGGCTGAACTCTGGCAGACCCTGTGCACCGCCGGCGCAAGACCGACTGGCCGCATCGTGGCCGACATCCTGCGCATCAACAACCTGGCCGCCATTGCGCCGGACGACATCACCGAAGATGTCTACCCCCAGGAGGCGCGGCTCGAAAGAGCCTTCAGCCTCACCAAGGGTTGCTACATCGGCCAGGAAGTGGTGGCCAAGATCGACACCTATGGCGGTTTGAACAAGCGCCTCTGTGCTCTGCGCTTGGAACACGATGACCCGGTCCCCCGGGGCACGCGGCTCTATCGCCAGGATCCAAAGACCGACGAATGGCGTGACCTGGGCCTGGTCACCTCGTGGGCCTACTCCTTCGAGGACGACAACGGCCGCGTCCTGGCCTACCTCAAGCGCCGCCACCAGGAACCGGGCAGCGTCTTTCGCGTGGGCGAGGGTCCCGCCACGGCCACTGTGATCGAGTAGGGCTCTACAACCCGCTGAACCCGCTAGGCGTGCCGCTGTACTTCACCAACTTGATACGCGCGTGCAGGTCGATGATCTCGCCCACGGGCACATCACCTTCGATCAACACCGGCACGCCGGTTGTTGCGTGGATCCAGATCTTGATCGCGCCCTTGATGCCGAAGAGGCCCGAGAACTGCTTGCTGCCGCCGCTCTCCCCCTCTGGCTGGGACACGCTGAGTTGCACTTCGCGGCACTCAAAGGCGCCCGCGTGGGAATCGATCCGCGCCAACCGTCCGCGGGTCAGCTTCATGTTCCAGAGGTCGCTCTTCTGCAACATGGTGAGATCGATCTCGTCGAGGCCGCTGCGCACCAAGGTGCGCGCGAGGTAAACCGCACCGAGGACATCCACGGTTTCTGCCGGCACAGGGCGGCAGCTGGGCTGACGCCACAAGCGGTGCTCGGCGCGCTTGCACCTCTTGCAGTGGTGGGCCTTCTGCCAGGGCAGGAGCGCCTCGACGAAGTGCTCGCGACGGCTACACTTCTTGCAGTGGCCGTTGCCGCGATAACTGCTGGTCCAGGCACCTTCGCGGCGACCAATCTTGAGCTCGCGTTTGCGATTCTCGCTGCCAGTCTGGACTTCGAAGTTGAGCAGCGCGGGCCACTCCTGGGGCAAAAAACGCGTGGTGATCGAGTGGTTGAGCTCGTAACCAAGATGCCCCCCGCGGGCCACGCTGCGTACCCAGGCCACCTGGACACCATTCGCCATGGGAGTTTCTCCGGGCAGGGGCAGGCCCCGTAGGAAGGGCTCGACGCCCGAGGACATGACCACCGTACCAACGCTGGCCGAGCCCAGGGGACCCAGATCGATCTCCACGCGAAACTCGAGTTCTTCGCCGGGCGGCACCCATATCTCCGGCTGGTTTCCGCGCTTGATGCAATAGCTACCCGCCACCAAGGCCGGGTTTCCAGCGTGAGCGCGGACGGGGATCGACGCGGGGTGCGGATCGCCGTCGCCGGGTAGCAAAGCCCATGCGAGGCTGATCAGCACAGCAGAGGGGAACATGAGGGATGTCATCAAAGCGGGCCTGCAGGCCTGGAGGGAACTCGCTTGGAGCACAGAAGCATTAAACCACACGGGCGTAAAGAACGCCCGCCCACGGCCGTGTACCCTATTCTCCTTCGTCGCGCAGGGGTTCCTTGACCGCAGGGCTGATTTCGAGCGTTCCGCCCCCTGAGAAGCCCCGTCAGTGGGGAAGACCCTCCATACCAAGTCGTCCAGTCACCTCTCATGACCTCCCTAACACGCAACAGGCGCACTCTCATCGTCGCAGGCCTCGCTTTTCTGGCACTCGCCCCTGGCTGCGCCACCGACGGCGGCAGTTCGAGCGCCGTGGACGATGCCACGACCTTCGAAGCCCTCGGCTCGGCCACCCGTGCGGATGATTCCATCGGCAAGTACCTCAGCGACCTCTCCACCTCGATGAACGCGTGGATGCAGAAGACGATGAACGCCACCACCAAGCGCGAGCGCAGCAAACAGGGACTCCTGGAGATCAATATCCGCGAGCGCGTACGCCGACGCCAGAGCGACATCCTGCTCGAACTCGAGACCGGACCGATCAAGAACCGCACCATCGCTGCCGCTGCTATCGGCTTCTGCCAGGATCCTGCGGTTTTGAGCCCCCTGCTCGCCGCCCTCGGCGACGGCAACGACAAGGTCGTCAGCAATGCGCTCCTGGGGTTGACAGTGCTGGGCTTGCCGGAGACGCCGCTCGAAGAGATCAGCGAACTGATCATTTACGCTGAGGAACCCAAGACGCGTTGGAGCGCGTCCAACTGCGCCCGCTCCTTGATCGAAGCCGGCGCGCCAGGCGAGCCCGTGCTCAGCGCCGCCCGCGCGGGCCTGACCGATGTCCTCGAACCCATGGTGCGCACCCAATGCGCCCTGATCCTGGCTCGCATGGAAGACGCCGGTTCCATCGACGCTCTGTCCCTCTTGCTGTTCGACGAAGCCCCCATCGTGGCCAGTTCCGCAGCCCGCTCCCTGTGCTACATCGGCCGGCGGGTTGATACGGCCCGGGGCGCTGCCGCCCGCGCCCTGGTGACAGCCATGGCAGAGAGCAACCGCGAGCGGCGCCTCTTGATTCACCCCAGCCTGGTGGAGTTGGCAGGGCGCAATCACGAGTTTGACATGGAAGCCTGGTCCCGCTGGGTGGCGCGCTTGCCTTGAACGCGAGGCAGCGGGTTATCATTGAACCCATGCAATTCAGATGCTGGCAGAAGCCGTGGGTGTTGAGCTTGTGGGTGCTGGGACTCAGCTTGGGCTCGGGCTTTGCCTGGGGAGAGCGCGGCCAGCAACCAGGGGCAGAGGGCCATCCGCCGGTAGAGGGCCAGATCAAAGGGGCAGGGGCACCCGAGCAGCCCGAGGACAGCGCTCCCCGTAAACCCCCTTCGCCAGCCGATCGACCCTGACCTTCGTGAAACGGCCGGATCTGCCCAGCTACTCCCTGGAAGTGGTCCATGTCTTTCCCGAGCGCGTGCGCTGGCGCCTCGAACCCATGGGCGAGACCCGCACGAGCGCCCAGCGCCTCGTGCGCTTTCAATTCGGTGCCGGAATCTGGATGCTGCCACAATACGCCGAGTGCTCGACTCTGCACCGCGGCGAAGAGGCGCGCCGCTTCCAACTCCAAAATGAACTGCGTCGAGTAGCCATGAGCTGGCCCGCGGGCCTCGCCTGGAGGGCAACCGATAAACCGGAAGTGCAGCTGGCCAAGCTTCCGGGCCTCGGCAGTCTGCGGGCAGTGACCCGCGGCGACGACACCCGGCCCCTGCGCATCGACAGCTACTTCGGCGCAGACACTGCGAGCTTCGAGTCCCTGGCTCAAATCGAATGGAAACGCGCGGAACGCCGCTGGTGGCCTGCGAGCTGGACCCTCTTCAGTGGCAAGCGGCGCATCTGGGACGAGGTCATCAGCGAGGTCAAGACAGGCAGCAAGTACCTCGACTCCTTCTTCCTTCCCGCCGACCGGCGGGTCAGTACGGGCCCGGCCTCTGCACCCCGCGCCCTGCGCCTCGGCGCCAGGGTGACGCGGCAGACCCCGCTCGCCCCCGACCTCGCCTGGCCCGAAGTCCTGGCCCTGGCCAAGGAGGCCGCCGGTGAGGCGGCTCGGACTCTGCCCGATGGCCTCCAACTCGACCCGCGACCGATCTATCTGCTCGATCCCGCGGGCCTGCCCGTGGCCTTTGAATTGCGCCTGCGCGGCGAGGGCAGCTCGGTGCCCGAGGGATGGCGCCAGACCCCAGCCGCCGAAGGCTGGTCCACGGTACACCACGGGCTGGGAGAGATCCGAAAGCCCGCCATTGAAGCCCTGGAAAGGATGTTGCAACCAGGCCAGCAGCCTTCCAGGCCCTATGTCCGGGTCCAGCATACAGGCGGGCAGGTGGGACTCGTACAACTGGTCCTCAAGGTAGCCAGCCAGTGACCGCCCGGGAGGACAGCCCGGGCCTCCAGCAAGGCCAGAAGCCGCGGCAAGGCCATCGCCCTGGCTCCTGATTCTGTTCATCCTGGGTGAGATCGTCCCCCTTTGGAGGTCCTCTGGCCCCTGTCTCTGTGCTGTTTGGCTTTTCCCAGGGGTGTGGGCGCCGCCGGGCACTCCAATTGCAGGAGACCTCCCCTTGCCAGCGCTGATTCGCCTGGCCAAGAGACACCCCCGCTGGTCGCTGCCAGCGAATGCCCCCCGCCGCTCGCACCAAACCGAGCGGCCTTCCCCAAAGAGCCCCTCATGCTGCGCCGAACCATCCTGCTGCCCCTCCTCATCGCTCTCTCCGCGGGTCTCGTAGTCAACGACTTCGCCGATGCCCAACGCCGGAGCCGGTCGTCTGCGGGTCGCTCGCAGGGCAGCTCGCGCTCCTCCGCCTCTTCAGGCCGCTCCTCCTCCCGTCCCTCCGTGTCCTCAGGCAGCAGAAGTCGCAGCACCAGCAGTCGCAGCAGTTCACAGTCCACCTACCGCGCTCCGACCACCTCGCGGCCCTCATCGACGACGAGTTCAGGATCCCGCAGCAGCTCGAGCGCATTCGGCAGCTCAGGCTCGAGCAGCCGCTCCTCATCCCGGAGAATCTCGAGCTATGGGGGCGGCTCAAACTCCAGTGGCCGCACAGTTTCCGGCAACACTGCGCGTTACAGCGGCGGCTCGGTTTCCAGCGCCACCTCGCGCTACACCAGCCCCTCGCCGGCCAGTACGACTTCGCGCTACAGCGGCAGCTCGGTTTCCAACAGCACGGCTCGCTATCGCACCACAGCGACCCGTAGCTCAGCGCCCTCCACCGTCACCGTCAGCGATCTGCTCAAGGCCAACATGCCGAGCGCCACGGCGCGCACGAGATCCGCCAGCACGAGCGTTCCCAAGCTCCACGGCGCACGCGAACCCTACGCCCAGAGCGTCCGGGTGAAGACACCCTCGAGCGACCGCCGTCTGGCCCTGAAGAACCGCCTGCGGGCCGCCACGGCCCAATCCAAGGCCAAAAGCCTCAAGACTTCAACCCTGGCCGAACGCTACTCGCGGGGTGTTCGCAATCAAACCGGGCAGGGCTCCAAAGGCTCCATCGTGCTCCACAAGGCCTCCAGCAAGCCCGGCGCGGCCCGCCGGAAAGCCCTGGCGGCCTACAAGACAGCTAACAAGACGGCCGTCGACACCAAGACCAATTGGAAGGACTATGGAACAGGCTCAGGCACCGGCACCAACGGAGCTTCCGGTTCGAACGCGCACCGCGGCGATGATCCCTGGTCCGGCTACTACGATGACAACTACCACGGCGGCAACTTCTACAATTGCTTCTGGAACAACTACTACCCCTCGTGGTGCATCTGGTGGCTCACGGGTTGCGGCAGTTGGTGGTATCCGAGTTACGGTTGGAGCCTCTCCTTCGGAACGGGCTACGGTCTGGGACTCAGCTACAACTCGCCCTACTACGGTTCGCCCTATTACGGCTATCCCTATACGAACTACGGTTGGCCTGTCTACGAGAACACCACGATCAACAACTACTACTCGGGCCCGGCAGAGAGCGCGCCAATCGCCGCGGCACCCGCAGCGCCCCTGGTCGGCCACGCATCACGGGCCGTGGCCGGTGAACGAGCAGCCGTCGAGTACATGGCCCTCGGCGACCGCGCCTTCATCGAAGGTCGCTACGGCGACGCAGCGCATTACTACGCCAAGGCCACCACCTACGACCCCGGGGATGGCCTCTTGTATTTGGTGCTCTCGGATGCCCTGTTCGCCACAGGCGACTACCACTACGCGGCCGACGCCCTGCGCGAGGCCCTCAACAAGCTCCCCGAGCTGGCCTCCTTGGGCCTCGACAAGCGTGATTTCTACGGCAACCCTGCCGACTTCGAGAGCCAGCTCCAGCTGCTCGAGGCCTATCAGCGCGACCACGAACTCGACGAGGACGCCCAACTTCTGCTATCTGCCAACTACCTCTTCAGCGGCAGGGCCCAAGGGGCGCTCGGGGTCCTCGAGAGCCCCTTCAGCGAGGAATCCGCCTCGTCCGAGGCACGCCTTTTGATCCGGGCAGCGGCGCTGGGCATCCTGGCGGGCTCTTGAGTGGGGACCCGGGGCGGCCGGGCTTCCAAATCACCGGCTTCCCTGGGGCCCTGTGCCACGCTATCGTGGCGCCACATGGGAACAAACCGCCACAACTCCATCAGCCTCCGCATCCTCGCTCCAGCCCTCTTGCTCATCCTGGCGAGTTGCTCCTCGGTGCAGTTCGAGCGCACCACGGAGAGCTCGGGGACCTTCGAGGCCTCGGGCACGGCCTTCACCATCTTCGGAGTCGACCTGCCCCGTAGCGCCCTCGATCAGGCGCGCGAAAATGCTTCCGATGCCGGGCTCCACAACATGCTCGTGAGCTCAACGACCATTTCCCCCAGCCTGGGATGGCTCGACTGGCTGCTCGAGATCATCTCGGTGCGCCACGCGACGATTCGCGGAACCTGGGGATTCGTCGCCGAGGATTGACCCAGAGCCAGAGGCGCCAGCCGAGGATCCAGCCCAGGATCTTCCAGCTCGCACCCAGACTGCCCAGGAGAGTCCCGGTGATCTTGCTCGTGCCAATGCGCGCGCGGTAGCGCACTGGAACCTCCACCACTGAAAGGCGTGCCACGCGGGCCTTGAGTTGCATCTCGATGGTCCAGCCAAAGCCGCGGTCGCCCATGCAGAGGTGACGCAAAGCGCCCACTTCGATGGCGCGGAAGGGACCGAGGTCGGTGTGGCGCGCGCCGAACAGGACGGCCATCAAGAAGCACGCCAGGCGATTCCCGAACCAGGCCTGGGGCAAAAGCGCGCGCAGGCTCGCTCCTCCGAGCACACGCGAACCGATGACGAGGTCCGCCTCACCCCTGGCGAGGGGCGCGAGCAGGCCTGCGAGGTCCTCGGGATAGTCCGACCGATCCGCATCGAGAAAGACAATCCAGTCGCCGTCCACCAGGGCCTCGAAGCTCTCGGCGCCGTTCGCGGCCTGTTCCTCGCCCAGGAGCAGAGCCAGGCCCGCAAGGCAGGCGCTGCCGTAGCCGCGGCGCTCCTCACGCACCACCAGGGCACCGGCTCGGCGGGCAACAGCGGCGGTGCCGTCTTCGGAGCCATTGTCCACCACCACCAGGATGTCGACGAGACCGCCGGGCAGATCCTCCAGCACCAGGGGCAGCGCCTGCTCCTCGTTCAGGGCCGGAATCACGAGGCCCACCCGGGGCCGCTTTCGCTTGGGATCTTTGCTGGACATGGTTAGGAAGTGCGCGGATAAAGTCTATTCTTCAAGTTCGCCGCCGCCGATGACTCAAGCCCTGACCCTACGAACCGCCGATGGATTTCGGGACGAGGACGTGCGCGCCTTGCTCGAAACCTCTTTTGGGCGAGTAGATGCCGAGGCACGGCTGCTCGAGGAACTGGGCCGGAACGATCCAGCCAGTGATCCCGGCCTGGCCTTGGTGGCCGAGAGCGAAGGTGCCGCCGTGGGCTTCGCCCTCTTTTCGCCGCGCGAATTCCTGATCCGCGGCCAGCGCCTGCCCCTGGCCATCGTAGCTCCCCTGGCTGTCATGCCCGCCGAACAACGGAGCGGCGTGGCGCGCTTTCTGCTCATGACCGGACGCGCCGCTCTCACGGATCGCGGCATCCTGGGAGCCGTGACCCTTGGAGCGCCCGAGTTGTTTTCCCAATTCGGCTATGGCTCGGCTTTTGACATGCACCTCGTACGCGTCCCCACGGAGTACCTGCCCACCGATGGCAACACGGATTCCTGGCGCGCCCTCAACAGTGCCGACCTCGACCGTCTGTGCCAGTTGCAGGAAGAGTCCTACGGCTGCATCAGCGGCACGGAACTGCGCCGGCCCTGCGCCCTGGACTGGGAAGGCTGCGCCGAGGGCTCGTTCACCCTGGTCCACGGCGCGGCGGGAGAACCGAATGCCTACCTACGCTTCCGCCGCCGCAACGAACTCGAAATCACCGAATGCGGAGCGCAGGATCCAGCGGGAGTCGGTGCAATCTTGGCCCTCATGAGCCGCCTGGCCCGCGAGCACGCATCGACCCGCGTAATCGTCAACCTCGCTCCGCCGCATCCGGTGGCCTTGGCCCTCTACCACCGCGGAGCCATGATCGAGCGCTGCAACTTCGGCGGCGCGGCCCTGCTCGCGATCTTCGATTGGTCAGCTCTCTTCGAGGCCCTACGAGGATGGTGGGCGCCTGTCCTCGAATGCCACGGGGCGCGGGGCATCAATCTTCTAATCGAGGGGCAATCCCACATCCTGGGCGAGACCGATGGCAAAACACCGCAGCTCTGGATTCCCGCAGGCTGGGGGCCCTCGCTCATTTGTGGCCAACGCTCGGCCCACGACCTGCTCTTCGAACCCGCGGTGGTCAAGCATTCGCGACTCGAAGGCTGCGGCACGGAACTTGTGCAGGCGCTCTTCACCCGCTGCGATTCGCTCTGGACCTGGGGACCGGCCTTCGAGTTGGTGGACGGCTGAGCCGGACTACTCTTCGCGGCGCACAATGATGTAGCCCGCCGGCGTCTGGATGGGTTCGAGCATGGTGCCCGCGGGTTTCAGGTAGAGCTGCTGCAAGAAGGGCGGCAAATCGGGGTTGTGACGGTAAACCCAACCCACATCACCGCGCCGAGCCTTACCGCCGGGGTCATCGTTGAAGCGCCCGGCAATCTCGGCGAAGTCCTCACCCTCGTTCACCCGGCGCACGACATCCTGAGCCATTTTCAAAGCCTCTTGAATGGTGCGCGTGCGAAGCGGGTCGGCTCCCAGCGCCATGACATGGGAGATGACCACGGCTCGGATGCGAATGAAGTTGTCCTCCCACAATTCCTTGGGCAAGGAGTCAGGCGCCACGCGCTTGAGGATGTACAGGCCCAGGGGCGTTGTCAGGGGACCGGTGACCTGGCCCTGCTCTGCATGGAAGGCAGCGGCTTTGAGCAACACATCGTGGGAGCCGCGCTCGAAGACCCGGTAGGCGCCTCCGCGTTCCGCCGATTCGCGCTCGACTGAATGCTCGCGCGCCAGGTCGGCGAACTCGGCGCCGCCGGAGAGTTGCTCGATGATGCTCTGTGCCAGTTCCTGCGAGTCGGCATCGGGGCGGGCGAGTTGGATCATCAGGACCCCAGCATGGGTCTCGATGCGGCGCAGGATGTGAATGCCACGGGGCGAGTCGAGCACTCCGGAGAGTTCGCCCAACTCGGCTGCAAACAACCACGAGTTCACGGGCTCGGCCAGCATCCCCGGCGGATAGGAACCCAAACTGCTGTCACCCAGCGCCGTGCGCGAGTTGGAGTGCTGCCGCGCCAGAAGTAAAAAATCCGCGCCGGCCTCGAGCTGGCTATGCAAGGACTTGGCCAGGGCCAAGGCTGCGTCGTGGTCGCGGTTGTAGGTTTCGGTCAGCCCCTCAAGGTCATCGTGCAGGATCAGGATGTTCTGCGCCGAGCGCAGCCGCGGCTTCTCCGTATCGAGATAGAGGGGGTGCGCGAGAAACGAGGCCTGGAGGCAGAGAGCGGCGATCAGCATGGGTGAGAGTCTACCCTCTGCGCTTCACGGTAGACTCACCCGCACGCGCTTGGATTTGCTGCTGGGGGCGAGTTGTATGCCGGGCACCTCTTTGCGCTCCAGGCCGCGCCAAACCGTCAACTGGTAGGTCCCAGCTTCAAAGCGCCCGAGACCCAAGTGACCCTCAGCATCGGTGCTGGCCTGGCCCGCGAAGAGCGCCCGAACGGCTCGGCCCGGATCGCCAGCATCAGCCCCAGGCGCATCGGTGCGTTCGAGCCGCGCGCTCGCTCCCGATAGCGGCAGGCCATCAGCACCGGTCAGGACCAGGGTCACCTCCACCCCCCGTTCGAGGATGATCCTGATGAGTGCCTGACCTTCGCCGCTCACGGTGACAGCGGCCAGGCGCCGACTGGCGTAACCTTCGTGGGCCGCCACCAAATCGTACTGGCCTGCGGAAAGCCCGCGCAAGCGGAACTCGCCCTCGGCTCCGGTGCGCGCCTGCCCCGCTTTCAGGCCTGAATCGTCGGCGCGCCGGGCGACGATCTTGGCCCCGGCGAGCAGCTCACCATTGTCGCCGAACACGATCCCCGAAAGCTCGGCCGCGTGACGCAGACGGATTTCGTGGTCCAGGCGCAATTCGTCCCGGCCCAGCTCCACAGCTTGGGGCTCTGGAGCGGCCAGAGATAAACCTTCGCTCGGCTCCAGGGAATCGACGAGCAGCTCGTAGCGCCCCGCGCCCAGGCCTTCAAATCGAAAGGCGCCCCGGGCGTCGCTCGTCTCCCCGTAGGTCTGGCCGCGCTGGCGCACAAGCGAAGCCAGCCAACCATCGGGCGGAGCCTCACGGGTGCGTCGCAAGTAAACCTCCGCGCCCGCCACTACCTCACCGCTGGCATCGGCCAGCACGCGCCCCGCGATCACGCCGTGGGGTAATTCGAGGTCGAGGTGAAACTCAGGAGCATCGGGAACGAGAGCTGTGATCTCGACCGACCGGCGGTTGCCTTCCAGTTGGAATTGGTACTCCCCGGGTGCGAGTCCCTCGAACTCGTAGGCGCCCGAGGCATCCACCCGTGCGACTTTCCAGTCGACTCCCAAGAAGTTCTCACCCTCCCAGCAGATGGCGTTGATGTTGCCACGGCGCACCGGCTCACCGGCGTCAATAACGCGGCCGAACACTCGCGTCCCGCCCAGGGACTCGTCGATGACGTCAAAGCGCACGCGCTCGCCCGCCGGGATATTGACGAGGTCGAAGTCCAGGGTGGAGAAGAAACTGAGCGGGTTGAGGGCCGCGTCGCCGCGTGTCGAGACGATGAAGAAACTGCCCGCCGACATGTGCAGCAACTCATAGGCGCCCTCGGAATCGGTCTGGGCCTGATACAAGCCTCCGCCGACGCTGCGCGCGTCGCTCCCGCCGAACCGCGCGGGACTCAAGGCCACCACCATGGAGCCCACAACGGGGCGGCCGTGGCGATCCTTGACCGTGCCGAAAACCGCAGCGCCGGCCTCCAATTCCACCCGCACGCCGTCGATGCTGGTGCCTTGCTCGAGGATCAACTCTTGCGAGTGGCCCGCGGCGTACTCGGGATGCATGGCCACCACGGTCAAGCTTCCAGGGGCCAGGTCGCTGAGTTCAAAGCTGCCGTCGGGAGCTGTACGCGCAACCTCATCGCCGAGCAGCCCGAGGCCCGCGGCGTACCCCATGAGCGCCGGGGGTAGGACTCTTGAAAAACGCGGCATGGACTTGGGCAAGCGGGTGGGATCCTGGCGCATGCCAAATCTGCGGCCCCTTGAACGGGATTCATCAAAGGCCATGACGCTGGCACCCGCGATGGCCTCGCCTTCGGAGTCCACGACGTGGCCGCGCAGGACTCCTCCGGGCATCAACATGACGATCACACCCCGCGCAATTTCGCCCGCGAGCACTTCGGTACCACTGATCGTCGTGGAACTGTAGCCAGGGGCCGTGACTGTGAACTCGACCTTGCCCGGTCGCATGGACTCGAGGAAGAAATGGCCGCGTTCATCCTCGTAGACTTGCTCGCCGGAGAAGGCGTTGAAACGGCCTGGTGCATCCTCCCGGGTTTCCACACGGTGGATGGTCTGAATCGAAAAGCGCGTCACGGGCCGGGCCTCCTCGCGGTCCATCACCACGCCCTCGATGCTGCCCCCGCGTTGCAAGGTGAACACCTGTTCGCCCTCCCCCAGGGTGCACTCGACTTCGCGCTCGGCGAAGCCCTGTTTGTAGAGACGCAATCTATGGGGCGCTGCGCCGGGGAAGGGTCCGCCCAAAAAGCGTCCCTCGCTGTCGCTGTGAGGGAAGGCGAAGCCTTCGACGGCCTGGGACAAGAACGGCGCCAGGGTGAGGTCCATGCCGCGCTGGCCCATGGCCTCGAAGTCAAAAGTGGCCCAGGTAGCGTGCACACCTTCGATGGGCAGGCCTTCAGCGTCGAGCACGCGGCCCCGCAGGACCTCGCCGGTTTCAAGGCTGATGGCGGCGGCGCTGGACACCTCACCTTCGCGGACCACTACCAAAGCGCCGGCGCCGAGGATGTGCTCGGGAGCGTAGGCCACGATGTCCACATCGCCCGGAGGCACGGCCGTCATGTGGTAGGCGCCATCCTCGTCGGTCACGCTGTGGGTTTGTTCGAGGATCTCGCGCAGGAAGCGCAGATCGCGGAAACCGCGGGGAATGGCGCCCACATGGGCGCCAGCGAGGGGCACGCGACCGCGCTGCTGGCCGTGCTCGCCAAAGCGCGCCGAGAACACGCGGCCCACAACGCCCCCACCCACCCGCGCCCGCAAGACGACGCGGGTGTCCCGGCCCAACTCGACCACGATGTTCGAGAGGTGCGAGATCGCCATGTGCGGCGCCGTGCCGGTCAAGTCGTAACCCGATCCGGGTGCCACGCCGCCAAAACCAAAGCGCCCCTCTCGGTCGGCCCGGGTTTCGAACACCCGCAAGCCGCCCTCGCGGGCGCTCTTCAAGAAGAGGTTGGGACCGGCGGTGAGCATGACAGTAGCCGAGGCCAAGGGATCGCCCTTTGAGTCGAGCACCTGGCCAAGCACGCGACCGGCGCCCCGCACCCAGACATCCACCGGGCCGCCCTCTCCCGAAGCCAACACGCTCACCCGCTGGGGAGCCTCCAGCAGGTGGTAGTCGCTCTGGATGTCGATGTAGTAGCGGCCCTCGCGCACGCCCTCGAACACAAACTGTCCCAGAGCGTCTGCGCTAGTGCGGGCCACGGCGCGGGATCTCTTGCCGATGCCTTCGGCCAAGCCGGCGAGGTGTAAAAGTCGTCCGATGAATTTCGATCCGATGGGCGGCAGGGGCAAGAGGCTGACCTCGGCCGCGGGAATTGCTGCACCGCTCTGGCGTTCGAGTACAACGCCCTGGAGTTTTCCGGCCCCCGCCAAACGCACGCCGTTCAGCGCAGCATCGCGACCCAGCGCCGCAGAGTCAGCGGCGGACGGCTCGGCTAGGGCAGCCTCCTTCTTGGCGCGATCCAAATCCTGAGCGACAACCCAGGCAGCGGGTTCGAGTTCGTCGCCGCTGACGCTTGTCCGGTCGCCAGCTTGGGAGCCGAGGTAGACCATGAAGAGCAGCCCACCAAGCACCAGGACAAAGAGCACCAGAGAGTTGCGCGTGGCACCGCTGCGACGAGAGATCGGGTTCGGCATGGCCCCATTCTGCGCTGAGTCCGCCCCTTGGGATGTGCGCGGCTCAAAAATTGTTGGCTTGCGCTTTGAACCGGCCTAATCGCGTGCTCGGGCATGATGAACCCTAGATAGCCCCAGACCGAGCAGGGTCTCGCGCAACACCTCGCGAATCGGCCGCGGACGCCAATCGAGCTCGGCTCGAGCCAGATCCGATGCAACGCGGTAGTGCACAGCCACCATGCGCAGGGACTGGGGCGTCAGCCGTTCGAGGGGCTTGAGCCCATCGATCAACGCAGCGCCGCGGGCCACCCAGGGCCAGATTCCGGCGGGCACCGTGGCCAGGGGCGCCGCTGCTCCGCATTCATGCGCCACAAAACTGAGCAGGTCACAGAGGGGCAAGGATGATTCCGAAAGCAGGTAGCGCGACCCGCGGCGGCCCTGCTGCAGGGCTGCCAGCACGCCATCGGCGGTGTCCTCCACACCCACCACCCCCACCGTGCCCGGCGGCGCGAGTCGCACCCCGCCGCGAGCCACCTCGCGCAAGAAGTAGGCGCTGTTCGAGCCTGCGCCTGCCAGGCCGAAAATGGCGCTGGGATTGACCACCACCACATCCAATCTGTCCGCTGCGGCCAAAACCCGCAGCTCGGCGGCGCGTTTGGTGTCCACATAGTCCACTCGCAACTCTTCGCCGTTGAATGCCGCTCGCTCATCGATGGTCTCAGCCCCAGAGGCGTGGCCCACGGTGACCACGCTGCTGGTGTGCAGCAAGCGCCGCACTCCATGAGCCCGGGCGGCGTCCAGGACATGGCGGGTTCCGCCATCGTTGACGCGCCATTGCAAGTCACGATCGCAGGTACGATAGCTGATCAACGCCGCGCAGTGCACCAGATCCAGGGGCGCACCGTGGGCCTCGGCATGGGCTGTGGCAACAGCTCGATCCACGCTCTCCCGGTCACCGATGTCAGCCGACTGCCAACACACATCCATTCCCGCGAGGACCGAGCGGTCGGAGCTCTCACGGGCCATGACATGCAAGCGATAGCCCGCCTTGATGAGTCGAGCAGCCACGCGCTGGCCCAAGAAACCCGTGCCTCCGGTCAGCAGGACCCGAGGGTTCATGCCGGCAGCGAAACGACGACGCGCGTACCGCCCGTCTGCGTTGACCTTGGCTCGATTGCGATGCTGCCACCGAGTTCATCGATCACGCGCTTGCAAATAGCCAGGCCCAGGCCCGTGCCGCTCGATCTGGTGGTGAAGTAAGGCTCGAAGAGGCGCTCGCGGACATCGACGGGAATGCCCCCGCCGGAATCCTCGACACTGATCCACGCGCCGTGAGCCGTTTGCGAAAGCAGCACCTCGAGCAGCCCGCCATCAGGCATGGCCTCGAAGGCGTTTGAGATCAGGTTGATCAGCACGCGCCGAAATTCCGTGGGGTCGAGGGTCGCCGTGGCCTCTCCCTCAACACGCACTTCGATGCCCAACTCCTGGGCCCAGGCGGCGTTCAGCACCAAGACCTCATCCACCAGGGCACGCAGGTCGGTGTCGATGTGACTCGACTCGTGCTGGCCCGCGAAGAGGTAGAAGTCCTGGGCGATCTCACGCATGTTTTCCACCTGGCGACTGATCAGGTCGATGGTGCGGTCAAGAATCGAATCGAAGTCCTCCGACTGCTCATCGCGAGCGCGCCGCAGGAGGTTGACCGAGAGGCTGATGGGCGTCAGGGGATTCTTGATCTCGTGGGCCACCTGCCGGGCCATCTCCCGCCAGGCAGCTTCCTTTTCGGCCTTGACGAGTTTTTCGCGGCTATGCGCCAACTCAGCGGTCATGCGATTGAAGGCTTCGGCCAACTCGCCGAGCTCGTCCTTGGTCTTGACCTCGATGCGGCTGTCGAGATTCCCCAGGGCCACCTCGCGGGTGTGGCGTTGCAGCTCAAGGATCGGGCGCGTAGTGCGCCGCGCGATGAAGATGGTCCACAGCACGACGATGCCCAGCACGATGATGCTGGCGTTGACAAGCAGACCATGCAATTCATTGACCGTGGCATAGATGTCGTTGTTGTCGATGCCTATACCGATCACCCAGCCGAGTCCGCCTCTCTCCTTGGAACGGCAATGGCGAAAGGCCGCCTGCTTGCGCACACCTCCGAATTCGTACTCGGGATACATGGCCCAGTTCGAACTGTTCGCAGCAGCGACGAGTTGCGGCAGGTTGACCGGGTCCTCGGAGACCTTCTTGCCGTAGAGCGCCAGCTTGGGGTGGCCGATGATCGTGTTGCCGTCGTCCTTCCAGATCCAGGCGTAAGACGAGGAGTAGATTTCAGAACCGATCAGACCGCTGAAGTAACCGCTGCGCGACATGTCCAGGATGCCGGTCTGAAAGACACTCCAGTCGAGGGATCCGTAGACCACGCCGATAACCTTCGGCTCGTCCTCGATGGAGAACACCGGCGAAACGATACCAACGGCATAGTCAGAGGGTGCTGGTGCTGCCGCACTCGAGGCGACTCGGGCCAGATCGGCGCGGTGAAAGTCCACCAACAACGACTCGCCGGTGAGGGCCCGCGCGAACCAGGGTTCATTCCTGTAATCCCGGGTCTGCAAGCCGCTCAGTATCTCGTCTTCAAGAACAGCGCCGGAGGGGTCGACGCGATTGGTGACGATGCAACGGCCTTCGAGATCGAGGGCCAGGAGGAGTTGAAAGGACTCGGAGCGCCGCACGAAGTTGTCGAAGCCCTCCTGCAGAAGAGGCACGAAGTTCTCCGAGTCCTGCCCCACCGACCAGTACACCAGAGGATCCGAGGCCCACAGATCCACATCGAGCTGGCGTTCTCCCAACTCGCGATCCACGCGATCGGCGAGGTCGGCGGCCAGGCTCAGGAGGTAGTAGTGGACGATGTCGTTGGACAACCGGTCGGCCAGGCGCACATCGACATACCAGGCAAAGCCCACAAAGGGCACAACTACGGCCGCGAGCACAGCAAGGACCCACTTGGTAGATATGCGCCGGATCATCAGGGTCTATTCTATGGACCCGCCGACCCGAAAGGCGCGCCTCTTGTCCCACGAACAATCCCGACCCCGCCGCGCCGGCACGAGAGAGCGCATCCTCCTGGTGCGGCTCTCGCATCTGGGAGATGTGGTGCACGCCCTACCGGTCTTTCACGCCCTGCGCCAGGTGGCGCCGGAGGCCGAACTGGCCTGGGCCATCCAGGGCGAGTTCGCTGACCTTGTACGCCCCTTGCCAGGCCTCGCGCGGGTGATTCCCTTCGCTCGCCAGGGCGGCCTCGGGGCCTGGTGGTCTCTGCGTCGCGAGCTGGCGAATTTCGCGGCGGACTGGGCCGTGGATGGCCAGGGCAACCTGAAGAGCGCTGCGGTAGTCCTCGCTTCGGCTGCTCGCCGGCGCACGGGCCATCACCGGCGGGACTGGCGTGAACCCTTCGGGGCCATGGTCCTGAACGACTCGGCAGAGGCTATCGCACAGAGCGCAGGACAGCACGCCGTGGACCGCGCTCTGCACCTCGCGCGCCATGTAGCAGGCCGCGATCTTGCCCTGGCGCCCACCGATTGGCTGGCGCTCACGGAGCGTGAACGAGAAGCGGGCCGCCGCGCCTTCGAGTCGCGCCTGCCTGATGCGGACTCGGCAGCGGTGATCGTACAACTCGCCGGGGCCGGCGATGTGCGCGCCTGGCCCCTGGAACATCAGCGCGCGCTCCTGATAGAGCTAGCCCGTGAGAAGCGCGATGTCTTGGCGCTCTCGGGTCCGGCGGAAGTCGAGGTAGGTCGCCACCTGGCGCGGGAGGTTCCCGCAGCCAGCCATTGGGTGGGTCAACGAGGCCTGCGCGAGTTGGCGGCCTTCTTCAGCGCCGCGGCCGAGAGGGGCGCACAACTGGTGGCCTCCGATTCGGGGCCCATGCACCTCGCCGCCGCAAGTGGCCTGTCGGTCGTCGCCCTGGCCGGCCCCCAGGATCCAAATCTCACCGGTCCCTGGCCGGTTGCCGGCAGGCTGAGCCCCCACGCGTCCGTGCACGCTCCTGATGCCCCTGAGTGCGCGCCCTGTCGAGCCCGCGCCTGCTACCTCGAGAGCGGACCTGTCTGCATGTCACGCATCACCGTCGAGGCCGTCCTCGACGCTCTAGAACCGGTGGCGCAGGGCGCTTCAACCACGCTCCTGCCCCAAAAAAGCTAATCCGGACTATGCATGCCTCAGCACAACAATAGCCCGGGCTAATCCGAGCCTTCGAGCGTCGCGATGCGAGCCTTGATGTCCAGGTAGTCGGGCCAGAAACCTGAAATAGCGCGCAGGTGCTCGAGCTGCTGCGCGGAGTCGCTCTCTGCTTCAGCCTTGGCGTAGTAACCGGCCGCCATTTGCACATAGCCATCGAGGGTGGCCTGGCGCGCGCGCACATCGAGGAAGTACTCCACCTGTTCGAGAATCTCGCCGTAGACGGCAGCCGCCTCGGCGTAGAGCTGATCGTGTTCGAGCACCAAGGCACGGTCGTAGACGCCCTGCATGCGCGCCTGCAAGACGGCTTCGCGGGCCGTGCTGAAGGCCTCGTGCTGGACGCTGGTCATGGACTCGCCCTCGTCGAGGAGCCGGGTGGCCTCGGCGTATTTCTTGCGATAGGTCTGCATAGTGGCCTCGTACAAGAACTCCGAAGCGCGAGCCTCCTGGGCCACGCGCTCGCCGCCCGCCGCGGCCATGGGGTTGCTCGGATCGAGCAGGCCCGCGAGCCGGAACTCGTTGTGCGCGCCGTGGAAGAAGCCCTCGGCCTCGAGGTTAGTCGCCACGGCGATGCGTTGATCGGCTAACTGCACATCCACTTCGCCAGTGCGCTTGAGGGCACGGATGTTGTTCGGTTGGTACTTGCTCGTCACCGCAAAACTGCGGCGAGCTCGTTCAAGCCAATACTCGGCCAGGGAGCGTACGCCGTCGCTGTAGTACTCGTTGCCGAGTTCTTGGCGGTACTCGATGAGCATCGTCACATGCTCAACGCCTTGCTGGGCCTGTTCACTAGCGGGATCATGGCGGCGGGCCTCGCGGTAGGCAAGGAGGGCTGATTCCAGATCATCATTGGCGAAAGACTCGTGGCCCTTGGCGAGCCAGAGGGTTTCCAGTTTTTGGCGCGTCTTGGCCAGCCAGGTTTGCACCAAGGGCTTTGCCGGTGCGATGCTCTGGGCCTTGAGGAACCACTCCAGGGCGACTTCATCCTCGCTGTGGAAGGATGCCTGGCGGCCCTGGTCCAGGAAGAAGGCCACCGAAGCAAGGCGGTGGATCTCCGCGGCCTGAGGATCGTGGGGCCGGCTGCGCACGAGGTCGTCGGCCAACCGGACACCCTTCTCGAAGCTGCCGTGGCGCACGGCGTGACGAATCGCCGAGTGGGCGTCACGGTCGTCGCTGGAAGTGGAGGAGCAAGCGCTGGTCAGGGCTGCGCAGGCGAAGAGGAACGCGATCAGGCCCGTGGAGAGGGCGTGCTGAGGGCTATTGGAGCTCATGGAGGCAAAAAAAATGGGCCGCGGAGGCGGTGTTGACGAGCTGCAGCCCGTTTCCTTCCCCGTGCGCTGAGGATACGCCATGGAGTCACGGCGATCCAAGGCCCAGGTCCGGCGGATAGGGTCAGGTGGGCAGCGAATCGTAGAGCACGAGGCCCACGCTGCCGAAGAACAGGATCGGCAGCCAACTGGCCAGAAGCGGGTCGAGGGAGCCCTGGACCCCCAAGTTGCGGCAAACAAAATCCGCTGCGAAGAAGAATAGGCACAGCATCAGGCCCTTGGCGAGTCCTTCGGCCCCGCCGCCGCGCTCGTGGCGCATCAAGAGCGGCAAGCCCACCAGGAGCAACACCAAGTTGGCCAGGGGGAAGGTCAGGTGGTACTGGGTCAGCGTCTGGTAAACGACGCTGTCTGGATCGCTAGCGCCCAGGGTCTTGGCCTCGCGGTAGGAGAGTTCCAAGGGATTATCGCGGGCGCGCAGAAAGGTCAGGGCCAGGCTTGGGGAGAAGGGAAACTCAAGGGGCCCCAGCCAATCCTGTTCGGTGACCTGGCGCTGCTCGGACACCTCGATGCGACGGCCGCCCTCCAGACTCAAGCCCCAGACTCCATCACGCTCGGCGAAGGTGGCTCGGTCGGCGCGGATGGTGGCCACCCATGTGGGACCGCTGCGCAGGTGTACGGCGAGATCCCAGCCGCTGGGAGCTGTAGCCTCGTCGCCGGGCCGGTACTCGGTCAGGCGCAAAAGGCTGCCAGATTCGGTGCGCATGCGCAGGGTGCGATAGACTTCGTCGAAGCTCTTCTCTTCGAGCACATACCTCAAGGAGTCGCGCAGGGGCAGAATGCTTTCGGTCGCAACTTCGCGCACGACCACCATCGCCCCCCCCGCCAAGACGCCACCGGCGAAAATCGGCAAGAGCACGCGCCGCGCGCTGATGCCGGCTGCCATGGCCGCCGCGACCTCGTTGCTGCGCATCAAGCGAGTCAGGGTGAAGAGTCCCGCGATGAGCGTGACGAAGGGCGCGGCCTGCAGGAACAGAAAGGGTGTGTTGGCAAGATAGTAGCGTGCGATCACCGACGACGAAACGCGACGGCCATCGGGCCAGGGCTCGAGGAACTCATCGAGGTGGCTCGACATATCCAGGATCAAGAACATGCCCACGATCACGAAGAAAGCCGTCAGGTAACTCGCCGCAAACAACCCGCCCACATAACGGTCCAGGGTGCCCAGGAACGCGTGGCGGCGTTTTTCTTCGTGGTACGCCATCTTCTCTATTCCCGCAGCGATCGGTGCATCAAGAAGAGGCCCCAGGCGAAAAAGATCAGGAGTGGGCCCCAGGCTCCAATCCAGGGCTCGATCACGGCGGAGTCCGCCAATTGCTTGCCCAGGCGCAGGGAAAGCACCCAGTAGAGAATCGCGTACCCCACCGCCACGGCCAGGGCGGCCAGTTGGGTGCCCTTGCGCATCAGGACTCCGGTGGAGGCTCCGATGAAGACGAACAGGAGGCAGGTGCTGGCATTGGCGATGCGCTGATGCCAGGCGTACAGGAAGGAAACTCGCCTGGGATCATCTGCCGCCATGCTCGCGAATTCCGCGCTGATTTCCGAAGAAGTCTTGTAGCGCGAGGAGCTAAAGGTGCGCTTATCGCGCTCGCCCGCGAGTTGCTCGAAGTTCACCGACAGAGCCAGTTTTTCGGCAGCGGCCTGCACGACGCCTTCGGTGCCGCGCACGCCGTACATGTGAGCCACCATCTCGGCCTCGAGGAATTCGAAGCGCACGGTCTCGGCGTAGAAGCTCTTGGGATCATCACCGTCCTTGGATGGAAACTCGATGAAGCAGTCGAAAAAGGTGTTCTGCTGCTCGGGGTCGCGGAAGGCGGACTGCAAGTAGAAACCCTGCAAGGAGACATCGGTGCGTCCCGGCGATAGGTTCTTGAAGACATTGCGCAGCTCCTCGATGCGAACGGTCTTCTGTCGCACGCGAATCCCGGGCAGGAGCTCTGCGTTGATCATAAAAATCCCGCAGCCCACCACCGCGGCCAGGGCGAAGGCGGGCAGCAAGAGGCGATAGGGATTGACCCCGGCCATGCGGATCGCAGTCCATTCGTTCTCGGCGGCCAGTCTCCCGTAGGTCGAAACCAACGAGAGCAAGAGGGCCACGGGCAGCACATAGGGCACAAAGCCAGCCACCACCAGGGGCAGATAGCGCAGCACGGCCATCATGCCCACGCTGCCCAGTTTGTGTACAGCCCCCACGGCGATGCCCGGCAGGGCTATGAAAACCATGCCGCACGCCGCAAGGGCGAAGGCTCCCAGCAATTGCCGGAAGAGGTAGAGCTGGAACTTCATGGGGTGGGCGCCGGAGCCGAGCTCCAGTGCTGCTATCGAGAAGAGCAGGGCAAACGGACTCCTGCCTGCCGCAGGGGACGGTAGCCTACGAGGCGTGTCTGCACCAACCCCCCAGCCCAGAACCGCCAGGGCCCTCAAGACCGGCCTGCACCGCCGTGTCTTCCTCGAGGAAGACGCTGACGGTGTCTCGCGTGTGGTCAAGCGTTTCGAAGGCCGGAGCCTCTGGAAACGCCTGGTGGGAGGCTTGCGCGCGCGCCGCGAATTCGCCCTGCAAACTGCCCTCGCAGGCGCAGGTGCCCCGGTAGCGCGGCCTCTGGCCGTGGGTCGCCGCGAGGGTGCCTGGGAATTTTCCGTTGAGTACATCGAAGGCGCGCTGACCCTCGCCGATCTGCTGGCGGGCGGCACCCCGCCGTGCGCCCGTGAAGAACTCGCCCAAGCTCTCGGGCGAGCCCTGGCCGCGCTCCAGGAAGCGGGCTGCGATCACGGCGACCTGCACGCGGGTAACATCGTCTTCGATTCGAGCGGCGCGGCTTTCGTGGTGGACTTCGGCCATGCGACGCGCTGCAAAGAGCTCGACGCGGCGCGCTTGACCCACGATCTAGTGCAACTGGCCGCGGCCACCCGCGAGCGGGTGCCGCCCAGTCTGCGCTGGCGAGCGCTGCTGGCCTGGCGCTGCGCCTTGACCGAACCTGTGGGCCGCGATCTGCCGCCCCTACGCGAACTGGCTCGGAAAGTCGAAGCGGCTGCCGTGGTCTGGCGCGCTCAAGTGCTCTTCAAGAACCGCCGACGTTGGTTGCGTGCGAGCGGTCTCTGCTGGCGCCTCGACCACGAGACCCTGGCCCATCGCGGACTGCCGGCAGACCACGCCAAGCAGATCGCAAGCGAGTTGGCGCAGGACTCCGTACAACGCGGCCCGCAGCCACACCCCGAGGACGATCAGCTAGAAATCCGCTTATTCGAAGGCGCAGCTCCTCTGCGCCAGGGTTGGGTGGAACTCGGTCGCGCCCTGGAGCATGGCTTGCCGGCGCTAACTCCCCTGGTCTTGCGCGAGGGAGCCAATGTGCGCGCGGCCTTCGCCCTCCCCCGGGGCACTCAGGCGCTGGTTGCCGCTGAAGCCGCTCGGGACCTCGAACGCATGGCCCTCGCGCGGCTGCTAGCGGGCCGCGGCCTCGAAGACATCCCCACAAGCACGCCGCTTTGGCGCGCGCCCGGGGGTGAGTTGCTCCTGGGGCCAGAAGCGCGGCTTGTGATCCGCAGCCAACACCAAGGGCCGCAGGAGCGCCGAGGTGGCTGATCCCCTGCGTCGACGGGTGCGCGCCAAGTTTTTGCGCGCCGCCAGCATCACCAGCGGCATTCTGCCCGAGTGGCTGGCCCGGGGCGGACTCGAACAGGCCGCCTGGCTCTCGCGCTTCACTCGCCATGAAAAGCGCATCCTCGAGAATCTCACGCGAGCCTACAAGGGCGAACTTGACGCAGGCGAATTGCAACGCATCGCCTCCGGAGTGCGAAGGCACTCGGCGCGCATTTTCTACGAGTGGTTGCGGCTCTCCCGCGGGAGTGAACTCGAAGGGGCCTGGCTCGACTCTGTCGTGCGCACTGACTCGTCGCTGCAAATCCTCGATGAAGCCGTCGCCAACGGCCGGGGCGCATTGATCGTCACGGCCCACATCGGCAACTGGGAACTGCTGGCCGCTACCCTCGTACGCCGCGGCATTCGAGGGGCCGTGGTCGGCCTCGAGCGCAAGCGCGATCCAGGATCAATCTGGCTCTCGGACATGCGCCGGGCCTACGGCGTGGAGACCATCCCGCAACACTCCCACCCTCGCGAATTGATGCGGGTGCTGGAGGGGGGCGGCAGCGTGGGCCTCGTGTGCGACCTGGAGGTGCGCCGCCTGGCCGGTGAATTCCTGCCCTTCTTCGAAGTGCCAGCCCTGACCATGATCGCCCCCGCGGCCCTGGCCCGAGCGCGCCGCTTACCCTTGATCCCCGTGCGCTGCGTGCTCCCCGAGCCCGGCAGCGACCATTACTTGCTGCGAGTCGAAGAGCCCATTGAACGCGACTGGAGCCTGCCGCGCCGCGAGGCCACCAGCGAGCATATGCAGCGGGTCCTGGGAATCTTCGAGCGCTGGATCAGGGAGACCCCCGAGCAGTGGGCCTGGCACCAGGCTCGCTGGCAAGCGAAGGTGGGCCAAATAGACGCCCTGCCCCTGGGAGCGCCCCGGGATTGACGGCCGCGGCTCCACGGCCGAGACTAGGAGAGCCAGCCCCATGCACATCGCCTTCCTACACCCCGACCTCGCTGTCACCAACGGAACAGAGCGCCTGATCGCCACGGTCAAGGCCGCCGTGGCCGAGGGCGCGCGAGTCAGCCTCCTGACCCGTCGCGGCCCGCGGGCGCTGGCCCTCGAGGCGGCCGGGGCCCAGATCCTGGAAGCCGAGTTACCCACCGAGCCAGCCCTGGGCATTTTTGCCCAGCGGCGCACGGCTTCACTACTGAAAGAACTGGCGCCCGATCTCCTGCACACCACCGATGGTTCTCTCGCTCCGCTCACCGCGCGTTTGGCCGAGCGAGTTGCACGGCCTTATATGGTGGAGGTCATGCGCCCGGTGCTCAACTCTTCGCTTTCGGCCACGAAATGGCTGCAGACGATTCTGGTGCCCTGCGAGACCTTCATCGAAGGTGCAGTCAACCGCGCTGGCGCCAGTCGCCAGACTCTGGAGGTCCTCCCCCACGCTCCCGACCTCGAGCGCTCCTGGTCGCCGCGATCCCTGAGCGAAGTCGAGCGACCGGTGGTCGCCACCCTCGGCACCCTCGACGAATTTCACGGCACGCTCGTGTTCCTCGAAGCCGCTCGGCGCATGAAGCGCGCCGGGCGCAAACTGACCTATCTCGTGCTGGGCGAAGGTTCAGCCGAAATGGACCTGCGCCGGCGGGTGCGCGAACTCGACCTCGGGGAAGATGTCATCATCGCCGCGCCATCCATGCCCGCGGGCGGCCAGGGTCTCGCGGAAATCGACCTGCATGTTTCCTGCGTCACTTCAGGCAGCCCGGGCTGGTGCGCGGTGCAGGCTTTGGGCCTCGGCATACCCTCGGTCTTCTCCGCGGTCAACTGCACCTTTGCCCTGATCGAGGACAAGAACAATGGTCTGCTCGTGGAGCGCAACCGTCCCGAGAAACTCGCCGAACAACTAGATGTGTTTCTGGACAACCCCCGCGCCGCCCGGCGCATGGGCACTGTGGCCCGCCAGTCCATGCGCCAACGCGAACTCGCCGAGCCCTTCGCCAAGCGCCTGACCGAACTCTGGGACCGGGCTTTGGCTGGCGCCAAGTCCTGAAGCGACTACAAGAGGCCCGCTGCGGTGGCCGCGGCCTTGATGCGCGGATCGCGGCAGAGGGCGTCGAATTGCCAGGGTCGGTCGCGTTGGTAGCCACCGAGATGCAGATCCGTCAGGGGCACACCCGCATGGTTGACCATCTTGAGCAGGGCGTCGGTGGCCTGGTTGCGCATCGTGTCATCGCCAATTTTGGTGATGACCTGCACCAACCACTCCACCGCCTCGCCGTACTCCTCGCGCTCCCACAAGTAGCGTGACTGCAACATGCGATCGGTGAAGTACTCCTGGCGCTCGGCGATTTGGGTGTCGAACATGGCCGTCACGGCATCGCCGTCGGAGCCCGAAGAACGCCGCTGCACATCCTCGAGCAATTTGAAGACCGCCGCATAGTCCCGCGGCTTGCCGGCGGTAAGCATGTGAACTTCCCAGGTCACATCTTCCACATCATTGGGCTGGGTGAGTTCGGCCTTGTCCATCCAGCGCTCGCGAAAGCGCTTCAGCCAGCCGAGATCCGGGTGCTGGGGGTACTTGGCGCTGAACTCGTCGCAACGCTTGATGAAGAGGCGCACCTTGGCGCGAGGGACATCGCGGCCCTTGAGGTACTTCTTTTCGTAGCCCTTGAGTTGGGTTTCCATCCACTTGGTGCCGTGGATGTTCCAGGCTGCCACCTCGGCGAGGTGTTGAGCTTCCTCGATCTTCTCACGCAAGGCGGCGGTCTGGGCACGCAGTTTGGCATCGGACTTGGCGGGATCGATGTGACCGAGTTCGTCCATAGCCTTGAGCAGGGCGCGGTGGTTGTAGGCCTCGAGGGCGGCCATGTAGCTGATTTTGGGGTCGTACTCCGGCGAGCGATCCTTGAGCCAGGCGGTGCCCACGAAGTAACCGACGACACCGATCAGCGTGAGAATTGCAAGCACCATCCAGGTTGGTAGCCCCTTTTGAATCGTGCGGCGGCGATGCTCGATAGTCGGTTGTCGCTCGCTCTTGGGTGTCAGGCGCGCCTTGGTACTCTTGGCTGCCGCAGCGGATGCCCGCGGCGCTTCGGCCGGCGCTCCCGCCGCTTGCATGCGAAATATCGCAGAACCGATGGAGAACTCGGCCTGCTCAGGCAAACGCGTGGCCTTTGTTATCGACTTGCCGTGGACCTTGGGAGGCGTAACACCGGGACGCGGGATCAAGGTCAGGCCCTCGGCATCCAGCTTGAGTTCGGCGTGGACCTCGGCGACATCCGGGGACTTCAGGGTCAGGGAGCAGGACTCGCCACTGCCGATGGTTAGCCTACCCGGATGCAGATTGAAGGCCCGTTGCGTGCCGCCTTCTTCGAGGATCAATCTTGCCATGATTCCAGATTGGCCGTGAAGCCAGAGTCGGTTCCAAAGTTTTGGGTCCAGTAAGCACCGCTGAGGCCCGAGGCCATCTCTCGGTGTCCCGGCATGAGAATGTTGCGGTGGTGTCCGCTGGAATGTATCCAGCCGTCGTGGGCGCCATCGGGTGACCCGCCCCCCATGTAGCAGTTCTCGGATGCGCCCCGGTCGTACCCCACCAGGCGCATGCGGTCGAAGGGCGAGCGGCGATCGGGGTCACCTTTTTCGAAGTGTCCAAAGTCGCCAGTGAGCGCCATGTAGTCCGAGTGCATTCCAGCGGAGTGCTGCAAGAGCGGGTTCCAGGCCAAGGCCCGGTGACCGAACATCTTGCGGTACTCGTTGGTGATCTCCACCTGGCGTTGTTCCGTGCGGTCGCTGATCTGTTCCTCGCTGTAAAGGTCGGAGTTCTTCCACAGCCTCTGGCAGTAGGAATCCACAATGCGGTTGTAACGCAAGTCGTCGCGCTCGGCAGGGTCCCAGGCAAATCCAGCCAGGCTGACACGCTCTAAATCGAGGGGCAGGGACCAGATCCAGGCGGGAAACCCGGTGGGCAGATCCAGCAGGGCACCCTGGTCCTGACCGTGCTCTAGCGTCCAGGACAGATCTCCAAGTGCGGCGCGAAAGCCCGCGGGCAGTTTGACCTGGTCCTTGGAATCCCAGATCTGGCGCACAGCGCCCACCAACTCGTCCACCCGGCGCTGCACCGACCAATACAGGCGCGCCTTGTCCGGCGGACATTCGGGTGGACGGTAGGGGTAGAAGTACTCCTCCTCGTCAAATATCAACTCGAGGGCCAACTTGCGGCGGGCATCGAGTTCGCGTCGTAGTTTTGAGAGGCCTACGAGGCTCTTCAAGGTCCCACCCTTTTCGACGGTCTTCAGGGCGCGCGACCATTGGCGCTCGAGCAGCGCGCCGCGATTGTCCACGGCGTCGGGGCCGAGGTCGAGGAGCGCATCCCAGATTTCCTGGCGATCGGCACCGGGTTTCGCCTTCTTGAACTTGCGCTCAAGGCTGGCGAGCAGGACCTTGGCCTTGGCGTCGAGGTAGTCCGCAAGGGCGACCCAACGCTTGCTGTTCCAAACATAGCCACCGGCCGGAACGGCTTCGCCGCGCTGGCTGGCCACGAGTTGCCAGGCGTCGGGTTCGAGAATCAGACCTTCGTCCACGAAACGCGCCAGGACCGCCAGGGCTCCGCTCGGGCCGGCTCCATCGCCGCGCAGAAGGCGCTCGTCGAGCAGCCCCAGTTGGGCCTCCCCGGAGAGCTGGGCGAGGTTGGCCGCGCGCTTGAGTTGGCTCAAGGGCCAAGCCGACCAACTCACGGGACCGTCCTTGAGTTGCAGGATGACCTCGTTGCCGTCGAGCAGGTTGAGCTCCAGTGCATACTTCGCCGCCATGTGCGTGCGGGCAGCGAGGATCTCGGCGCGCAACTGCAAGCGCCGCTCGATGCTGCGCATGCAGCCGATCAGGGCGTCGCGCTCGGGCCCGGCAGGGGCTGCCAGGGAAACTTTGAGATAAAGCGCCAGAGCTCCCGCCAGGTCGCCGCCGCGGGCCAGGGCCGCAGCGCCTTCGGCGTCGCCCTCGAGGGGGACTGGGCTTGTGGCGACCGCAGTGGGTTGGGCGGCGCGAGGTGCGGATTCGGGTTCGGGTTCTGGCTCGGGTTCTGAAGTCGCGGCGATCTCTAAATGCGCGGCGGGCTCGGGAGACTCGACGGCGAGCGAGGCCCTCGACTCCAGCGCTTGCTCCGGCTCCAGATCTTCAAGGGGGCCTTCAAAGTCCGTCTCATCTCGCCGCCCAGAACGGTTCGAACTAAAACGAATCTTGGTGTGAGCGCGACTGGCGCGGTTGGCGGCGGCGCGGTCCACGGAACTCGAGATACCCCGCTCGATCCACTGCCTCGCGATCGGATCCTGGGTTCGCTTGAGAATCCGCTCGAGTTCGGCGCGCTCGGCTTCTGGATCCTCCTGGGCCAGTTGCTCCAGGCGCGCTTGCAGATCCACGCGCGCCACGCGACCCGCGGCGATCTCACGGCGCAACGCTTCCGCTTCTGGACCCGAGGCGCCGCCCAAGAAGGTTTCGGCGGTGTCGATGTTACCGATGCTGAACTGATAACGAGCGTCCCCCACGGAGGACGAATCGCAGGAGCCCAGCAGGCCGCCGCAAAGCAGCAGCGCGAGAGCAAGCGTCCAAGATGGCCGCCAACGGCAGGATTGAAGGGTCATGGGTGCAGCGAGTCAGCCTTTGCCGCCCAGGGCTTGGGATAAATCATCAGCGTCGATCTTACCCTCCGAGAAGACCGCCGCGCGGCGCAACTCGTTTTCGAACTCGCGCACATTGCCCGGCCAGGCGTAGGCCTCCAAGAGCGCCAAGGCAGCGGGGGTCAATTCGAACTCACGGCCGAATTCGCAGCGCATTTTGGATGTAAAAAAACGCGCCAAGAGCGCCACATCACCGGCCCGCTCGCGCAGGGGCGGCAGGTCGATACAGATCACGCTCAAGCGATAGTAGAGGTCCTCGCGGAACTCGTGGCTCTCGCAGAGGGCCAGCAGGTCCTTGTTGGTGGCAGCCACCAGGCGTACATCGACTGTTTGGATCTTGTTGGAGCCCACCGGGCGCACCTCGCCGTTCTGCAAGACGCGCAAGAGCTTGGCCTGCATCTCGAGGGGCATGTCGCCAATCTCATCGAGAAAACAAGTGCCCTTGTCGGCGCTGACGAAAGTTCCCTTGCGGTCCATGATGGCGCCGGTGAAGGCTCCCTTGACATGGCCGAAGAGTTCGCTCTCGAGCAGGTTGGCGGGAATCGCGGCGCAGTTTTCAGCCACGAAGGCCTCGTCGGCCCGCGGCGAAGCGCTGTGCAGGGCGCGGGCTACCAGTTCCTTGCCCGTGCCAGTTTCGCCGTGGACGAGGACCGAGATTTCCGCCGCCGCTGCCTTCTCCAAGAGATCGTAGACTGCTTCCATGGCCGGGCTGGCACCGATCATGCCGAATCGGCCGGGGAACTCGCCCGGCTCTTCGGCTGGCTTGGAGGCCTGCATGGCAGCGCGCCAGGCGGCGCGCAGCGCGCCGCTTTCGCCGGCCTCGCGGGCTTCGGCCACCAGAGCCCGCAGGCGCTCGGCCCGTGACGCGGCGGCGCTCACGCGAGAACCTCCAGCTTGGCGTACTGCAAGAGCAACTGCTTGTCGCCGCTACCGGGAAACAGGATCGTGGCCCGGGCGTTGACCCCCGAGCCCATCAGGCGCTGCACAGTACCCAACCCAAAGTGCGCGTGGCGCACGCGATCGCCCACTTGTAGGGCACCGTATTCGCCGACTGGTGCCTCGAAGGCGCCCAGCATCTTGGTCTCGTCTGCGTCGGGTTCAAAGCCCTCCAACAACTCGCTCGGCACCTCGTCCAAGAAGCGCGAAGCCATCCTGGCGCTGGTTTGCCCAAAGTGCATGCGGTTGATGGCGTAGCTCAGGAACAGGCGCTGCTTGGCCCGGGTCAGGCCCACATAGAACAGTCGGCGTTCCTCCTCGAGGCCCGCATCGCCCTCGGAGTCCGAGATCGAGCGACTGTGGGGCAGGAGTTCCTCTTCGAGACCGGCGATGAAGACCGCCGGAAATTCGAGGCCCTTGGCGGCGTGCAAGGTCATCAGCGAGACGCGATCCTGCCCTTCGTTCTGGCCATCGATCTCGCTCACCAAAGAGATGTCCTCCAGGAATCCGCGCAGGCCACCCGTGGGGTAGAGACGATCGTACTCGCGGGCATAGGAGTGTAATTCCTCGACATTGGCCTCGCGGTCGTCGCGGTTGCCATCGTCGAGTTCGGCCATCCAAGCCTCGAACTCCATCTCTTCGATGAGCGCCTCGAGGGCGCCCTGGGCATCGAGGTCGCGGGCGCCTTCTAGACGCTCCATCAAGTTGGCAAACCCCGCCAGCCCCTTCTTGGCGCGGCCGCGCACGCCCTCCAGGGCTTCGGGGGAACCGGCCGCGGCGAGCATGGAGACGCGGCGATCGGCAGCCCAGTTGGCCAAGGTCAAGAGGCCCTTGTCCCCCACCCCGCGCTTGGGGACATTTACGATGCGCCGGAAAGCCACATCGTCCACAGGATTGATCAGCAATTTGAGATGGCTAATAAGGTCGCGGACCTCACGCCGGGCGTAGAACTCGACGCCGCCCACGATGTTGTAGGGAATCCGGGCCAGGGCCAACTGGCTCTCGAGAGCGCGCTGCATAAAGTTGGCCCGGTAGAAGATGGCCACATCGCTGTAGCGCATGCCGTCCACCGCGAGACCCTTGATCTGCATGGCGATCTGGCGGCCTTCGTCATTTTCGTCGCCGCACTCGGATAGAGCGATCAAGTCGCCCTCCCCTGCCGCGGTGAACAGACCCTTGGATTTGCGTTCCTGGTTGTGGCGGATGACGGCGTCGGCGGCCTTGAGGATCGTTCCGGTGGAGCGGTAGTTTTGTTCGAGCTTGACGACCTTGGGGGCGCCGGCATCGCGCTCGAAGTCGAGGATGTTGCGGATATCCGCCCCACGCCAGGCGTAGATCGACTGGTCAGGATCGCCGCACACTGCCAGGTTGCCGTGATAGCTGGAGAGGTGTCGGGTTAGGCGATACTGCACCCGGTTGGTGTCCTGATACTCGTCCACCATCACGAAACGAAAGCGGCTTGCGTAGGCATCGCGCAGGCCCGGGCGTGTGTCGAACAGCTCGAGCACCTTGAGCAGAAGATCATCGAAGTCCAGGGCATTGCCTGCGCGCAGCGCATCTTCGTAGGCCTTGTAGACCCGGGAGAAGACTTCTTCTTCCATGCCGCCGCTGGCCTGGGGGGCCTCGCCAGCGTGCTCGTTCTTCCATTCACTTATCCAGCCGCCTACGAGGGCAGGGCGGAATTGGGTCGTATCGTAGTTCGCCTCGCGCAGAAGCTTCTTCAAGAGCTGGTTGCGGTCCGATGTGTCGTAGATCGAGAAATCGCTGGTCCAGTCCCCCAGAGCTGCGATCTCGCGGCGCAGGATGCGCGCGCACATGGAGTGGAAGGTGCTGATCCAGAGCCCACTACTGCCTGGCAAGAGCGCCTCGACGCGCAGACGCATCTCCTTCGCGGCCTTGTTGGTAAAGGTAATGGCGAGCACTTCCTCGGGCCGCACGCCGCGCTCCCGAATGAGCCAGGCGATGCGTTGGGTCACCACGCGGGTCTTGCCTGAACCAGGGCCGGCGAGAATCAGGAGCGGACCCTCTGCGTGGGTGACGGCTTCTCGTTGGGGCTCGTTCAAACCCTCGAGAAGCGCGGGGGAGGAGCTGGCTTGGGCCTCGGCCTCGCCAGCGAGCGGGGCCTCCTTGGCCATGCGTTGTAAGTCCATCCAGTCGACCATTGCGCTAGAGATTCTACTCGGGCGGAGGCCCCAGTTGGAGTTCTCGGTGCCTCCTCGTTACCCTCGGCAGCATGGGCTGCGCCGAGGCGGAGACAATTGAGGAGACGCGAACCAGTCACGCGCCCATGTGGAAGGTCTTGTTCCATAACGACGACCTGACCCCCATGGACTTCGTGACCGGGGTCTTGATGCGCTGGTTTGGCCACGAATCTAGCGCGGCCACATCCATCATGCTCGCCATCCACACACGCGGGATCGGCCTGGCTGGGGTCTACCCCAGGGAAATCGCCGAGCTCAAGCAGGCTCAGGTGATCTCCGCGGCGCGGCCCCACTACCCCCTGCGGGTCACCCTGGAGCCCGCCTGAGGAGGTTCCCCGCGGCCTTCCCCCGAGTCGGGGTCAAGACGGGCCGCCCTCGCGGCCGAATAGTGACTGGTGAGCGGCCGGGAGTCCATACCCCCGCCGCGCCAGAGCCATGCCTGGAGCCGCAGACAAGCACGAGGACCAACCCGCCCCGGCCCTACCCGGGGGTACGCAAGCCGAGCATCCCCACGGCCAGCTCGACCAAGAACTCACGCATAAGGCCAAGAAGCTCAACCTGGTGGCTGGCGCCCAGCTTGCCAGGGCCATAGACGGTGCCGTCCGCGAAGGACTCGAGGCCCACTTCCATGGCGACGATGAGGCCCTGCAGGCCGCCATCGAAACGATCGGCCGTGGCCTGTGGCAGCGCCTGAAAGCCGAATCCCGTGCGGTGCGGGGCTTGCCCAAGCAGGCCTTCCTGCGCGAAGTCCAGGCCGACAAGCGCCGTATTGAAGCCCAACGCGAAAAAGCCCGCGGCGAACTCGAGGGGTTGCTCGGGGAACTCCAGGCCCAGCATGTCGAGCTGGATCGGGTGGAGGCTCTTGTCGTGCGCGAATCGCGGGAGGCGGCCCAGGTTCAAGACCGCGCCATCGCCAGCCACATCTCTCAGCTCTTTGAGGAATGCGACAGCCCCGAGGATTTCGAGCGCGTGCGGGCCGAGGTCACCACCCTGACGCTCCACAGCCTGCAAGGCGAACGCGAGAAGGCCATCGAGGCCCAGTTGACCGAGCAGAAGCGTGAAGTCGACCAATACCGCCGGCGCGTGGCCAAGCTGACCAGCTCGCTCGAAATGACCGAGGACGAACTGCGGCGCATTGCGGCCCAAAAGAACATCGATCTCGGCGTGCAGTCGATCTATCGCACCGTCCAGGGCCTGGCCCATGACGATTCGAGTTTCGAAGTGAAGAAGGAGCTGATGTCCAGCATATTCCAAGCCAACCTTGATCTCCAGAAGCCCCTTGCGGCTGGCGCCAGGGAAACTGGCGCCAACCCGGCACAGGCCCTGTAAGCCCGCGCTGCACCCTCGATAACTGTATTCTCACCCGCGTAGCAACCAACCCGGGCCCGGAAGCCCACCTGCATATCCAATGACGACACAAAAAACAACCGAACCCGACTTCTCCGCCGGCGCCAGCGCTTCCTCCGAGCTCAGCCCCGACACCTTCAACAAGGACAGCGGCGTGCTGTACCTGGGCATCGACCTCGGCACCTCGCGCACATCGGTCACAGCCAGCAATGGCCTGCGAGAAACGGTCGCGTCGTATGTGGGCTATCCCAAGGATGTGGTGGCGCGCAAGCTGCTCAAGAAGGATGTGCTCTTCGGTAAGGAAGCCCTTGAGAAGCGTCTGTCGCTTGACTTCTACCGCCCCCTGGCCGACGGCGTCCTCAAGTGCAGCCAGGACGGCAACACCGAAGAAGGTAATGTCAAAGCGGCCCAGGATCTGATCGCCGAGATCATCCGCCGCGCCAACCCGCGCAAGGACGAATTGGTCTACGCCGTGATCGGCGTGCCGTCGGAAGCCTCGGTCAAGAACCGCGACGCGATTATCCAAGCCGCTCGCGAAACCGTCGACTCGGTGATGCTGTGCTCCGAGCCCTTCTCGGTGGCCTACGGCCTGGAGATGCTCGACGATGTGCTCGTGATCGACATCGGAGCAGGTACCACCGACCTTTGTCGCATGCACGGCACCATGCCCGACGAGTCGGACCAAATCACCATGACAGCAGCCGGTGACGCCATCGACCAGGAGCTCTCGCGACTCTTGAAGGAGAACTACCCCGAAGCTCAGTTTACGATCAACATGGTTCGGGGCATCAAGGAACAGTACGGCGCCGTGGGCGAGTTGTTCGATGCCGCCGTGGTGGAACTGCCTGTGCAAGGCAAGCCCACGCCCTTTGACCTCACCAACGAGATCCGCGAGGCTTGCCAGACGATCATCAACCCCATCGTCGAGGGCCTGGGCAAGTTGGTGGCGAGCTTTGACCCGGAGTTCCAGGATCGGCTCAAGGGCCGCGTGTTGCTCGCCGGCGGCGGCAGCCAGATCAAGGGCCTCGACAAGGCCATCGAAGCCGAGATGCACCGTCTCCTGGGCAGTGGAACCGTGGTGCGCGTGGAAGAGCCCATGTACGGCGGCGCCAACGGCGCCCTCAAGATCGCTCACGACATGCCCGCCGAGTACTGGGAGCAGCTCAAGTAGGCAGGGCACGAAGGCAGAGCAGGCCCACGCCATGAGGGCCGATAGAATCGGGGCGCTGGCAAATCGGCCCGCGCCCCCCGCCCTTTTGCTTGGGGGCGAGCACGGTGAGGAGCATGGTGGAGAGTCCGGGCGGGGCTGCTGTAGGCTGGTGCCCTTGAGCCCTGCTTCTCCCCCTGCAAGAGGCGCCCTCCTCGCCCTGGCCCTGGGCCTCGCGGCCATCTCCACCGGTGCGCTCTTCGCGCGCCTGGCGGATGCGCCGCCCCTGGCCCTGTCCTTCTGGCGTTGCGCCATCGCCGGCGGGTTGCTGCTGCTCGTGGCAGCACCCAAGCTGCGCCGCGAACTCGCGGGGCTGACCCGCGGCGACCGCGGCTGGGTCCTCCTCTCGGGGGCTTTTCTGGCTCTGCACTTCGCCAGTTGGATCTCCTCCCTGGACTACACCACGGTGGCCTCGAGCGTGCTGCTGGTGAACACCAGCCCGATCTGGGTCGCCCTCTTCTCGCCCTGGCTGACAGGCGAGCGGGTGAGCCGTCGCCTGGCCCTGGGTATCGGCCTGGCCGTGGTGGGCAGCGCTCTGGTGGCCGGCGCGGACCTGGAACTGGGCCGCAAGGCCCTTTGGGGGGACCTGCTGGCTGTGGTGGGAGCCCTGGCGGCCAGCGGCTACCTGTTGGCGGGCCGCAGGCTGAGGCCGGTCCTGAGCCTGTCGGTCTACACCGCGGTGGTCTACAGTACGGCAGCCCTCTTCCTGGCGCCCATGGCTCTCCTGGAAGGCTCAGGCCCAGGCTTTTCCCCCACCACCTGGGGCTGGATCGTTCTCTTGGCCCTCGTGCCCCAACTGGTGGGGCACACCACCGCCAACTGGGCCCTTTTCCATGTGAGCGCGGCCTTGGTGGCGGTGAGCCTCCTGGGTGAGCCGATCCTGGCGGGGCTCTGGGCGGCCCTGTTCCTGGCTGAGACGCCTCCCGCGGCCTTCTTTGTTGGAGCGCCCCTGATCCTGGGGGGAATCCTACTCGCTGCCCTCGGAGAGGCCCGAGCCAGGGCACGAGCCCCCTCCCAGGGCCATTGAGGGCTACTGAAGAGTCGGCTTCGATTAGCCCCGATGTGGTGCGGAGGCCCAAAGAGAGGTCGAAAGATGTCTGGGATCGAGGCTGGTGAGGATCTAATGGCAAGACTGACCCCCTGGCTGCGCCCCCCATTTCTCCGTGGGTGATTTCCCCCACGGGCATTCATCCCCTGGGCGCTACTCTCCCCCGAACCCACCCCGAATCCCCCATCCCCCTCGGCCAGTCTCGTCCCGATGAGGAACCCAGACTGGCTCGATACTCATTGCGAGTTCTTAGCAATCCCTGGCCCTCCACAGTATTTTTGATGCTGTTTGGGTGAGAATCAGGCGGTTCGCTTCAGGTTTCAGTGAACGGACTGTTTGCCACGCCCCGAGGCGCCCCGAGTGCATCGCGGCGGTGGGCTGTCCACCGCAAGACGAAGCTATATGAGTATGACCGCAATTCAAAACAACAAGCACCTCCAAGCGGCATCCCGGGCTGCAGCGGGCTTGATCATGCTGGCAGGGCCCCTCATGGCGGGTGGCGCCGCCCCCGGAGAGTCCTGGCGAGATGTCTTCCCCGCCAGTGAGACCTACTGGGATTACGAAGTCTCAATTGGGCTCAACGGATCCCGTGTCTTCACGGACACGGGCTGGTTCCAGACGAGAACGATGCTGTATTCGAGTGCCCCCTCCGCAAGCGCCTCCCCCCTCTGGGAAAGCGTCGATCCGGTCAGGAGCCTGTTTCGGTCGGCGGCCTCCGCGGACAAGGCCGATGTGCATGCTGTAGTGAGACAGGAACAGGATGTGGCCAACCAGGCCTATGCGACCCATCTGGAAGTCTTCAACTCGGCGACAGCCACACCAATCCTGAACTGGTTCTTTCCCCAAGCGGCCTTCGGCAACGGTCGCAACCGCTGCGATGTCTCACCTGACGGGCGCTGGATCGCCGCCGCCACGGTGGTGTTCTTGGATGTTCATTTGGTCGTTTTTGACCTGGCCTCCACTGCACCGGGCACGCCCGTCCTCGACACCCACCCCGGCCTGTTCGGGCAGCTGACCACTCTGAGCATCTCGAGTGACGGCCAGAGGGTGTATCTAGCCAGCAAGCAGCAGGGCCGCGTGCTGGATGTCGGCGGTGGTCCCGATCTTTTCTCGGAGTACTTCTTCGATACTCACCACAGCGAGCAGAGCTTTGCGAGAAATGGCTCAGCCTTTTCTCTCGCGACTGGTGAAGGCTTGAAGGTCTATACCGCGCAGGGTTCAGGATTTGGGCTGGCCCAGGAATTCAAACCCTATGCGTGGGGTGCATCCCAGCAGAGCTGGCTGACCGCCTTGAGCTCGGACGGGCATACCGTCGTTGCTGCATTTATCACTACACCCACCTTGCAGGCCATCGAAGTCTTCGCTTGGGATGTCCTCACGGGCACAGAGCTGCTGCACGACATTTTGGTCGGCTCGGCAAGCTTTGACAATGTACCTACCGGCATCGATATCGATGACAGTGGCTTGCGCTTCGCCTTGAGCTCTACTGGCGATGGCGCGGGCTCGCTCCCGGAGCTGACGGTCTGGGAGTTTGCTTCAACTGGAGCGCAGTACGAACGCTTGGCTGAGTTCGACTTGGGTGGATCGATTGGTGCTCTAGACCTCTCTGGTGATGGCGTGCACCTGGCATGCACAGGTCGCGACTCCCATTTCAATGAGCCCTCTGGAGCCAAGTTCGTCGCCGTATTTGACCTGGGGGCCGATCTGACTGTGAGCGGGCTGGCTCAGGCCGGCCTGTCGGTTGAATTCGAGTTCTACCCCAAGTCAGGGCCCTTTGTATACCTCGCGATGTCACCGAGCGCCGCGCCTACCCCGGTGTCCTTTGGTAGCGTCGGTACGCTCTTCCTGAATCGCTCCGGGCTCTCTTTGCTGCCCATGGGCAGCGTGGATGCCACGGGCCGCGCACGACTGGACTTTCCTATTCCCTCGGCGATGGCAGGCCAGACGCTCTACTTCCAGGGCTACTCTGCGGGGCCGCGGCGGCTCTCCCAGACCTGGATCCCCTTGTCGATCCAGTAGGCCTGCGGCGCGACGGAACAGGGCCGCCCCGGCTGGAGCAGGAGGGCCAGCTCAACCTGCGCAGGTTGAGCTGGCCCCCCATTCTGTAGCGGGCGCCGGAGGCGCCGGCCTGGTTTCCTTCTTGCCCTACTGGTTGTCGCCGTTGACGGGAGTCGGGTCGCCGTCGCCAAAGATGTGGTCCGGCAGGAGGGCGCCGTTCATGCGAATGCCACACTCGAAGGGCAGGTCAGCCACTCCGAAGCTCCCAACGCGCTCGACCAGCACGGCGTAGATCGACGGATCCATAATACTCTCCTGGGCTGAGGTGGCCAGGCACCCCTGGAGGCAGATCCAGCCGGACTCCCGGTGGTCGGCGCCGATGATCTCGTCCAGGTCGTGGTCCGTCGTCTTCAGGTAGGTGTTGCGGAAGGCGAAGGTGATCTCATCGAGGTAGGGCTTTTCCCAGCAACTGAAGGTGTGCTGGGCGCTGAACTGTTCCTCATTATCGTTCCAGAAGAGGAAACAGACTTGGGTATCAAACTGTCGGCCGCCTGTCAGGGCAATCAGAATCAACTGGCTGCGGAAGCCTGCCACTTGGCCCTTGGCTGGCGGGGGGTCCTGTCCCAAAAAGCGCGGGATGAGGATCGTGTCCGGGGCCGGCTCATACTCCGCGCCGTCGAGGTCGCGGTTGCCATCCATATCGATGTCGGTAAGAGTCCCTTGGTCGCCCATGCCCTGGAAAACCACCGGATTGAGGCCGTAGTCAAAGGCTTGAAATCCGCTGATGACGAGGAGGCTGCCAATCAGATGGTTCCAGACGATCGGATCACCGTCCTGATTCTTGGCGAAGGCATAGACATAGCCCTGCTCGTGATTCGGGTTGTGGAAATTCGTCAGAAGCGTGAGGGTGTCACAAGGCGTCAGAGTCTCGGTTTTGTTGTACTCCGCGCAGCCATCCTCGTCGATGTAGATGAACTCGACATCCACATTTTGGCCACCGGCGGCGCCGGTGCAGTCGGTGTTCGTCACGGTCACGACCGAGACATTACCCATGCGGTTGTCAAACTCAGGAAACAGCAGCAACGAGCCGGGACGGCGGTAGTGCGGCGAAGGCCGCTCGCAGAGGCAGCCTGTCTCGGTGCCGGGGCCCTCCTCGGCAACACAGTAGTGGTAGACGACGCTGACGGTCGCGCTGCCGGTGTTGGTGTGCTCTTCCGCCGTGTTGCCACAGTTGTCCGAGAAAGTGAAACCCGCCGAGGTAGCCACTTGGAAGTCCGCCGTGGTATCTCCCGCGCTGGAGAGCCAGTTCGCCAACATTTCCGTGGCGGAGAAACACGCCGCCTCAACCACAGGACCTCCACCGTCAACGGCTAGGGTCCAGGTGTAATTCCACGGAGGTTGGGGACTCAAATCGCCAGAGGGGAGGGGGATTGCAACGTCACTCACAGCGATGGGTGTGATGCCCACAAGGGGCGTTCCCAAACTCGCGTTCGCATTGATCTGTGCCGCAAGACTGTACGTCCAAGAAGCTATGCACGGGTTAGTCTGAAGGTTGTCGATGTTCACCGTGATCTGCGAAACATCTAGCCCAAGCTGCAGTTCCACACCCACCAAGGTTATATCTGCTTCGGGCACTCCTTCAAGGGCGGCATAAGCGGCCTTGTCGAACTTGGGAACCGACAGAGTCACAAACGAGCCGGCGAAGGGGATCGTGCTGGGCCCGTGGGAATCGGAAGCCACGACAGTGGTCTTCTTGACGATAGTCCCTCCGCTCGGAGGCGGCGGACACTGAGCGTCGATGGGGCACAACGATTGTGCCTGCGCTTGGGTGCCCAGTCCCAGAGTGATTGCGGTAAGTGCCGCGAAGCGAGCGATGTCCTTGGTAAATACCATGACCCTGTTTTCTCCTTCAAATAGTGATGGAAAGGCCAGCGGCTGCCAGCACGCGCTGGTGCTGAATCTGAACTCGCCAATCTCCTCGGTGTCGTATCTCGGTGTTCGTGTTCTCTTCCTGCGAATCCCGCAGCCCTGCGGTGGCGAGGGCGGTTGCAGCAGCGAGTGCTGTGCATCGGAATCCTACTTGAGGATGCTGTCACAGTGTGCCCGTTCCGTCAAGCCGTTGAGAAAGAAATCCGCACTCCTAGAAAATGGCGCTTTCACGGGAGGCTTCCCCACGGCCAACGGGACCGGGTGAGTCTTGCAGAAGCCTATTTGCAAATTCGTAAAGCGGCGCAATGGGTGTTACTGCTAAGCCTCGAAGATGCAAGCACTTGTGCGGCCAAAGGGCATCTACGAACTCCCTGAATGGCAACCTTTTCTAGGATGTCGCAATAAAAAGGCAGCCCGGGAGCTATTCTCGACCAAAGAGTCTCCTGGCCATCCCGGCGGGACCGCAGGAACCCGGAGCGTGCTGCGCGAAGCAACCCCCCCGCAAGGGCTTCCGCGGCCATGCGCCACGGAGACTCTTAGATTCCGCGCAGTTTCAAGGTCGCCCTTTCGGCAGCGCGGGTCCCGGGATACTTCTTGACGATCCCCTCGAACTTCTTGGCGGCCTTCTTCAAGCCGCGCTTCTCCACGGCGGCCATGGCCTTGGCCCAGGCCTGGGCGGCGGCGAGTTCGTTCTGCAGGTCCTGGTCATCAGCGATCTCCGCCAAACGGCGAGTCAACTCCCCACCGAACTCGGTGCGCTTGAACTCACCCTCAAGGGCTTCGAGGACCTTGAGGCCCTCGAGCATGCGGCGATTCTTGATGGCGCTCTCCGCCTGGGCTCGCAATTGCTTGGCAAAATCCAGGATCTCACCGGCGAAGACCTGGGCGTCCTCGCGTTCGCTAGCATCGGGCCGTTCATCGGCGCCGATTTTGCTGGCCTTGGCGTGGGCCTTGCCCAACTTGCCGTCGAGGGCCGCGGCAGCGGCTGACTTCAGCTTGCTCGAGAGCTCGCGCTTTACGCGAAAAGACATGAAGCCACCCTTGCGTGGCTTGGCGCCCTTGAGCGCGGCCTTGACCTTGCTACTCGAGAGGCTGCTGGGATGGCCGGTCCAGGAGATTTCGCCCTGGGCGTTGATCAATACAGCGCTCGGGTAACCGCTAACACCCCACTTGTCTCCACTGGAGAAACCCGCGGCGCAGCGCACCCTGACTCCCATCTCATCGACATAGGCCGAGACCTTCTCCTCGGACTCATCGCTGACAGCCAACACGACCAGGCCTTTCGATCCGAATTCGTCCTGCAGCTCCTGCAGGTGGGGCCAAGACCCCTTGCACGGGCCTCACCAGGTGGCCCAAAACTCGAGCAGGATCGCCTGCCCACGCAAACTCTCCAGGTCGGGATTGGCGCCGATGTGGTTGAACCAGGTCGAGGCCTCGATTTCCGGTGCGGCACTTCCGTTGCCGGGCAAGTCGGGTGTGGGGCAGGTGAAGGCGCCCACGGCGAAGGCCATGCCGAGGCCCACGGCGAGAAAGACAGCGTTGAATTTCATCATTTTTCCAGGGAGAAGTTGTGCGCCTCGCGGGGACTGGACCCTCTCAGAGGGACCGACTCTCAAAGAGACAGTGTCCGGCTCGCGCATGCGAAGGTGTGTGCATACTACACCCCGCTCCCCCGGTGTGTCCTGCCGATTCCAGAGGGGCCTCGCGCTCCGCCCGCGGACGACTGCGCTTGTACTGCCAGGGGTCCCTGGTCGAGAATGAGGCCAAGCCCATGCCGCCCCGCAACCCAAAAAACAAGAGCAGCGCATCAGGGCCAGGCCCCGTGCCCACCAAGGCCAAGTGGCAGGCCCCTCGTCGGGCCGCCCACTACGCTGGCGCGCGCTTTGGAACGCCGCGCGCAGAGCAACGCGACAGCCGCGCCATCGCTCGGCTCCTGAGGCGCCACGGCGAATTTCCCATCAAAGACTTACTCGACGCGCCCTGCGGCACCGGGCGCCTCGCGCCAGCCTTGAGCCAGGCCGCGAAGCGCTACATCGGTGCCGACATCTCCGCCGCCATGTTGGGCGAGTTCAGAGGCCCAAACGGGATGCGGGCCCTGCGGATCAACGGGGACGCAACGGAGTTGCCCTTCCAAGGCGGGAGTTTCGATGTGGTGGTGTGTTGCCGCCTCTTGCACCACCTCGACCCAGGCGCGCCCCTCGAAGCCGTGGCGCGAGAACTCGTGCGCGTGTCCCGCAGCCTTGTGCTGGCTTCCTTCTGGGATTGCGCCTGCCTGCCCGGGCTACGCCGGGCGTGGGGTTGGCGGCGGGACACGAGCGGACGCCGGCCTCTGCCGCGAGCCACCATCGAGGAGGCCTTCGCAGGCGCTGGTGGGCGCCTGCTGGGCTACACCACGAGCTGCCGCTTTCTGTCCATGCAGACCTTCATCGCCGTGGGGGTAGATTGATGAAATCCTCGCGCAGGGTCTCCAGGTTGCCCGGCGGACGCCTTTTCGTGGTGGCGACGGATGAGGGTGCGGCGCGCGACGCCCTCGAATGGTGCCGGGGGAGGAACTCTGGGGATCGGAGCGCCGCGGCGGGTGAAATCACCTTCGCCGGCGGCCCCGCCTGGTGCAAGGCAGACGGGCTCGGGGGTCGCGCCTCCCTGCGTCACAGCCTGCGGCGCGCCCTGCTCCGCCGCCCCGTGCCAAGGCTGGCCGAGTACTCAAATCTCGCGTGGCTCGTGGACGAGGGTTTCTCTTGCCCAGAACCCCTGGCGGCGGGAGTCCTGTGGCGCAGCGGGCTGCCGCGCTGGCAATTCTTGATCACAAGAAAGGTCGCTGCTGCCCCCACCTTGCGCGTAGTCCTCTCCCGGCCGGAAGCCAAAGATACAACGCTGCTCGGCGAACTCGCCGCGGAAGTGGCGCGGCTGCACGCCTCGGGCTTCATCCACCGTGACCTTTTCCCGCGCAACATCCTGGTGCGCGACATGCCGCAAGGTGATCACGGCGCAGCGAGGCGCCTGGTCTTCCTCGACACCTGGCGCGGCGGAGCGCGCTGGCAATCGCGGGGGGTAGCCCACGACATCGCCTGTCTCTTGTCGCACCTGGCCCAGTGGCTCGGGCCCGACGAGCTGCAAGCCTGGTTTGAGGCCTACGCCGCGCGAAGGGGTGCATTGAACTGCCCGGTGGATGCGCGCAAACTCGCACGCAAGGTAGCCCGACAATGGCGAGCCCTCGCCGCGCGCTACGAACGCAGAGGCCGCGGCGCGGAACTTTGCGCCTGGAACGAGGGCTGGTTGCCGGTGGACTGACTGGCCTTCAATCCCGAAAAGAACTCTCTGCGTCGGGGCAGGTTGCTTCGAGGCGGGTGCGCAATGAGTCGTGCAGGGGGCGCGGCACGGCCACGGCCAGCCATGTCGGTCCCAGGCGGAAGCGCAAGTGCTCGCCGGTCAAACGCCAGGCGTCGAGTTCGGCGAGGGAGCGCGCTCGCCAACCGTACTGCACGCCACGCAATCCGCAGCGCTGGTCGTGGGTCGCCGGCGCCAGCCACCAGGCGCCGCCAGCGGGAATCAAGAGCAGCGCGGCGAAGGTGCCCAGCCGCGGATCGACGGCCAGCGCCAGCAGGATCACGGCAAGGCCCAACAGCAGCCCCAAGGCGCGCCAGAGGCGGGGTGCGGTGTGGGCATGCAGCAACTCCCCCACCAGGGCCTCGCGCCGCGCTCGTAGGAAAAGGGCGCAGACCAGAGCAAGGGAACTCTCGACCAGGGAGAGCAGCAACAGGGCTTGCATGGCAAATTGCATGGGATGCGCGATTCTAGCCCGCCAGACGCCGCAGGCGAGAGGTTATGCTCAACGATCATGAGCACGCCCACCCCTTTCGTCCGCTTGGCTCTGGTTTCGCTGCTCTTCACCGCTTGCAGCAGTGTGGGTCTGCGCGGCGCGGGCTACATGACCTACGACACCAAGAGCGGCCGCAGCGTCGAACTCGGCAGCCTGTGCGATGAGCTGGCCCGCCACGATGTTGTTTTCCTCGGCGAAGAACACGACAACGATGTGGGGCATCGCCTGCAACTCTGGACCCTCACGCGCCTCTTTGAGCTGCGGCCGGGACTCGTGCTCTCCATGGAACAGTTCGAGGCCGATGTGCAGGAGCTCCTGGATCGCTACCTCGCGGGCAAGATCGGCGAAGAGGAGTTCCTGGCCACCTCGCGGCCCTGGGGCAACTACGCCGAGCATTACCGGCCCATGGTCGAGTTCGCTCGGCGGCACGGGATCCCGGTCATCGCGGCCAACATCCCCCGTCCCCTGGCGCGGCGTGTGGCCTATGGCGGTCTGGAGCGCATCGGCGGCGAGAACTTTGGCCCCTGGGATGCGTGGACCGATGAGCCGGAGTACCTCGATCTCTTCGCCGAAGCCATGGGCCGGCACGGACAGGAAAACCGCGACGAGGGCCTCGAGCGCTGGTTCGCCGCGCAGTGCAGCAAGGATGAAAAAATGGCCGAGAGCATCGCCGCCGTTTTTGACAGAGAGAACGGCGAGCGGCCCTTGGTGGTGCACCTGTGTGGAAAGTTCCACTCGGACAAGCACCTCGGCAGCGTTTCACGCCTGGCGCGCCACAAGCCGGAGTTGAGCCTTGCGGTGGTCTCGATGAACTCCGACAAGCGCATCCGCCGCGCGCTGAGCGCCGATGAGCTCTCGCGCGGCGATTTCGTTTGGCTGGTGCGGCCCCAGCCGGACTGAGTCGCAAGCGCCGAGTTTCCAAACCGCAGGAGCTTGACTCAGTGTCTCTGGGTGCCCTCGGCGCCCAGCGTGCGCCACGAAGAGCTGCGCCTTTGGGCTGACTTCGAGCAGGACACCGCGCTCGAGGTTCATCATGATGAGGGGCTCTGCCTGGGTTTCGATGTGGCAACCAGAGCCAGAGGAGCAATCCGGCAGGCGGCCTCGATGGATAGCTCGCGCCTCACCCTTGCCCGGGGAGCCTCTTGCGGTGAGGATGCCGCCCATGCATCGCCGTCTCCATTGGCCCCAGGTGGCCCTCGCCGCGCTCCTTTGCTGCCTCTCTTGCGGTTGCTGGGCGCGCAAGGCAGGCGCCTCGGCGGACACCGGTCAGGGAAAAACCCTGACCCTACCTATTCGCTCGGCGGGCCCCGGATCCCTGGATCCGGTGCGTGGCTCCACGACCTACGACAGCCAGGCTTGCTCGCTCGTGTACGAAACGCTCCTGCAATACAAGTACCTCAAGCGCCCCCTGGAACTCGAGCCGCTTTTGTGTGTGGCCATGCCCCAGGTCAGTGAGGATCGCCTCGTCTACACCTTTGAGTTGCGCCAGGATGTTTTCTTCCACGACGACCCCTGCTTCGAGAACGGCAAGGGCCGCCAGATGATCGCCAGGGATGTGGTCTATTCCTGGAAGCGCTTGGCGGACTCGGGCATTGGCACCCGCAACTGGTGGCTCCTGGAGAGCACGATCCTGGGCTTGGACGAATGGCGCGGCCAGCAGAACAAGAACGACAGCTTCGACTACGACGCGCCGGTCGAGGGCATCTTGGCCCTGGATCGCTTCAGCCTGCAAGTCACCCTGACCGAGCCGGTGCAACGCTTCCTCTACATCCTGGCCATGTTCCAGATGTCGGTGGTGCCCCACGAAGCGGTCGAGTTCTATGGCGAGACCATCTCGCGCCATCCCGTGGGCACCGGCCCCTTCACCCTGGCGGAAGAGGATTGGAAAACCTCCAAGAGCCTCGACTTCAAGCGCAACGGCGCCTGGCGCGAGGAATTCTACCCCTCCGAGTGGATGGAGCGCGACGAAGAGCGGGGGCTGCACCTCGATGCCGGTAAGCGCCTGCCCCTCGTCAACCACATCCGCTTCAACTGTTATGTGCAGGACCAGCCCATGTGGCTCGAGTTTCGCACCGGCCTGCTCGACTACGCGCAAATTCCAGCCGAGAACTACATCGACTGCATCCGCAAGCGCACCCACCAACTAAAAAAGGCCTACCGCGACGAGGGCATCGAATACCACCCCGTGCCTCTGCTCGATTTCATTTTTCGCGGCTTCAATATGGAGGACGAATTGCTCGGCGGTTACAGCCCGCAAGCCAAACAGCTGCGCCAGGCGATCAGCCTCGCCATCGACCTCGAAGAGTTCAACAACACCTTCTACAACGGCCAAAACATCGTCTACGACGGCATGATCCCGCCGGGACTCGATGGCTATCCCGAAGGTGGGCGTTGCGAGGCCTCGTACACCGGGCCGGACCTCGCACGGGCGCGCGAGCTCCTGGCCCTCGCGGGCTATCCTGGCGGCGAGGGCCTGGGAAAAATTGACTTCTACACTTCCCTGGCCGCCAACAGCCAGGAGCAGACCGAGATGATGCAGCGCCAGTTGGGCAAGATCGGCATCGAGCTGAACGCCATCTTGCTCGAGTTCCCGCAACTGATCGAGGCCATCAACAAGAAGAAGGCGCCCATGTTTTCCTTCGCCTGGGGCTCGGACTATCCCGATGGTGAAAACAACCTGGCACTCTTCTACGGCCCCAATCGCTCACCCGGATCCAACCACTACAACTACGAGAACGAGGCCTTCGATCGGCTCTACGAGAAGATCCGCTCGATGCCGCCTTCCGCCGCGCGCACGGAAATTTACGCCACCATGCGCGACATGGTGCTCGAGGATGTGGCCTTCATCGGCGGCATGGCGCGCACGCGCAACTACCTCTCTTCGGCGCGCATCCGCAATTTCAAGCCCACCGAGGACTTCTGGAATTGGCCCAAGTATCTCGACATCAGCCCTTCCACTCCTGCTAACTAGCCCGAATTAACCTGGATTATGTGGTCCTACACAGCGCGCCGACTGCTCTACAACATTCCGGTCTATCTCGGCATCGTGCTCCTGCTGATGCTGGCTCTGCGGGTCAATGACCCGGCCAACGCCTTTCTCGGCAAGAACGCAAACCCCGAGGACCTGCTTCTGATCAAGGAACGACTGGGTCTCGACCGGCCCTTCTTGGTGCAGTACTTCGACCTTCTAAAAAGCGTCTTCAGCCTCGATTTCGGCACCTACAGTTGGGCCAATGAAGGCATCACCGTGGGGCGTATGTTGCGCGAATCGGTAGTGCCGAGCCTCTCAATCACCCTGCCGGCGCTGATCCTCACCAGCACGGTTTCGATCACCATCGCCCTGATCTCGGCCTTCTTCCGCGGCCGCCGCATCGATCGCGCTTTGATGGTGCTGGCCGTTGTGGGCATGAGCGTTAGCTTTCTGGTCTACATTGTCTTCGGGCAGTACTTCGGCGCCTACCTGCTCACCCGCGAGACGGGTTACAGTTTTTTCGCCATCGGCGGCTACGAATCGGGCCTTGCCAACTGGCCCTACTACTGTCTGTTGCCGGTCCTGATCAGCAGCCTTGTGGCCATGGGCTACGACACGCGCTTTTATCGCGCGGTGATGGTCGAGGAGTCCGGGCGCGACTACATCGTCACCGCCACGGCGAAAGGCGCAAGCAAGCGCAAGGTCATGTTCGTGCACATGTTGAAGAACGCCATGATCCCCATCATCACGCGTATCATGACGACCCTACCCTTCCTGATCATGGGCTCGCTGCTGCTCGAGGTGTATTTCAACATCCCGGGCATGGGCCGCGTGCTCTACAAGGCCATCCAGGAACAGGATTTTCCCGTGATCCAGATCTTCGTGGCCATCTTCGCAGGCCTCTTCATCCTCTCCAACATCTTGACTGATGTGCTCTATGCCTTGGTTGATCCGCGGGTGAGGCTCTCATGAGCGGGCGATTGAAACAATTCTTCTCGCAACGGGGCATGCGCAAGCTGCGCCAAGACAAGATGGCCATGGGCGCTCTTTTTGTGATCGGTTGCTATCTGATCCTGGCGCTCTTCGTGGTGGCCCATCTGCCCTCGCCCGAAGCCGTGGTCATGCGCGTCGGACCGGACAACATTCCCGGCGTGTTCGGCACGCAAACCGCGGAAAAGCGACTCTCCGACGCCGAGTTTCGCCTCGAAGCGCTGCAACGGGCCGTGCGCACGAACGATCCTGAGACCTCGCTGGCTGAGTTTCGTATGGGCGACTTGCGCATCCTTGCCGGAACTCCAAAAGCCGTCGAATCCAGGATTGAGGGCGGTTGGAAGGCCTTTGAAGCGGTGGCTGTCTACGATGACATCGAAGCCGAAGCCGTGGCCCTGGAGCTCTTGGAGAACCTGGAGAGCGAAGTCGCGGCGCTCTTCAGCCCGCCCACCGGGTTCACGGCTCTGGCGAGTTTCTTGCGACTCTCCCTGGGCACCGACCGCCAGGGGCGTTCGATCGCGTTGCGCGCCATCTACTCGACCAAAGTAGCAGTGCAAATCGGCATGGTGGCAGCTTTGATCTCGGTCTTGATTGGCACGCTCCTGGGCGCCGCTGCCGGATACTTCGGCGGCTGGGTCGACCACCTGGTGGTCTGGCTCTACTCGATCTTCTCCTCGATCCCCTGGATCGTGATGTTGATGGTGCTGGCCTCCATGTTCCGCGGCAGTCGTTTCGACGGCGGCCTGATCCCTGTCTACGCCGCCTTCTGCATGTCGTTTTGGATCTCTCCCTGCCGCGTGATTCGCGGCGAGGTGATGAAGCTCAAGGAACTCGAGTATGTGCAGGCTGCCTCGGCCATCGGTTTCGGGCACCTGCGCATCCTCTTGCGACATGTCATCCCCAACACCGCGCACCTGATGTTCATCAACTTCTCGTTGTTGTTCATCGGCGCCATCAAGGCCGAGGTGATCCTCTCCTTCCTGGGCCTGGGCGTGAAGGACGAGCCCTCCTGGGGCGTCATGATCAACCACGCCAAGGCCGAGGTCCTGAACGGCTTCTTCTGGCAAATCGGTGCTGCCACGGCATTCATGTTGGTGCTCGTCTTGGCCTTCAACATCCTCTCGGACGCCCTGCAAGACGCCTTCGATCCCAAACATGTTTGACTTGCCCCAACGAACCGCTAGCGAGCAGCCCGTGCTCTCGGTGCGGCACCTCTCCTGCAGTTTCAAGACCGACCGCGGCGAAGTCAGGGCCATTGACGATGTGTCCTTCGACCTGGCCGCAGGCGAGACCCTGGGCGTGGTGGGCGAATCCGGTTGCGGCAAGACCGTAACCTCCAAGTCCATCATGCGGCTGTTGCCAGAGCACCTCTCGTTCCTCGGTCGGGACAGCGAGGTACTTTTCGAGGGTGAGAACATCGCCTTTGCGCCACCCGAGCGCATGCGCGAGATTCGCGGTCGGCGCATCGCCATGATCTTTCAGGAGCCCATGACATCCCTGAATCCGGTCTTCCGTGTGGGCTGGCAACTTTGCGAGGCGCTCAAGTACCACACCGAGCTCGACCGAGCCGGTCGCCGCGCGCGGGCCATCGAGATGCTACAGCTGGTGGAGATGCCCGAGGCCGAGCGTCGCATCGAGGAGTACCCCCACCAACTCTCCGGAGGCATGCGCCAGAGGGTCATGATCGCCATGGCCCTGTGTTGCGAGCCCGATGTGCTGATCGCCGACGAGCCCACCACGGCCCTCGATGTCACCATTCAGGCGCAGATTCTGCAACTGATGGAGAATCTCAAGAGCAAACTCGGCACTGCCATCATGCTCATCACCCACGACCTCGGGGTCGTGGCCCAGGTCTGCGACCGGGTGCTGGTCATGTACGCCGGTCGCGTGATCGAGTCGGGAACGGTACACGAGATTTTCCACACGCCCCAGCACCCGTACACCCGCGCTCTGCTCGACTCGATCCCCAAGTCCGGAGAGCGCGCGCACAAAACACGCCTGCCCACGATCCCCGGCATTGTGCCGAGCCTTTTTGAACTGCCTCCCGGTTGTCGCTTTCAGGATCGGTGTCCCCTGGCCGAAGACCGCTGCCGCGACCGCGAGCCCGAGCTCTTGGGCGAGTTGCACGGCCGTCGCGTGCGCTGCCATCTGCCCCTCGCGGGAGGTCCCCGATGAGCTCAAAAGCCCTCCTCGAAGTGCGCGATTTGGTGATGCATTTTCCCGTGCGCGGCGGCGTCCTGAACCGCGTGCTGCGCCGCGTCCACGCCGTCAACGGCGTTTCCTTTGCCGTGCAGCGCGGCGAGGTCTTGGGGCTAGTGGGCGAGTCCGGTTGCGGCAAGTCCACCCTGGGCAAGTGCTTGATTCGACTCCTTGAACCCACTTCGGGCTCTGTTCTCCACGACGGCAGTGAACTCGTGGGCCTCAAGCACGGCGGCTTGATGAAGCACCGCCGCAAGATGCAGATGATCTTCCAGGACCCTTACAGTTCGCTCAATCCGCGCCTTAGCGTGCGCGAGACTCTGCGCGAAGTGGCCCTCTTTCACGGCGTCGCCATGCCCCATGGTTTGGATGCCTACATCGCGCACTTGATTGAACGAGTGGGTTTGCGGGCCGAAGCGGCCGACAAGTTTCCTCACGAGTTTTCTGGCGGCCAGCGCCAGCGCATCGGCATCGCCCGGGCCCTGGCCTGCGAACCCGAGTTTTTGGTGGCGGACGAACCGGTCTCAGCCCTCGATGTCTCGATCCAGGCCCAGGTTCTGAACCTCTTGATGGACCTCAAGGAAGAATTCGGTCTGACCGTGGTGTTCATCTCCCACGACCTCAAAGTGATCGAGCATTTCTGCGACCGTGTGCTGGTCATGTACCTCGGTTCCATCGTGGAAGAGATCGACTGCACCCAACTGCACGCCGAAGCACGCCATCCCTACACCCGCGCGCTCCTGGGAGCCAACCCGATCAACGACCCCGCCGACCGACGCCCCTTGACCGTGCTCCAGGGCGATGTGCCCAGCCCTTTCGAACTGCCTCCCGGTTGCGCCTTCGCAGGTCGCTGTCCCGTGGTCGAAGAGCGTTGCCACCAGGAACGGCCCACCCTCAGCGAGCGGAGCGCGGGTCACAGCGTGGCCTGCCTTCTGGATTAGAGCCCCGCCCTATTGGATCAGGCCCCACGGGCCGGCCACACCCCTGACAGCATCTGCCCACCGCACTCCATGAAACAGGAACGCATCGTCGCCATCGACCAGGGCACCACCAGCACGCGCTGCTTTGTGTTCGACGCCCGAGGCATGGTTCTGGGTCTGGGTCAGAAGGAACATGAACAGTTCTTTCCCCGGCCGGGATGGGTCGAGCACGATGCTCTGGAAATCTGGCGCGCCACCCAGAACACGGTGGCAGAGGCCCTACAAGCCGCCGGCGACGGTCCGCCGCCCGCTGCGGTGGGCATCACCAATCAGCGCGAGACTCTGGTGATCTGGAACCCGAAGACCGGCCAGCCCTGGCTGCCGGCCATCGTCTGGCAGGACACGCGCACCAAGGAACTCTGCGAAGAACTCGCCGGCGACGAAGGCAAGGACCGTTTTCGAGCCCGCACGGGGCTCCCCCTGGCGACCTACTTCAGCGGCCCCAAGTTGCGCTGGGCCCTCGACCACACGCCAGGCCTGCGCGCGGCTGCCCAGCGCGGCGAGGTTTTTGCGGGCACCATCGATTCCTGGCTGATCTGGAATCTCACTGGCGGAATCCAGGGCGGCGTCTTCGTCACCGATGTCACCAACGCTTCGCGCACGCTTCTGTTTCACCTGGAGGATCTTTCCTGGGATGCTGAACTGCTCGCGGCCCTTGATGTGCCCGCCTCTGTTCTGCCTCGGGTCGTTTCCTCCAGCGACCGCACTCCCTGGGGCTACACCGATCCAGGCGGTCCCTTCGGCGTGCGCGTTCCGGTCTGCGCAGCTCTTGGCGACCAACAGGCCGCGCTTCTGGGCCAGGGCTGCTTCGATCCCGGCGACGCCAAGAACACCTATGGCACGGGCTGTTTCCTCTTGGCGCACACGGGCACCAAGCCCGTTTTTTCCCGATCAGGTCTAATCACCACTGTGGCTCACCGACTTGGTGACGAGCCCGCCTGTTACGCTCTCGAAGGATCGGTGGCCATCGCCGGGGCTCTGGTGCAGTGGTTGCGCGACAACCTGGGCTTGATCTCCAGCGCCTCCGAGATCGAGGCTCTGGCCGCCAGCGTCCCCGACACAGGTGGGGTTTACCTCGTGCCGGCCTTCTCGGGGCTCTTCGCTCCCCACTGGCGTGCCGATGCCCGCGGAGTGCTCGTGGGACTGACGCGCTTTTCCACCAAGGCCCACATCGCCCGCGCCGCTCTGGAAGCTGTGGCCCACCAAGTCGCCGATGTCCTCGATGCCATGCGGGTCGACACCGGCCTGACCTTGGACGAGCTGCGCGTGGACGGGGGCATGGTGCAGAACGAACTGCTGTGCACGATCCAAGCCAACCTCAGCAACCTGGAACTCGTGCGCCCGGCCCAGACGGAAACCACGGCCCTGGGCGCCGCCTACGCCGCCGGTCTGGCCGTGGATGTCTTCGGTAGCCTGGCCGAATTGCGCGAACTCTGGACCGAAGACCGCCGCTTCCGCCCCACTTTCGACCCGGCCCACCGCCAACGCGAACGCAGCACCTGGGCCAAGGCCCTCGAACGCAGCCTGGGCTGGGTGGAGTAGGGGCGGGGCCTGGAGCCAGCTCGGGGACCCCTCCCCGGATGAGGCGCTCGCGGGGCGCCCCTCAACATCCCAAGAAAGTTTTTGGGGTTCCCCTTTGCCGCCCGTCCACAGCGCGCATCTATCCATTGTTGTGCGGCAAGAATTTGTGCGGCAAAAATTCTTCCGACTGGCGCTGGCCTCTCAGGCATGGACGGAGAGGCCCTGGTGGGGATCTTTTCCGCGCGCGATTACGCCCGCAAGGTGGCCCTGGCGGGCCGCTCCTCGCGGGCGACTATCCGGGTTAGCCTCGGCTAGCCGCTACTCCAAGAACGGCAAATCGATGCCGCGCTCTCGAGCGCAGGCTTCGGCGGCGGGATAGCCCGCGTCGGCGTGGCGCATGACACCCGTGGCCGGATCGTTGGTGAGCACTCGCACCACGGCCGCCTCGGCCTCGGGAGTTCCGTCGGCCACGGTGACCTGACCGGAATGAAGGGAGTAGCCCATGCCCACGCCTCCTCCGTGGTGGAAGGAAACCCAACTGGCTCCCGAGGCCACATTCAGCATGCAGTTGAGGAGCGGCCAGTCGGCCACGGCGTCGGTGCCGTCGAGAAGCCCCTCCGTTTCGCGGTTGGGAGAAGCCACCGAACCGCAGTCGAGATGATCTCGGCCGATCACCAAGGGAGCTGTGATCTCGCCTCTCGCCACGGCTTCGTTGAAAGCCCGACCGGCCTGCGCGCGTGCGCCATAGCCCAACCAACAAATGCGCGCCGGCAAGCCCTGGAACTGAATCTGCTCGCTGGCCAAACGAATCCAACGGCAGAGGGCTTCGTCCTCGGGAAACAATTCGAGGATGATGCGGTCCGTGACCGCAATGTCGGCCGGATCGCCCGAGAGCGCCACCCAACGGAAAGGGCCCTTGCCCTCGCAAAACAAGGGCCGCACATACTTGGGCACAAAACCATCGAAATCAAAGGCGTTTTCCAGGCCAGCCGCAAGAGCATGGCCGCGCAGGTTGTTGCCGTAGTCGAAGGTGTCCGCGCCGCGGCGTTGCAGCTCGATCATGGCCTTGGTGTGGTCCACCATGGTGCGGAACGATTCGGCTTCGTAGGCCTGCGGGTCGGAGCGGCGCAACAAGAGGGCGGATTCGAGGCTCATGCCGTTGGGCACATAGCCGTCGAGAGGATCGTGAGCGCTGGTCTGGTCAGTCAGAACATCAGGCACGATGCCGCGCAGAATCAAGCGCTCCAACAGGTCCACCGCGTTGGCGTGCACACCGATCGAACGAGCCACGCCAGCCTCCTTCCAGGCCAGGGCCTGGTCTATGGCCGTGTCAAGATCCTCGATGCAGACATCGGTGTAGCCCGTTTCGAGGCGTTTCTTGATGCGCTGCGAATCAACCTCGGCCGCCAGGCAAGTGCCGCCGTTCATGGTGGCGGCAAGGGGCTGGGCGCCGCCCATGCCCCCCAGGCCAGCGGTCACCACAAGGCGTCCCTTGAGGCTGCCGCCGAAGTGCTTTTTGGCCGAGGCTGAAAAAGTCTCGTAGGTGCCCTGGAGAATGCCTTGGCTGCCGATGTAGATCCAAGAACCCGCGGTCATCTGGCCGTACATCATCTTGCCCTCGGCCTCGAGTTTGCGGAAGTGCTCCCAGTTAGCCCACTTCCCCACCAAGTTCGAGTTGGCGATCAGGACCCGCGGCGCTGTACAGGTGGTGCGAAAGACGCCAACCGGGCGGCCGGACTGAACGAGCAGAGTTTCATCGGGCTCGAGACGCTTGAGGGTGGCGATGATGGCTTGAAAACTGGGCCAGTCGCGGGCCGCCTTGCCGCTGCCGCCGTAGACAACGAGGTTCTCGGGATCCTCGGCCACCTCGGGGTCGAGGTTGTTCATCAACATGCGCATGGCGGCCTCGGCGCCCCAGGTCTTGCAGGAAAGCTGGGTGCCGCGGGGGGCCCTCTGGGGGCCGGTGGGAATCTCTTCGTTGTGAATCATGGTCTTTTCTCTCTCCTTGTCTTCGGAGCAGTGCCAATTCAAGTGCTGAGTCGACCGGCCTGCTTTTCCACAGCGCTCAACAAGTCGCCGCTGGCGATCAAATCGCGGGCCGCCTCGATGTCGTCGCGCATGTAACGATCGCCCTTGAGAGTGGGCACCTTCTGGCGCAAGCAGTCGTGGGCCGCCGTCGAGCCCTTGCCAGCGCGCAGCTCGGGATGAAAGTCGCGGCCCTGCGCGGCGCAGAGCCACTCGATGGCGAGCCCGTGCTCCACATTGTCCAGGATCTCGCGCGCCTTGCGGGCGGCGATGGTGCCCATGGAGACATGGTCCTCCTGGTTGGCGCTGGTGGGGATCGAATCCACCGAGGCGGGGTGCGCCAGGGTCTTGTTTTCGCTAGCCAGCGCCGCCGCGGAGACTTGCATGATCATGAAGCCCGAGCACAGTCCGGGCTGGGAAGTGAGAAAGGGCGGCAGCCCCGAGAGATCGGGGTTGACGAGCTGCTCCACGCGGCGCTCGGAGATGTTGGCCAAGGTGCACAGGGAGAGCGCGAGGTAGTCCATCACCATGGACACTGGCTGGCCGTGGAACTGGCCCGCGCTGATGACCTCGCCGGTGTCGGGGAAGATCACTGGGTTGTCGGTGACGGCGTTGACCTCGGCCGCCAGGACCTGGCCCACATGGGTCAGAGCTGTCTTGAAGGCGCCGTGGACCTGGGGGATGCAGCGCAGGGAATAGGGGTCCTGCACGCGGTCGCAATCGGCATGGCTCTTGAGTACCTGAGAGCTCTTCAAGAGGCGCTTGAAGTTGCTCGCCGTCGTGCGGTGCCCGGCGCTGCCTTTCAGTTCGGCGAGGCGCGCATCAAACGGCGCAGCGCTGCCAAAGAGGGCTTCCAGGGAGAGGGCGGCGATGGCATCGGCCGCCTTCGACAGGTTGACAGCGCGCAACCAGGTAGCGCAACCCACGGCCTTCATGATCTCGGTGCCGTTGATCAGGGCCAGGCCTTCCTTGGCGCCGAGCACCAGAGGCTTGATCCCGACAGCCTTGAGGGCGGCCCGCGCCGTGCGGCGCTTGCCTCCCACCCAGGCGTGGCCATAGCCCAAGTAGCTAGCCGCCACATGGGAAAGCGGCGCCAGGTCGCCGCTGGCGCCTACCGAACCCTTTTGCGGCACCTCGGGCACAAAGCCCGCATTGAACAGGGCCAGGAGTTTGTCGATCAGTGCGACGCTGACGCCAGAGTGCCCGCGCACCAACCCGTTCAGGCGCAGGACCTGGGAAATGCGGACTTCGTGCAAGGGCATGGCCGGGCCGATGCCGCAGGCGTGGGACAGCACGATGTTGCGCTGCAAGGTCTCGAGGTCCTCAGCAGCGATGGCCACGCTCTTCAACTTGCCGAAGCCAGTGGTCAAGCCATAGACCACATGCCCGGCGCTCACATGGTCTTCCACCAATTGCCGCGCGGCGCGCACGCGCTGCTTCGCGGCCCTGGAGACGGACAACTCGAATGTTTCGCCCGCCACAAGGGGAGCCAAGTCGTCGAGGCCGAGGGAACGGCCGTCGAGGATCAGTTTGGATTTGCGCTTCAAGGGACCCCGGGCCCGGATCATCCGGGAACGGGCTCAGGGAGGGACTGGAGGGGTCGGGGAAGGGGCCCCGGAGTCTATCCCAGGGACCTGCGCGGCGAGAAGAGACCCCAGCCAGAATTGGGCGCGTCGCGCCCCGCTGCTTAGCGACGGGCCTGGCTGCCCCTGAGGGAGCGCCGCAAGTCGGCGGACTGGCCCTGGATGGCTCCCGCGGGCAGCGGGATGAAGAGGTCCTGATCCTCTTCAAGCACGATCGTCGTGGGCTGGCCGATCCGATCCCCGGCCCAACGCGCCGTGTAGCGCCAGATCCCCCGGGTCAGGCCCTCAATTTCGAGACGCTCGTCGGGCGCCAGGAGCGCCGCGTAGGGTTTGCCGTTCACGGCGTACTCCACCGGCAGGGCTTGGAAACGCGACGAGGTTTCCAGCGTGAGGCTGACCCCTTCGGTCTTCGCCACAGCCAGTTCGAGGTCAGCTTCGCGCACCCCGGCTTCCACGGGCCGACCGGCCCAGGCGCGGCCGTCGGCGCTGCGGGCGGTGAGGTAGCGCAGGGGCGCGATACTCTCGCAAGCCGAAAAAACAAAGCGTCCGTCAGCACCGGTCACGACTGTCTGGCGTGCGCTCGACGCAGGACCGGCGAGGTTCACCTCGGCCTGAGCCCGACCCAAGGCCCCGCCGCGGGCAACGATGCTGGCACCTGTGATATCGGGAGCTTCGAGTTGCACCACGGCCCCCACCGCCGGATTGCCATCGAAGAGCACGCGACCGGCAAGGATCGGTGTGGCGCTCATGGAAAAAGTCAAAGTGCGCGCCTTGCCCGCGATCAGAGTGGTCTCGCGAGCTGCGGGCTCAACCATGGCCCCGGGCTGAAAGACCTCGACCCGCACGCGACCAGAGGGCAGGCCGAAGATTTCGCGAGTCTCGCCGGCGTAGAGCGTGATGTCGCTCTTCTGGTGCCAGGGGTACTTGCGTTCGCGGCCAGCAAAGCGGGCCTCGAGAGGACGGGTGATCTTGACCCTCGCCGGCGCTCCGGTACCCACGCGATCGGGCAGGACGATGCGCAGGCGAGCTTCCTCCTCGAGGGTGTAGCTCAAACGGCCCTTCTCGATCGTGGTGCCCGCGGTGATCCTGGCCTCTTGGCGCAGGTCAGCATAGCCGGGCTTGGAAAGGAACACGGGCAGCTTGCCCGAGGTCATGCGCACGAAACGGAATACGCCCTCTTCATCGGTCTCCTGAATCTGACCGTCCATTTCGACCCGAACGCCCGCAACAAAATTGTTGCGGCGATCGAATACCTGGCCAAAGACCACTGCCGAGCGGCCGAAGCCGATGTTGAGCCGCGTGCTGCGCTTTTCGCGCAAGCGCACTTCACGCAGAGCGCCGGGTACGCCACGGCCCGTGATCCGCACCAGGCCCAGGCCCGGGTAAAGATCGTTCGCGCCAAATCTACCCTTGGGTCCCAGAACCAGCACGCGGCCGGTGTTGGCTCCGGCGACAAACTCAGCCTGACCCACCACGCCCTTGCCGTTCGAGTCGTGTACCGAACCGCGCAAGCGAGCCGTGGCGTCATAGCCCATGTCGGGCACGCCGGGAGACGAGAGCCGGCCGCGGGTAGAGAGCAACTCGAATTCGATTTGCAAAGGGAACACCACTGTGGTGCTCAGCTCCGCCGCCTGGTCGATTTCCCCCGAGGTCAAGGCCCGGGGAGAGTCGTCTTCAGTGACAACGGCTGGAGCGTCGAGGGCTTCATCCTCGGCGGAAAAACCGCGTGAAAGCGCCCGGCCGTCTCCCCGCGGATCCCCGCCCAGGGAATAGAACACACCGCCGCCCAGGGCCGCGAGGGCCAGCAGGGCCAGGGGCAAGAACAGTTTTCGGTTCATGGAGAGGTGGGCAGCGCCGAGGGCCATGATAGCGTCCCTCCAGGTCTGAAAGGTCCGGGGCTTTCAGGCATAGCACCCAAAAAGCGCGCGGTTACACCCTGCTGGCCACCCGTGCCCTGCTCCACTGCGAATAGACGCTTTCTAGCACGAGGCTATAAACTCCGACCTGAATCCACTGGCTGGTCAGGGTTAGGAATTGGTCCTGAAAAAAGACCAGCAGCACGGGATAGAAAGCAAAGGCTCGGATGACGATCAAATAGGTGGGTGGTCGCGAGCGCGTGAACAGTAGGCCCAGAGCTGCACCGATCAAGGCCAGATAGACCAGGAACCCCCAACCAAAATCCAAAAACGGCGCATGAATGAATGTGTAAGCGTTGGCTGGCAAGGGCACCTTGACAAACTCCTGGGTGAGGGCCAGGGGCGTGGAATTCGGCACCCCGAGGGCTTCGAGCAGGGCGTAGATGAAGCGAAAGGTGTACTGCCCATCGGTGTGCTCCAGCGACGAATTGAGGGCCACATCCAGGGCGCTCAAGGGCGAGAGGGTGTAATACAGAACCGATTGAACCCCCGCCTGGACATTGGCCCAGAAGGAGAGATCGATGCCGCCGGCCTTCTTCAAGAGCACTCCAGAGAGAATGAAGAGCGAGGCTAGCAGTGCGGCGTAGGCACCCATCTGACGCTTGCCGAGTGCTTTCGTGGTGTGACCACAAAAAGCCGCGGCCACGAGCAGCATGAAAATTGCTGTGCGCTGGGTCGTGAGGAAGGCGATGGCGATGGCGATGGCCAGGGCCAGATAGCTTGCGATGCGCTGCCTGAAGAGAGCGTTGCGGCTGCGCGTCACCAGGTAGATTGCTGACACATAAACAAAGGTGCATGCGTACTTGATCACACCCCAATCCGCGCCTTCGTAGTTCAAGGCGACACGCAGAGCCTGAGGAATGTTGACGCCTTCGACCCCTGCCGTAATCGTCCGGGCTTTGAAGAAGACCAACACCAAGATACCGACACCCATGGCGATGAAGTACTTATCGAGGCGCTTCTCTGGGCCCCGGGAAGGCGATATGTAAGGCGCCACTTCCGGTCGGCGTGCTCCCAGATGCAGAGAGTTCGCCAACACGAAACCCACGCAGATAGCGATCACGCCGCCAGTCACGGCTCCGGTGGCCACGATGCTCGCCTCGTTGAGCGGAATGATGGCCGCTTTGCTGACAATCCAGTGCAAGGCGAGCACAGCGATCCAAACCGAGAGCAGAATACGGAGGATGTAGTAGTTGCGCGGCGCTCGAGCGCCGATCAAGGCGTAGAGGGCACACAAGATGACCAGCGGGAGGGCGTAAGCCACGCTAGCTGACACCGGTCAGGACAATGCCCACATTGCAGGCCGCGCCCAAGAGCGGAAAGGGCGTGCCCAAGAGACGAACCGCACCGAAGCGTTCACAAAAATCATGCACCACTTCGCGGTAGTCGAAGCCCTTGTGGGTCAGGGCCTGTTTTTCTTCCCGTTCTCTCGCCACCGCGCGCAGATCCCCCATGCTGGCGCGCAGGACTTCGGAAAATGACCAACGCCCCGAGCGATCACCCGTGCGCTTGTAGCCCGTGGCATACGCCGCGAGTTCCTTGACCACCAGGGACAGCCCGTGCTCGATGGGCACGCTCACGCCCACGCGCCCCCCCACTCGCACCAAGCTGGCCATGCGATCGAGAACCTGACCGGGATCGGGGCAGTGTTCGAGGGTTTCCAGGCAGGTCACGATGTCAAAGCGCTCGCCATCCAGCGCAGACTGCATGAAGTCCTCGTTGCGGAACTCGAGATTTTCCCTCGGCTCCCAGTGATCGGCGGCACCGCTCCAGCCCAAGTCAATACCCAAGCCGCGGCGAACGCGGGGGGCCACGGAGAGAAGCCAGGTGCCGTCGCCGCAGCCCAAGTCGAGGATCGAAGGTGCATCTTCGGCGGCTTCGGATGCGCGCTCCCCATCAAACAGCGCCCGAGTCAGGATCTCCAGGCGTCTGGAGTAACGAAAACCGGTCAAGGCCGCGCCGCCATACACCTTGGAGTTCAGAGCGGGGCTCGTGATTTCCGCGGTCCGTCGCGTTGAAGAGGATGTGTTCACTCAGTCTGTTCCGTGTCTAGGGACAGAGGATCGGCGGCGGCGTGTGATCAGGGGCTGTGAGCCAGAAGAGGGCAAGCTCTTGCGGTGTTCGGAGTCTGTTCCCATGAACTACGCCAACTAGTATTCCTCGCCGTAGCCATAGCTCGTGGAGGCCCGGCTCACGAAGACTGCGTTGAGGATCACGCCGAACAGATTGACATCGGCCTGGCGCAGTTTGTTCACGGCGCTTGTAAGCACTCGTCCGGGCACGACTCCCGAACGGTAGACCATCAGCAAGGCGTCGAGGTTGGCGGCAAAGCCAGCCACATCGGCCACGACCACCGCCGGCGGCAGATCGAAGACCACCAGGTCGTAGGCCTCTTTCATCTCCTCGACGAGGTTCAAGGCCGCACGACTGGCGAGCAGTTCGCCGGGACTCGTACTCGTCTGGCCGGCTGGCAAGAGACTCAGGTTTTCTTCGCCCACATCCTGAATGCAGTCGCGCCAGACCGCGCCCTCTTCCAGGATCTCGGCAAAGCCGGGAGCGCGCTGGGTGGTAAAGATGTTGTGGAGTTGTGGCTTGCGCAGGTCGCAGTCCACGAGCAGGACTCGACGGCCCGCCTTGGCGAAGACGATGGCCAGATCGGCGTTGGTTACGGTCTTGCCCTCACCCTGGAAACAAGAAGTGCAGGCGAGAGTTTTTAGGGCGCCGTCTCCATCGAGGGCCTGGCGCAGGGACGCGCGGATCGAACGGTAGGCCTCGGCTTGAGGGCCTCCGGGCGCGTCGCGCATGGGCAGGCTACGCTGGCCCCGGTTGAGCCCCTTGATGCGCGTGCGCCCGCGCTCAAAGTCCGGGATCGAGCCCAAGACGGGCAAGCCGGTGGCCTGCTCGACTTCCGCTTCGCTGTGTAGGGCCGAGCGCAGGGTGTGACTCAGGAAGGCCAGGGCACAACCCAGGAAGAGCCCCAGCACGGCGCCCAGGACCAAGAAGATGGCGGCCCGCGGGAAAGACCGCGAGCGCGGTGGCACCGCGGGGTCGATCAGCACTGCGGCTGCCGAAGTCGCCGCGGCCGTGATCTGGGCTTCCTGTTCGGACTTGAGCAGGAAGGCCACGATCTCGGAGTGGGTCTCCTGCGCGCGGATGGCCTGGGCCAGAGCCAGTTGCGATTGGGGCAGGCGACCGAGACGCTGATCGTGCTCCGTTATTGTGTGTTCCACCGCGACAATGTGGTCGGAGAGTCCGCGCACCTGGGCCGCGAGGCTCGCACGCACGCGCTCGCGCAGCGTGCCCACCGATTCGCGGATGGTGCCCCGTTCGGTGATCGGCCAGGTCTTGATGCTGGCAGTGTAGTCGGCGCGCAACGCTTCAAGGCCGCGCTGCGTGACTCGCGCTCCGGCCAGGGCTCCGGCGACCTGCTCAACAAGGGCGGCCACGAGTTCCTGGCGACTGCCCTCCAAGGCGATCAGGGCGGGATTGGATGCGAGCATCTCGGCCCTTGCGGCGGCGAGGCGCGCGTCCAGTTCGGCGAGCGAGATGAGATAGCTTTCGAACTCGGAGCCGCCGCCCGGACCTTGGGCGGAGGCGAGGCGCGCCACGGCTGACTCGTCGCCAGCCTCGATGGCCGCGAGGGCCAGTTCGAAGGCTTGAATCGTCAGGTGGCTCTCTTCGATCGCGACTCGCAAACGCAACTCCTCGGCTTGCAGGAGTTGCTTGTAGCCCAGAACATCGGTGCGCTCGAGGCGCAGGGACTCCGCCTCCAGGGTGGCGAGCTCCTTGATGTAGCCGAGCACAAGCAGGTTGGGTGTCTCCTTGCCCAAGCGCGCGAGGGCTTCGAAATCGCCTCCATCGAGGTGTTCGAGGGCTTGGCGCAGGACCGTGCGGGCCAAGTCGAGCTGGGTGCGTTGCAGTTCCAGGGCGGACAGCCGATCGATCACGGCCTTGGCCGCATCGGGCAGGGAAATCGTCTCGGGGTTTTCGCTCTGCAAGTCGGCCACCACGCGCTCGGCGGCCTGCAAGGTCACCAACTGCCCCTGAAGTTGGCGTTCGATAAAGCCCAGGGTCCGCTCGGCCTTCAAGCGCCCGATCTGCACGCTACGGCGGATGTAGTTCTTGGCCAGGGCATTGGCGGTCTCAGCGGCGCGGTAGGGGCAGGAATCGTCCACGGTGACCTTGACCACATTGGTCTTGCGGCCCGCCTCCGCGGCTCGGGTGGTCTTCATCAGGTGCAGCACGGCTTCTTCGGTGCTGCGCAAACCCACGCAATAAGTCTGGCCCGCGAAAGCGCCGCTGGCCTGCAAGCGCAGGCGCAGATCAAAGACCTCCAGGTCCACGCCGGGTTTGTAGTCAAACTCGACGAAGTCCTCGCCGTCTTGCGCTCCAGGAACTTCAGCGAACAAGTAGCCGCCGTGAGGCGCGATGCGCACCGTAGCCTCATCGACGAAATACACATCGAGTTCTCGCACTTCGCTCTCGTCCGCTGTCTTGCCTGCCAGGGGCTCCAGCCGAGCTCGCAGGCGATGGTCGAGAAAGCGACTGCCCCGCAGTCGACGCAGGATGCCGTCCGAGGGGCGTCGGTCGTGTGCGTCCACCACCGTTTCCAGGCCCATGCCCTCCATGCTGGTGGTGTCGCCGGAAGCCACGGGATCGAAGTCCGGTGCGGTGGCGTCGAACAAGGCAATATCGGCGGGCCAGGGGGCCTGCGGGCCCACAGTGACCTCGGCCAGGGAGCGCGATTGGATCAAGGCAATTTCGGCCTCGGCGGCAGGGTCCGAGGTCAGGCTGGCGATTTCCGAAAGCACGCCGCCTGTGGACTCGTCCTTTTCGAGGAGCAGTACCGCGCTGGCCTCGTAACGGGGCTGGCGCGTGCTGACCCACAAGACGGTGCACACCGTGACGAAAAAGGCCGCCCCGGCAATCAAGCTCTTGTGCCGCAAGAGGATGTGCAGCAACTCCCCGATCCGCACCGTGGGGTCGGCGAACATCCCGGCAGCGCCGTTCGAGGGAGACTGACCGTAACCGTGACGGCTCTCGGCGTGGACTTCAGTCGTTGTAGAGGCGGTCATAGGCCAGGGCCAAGGAGCCCAGTTGGCTGAGGGTGAATCCGGTACCCTGGAGGTAGGGCAAAATGTTCTCGTTGAAGGTCCCCACGCCGGACTTCTGCACGAAGATAAAATCCTCGCTCCGAATCTGCACCAGGCCCTCGGGGCCCGGGGTCTCGGCGTTGAACGGGATAACCTCGATGTCTTGCGTGCCGTGGCGACGGATGATGACGGCTGCAGTACGGTTGGCTCCGGGCAAGAGCCCTCCGCCCATGGAGAGCGCTTCGAGAGCCGTGATAGGTCGGTCCATTGGTATGGGCCCGGTGCTTTGGACTTCGCCGAAAAGGAAGAAACGCCGCGATGTGTACTCCACCACGGAGACCGAGACGGCGGGGCGTTTCAGGTAGGCAGCCAGAGCGGTCTCGATCTTCTCGGCGGCCGCCGAGGGAGTCAAACCCGCGAGGTCGATGGGGCCGGTGAGGGACAGTGCAAGAGTGCCGTCGGGAGCGATGCGCACTCCGGTGGGCGGCGACGAGAGTTCAGCCTGACCGAAGACAGCCACCGCGATCAGGTCATTGGGTCCCAGGGTAAAATCGGACCAGTCCACTTGAAAAGACCGCGTGCTCACGGCCGTGGTCGATTGGGGCAACCTGGGGGCGGCGCAGGCAGACAGCGCGAGCAAGAGCAAGAGGCGCGGGAGAAGGGTAGTGGGCACGAAACCTGTTGGACGGCAGATAGGGAAGGGGATAGCGCGGAGAGATTGCCTCCCCCCGGGAGCTTTTTCGGCACGCCAGCGGGCGTTCACAAGCTTCCCCACAGCCTTGCCCCAACTATTCTCTCTCCGCAGGTCCTACCCCTTCTCTGTGCAGGGTGAGCTCAAGAAGGACCAGGGCCTCTACTTCGTTGCGTATGCCCGCTTGGCATCGACCTGTGCGAACTCATCGAGTTCGGGAGAATAGGCCGTGAGTTTGCCGCCGTAGACGCAACCGGTGTCCAAACCCAGGGCCACCAAGGCCGATCCAACCCTCCGCATGCGTGGAACCTTGGAGGGATTATGGCCGAAGACCACCAGGTTCGGGCCGTCGTAGACTTCGTACCAGTAGGGCCTGCCGCGGGAAGACAACCGCCGCAGGGAGACGAGATCTTCCGGCGTAACTTGCGAGGGCGCCTGGCCGGGAATCAGGCCGGCGTGTACGGCGCACCAGGGCCGGCCGTCGCGGGTCGTTCCGGCGCCCGGCACGCCATCGTGTTCCTGGAAAAATCCCGAGTGCGTCTGCAGGAAGCGCAACACATCTCCGCGGCGTTCGGGTGGTACGGCGCAGGGTCGAAAGCCATCGCCGGCGAGGTCATCGGCCACGAGGTCCTCGAACTCCTCGCGCAGGGGTGGGCGGTCCGAAGCGTCGGCCAACTTGGGTGCCAGGTTGAAGCGTTCGAGGATGCGCAACTCATGGTTGCCCAGGATGAAACGCCCACCGGCACCAGAAAAAATATCGAGCACGCCAGCGGCGTCGGGTCCGCGGTGGAACAGATCCCCCACCGAGAGCAGAGCGTCATCGTCCCCGAGCCCGAGCAAGGCGAGCAAGGCCGCCAACTCGTCGGGGCAGCCGTGAACATCACCGAGGATCCAGGTCGCCATAAGAGATCTGGATGAGAATAGCGCCCAGCGCAGGCGCAGCGCAGCGCTATTCTCGCCGCAATTCTTGCGCAGACCAGTTCTTAGAGCGGATCTACTCCGCTGGTTCCGCCCAGACGCGGCAAGTCATCGTGAATCGGGCACCAGGCGGGTGCGCGGTCGGCGTAGACATGGGCGCCCGGCGCTCGGTCAAGCTCGCCCGCCAGGTTGGCCACGAGGAGATGCACCTCGCCCGGCCAGCGCGGCCCTTGGAAGAGGATTGTAGTGCCGCAGACCGCGCAGAACCGGCGCGTGCTCCCGGTGTCGGAGGTGTAGTCGCTGATGAACTCCGCGCCTGCCTCGATCTCGAAGAGCTCGTCCAGAAAACCCGCGTAGGTCACGATCCCCGCCCCCTGGGCGCGACGGCAGTTGTCGCAGTGGCAGTGGGCGACAAAGCGCGTGGGCAGCCTGGCGCTGTAGCGCACCGCTTGGCAGTAGCAGCTCCCCGCGATCTTTTCTTGCTTCTGGGCCATGGAACCATTTAGCCAGGCACGCGCCCGCTCTGGCCAGCTCTTTGTGCTCTTGCGGCCAAGATCCTCCAACCGAGGAGGCTCTCCATCAAGGCCATGAAAACTCTCACGCAGCCGCTGGTGGGTTTGGTCCAGCCAACGCTTTGAGGCCGCCAGCGCAAAGCCCATGATGCGGGTCAGCACTGCCTGCATCCATGTCCCATCCCCTCCCCCCGCGCAAACTCTCGAATCCCGCGGCCTTTGCCTTCGCCCTGCTCGCCTGCACTCCGCCTGGCGAGCTGAGCGCCGAGCCTCCGGCGGCCCAGGTTGTCGCCGACGCCCCCAGCGGCCCCGCCCTCGATTCGCGTTTCGAGCTTGAGGTCCTGGGCAAGCCCGAAGGGCTCGCGGCCTGCGACCTCGATGGCGATGGCCGCGACGAGTTGGTGGTGCTGTCACGCTCGCCGGGGCGCTTGACCCTCTTCAGCGAGCTGCCCACGGAATGGAACCTGCGCCCCCAGTCCCGCGACATCGAGGTGGGCGACTACGCCCTGGGACCGGTGATCTTGGGTGCTGGCGGCCCGGCGCCGCACATCGCCTACGCTTCCCGTTCCACCCTTGCCCTGTCGATCCTCGACCCGCGTGCGCCGGAGAAGGCCGCGCACTTCCAACTCAGGAGCGCACCGCGAGCCCTGGCCGCGGCTCCCCGCTCGCGCGCTGGAGACGAAGGCGTCATGGTGGCCACCGCCGGCGGCGCCTTGTTGTTCTGGAACGGAACAGGCTTACCGAGGCGCCGCGCCATCGACGAGCATCAGGTGAGTGCGCTGCTGGCCGTGGACGACGGCAGCGCGGTCGTCGTCGCCGACCGCGGCCTGCGCACCCTGGCCCTCTACCCCACGGGCGACTCGCAAGGCTCTGCGGGCGTTCTGCGTCGCGACCTCGCGGGCCTGCCCCGGGCGCTCCTTGCCCTTGATCTCGATCAGAGCGGTGACGACGAACTCGTGGTGGCAGGTGGCGACCGCCAGTTGTGGATCTTTGGCTACGAGGACGAGAACGGCCCGCGAGGCTGGTTTGGGCCAACAGTGCCGCGCACCCTCGACCTCGACGCTATTCCCCTGGGCCTCGCCCGCGGCGACTTCTCGGGCGCTGGCCGAGACGACCTGGTGGCGCTCTGCTTCGGTCAGCTTTCCTACTCTGTCCTTTCGGCGGGCGAGCCCCCTGGCGGTCCCTTGAACGAGTTCCTGCGGGGCTACGCCGGGCAATCGCCTTGGAATCTCGCCACGGGCGACTTCGACGGAGATGGTCGGTCCGATTTGTGTTTCGCCAACCGCGACGCGCGGCGGGTGAGTCTGATCTTTGGTGGGCCAACTGGTGGCCTGCGGGTGGCGCACAAGATCCCCACGGGCCGCGCGCCCCACTCACTGGCCCTGCTCCAGAGCCCGGACACTGCCGCCCGGTCCCTGGCCGTGATCCATTCCCTTGAGGACACCTGGTCGGTCTATTCTCCTGGGCCCGAGGGTTGGATTTCGTCCGCGCGCTTTTCCGCTGGCCCCGGGGCCAACCACATCCGCGCCCTGGATTTCAACCAGAGCGGCAACGAGGTCCTGGTTTGGACTTCCACCAGCGCCGCCGGTGCGCAGTTGGTTTTTGCCCACCCGCCAGCCAGGCCGAACCCTCTCCAGCTTCCGACGCCCTTCCGCGTGGGCACTTCCGCCGCCGATCTCGTGGTCTGTGATCTCGACGGTGACGGTCTCCGTGAACTGGTGGTGTGCGACGAGAACGCGCGCTCCCTCCGTTGGGTGCGTTTCGGTTGGGATGACGCGGCCGCGCGCATCACCACCCTTGTTTCGACTCTGGAACTGGCCGCGGCGCCCATGGCCGCGGTGGTGTTGCCGCGAGGCGGTTTTGAATCACTCGCCGTGGCCTGCGCCAGCGCCACTAGCGGTTCGGGTCTGGTCTTCGTGGTCGCTGGAGCTGACGGCTTGGAAGTGGTCGACAGCGTGCTCACGCCGGGCCTGCCGCTGGATCTCGCCGCCGCGGACTTCGATGGCGACGGCCAGCCGGATCTGGCGGTCCTCAGCAGGCCTTCGGCATCGTCGAGCGTTGGCAATGTGCAGCTTTGGTTGCGGGATGAGGGTTGGCAGCTCAAGGCCAGCCACCCCACGGGCCAGCGCCCCTACGCCGTGGCGGCGGGCGACTGGAGCGGCAATGGCCGGGCCGAGGTCCTGGTCTCGGCCCAGAACAGCCACAACCTCGGTCTCTGGCGGGTGCCGATGGAAGCTGGGCGCCTGCTTCTCGAACGCCAGGCCGACCTGGGCGCGGGTCTGGGTCCCCTGGCCCTGCTCCTCGGGGACCTCGACGGCGACGGACTCCTCGAAGCCCTGGTGGCCAGTGCCTTCAGCGACGAAATCACTGTGATCCGCCGGGGGCGCTAGAAGTCCACCTCATGAACACCCTTCTTGCCATCAAGTTGCTCAGTTGGACCTCCGGGATGCCCACCAAGTGCTCGTGCGCGCCTTCGATGCGGAAACGGGAGATCTTCTGCCCGCCGCCAGTCCAACCCCGGATGTCTTCGAGAACTTGCGCCTCTATGACAGCGACGGAATACAGATTCCGATCACGGAGATGAAGTACAGCGTTTTTGTTTCGACATAGTTTTCGTTTCGACCGATGAACATCCTTGCGCATCCACGCAATTTGGGTGTCCACTTTTTTGGGGGAGGGTCATTCCGTCCGAAGCCGCACCTCTGACTTTTGGGGCTGGCCCTGTTTGCCGGCCTCGATCCAACGAGTGCGGGGCAGGCCGTAGAAGTTGGTCTCGATCTGGGTGTTGCCCTTGTCGATCTGACTCTTGCCCATGGGGTCGAGGCGGAAGTTGCACTTTTGGAGGACGCGCACGCTGGAGTCGTTGCCCAAAAAGACACTGGCGTGGATGAGCTGGGCTGCGAGGGCCTCGAAGCAAAGCCAAGTGATAAGACCGAGAGCTTCGCTGGAGTAGCCCCGACTCCAACGATCCACCGCCAGCCAGTAACCCACATCGCCCTGGAACTCGTGGCCCGCGAAACGCACGCCGATCGCGCCGCAAAGCTCGTCGCTCCCGACCTCGCAAAGAGCAAACTGATAGTTGCTGCCCTGCGGAGTGTGCTCGGCCCAGTTCTCGTACATCGGCAAGAGGTCCGAAGCCCGCTGCGGGCCTTCCCAGATCAACCAGTCAAAGATCTCACGGCGCTCGTGCAAAAGCCCAAAAGCGGGCTCGGCATCCTCGCCCGCCACAGGCCGCAGCCTTATCTTTTGGCCGTCGAGACAAGCGTAGTCGAGGCGCGGCTGCTGCTGGGACACGCTACTTCTTCGCCGCGGGAGAGAGCTGCACGAGCATGTCCACCAGCGGCGCGGCGAAGCGCAAGGAACCGCCGGCGGGGTTGGCGCCCTGACGCGGGCCGCGGGTCACCAGATAACCGTGGGGAGCGCGGTAGTTTTCGCGGGAGGAACGCATCACCGCGCAGAACATGGCGCGGGTCTCGCCGTCGCGCAGAGCAAAGCCCGTGGAGTAGTTGGAGGCGAGCCCCTGGAGCAGGTTCTGGGGCATGCCCGGCAGGTCCCCCACTTGCAAGCCCGCCCGGGGATCAAAGTCGAAGACCGTCACATCCCCCCAGGCACCGTTCCCGTACTGCTCGCCCTTGAAGTGCACGCGCGCTGCGGAACGCAAGAGCCGTTCGACTTCGCCGAGCAACTCGGGTTCCAACTCGGCCAAGCCTCGGAAGATCCGCCAGGCACGGATCTGGTCGGCGGCGATGTTGCCACCGAAGCGCAGGGCGTCGCGCCAGAGTGGCGCGTAGAAGTCGTAGCCGCCGCGCACGATGCGGCGAAAGCTATCCTCGAGCGGCCAGGCCCGCGACATGACCAGGGCGCGCTCGGCATAGTGACCAAAGTCATCATCAAAGCCCGGATCGATACTCTCCCAGGTCCCCGGCCAGAGCCAGGTGTACTCGAACTCGCTCACCGCTTCGCGGGCTAGGTCGCGGTAACGCGCATCGCCGTCGAGGGCGCCCAAGACCGCCAGGGGTGCGGGGACATCGAAGCGCCGCAACTGCGAAAAGCCCACCGACGGCGCGCCGCTCGCCGGGGTGTAGGCCGGTGCCACCTGGCCATCGGGCAGGGCTCCGGCCTGGAGGACCCTCTCGCCAATCAGGCGCAGCCGCCGGGCGGCCTCGGCGCGCCAGAGCTCGGGGCCGTGGTCCGCGAGGTCGCTCAAGAATTCCAGGGTCTGGTGCAACTCCACCGGGCGCTGGTCGCGAGCTGTGCCCTGCTCGGTGTCCCAGTTGCGCGGCAGGGAAGTCTGGGGGTGAAAGCATCTGGCAAACCAGCTCTCGAGAAAGCGATCCAAAAGCGCACGCCAGGCGGGTTCGTTGTGGACCGTAACGGCCTCGAGCAAAAGGCTGTGCACGGGACCGAGCAGCCCGTCGCGGGTAAACAAGCGTCCTGCCGTGTAGACATCGTGCACGCAACTGGCGAAACCGGTCTCGGGGTCGATCACATGCTCGCGCCAGAGGGTGAAGATCTCGTCCAGGATCTCGATCACTTCGACCCGTAGAGCCGCTTCGTCAGGGCACGGAAGGGGCACCAGGCACTCGAGGTCGGTCCAGAAAGCGGGCTCTTCCTCCGAAGCCGAAGCGATCTCCAACACAAAACGCGGCTGGGGCGCGGCGAAGGCTTGCAGGTCGCCCGACAACTCGAAACCGCGGGCGTAAAGGGCCTCGGGAGCAGACGCGAGTTCCTCGAGGGTGAATTCGAAACGACGGCCGTCCGCCTCGTCGCCACCTTGGAAGCGCAGGATGGCTGTGTGCCCACCGCCTTCGTGCAAGCGCAACTCGCCGGGACCGCGCAGGCGCCCGGAGATGCAGAGGCCCGCGGCCAGGGGAGCGTAAGCGGCCACGGGTTGTCGGGCACCATAGGCGCCCTGGGTGCCAAGCCAGAAAACGCCCTCTTCCCGCCGCACCTGGTCCGAGCCGAGATCCACGCGCCACCAGGGCACACGACCTTCGGCCTCGCTCGAAAGGCTCTCGGCGAAGTTGCCGTTGTCGAGAAGCTGGACGGCCAGCCGTGGCTCGCCCGACTGGGCGGCGGAGGGTGCGGCGCAAAAGAGCAGCACCCAGGCGGAGAGGGGATCGAGGAACTTTATGGGGAGGCGGAGGACGCGAGCCCTCGTGAGCGCTGGCCGGCTACTTGGCCTGACGGGGATCGCGGCCGGCGAGAGCTTCTACTCCCCAGGCTTCCAGGAGCAGACTGAAGGCCTCGTCGAGGCGCTGCGGGTCGACCATCAGGCAGCGCGCACCCTCGGCGGAGGAGCCCTCCAACACTTCCAGCATCTCCACGCGGTCGGAGGCACCCACGGCGAAGGGAATCTCGGCGCCGCTGAGCAGGTCCTTCGCGAGGTCGAGTTCCACATTGCTGCTGGGAGTGAGTAACTGCACGAAGTCCTGGGTCATGATTCGATTCTCCTTGAGAGTTCCGTTGGCCTGGCGGAAGGATCCGGGGTTGGGCACCGAGGAGCATAGCTCTTTCACTTGCTCCAGGCCCGCATTCCCCCCTTCAAAGCGCTACTCTGCGCCCACCATGCCCCCCCAGGAACCCGCCGCCCAACGCCGCGTGCGCACTGCAACCGTGCTGCTCGTCATCGGTCGTCTGTGGGGTTCGGCGTGCACCTTCAGCTACTTGTGGCTCCTGGCCCGCGCCCTGGACGGGGCCGACTTCGGTCGCTTCACCTTCTATCTGGCCGTGTTCATGTTGCTCGACAGCTGGGTCGATCTGGGCACCGGCGCGATCGCCGTGCAACGCACGGCCAGCGCGCCACAGAAGATCCCCGAGACCCTTTGCGCCACCCGCGCCATCCGCGCCGTGACCGGAGTGATCGGTGTGCTGGTGGTGGGCGGCGGCGCTTTCCTGGCGGGCGAAAAGGGCGCGGGCTGGATTCTCCTCGCCAGCTTCTACCCCCTGACCCATGTGCTCGAACTGTCGGCCACGGTCTACAAGAACAACATGGCCTGGGCCACGCCCGTGGCGATTCGCGCGCTGGCCAGCGGGATCGGTCTCTTGTGCGTATTGGCCCTCTTGTCTCAAGGCGTGGACGAAGGCGCGCTTTACCTCGTGGGCATCGCCCTGGGCAGCGCCAGCGCCAACTTCGCCCTGCACTTCGCGGCACGGCGCCATCTTGCGCGGGTGCGCGTGCCACGCATCCTGTGGCGGTCGGTGCTGCGCGCCGCGTTGCCCCTGGGGCTAGCGGGACTCTGCCAGCAGACCTACTTCTACGTCGATAACCTGTTCGTGCGCGCCTTCGAGGGGCAGGTCGCCGTGGGCCATTACAATATCGCCGTGCGCCTCATGTCCCTGGCCATCATGGTGGGCGTTTTCGCGGCCATGGTAGCTCTGCCCTGGTACCGCCGTGAGTACGCCCGCGGAGAGTTGGGCCCGGCGGTAAGGCGCCAAGCGCAACCCATGTTCGCCGTTGCGGGCCTGGTGCTGGGTCTGTTTTTCTTCTTCTGCGAGGAACTGCTCGGGATCTTCGGCGCCCAGTTCACCGAAGCCGCCAGCAGTCTGCGCTGGCTCCTGGGCGCCGCCACCCTGGTCTACATGGGCGCCAACCTCCTCACCGCGGTGGTAGCCACGGGCCGCACCTTGGCCGTGCTCGCGATCGCATCCCTGGGACTCGCCACCAACCTCGCGGGAAACGCCTGGCTCCTGCCGAAGCACGGCATGCAGGGCGCGGCCATCGCCACCTTCATGACCGAGGGCGTCGTGGCCGTGGGCGCTCTTGTTGCCCTGGCCTCGGGAGGAGTCGCAGGACTCGGCGGCCGAGCCGCCCTGGGTTGGCTGGGCGGGCCGGCGGGCTTTTGCGTGGGTTGTGCCGTGAGCTTTGGCCTGCGTGCTCTTGTGGGGGGCGCGGCATGAGGGTCGGCATCGACTACCGTGCGGCCCTCGTCAACCGCGAAGGCATCGGGCGCTACACGCGCGAACTCGTGCGCGGTCTCGTCGAGTTGGGCTTCGATGGCAACCTGGGACTCTTCGGCTACACCCTGGCTGCCAGCAAGTTCGGTCGCAGCGAATTGGGTCTGCAAGCCAGTCGCGCCGAGCTCTTGCGCCTGCGACTGCCGGCGCGCATCCTGCCCCGTCTGCTGCGCGGCCTGAACAAAGGAGTCGATGATCTCGTGGGTGGTTGCGATGTCTACCACCACACGCAGCCCAATCTGCTGGACGTGCGCGAGGCCAGCGAAGTGGTCACGATTCACGATTGCATCTACACCCTGGACGCGGGCTACATGGATCCAGAATCCGCCCAACGCATGACCCGCGTCGCCCAGGAGCAGGTGCGCCGCGCGCGGCGCATCCTGGTGCCCAGCCGTTTCGTGGGCGCTGAAGTGGTCATGGCCCTCGGCGCCCACCCCGCACGGGTTTCGGTCACCCCTCTCGGTTGCGATCACATCGTGCGCCACATTCCCCCCGGTGGTTTTCCAAGGAGCTCAGAGCCCTACATCCTGACCGTCAGCCGCATCGACCCGCGTAAGAACCATTTGCGCATTCTGTCCGCCTTCGAGCGCCTGGTGGCCGAGGGTCTGCCGCAGCGCTGGGTCATCGCCGGTCCCATGGGTTGGGGTGCGGAGCCCTTCGAGCGAGCTCTAGCCGCATCGCCGGCACGCCACTCCATCGAACTTCTGCCCGCTGCTTCCGAAGCTGCTCTGGCCAAACTCTACGCCCAAGCGGACGCCTTCGTCTTCCCCAGCCTGAACGAGGGTTTTGGCCTGCCGCCGGTAGAGGCCATGGCCTGCGACACGCCGGTCATCACCAGTTGCGTGACCTCCATGGGCGAGATCTGCGAAGACGCCGCCATTTTGGTGGAGCCCACCGATGTGGACCAAATCTTCGAGGCCATGCGCTCCGTCTGCCAGGACGCCGACCTCGCCGAGGACCTCGTCCTCCGCGGCCGCCAGCGCGCCCGAATCCTCACCTGGCGCGAATGCGCCCGCGCGACCCTCGTCGCCTACCAGGCCGCCACGCAGCCCGAACCGGAAGCAGGCCCGAGTCTCATGCGCCGGTTGTAAGGATTGGGCAGTCTTGGGCCCGGACTATCCCTGCCGGCCTTCGATGGCGGCGAGCAACACGACCATGGCCAGGATCAGGCGGCGGTCGAGTTCGCTGTCGGGCGGGATGCTCACATCGAGCTTGTAGATGAATGGATTGAAGCGCTGGTGGATCTGAATGGCCTGGGCGCCTGCGCCGATGTGAAAGCGTTGGGGAATCAAGCCGCTGAGGAGGCGCCGCAGGAGGGCCAGGCCCAGGGAGTCCTCTTGCAAGTGCGCGATCGGCGCATCGTTCTCGTCGAGGAGTTCCCACGAGTCGCGCACGAAGGAACTGAAGCCCCGGCGGCGCGCCGCACCCACCCGCTTGCCATCGCGCTCGTCCACAATGTCGTAGCACGCGGCAAAGTCGATCATCTGGCGAGCCTTGATGCTCAAGATGAGCACAGTCTGGGCCTCGTCGGCGAACAGGCGGATGTCCTCTTTCAATTTGAAGGCCTTCTGCGCGGAGTATCCGATCAGAATTGCCTGCGGATCGAGGATGTAGAAGCCGGCGCCGAAGATCTTGAAGACCTTGCGGCGCAAGGTGTAGCGGTCGAGAACGAGAGGATCGCTGGTCATGGCGAGCTGTGAGGGTGGAGGGACCGGACTGCGTTGCTGGAGCGCTCTGCTTGGAAGGACAGTCGCCGGGTAACGGTGTTTCCCCGGTTAGTTTTCCCCCGGGGGCGGTCGCCGGCGATTCAACTCGGTGGACGGGCTTCTGTGGTGGCACCAACCGCTTGGGGCACGAGGTCCACGCGGGTGGACATGTAGGTCGTGCCGCTGCCGAGGTCGGAGAGTTGGTCGTGGTGCAAGGCGTTGAGGGGCAGGGCCTCGGGGGTGTCGTGGGCCTGGGGTTGGCCGTCCACGCGCAAGAGTCCCGGAGGCATGTCGGCACTGGGCGTGATGGGCAGGGTGATGCGCGCCAGATCGTTCACCAAGGTGGCGAGATCGCCGGTGGCCAGGCCCAGGCGGCGGGCATCCAGGGGATTGATGTGGCAGGTATACTCGCCGCTGCGCGCACGGTGCCGCTGCACTCGTGAGAAGGTCGTGTTGTGGGTGTGCTTCGAGGGCGCGCTCACCAGGCTGAAAGCGCGCGGCGTACCGGGAGTGATCTCGGGCACAAAGGTTGCCATGGGCGGCTGGCCCGCGCTGGCGGCGGCGGTGCTGAAGAGTTCGACGCGGCCGCTGGGCGTGCCGCGGGGTCCGGTCGGGGGCTGGATCTTGGTGGGTTTGCCCGCAAGCAGGGACTCTTGAGCCTCGGCGCCAAGGCTGGCAGAGGCCGCGCGGATCAGTTCAAGGCAGAGCTCGTCGGCGCTCGTATGAAAGGCCTCTTGTTCCAGGCCCAAGGCGCGGGCGATGGCGCAGAAGGTGTCCACATTGTTACGCGGCCCCGGGGGAGGCGCGACGGCCGCGCGTCCGTACTGCGCCACGCGGTGTCCGTAACTCTGGTAGAGATCGGAGTGTTCGACAAAGGTGGTGGCCGGCAGAACCACATCGGCCAGCTCGGCGGTCTCGGTCAGGAACTGCTCGTGCACCACGCAAAAGACATCCTCGCGGGACAGCCCCAGGCGCACGGCGCGACTGTCGGGCAGGGTCACCGCGGGGTTGTGGCCCCAAATGAAAACCGCGCCAAAGCGCCCGGAGTTGAGCTCGCGGCCGACCTGGATCTGATGCACGGGGGGCGGGAGAGGCGCATGGCGCAGATCGGGGCGCTCTACAAGTTGCTTGTCAAAGGTGAACACCGCGCCGCTCTCGTAGTGCACGCGTTCGGCATGGCCCAGCAGCGCCGCCAGGGAACAGACGGCGCGCATTCCCATAGCGCCGTTGGTGCGTCGGGTCCAGCCCGATCCGGTACGCAAGAAGGGCTGCTTGGCGTGCCGCAGGATATGGCTGAGAAACTCAATCTCGGCGGGTTCGAGGCCGCAGATCCGGGCGGCTTCGTCCACGGAGGGAGCGCCGCAGAGGTGAGCCTCGAAGCGTTTTGCGCCGAGACACTCAGCCGCGAGTCGTTCGCGGTCCACCCAGCCCCTTTCAAACGCCGCGCGGCAAATCGCAAGCGCCAGGGCCGCGTCGGTACCGGGATGGATGATCAGGCTGCGGGCGCCGAATTTTTCGAAACTGCGCACTGTGTCGGTGCGGTAGATGTCCACGATCGCGAGGGGTGCGCCGCCCTTGGCGAGTTTTTGCAGACCGGGCTGTAGATGCTGGATGGTGCGCTTGACATCGCTACCCCAGATCACGGCGGCGTCGGAATCGGACAGGCTTTCCACATCGGGGCCGATGCAGCGGCCCAGCACCGTGCTGTAGCCCGCCGTGGAGGTCGTGTCGCAAACGCCGCCGTCGTGCTGCACGCCGCCCAGGGCGTGGATCATGCGCATGGGAAATCTGCGGGCCACTAGGCCCATGGATCCCGCGTATTCGAGGGCCAGAATGCGCTCCCCCGCCAGGGGTTTGACACGCTTTGCAATAAGGGCGAGGGCCTCGTCCCAACTCGCTTCGACAAGGACGCCCGCGCGGCGCACCAGGGGCCTCAACAAGCGCTCTGGGCTCTGCACCAACTCGTGGTAGTGAGCGGTCTTCGAACACAAGACGCCGCGGCTGTAGGGGTGCTCGGGATTGCCGCGCACGCGCAGCAAGGCGCCGGCAGCATCGGTTTCCACCAGAACCCCGCAGGCGTCGGGGCAATCGAGGGGGCAGGTGCTCGGGTGCAAGGCCATGGCGTTAGTTCGGATCCAAAAGAGCCGCGGGACCTCGCGGTTTCACTCGTCCAGAAAGGCTGAACGGCGGCGGGTCCTGTCGGGAGCCAGGTCGCGCAAGAAGCCCCGGCGTTTGCGCAAGAGAACATCATTGCGGTCGAAGACGAAGACCACACCGTGGAGCTTGTCGACGATGTCGTCGAAGTTGACCGAGGCCGAACCGCCCGTGTCCGCCAGGGGCACGCTCAAGCTGAATCCGAGATCGCGCTGGTGGTCCCAACCGTAGGCAATGGCGTAGGTCGCCGAACTCAACTCCCAAACCTCGATCGGCGCGCCGAGTTGGTCGAGACACTGGTCAAAAGTAGCCTCGCCCACACGCAGTTCGCTGTCGGCCTGTGCTGCGAGGGGAGTGCCCAATTCGTGACGCTCCCAACTGACCTGCACACAGGCGGCCAGAAGGGCGCAGCAAAGCGCTCCTCTGGAGAGTTGCCCTGCGCGGCGATGGATCAAGCTGACCACGGTTTAGTCCTGGAAGGGCAACTTGTAGCGCGCGCCCTGGGCCTCGAAGGTCCCGGCCATGTGGGTCAACACATCGGCCTCATCGAAGAAAACCCAGACGCGGTCCGCTTGGGCGTCGGTGTTGACCATGGTCACGATGAGCAAGGAGAGGGCCGCGCTCTTTTTTTGGGAGTGGTCGTAGCGCCAGGCCGAACGCCGGCCGAGTTGGACCACATCCGAAGGAGCGCCCAGAGCCCCGAGGACATCGTCGGCGGTGCTGGTGCCGGGCACCAAGAGCGCCAAACGATCCGGGTCGAGAGGGGTGTTGATGTTGTTGCGAGCGACAAAACAAGCGGGCGTGAGCGCCACGAGTGCGACCGCCACGAATAGCTTCAGGGTTTTCATTGCGGCCAGCCTACTCCCACGCCGGCACCTGGGGCCAGCGGGCTCGAAGGATTCTCAACGACGGAAGGGAAAACGGTGCGCGGCCCGGCTTAGACTGACGCGCGAGTCCTGGCTCCCCGCCCGATGATCAACATGCCCACCCAACTCGAAAGCGCCCCGATCCCCACCTACACCGTTGCAGACCCCCGCGAGGCGGCCCTATGCGTGGTGAACGAGATTGCTGAACTGCTCGCCCAAAAACCCAACACTGTCCTGGGTCTGGCCACGGGCAACACACCGATCCTGGTCTACCGCGAACTCGTGCGGCGCGTGCAGGTCGCTGAGATCAGTTTCTCGCGGGCCACGATCTTCAACCTCGACGAGTACGCCGGCCTCAAGCCCCAGCACAGCGGCAGCTTTCGAGCCTTCATGGAAGCCCATCTCATGGATGCCATCGACCTCGATCCCAGCCGCTGGCACACCCCAAAGAGTTGCGCCAACGAACAAGAGAGCGCAACCGAAGCAGCGCGCATCGAGTCGCTACTTGAAACCGTGGGCGGCATTGATTTGCAACTCTTGGGCCTTGGCCGCAACGGCCACATCGCCTTCAATGAACCGGGCTCGCAGGAGACTTCGCGCACGCGCCGTGTACGGCTCTCCGAAGACACACGCGCCGCGAATCGCCCCGACTTTCCAGCCGGAGAAGAAGTGCCGAGCCACGCCCTAACCATGGGCATCGGCACGATCCTCGAAGCGCGGCGCCTGCGCATTTTGGCCTTTGGCCCTCACAAGGCTGACGCCGTGGCCGGAATGCTCCAAGGTCCCCGGAGCAAGCGCCTGCCCGCCAGCTTCTTGCGCGCCCACGGCGACGCCGAGCTGTGGCTCGACGAGAGCGCTGCGGGGGCGCTGTCGTTGGACTAAGCCACTCACCTAGCAAACCAAGACTCATGCGCGTCGCCTTCGATACCGCCCCTCTCGCCGAGACCGCCGCAGGCCGCCGCTTTCCTTTTGGAGTACGCCGGGCTTGCGCTGGGCTCCTCGCGGCGCTCACCGAGCGCGGACGGATTGAAGTCGTGCCCATGGCACCGGAGCCGGACGAGTCGCCTCTTATCTGGCGCCAGAAGCGCCTGCCTGCGCGCCTCGAATCAGCGCGAGTGGCGGGCTTTCACTCGAGCGTGTCGGCCTTTCCGATCCTGGGCAGGGGCAAACGGGTGCAGACCGTGCACGAAGCGCCCTGGCGCTTTGGCGTGGCCGAAAATGCGGGCTGGAAACACCGCAGTTGGGCGGCCATGGGCCCGCTCCTCGCCGATGCGGTGCTGTGTCCAAGCACACACACCAAGCAGGCCCTCATGCACAGCGTTCTGGGCGGCGGCGCAAAAATCGCAGTCTGCCCCTGGGGCGTGGAAGAGAGCTTTCAGGACGAGTCTCCGCCGGGTGTTGTGGACGAGGTCATGTTGTCGAGGTACGCCCTGCCCGAAGGCCCCTTCGCCCTGTGCCTCGGCGCCGTGCGCAAGAAGAAAAACCTGCCTGCCCTGCTGCACGGATTGCTGGAGCACATGCAATCGGGCGCGGCGGGACTGCCGGTGATCGTTACCGGTGAGGAGACCGCCGACTTGCGCCGTGACCTGGGACTCGTGTCGCGCCTCAAGCTCTCGCGCTGGGTGCGCACGCCGGGCGTGATTCTCCCGGCCGATCTGCCTTCGGTCCTGCGCCTCGCCACGGTGGTGGTGGTGCTCTCGCATTCGGAAGGCTTTGCCTTTCCGGTGCTCGAAGCCCTCGCTTCGGGAACGCCCGTCTTGGTTTCCAAAGACAGCGCCCAGGCCGAGTTGGCCGGCGCAGAGGGAATCGTGGTGGACCCTGAAGATCCCACTTCGGTGGCGGAAGGGCTGGGACGCGCCCTCGCTGAACGTGAAGCCCTGCGGTACACGCTGGCGGCGCGGGCGGCTGAGTTTTCGTGGGCGCGTTGTGCCCGGCAGGTGGAAGAGCTCTGGCTGGGATGGCAACGATGAACAGAGCGCTCAACGCGCCGCGGGTCTTGGTCCTCGGCTCGGTCCTGGGACAGGCCATGGGCGGCGTGCGCCGCCACAACGCCGAGGTTCTGCCGCGGGTGGCGCAGATCCTCGCGGCCAGGGGCGGATCCCTGGCGGTGGCCGTGGGCCGCGGCGGTTTGGGCTTTGGCCTGCCGTCCACTGTCGAGTTGCTGTCCACGAATATTCCGGCCCAGGGTCCCCTGCGCCGGGCCAGGAGCGAGGGCCGTTGGACCCGGCGCCTGGCGGCTGAGGCCCGGGCCGCCGGCCGGCCCTTCGACCTTGTACACAGCGCCCATCAGCCCCTGTCGCGCAACCTTGGGCTCCCCCACAGCCTCCTGGTTCACGACCTGCGCAACCTCTCGGCGGCGCATGCAATACTCCCGCGGCGCATCTACGCCCGGCGCGCTCTGGACCGGGCCCTTGCGGGGGCGACCTGCGTGCAAGCGGTGAGCGCGGCGGTCAAGACTGAATTGGTGGAGACCTTTGGCCTCGACAAGGAGAGCGTCTGGGTGGTGGGCAACGGCGCGGACCACATGCCGGTCCTGCCGCGCCGCGCTGGAGCGGGAGCACGGCTCTTGGTGCTCGGCCACATCGAGCCGCGCAAGGGACTGGCCGTGGTCATCGAAGCCTTGGCCGATGACCCCAGCCTGCCGGATGTGCTCTTCGCGGGCCGCGCCGTAGGCGAGGAGCAGGAGCGTCTGGAAGCTCTCGCCCGCAGCCTGCAAGTGACTGAGCGCGTGGAGTTCGCCGGCGCGGCTGACGAAGGCGATCTGCCGCGCCTCTTCGCCGAAGCCGCCTGCGTGGTCTGTCCTTCGGAACTGGAGGGCTTTGGCATCGTGGCCGTGGAAGCGGCGCGAGCCGGCGCGCCCCTGGCAGTCTCGCGCATCGCGCCCCACGAAGAAGTCGCCAGCATCGCCACCCCGCGCTTCGAAGTCGGCGACGCTAGCGCTTGCGCACGCGCAATTCACGAAGCGCAGCAAGCTCCGACGGGCGCCCTGGAACAAGCCCAGAAAAACGCAGGGCGGTTTGCCTGGGGCTCGGTGGCCGACGCCCTGGTGACGAGCTGGATCGAGGGCCTGGGGCGCTGAGCGGCGCCTACTTCAAGGCGCCGACCGCGGAGAAGGCCAGCCAGAAGACAGCGCCAAAAAAGGCCAGAGCCAGGGTGGCGGCGAGGGCTCGGACCCAGACGGGGTACTGCTGCAAGTCGGCGGCGAAGAATCCCGAGCGCGAGACTTCCTGGGAGTAGCGCAGGGCGGGACGGTCCCCAAGGGCGGAGGATCCTGCCTCCGAAGGCGCGCTGCCCCGACTGGCCCGGGCCAGGGCGGCGGCGCGGCGCTTTTCGGCGGCGGCGGTAGGTTTTTCGGCAGCGGGCTCGCGCGTTTGCGGCTGCCTGATCGGCGCAACGATCGGGGTGGCGCCAGAGGGCAAGGGCGCGTCGAGTGCGGCTTCGTTCTCGAGTTCGATCTCAACGCCACCCGCGAGATCCGGGGCGGAGTCCACGAACTCGATCACCTCCGGGGCGATGCTCTGCGGGGCCTCGATCGTAAATTCCACCGGCTCCAGGCGAAAGCGCAGCTCGAGGTCGCCCAACTCGAACAACGCACCGTCGGTCAACTCCAGGAGAACGGAGCGACGCCCGCCCATGAAAACACCGTTGCTCGAATCCAAATCGCGCAAGAACCAATCCTCGCCCTCGCACTCCAGCCGAGCGTGGTGCCGCGAAACCGAACTGGCGTGCAGAACCACCGCGCAATCCTCAGCGCGACCCAAAAGCGCACCGGCCTGGGCCTCAAAGCTGCGGCCCAGGTCGGGTCCCGACAGGACAAACAGAGTCGGCATCGATCAGGCCTCGGCGAGACCCTCACGAATGGCGTAGAGCGCGAGCTCCACGCGGTCGTGAATGTCTAGCTTTTTCATCACCGACGTACTGTGGTGCTCCACGGTCTTGACGCTGATGTGCATCATGCGCGCGATTTCCTTCTTGGACAGACCGCGGGCGAGGTAGCGCAGGACCTCGACTTCGCGATGGGTCAAGGTCGAGTTCACCGTCTGCCCCGAGGGCTTCGGTCGGCCCTGTTCGTCGAGGGTGAAGCGCGCCATGACTTCCTTGGAGAAGTAGGCCCCACCAGCCGCCACGGCTCGCAGGGCTCTGAAGAGTGTGCGAGGCGAGTCGCCCTTGATCACATAGCCCCGGGCGCCCACGGCGATGGCCTGCTCGATGTAGTGGTCGTGGAAGAAGGCCGAGAGGAAAATCACGGCCAAGTCGGGCAGCCGCTTGTGCATCTGATCTACGGCGTCGAAACAGATCATGCCCGGCATGTCGATGTCCATCACCAGGATGTCCGGCCGGGTCTTGAGGGCCAAGACGATGGCCTCGTCGGCGGTGGCGGCGTCCCCCACGACTTCGAAGTCGTCGTCGCGGTTGAGCATCTCGCTCAGCGCCAAGCGCACGAGTTCATGGTCGTCGACGAGGAGGATGCGTTTCTGGTTTTCTGATTGCATGCAGGACTCTTCTGGATAGTTGCGAATGCGGGCGCTCCGGCTGACAATCTAACTCATGCGGGTCGCTTGAAAAGAGTACCTTGGCGACATGCCCCTGCCCGTAATTCTGCTCGACTCGGTCGACCGCGACTACCCTTGCCTTTGGGGGCTGCGGCGGCGAGCAGCGCTCACTGGAATCTCGGCCAAGGTGGCTCCAGGCACTATTTTTGGCCTCTTGGGACCCAATGGGTCGGGCAAAAGCACGCTCTTGCGGCTACTAGCGGGTGCTGAGCGCCCCACTCGGGGCGAGATCCAACTGTTCGGTGCGCCCCTCGATTCAGCCACTCGCGGGCGCATCGGCTACCTGCCCGAGGATTCGCCCTTCCCCGCCGAGCTCAGCGCCCAGGCCGCCCTGGAGCTCCTGGGCTCGTTGCAAGGCATGGGCCGTGGCGAGATCCGCCGTCAGGGCGCCGAGTTGCTCGAACGCGTAGGGCTCAGCGCCGAAGCCCGCACGCCACTGAGCCGCTTTTCGCGGGGCATGGCGCGACGCTTCGGTCTAGCCCAGGCTCTATTGCACTCGCCCGATCTCCTGCTTCTCGACGAGCCCAGCGCGGGTCTCGATGCACCGGGTTTTCTCGTCCTGGGCGAGTTGCTCGACGAAGCGCGAGCGCTGGGCACCACGGTGGTGCTCTCCTCGCACGACAAGGACGAACTGCTTTTGAACTGCGACGAATTGCTCTTGCTCCTCGATGGCCGTGTCGCGGCCAGAGGCAGCAGCGCCGCGGTACTCGGCCGACCGGGGGCCACCCAACTCGAAATCGCCGACCTCGACCAAGTCAGGCTCCAGGAACTCGAGAGCTGGGTGACAGAACGCGGCGGGCGAGTCGTGCAGTCCGCGCCAGCGAGCCGCAGCCTGGTGGAGCTGTACCGCAGCGAAGCCCCCGGCGCGAGGCGTCCATGAACCTGGCCCTGGGCCGACTCTTCTTGCGCCGGGCCCTGAGCCCCTGGCTGGGCGTCTGCCTCGCCGCCGTAGGCGCCTGCCTGGTCTGGGTGGAGGAGATTCCCCGAAGCGCCGTCCTGGGCCTCGATCCTGAGCGCGCCGAACAGGTGCTGCGCGGGCTCCTGCGTGGATCGGTCTGGACTCTTCTGCCCCTGGTGTTGGTGCTGGTCTCCGTGAGCGCCGCCGCCCGCGATCCCGAACGCTGGAGACGGGGCGAGGGACTGGTGCTGGGCACGCGCCGGGCGCCCCCCTGGCGCGTGGCCACGAGTGTCTGGGCCGGGCGCACCCTGGGACTCGTGCTCTGGACTCTGGCCATCGCTGCAGCGGGCGAACTCGGCGCGGCCGGCTCCGCTCCGTGCTTTGAAATCGGACCGCGCGAGTCGCTCAGCGCAGCCCGTCCTGCGGCCGCCGGTGGCGCCTTCTCCATCGAACTCGCCGGGGCGCGCGACTTGCCTCCGGGCAGCCGCGCGCGACTCTCCTGGTACTGGCTGGGCGACTACAGTTCCCTGGAAACTGTGCACCTCAAGGCCTGGCGCACAGGAAGCGAAACCACGCGTACGCGCGCGCAATCGGCCCTCGTCCAACACATCGAAATCGACTTGCCAACGGGCTCGGGGCCCTTGCAGTTGCAAGTCACAACCGTGGGCGCGGAATCAGCCCTGGCCATTGGAGGGCTGGTTCTCGAGTATTTGCACCCGGCTCCCGAACGCCTGGGCACCTGGCGCCTGCTTGTCGCCCTGGCCTGGTTCGGCGCGACACTGCTGGCCCTGGCCGCGGGCCTGGGCGCCTGGATCAGCGCGCCGAGCAGCGTGGCCTTGTTGACGGTCACCTGGTGCGCGGCCTGGATCGAAGGTGTACTCGAAGCGCTCCCAGGCCTGGCCCTGCCGCGCATGTTGCGGTCGGTGTCCGCAGGCCACGTGCCGCAAGCGGAAGAGGGCGCGGTGTGGTTTGTAGGCGCGCTCCTGATCAGCCTGGGCCTCGCCCTGCGAGTGCTCGCCTTGCGCCGGGGATTGGTGCGGTGAGGAGCGGCTGGCGATGGCTCGCGGTGCTGCTCTTCGTGGCGCTCATGTCCCGCTCGCCGAAGCACACCGCACCGGCGACACTCACGGCGCGACTCCTCGGTCCCTGTGCTTCCCTGGCAGCCAGCGCCCAGTGGGTGCGCGTAGGCGCCGCCATCGACGAAGGCCGCCACGGTTTGGCCTACACCCGCGCCAACTTGGCCCTGGATCTCGACCCCGAAGCCAGCGCAGCCTGGTCCTTTCTCGCCTCGCACTACGCCCACGATCGCGCAGCGATTCTCGCCGAGCCCAACCCGGCGCTGCGCACGAGTTGGGTGCGAACGGCGCTGGCATTGCTCGAGCGCGGTGAAGAAGTGGCCAGCAAGCCGGCGCAACTGGCCCTGCACCGCGGCTTGATCCTGGTGCATGTTGGCGACCTCGAGGGCACGGTCCCCTGGCCCGGGCAAAAGAAGGGCGCCTGGCTCGATGCGGAGCGCGCTTTCGAGGACGCCATCGAACATGACCGCGGCGCCACGGAAGCCTGGGTGCAGTTGGCGCGCCACCAAGTCCTGCGCCTGGCTGCGCCGGCCTTCGAGCCCGAGCCCGCGCAGCGCGTGGCGGCTCTGGAAGCGGCCGTGTTCCTGTTGCACCGCGGCAGCGCCCACGCGCGGCGACCCGGGAGACTCGATTTCGAGCGAGGGCTCTTGCTGGGTATCAGCGCCGACGGCGCGGACGGCGCGCTCTGGCCCGGAGGACGGCGAGCGCTCCTCGATGAGGCCTGCGAGGCCTTTCTGGCAGCGGCAAGCCATGGCACGCGCGGAGCCCTGGGCGCGGCGGCCAGCGCTCGCGAGGCGCTTGAAGGCAGCGACCTTGAGAAAGCCGACTTCGAAGACGCCAGCGTTGGGGATGGCGACGAGTAAAGCTGAACAAGCGCCTCTGGCGATGCACAACCGGGGGGGTCCGGGCCGGGCATGGTCAGGCGGAGGCGGGTTCCTTATCATGCAGCCGTGCTTCTCGCCCTCCTCGATCTGACGCAGTACCTCGATGTGCTCGTCGACCGCTTTAACTACCTCGGCCCCTTCGTGGTGTTGCTCTTGTGCGGCCTGGGACTGCCCCTTCCCGAGGAGGTGACCTTGATCGCCGCCGGGCTCCTGCTCTACCAGGGCCAGGTCGAGTTCGTGCCGATCTGTTTGGTGTGCGGCGCGGCCATCCTGCTTGGCGACACGGTGCCCTACCTGCTCGGTCGGCGCTACGGCGCCCAGGCCCTGGAAAATCGCCTGGTCTCCAAGATCCTGCACCCCGAGCGATTCGCCATCGTGGAGCACAAGTTCAACCGCTACGGTAGTTGGGTGGTCTTCATGTGCCGCTTCCTGCCCGGCATTCGCATCCCGGCCTATTTCACCGCCGGGACCCTGGGCATGCGCTACTGGCATTTCCTGATCCTCGACGGTCTGGGCGTCCTGGTTTCAGTGCCGATTTCGATCTACATCGCCGAACTCTTTGGCGGACAGATCGAAAAAGCAGAGGCGCACCTGGACAACTTCCACATCCTGACCACCTTCGCCCTGGTGGCGATCCTGGGGGCCCTGGCTTTCCGCGTGATCGTGGGCCGCAGATCCCGCCAGGCGAGCGAAATGGCGGCACGAGGGGCAAACGAGGCGGAAGACGAGTGATTCGGGGCTAAAAAGGTCCTCGGAAGGCCAGGAGTGCCATTGACGGCACCGGCGAGCCTAGTATCCTCTTTGCGCCAAAAAGGACTTGCTCCCCAGCACCAGTCCTCGCAAAGCTGGCGAATCTCAGAGTTTTCCGCGCCTTGATGCGCGAAAGCGCATCTCCCCACCCCGATTCAGCCCCCCCCTCCAGTCGATCGAATCGACCACCCTACATGGACTCCTCTCTTTACCTTGCCGCCGCCTGCGCCGCCGTGGCCATCGTCTTCGCCCTGGTCAAGTTCTCCGCGATCATCAAAAAGGACGCTGGTGATTCCACCATGCAGGACATCGCTCGTCAGGTGCAGGAGGGTGCAGCAGCCTTCCTGAAGACCGAGTACAAGTGGCTCGCGGTCTTCGTCGTGATCGTCGGCGGGTTGATCGCGTTGTCGGATGCTGAGAACGGCCTCGGAGGAAAGACCGCGATCGCCTTCGTCGCAGGTGCCTGCGCCTCGGGCATCGCCGGTTACTTCGGCATGCACACCGCGACTCGCGCCGCGGTGCGCACGACCCAGGCCGCGCGTGCGAGCCTGACCGAGGCCCTGGGCGTCGCCTTCTCCTCGGGCATCGTGATGGGCATGAGCGTGGTCGGCCTGGCGCTGATGGGCGTGGTCGGCTTCACGTTGATGTACGCAGCCCCGGAGAACGCAGATGGCGTTAGGTTCTCCGCTGACTCGCTCAACCACGTGCTGGGCTTCAGCTTCGGTGCCTCCTCGATCGCGCTCTTCTCGCGCGTCGGTGGCGGAATCTTCACCAAGGCTGCCGACGTCGGCGCCGACCTGGTCGGCAAGGTCGAGGCCGGCATCCCCGAGGACGACCCCCGCAACCCCGGCACCATCGCCGACAACGTCGGCGACAACGTCGGTGACGTGGCGGGCATGGGCGCCGACCTCTTCGAGTCCTACGTGGGCTCGATCATCGCGACCATGATCCTGGGCTCCTTTGCCTTCGCTGACAAAGAGAACATGTCGAGCCTGGTGCTGCTGCCCCTGGGCGTCGCCGCACTCGGCATCCTGGCCTCCATCATCGGCACCTACTTCGTCAAGGCCAAGGACGAAGCTCACATCTCCAGCGCGCTGCACTTCGGTGTGACGGTCGCCTCGATCGCCGCCATCGTGGGTTCGGCCGTCCTCTGCATGGTTGTCTTCACCTTCCCCGAAGGTGTCGAGGGTTGGCGCCTGCTGGTCGCCATCGCCTCGGGAACCATCATCGGCATCCTGATCGGCAAGGTCACCGAGTACTACACCGGTTCCGACGGCAAGCCGGTCAAGAACATCGCCGCGCAGTCCGAGACCGGTGCAGCGACCAACATCATCCACGGCCTCGCCACCGGCATGGAGTCAGTGGCCGCACCCGTGCTGCTGATCGCCCTGGCAATCTTCGTCTCCTACAACGTCTGCCAGATCGAAGGAGTCGATGGCAGTGGCGTCTACGGCGTCGCCATCGCAGCCGTCGGCATGCTCTCGACTCTCGGCATCACCCTCGGCGTCGACGCCTACGGTCCGGTTGCCGACAACGCAGGTGGCCTGGCCGAGATGGCCAAGCTGCCCAAGGAAGTCCGCGAGCGCACCGACGCCCTCGACGCAGTCGGCAACACGACGGCTGCCATCGGTAAGGGCTTCGCGATCGGCTCGGCGGCGCTCACCGCGCTGGCACTGTTCAGTGCTTACTGCAGCCGCGCCGGCAAGGAACTCGACCTTGAAGGCTCCCTGCTGCTGGACATCAACAACCACAAGGTCATGATCGGCCTGCTGCTCGGCGGTATCCTGCCGTTCCTCTTCAGCGCACTCACCATGCGCGCTGTGGGTAACGCGGCCAGCGAGATGGTCAACGAGATTCGTCGTCAGTTCCGCGAGATCCCCGGCATCATGGACGGAACGGGCAAGCCCGACGCCGCGCGCTGCATCAAGATTTCGACCGACGGCTCGCTCAAGCAGATGATCCTCCCCGGCCTGATCGCCATCATCGCCCCGATCGCGGTCGGCATGTGGAGCCCCTACGCCCTCGGCGGCATGCTCGCCGGTGCCCTCGTCTGTGGCATCATGATGGCCATCTTCATGGCCAACGCAGGCGGTGCCTGGGACAACGCCAAGAAGCTCATCGAGAGCGGCGCCCACGGCGGCAAGGGTAGCGACTACCACGCCGCCGCAGTCGTTGGCGACACGGTGGGTGACCCCTTCAAGGACACATCAGGGCCCTCGCTCAACATCCTCATCAAGTTGATGACGGTGGTTGCGGTGGTTTTCTTGCCCTGGTTCGTCTGATCGAGCTATTCTGACTAAGAGGAGACCCACCATCAGATCCGAGCAACTCGCGGCCGCAGCAGCCTGGCTGGCCGATCAAAAAAAGGCCCAGGACATTCGTATCTACGATGTCGGGGAGGAGTTGCAGGTGGCCGACTACTTCGTGGTCATAACGGGGCTCAATCGTCCCCATGTGAAAGCCATCTACCAGGAGCTGCATGTGCGCCTGAAGGCCGCGGGCGAGATCCACGCCCGGGCTGAGGGCGCGGATACCGCTTGGTGGGTGCTGCTCGATTACGGGGATGTGGTGGTCCACATTCTCCAGAGCGAGGCCCGCGAGTACTACGACCTCGACCGCCTCTACCAGACCTGCCGAGGCCTCGAATGGCCCTCGGTGGACCTGCCCGAGCTGCCGGAGCCGGCCCAGCACCGCAGGGCCGCGGGCGAGTAGCCCGGGAAGGCCCGCTCCAACCTGGGCTGCTCGGAGCGAGCTGCCTCCTGGTGATGTGCTCTGGCGATGTGCTCCAGAAGACTGGAGTGGGAGAAAATTCAGCCGATAATAGGCCGTGCGAGGCCCGTGCCGTGGGCGCACAATGCGAGTCCGGGGCGATCCTCGCCCGCTCTCCCCTCCCCACGCTCCCATCCCCGCCCTCATCCATGCAATGGCACGACTGGAACGATGACGCCTTTCAAGAAGCCCGCGAGCGCGGGTCTCTGGTGCTGTTGTTCGTCAAGGCATCTTGGTGCCGCTGGTGCAAGGAACTCGAGGAGCGGGTGCTCTCGGACGAGCGCGTGACCGAACGGCTGGCGGCGAATTTTGTGGCCATCGCCGTGGACAAGGATCGCCGCCCCGACATCGACTCGCGCTACACCCGCCGCGGCTGGCCGACCCTGGCCTGGCTAGACTCCCAGGGCGAACTCCTCGGTGCAGACAACTTCCTCGATGTCGAGCCCCTGCTCGAACGCCTCGAAGATGTGGTCGAATGGCACCGCGCCGGCCCCCACCTCGTGCGTCAGCGACTCAGCGAACTGAATCAACCGGCTGACCCGCCGAGCCCGCCCAAGCCAGCGGTGAGCACCGCCTTGGGCACACCCAAGGTCGAGCTTTCCCTGGACATCGTCGAGAGCGTGGCCCAGTCCGTGCTGGAGTCCGCCGATCCGATCCACGGAGGCTGGGGCAAGGCGCACAAATTTCCCCACCCCGAAGCGATCGACTTCGCTCTGGTCCGCTGGTCCCAAACGGGCGATCCCCAGATGCTCTCCCTGGTGCGGCGCACCCTGCGCAAGATGCAGGAGGGCGAGATCCACGACTCGGTCGAGGGCGGTTTCTATCGCTACGCGACGCAAGCGGATTGGGGCGTGCCAAACCATGAGAAGATGCTCGACAGCAACGCGCAACGCGCCTTCGCCTACCTCGAGGCCTTTCAGGCCCTGGGCGACGAGAGCTTCGAAGCGACGGCGCGCGGCGCGCTGGAGTGGATGACCAGCACCCTCTTCGACCCCGAGACCCACGCCTTCCGCGGTAGCCAGGACGCCGACTCCGAGTACGCCCGCCTGAGCACGCGGGAAAAGCGCGCGCAACGGGGAGCACCAAGTTGCGACTCGACCATCTTCGCCAACTGGAACGCCATGACTGTCTCGGTGCTGCTCAAGGCCGATGCGGTCCTTTGCGAGCGGCGCTGGCGCGATCACGCCGTGGACACGCTCGAGTTCCTCACCACCGAACTCTGGGACAGTAGCAAGGGCGTCTATCACTACTGGGACGGCGATCGGCACATCAGCGGCATGCTGCGGGACCAGGCCTACACCCTGCGGGCCCTGATCGACGCCGTGCAGTTCGGAGCGCAGAACCAATACCTCGAAACGGCCTGTCAATTGGCCGACCTCTCGATCCGTCAACTGCGGGCCGACAACGGCGGTTTCTACGACAAAACCCACGATCCCCACGCCCGCGGCGGGCTGCGCAAGCGCAATCGCTCGATCCTGGAGAACTCGATCATGGCCGAAGCCCTGCTGCGGCTCTCGCACCTGACCGGTGACCGCGGCTATGAAAATTGCGCCCGGGAAGCCCTGGCATCCTTCGCCCATGACTACAAACGCTACGGCCACTGCGTGGCTGGCTACGCCCGAGCCGTGGACCTGTTCTTCCATGTGCCGGTGGTAGTCACGATCGTGGGCGAGCACAACTCGCCAGCCGTGGCCGCCTTGCAGCAGGCGGCGCTCAAGCCCTACATCGCCAGCCGTGTGGTGCGCCTCTTCGATCCCGAACGGGATGCGCAACTGTTGGCCCGCGTGGGCCTCGAGGGATCTCCCGGCGCCGCCCACGCCTATGTGGAGCGCGGTCGCGAGAGCTATGCCGAGACCGACGATCCGCGCCGCCTGGCTGCGCTGATGATGCGCACCTGAGTGTTGCGAAACACCGCCTGGCGAGTTGTCTTCTGCCTCGTGTGCGCGGCCTGCGCCCGTAGCGATGACGAGTGGCGTGGCGACCTCAAGAACCCAGATCCCCATGTGCGCGGCCTGGCAGCCATCGGCTTGAGCCTGCAGGCGCCGCGCGCGGCCGAGGCCGCCCTGCCGGTGCTCTTGAAGACCATCGACCGTTCCGATGTGGGCCTCGAGCGCGAGGCGGCCCGGGCGCTCTCCCTGCTGGCGCCCGAACATGTCGAGTGGCTGCTCGAAGAACTGGTCGGCAACAGCCTCATCAGCTCCGACCGGCGCGGCGCCATGTTGAACGCCCTGGTGGCCTCGGGTGCCAAGGCCGCCGGCCCCATCGTGGTCTGCCTCCAGGGACCGGGACGGGATGTGGCGGACCAGTTGGGTGAAGTGCTGCTCCAAATCGGCGCGCCGGCAGTGCCCAGCCTCGTGCAATTGCTCGCAAGCCCGGACGACTTCAGCCTGCAAAACTACGCGGCCTTCCTGCTGGGCAAGCTGGGGCCGCGGGCGCGAGGGGCGCGGCCGGCCCTCGAAGAGGCGCTGAACTCTCCCGACAAGGGCGTGCGCCGCGCCGCCAGAGGCGCGCTGCAATCCATGGGGCGTGGAAGAGGGGCGAGCAAGGGACCCTGATATGTCGCCGCTCCAAGAAAAAAAACAGGCACTCGTGGTGCCGGTGCTGCTGGTGCTCGCCGGGTTCTTGAGCTTGCGCTCCCTGGCCCTGGCCCTCGCCTGGCGCGTGCCCTTGCAGTTCGTCCACGGGCTCTGGTTCTGGATAGGAATCGCAGGGTTGCTCGTGTCCCTGGCCGCCATCGTGGTGCAATTCCCGAAGCTCTGGCGCGCGGCGGCCAAGGGCGAAGTGCGCCCCGGCGCAGGTCCCCTGCGTGGGCTCTTCGTCGCGGCCGTCACGGGCTGGCTCCTGTTCCTTGCCTTCGCGCAGCCTTTTCAGAGCCTGCACTTGCAATTGGCCCTGGGTTTTTGCGCGGGAGGCTTCGCCATGGGGCTCTTGCTTGTGCGACGACTGCGCCGCAGCCACCCGCGGGGGCTGCGCGCCCTGGACCTATTGGCCTTCAGTCTGTGCGCCGCAGCCCTGGTCCTCGAACTCGGCCTGCGCGCCTGGAACAGCTACTCACCCTCGCCGCTCTTCAGCCGCGTCAGCGCCGGTCCCGGAGAACTCGTGCAACGCTATCGTTGCGCGCCCGGCGAAGTGCGCTTTGGCTTTCCGTGCAACAGTCGAGGCTACTACGACGGTGAGTTCTACGCCAAGGCAGCGCGCGCACAAGCGCCCCTCTGGGCCGTGGTGGGCGACTCTTTTTGCGTGGGCGCTGTGCCCCACGCTTTTCACTTCACAACCCTCTGCGAAGAGTTGCTTGGCGCCGAGATCTACAACCTGGGCGTGGCTGGCATCGGCCCGCCGGAATACGCGTACCTCGTTGCGGAAGAGGTCGCGGCTCTGGAGCCCGATCAAATTGTGCTAGCGCTCTTTGTCGGCAATGATTTGACCATCAGCGCTGAACTGGGCCCGCGGGCCAGCTTGCGGCGTTGGTTCCAAGCCGAAGAGGTCTTCCTGTTCCTCCTGCCGCGGCGTCTGACGCGCATCGCCCGCGAGCGCGAACGACGCGGGGGCCTACCTGTGGCGGCGGTTCAGGGCCAGAATGAAGGCCAAGGCGCCACCAGTCGCGAAGCAGCCGCGGCGGCCTTTCCCTGGTTGCTCGACCCCAGCCTTGAGCAGGCCAGCCTCTCGGAGCCAACCTTCCTGGACCTGGAAGTCCAGCGCGCCCTGGAGCTCTGCGCCCACGAGCCCGTCTCCATGGACCTGGCCTACGCCGCCCTCCTCGAAGCCCGCGCCGCAGCGGGCCCAGTGCCCTTCGCGGTGCTCCTGATACCCGATGAGTTCCAGGTCGAAGACGACTTGTGGCACCAGATTGAACAACGCGCTGGCCGAACTCTACAGCGCGACCTGCCCCAAAAACTCCTGGGCGTCTGGCTCGCGGAACAGGGCATCGACTACCTCGATCTCTTACCCGTCCTGCGCGCTGTGCCCGAACTCGACGACGGACAACGGCACGTCTACCATCTGCGCGACACGCACCTCAACGCCCGCGGCAACCGCGCCGTGGCCGAAGCGCTGGCACCTTTCCTGAGTCGTTAGCTTCAGGGAGCCAATTGCAGAACCTGCAACTCGGCGCTGGCGCTGCCCTGGTTGCGCACGAGGAAGGCGCGCTTGCCGTCGGGTGAAAGGGCCATGTGGCGAGAAGTGCCGCCTCCGGTGCCGGTGCCGAGGGGCACAAAACCCATGAGATCCAGGCTGTTCGCATCGGCCAGACGAATCCCCACCAGACCTCCGCCGGTTAGCAAGAGCACGGACTCGTCCGGCGCCGGAGTGATGCCAAAGGCATTCAGTACTGGATTGGAGCCGGAGAGACTGGCCGTGGTAGCGCCCAGAGAAACCCGTGCGAGCTTGCCCAAATCATCGCTAACCCAGGCGCGGCTGTCGCTGGAGTCGATGGCCACCGTGGCGATGTTGAAGGGCAAGGAAGTGGCTGGCACGGGCTGGTCCAGGGGCGCGGATGCTGTGAGCTCGGTGTCGAGGAAGTGCACTCCGTACAGCACGCCTCCTTGCCAGGCCAAAAGGGCCCGGGTTCCGTCGGAGGAAAGCGCCAAGGAGCCCATGACCATCGCTGGCTCCGAAAAAGTGGAGGAGTTGAAGCTGAGGTAGCCCGCACTTGAGGGATCGGCGTTCATGCGGTGGATGCGGCCGTCATCCCCTGCGCTATACAAGAGTTGAGCTGCTGGGGCCAGAGCCGATCCCGAGGGCCGCACACCTCCGGGCAGGGTGTGGGGACCTGTAACTGCATCGGTGACCACTTCGATCTCGTAGAGTGCGTCGGAACAGGTGACGAACACCCGCGAATCGTCGGCGCTGATTGCGAGTTCTTGGGGCAAGAGGCCCACGCCGATGGAGGCCACCTCTTGGAGGTAGTTGGGAGTTCCTGGTAGCGCACCGTACTTCAAGATCCTCGCCTCGTCGGGCCGGGCAATGAAGAGAAATGCAGAGTCAGAAGTGATCGCAAGGGCGCCGCTCTCAAAGGGCAGGGGCGCGATCTCAGTGGCTAGCCCAGAAATCACAAGGGGAACGCTTCCCTGTCCGCCGGCCTGGTTGATCGCGATGAGCTGCAAGGTCGTGGCTGCGCCCAGGGGCAACCTCCAACCTGGAATGTCAAAGGTGGTCAAGACTCCGGGGACCGTGTTGCCGCTGTCAATGGAGAGACCGTTCTGGAGTTCGAGTCGCCAGGCCACGGTGGGTGACTCCGGGTCATCGACCGAAAAACCACCGCTGCCCTCTTCGAGAAAGCCGAGCGGAGTGGGCAGGCCGCCCTGCAACAAGATGCTCGGCGGAGTCAGGTCGAAGGAGTAGGTTTCGCTGCGCACGACCTCGCTGTTGCCTTCTGCGTCGACGCCAAAAAAGCGCAGAGTCAGGGGATTGGAAATGCTTATGAGTAGCGGACTCGTGTCAGAGAAAGTGGTCAAGCCCCCCATTGCGGGCTGGCTGCCGTCAGTGGTGTAGTAGATCAGCGCCGGCTCATTGGATGTGAGGCTCACGGTCTGCACCACGGAGTACAGCCCACCCGAGGGAAAGGCCTCGGTGAAAGGCGCGGTGTCATCGACATCCGGCGGACCTCCTGGAGATGTCGCTGCGGAACCGCCTCCGCAACCCGCCAGGGCCAGGCCGCAGACGAAGAGCAGAGGGCTAGGAGTAGAGTCAGTGGACATGGCAAGCGAGGCGAACTGAGTGCGCAGGGTGGAGAGGAGGGGGGGGGCGTGCTCGCCCTCAGCCCCTGCCCTTACCCAGGACGCCCAGGAGGGTTGCGTCCAATCGCCGGAAGAGTTCGCAGGTGGCGCGCACATCGCGCAGGCAGTACTCGCCGATATCCTCGATGCGACCGTCGCGGTAGGCCCGGGCCACCTGGCTGCCGTCGATCGATCCCTTGGGGCTCTCGATATCAAAGCGCCGGCACCAAAAGTCGAGAGAATAGCGGTCGCGACTGGCTCCCTGAAAACAAAGCACATCCATGAGGTCGCAGTGGGCATCGAGGGCGTAGCGGTTGGGCACCAGATTGCGCGAGGCTTGCACGCCGAGTTGCGCCGAGCGGATCATCATGATCGGTCCGTCGTAACCGCGACCGTTAAAGCTCACGAGCTGCGGCTTGCGGCGACTTCCACCCGGCGGGCCGATGATCTTCCAGAACTTTTCCAAGAGCTCCTGCTCGCTGCCGCGAAAGATCTTCGAGTCCTTGACCTTCTCCCACTCGTGCTCCTCGGCCCGCTCGCCTTCGAGCAGCAACAAACCGCGATTCTCCTCCACAAGCCACATGCCAATGGCAATCACCTTGCCCAAACCGGGCACCAGGGCTGTGCGTTCGGGCACGCCGTCACGCCGCTTGGGATCGCGTTCGCGGTTTAGCAAGTAGCCACGAGTGCTCTCGTCGACTTCGTCCCAGGCGAAACCAGCGACCTCGATGTCGTAGACGATTTTTTCCATGGCCCCACGATAGCGTCCGGGGGCCGGGGAGGCTCGTTATCGGTCCTTGGCCCGGATAGGGGCCAGTGCGATGCGTTTCGGCCCACGGACAAGGAAGGCCAGGGCGGCAAACCACAGAAGCGTCCCGAGGATATCCCGCGCCGCGGGCGGCTGGCTGGGTACGATCGAGGCACAGCCGCCTCCCCCGCCACCTGTATCCTCGGCCTGGAAGTTGAAGCCGCTGCTGAGTAGATCGATCTGGCCGGTGCCGGGGTTGCGCACCATAAGGGTGCTCATGCCCGCCCCCACCGCGGGCGTGGTGAAGGACAGGGTCGAGCTGTCAATGAAGGTGATGTTCCCGGCCAACACGCCGCCTTGCCCCGTGTTCTGATCAGCTGCGAATACGACCTCGGTCTGGGCAGTGAAGTTGGTGCCCGTGAGGGTCACGCCATCGCCGCCCTTGGCTGTGCCACTTGCCGGAGTGACCTGGACGATGTTGGGATCGGCTGCGGCTACGAACGAGAACTGTGATGTGGCCGTGAAGCCGCCAGGATTCTCGACCTCTATCACTTTGAGACCGGTAGAGCTAGGCGAGGTCCAGAACTCAATTTTTTGCGTAGAGGGCACGCTGACCCCGGCCTGCACCACGCCATCGATGCGCACCACAACGCCATCCACGAAGTTCTGGCCCGAGAGCACGACTCGGGTCCAACCGGACATGGAGCCCACGGCGGGAAAGACCAGGGTCAACTGGGGCGTGGCCACAACCTGGAAGGCGGCACTTTTGCGACCCTCGACTCCGCTGCTGTCGATCACGACAACATCCGAAATGCCCGGCTGGCTGGATTGGGTGGTGAGGGTGATGGTGGTCGAGTCAACCCAGGTGCAACCGGAGACCGCACCGTCTTCGTAGATCTCGCTGCCCACGACAACCCGACAACCGGGGTTGAAGTTGGTGCCTGTGATGGTCACGAGTGTGCCTCCTGCGAGATCGGCCTGGTTGGGACTGACGAGAGCCACGGTGGGATCGGGTGGCGTGATCTCGAGGCCGGCGACCAGCACGCTGCGGTCGCCGCTCGGGTTGGTGGCGATGAGATCCACATGACCGGGCGCTGCGCCGCCGGGAACGGTGACGCTGAAGCTAACTAGAGAGTTCGACCAGGTGCTGGGGGTCACCACCAGGGTCGGGTCGCTGGCCGAGAGGGTCGAGCCCGGACTGAGTCCCGTGCCGCGAGCTAGATGCACCGAAGTCTGGGAGCTCGGGCAACGCAAGGGGTAGCGGTCGTTGTTCTGACCCAGGCTGATGGTCACATCGGAGGCCACGAACACATTGCCGATGCTGCGGGACTCTCCCGCGGCGAGGGTCAGGCTGCCGTGGTCGCTGAGCTCGAAGTCGGTCTGCACAGTCCAGCCCGCGCCCAAGTTGGCCGCGCTCATCGGGCCTTCGAGCGGCGCCGCGTAGAGGTCGTACTGCCCCGCATCGAGGCCGCGCAGGGTGAAAGCTCCGGTGCTGCCGGCGAGGGCGGCGCCGGCGGTGCGGCCTTGGGAGTCCCGGACCACCACATGGGCCCCGGCCACCGGCGAAGAGTCCGCCGTGCGCCGCACGGTGCCCGAGATGCTGGCAAAGGAGCCCGAAGGATAAGCGGCACGCATTCCGTGGACATCATCCAAGCCCAGGCTGCGGTGCAGGATCACCGAGCTGGAGACATAGGGATACATGCTGGCCCCGGCCCAACCACTGTGGTCCAAACCCAAGAGATGCCCCAACTCGTGGGTAGCCACATCCTGGATGTCAAAGCGATTGGCTGCGCCCTTGGTGGTGAAGTTGTGGTTCTTGCCGTTGAAGATCACATCGGCGTCGGCGATGCGGCCATCGGAGTAGAACCAGATGGGTGTGATAGCCACGATGCTCGAGGAGCCAGGGAAGTAGCCTGACGAGCCATCCTCATCAAACCAGATTTGATGCAGGTCATAGCTCTGCCAATCGGTGCGCGCCTGGGCCGCCGCCGAGGTGTTTTCCGCCAGGTAACCGGTGCTGCCCGCGGCGTCATTCCAGGCGTCGATGGCATTGCGCAGAGCCGTCTCACAACTGCCATCGGATATGTTGTCCGAACCCACTGATGACGAGACGATGCTGATGTTGCCCGGGTTGCTCCAGAAGAGGAGGTTGCCGTTGGTGGAGTGCTTCAGGCGCATATGGGCCATGGAACCCACGGCCACGAGGGTCGCGCCCAAACCAAACAGCGCCAAACGGCGAAAGCTGATGCGCCTCATCGTCCACCCTCCCGGGAGCGGCGTGCGGCAGCAGCCCAGATCTCGGCCACGGTCTCGGCGTAGTCGAACCTCTGCTCAAAGCCCTGGTGCTCCAAGTTGCCGCTCTTTGCGTCGGCGAAGGTCAGTTGGCTGTGCTGGCGCGAGAGAGAGCGCTGGCCTTGCAAGGTGGTCAGCACACCGAGCTTGCCCTGGCCGAGCCCCACCGGCATGCGCGCGCCACTCGCACCTTCGGAACTCAGGAACAAGATGGCGTCCTCGCCCACAAGCAGGCTCGGCATGCCCGGCAGCATCAAGCCACGGCCATCGGGCAGCACGCCTCCTGGAAGCCTGAAGCTGCGAGTGGGTTCGTCGGAACCCCAGAAGGTGCGCTCCACAACCACTTCGAACTCGGTTTCGAGACGACCTGGTGCGGGCTGAATCGTGCGCATGGAGCGCACGCGGCCCTCGAAGACCAGGTCGGACTCGCTCACAAGTTGATCGATATCGAGACGCACGGCGGTGCCAGCGGCCACATCGTCCATGGCGCCGTGCAGTGACAGAACGGCCTGTAGGCCACAAGCCGCGAGAAAAAGAGATAGAAGTCTGTGCATTGAAATGGAACCGGGGGACTGAGTTGCGCCAGGCGACGCTGTGCAATAGCGGCGCTGAATGGCCACGCCAGGGAAATCGTCGGCCTCAGGCTCAGCAGCCTGAATCGAATTCTCCCCATCCCTTTATCGAGACCTCGCGAGGCCTTTCTTGAGCTATTCAGGGTGAGCAAATTGCCTTGGTAATCCTGCTCAAGATCAAGCCCCCCCCCGTGCCTGGACTCGATAGGAAGAGGAACTGGGGGCGACTCGAAGCTCCCCTGCGCCCTCCGCACCAAGAGGCTGCCAAGCCGCTTCTGCACCTCAAACAAGGCGCGGGCGCGCTCCAGAGAAGCCGTCCAGAAAAGCCATGAGCACCTACCGCGCCAAACAACTGATCCGCGACAACCTCAACATCCCGACCCTGCCGGCGGTTGTGCAGGAGATCTCCCTGCTGGTGGACAACCCCAAATCAGGAACGGCCGAAATCGGCGCTCTGATCGCCCAAGACGCGCCCCTAGCGGCCAAGGTCCTGCGCATCGCAGGCAGCGCCTACTACGGCTTGCGCGAGCGCTGTCTCTCCACCGAACAGGCCTCCTCGGTCTTGGCGTGCGCGTGCTTCGCAATGTTGTCACGCAAGCCGCAGTCATTCAACAGTTCCACCACCTGCAATCGATACCCGGATTCTCGATCGATGAGCTCTGGCGCCACGGCATCCTGACAGCGCAAGCCTGCCGCGAGTTCGCCCGTCACTCCCAGGGCTGCGGCGCTCTGACGCCCGACGAGTTCTACACTTGCGGGCTGCTGCATGACCTGGGCAAGATTGTGATGCTCGATTCCTTGGGCGAGGACTACGTCGAGGTCCACCAAGAAGCCGAGTCCAGCGGCGACAGGTTGCATCAGTTGGAAGAGCTTCGCTTCGGTTTCAACCACACCGATGTAGGGGCCCTGGTGGCCCTGCGCTGGAATCTCCCAACCGCCGCGGCCAGTGCGATTCAATACCACCATGGCCCGCGCCAGTGCCTGGAGGATGACCCCGTTGTGACCCTGGTGGCAAACGCCAACCTGGTGGCCCACCGTGTGGCCGCAGGGAACATGGAAGCCGCCGAGCTGACCCTGGACGAGGAAACGGCGCAATTTCTCGGCCTGGACATCGACGATGTGGCTGGGATCATGGCTACGGTGCAGGCCTCCATGGCCGACATTGTGGTCTGAGGCCGACCAGGGGACCATTCTCGGGTTAAGTTTCAGGTACTGCGAGGCCTTTCCCTTCCTCGCTGTCCCCAAATCAAGATGGATGCCCGCTTTCTACTAGCTACGCTCTGCGCCCGTCACGGCGTGGAATTCGACCGAGGTTTACGCCTCCTGCCCCTGATCCGGTGGGCCCTTGAAGGGCCTGAGAGTTCTCGTGACCGCATTTTATCCGTGGTCGAGCGCACCCTCTCCAACGATGGAATCCCCGACCAGGACCACGCCCGGCGGTTCAGAGCCGCAGCCGATCAAGCCATTTTGGTGGCCGTGGCGGGGGTTCTGCACAGTTGGAGCCCCAGCGACAAGCTGCTCGACCTCGACTTCGGGATGCCCGGCGGATCGCAATAGCCCAAATCGCCCTGGGCTCGCCCCCGAGCCAACCCAAGAACCAAGCAAGCCCGCGCCCCCTGAAGGGAACGCGGGCTTCTCGTGGAGGAATCCTTGAGGAGAACTGGGTCTACGGCGTCGAGCGGCGACTGTTGGCGCGGTTGTTGGCGCGGTTGTTGGGGGGGCCGGTACCGAGCCGCTTTCTGATCTCGTGCATCTCCTGGCGCAGGGCATGAACCTCGCGCCGCAAGGAACCGAGTTCTGCGTGCAGGTCGCCGCCTTGGCCATGAGAAGCGTCATGGGGGGTCTTGTCGCTGAAAAAATAGTGGCGTTCGCCATGTTCACCGTGCGCGCCACCAAAATCAGGATGGGGGCTCTCGCCGCCGTGCCCGCCGCCGGCATGCCTGTGGGGGCGCTCCTCGCTGGGCTCTTCGCAGTCGGCCTCGGCACCGTCACAACAATCGTCAGTGGCCGAGTTCCAGGACCATGAATGTGAGAAGTCCTCGCCATCGATCACGATATCGAAGATCGCGCGGCCCTCGCCTCTGTGAGCGAGGTGCAGCACCTCCTCCATGTCAGAGTCGAGATCGAGGTTGCCAAGAATCTCGTGCAAGTCGATGTTCTGGAGGTCGCCGAGGTCCTCAAGGCGAATGAGGGCCTTGATGCAGTGCTCTCCTTGCTCTCTGTCGCCCTCGATCTCCACCTCGCACTCGATCTCAGCGTCGGAGTGTTCGCCGCCATGGTGCTCGTCGGTTTCCAGCCAGACCCCTCGCTTGCCCAGGTCACTCACCTTGATCTTGTGAATGGCGCCCGCCCGGGCATCTTCCTGCTGAGCTCCGAGCACGACTCGGCGCTCGATTTTGTGCACCTTGACAGCTTCTTCAGAGTCCTGGGTGATGAGGCTGGAGAGCGCGGCCTGGCTGCGGCTCGCCAGGGTCACCTCGAGGTCCTTGCGCCAACCCTGGCGGTCCACGGACAGGGTGATGACCTCGCCGGGGGCAAACCGGCCCACGGCGGTCACGAGGTCCTTTGAGGAGAGGATTTCGGTGCCGTTGAGGGCGGTGATGCGGTCCCCCGCCAGGAGCCCCACGCCCTGGGCGGGACTCCCCGGCAGGGTGGTTTGAATCAGGGCCGCGCCCTCGCCGCCGCCGAGGCTGACTCCGAGCATGCCTCTATCGTTGGCTTGGGCTGTGCTCTCGCCTTCGGTCGAGGGAGAGACAAGGGTCAGACTGGATTGAGAAGCTGTGGCGGACGCGCCGAGGGCGAGGGCCATGCAGCAGGAGGTCAAACGGATGAGGATCATGTCGCAGAGGACCTCTGGGGGCCCTGGGGGGGGGAGAGGATCGGAGGGGTGGGAGGGGCGCCGGGGAAAAACAGCGACCCGCGGGTCTTGGCCAGCGTACCTTTCGACTCACTACGACGCGACCCTGGACAGGTTGGCCAGTTTCGCAAGCCTTTACCCCCATCTAACCCTTCAGAGGGGCGCGGGGCTCCTCTGCCGGCGTTGTCTGGTTTATTTTGGCTCAGCGTTTGCGCCGGCGGCGAGGCTGCTGTTTGAGGGCCAGCTTGATCTCGATGGCCTCAGAGGCCCCGTCGGCGGCGATGCTGACGGTTCCCTTGCCGCGGCCGAGCTTCTCGTGCCAGACCTCGAGCTTGTAGTCCCCGGGGAGCAAACCAGGGATCGTGAAGCTGCCATCGGCGCGGGTCAGAGCGGTGAAGTTGGTCTCGGCGACAAAGATATAGGCCGTCATCCAGGGGTGGATGTCGCACTTGATCGCCACGGCTTCGGCCTCGCTGAGCTTCTGCTTTAGGGAAGCGCCAGCGGGGATCATGTTGTTGATGGCCTTGTTCTTGGTGGCGAAGGTGTGAACATTGTGCGCCACCGTGTCCGAGTTGAGGTACTCCACCTGGGTGCCCACCGGAACGATCGTGATGTGGGACTCGAAGCGACACTGCACCTGGTCCAGCAAGACCGGCTGCTCGGGCACGCGCAACTCCTGGCCCTCAACGGCAATGGTCACCACGCAGTTGGCGATGCCCCGCTTGGGGCCGATGAGAAGCCGGCGATCGGTCTTGTCGAGCTTGCCATCCTCGGCGGTACAGCCCTTCGCCTGGGCATCGGAAACCCTCAGTTCGAGGGTCTTGGGCAGTTCGCCCTCGAAGACGATGCACCCGGTGATCGGGAAAGTCTCGGTGGCCTCGTCCTGGGCTTGCGCTGGGTGCTCGCCGGTATGAGCAAGGCCCATGCAAGCCTCGCGGAGAGGGCCTACGGCGAGGGTGCTGGCGGCCAGAGCCACAAACCCTGCGGAGGCTGCCAAGCGCTGCATGGTTCTGCGGACCCTGGGCCCTCAGTCCTTGACGCCCGCGGGCATCGAATCGAGGTTGTAGAGCCAGTCCAATACAGCGTCGATCTGCTGGACATTGTTCGAGTTCGGGTAGGCCTCCTGGTACTGAGGCGGATACGAAGCGAAGTTGCCCGGCATGGTTGTGCCCGGATAGATCAGGGCAGGGTTCCACAACCATGCCTGGACCCAATCCTCGCGCAAGCGCTCGCGCACGAGATCGAGGTCCGGTGCCCATGCACTGGGGGTCTCCATCTGGGTCGGCCCCTGGCCCTTGAGCCAGTGGCACTGGAAGCAGTTGACTCCATCGGTGGCGATGTTGCGACCGGCAGCGGCGTGGTTGGCATGGCTGGGCAGGCGCCGGGTCACGAGCTCGTGCACCGGATTGGTGGGACCGTTCATGCGGAAGCCCGCAGCGTCACCGTAGGCCTTGATGCGCGGGAATTTCGCGGCGATGTCCGGCGCGGAACCGGCTTCGATGAAGTTCACTGCCGCGGTGGTCACTTCAGCGGCTTCAGCCAGATCCGAGGCGCTGATGCCGTTGCCATCATCCATGAAGTTCGTCATGCGCGGGAAGGGCATGCCATCGCCGTCAGAACCATCCTGCAGGGTCACACCGAGGGCGGTGCGCAGGGAACGGGTGTAGCGCGGAGCCCACTCGATTTCGGCCTTGTGGGCAAAGTAGTCAGCCACCGCACCCGCTTCCGCGGCGCTGATGTTGAAAGAAGGCATCCTGACCCGCATCTGAGGCCGAATGACCTCGGGATCGCGCAGGAAGGCGAAGAGCCATTCGCGCTGCAATTTGTGTCCTTCGTCGAAAAGCACCGGCGGGGCATAGGTCCAACGCAAGGTGTCGTAGTGCAGCTCGGTGTAGTTGCGTGCCACACCGTCTACATCCAGCACTTCCCCATCCGGCCCGAAGTGCCAGTAGGAGATCTCGTCGGCTTCGGCATCGTGCATCTCGATGCCCTCGCTGTAGTAGCGCAGGATGGTCTGCACGAAGTCGCCGCCGCTGGGCGCTTCGATGGACAGGAGGTCGTCGAGTTCGACGAAGACCGACTCGCCGGCAAAACCCACCTCGGGGACGGTTTCGAGCAAGCGGAAGCCGACATCCTCGACTTCTTCGTCCATCTCCAACTCGTAGTTTTCGATGTCCTCCATGAGGCTCGCGAGGTCAGTCTGGTGCGGCGGCAGGTCGGCGTCGCCGATGGGAATCAGCTCGGCCGGCACAGTGCGCGCGATTCCGTCCTCATCGTTGTAGGTGATCCGGCCTGGATCGATCATGTGGCAGGCCATGCAGTTCTGCTGGCGCACCACGGCGAGGCCATCATTGATGGACTGTTTGCCAGGTGTCGGCACCATCTTGGCCCGCTGCACCTCGTCATTGACAAGGCCTACGACAAAAGTCGAAAGAGCCAGGACCTCATCGCTATCCAGGCCGAAGTGCGGCATGCGCTGGCGCTCGATGGGGTTCTTGACTTTCTGGTCGTCGAAGCGCCGGGGGTCGTCGAGCTTGTACTCGAGCCAGTTCTCGCGGTATTGCTTGAACTCCTCGCGCTGGTCAAAACTCCAGCCGTGCTCGTGGGTCAGGATGTTGGGTAAGAAGGCCCAGTCGAGCTTGTCGGGGGTCTTCGAACCCCAGGTCGAGAGCTCCGTGCCGATCGGGTTGGTGTCATCGAAGCCATTGATCGTGTGGCAGGAGAAACAGCCCTGGTGGCCGATGAACTTCTCGCCCACGGCAACCAGCAAGTCCGCCTTTCTATCCCAGCGCAAGAGGGGGTTCTCCCCGGCAAAGCGCCGCTCTAGTTCGACCCGGCCGTCCCGGGAGAAGAACCAGCGCGCCTGTTCCTGCAACACATCGAGGGCCGCCTCACTGGGACCCTCCTGCCAACCTTCGGGCACATCGCGGAAGATCCCATCGGGGTCGTCCATGATGTAAGCAGTGATGTCGGCGGCATCCTCGTCTGAGAGACGCAGGTTCGGCATCTGAGTCTCGGGCCAGTAGGCAGCCGGATCCTTGATCCAGGCGTAGAGCCAGTTGCGATCGACCTTGCTCGCCACGCCGCGCAGGGACGGGCCGTGTTCGTTCTCCCCGCTAAGCTCGAAGACGAAGTCGGATGTGGCAAGTGCCTCGCCCGGATAACCGACCAGGTTGTGACAGGCGAGGCAGCCCACAACACGGAAGGTCTCGCGGCCGCGATCAACATCGCCCGCTTGCGGCGGCGCTGGGTAGCCACGCTTGGGGCTCTTCTCGATGAGGTAGGCCGTGATCGAGGCGATCGCCGCGTCTTCCCACTCCTGGCCAAAGATCGAGCGCCCGGCGCCCCACTTGGATTTCGCGACCTCTTCGTCAGGCCGGGTGTTCGAGAGGTTGAAGATGCGCGGCATCTTCGTCGAGGGACGGAAACTCTTGGGATCGGTAATCCACGCGCTGAGCCAGTCGGCGTCGAACTTGGACTGCAAGTTCGCCAAGCTCGGTCCCGGCCGGCGCGTCGTGGGGAACCAATCGACCTTGTGGCAAGCGTAGCAGCCCTTGTCCTCGAAGAGTCGATAGCCTTTGGCCAGACGCGGCGCTTCGGGAGCGATCAATTCCATGGTGGTCTTGTGACACTGCACGCAAGCGGACTCGAAGTAGTCGGCACTGAGCATGGGATAGTCCCAGTGGTGCTGCTTGTGCCAGTGGTGCATCGCCTGCCACTCTTCGGTCTGGGCTGCGCCTGCGGGACGGTGATCTGTGTGCTGGAAGCTGAGGCCCTGGCCGGCGCCGCGGTGACAAATCGTGCAGCCGACCTGGTTGACCGGATGCGGCGACTTGGCTGTCAGGTAGAGGTCGAGGCGCGGGTGGGTCAGGAAGGGGTGGTCGAGTGCCTGCCCGTCTTCGGCAACCCAATCCTCATCGTAGCCGGCGCGGTCGATGGCCTCGTGGCAGGTCTGGCACATGTCGATGCGCCGGCCCTTGGTGAAGTTCAGCTCGAAGGAAAGGTCGGCGAGGACTTGTTTTTGAACGCGGTTGCGCGGATCGACGAAGTCGAGTCCGGGGAAGTCGCGCACGATGTTGGCCAGGCGATTGGTGGCGCCCTCGGGGTCGAGGCTGTCGAGTTTCTGCTCCAGCAAAGCAAGGTTCTTGGAGGCGCCCTTGATCTGGGACTCGATGCTGCCAATCTCGGTCCCATACGCCGCGACCTCTTGTTCCAGGGCCTCGACCACGCCGACCTGGATTTCGACTTCGCCCTCGATAGCCAGGAGCGTGTCGAGGGACACTGCGAGCTGGTCCGCGCCGTAGCTCGGGTCCTGTTCGTGGACGCGGTGTTCCTCGATCACGAACCGATCCCAGGCGAGGTCCTGCTTGGCCGATTTGGCCTTTTCGGAAACCGTGAAAAGCACGCCCTGCTCGGCGAAGAGCGCCGCACTTACACGGTCCCTGTCCGATCGCCGGGCATCCAGGCGTTCCTGGGCCTCGGCCAGGGTGGCCTGCAAGGCAGAGGCCGCCTGGTCTTCGGCCTGCATGGCCGCCGATTGAATGGCCTCGCGGATGCGCTCGGCCTCGATCTCGCGAAACTCAATCTGGTACGGCTTCCAGGGCGCGTCCCAGTCATCGACCACCATCCAGACGGAGGCGAACAACAAGAGGACGCTGGAGAACGCGAACCAGCGGTTGAGGCTGGGAGTGTGATAATGAGTGTCGCCGCGATCCGCCATGGGTCTCGTGTGACGCTAGTCTGACTGGGAAGGAGGGTGAGGAAGGTGATGCGCGGGGCTTCAGATGTTGAAGAACCACTCCGGAATGCCGACGATGTACTTCAAGTTCACCGTCCAGCGCAGCAGCATCTTGATCGGGATCAAGCCGAACCAGAGCAAGAGGTGCATCATCACATGAAAGCGCACGAGGTGCTGGCGGTTACCGCCGTAGAGCACTCGCATCAGGGGTTTTTCGAGCAGCTTGGGCAAGATCAGGAAATAGCCCAAGAGCAACACAATCCCCGGTGCCTCGCGGATCAGGGGATCCGCTGGTCGTGGCTGTCCAAGGAGCCCGGACCAGAAATAGGTCGCGAGGTCCACATTGACCATGGGTTCGAGCTTGTGCAGGTCCCAGTACTCAAAGGGCCCGAAGAAGGACCAGTTGGGCCCGCGCAGGAAGGTCCCCAGGATTACGAAGGAGATCCAAAACAAGAGGAAGCCCACCCAGAAGAAACTGATGGCGAACTTGCGCTCGTTGAAGGTGTAGTAGCCGTTGCCCTTGGGGTTGGTGTCCACATAGGGAATGGCGCACAGGCCGACGACAATGAAGCTAGGCAAGACCACGCCGGCCAACCACGGATCGAAGTAGACCAAGAGCTCCTGCAAGCCCAGGAAATACCAGGGCGCCTTGGAGGGATTGGGCGTGCGAGCCGAGGCCGCGGGCTCTTCGATGGGTGCGATAATTTCGATCGACCAGATAATCAGCACGGCCGTAAACAGGACCATGCAGATCAGCTCGACGTAAACCAAATCGGGCCAGGTGAAGACCTTCTTCTTGCCCAGGTCAGCCTCGACAGTGGGCAGTCCTTTCTTCACGCGTTCATCGTTGATGTAGCCCCGTCGCAGGGACAACCACGAGAAGAAGATCACCGTGGCAAGCAGAATGACAATGGGGATGTTGTCGGGCTTGGTGACGATGCGGTTGAAGTTCGCGTCGCCGAAGGCGAACACGAAGAAGGCCGTGGCCAGCACGAAGAAAGCCACGATGACGCTCTTCTTGGTGAAGAAGGCGCGAAAGCGCAAGACCAGGACAATCGCCAGCGTAAACTCGAGGAAGTAGAGCGTCGGCGAAGTCGCCCAGTCAACCGCTTGCTTGATCAGTTCGCCCATCGGGTGAAAGAGTCTCGGGGGTCCGGGGTGAGGGAAGAAGGGCTAGAGAGGCCCGGAGATGCCGCCGTCCTTGCGGACGCGCCAGAAGTGAACGGCCATGAGTACCGCGGCTGCGATGGGGATGCCCACACAGTGCAGCACATAGAAACGCAGCAGCGCACCCTCGCCCACGAAGCGACCGGCCAAGAGGCCAAAGCGCACATCGTCGCCGGCGTGAATGAAGTCCAGGCCGCCAAAACTGAGCAACGCCGCGCCGGGACCTTCGTGGCCCAGGACCGGTGTCGCGCGGGCCATGTTGGTGCCCACGGTGATAGCCCATACGGCCAACTGGTCCCAGGGCAGGAGGTAGCCGGTGAAGGACAGAAGCAGGGTCAAAACCAGCAGGATCACGCCGATGTTCCAGTTGAACTCGCGGGGCGGTTTGTACGAGCCGGTCAGAAACACGCGGTACATGTGCAGCCAAACGGTGATCACCATCAAGTGCGCCGACCAGCGGTGCAATTCGCGCATGATACCCAGGGGCACATGCTCGCGCAGGGCCACGATGTCCTCGTAGGCGAGTTCCGCCGTGGGGCGGTAGTAGAACATCAAGAGCAGGCCGGTGATGGTCTCCACCAGGAACAGAAAGAAGGTCATTCCTCCCATGCACCAGGTGTACGAGAGCTGGATTCCGCTGCGGCGCACCTTGACCGGGTGCAGATGCAGGAAGAAGTTCGACAGAACGGCCAGGGTCCGGTTTCGCGGGGTGTCCGGGTACCCGTGGCGAACGATCGAGCGCCAGATCTGACTGTTCTTGATGTAGTCGAAGATTTTGTTCATCGGGTTCTGCGAAGTCCGATCACTCCGGCTGGATCAGGCTGGGGGAAAACAGAGTGGGCAGCGCTTTGCAGTGCGGCCAGGCCGTGGGCACTCATGCCGAGTAGAAGAGGTAGGCGCCGTCGAGACTCCACTGGCCCTTCTCTTCCTGGTACTTGGTGTTCTTGTCTACCAGGATCTGGCCGTCTTCCGCCAAGGTGACCTTATAGCGTTCGAGGGGCCGGGGCGCGGGGCCCTCGATGTTGATGCCGGTGATGATGAAACCCGAGCCATGGCAGGGGCACTTGAACTTCTCATCCGAAGCCAACCAGTTGGGCGTGCAGCCGAGATGCGTGCAGACCGTGGAGAGCACATAAAAGCCAAGGCTCTCGCGCACAATCCAGACCCCGTAGGAGGCCTTGAAGCGTTCGTCCACCATGCCCACTGCAAACTCAGACGGAAAACCCGCCTTGAATTCCTGGGGCGGCTCGTAGAGCACATTGGGAAACAGGAAACGCACGCAGGCGCCGAGGATGCCGGCGCTTGCCAGGCCAAAGGCACCCCAGGCGATGGCCAGGGCAGAGATGAAACCGCGCCGTGAAACCTCGCCCCGCAAGGGAGCGCGGATCAGGGTCGGTTCGCTGTCTTCAGGTTCGGTCATGGAGTTGGGGGACGCAGGTCAAGGCTGGCATGCAACCCTCGCGGGCTCTCTGGAGCAACTCGCCGGTCCGGGTTGCGAACCCGTCAGGGGCGCGCTGAAGTCCTGCTTCGAGGCTGGGGAGAATGAAGCCTGGGCCGGCGCTTGGCAAGCCTTTCGGCGCGATTCAGTGGGCTCAGTCGGCTGATCCAGCCGCACCCCAGTCAGCCAGGGAGTCGATCACCACGGCCCGGAACTCGAGGTCGGGGTCCTTTAGCCAGGTCTCGACCCGCTGGCGGTCTCCCTCACGCCCCAGACGGGCCAAGGCCCTCAGGGCCGCCCGGCGGCTCTCGGAAATGGACAGGGGACCCCTGAAACGGCGGCTGTGAGCGGCATGCTCGGCCTCGAAGACCTTCGGTTCCAGGAGCTGGAAAAGCACGTCCGCCCCTCGATCATCGCCGAGTTTGGAGAGCGATATCGCCGCGTTGGCGCGCACTTCCAGCTCATGGTCGTGGATCAGGCCCGCGAGGGCCGCGAGGCTCTCGTCGGCGGGCATTTTTTGCAGCACGATGGCCACCAGGGAGCGCAGGCCGGCGTCCTCGGACTGGGCGTAGGCCAGCACCGCCGGCAGGGCTCGGGCATCGCCGATCGCCCCCAATTTGGCCAATATTTGGAATCGCAGCTGGTTTTCGGGGTCCTGGCCCTCAGCGCCCTCGAGGATCTCCACCAGCAGGGTCAGGCCCTCGGGGTCGTCGGTCTCGGCGAGCAGCGAGGCGAGCAGAAAGCGCGCCTGGAAATCGTCAGCCGGCACCGTATCCCAGGCCGCGTGCAGACGCTGGCCGAAGTCCTCGGGCACGGGCCAGGGCGTCTCGCGGCCGTCAAGGGCGGCTACGCTGTTCTCGGCCACCTTCTGAGTCAGGTGGAAGGCCGCCTGCTCGCGCTCGTTCTTGCCGCCCTGCACCATGTTGTGCAGATTGTCCGAGATGGATGTCGGCCCGCCGGCGATGCCCCCAAACATCAGAAAGACCAGGACCAGGACCAGCACGATGCCCGCAGGCACCACCACCAGGGGCATCCAGAGGGTCGAATAGGGAGATTTGCGCTCTTCGGGAAGGCTTCCTGCCACGGAAGTGGGAGGCACGCCAGCCTCGCTGGGCTCGGGATCCTTGCTGTCGTTGGCCATGTTTCTTTATGGAAGCCGTGAAATTCAGAGCGGGAAGTCGGACAGGCGCGCCGCCGTGGGCATCTGACCCACAAGGGGCCGCACATAGTCGCGGAAAGAGGGGTCGATGTCGTTGTCGCCGGAGAGGAAGCCCTCTTCCATGTCCCGGGTCTCTTTTGCAACTTCCTTTAGGTCGCAGACCTCGAAGGAGGCTCTGTAGGCCCCATCGGTGCTGTGGCGTTGGATGAAAATCGAGCCGTGCGGCCGCTCGCCGGAGGTCGCTATGCGGGCTGCGGTACGCCCGACTTCGCGGGCTTCGGTGGCATCGGTTTCCGAGGCGTAACCGGCGAAGGAGCGTTGGAGATAACCAAAGGTATCGGCTCGCACGCGCAGATCGCTACCGAGGCGCTTTTTGACCTCGGCGGCGAGCATATCGCCCAGGGCGCCCGATCCCGAGAGCTGCACATTGCCGTGGGAGTCGGTTTCGGCGGACTTCACGATCAGCTCGCCGTCGGGCCCGTGGATGCCTTCCGAGACCGCCACCAGACAACGGCCATTGCGGCGGTACGAGCCCTCCACATCGGCGATGAAGCGGTCCATGTCGAAGACCCGTTCGGGCACATAGATCAGGTGCGGCCCATCATCCTCGTGTTCCCGCGCGAGCAAGCTGGCCGCGGTCAACCAACCGGCGTGGCGGCCCATGACCACATCGATCTTGATGCCCGGCAGGCTGCGGTTGTCCTGGTTGTCGCCCATGAAGGCCGAGGCCACAAACTTGGCGGCCGAGCCGTAGCCGGGGCAGTGGTCGGTGACGCGCAGGTCGTTGTCGATGGTCTTGGGCACATGGAACAGGCGCACCTCGTAGTTCTCTTGCATGGCCACTTCGTTGAGGATGTGAGCCGTCTCGGCTGAGTCGTTGCCGCCGAGGTAGAAGAAGAATCGCACCTCGTGGCGTTTCAAGGCTTGCAAGACCTCGACGCACTCTTCGCGGGTGGGCTTCTTGCGCACCGAACGCAGGGCCGCGCAGGGCGTCTTGGCCACCGCTTCAAGGGTCTCGCGGGACTCGCGGCCGAGGTCGATCAGGTCATCGGTCAGGATGCCCGCGATACCGTGCCGCGCGCCGTAGATCTTCTGCACGGCGTCGCTATCCATGCAGGTTTCGATGACGCCGACGAGGCTCTGATTGATAACGCAGGTGGGCCCACCGGATTGACCGATGAGTGCGTTTCCGACGAGTTGGGGCATGTTGGGCTGTGTTCTGGTCTGGAATTCCGGAAGCTCTCAGATGGCGCTTTGTAGCAACTCCATGGGGCGCGGCCCACCCCCGCACTGGAATTCACTCCGCCTGCGCGACGGGCTCCCGACGCCGAAAGGCCGGTGTGGCCCATCGATGCGCGCCTCGTGCTGGCCGAGCACAAGCGCTATCTCTCCCTGGCCCTGCTTGATCTTGCCCCGGTTTCGTGAACACGCTGGCGCGGAGTTAGCAGAGGGGGGTACGGAGCCAGGGCACTTCCTCCCGATGCCGTCCCGCGCAGTTTCTTGGAGATTTGTGTCCGGTGGCGGGTCTGGGGCTCAGTTGGGAGTGCGCCGGGGCATCTCTGCTTTGGCGGCTACCCAATATCTTCCACCACAGGCAATCAGTTCCATGCAATTCCACCCCATCACCACGACCTGCCGCACTGCCGCCTGCACCCTGGTGGGCGGCCTTCTGTTGTCTTCCGCGGCCCAGGCCCAGTTCAGCTTCTCGGTGGACTGGCACAGCCCCACTGTGGGCATGCCCGACAGCTTTGGCGGCGTTCCGATCACCGAGGGCGACATCCTCGGCACAGTCGGCGGCACGCCTGCCCTGGGACCCCTGCCCGTGCCCGGCACGGCCATTTCAGCCGGTCCCCTGGGCCTGGGACTTCCCGGCTATGGATTCTGTGTCGGCCACCCCGGCGGCACACCCTGCGCCGTGGAAGTCGATGCCCTCTCCTTCGGCGTGGATCACCCCATGTTCGACATCGGTGGCGACTACCTGTTCTCCACCGACGAATTCGCCTCCGGTCTGGTTGGGCCCTTCACACCGCCGGACCTCTCGAGCGAGGCTCCTTGCGGAGACTCTTCGGCTGATGTTTGGGTCAATGCCATGCCCCTGCCCATCGGTCCCCTGCCGCCCTTCGCGGCGCCCGTGGGGCACACCGGAATGATCGACGGCGATGGCTTGGCGAGTTGCAGCGGTGCGGCCTATCCCGGCACTGGCCTCATCGAACCCAACTTCCCCGGCTTCCCCAACAACGGCGACAACCTCGACGCCATGAATTTCGGATCAGTAGGCCCCAACCTGTTCCCCTTGACCGGCGTGTACTTTTCCCTCGACGAGGGCTTTCCCGATCCGCGCACGGGCACTCTCAACTCTGGCTCGGCCGCAACCATGGGAGTCACCGGCGCTGACATCCTCTGGAAACCAGCCCCCGGCGCCGCGCCGGTCGTTTTTGCCCCGGCGACGCTCCTGGGCCTGAATCTCAGCGCCCAGCAGGCGGGGGACGACCTGGATGCCCTGGCGATCTGGGAAAACGGCAGCGGGTTCTTCGAGCCCAGCCGGCACCCCTACGATTGGATCACCGGAGCCTCGGACATGGTGCTCTTCTCGGTGCGCTCGGGGTCGGCGGTGATCGGCGCACCCGATTCCATCTTCGGCATCCCCATCGAGGCCGGCGACATCCTCACCACGCCGCTTTCACCCGCTTTCGGAGGTGTATCCCCCTTCCCCGGCATCATCTGCGCCGCGGAAAACCTCGGCCTCGTGACCATGCGCTCTTTCGGTCAAATAGCCGACGACCTGAACGCTCTGGACACCAGGGACAATGTCGGCAGCATCATCGACTGCAACTCCAACGGTATCGCCGACGCCTCCGACATCGCTTCGGGGACCTCCACCGATGTCGACGGCAACGGCGTGCCGGACGAGTGCGAAGTGATCAGCTCCTCTGCCTGCTTCTGCCCCACCGCCGCCCCCTGCGGCAACATCGACGCCACGGCGGGTTGCGCCAACTCGACTCTCAGTGGCGCCTTGCTCGCGGCCACGGGCACATCGAGTGTGGCCAATGATGACCTGGTCTTGACGGTCACATCCATGCCCCTCTTCCAACCGGGCCTGATTTTCATGGGCGCCGCCCTGGTCGGTCCCCTGCCCTTCGGCGACGGATTGCGCTGTGCCGGTGGAGGCTTGAAGCGTCTGGTCATCAAGAGCGCCGGTGCCAGCGGTTCGATCTCCCACGGTCCGGGTATCATCGCTGCCGGTGCTGCGATCCTGCCCTTCAGTGTCTGGCACTTCCAAACCTGGTACCGCGACCCGCTCGGTCCTTGCTTTAGTGGCTACAACCTCTCCAACTCGGTTTCGGTGACTTTCACTCCCTGATCGGCATGGACGAGGGCGTCCTCTCGTCCGCAACAGACAGCGGCCCGCTGAACATCTGGTTCAGTGGGCCGTTTTTTTTTGCGGTACGGGGGCATGGCGACGACCGCTCGGCCTGCACTTGATGGCGGCCTGAGCATCGCGCATCTTACCCCAGGCCATGACGGACGCCCCCGCTACGCCCCCGGCCAAAAGTAGACAAACACGCCGCCCACGGCGAATCCGTAAAGGGCACAGTCGAGGAGTTCCATGCAGCACGCCTTCCAGGACCCGGCCTTCCAAATGGGCGTACAGATTTCGGCACAGCCGTAGGACATGAAGGCCACCGAGCCAGAGAGTTTGGCCACCGTGTGCCAGTCTGCCCCAGGGGCGAGAACGAGTCCGACAAGCCAGGCGATAACGGTGGAGACAAAGAGAGTCATGGCAAACCACTGGCCGAGGCTCTTGCCCATCGTCCATGGACCGGCAGGGCAGACATGAAGCATGCCGGAGGGGCCCTTGGCCCAAGACTCCTGAAAGGCTGCGGACTTCATGGTCGCCGGGTCATCGCAGTGCGGGAAGGAATACTGCCCTTGGCCCACTCCCGCTGCGCGCAGAGCTTCGCGCACGGCCTCCTCATCAGGCAATTTGGAATAGTCCGAGTAGTGCTGCCTGGACACCATGCGCAACAGGAAGGAAATGAAGACCACGGCAACGGAAGCCAGCAGAATAGGCAGCCAAAGATCAGTCAGCGGGACCATGGGTTCCTCTTGGGGTGGGAGTAGGAGCGCGGCCAAGACCCACGGTCCATGCGGAGTGAGAGGGGGACCGCAGCTATAGGATGAATACCCCTAATGGCACAATGTCGAAGGGCGCTAGCGCGAGGGGTGTAGGGAGGCCACGGAATCGGGGCAACTTCCTCGCAATCCCCGCCCCCTCTGATCTACCCCCAGGGGCTCTGCTCCTGGAACGCCACTAGATGGCATGTCGCTGCCAGGCTCTAGGGTCAGCACAACCCCGGTGTCCACTGAAACGGGAGAGGGTCATGTTGTGGGAGCGCCCCCCCACGCCAAGCAAGCGCCTTGTGCGGGCAGAGACTGCAACGAGCAGCGTCCGTAGTGGTGACAAGACGGAAAACGAGAAAGAGAGCGAGAGAAAAGCGCGCAAGCAATGCAAGAAACGGGGGTTACGGCTCTCCTGCTCTCTTGATGAAAGCATGCGGGGCAACCGACACGGAACCGTCGGGGGCATGCCGGCCCGCGTAAGTGCCCGCGCCGGGCTAGAGGCCCGGGTTCGCTCTAACCAAGTTTTGCCTACACTAGCTCGTGTGGACTTGAACGCTGATGAACTCCTGGAGTTGGTGGCCGAGGGGGAAGGGCGCACCCTGGAATTCAAGCGCGGTCTGCCGCGGGATGAGAAACTGGCGCGGACCCTGTGCGCCTTCGCCAATACCCGGGGTGGGATGCTTCTCGTGGGCGTGCTTGACAAGGGTACCGTGCACGGCATCCACCACCCCAGGGAAGTCATGGCCACCATCCGACGCATCGGGCGCGAGTTGCTCGAACCACAACTGACCATTCAAACCACGGTGGTCAGGATCGATGGCAACGCGGTAGTGGCAGCCAGCATAGCACCGTCGCTCATGCGACCGCACGCAGTACTGATCGGCGACGACGATCACCGCATCATGGTGCGCGTGGGTGCTTCCAACCGCATCGCTCGCGGCGCCACCCTGGATGCCCTGCGTCGCAAACACAACGGACGCTCGTCCAACGACCCCCTCGAAGCGCGGGTCCTCGCCTGGGTCGATGAACGCAGCAGACAATCATCCGTGCCCGGTGGTGACGCAACGGTGCCGCGCTTCGCCGATGCTCACAACATCGGCTCGCAGCGTGCGCGGCGCACCTTCACACGCCTCGAGCGGGACGGCTTGTTGCTCGGCCACGGACGGGGCAAGAGCCGCGTATACCATAGGCCCTGAGGCCTCTCCATCGGTGTCAGGGTAGTCGCCTCTCAGAGAATGTCCAGAATGCCCGAGCCCTGGCCATCGGTCAGAGTGGGCGTGTTGGCGTTGTAGTTGACGCCCACGGCGATTTTCGCGTTCCAGGGCAAGGGCTCCTTGTCGGCCACGATTCCGAGGGCCACGGCGGCGAAGGCTCGGGCGCGCACATTCAGGTCGCGGTCCTCGAGCATCCGCAAGAGCGGCGGGATCGAACGAGCGTCACCGATGGTGCCGAGGGCCGAGGCGATGGACGCCTGGGCGGTCAAACTCGTGGCTTCGCGCAACTCGTCGATAAGGTCATCGACCACGGACTTGTCACCCAGAAGGCCGAGACTAATCGCCGTCTCACGCAGGAGCAGCGGCCGATAGCGCGATGCTTCGAGGATCTCGCGCAGGGTGCCCACGGCGCCGCGGGCGTTCATTAAACCCAGACCTATACAGATGTAGCCACGGGCGCGGTCGTCATTGATCGAGAGAAGTTTCTTCTGCAAGGCATCGGCTGCCTCCACTTCGCGCATGACGCCCAAGGAGATCGCAAGCGAGCCCACATCGCGGGGCGCCTTGGCCTTTTCAAAGGCCGTGTGCAAGAGTTCGGCGACGGCGCTCGAGTGGTCAAGTCCCGAGTCCATCACCCTGCGCTCCAGGAGCGCCAGAGCCAGGGCCACCCACGGTCGATCGCTGCTGCGGCCGTTCTTGAAACGCTCCACGAGAAATCCCCGCACCTCATCGATGCCGGCCTGGTCCGCGGCGGTCACACCCATGAGCCGCCCACCCACCTGGCCCAGGGCCACCACGGCCAAGGTACGGGTTTGCGCTTCACGGGACTGTTTGGCGAGCAGGGTCAAGGTTGCGCGGGCCTGGAGGTCGGCCGCCGAGTCCGAGGCCGTGGCCACCGCGCCCAGGGCGCCGATGGCGCTCTCGCGCAACTCGCGTTGGGCGCTTGAGGCCGTAGCCTGGCCGATGAGGCCCACCATGACCTCCGCGCGCAGGCCGAGATTCCGGCTGCTGTCCTGCACAAGCCGCGCCAGAGCCGTGGGAATGTGGGCCCGCACCATGTAGTTCAATTTGGGCTGGGTGGAGTAGTTGATCAGCCAACGCAACTGGCCGCGCCGGCAGTGGGTCGGCGTCAGGCGCGATACTTCCAAAAGCGCGCAATTCGGATCTTCCGAGAGCGGCACAAGCCCAATGGCCGTCAAGCATGCCACGGCCACATCGGGGGTGGCGAGGGCCAAGGCGGGTCCTTCGAGGGCGCTGGTCAGGTTGCGGATCACGCGTCGGCGCAGCACCGGGCTCTTGGAACGAAAACCCACGAGTCCCAGGCCGTAGGCGGCGAAGGCGCGGGTGCGCCAATGCACCTCATGGTCCCCCACAGCCTCTCGCCCTGCTTTCGTATCGAAGAGCAGGTCGAGCAGCACATCAACGCTGCCCGGGTCGGCAAGGATCCCCAAGGAAACGGCCGCGGTTTCGGCGATCTCCTGGTTGGGAGAGTCGAGAAAGTGCTGGAGAAACTCACTGGTCTCGGGGCCGCGCACTCCGATCTTGGCCAGGGCGACCTGGACTCCGGTGACCAGATCGTTGTCGGTTTCCGCGGCCAGAACGCGCAACAGCGCGGGCACGATTTCGCTTTCCACAACCATTCTGCTGGGGCGCAATGACTCGCGCACCAAATTGGTGGGCGCGTGGCCAAGAAAATAATTGTCGCTACCGAGGATCAGATCGCCATGGTGAATGACAGCCTTGAGGTTGAGGAAGGGGTCCTTGTTGAAGGCCCACCAGGGCTCCCACTCTGCCTGCAAGGGGCCCTGGGGCATGGAAGCCGAGGGTCCCCGGGAGCTGGAGCCCCCTCTGGGGCCCGGAGAACTAGCCGCCCCTCCCGTGGAACTCGGTCCCGAGTTGGAGGTGCTTCCCGCACCTGAATTGTCGGCGGCAGGCGGTGCCGTGTCCGCTGCGCCGCTGGAACCGCCGGGACCGCGGTAGGCGCCGCCGTGGGCTGTTGCGCTCTCCGAGGAGAAGAGCGCCAAGGCAAACAACAGGGAGAGCAGGCTGAGGATTGCCTTCATGGATCAAATTGGCATGTGGCTGGGGCTGGACGGCCAAGGGCGGCCCAGTAACCCATTAGCGGCGCCAACAGCAAAGGTCACAGGCGCCCCGCGCCCCCGCCCTTGTCAGCACCAGGAGTTGTTCAAAACTTCGCCCATACCCCCGGCGCCGGGAACGATGTAACTGCGTTCATTCAGGCCGCGCTCGCGCTCCCAATGGGTTCCAGGCGAGGTCTCGAGCACATCGGCAGGCGACAGGCCGCGATCCAGGCGAGCGGCGTAGATCACCACATCCTCGACCGAATCGAGCACACGGCGCAGGAACTCCGGAGTGCAGATCATGGGCAACACCACGACGCGCCGCGGCTTTCCGTGGTGCTTGCGGTAGTGTTCGATGGCGCGCACCAGGGTCGAGCCAGTGGCTCCCATGGGATCGGGGATGATCAGGGTAGCGCCTTCCACCGAGCCGCCGATCTTGCTGCCTGCAAGGTCCACGCCGGTGACCCTTCCTTTAGTGTCGGAAATGCGCGAGAGGTTCAGGTGGTCGAGTCGCACGCGCTCATCGGGCAGGACCGAGAGCAGGCGTTCAAAAATCAACTGGCTGGGCACGAGGCCGGCGCGCAGAAGGTCACAAACGACGAAGTTGGCATTGGGGTCGAACACTTCGCCGGAAAGCACGGCCGCCTCGGGATGGTCCGCGGCCATGCGCGTGGAGACTTGCGACTCGCAGCGCGGGAACTCCTCCGCGGCGGCGGCAAAGATGGCGCCATAGACCGAGCGTAAGAGCTCTAGCGTTTGGGGCAGGCGGGTCTGGGCTGTGGAGAGTTTTTTCAAGGCCGAGCGCAGGAACAGATTGTCGACGAGATGCACATCATCGCCGTAGGCGTGGCGCAACTCGCCCGCAGGAGCGTCACTGAGGTCCGTAGGCGAGGGAAGGCTCATGAGGGATCTCCCGCCGCGGCTATGCCAGCGGCCAAGGCCTTCACAAGGCGTGGAATATCCCGCGTTGGTGTCGCGCACAGTGCGATGCGCAGGGCGCCTCCGAGGGGCACCACGAAGACCCCCGCGTCGCGCATGTGCGCGGCGGTTTTTTCCGCGTCGGGTGAGAAGACGGCCACAAAGAAGCCACCTTCGTAGCGCGGATAGTCCAGATCATACTTGGCCGCTTCGGTGTTGAAGGCTTCCACGCGCTGGCCCAACAAGTCGATCAAGGCCGCGCGCTCGCGATCGGCGGCTTCGCGTGAGATGGGATTGGTGAGCAGCTCGGAGATGGCCAGCATCCCCAGGTGGTTGCAGTTCGACCAGGTGCCGCGGCAGGCGTAGCTGAGGGCGTTCTGGATGCATGCGCGTTCCTCGTCGTCGTGGGCCACGGCGATCAGGGCACCGATCCGGGCGCCGTATTGGGCGAAGGACTTGGATGCACTCCAAGCGATGAGCACTTGCACGCACTTCGAGAAGCCCTCAAGGTGCCCGATCCAGGTGTCGGCTCCGGGCGCGCCGAATTTCGCGTAGGCGATGTCGAACAGCACCGTGATAGGAGCGCTGTGTCCGTGGCGCTCGAAGATCTCTCCCAACCCGCGCCACTCGGCTTCGTCGAGGGTATAGCCCGTGGGGTTGTGGCAGGGCACATTGAGGATCGCCATGACCCGACCCTGGCGCTTGATCTGGCTCACGATGACCTCTTCAAAACCTCGCAGGTTCAATCGCCCAGCTCCATCGAACATGGGGAAGGTCTCGACGGAGCGCCGGGTGTGCTTGGCGATGATGCGGTAGGGCGCCCAGTAATAGTCGGTGGTCAGGAGCGCATCGCCGATATCCAGGAAGGTCGTGATCGAGTGCAGGATTGCGCCGGTTCCGCCGGCTGTGGCAGCGGCGGTGGCGGAGGGAACCAGGGATGTCTCACCGAGGGCGTCGTTGATGACGGCTTCGAGAAACGCCTGCGGGCCGAGGATCGGCGCGTAGGCAGCGGCGCGCCCGGCGGGGATGCGGCTGATGGCCTCGGACACCGAGGGCAGCACGAGGAGTTTGCCCTCGTCGTCGGTCAAGGCGCCGAGGGTGGCATTCAGAATCGACTCACCGGCGGCCGCGCGGGCCTTGGCCTCGGCATTCAGGCTGAAGATGGGATCGTCGGTGGGACGGCCCTGGACGCTCTCGATCAAGGCGCTCGTGGGGTTGAAGGTCAGGGTCGGATGCAATTGGCGGCGCTCCTCTAAAGTCGGCACGCGGGTCGGCAAGCGGCGCGCGAACGCCTTCGGAGCCGAAGAACTGGGGCCGCAGTATACGCCAGAGCCCAGCATAAGGGTCCCTGGCCGGATTCCCTCCCGCCTCGGGCGCTCTCCAAGCCCGCCAGGCCCGGCGAACACCCTTCCGATCCACGCTACACCTCCTTCTTCCGGGCAGAATGGGCCCTCTGTGATCCATTCAGGCCCTCCATGATCCAATCAGGGTGATCTGCTATCCTCACAATGGGCAACCGGGATTCGCGAGGTACGGTCGGCCCAACGGGCTTGAGTGAAGGCCCGAGGAATCTCAAATAGATCGCGTCAAATAGATCGCGCGGCACGGCACAGAAAATCACCATGAAAAAGCTCGTCCTCATTTGCATCGTCCTGCCAGGCATGGCCATGGCGGGTCTCGTGGTGTTCTACGGTTTGTTGTCCTTCGATTCCACCGGCCTCGAGAGGATCGCCAGCAGGCCGGATCCTGGAGAGGCCCGGGCCTATGTGCGGGCCAACAATCTGGGCTCCAATATTTTTGACGGTCTACAAGAGGGGCTCGATACGGCCATGACATCCTCTGCGCTCCCTGGCAAACACATCAATCCGCCCTCGCACTACAGCGTGTCTACCCTTTTCGGAAGCCAATTCAATCTGTGGGAGAGGGCTTACCCCATGGCCGACGATTTCGACGCCAACGAGCTGCTGGAAGAACTCCGCCCGACTCTCCAGGCGGGCGATTGGCCTGTGGGTTCCATCGTCATGGGCATCCGCCACCGACCGAGCGACGCCGCCCTGCCCGAGACGGAAACCGTGCTCGATGTGGCCGGAGCCTTCATAAAGATCAACCCCGGCAATGAAAAGGACGGAGCTGTGGATTGACGAGTTAGCTGCTGAAGATCTGCGCGAGGGCTTGCACGCGATCGTCGAAAATCATCTCGAGCTGCCGTTGCACACAGAGAATTTGTTGACGAGCGCTCCGCCCCAAGCGCTATGGCGCACGCGGTCATGCACCAAGACACCGCCTTCAACCTCAGCAAAGGTGTGGGTGTGATGCCAGCGGCGCTAGGGCCCACGCACCTGGAGGAAGGGCGGCGTCAGGCGCTCGAGAATGAACTCCCTCGTGAGTTTCCCTCGGTGCTTATCGCGCTTGTGGCCCCGACTTCAAGGCACGAGGGCCACGCTTTCGATTTCAAAAGCGATGCAATCGCGCAGGCCCTCGCCGCGGTAGGCATAGTCCGAGGATTCAAAGCGCAGGCTAATAAAGCGGCGGCCGACGACGGGCAGCCCGCTCCAGATTCCCGGTGAATAGGCAGGCCCCAGGGAGCAGCGGCGAATCAGCCGAAGGGCCCGCCGGCACCCTCGGGGAGGCCGGGGCCGGGGTCGGGGAAGAGCGCGAGACGCGGGGGGGCTTCGAGGGAAATGCGCTCGCAGAGAGTGGCGGGAAGCTCCACTACGGGGTCGGCAGCTTGCTCCGCTGCTTTCTTCGTGATGGCCCTGGAAAGGGTCTGGTCCTCGCTCTCCAAGGCCCGGCCGGCGTGGAATTGCAGGGCGCGAGCGCGAGTGAAGGAGAGTCCCGAACGCTCGGCGAGCTCCTCCACCGGGCAGGTGAAGAGTTCCTCCAGGGAGGTCACCTCACCGGCGCGGAGCTGAACAAAAGTCGCGGCGTCGAGACCGGGCAGGTCGCCAGGTTCGAACTCGCGCTCGGGGGCCTGACCGGGGCCGGGCAGGATCACGGTGCGTTCGCCGGCAGGTTGCCGCGGGGGGGCCAGGGCGGGATCGCGAGCCTGACGGGCATCGGGGGTCTCGCCGGCCTCGGCCTCCTGTGCGGATTCGTCCGCGGAGCGCCAATGCTGCATGACCATATCGAGCAACACGCGGTCGCGGACGGCACTGGGACCCGAGCTGTGATCCACGCTGCGATGGGTCACCGGGGACGGCTCGCTTGCGGACGGAGGTTCGAGATCATCGAGTTTGAACGAACCAGGCGGCGGGGCCTTGACCTCGTCGGCGCGGGCCGCTGGAGCGTACATGACCTCCTCGCGTTCGAGGGTCTCACCGACACGCACACCCAGTAGCCCGGCCTCGCGCAGAAAACGGCGCGCTGCGGCAGGCGTCAAGCGCAACAACTTGGCCAGACGATTGGGGCCGAGCATGGCAAGTTTTTTTAGATCCGTGCAACCGGCTTCTCGCAATAGACGCAAGGTCTTGGGTCCATCGGCGTGGAGCGTGCACAAGAGGGCCATGTTGTCGATAACGGTTCTCCTCATGGAGCCCATGAGTTTGAGGTGGAGTGTAGGTGAACGCCCTCCGGGATGTCGAGCGGCGCGGCAGTCGGTGCGCAACTCTCGCGACCAAGCCACTCGGTGGCGAGGGCTGCAAAGTCATCCACCGCACGACTGGCGGGGTCCAGGAGCTGAACCGGCACGCCAAGGCCGGCAGCCTCGCGCAGCCGGACGCTGGTGCGGATGACCGTGTCAAACATGTCGGCTCCGAAGCGCCCGTGCATGGCGAGGAGCAGCTCGCGGGCAAAGCGCGTGCGGCGGTCGAAGAGGGTCGCAAGCATGCGCATCTCGAAAGGCTGTTCGAGTTCCTCGCGCATCTTGTTCAGGATCTTGAGCGCTTTGACAGCCCCCTGCAAGGCGAAGGCACCGGTCTCCACCACAAGCACCGCGGTGTCCGAGGCGCGCAGGGCGTTGGCGGCCAGGACGCCGTCGACCCGCGGCGGGCAGTCGAGGATCACTTCGTCGAACTCGAGAGACATGGTCTGGAGTGCTCGACGAAGGGCGGATTCGGGGTTGAGCAAGCGCCCCGATTCCTCTTCAAACTCGGCCAGGTCATCGCTCGCGGGCAAGAGCCACATGCCCCCGGGCACGGCGACGGCAGCCTCATCAACACCGGACTTGCCGCGCAGGACTTCGAGCAGAACGGGCTCGTCCTGCACGGCCCAACCGAGGGCCATTGTGGCATGGGCTTGGGGGTCGAGGTCCACCAGCAGCACACGCCGCCCCCTGGCGGCCAGGGCGCCGGCGAAGTTGACAGCCGCCGTGGTCTTGCCACAGCCGCCCTTCTGATTGACGAGCGAGAGAACATGCATGCGGTTCACCGGATGCGGGCCCGAGGGTTCGCTGAAAGCCCATGCGCTCCCAGCCTGTGCCCGTTGCAAGGATCCCGTGGGACAGAATCGGGGCCACTTCCCATTTCCCGTAAGGGGTGCCTGCGCCAATCATCCTGCCAAATGCCAGCGCTCCTCCCGAATGGGGGCTGAGGTAGCCAGGCTCAGCGCAAGGCCTTGCGGGCGCGGGTGAAGAACGAACCACCTGTGGGGGCTGCAGTGATGGCCTGCCAGCTGGCGAGCGCGCGGAGACTCCGAGCCGAAGCCGACTCAGGGGCCGAGCGCTGCTGCACCGAATCGTAGACCGCCCTGTCCGCCGGCACCCAACCGAGGTATTCCGGCGACCGCTGGAGAAAACGCTTCGAAACCCCTCGAAAACGCCCCCAGGCATCCAGAGCCACGGTCTCGTCCGGTGCGCGATTGACCACCAGGCCCACCCGCAGGTGGTCGTTCACCGCCAATACCTGTTTGTAGAGGGCGTAGGCATCGGAGAGGGCCGTCACTTCGGGATTGGTCACCAAGAGCAAGCAGCGGGTGGCGGCCAGTTGGGTCAGGGTGCCGTAGCCGAGGCCCGCGCCGTGGTCGATGACTATCAAGTCAAAGCGCTCTTCCTGAAGGGAGAGCAGGTCGAACAGGCGATCGAGTTCCCGGCGGGTGGGTTGCGCCAGGTCGCGGCGCCCCACCCCTCCAGAGAGCAATTGCAAGCCGCTTGAGCCCTCCACCAGGGCGTCTTCCACCGACACGCGGCGGGCCATGACATCACCCAGGTCGTACTTTGGGTTGAGGCCCAGCATCAAGTGGGCATTGGCCATGCCCGCATCGAAGTCGATCAAGAGCACCCGCTCCCCCGCCTTGGCCCGCATGGCGGCCAGATTGGTGGCCATGAAGCTCTTGCCCGTGCCGCCCTTGCCGCTCGCCACGCAAATCACGCGGCCCGCCCTCGCAGGCCCCCGCTCCTCGGGCTGCCGCTCCCTGCCTCTGCCAGGCCGGCGGCTCTGAACACCGGATGCGCGCAAGAGCCGGCTAAAGACGGAGAGGGGCTCGGGTTGAATATCAGAAGGCATGGCCGAAGGGCAGGCAATCTGAGCCATTCGCGCCCCGTTTGCAACCGTGTTGGCGATCTTGAGCCTGGCACGATATGACCAACACCGCGGGCTAGTGCAGTCGGATCTCCTCGCCGATCTTGCTCAGCTTGAGCACATTGGTGCTGCGCGACACTCCCGGCGGCACGCCAGCGACGAAGACGACGGTTTCGCCGTAGCTGGCCAGGTCGCGCACGACAAGCATTTCCGAGGCCATGTAGAGCATGTCTTCGAGGCTGGGCTCGCGGCGGAAGAGGATCGGGCGAGCGCCGGCCAGGAGGGTCATCTGGTTGACCGTGGACTCCTTTGGAGAGAGGGCAATGATCTCGGCGCCGGGACGGTAGCGGGTCAATAGACGCGCCGTACGGCCGGTTTCGGTGAAGCACACGATCTTGGAAATCTTGAGCGCGCTGGCCACGCGCACGGCGGCCATGGCCACGGCGTTGGCGGCGTCGGGCTCGGCTTCGCGCCAATCCGCGCGCGGCATGCGGTGGTAGCGGGAACTGGCCTCAACGGCCCGGGCGATGCGGCGCATGGTCGCCACGGCCTCGACCGGATGCGCCCCCACCGCGGTCTCGGCCGAGAGCATGATGGCATCGGAACCGTCGAGCACCGCGTTGGCCACATCGGCGACCTCGGCGCGGGTCGGGCGCGAGGATTTGATCATGGATTCAAGCATTTCGGTGGCGGTGATGGTGAAACGACCCGCATGCAGGGCTTCGTGGAGCATGGTCTTCTGCTGCACGGGCACCTGCTCGAGGTCCAACTCGACACCCAGATCGCCCCGCGCCACCATGATCCCGTCGGCGGCTGCGAGGATTTCGGCCAGGTTCAGGATGGCTTGACGGCGCTCGATCTTGGCCACTATCAGAGCCCCGGGGCACAGCTTGCGGATCTCATGTATCTCGGCCGCAGCTCCCACGAAAGAGATGCCCAGCATGTCGATGCCAATCTCGTTGCAGAACTCGATGTGGCGGCGATCCTCCGCGGTGGGCAGCTCGTACTCGATTTCCGAGTCCGGCAAGTGCACGCCTTTGCGGTCAGCCAGTTGGCCTGAGCGCGTCACTCGCGCCGTGACGACGCCCTGGCCCACGGACTCGACCTCCAGGCAAACCTGGCCGTCGGCCAGAAGCAGCCGATGTCCCGCCTTGAGGCAATCAACAAAGCCCCCGAAGTTGAACAGCACCGAGCCCAGAGGAGCCTTGCCGCCGCCCTCGCGGATCTCCACCTGCTGGCCCTTCTCGAGGCCCATGCCGCCGCCCTCGAAGCACCCCAGGCGCATTTTGGGCCCCTGTAGGTCCGCCAGAATGCCCACGGCCATCATGCGCGAGCGCGCCTCGGCGCGGATTGTACCGATGCGCTTGCGTTGCTCCTCCAGGGTGCCGTGACTGAAATTGATGCGGGCCACATTCATTCCCGCGTCGATCAATGCGCCGATCCGACCCTCGGACGCCGGGCCGATGGTGGCCACGATTTTGGTGTAGTCCACCCCCCCAAAAGCCCCGCGGACCGGGTCAAGAGCAGGCTGGATGGGGTCCGGAGGCGTCATTTGCTGAATTCCTTGTGGCGTGGAAAGCTAAGGGAGTAGCGGCTGAGGAGAGTAGGTGAGCCGAGCCGGGCAGTGGGGCCGGGGGCGGTTTTTTTAATATCGAGCTCGAGAATTCCGAGTGTTGGTCCCCGTTATGAGCGATCCGTGGTATCCCAGAAGGTGGTGAGGGGTCGAAAGCGACCTGACCAGCAACTCACTTTTCGCAAAGCAGCCCATTGGCCCCCGACGCCTCCCCCCGCGGCGTCACTCCACCCGAACCTGCCCCAGACCCAGCTGGCTGCCAGATCCCCTTCTGGCTATTTCCTCCCTATCAGACCATGGCTGCTGTTCCCAGGACTGAAAGCGACCGCGTCCCCGTGGCCACGACCTTCGTCGTGGTGGCCATCGTGGCTGCACTGGTCGCTCTCTCCATCATCCGCTGATCCGAGCTCCACTGATCTGAGGTCCGCTGACTCGATCAGGGCCCTCAAACCAGCCCCAGAAGCTCGGGAATTTCCTGATATCCAGGAAAACGCCCCCGGTCCAGCTTGGAAAAAACCAGCTGGCCGTCGCGGCTGACCTCGAAGGCGCCACCCGAGCTGGGCACGAGTTCACACTCGGTGCCAGGGGCCGAAGCCTCCAGCTCGGCGACCAGACCGGTCGCCTGGGGCAGGTAGTTTCATCGGTCGCAGTATTCGATGCGGATTTTCATGCTGGGCTTATCCCTTTGGTGAGGAGCAGGCGGGCTAGAGGTCCGGCCCTCCGGTGTCATGGTAATTGCCCCCCCCCACCTGACAGCCGCTCCTTCCTGGGAAAAATTGTCGAAAGAATATGGGTCATTCGGGGCCCAGGGCTAGTCACAAGCGGGCTAACCCTGTCTGGATTCGCCCAGCGCTGATAGAACAGGGAGCTAGCCCCGACACCCGATTCCGGCGCTTTACGCCCAGATCCCCACACCCTTCCACCATGAAAAATCCGCTCTTGACAAGCGGCAGCGCAAATCCCGCGTGCCTGCTCCTGCTGACCCTCGCCGCGCCCCTGGCCCTCTCCGCGGGGCTAGCCTCCGGTTCGCCCCAGACCTCGGAGGCGTTCCGCGCCGAGCCCGCCCTGGCCACGGTGACCAGCAGCCTCGCCGCCTGGAACCAGACCACCCAGAGCCACTGGCGCGTGAGCCATGACCCCCAGACGGGTTACGCCCAGTTCATCTACGGCGGCAACGCACCGGCGGCCTTCGCGCCCAGCGGCGACTCGGACTTTGAACAGCTCGGCCGGCTGGCCCTCGAGAGCACCTTTGCCCTACACGGCATCGAGAGCGGCACCCTGGTGGAAGATCGCTTCACCTACCTGCCCCTCGGGCTCATCGGCTCCTCGGACAAGGCCACCTGCCGCTTCCGCCAGGAAGTCGGTGGCGTGCCGGTCCTGGGCGGTTATCTGAACACACTCTTCGACACCGAGGGCCGTCTGCTCTCGGTGCAGTCCACCGCCATGCCCTCCATCGCTGGCATGGAAACGAGCCCCAGCCTGCAAAGCACCCGAGCGCGGACCATCGCCCTGGAAGCCTTCGAATCTGAGGTCGGCCTGGCCGGCGAAGTGACCGGCGGCCCTGACCTCGCCATCTATCAACTCGTAACCGGGCTGAAGAGCCGCGAAGCACGGCTGGTCTGGACCGTCGATGTGCGTTGGCACATGGACGGCCTGGTGCCCGAGGCCTTCCGCTATCAGATCGATGCCCAAGACGGCACGCTCCTCTCCCGAGAGACCCTGATCCACCACTTCGATGTTGGCGGCACGATCTCGAGCATGGTCACCACGGGCAACCTGCCCGACCAGGGCAACAACCCCGAGCAGTCGCGGCCCTTGGCCCACGCCTTTGTCAACGGCGGCGCGGCTGGCACCGTGGTCACCGACGAAAACGGCAACTTCAACTTCCCCGGCGTCACGGGGCCGATCAATGTCACCCTGCGTTACCGAGGCGACTTCGCCAATGTGATCAACTCCGCCGGAGGGGACTACTCGCTCGTGCAATCGGTGAATGGGACGGGCAACAACATTCTTCTGAACCCCTCATCGACCGCCACAGTGACCTCCCAGGCCAACTCGTTCCGCGAAATCGGCCAGCTGCGTGATTGGGTCCGCCAGGTCAACCCGACCGACATAGCGGCTGACTTCCAGGCCATCTCGAATGTCAACATCGGCAACACCTGCAACGCCTTCTACGACGGCGTATCCGTCAACTTCTACTCTGCCGGTGGCGGCTGCCCCAACACGAGCTACTCGGGCGTTATCGCCCACGAAATGGGGCACTGGCTCAACACCCGCTACGGCACCGGTAACGGCTCCGATGGCATGGGTGAAGGCAACGCGGATGTTTTCGCCATGTACCTCTACAACACCGCCGAGATGGGCGAGGACTTCCTGGGCGTGGGCACGGGCGGGTTACGCACGGGCCACAACAACCTCTCGTTCTGTGGTGACGCATCCCCCGGTTGCTACGGCGCGGTACACACCGACGGCCAACCGTGGATGGGCGCTACCTGGAAGGTCTACGAAGAACTCGTCTTGGCCCACGGAGCCGCCACGGCTGACTCGGTCTCCGATGCGCTCTTCCTGGGCTGGATGAACAGCTACAACCAGACCCAGATCAAATCCGTGATCGAGACCCAGTGGCTGACCCTCGACGACAACAATGGCAACATTGGCGATGGCACGCCGCACTACACGGCCATCGACACGGGCTTTCGCCGCCAGGGTTTCCCGGGCGTGGATCTCGCTCTGATTCAGATCGCCGGGGTGACCGATCTCCCCGACACCACCAACGAAGCGGGTCCTTACACGGTGAACGCCACCATCTCGTCCCTGGTGGGCAGCAACATCACCACCGCCGACCTGAAGTACCGGGTCAGCGGTGGCCCCTTCGTCACCGTGCCCATGAGCTTCCTCGGGGGCAACCAGTACTCGGCCGGGATTCCCGGCCAGGTCTCGCCGGCTACGGTGTCCTACTATCTCGATGTCAGCGACGCCCTGGGTAACACACTCACTTCGCCCTCAGGAGCACCAGGAACAACCCTGGGCTTCCATGTGGGCATCGTGCAGGTGCTCTTCAGCGATGACTTTGAAGGCGCGGAACTGGGTTGGACCCACGCGAGCTTCCTCGACACCTCGAATGTCCAGGATGACTGGCAGCGCGGCGCCCCCAACGGCCTCTCCGGCGATCCCACCTCGGCGGCCAGCGGCACGACCGTCTGGGCCAACGACCTGGGCGCCACGGGCTGGAACGGCGAATACCAGCACGAGGTGCACAGCTATCTGCGCTCTCCGGTCATCAACTGCTCCAGCGCCATCGGCACGACCCTGCGCTTCAAGCGCTGGCTCACCGTCGAGGAAGGCATCTTTGACCAGGCCCGCATCATGGTCAACGGCACCCAGGTCTGGACAAACCCCCTCAACGGGCATCTCCAGGACTCGGGCTGGGTAGACCAGGAAGTCGACATCTCCTCGGTGGCCGATGGCGTGACCTTGGTGCAAATCGAGTTCTCGTTGCAATCGGATGTCGGCCTGGCGTTTGGCGGCTGGACCATCGATGACTTCGAAGTGCTCTTCATCGCGCCCTCGGGCGGCGGTGGCCCCACGGCCTACTGCAACCCCCCCGGAGGCAACTCTGTTTCCGCGGCGGGCTTGACCCTCTCCCACATCTCCGGCTCGCCGGGCG